>OLSJ01000001.1_pt1 | contig 418815 bp, 339 predicted proteins | sample 1672151 | NCBI WGS metagenome assembly OLSJ01 (sample SAMEA3136653, study PRJEB25190) | human gut metagenome | biome: human gut; feature: human-associated habitat; material: faeces | place: Austria | collected 2013 | reverse complement strand
TCGTCGGGCTCATAACCCGAAGGTCGTCGGTTCAAATCCGGCCCCCGCAACCAATACTTAAACACCCTGACGGGTGTTTTTTTGTTTCTGCTCTCCCATAAAAAAGGCGCCATTCAGCGCCTTTTTATCATCCCCTTCTCGCCAGCGTCGCTCCATCGGCAAAATACGCTTTAATTCCCGCAAGAATGGACTCTGCAACTTCCTGCTGGAAAGTCGCCGTTTTCAGTTTGCGCTCTTCCTCAACGTTACTGATAAACGCCGTTTCGACCAGAATGGAGGGAATATCAGGCGCTTTCAGCACGGCAAACCCGGCCTGCTCGACCTGATTTTTATGCAACTTATTGATTTTCCCTAGTTTATTAAGTACTGCTCTACCAAACTTCAGGCTGTCGGCAATGGTCAGCGACTGAACCATATCAAACATGGTGTGGTCGACATAGCGGTCGCCACTTTTGCTCACACCACCAATTAAGTCCGAGGCGTTCTGGGTTTGCGCCAGATATTTTGCCGCAGTACTGGTTGCGCCTTTGGTCGAAAGCGCAAACACCGAGGAGCCGCTTGGCTGGCGGCTGGTAAAGGCATCTGCATGGATAGAGACAAACAGGTCAGCACGTTGTTTCTGTGCTTTTGCTACGCGCACCTGCAATGGAATGAAGATGTCTTCATTACGCGTCATGTACACCTTCATATTGCCCTCTTTCTCGATCAGAGAGCGCAGACGGCGGGCAATCTGTAATACCACGTCTTTTTCACGCGTTTTGTATTTCCCCACCGCGCCGGAGTCTTCGCCACCGTGGCCAGGGTCAAGCATGATGATAATCGGGCGATCGCGCCCTGCCTTACCTGGCTGCGGACCACTTTGCGCAGGCGGCACCTGTTTTTCGAGATCGCCTTTGTTGTAATCCTCCAGCAGCGCCAGCAGCGGATCTTGCATATCCTGCGCATTGACCGGATAGAGATCCATCACCAGACGCTCTTTAAATCCGGCAACCGGCGCGAGGGCAAACATCTGTGGTTTTACGTTTTGCTTTAATTCAAAAACCATCCGCACGGTTTGCGGATCAAATTGCCCGACGCGTGCTGACTTGATGAACGGGTCGTCAGCACGAATTTGTGCCGCCATCCCCTTGAGCACCGAGTTCAGGTTTACATCTTCAATATCTACCACCACGCGCTCAGGATTACTCAACGCGAACTGCTTATATTTCAGCTGACGGTTTGATTCAACCGTCACACGGGTATAGCTGGACGCAGGCCAGACGCGCACCGCCACGACCTGGCTGACCGCAGCCAGGCTGACCTGACTTACGCTCAATAGCCACATGGCACCCGCGCCTTGCAGTAAACGACGACGGCTGATTGCAGTATTGGATCCTGACATGCCTCTCCCGAGCAAAAAAATCTAAGCTGTGTAACAAGTAAACGACCAATTTGACCGGAAACTTTAGCGAAAGACGCATAATCTGTCATCTATAAAACGGTAAACATTCTTTTTATATTCACGGCATTACTGATAAAAAAGTTGCTCATGCGTAAAATTCGCACTTGCACACGGCGAAAAAACAGAATAAAAATACATTAATTTCGAATAATCATGCAAAGAGGTGTGCCGTGGTGAAGGAACGTAAAACCGAGCTGGTCGAGGGATTCCGCCATTCGGTTCCTTATATCAATACCCACCGGGGAAAAACGTTTGTCATCATGCTCGGCGGCGAAGCCATTGAGCATGAGAATTTCTCCAGTATCGTTAATGATATCGGGTTGTTGCACAGCCTCGGCATCCGTCTGGTCGTCGTCTATGGCGCGCGTCCACAGATCGACGCGAATCTGGCGGCGCATCATCACGAACCGCTGTACCACAAGAATATACGCGTGACTGACGGCAAAACGCTGGAGCTGGTGAAGCAGGCTGCGGGGACATTGCAACTGGACATCACTGCTCGCCTGTCGATGAGCCTCAACAACACGCCGTTGCAGGGCGCTCATATCAACGTCGTCAGTGGCAATTTTATTATTGCACAACCGCTGGGCGTGGATGATGGCGTGGATTACTGCCATAGCGGACGCATCCGGCGGATTGACGAAGAAGCGATTCATCGCCAACTGGATAGCGGTGCCATTGTGCTGATGGGCCCAGTGGCGGTTTCGGTCACTGGCGAGAGCTTTAACCTGACCTCGGAAGAGATTGCCACACAACTTGCCATCAAACTGAAAGCCGAGAAGATGATTGGTTTTTGCTCTTCACAGGGCGTCACCAATGATGATGGCGATATTGTCTCCGAACTTTTCCCTAACGAGGCGCAGGCGCGGGTAGAAGCCCAGGAAGAGAAAGGCGATTACAACTCCGGTACGGTGCGCTTTTTGCGTGGTGCGGTGAAAGCCTGCCGCAGTGGTGTTCGTCGCTGTCATTTAATCAGTTATCAGGAAGATGGCGCACTGTTGCAAGAGTTGTTCTCACGTGACGGTATCGGTACGCAAATTGTGATGGAAAGCGCGGAGCAGATTCGTCGCGCAACAATCAACGATATTGGCGGCATTCTGGAGTTGATTCGCCCGCTGGAGCAGCAAGGCATTCTGGTACGTCGTTCTCGCGAACAACTGGAGATGGAAATCGACAAATTCACTATTATTCAGCGCGATAACACAACTATTGCCTGCGCCGCGCTTTATCCGTTCCCGGAAGAGAAGATTGGCGAAATGGCCTGTGTGGCAGTACACCCGGATTACCGTAGTTCATCACGGGGCGAGGTTTTACTGGAACGCATTGCCGCTCAGGCGAAGCAGAGCGGGTTAAGCAAATTGTTTGTGCTGACCACGCGCAGTATTCACTGGTTCCAGGAGCGCGGATTTACCCCGGTGGATATTGATTTACTGCCGGAGAGTAAAAAGCAGTTGTACAACTACCAGCGTAAATCCAAAGTGTTGATGGCGGATTTAGGGTAAGCGATGGAAATCGCCGGATGCGACATGCATAACACTCGTAGGCATGATAAGACGCCCATGCGTCGCATCCGGCAATCACGTTTATTCCCGCGAACTAAACAATGCCGCCAGACCACTGCGCCGCTCAGTGCGCGTGGCGATTGCCGCACTCAAAATACGCTCATCGGCATACAGAGACAAACGTCGACGCGCGCGGGTTACCGCAGTGTAAACCAGTTCTCGCGTTACTACCGGTGTACGCTGGCTCGGTAAAATCAACGCCGCATGGTCGAACTCCGATCCCTGCGATTTATGTACCGTCATCGCCCATGTGGTTTCGTGCTCTGGCAGGCGGCTCGGTTGTACTGACTTGATATTGCCGTCCGGCATCGCAAACCAGACGCGCGTCCCCTGCCCGCGATCCAGCGCAATACCGATATCGCCATTAAACAACCCAAGCGCGCTGTCATTACGGGCAATCATCACCGGTCGGCCTTCGTACCAACGAGAGTGCAGATGACGATGAATTTTGCGCTTCTGTTGCATAAACTGCTCAATTCGCTCATTCAGTCCAGCCACGCCAAACGGCCCTTCCCGCAGGGCGCACAAAAGCTGGTACTCATTGAACGCCTGAATGATTAAATCCGGCTCGGCACGCGCTTGCAGCAGATCCAGATAACGTCCGTAACCCGCAAGAGCTTCCTCAAGCATCGCAATATAGTCTTCGCCGTTCTGCAAAAGCCGTTTTTCGATGTCAGTAAAATCCTGCTGAAAAACCGTTTTCACTGCCGTTTTATCACCACGGTTAATCGCCGCAGCTAACTGACCAATGCCAGAATCGCTGCCGAAACGGTAGCTTTTTTGCAGCAGGCAGAGACTGTCACGCAAAGATGCCGCTTCTGTGCCAGTTCCTGCCGGAACGTGAGTTCCCGTCAGGCGGCTTAGCTGCCCGGCACGCTCGGCGGTAAAGCCGGCGTTGGCATAAGCGCAGATATCGCCCAGCACAGCCCCTGCCTCAACCGAGGCCAGTTGATCGCGATCGCCAAGAAAGATAACTCGCGCATGATCGGGCAAGGCGTCGATCAGTCTCGACATCATGGGGAGATCGATCATTGACGCTTCATCTACCACCAGCACATCAAGATGCAGCGGGTTACCGGCATGATGACGTAAACGCTGGCTACCTGGCTGCGCACCCAGCAATCGGTGCAAAGTGCTGGCATCTTCCGGAATGCGTTTCTTTTGTTCATCGGTCAGCGGTAACTGGCGCAAAGCCTTGCCAAGCGATTCGGTTAAGCGCGCAGCAGCTTTCCCCGTTGGCGCGGCCAGTCGGATACGGCAGCGTTCACCGTCGGCCATCTGAATTAACGCAGCCAACAACTTCGCCACGGTGGTCGTTTTACCAGTGCCAGGGCCGCCGGAAATCACCGAGATCCGCCGCGTCAGCGCCACCGCTGCCGCCACTTTTTGCCAGTTAATTTCATCGCTTACTGGAAAAAGTTTGTCCAGGATTTGCGCCAGTAGAGCTTCATCCACCTCAATGGCATGATTCACTTCGTTGAAAAATCGCGCCACTGTGCGCTCATTACACCACATGCGATTCAGGTAAAGACGATCGCCACAGAGGATCATTGGCGTTGGTTCATCTCCCCGGCTGACCGCTTGTGAAGCCAGCAAGCATTCTTCCCAATTTTGTAGCTCACCGATTTCACTGACACAGGTCGCCAACAGCGGATGCGACGCCTCATTATTTTCCAGTCGTGAAAGCGGCAAACAGACGTGTCCCTCTCCGGCATCATGACTTAACAGTGCCGCCGCGAGGGTGACGGCGGGATGTTCATCTCCCGCCACAGTCAGGGCAAATTGCACATCCAGCGGGCGTAGCTGTTTGTGCTCCACAGCTTCCAGTAATTGCTTTTGCAATTTCATTACGCCTCCTCCAGGGTCATACCGGCAAACATCTCATCCATCAGGTCAATCAACCCGGCGTTGGGTCGGGTCGCGTAGATCCCTTGTTGCGGATGTTCTTTATCAACGCCACGCAGGAACAGATAAATAACGCCACCAAAGTGACGCTCATAGTCGTAATCAGCAATGCGATGGCGCAGATAACGATGCAGCGCCAGGGTATAAAGCTGATATTGCAGATCATAGCGGTGTGCCTGCATCGCCGCTGCCATAGCCTGTTGGGTGTAAGCCGAACTGTCTTCACCCAACCAGTTAGATTTATAGTCGAGCAGGTAATAACGCCCTTCGTGGCGGAACACCAGGTCGATAAAGCCTTTTAACATGCCGCGTACCTGCATGAACTCCAGCGGCGGACAGCCAGCGGATAGCGAGTCAAACTGGCGGATTAGCGCATCAAGCTGGCTGGCAATAAGCGGCTCGCTAATCGGCAGGTAAAACTCCATCTCCACCTGTTTATCGCGGGCGGAAAGCTGACTCAGAGTGACGCCAGTTTCATTGAGCGGCGCCTGAAGAATAGCGGTGATCCACTCAGTCAACACCGGTTCCCACTGCGGTTCAAAGCCGCCAAGTTCCAGTTTTTCCCGCACCCAGTTCGGGGCAACCGGCTGGGTAAAATCGAGGTCTTCAAACAAGCTGTGCAAGAACGTCCCCGGTGAGGCGCCACGCGGGAACTGATGCGGTGTTAACGTCGGTTCTTCAACGACGCTGACCACGCCTGCGGCATCAACATCCAGCCGTGGCATCAGATCCTGAGCGATACCATGACCACGCTGCTGCAAACCTGAATAACTGGTGACGCGCCAGTTATCGCCGGGCAATCGTTGTAGCGTCTTCGCATTCAGTTCAGCTGTAGAAACATCATTAACCTGCCACGGTTGATTATCACCCGTTTGCGCCGTTTGCCAGGCAATATCCTCATCGCATAGTGCCTCAATACAGGCGCGAAGCCCTGCCGCATCTTGCGGTTCCCCTTTTTGCAGCAAACGCCCGAGCGCACTTTGGTGGACGTCGGTGTCACCTTTTTTATCACCACGACGGCGCACCAGCGGCGCAACGCCGAGACTGCAATGCCAGACCGAACGCGTCAGCGCCACGTAAAGCAAACGCAGATCTTCCGCCAGACGCTCTGCCTCGGCGAGATCGACGCTTTCTGGCGCAGCGTTAAGATCAAGTACAGCCTCAAATGAATGACGATCGTGATAGAACGCCTGATCCTGGACGCGAAAATTGGTAATAAACGGCAACCAGACCAGCGGATATTCCAGCCCTTTTGATTTATGGATCGTGACGATCTGCACCAGATGTTTGTCACTTTCGAGGCGCATTTGCTGGCTGGAGGCATTACTGTCGGGTTCGAGGATATGTTGCGATAACCAGCGTACCAGCGCATGTTCACTTTCCAGCTGCGTTCCGGCTTCTTGTAGCAGTTCGCTGATATGCAAGATATCGGTAAGACGCCGCTCGCCACCTGCCGTGGCCAGCAGGTTTTCTGCAATGTTGCGCGCCGACATCAGCGCCCGCAGCATCGGCATAACGCCGCGTTTGCGCCAGATTTGTCGATATCCATCAAATTCTTCGACGACTGCATCCCACGCATTTTCGTCATCATTCAACGTTTCGATATCCAGGGCGTTCAACCCCATCATCGACGTTGCTAACGCACTGCGCAGAGTGTTCTCACGTTCAGGCGTCATTACAGCCTGCAACAGCCAAAGCATCTCCTGCGCTTCCAGTGTTTCAAAAACACTGTCGCGGTTCGAAAGGTAAACGGAAGGGATTTCCAGCAGCGTTAAGGCATCGCGCACCTGGGCGGCCTCCTGGCGGCTGCGTACCAGCACACTGATGTCCGAGGCGCGAACAGGACGCGCGGTGTCGCCATTCATCAGCAATGCTTCGCCCCGCTGCCCGGCCTGTAGCCAGTCGCGGATTTGCGCAGCACATACCTGCGCCATGGTACTTTGATAATCGCCAATACTGCAGCTTTCACCTTCCATCAGCCACATTTTCATCGCCGGCTGCGTTTCACCTTTAAATACAAAACGCAGTGCCTGATTTTTTCCGGCTGATTTCACTGGAATAAACGGAATTTCGCGGAACATGAACGCGTCATCAGCCTGGCTGAAAAGTTTGTTCACACTGTTCACCATTCCCGGCGCAGAACGCCAGTTGGTATCTAAGGTGTAGTGAGCGTGAACTTCGCTACGCGCCTTCATGTAGGTGAAAATGTCTGCGCCACGGAATGCGTAAATGGCCTGCTTCGGGTCACCAATCAGCAATAACGCCGTTTCCGGCTGATGGTGCCAGATACGGCGGAAAATCCGGTACTGCTGGGGGTCGGTATCCTGAAATTCGTCGATCATTGCCACTGGAAAGCGCGTACGGATCGCCGTTGCCAGCGCCTCTCCGCTTTCGCTACGCAGCGCGGAATCGAGCCGACTTAGCATGTCATCAAAGCCCAGTTCGCCACGGCGGCGTTTTTCGCGCGCTACTGTTTCGCGGATCTCAGCCAATGCGCGGGTGATCACCACATCACGGATCGACAATGGTTCGGCAAGCAGTTGATCGATCGCCTCAAACAGCGGATGTCGCGGGGTTTCCCCCCCGGCTTTCGTGCGATCTTCCAGGAAACGCTGGGAGAATTTTTCCAGCGACTCTGGCAACTGATAACTGTTGGTCTCTTCTTCTGCCCAGGCGCTGATCTTGTCTATCCATTTAGCCTGATTGCTACGGTTAAACTTGCGGCGATCAATACCGGAAGATTCGATCAGCGCATCCAGTTCACCTACTGCGTCACGCCACTGCTGTTTTACGGCATCGATACGCGCCACAATTTGCGCATGGCGGGAAGCCAGAGTTTCATCATCGGGCGGCGGCGCTTTGATAACCGGCGCTTCCCCTTGCAGATAACGGTTAATATCTCGCAGTAACGCCTGCGGCCCTTTCCAGGTTTCAAAGACGACCTGGGCAATTTCACGCGGTAACGGGTAGCAATGGCGACGCCAGAAATCGGCGCAGGCCTGGTAGCGCAGTAGAGACTCGTCTTCAATCAGCTGCTGCTCAAACAACATGCCGGATTCAAAGGCATTCAGGTTGAGCATTCGCTGGCAAAAACCGTGGATGGTAAAGACTGCTGCTTCATCCATCTGTCGCTCAGCTAACAGCAACCACTGCGCGGCTTGCGCTTTATCGTCGATCTCTTCCAGCAGGCGTGCATACAGCGGATTGTCGGTGGTTTCACGCAGACAGGCGATGCGTAATTCATGAATATTGCTACGGATACGACCGCGCAATTCTGCAGTGGCAGCCTCGGTAAAGGTTACTACCAGCAGTTCTTCAACGGTCAATGGGCGGGGAAAGGCGGAGGAACCGCCTAGTCCAAGTAACAGGCGCAAATAGAGCGCCGCAATCGTAAAGGTTTTGCCTGTGCCGGCAGAGGCTTCAATCAGGCGCTCGCCCTGTAAGGGCAAGCGCAAAGGATCTAGTGTCTCGGCGACATCACTCATTCTTTTCACTCATCAGGGGCATTGTTTGCTGCAACGCGCTGACGTTCTCCCACACTTTCCAGCCTTCAGGATGTACATATTCGGCTTTCCCGTTCTGGCTGCCGGAAATCTGCGACAGGATAGCCATGCCTTGCGGCTCGACCACCGCCTGATGGAAGAAATCGGCCAGTTTTTGCGGCGTCAGCAGTTTTATCTGAGCCACGATTTTATCACGCGAATCGAAGCGCATATTGCCGCGATCGAAATCTTTACTTAACTTCGATGCTTCTTCGCCGAGCGTTTGTGGAGCTTGCAGCATCTGGGTAATGACCGCCTGCTGAATTTGCGCGAACTCTTCTGGCTTCATCGCCCGCAATTTTGCCTCTGCGGTTGGGAAAAAGGCTTTGTATCGCTCCCACAAGAATGAAGGCTGTTTATCATTGCTTTGCAAAAGGAAGCCCATGCCCCACTGACGCCCCACGCTCATTGGAAACGCAAACACGGCATAGCCCAATTGTTCTTCGGTACGCAACTGATTGTAGAACCACGGCTGAACAATCTGCGCCAGCAGAGAACTGTAGGCTGAACTGGTGTATTCATCGTAGCCAGTCGGTACGAAAACCGCTGCCAGGGCAGAGTCGGTACTGTTACCGGCTTTTTCAAAGATGACGGACTGTTTTTTCTCAACCACTACATCTTTGTTACGACACCACTCTGAACCATCAGCGCCCAACTGTTTTTGCACATCGCGTGCCAGCGTTGTTGCCTGGGCTTCGGTCATGTTGCCGATAACCATAAACTCTGGTCGTGCCCCCGTTTTTAAGGCGTCGCGGTAAGCCAGCACCTCTTTCAGAGTGATGGAGGGCAAAATTTTACGTCGCTCATCTCGCGAGAAGTACGGCACCTGTGAGAGCATTTGCGCGGGCATAATCGCCTGCTCAAACGCTTTGCCCTTTTCTGCGGAATCCATCATCTGGTTATACCAGGATTTCGCCTGCTCAAGCTGATCTTCCGTAGCGGTATAGCTAAAGTAGCCCTCCAGCAGAGCCTGGAAAAGCTGCGGCAGCCGCTGAGTGTAACCATTAGCATTGACCATAAGGCCGTTGTTAGCGTTGGTGGAAAAACTAATGCCACCAACTGACGCCTGGTTGCTTAACTGATCAAGCGCCAGCCCTGCGAGATAATCATTGAGCGCAAACATTACCTGATTACGGGCGCTGTCCATGGCTTTCGGGTTACGCAAAATCAGGCTGACATCTGCTTTGGGTTCGCTGGTAAAATAGCGACTCGGCGCATACACCACACGCAGATTCGACTCATCAACAATCAGCTCTGGATGGTCGTATTTCTTCTCTGACTTAATCAGCGAGAAATCGTCAGGAATATAGGGGTTAAGCTCCGGCAAGGAGAGTGCAATGTCGGCGGCTTTTTTCTGCCAGTCAGCGAAGGTTTGTGCGCTGATTTTATCGACCTGATACGGCGCATCGACAAAGTAAGCCGTTTTATTGTGCGGCTCTTTCGGGCTGATATACCAGATACGCGCGTTCTGCGGCGTCATCATCGCCAGACGTTCTTTTACTGCTTTAGCATCGTACCGATCGGCAATATTGACTGCATCCAGCGTATGCTCAACAGGAACGCGAATCATGGTATCCGCCAACCATTCGACGTAATCCATATCACGGGTGATTGACGGATAACGGAAGTCGATATCCAGCACATTCGCCAGCTCATCGAAATACTGTTTATCAATCCCTTTTTCGCGTAACAGATTGAGGTAGCTGAAAATGGCCGCCACAACCTGATCGCGATTCGCCAGACCTTTATCGGTTAAGGACGCAGAAATCGCTAATACGCCGCTGTTACCGTTGACGATAGGATCGGAGTTGGCGCTAATGCCCTCAACTAATCCCTGCTTTTGCAGCCAGTCAGAAAGTGTACCTGGGCTGCGATTACCAATCAGATAGGTAATCAACTCATCCGTTTTACTACGGAACTTCTCCGAGTTGTTATCGATGCGAAACTCGACGCGCAGCACTTTACGCGGCAGCGCCGGGACGTAATGAATGATAATGCCCTTTTGCGCGTCGGTGACTACCGGCACGGTGATTTCCGGTTTCTGGCTCTCTTTGTTAGGCACGCGACCGAAGGTGTCCGCCGCCATTTTTGCCAGTTCCGGCAATGGCTTGTTGCTGTAGATAACCGCCTTCATCAGATTGGCAGAGTAATATTTCTCATGGAAATCTTTCAGCGCCTGCTGCACAGGATTACCGGGTTTGTCGCTTAAAGTTTCCAGGTTACCGCCAGAAAACTTTGAACCTGGGTGCGCCGGGTTAATGGTTTCTGCGCTGACCTGCGCCATGCGCATCCCGTCACGCGTGCGCGCCATGGTTAATTCAGCGTTCACTGCATTACGTTCACGTTCGGCATATTTCTTGTCGAGCAAGGGTTCTGCAATAGCATCGGCCAGACGATCTACCGCACCGGGCAAGGCATCGTTCTCAACTTCCAGATAGAAAGCCGTGCGATATGGTGCCGTGCTGGCATTGTGACTGCCGCCGTGCATTTTAAGATATTCAGCGAGGCTATCTGCTTGAGGGTACTTTTTCGAACCCATCAGACTCATATGTTCAAGGTAATGTGCCAGCCCCTGATACGCTTCAGGATCTTCCAGCGACCCAACGGGCACTACCAGCGCCGAAAGCGATTTAACCGCCTGCGGATCAGAAACCAGCAAGACCACCATACCGTTATCCAGACGTATAGCCTGATACTGGCGGTTATCTTTATCACTTTTACGGATGGTTTCCTGAATCGGCTGCCATCCCGTTTCTGCCTGACTTAAGGGTGCCCAAAGGGCAACAAACAACAGTAATGCTTTGAACCAGGTGCTGCGGGGCATTCACGAACCTCATTATCAACTTTATTTTTCAACCAGATTCAATAGCTTAAAGAAAATCATCCGGCAGAATATAATCTTGTGCTGAACGAGCCAGCCAGTATCTATATAACCATCAGTCCGTGACTGGTGCGCATCATAAAGTAAGCAGATGAATTGCGCAATTTTTATACAGAACTCATGACTGATTAAAACGAAACAGCGGTAACAGGAAACGCTGCGACTGATCAACGATGGCTTTCATTGTCTCTGGCGTTAATTGCCGCCAGAGCCGTTGATACCAGATATCATCGCCTTCACCACGCACCATCATGTTACCCTCGTAAGCCTGAAGGAATTTCGTACGAGCTTTTTGCAACGTGGAATCGTCATCCAGCATGGCATCGTTTGCCGCGTCATAACAGGTTTTTAGCCATGCGCCGCCACTTTCAGGTAACACCAGCAACGGCGCGGACATTCCTTCACGATACCCCTCAATCAGTTGTGAGAGGTAATGTAAAGCCTGTTCGGCTGCAAGCGGCGGGAAACGCCACTCGCCGTCTTTGCGTAGAAAAAGGCGGCTGTCACCGTTACCACCACTGGCACAGTAGACAAGGTGTTCTAACCAAAGTTGCATTCCCTGTGCCACACTGAGCAAAGAGGGACGCCAGCGCAGCAGGCCATCCGGCTGAACCTGCGGCAACCACCCAGTAATCTGCACACCGTTGCACGCGAGATCGATTTCCATACTCTGCCCCGGCTGGCGACAGGCAATGACTCTGTCAGCAAGCTGCTGCATCTCCTGACACTGCGTTTCCCAGAAAATTTCACCAAAAGCGCCGTACGGTAAATCCCCTGCCGCCCGGAAGCGGCGGAACAAGCGTTCGGCATCATCCTGATCCACCAACGCATTTAATAACTGCTGATTGATTTGATAACGGCTAAGCCCTTCCAGAATAAATGGCTCGGTATCGGGAATTTCGCTGTCTTCGGTACGGAAGTGCACCTGTAAACGCATCTGGAAAAACGCTCGCACCGGATGCGCCCAGAATCGTTGTAGCGTTTCCAGCGGCACGGTTTCTGGCAAGGTAAACGGTAAAGGCTGGACAAATTCAGAATGCGCCTTGCCTGCCTGGCTGGCTGCCGGTAGCCATTCACGTGCATAGCTTTGTAACTCGCCAGGCTGGTAGTTTTGCGGATCAAACGGCATCCGGGTATGGAGGCACGTAAGATGCTCTTTTACTCTTGCCTCGCTTTCATCACAGTTAAGCTCTTCATCACCCGGCAGATAATGACTTTGTCCGATGTAGTCGATCAGTTCCTGCACCAGCACCGACGGGAAACGTTCACTGTTATCCTGGATAGAACGCCCGATATAGCTGATATAGAGTTTTTGCTGTGCGGAAATTAACGCTTCCAGGAACAGATAGCGGTCGTCATCGCGACGGCTACGGTCGCCACGCTTCGGTTTCTGGCTCATTAAATCAAAGCCCAATGGTGCAAGCTGGCGTGGGTAAACGCCATCGTTCATCCCCAGCAGGCAAACCACTTTGAACGGGATTGAACGCATTGGCATCAGCGTACAAATGTTAACCGGCCCCGCAAGAAAACGCTGGCTGATACGTTCTTGATCCAGGCGTTGTGCCAGTTCATCACGTAACAGTGACAGCGGCACCGCGTCGCCATACTGCGCACCTAAACCTTCGGCGATAATCGCCTGCCACTGCTGCTCAATAAGCGTCATCGCCGCTTCGGTTTCCGCATCCGGCAGGAAGAAGGCGTTGAGCATATCGCGACAAACCGGCAGCCACTCCTCAAGCGGACGCTCCTGCGCCAGGCCGCGACGCCAGATATTCAGTTGCATTAGCAGTGACGCCAGATGCCCTACCAGTTCTGCAATTAAGCCGCTCGATTCGTCATAAGGAAGAACCGATTGCCACTCGCCCTGGGCGCTCTCCATTGCATAGCCCAGCAACATGCGCGTCAGGCCAAATCGCCAGGTGTGTTGCCCGGTGGCGGGGAGTTCCAGCTCGCGAACGTTGTCGTCATCAATCCCCCAGCGAATGCCGGATTCATTAACCCACAGACGTAAATAACGTAGCCCTTCTTCGGTGATATCAAACCGCGCCGCCAGTACCGGCACGTCCAGCAGCGCCAGCACGTCCTCTGACACAAAGCGGCTGTCTGGCAGTGATAACAGGCTGATAAACGCTTCCAGCACCGGATGCGACTGCCGCGCCCGACGGTCGGAAATGGCATAAGGCAGGTAACGATCCGCAGGCGCGCTACCAAATACAGCCTGAATAAACGGACTGTAGCTATCGATGTCGGCCACCATCACGATGATGTCGCGTGGAGTAAGTGTCGGATCTTCTTCCAGCATCGCCAGCAGGCGATCGTGCAAAACTTCCACTTCGCGCTGCGGGCTGTGGCATACGTGGAAGGTGACGCTGTTATCCTGCGGATCAAGCAGACGTTTGTTGTCGCTGCGGGAAAACTCGCTCAGATTCACGCCTGCGACCGCACGGTTTTCCAGTTCCAGAATATCGGACTGGATGTTATGCAACAGGCTGTCTGGCGTAACATCAACGAATGCGTCCAGCTCCTGACTGCTCTGGAGATCGGCAAGCAGATAGATGTAGTCGCGCCCCAGTTTGCCCCACGAGGCCAGTAGCGGGTTACCAACATCCTGTTCGCCGTCGCTGTTAAACAACTGGCCGGCGTTTTCGCTATCGCGGAATAGCGGCAATTCGCGATCTTCAAAACTGTGTCGCCGCTGGCGAGCCAGAAGCTTTGCCAGATAAGCCGGATCTTTAATATCACCCCAGTAATAACGGCAAGGGTTGGTAAACAGAAGATGGATTTCAATATGTTTACCCAGCGCCTGTAGCGCCTGTAGATAAACAGGCGGTAACGCGGAAATACCGCATATAAAGACACGCGAAGGTAACCCCGGCGGGCAGGTCGTCGCGGACTCCAGCGTTTCGATAAAGCGTTGATAGAGATTGGCACGGTGCCAGCGCGGTTGCCCCAGTTCATGGGTATATTCCACCAGCGCCTTCCACAAGGGAGCTTGCCAGGCCTGCGCTTCTCCCAGCCCTTCAACCAGGCGCCCCGCTTCCCACTGTGCCAGCCAGTCCGGGCGATAGACCAGATACTGGTCAAACAGATCCGCCGCTTTTGAGGAAAGCTGAAACAGCTTGCGCTTGTCGCTATCGTCAGTCAGGTAATGACGCAACAGGGTAAAATCTTCGCGATCCAGCAGTTGCGGCAGCAGAGTCATCAGTTTCCAGCTCATGCTCTGTTTGTTGAAGGCGCTCTCTTTGGGGATCTCCGGCAATACGCGGACGAACATATCCCAGATAAAGCTCGCCGGCAGCGGGAAATCAATGTTTGCCGCAATGCCGAACTTCTGCGACAGCGTCATTTGCAGCCACTGCGCCATACCGGTACTTTGCACCAGAATCATTTCTGGCTCAAAAGGATCGTCCAGCCGTTCGCGTTCGACGATAAACTCCATCAACGCTTCCAGCACGTCCAGACGATTGGAATGGTAGACCCTTAACATAGCGGCTCCTGACTACTGACGATGCGGGCAATGCAGGCGGGTCATCTCGCCTTCTCTGCCCCCGGGTGAAACTAACGTAACGCTGATGCTGACACATCCCGCCTGCGATGTCTGCATTCGGTTAACCTGCCAGTTGGCAGGTGGCGAAATCGCGCGCAGTTGCGTTTGCTGCCAGCCATGCAGCCAGAGTTGCAGATACTGGTTTCTGCTGGCAAGACTGTTCATTAATGTTCTCTGATACCCCGATAACGCAGTGACAATCATCACCATCAGCACCATTGCCAACATCACTTCCGGCAGGCTAAAGCCTTGTTGATTCTTCAGGGAAGCTGACATAACGCTCCCTCTTTCTGCGGGCAGAAATCACTCCAGCCGCGTGGCGAAAAAACAATGTTTCCATCGATGACTTCGCCTGTTCGCCACAACAAAACGCCTTCATAACCGGCAATCAGCAAGATTTCATTATCTGCCAGTAAACGCAGACAAACCCGGGCACCGGTTGCAGCGTACTGTGAGCACTGAACTGCGGGCTGCGTCTGCCAGGAGTGCATTCTGCCCCATTCCAGCGCCGACTGTACGATAGCCTGGCGACGCAATGACTGGCTTTCCATAGTCACCTGAGAGGCAAAACTGCGATCCTGTTGGCTCATTCCCTGTAGCAGCAAACTGCCCAAAACCAGCAACATCAGAACCAGTGCCAGCGATGATACTCCCCGTTCACGGTTCACAGGTTGAATCCTGTTACGCTATAACTGGCATCCACCACAGTTTGTGGTTCAGCCTTACTGGCACCGCGCATATTAACCGTCAACATCGGCGAAAACCCACTGACATCCTGACGTATGACCTGAAAAGTCTTGATAATGATGGCATCCGGATTAGTGACTTTATCCCAACCCTTACCTTCACAAGATGTCGCACCGCGTAATGTTTCCAGCACATGCTCCTTCAGACGAAATCCAATCTGGTCGGACTCTTTTACCGGTTCGCGATCCCAGATACCGTTACTGTTCGCATCCCACTGAACAATGATGCAGTCACCCTGCCCGACAATGACCAGCCCCTCGCCAGTGCAGCTACCATGACAATAACCCGCTCTCTGGAGATGCTTCGCGACTGTAAATATCCGCAGCCAGATTTCATCTTCCAGCGCCAGCTTACGGGCGCTCGTCAAACTTTCACGCTGTAATGCAGGCAGAAATCGTGCAGCCCCCAGCAACAGTACGCTACTGATCGCCATAGCAATCAAAACTTCCAGCAGAGAAAATCCTTGCTCTTTTACAGACATCCTTCTGTTTCTCCTTGCTGGCAAAGCCGGAGCCTTCCCCACGGCGAAACCACCAGCCACCACTCGCCCGTTGAGTTTTTGAAGCGAATATGCCCTGCCCATGCGGTATTGCGCAGGCCAAAGAAAGTGAGCGAAGGCGTCAGGTCGCTCATTTCTACGTCGGGCCAGCGTGGCACGAAGAGCAGCGGTGAACTGCCATGACAGGCATTCGCCCCTGCGGCAGAACTCACAAGACACCATAACTTCCCCTCCCTGATGACGCTGATACTGTGGTCGCGGTTATGCCAGTTGGCATCCTCACGTAAATAGAGCAAATAGTCCCGCGCCTGGCTGGCGGTTTGCCATAGCCGTTGCGACTGCTGCCAGTATTGCCAGCCATAAAGTCCACTTGCGCTTAGCATGACCAAAATCAGCATCGCAACCAGCGTTTCAATCAGCGTATAACCACGTTGTGTTTTCATGCCGGCAGTATGCGACGAGGAGAAAAAAAGACGAGGGTCAGTTTCTCATTCTTCGGCGCGTCTTCCGGACTATTTACGCTGTTGCAGGGCGTTGCAAAATTTCGGGAAGGCGTCTCGAAGAATTTAGCGAAGGATAAAAAAAACCGACGCACACTGGCGTCGGCTCTGGCAGGATGTTGCGTAATTTAGATAGCAACCGGCGCTTTAATGCCCGGATGCGGATCGTAGCCTTCAATCTCAAAGTCTTCGAAACGGTAGTCGAAGATGGATTCAGGTTTACGTTTGATAATCAGCTTCGGCAGCGGACGCGGTTCACGACTTAATTGCAAATGGGTTTGATCCATATGATTGCTGTACAGGTGCGTATCGCCACCGGTCCAGACAAAATCACCCACTTCCAGATCGCACTGCTGCGCCATCATATGCACCAGTAACGCGTAGCTGGCAATGTTAAAAGGCAGGCCGAGGAAAACGTCACAGGAACGCTGATAAAGCTGGCAAGAGAGTTTGCCGTCTGCCACATAGAACTGGAAGAACGCATGGCACGGCGCCAGCGCCATTTTATCCAGTTCGCCTACGTTCCACGCCGAAACAATAATACGGCGGGAATCCGGATCGTTTTTCAGCTGGTTCAGTACCGTAGTGATCTGGTCAATATGACGACCATCTGGCGTTGGCCAGGCGCGCCACTGTTTACCATAAACCGGACCGAGATCACCGTTTTCATCGGCCCACTCGTCCCAAATGGTGACATTGTTTTCGTGCAGGTAAGCAATGTTAGTGTCGCCCTGCAGGAACCACAGCAGTTCATGGATAATGGAACGCAGGTGGCAACGTTTGGTTGTCACTAACGGGAATCCATCCTGCAGGTTAAAACGCATCTGATGACCAAAAATGGAAAGCGTTCCGGTTCCGGTACGGTCGTTTTTCTGTGTGCCTTCGTCGAGCACTTTTTGCATCAGTTCTAAATACTGTTTCATGGTTCCTCAGGAAACGTGTTGCTGTGGGCTGCGACGATATGCCCAGACCATCATGAAAACACCCGCGACAATCATCGGGATGGAAAGAATTTGCCCCATGCTGATGTACTGCACCCATGCACCGGTGAACTGCGCATCGGGCTGGCGGAAAAACTCAACAATGATGCGAAACGCGCCATAGCCAATCAGGAACAAGCCTGAGACAGCCCCCATCGGGCGCGGTTTACGGATATACAGGTTGAGGATAATAAACAGCACCACACCTTCCAGTAGCATCTCGTAAAGTTGCGACGGGTGGCGCGGTAGTACGCCGTAGGTGTCGAAAATGGATTGCCACTGTGGGTTGTTTTGCAGCAACAGAATGTCTTCGGTACGGGAGCCAGGGAACAGCATGGCAAACGGGAAGTTCGGGTCAACGCGCCCCCATAATTCACCGTTAATAAAGTTGCCCAGACGCCCGGCTCCAAGGCCAAATGGAATGAGCGGTGCGATAAAATCAGAGACCTGGAAGAAGGAACGTTTGGTGCGGCGGGCGAAGATAATCATCACCACAATCACGCCAATCAGACCGCCGTGGAAGGACATGCCGCCGTCCCAGACACGGAACAGATACAGCGGATCGGCCATAAACTGCGGGAAGTTGTAGAACAGAACATAACCAATACGTCCGCCAAGGAAGACGCCGAGGAAGCCCGCATAGAGTAAGTTTTCAACTTCATTTTTGGTCCAGCCGCTGCCTGGACGGCTAGCCCGACGCCCAGCCAGCCACATTGCAAAAATGAAACCCACCAGATACATCAGGCCGTACCAGTGAAGCGCCACGGGTCCTATTGAGAAAATGACCGGATCAAATTCCGGAAAATGCAGATAGCTACTGGTCATCTGTCACCACAAGTTCTTGTTATTTCGCTGAAAGAGAACAGCGATTGAAATGCGCGCCGCAGGTTTCAGGCGCTCCAAAGGTGCGAATAATAGCACAAGGGAACCTGGCTGGTTGCCGGATACCGTTAAAAGATATGTATATGATCCGCGCTATAACCCCCCGCGAATCAGCCCGCCCATACCGCGACGCTCCATAAATGCCGCTACCTGATGACGAACTTCGGTCGCCAGTTGCGCTTCCAGACTGCGCTGCGCAAGATTTTCTGCTTCGGCAAAATCAATGCGCCGCAGCAGGTATTTTACGCGCGCGACAGAACGTCCGTTCATAGACAGATGGCGATACCCCAGCCCAATGAGGATTGCCACGCACATGGGATCGCCCGCCATTTCACCGCATAAACGCAGATCGATTCCCTGCGTTTCCGCCTCACGGGCGATCATCGCCAGAGCACGTAACATTCCAGGATGAAGACTGTCATAAATGTTCGCTACTCGGGTGTTGTTGCGATCAACGGCCAGGATGTATTGAGTCAGGTCGTTGGTGCCCACAGAGATAAAATCGACCCGGTTTGCCAGATGCGGCAGCATAAATACCATTGAAGGTACTTCCAGCATGATACCGATGCGTGGTTTGGGAATTGCGTAACCGATCATCTCCTCGACTTCACGTCCGGCACGTTCAATCAGGCGGCGTGCTTCGTCAACTTCATCCAGGCTTGTGACCATTGGCAACAGAATGTGCAGGTTGCCCGTTGCAGCATTGGCGCGCAACATCGCCCGCACCTGGATCAAAAAGATCTCCGGCTGATCGAGCGTAATGCGAATCCCACGCCACCCCAGGCATGGATTCTCTTCGCTGATCGGCATGTAGGGCAATTGTTTGTCAGCACCGACATCCAGCGTACGCAGGGTGACGGGTTTATCATTGAACATTTGCAACATCCCCTGATACTGCGCCACCTGTTCTTCTTCCGACGGGAAACCACTTTGCAGCATGAAAGGGATTTCGGTGCGATAAAGACCGATACCATCAATGCGACTGCCCAGTTTTTCTTCATGTTCCGGGCTTAAACCAGCATTGAGCATGACTTTTATACGCTCACCGCTTTTTAACTGCGCGGGTAAATTGACGTCATCTTCCGCCAGACGGCTAAGCTCAATCTCTTCACTAATTAGCCGCTGATATTCTTGCAGCAGTACCGGCTCCGGATCGACCAGCAATTCACCGCGATAGCCATCAACGATCAGCGTCCTACGATGCAACACTGAAGGTTGAATGTCCGCCCCCATCACCGTAGGAATACCCAGCGCGCGCACCATAATCGCCGCATGGGAGTTGGCCGCACCATCGCGTACGACGACGCCGACTAAGCGATCCTGAGGCAACTCCGCAAGGGTCGTCGCCGACAATTCATCTGCCACCAGAATGAAACGTTCCGGCCAGGCGTTCGGCCCTTGATTAGCGTCATCAAGATGAAACAGCAATCGCTGACCCAGCGCACGTAAATCGCCAGCCCGCTCTTTGAGATAGTTATCGCTTAGCGCGGCAAACTGTTCGGCAAATTTTTCAATGACCGTTTTTACCGCCCACTCTGCCACCGAGCCTTTATCAACCTCGGCAAACAATTCGCGACGCAGCCGGGTGTCCGAAAGCAGGTGCGAGTAAAGATCGAAAATAGCCGCCGTTTCTTTTTGTGCACCGGCGGCAAAGCGTTTGCTGTAGCGGCGAAACTCGTTTGCCGCTTCTTCCAGCGCCCCGGTCAGTCGTTCGCGTTCCAGAGCCGGATCCAGCGTTGATGCCTGATACACCTGTTCCATTAAGGGTAACGTGGCATCCTGCCAGCCTTCAGCAATCGCCACGCCGGGCGCTGCCGGTAATGCGCGGATTCGCGTCTGGCGATATTGCCCAAACAAGGCAGTCAACTGCGACTGAGAAAGAATAGCTGCCATCTGGGTGGCAAGCGTCACCAGGAAAGATTCTTCACTTTCGTTGTACTGCCGCAACTCTCGTTGCTGTACCACCAGTACACCAAGTAACTGGCGACGTTGAATAATTGGCACGCCTAAAAACGCGCGGAAACGTTCTTCTTTTACGGAGGGGATATATTTGAAGCTGGGGTGTTTTTGCGCATCCGCAAGGTTTATCGGTTCCGCCAGCCTGCCAACCAGGCCGACGATCCCTTCATCAAACGCGAGCGTTACGGTGCGACCACGTGGCTTTTTTAATCCTCGGGTCGCCATCAGGTAGTAACAACGTCGGTCGTGATCGGCCAGGTAGACCGAACAGACCTCGGTATCCATCGCAAGACAGATGTCGGTAACCAGAATATTTAACGCCTCATTCAGGCGTGGTGCGCTGGCTACCTTTTCGACTATTTCGCGCAGGCGAGTGAGCATAATGGGCGTGACTTAACCTCTTTTACGTCGATAAGCAGATACGTTTTGTGGTTTAGGCGTATTTTCTTGCAGCGCCATCACAACACTTGCGAACTCTTTCATTACCCTACGGTAGACATCACGTTTAAATGACACCACCTGTCTGACCGGATACCAGTAACTTACCCATCGCCAGCCGTCAAACTCTGGTGTACTGCTGGTTTGCATATTGATTTCCGCATCGCCGCTCACCAGCTGCAAGAGAAACCATTTTTGTTTTTGGCCGATACAAACCGGCTTCGTGTCCCAACGCACCAAACGTTTCGGTAATTTGTAGCGCAACCAGTTACGCGTTGAAGCAAGGATTCGAACGTCTTTACGGCTTAATCCTACTTCTTCAAACAATTCACGGTACATCGCCTGTTCTGCGGATTCTCCGGGATTAATTCCGCCTTGCGGAAATTGCCAGGAGTGCTGACCAAATCGCCGGGCCCACATCACTTGCCCCTGACGATTACAAATCACGATACCTACGTTTGGGCGGTAGCCATCGTCATCAATCACCGGACTACCTCAAAATAAAGCTTTATATACGAATGATTGTTTCATACTCCAGGAAGACGGTAAACCACTCTCTGCAAGGCATTACACACTAATAACAATTGAATAACTCACAGTTAAGTGCAGAGTTATAAACAGAGGACGGGGTGGATAGCCGTTTTTATTCACCTTTTCTGTGGATAGAGTTGTGAAGAACTACGGAATTACCACGGGAAAACCCAGAGCATTCTGAATCAGTCGCTAAAATACACTTTAAAATATTCGTTATTAATCAATATATTAAACACATAAATATTGATAAAACAGAGAAATTCGTGACCCATGTCACACCACTCATTTACGCGTTGGCGAAAGATCAACCAACGTCGTATTTATCCACAGAATGTGCCACTAAGTTAAGCACCGCACCACTAAAAATTAGAGTTTCGTCGCACGTCAAGGCTGTAAATGGAAACAGTAGTGAGGGTTTTTCACAGTTATCCCAGCTTTCTGTGGATAACATGGTGTAAGATCCTGTTTATTTTCAGTGACCAGAATTGGAAAACCCACCAGGACGTTGCGCAACACCGTCACCTGTGGATTAAAAAACAAGATAAATCATAGAATTGAATAACGCTTGTGGAAAAAGTTACACTCTGAATATTCGGTACAAAATAGCTGCTTATTTTTTAACCAAGGTGTAATGCCATGTCTCAACCTCGCCCATTGTCCTCTCCTCCCGAAACTGAAGCGCAGTTATTAGCACAAGCACAGCAACTTTCTGGCTACACCCTGGGTGAACTGGCAGCACTTGCCGGGTTGGTTGCGCCGGAGAATTTAAAACGCGATAAAGGTTGGATCGGTGTGTTACTGGAGATCTGGCTTGGCGCCAGCGCAGGGAGTAAACCTGAACAAGATTTTGCCGCATTAGGCGTGGAACTCAAAACTATCCCTGTGGATAGTCTTGGTCGTCCGCTGGAAACGACATTCGTTTGTGTTGCACCATTAACCGGCAATAGCGGTGTGACCTGGGAAACCAGTCACGTCCGCCACAAACTTAAACGGGTGTTATGGATACCGGTTGAAGGCGAGCGCAGCATCCCGCTGGCGCAGCGTCGCGTAGGAGCACCGTTGTTGTGGAGTCCGAACGAAGAGGAAGACCGCCAGCTACGCGAAGACTGGGAAGAATTGATGGATATGATTGTCCTCGGTCAGGTTGAGCGAATCACCGCTCGTCACGGGGAATATTTGCAAATACGACCGAAAGCGGCGAATGCGAAAGCTCTCACCGAAGCCATTGGCGCCCGGGGCGAACGAATTCTGACATTGCCGCGCGGATTTTATCTGAAGAAGAAGTTCACCAGCGCACTGCTGGCCCGTCATTTTTTGATCCAGTAGCCATCGCTTTGACCTGCTGCATTCCGGGCATATAATTACCGCTTCATTTTTTTGGCAGGGCTTTTTAGATGTTATTTGCATGGATAACCGATCCTAACGCCTGGCTTGCGCTCGGTACGCTGACGCTGCTGGAGATCGTTCTTGGGATCGACAATATTATTTTCCTTTCTCTGGTGGTGGCAAAGCTCCCCACAGCACAACGTGCTCATGCGCGCCGTCTGGGGTTGGCGGGAGCCATGGTTATGCGTCTGGCGCTGCTGGCATCAATCGCCTGGGTTACGCGCCTGACGAATCCGCTTTTTACAATATTCAGTCAGGAAATTTCCGCCCGTGATTTGATTCTGCTTCTGGGGGGCTTGTTCCTTATCTGGAAAGCCAGCAAGGAAATCCACGAATCCATTGAAGGTGAAGAAGAAGGGCTGAAAACACGCGTTTCATCATTCCTCGGCGCTATCGTGCAGATTATGCTGCTGGATATTATCTTCAGCCTCGACTCGGTGATTACCGCTGTGGGTCTGTCAGATCACCTGTTTATTATGATGGCCGCCGTGGTGATTGCCGTAGGCGTGATGATGTTCGCCGCGCGCTCGATTGGTGATTTTGTCGAGCGCCATCCTTCGGTAAAAATGCTGGCGCTCTCTTTCCTGATTCTGGTCGGCTTTACCCTGATTCTGGAAAGTTTCGACATCCACGTACCGAAAGGTTACATCTACTTCGCGATGTTCTTCTCTATTGCGGTTGAAAGCCTCAACCTGATTCGCAACAAAAAGAATCCGCTCTGATACTCCGTACGCTCTCCTGCGGGAGGGCGTACTCACTCCTGTTACCCTCACAGTTTAAGATTTTCCTGCTTTCAAGATATATAACGTCGGTTTATAAACAGACTATTATCATAGGTGGGCCAAATGAGGATAACCGGATGAAAAAATGGGCAGTAATAATTTCTGCAGTCGGACTGGCGTTTGCTGTTTCCGGGTGTTCCAGTGATTACGTCATGGCGACCAAAGATGGCCGTATGATTTTGACCGATGGAAAACCTGAAATTGATGATGATACCGGGCTGGTGAGTTATCACGATCAGCAAGGTAACGCGATGCAAATTAACCGTGATGATGTTTCGCAAATTATTGAACGTTAACAAATAAGGTCAGCATCCGGCTGGCCTTAAGATTTTTCTCTTTCCCTTTTCCCTTCCCTCTGCCATTTTTATATTCCTTATGTTGTGATTATAAAAAGGAAACGGCTATGCAATATCACCGTATACCCCACAGTTCGCTGGAAGTCAGCACGCTGGGGCTTGGCACGATGACGTTTGGTGAACAGAACAGCGAAGCCGACGCCCACGCACAACTCGACTATGCCGTCGCTCAGGGCATTAACCTTATCGACGTTGCCGAAATGTACCCAGTACCTCCGCGCCCCGAAACGCAAGGGTTAACCGAAACCTACGTCGGCAACTGGCTGGCGAAACATGGCAGCCGCGAAAAGTTAATTATCGCCTCCAAAGTGAGCGGACCGTCGCGCAATAATGACAAGGGCATCCGCCCGGATCAGGCGCTGGATCGGAAGAATATCCGCGAAGCGTTGCATGACAGCCTCAAGCGTCTGCAGACTGATTACCTCGATCTTTATCAGGTGCACTGGCCGCAGCGCCCAACCAACTGCTTTGGCAAACTCGGTTATAGCTGGACGGATTCTGCGCCTGCAGTTTCGCTGCTAGATACGCTGGACGCACTGGCAGAGTACCAACGCGCGGGAAAAATTCGTTATATCGGCGTGTCGAACGAAACTGCATTTGGCGTAATGCGCTACCTGCATCTGGCGGACAAACACGATCTGCCGCGTATTGTCACCATTCAGAACCCTTACAGTCTGTTAAACCGCAGTTTTGAAGTAGGTCTGGCAGAAGTCAGCCAGTATGAAGGGGTCGAACTGCTGGCCTATTCGTGCCTGGGTTTCGGCACGCTGACCGGGAAATATCTCAACGGTGCAAAACCCGCTGGCGCACGTAATACGCTCTTTAGTCGGTTCACCCGCTATAGCGGTGAGCAAACGCAAAAAGCCGTCGCGGCGTATGTTGATATTGCCAGACGTCATGGCCTGGATCCTGCTCAGATGGCGCTCGCTTTTGTACGCCGCCAACCGTTTGTTGCCAGCACGCTGCTGGGCGCAACGACGATGGAACAGTTGAAAACCAACATCGAAAGTTTGCATCTGGAGTTAAGCGAAGACGTATTGGCTGAAATTGAAGCGGTGCATCAGGTTTATACTTATCCGGCACCTTAAGGATTAACGCCGGTTAAAACCGGCGTTAAATATTAATGACGGCGTTGCCAGACCCACAGCGCCGTTATTGCCAGCGCAAACAGCGCACCGAAGCCAATGCCAATAGGCACGACCGGGATGCCTACCATGACCGCCAGCGAGTAAATGCCCAACATCAACAGCATGGCACTGTTTTCGCCCAGGTTCTGTACTGCAATCGCATTCCCCGCCCCGACGCTTTTTTTACCCCGCTCCTGTAACAACGCATTGAGCGGAACGACAAAAAAGCCGCCCAGCACGCCAATCAGCATCAGCAAGGCATAGGCTGGCAGCAGCTCATGTTGCAGGGAGAAAATCAGCACTACCACGCCAATTAAAATCCCGGCAGGCATACAGCGTGAAACGGTTTCCAGCGTGACCAGCTTCGCTGCCGCGCCGGCACCAACCACGATGCCAATCGCCACCATCGCGTTGAGATAGGTCGGCGTAGCGTTATCGGTAATGCCCAGCGCCACCGGCACCCAAAGTACTAACAGGAAACGCAGCGTGACGCCTGCTCCCCAGAACAAACTGGTGCCTACCAGCGAAAAACGCGTTTCTCCATTGCGCCACAGCGAGGTGCAGGCATTCAGGAAACTGCGGGTCATATTGATGAGATTCCACGACTGCCCCGGACGCGCCGCCGCCAGTTTTGGAATATAGATATTGGCGACGACCGCCCCGCCGTAGGCCAGCGCACATGCCGCCAGGGCGACCAGAATATGCCAGTCTGCCAGTACACCACCGGCTACGGAACCGAGCAAAATCGCCGCAATGGTGGAGGCTTCCATTAAACCGTTAGCTTTCACTAACTTACTACCCGTGGTTAATTCACCAAGAATCCCGTATTTCGCCGGTGAATACGCTGCCGCACCAATTCCCACCAGCGTATAGCCGAGAAAGGGATTGATGCCAAAGCAGATACTGGCAGCGCCCAACAGCTTAAGGCCGTTAGCAAACATCATTACCCGGCCTTTGGCAAAGCTATCCGCCACCTGCCCGACAAACGGCGCAAAAAGAATGTAAGCACCTACAAACACCATTTGCAGGACAGGCTGACTCCACTCCGGATAGAACTGCGCTTTCAGTAACGCCAGAGTAGCAAACAGCAGCGCGTTATCACCAAACGCAGAAAGAAACTGCGCGACGATAACTGCTTTCATCCCCTTCGACCACAGCGAAGTGTTAGTGTGCACTGACTCACTCATCATGTTGTTCCGCTTCGTCTACCCAGCTTTTCAACGTGACAAAGTCAGGTTTACCGCTGCCCAGTAATGGCATCTGTTTCAGATAGCGAATGTCGCGCGGTACGGCAAGTTCCGGCACGCCGTGCTCGCGGGCATACTGTTGCAGTTTATCGCGCGCCAGTTCACTGTCCGTGGTGAAAAGCACCAGCGCCTCACCTTTGCTGGCATCGCTCTTAATCGCAGTGGCATGCATCTTGTCTGGAGAAACGCCAATGGCCAGTTGTTCCACCATTTCCAGCGACACCATTTCGCCTGCAATTTTGGCAAAGCGTTTCGCGCGCCCCTGAATCTGCACAAAGCCCTGTTCGTCGAAACGCACGATATCGCCCGTGTCATACCAGCCGCGCTCCATCTCGCCGCGAACATTCTCGGCGGTGGGCACTTCCAGCACGCCCGGTTTCTCCACGCGCAGGTAGCCGTTCATAATGTTCGGCCCTTTTAGTTGCAGGCGACCACCGTCTTCGATACCCGGAACCGCCAGCAGTCGAGCATCCATACCAGGCAAAATACGCCCTACCGTACCTGGTTTCGCTGCCATCGGTACGTTGATGGACACCACCGGCGCACATTCCGTCACACCGTAACCTTCAAGAATGCGCAGGCCAAATTTATCCTGCCAAAGCTGTTTGGTGCTTTCTTGCAATTTCTCCGCACCTGCCACCACATAGCGTAGACGATAGAAGTCATACGGGTTGGCAAAGCGCGCGTAGTGACCGAGGAAGGTCGAGGTGCCAAAAAGCACGGTACAACTGCGGTCGTACACCAGTTCCGGCACAATGCGGTAGTGCAGCGGACTTGGATAAAGGAACACTTCCGCCCCCGTCAGCAGTGGCGTAAACAGGCCAACAGTCAGACCAAAAGAGTGGAACAGTGGCAATGCCGACATAAAGCGGTCATTGGTGGTGAAGTCGGCAATAGTTTTAATCTGCTCGACGTTCGCCAGAATACTTTTATGGCTATGGACCACGCCTTTCGGATGGCCCTCAGAACCGGAGGTAAAGAGGATCAGCGCCTCTTCTTCTGGCTGCTGTTTTACCTGTGCCAGGCGCGGCACCAGCAAATGCGCGAAGATCCACACTTTGTCGGCAGTGGTGACGTCCGCTTTTAAATCTTCCAGATAAACCCAACGCACCTGAGTAAGCTGTTCCGGCAGATGCCAGAGTTTGCCTTTATCGAGAAACTGACGGGAAGTGAAGATGGTTTTTATTTCAGCCGCCGTAATGGCGCTAGTCAGCCCTTTTACCCCGGCGGTGTAGTTCATCATGGCCGGAATACGACGACGAGCGATAGCCCCGAAAATCACTGCCGCACTGATGCCCGCATTGGGCAGCATTAAGCCGATGCGCTCTCCTTCAACACTGTATTTTTCGAGGATGCGACCAACAAACAGCGTTTTGATAAGTAATTTGCGATAGGTATCAGGGGTAAAATTGACATCTTCGACACACTTTTTACCCGCACCGAAGCGGTACATTGCACTCAAAAAGGATTCGTACAGCGTTTCACGCGGGCGCACAGCCATACGCGCTTCCATCATAATTTGATGCAGCATTTCGCCAGCGATTTTGCGACGGTCACGGGCACGCGGCGCATCCGGCATCTGCACTTGCGTTGGTGGCAAAATATGCAGATGAATTTGCGGGAACAAGCGACGTTTAACCAGACCTTTCAGGCGGCTGAAGTGCGTAAGTTCCGCCCCTTCAATACGCACTGGAATGACTGTCGCACCTGACTTCGCAGCGACAAAACCCGCGCCATCGTAGATTTTCATCAGCGAGCCGGTTGTCGTAATTCGTCCTTCAGGGAAAATAACCACCGGTCGCCCCTGTTCAACCAGACGTACCAAATGTTTAATTGCCATGGGTTGCGTCGGGTCGAGAGGAACGAAGTCGATAAATGATTTCAGCCAACGCATATACCACTGCTGGCTGATAGAGGTGTAAACGGCAAAAACAGGGCGAACGGGTAAAAACAGCGCCAGCAATATGCCATCAATAAATGAGACGTGATTGGGCGTGATAAGAACGCGCTCGCCCTTCAGTGCCTTGGTGTCGCCTGTCACGCGAACACGGTACAGGACACGGCACAAATTACGAAAAAAGCTAAAAAGCATTCCAACTCCCTTTGCTCAATCTTCAGTAAAAGCGAATGGTGCGAGATTACACCAGAAGGAGAACACGAGCGACAGTAAAATGGGGGCGAAAAAAAACCTGCGCATCCGCGCAGGCTGGTGCAAGAGACAGGGTACGAAGAGCGTACCGAATAATCTCACCAATCAATACCTCTGGGATCTTGATTGTGGTCTGCACACAGACTGTTCGCCAGCGAGAAAACGCAAAGGAGTGAAGGGAAATGCAACCAGGTGTGTAAATTATCGGTTACTGTTACAGATTGATGACAGACAAAAAAAACCTGCGCATCTGCGCAGGTTGGTGTAATTCATGTGATCAACCCGAAGTTGACTTCACCTATCAATACCTCTGGGATCACCACTTTATCAATCTGAAGCCAAACGCCACCAGCGGTCAATCGCAACAGCGTTTCGCAAAGTGTAACCAAAGGTTTGCAATCTCTTTTTTTGTCTTACTTATTTGCGTTTCGCTCACAATCCCCGCGCTGAAAGTACCACGCCCCTTGAACCAACGGACGTTTTCCGTAACACTGACAGAATGTAAGCGTTTACCCACAAAGGTATTTTCATGGCGACCATAAAGGATGTAGCCCGACTGGCAGGCGTTTCAGTCGCCACAGTTTCCCGCGTCATTAATAATTCTCCCAAAGCCAGCGAAGCTTCCCGGCTGGCTGTACATAGTGCAATGGAGTCTCTTAGCTATCACCCGAACGCCAACGCCCGGGCGCTGGCACAACAGGCCACCGAAACCGTTGGGTTGATTGTTGGCGATGTCTCCGATCCTTTTTTCGGCGCAATGGTGAAAGCGGTTGAACAGGTGGCTTATCACACGGGTAATTTTTTATTGATTGGTAATGGTTACCACAACGAGCAAAAAGAACGTCAGGCCATTGAGCAGTTGATCCGCCATCGCTGCGCCGCACTGGTCGTTCATGCCAAAATGATTCCCGATGCCGATTTGACAGCATTGATGAAACAAATGCCCGGCATGGTGCTGATCAACCGGATCCTTCCGGGGTTTGAGAATCGTTGCATCGCACTGGACGATCGTTATGGCGCCTGGCTGGCGACGCGTCATTTGATTCAACAAGGCCATACTCGCATTGGCTATCTCTGCTCTAACCACTCTATTTCTGACGCCGAAGATCGTCTGCAGGGTTATTACGATGCCCTTGCCGAAAGCGGTATTCCGGCCAATGATCGGCTGGTAACTTTTGGCGAACCGGATGAAAGCGGCGGCGAACAGGCAATGACTGAACTGCTGGGAAGGGGGCGAAATTTCACTGCCGTGGCCTGTTATAACGACTCAATGGCGGCGGGCGCGATGGGTGTACTCAATGATAATGGTATTGATGTACCGGGTGAGATTTCATTGATTGGCTTTGATGATGTGCTGGTATCGCGCTATGTTCGTCCGCGTTTGACGACAGTACGCTATCCAATTGTAACGATGGCGACTCAGGCTGCCGAACTGGCTTTGGCACTGGCGAACAATCACCCGCTTCCTGAAATTACCAACGTCTTTAGTCCAACGCTGGTACGTCGCCATTCAGTTTCAACACCGTCACTGGAGGCAAGTCATAACGCCTCCAGCAACTAGCCGCGATTAAAGCAACTCAAGCGCCAGTAATTCTTCAATGGTCTGGCGACGGCGAATCAACCGCGCCTGACCATTATCAAACAGAACTTCTGGCAGCAGTGGGCGACTATTGTAGTTTGATGACATTGACGCACCATATGCGCCAGTATCATGCAGTACCAGATAATCTCCCGCCTTCACTTCCGGCAAAGCACGGGTTTCGACATTCCCCCCCTCCTGCTGGGTAAAAACATCCCCCGATTCACATAGCGGCCCGGCGACAACGGTTTCCACCGTTGGCGCGTGCTCAAGGGAATGACCATCAGCCGCCAGTGCGCTAATGTGATGGTAACTGCCGTACATTGCCGGGCGCATCAGATCGTTAAATCCGGCGTCAACCAGCACAAAGTGGCGGCTCCCCATCTGTTTGACGCTTCGCACCTGGGTAATCAACACACCAGACTGCGCCACCAGGAAACGACCTGGTTCAATTTCCAGTTTCACAGGGTGACCCAGATGATGAGCAATCTGCTCACGTGCCGCATTCCACAGGCCATAATAATGTTCGGTATCAACCGCTTCTTCTCCCTGCTGATAAGGCACAGAAAGCCCACCGCCAGCAGAAATCGCCTGTAAATCCTGACCAAAGTCGATAACCTGCCGCACCATCGCACCACACACCTGTTCCAGGTGTGCATAGTCAACACCGGAACCAATGTGCATGTGAATGCCGACCAGCTGCAATTGATGCCGCTGTATCACTTCCAGTGCGGCGGGAAGATCGGTGTACCAGATACCGTGCTTGCTATTTTCGCCACCGGTATTGGTTTTTTGGCTATGCCCATGACCAAATCCCGGATTAACGCGCAGCCATACCCGATGCCCTGGCGAAACCTGGCCTAGTTGGTCGAGCATATCGACAGAACCCGCATTCACCGGAATTTGCAATTCACTGACACGCTCGAGCGTCGCCTGGTCGATAACATCAGCGGTAAAGACGATGTCATCGGGATGCGTTTGTGGATTGTAACCCGCCGCCAGCGCGCGCTCGATTTCGCCCAACGAGACGGAATCTACTTTCACGCCTTGCTCACGCATTAAGCGCAAAATATGAATATTGGAACAGGCTTTCTGCGCAAAGCGCACCACATCAAACTGCTTCAGAGCCGCAATCTGCCGACGAATGATTTGTGCATCGTAGACCCAAACCGGGCAGCCAAATTCTGCGGGCAAGCGCAGCAGATTTTCGGCGGTGAGATCGGTATCGGTGCTGAACAGTGAATGTGGCATAACAAACTCCGAATAAGTGCTTTTTTATGATTACGCCACATCATAAAAAGAATAAAAAATATCGATTTATGCCAGGTCTATGCAAAAATGATATGGATTACCGGAGAATGAGATTAAGCAGATGGCCGCCGTTAACTTACGTCATATTGAAATTTTTCATGCGGTGATGACCGCCGGAAGCCTGACTGAAGCGGCACAACTGCTACATACTTCACAACCCACTGTCAGCCGCGAACTGGCGCGCTTTGAAAAAGTGATTGAGCTGAAATTGTTTGAGCGCGTACGTGGACGATTACATCCTACCGTGCAAGGGCTGCGGTTGTTTGAAGAGGTGCAGCGATCCTGGTACGGCCTGGATCGCATTGTCAGTGCCGCAGAAAGTTTGCGCGAATTTCGCCAGGGCGAACTGTCTATTGCCTGCTTGCCGGTCTTTTCGCAGTCTTTTTTGCCGCCACTGATGCAACCGTTTCTGGCCCGCTATCCTGAAGTCAGCTTAAACATTGTGCCGCAGGAATCGCCGCTACTTGAAGAGTGGCTCTCAGCCCAGCGCCATGATTTAGGCCTCACCGAGACGCTGCATACGCCTGCGGGTACGGAACGTACTGAATTACTGTCTTTAGATGAAGTCTGTGTTTTACCACAGGGGCATTCGCTGGCGGCAAAAGAGGTATTAACGCCGGAAGATTTTCAGGGTGAGAATTACATCAGCCTTTCCCGTACTGATAGCTATCGCCAGTTGTTGGATCAACTATTTAATGAACATCAGGTTAAACGCCGCATGATTGTGGAAACCCATAGCGCCGCGTCAGTCTGCGCGATGGTACGGGCGGGGGCGGGAGTTTCCGTGGTTAACCCGCTCACCGCACTGGATTATGCGGCAAGCGGTTTAGTGGTGCGGCGATTTAGTATTGCAGTTCCGTTCACCGTTAGCCTGATTCGCCCCCTGCACCGTCCGTCATCAGCACTGGTGCAGGCATTTAGTGAGCACTTACAGGCAGGTTTACCGAATCTGGTTGCCTCACTTAACGCTATTTTGTAGCGAATTACGACAGCATAAAAGCGACGGCATCCTCGGCATGAAGAGCGGTGGTATCGAACACGGGCAGGACACTGCGCTCTTCTGGCACCAGTAAACCAATTTCAGTACAGCCAAAAATGACGCCCTGCGCCCCCTGTTCTGCGAGACGAGTAATGACTTGCGCATAATAAGCGCGTGACGTTTCGGTAAATTGTCCCAGACACAGCTCTTCAAAAATAATCTGATTAATTTTCGCCCGCTCATCCGCTTCAGGCACCAGACAATCGATAGAAAATTGCTCTGCCAGCCGTCCACGATAAAAATCCTGTTCCATGGTGTAGCGCGTTCCCAGCAGCGCCACGCGCGTCATTCCAACACGGGTGATGGCACGCCCGGTGGCATCCGCAATATGTAAGAAAGGCAGTGAGCAACGAGACTCGATGACATCTGCTACTTTGTGCATCGTATTGGTACATAACACAATGCCTTCTGCTCCTGCCCGCTGTAATCCAAGCGCCGCACTGGCAAGAATCTCTCCTGTTTTGTCCCACTCACCGCGACGTTGGCACTCTTCTATTTCATGAAAATCGACGCTATGTAGCAGCACTTGCGCAGAGTGAAGCCCGCCAAGTCGCTGTTTAATGCCTTCATTTATCAGGCGATAGTAAGGAATGGTGGATTCCCAGCTCATTCCTCCCAGCAAACCAATTGTTTTCATTCCTCTCTCCTGATGTGAGTTACCGCAACAGAGCTGATTAAGGAACGAAACAAACGCCTCAACGGCCTGGTGCCAGATCTCTATTAGCGAAAAAAAGGCCGGATGTACAGCACATCCGGCCTGTGAAATCAGACACCGATATTTCTCAATTTCTCACCAGCCATCAGTCTACGTTCGATATGTTCCAGCGTGACATTCTTGGTTTCCGGAATAAGCCAGAAGGTGATGCCAACAAACGCAATGTTCAGCGCAGTGTAGAGCCAGAACGTACCTGCCGCGCCGATGCTATCGAGCAGAGTCAGGAAGGTCGCGCCGATAATCATGTTCGACACCCAGTTCGTAGTGGTCGAACAGGTAATACCAAAATCGCGGCATTTCAGCGGCTGAATTTCGGAGCACAGGATCCACACCACTGGCGCGGCGCTCATCGCATAACCGGCAATACACATCATCGTCATGCCAACAGAGAGCCAGGACAAACCACTGGAAGCCGTACCGTTATCAAACTGCATCAGGCAATAGCCCAACACCAACGTGCCCAGCGCCATCACGCTAAAACCAATTTTCAGTGCCGGTTTACGCCCCGCTTTATCTACCGTAAAGACAGCAATAAAGGTGGCGAACATAAATGTCAGCCCCACCACCAGAGTCGCTATCATCTGTTGCTCTGTGGTCGTAAAGCCCGCCATTTTGAAGATGCGCGGCGCGTAGTACATGATGATGTTCATACCAGTAAACTGCTGCATCGCCTGCAACAACATACCGAGGAACACTGCTCGACGGACATTACGGTTGATCTTAAACAGCGCCCAACCGCCCTGTTTTAATTTCAGGCTTTCACGAATTTCATTGAGTTCTTCTCGCGCTTTTTCCGACGTATCGCGCAGCATACGCAGCACTTCTTCCGCCTCAATATGACGCCCCTTTTCCGCCAGCCAGCGCGGGCTATTCGGCAGAAATACCACCAGAATAATCAACAGAACTGCCGGTAAGGCAAGAACACCTAACATCGCACGCCAGTTACCGCTATAGCTGAATGCCGTGTCGGATAAAAACGCCAGAACGATGCCAAGCGTGACCATTAACTGGTACATACTGATCATCTTGCCACGCACGTTTTCACTCGCCATTTCAGAGAGATACAGTGGCGCAGTGTAAGAGGCAATCCCCACCGCAATCCCCAGAACCACACGGGTCGCGATTAACATTTCGACACTGGTGGCAAACGCTGATCCTATTGAGCCCAATACGAAAAGCACAGCACCAGCCATCAGGCTGTATTTACGTCCCAAACGGAACGACAGCCAGCCGTTAAACAGCGCACCGATTGCTGCGCCAAGCATCATGCTACTGACCACCCATTCCTGCAAACGACTGGTCAGCACAAAGTGATCGGTGATAAATGGTAATGCACCTGCGATAACCCCGATATCAAGACCGAATAACAATCCCGCGACCGCAGCAGCTACCGAAACAAACATATTCATACGCCGCGTATCACGCAGAGGGCGCGGCGTTAAAGCAGATTCCGTATTGATAGTAACCATTTTTTCCTGCCAGCACAGAGTAAGACATAGTGAAAAAATACGTGAACAATTAACTCAGGTGTCAGGTCGGAAATAGCATAAATATGGATTAAATTGCTGCCACATGCAGTTATGTGATGGACATTACACTTTTAAAATTAAGTAAAATTAATGACATTATAATTAAGCAACTAATTTTAAAGCAGTTAAAACTAACAAAACTCATCAATTGATAATTAATATGGATTATTTAATAGCCATGATATGGATTATGTTGATTATCAGAAATAAAAAACCCTGCCAATGTGACAGGGTCATAAATGTAAGCAAGATGAATTAACGTGCTAACCAGCCGCCATCCACGGCAATGGTGTAGCCATTAACATAGTCAGAAGCACTGGATGCCAGAAACACCACCGGCCCCATCAGATCGCTCGGCAACCCCCAACGCCCCGCAGGAATGCGATCCAAAATTTCCGCACTACGCTGTTCATCAGCCCGCAGTTGCTGAGTATTGTTGGTCGCCATATAACCCGGAGCAATCGCATTAACGTTGATGTTGTGTTTTGCCCATTCGTTCGCCATCAGGCGCGTCACACCCATCACGCCGCTTTTTGATGCGGTATATGAGGGCACACGGATCCCGCCCTGGAATGAAAGCATTGACGCGATATTAATAATCTTGCCGCCATTACCCTGCGCGATAAAGTGCTTCGCCGCCGCCTGGGACATGAAGAACACGCTTTTGATATTCAGATTCATCACATCGTCCCAGTCTTTTTCGCTGAAATCGAGAGCATCTTCGCGGCGAATTAATCCGGCGTTGTTCACCAGGATATCAATATGCCCAAATTCAGCCACCGCACGATCCAGCAGTGCTGGAATACCATCAATCTTACGCAGATCGGCGGTCAGACTTAAAAAACGGCGCCCCAGCGCAGTGACCTGTTCAATGGTCTCAGTTGGCTCAACAATGTTGATACCCACAATGTCACAGCCCGCTTGCGCCAGACCCAACGCCATTCCCTGCCCCAGCCCAGTGTCACAACCGGTGACAACTGCAACTTTACCTTCAAGAGAAAATGCATTTAAAATCATGATAATACCTTATTAATTTATATCCGCGACTAGCGCAGATCTTTAATGGCAACGTGGTCCATATCATCAAAGACCTGGTTTTCACCGACCATGCCCCAGATAAAGGTATAAGCCCTGGTTCCTACACCTGAATGGATAGACCAGCTTGGGGAAATCACCGCCTGTTCGTTATGCATCACAATGTGACGCGTTTCTTGCGGCTGCCCCATCATGTGGAAAACGCAGGCGTCATCGTCCATGTTGAAATAGAAGTAAACTTCCATCCGGCGCTCGTGGGTGTGGCACGGCATGGTATTCCACAGGTTTCCCGGTGCCAGTTCTGTCAGCCCCATACTCAACTGGCAGGTTTCCAGCACATCCGGCACAAAGTATTTGTTAATCGTGCGGCGGTTACTGGTGAGATTATCGCCCAGCGTAACCGGAGACACTTCAGATGGCGTGACTTTTTTCGTGGGATACGTCGTGTGAGCAGGTGCGCAGTTGTAATAAAACTTCGCCGGAGTGGCACTATCAATGCTGGCAAAAACAACTTCTTTTGCACCTTTACCAACATAGAGGGCGTCGCGGTGACCGATTTCGTAGCATTGACCATCGACGGTAATCGTACCGGTTCCGCCAATATTGATAACCCCTAGCTCGCGACGTTCAAGGAAGTAGCTTACGCCCAGTTGCTTACCAACCTCCCCGCCAACGGAAACCGTTTTAGTTACCGGCATAATGCCGCCAACAATAATACGGTCAATGTGGCTGTAAACCATGGTGTACTCATCCGCGACGAATACCTTTTCAACCAAAAATTCATTGCGCAGCCCTTGGGTATCCAGTGTTTTCGCGTGCGCGCTATGGATGCTTTGTCTTACGTCCACATCAACCTCCGATAATCATTGAAGTGTGAAATCAGAACGATTGTGAAACATCGTTTCGTTTTTCTATTGAAGGATGATAAGCCCGTGATGTGCTCTTTTCAATTAAAAATAAAACATTGTTTCATTTTTAAGATGACGATTGTAAAAAGTGTAGTATCGATCACGAATAAGCAGGGGAAAGGAAAAAGTCAGGTTCTATATGGGACATGCATAGACGTGCCAGCCATCATTATAAAGCAGCTTGATGGCGGTAGAGGTTTAACGGATAAGGAAGAAATACAGATCTAATCGTCACGCTCAATAGTTAATGCCACGCCCTGACCACCACCAATACAGAGTGTAGCCAATCCTTTACGAGCGTTGCGTTTCACCATTTCATGAACCAAAGAAACCAAAATGCGACAGCCAGAGGCGCCAATCGGATGACCCAATGCAATCGCGCCGCCATTGACATTGACCCGGCGTTCATCCCATTCAAGCATCTTGCCAACAGAAAGCGCCTGCGCGGCAAATGCTTCATTAGCCTCAATAAGATCGACATCAGCCAACTGCCAGCCTACACGCTCCAGGCAACGGCGAGTCGCATACACAGGAGCAATGCCCATCAGCGCAGGATCAACACCAACGCTGGCAAAGGCGCGAATACGTGCCAGTACGGGTAAATTCAACGCATGTGCTTTGGCTTCGCTCATCATCATTACCGCAGCCGCGCCATCATTGATGGATGAGGCATTTCCTGCGGTAACAGAACCGTGACTATCAAATGACGGATTTAAACTAGCCAGCCCTTCGGCACTGGCATCGGTACGCGGCTGCTCATCGGTATCAACAACCAGTAACTGCCCATTGCTTTGCGTTCTGACCGGGACGATCTCATCTTTGAATCGTCCGGCATCAATGGCCGCCCGCGCTTTCTGTTGTGAGCTAAGTGCGTAGGCATCTTGTAATTGACGACTGATACCATATTCGCGCGCCAGATTTTCGGCAGTGACACCAATATGGTAATCATTGAATGCATCCCACAATCCATCATGCACCAGGCTATCAACCAATTGGCTATCGCCAAGCTGTGCTCCGGTGCGGCTATCAGTCAAAACATGTGGCGCACGACTCATATTTTCCTGACCACCGGCAATAACAATATCAGCCTCACCACACTGAATCGCCTGAGTAGCAAGATGAAGAGCTTTTAGCCCGGAACCACAAACATCATTAATGGTAATTGCCGAAACGCTGTTGGGAAGACCACCTTTAATGGCCGATTGCCGTGCTGGATTCTGCCCTGCCCCGGCAGTAAGAACCTGTCCAAGAATCACTTCATCCACCGCATGTGCAGCAACGCCGGTGCGCTCTAATAATGCTTTCACGACCAGGCTGCCTAGTTCCACCGCAGAATGACCAGCCAACGCTCCACGAAAGCAGCCGATAGGTGTTCGTAACGCACCGACAATCACAACATCTTTCATCACAACCTCGCACCAATTAACAGCGCAATAGTAAATGATTGTTAATTTCAATTATCCAAAATGTTTAAAAAAAGTGATTTTTATCACAAAGGAAATTTACCGTAAGAAGGGAGGATGATATCTGACTGGCACGCAAGGTTTGCATCTACTAACACACCAATCCAGAGGTTGATATAGCGTTAATCTCCCATGACTGGCCTGGTTTATGGTAAATTGCCCTCCATTTTGTTTAATTTGTAGATGATACGTTCAAATAATGTCTAAAATTTGGTCAAAAGAAGAAACTCTCTGGAGCTTCGCACTCTACGGCACAGCCGTTGGCGCAGGCACGCTCTTCCTTCCTATTCAATTAGGTTCAGCAGGAGCGGTGGTCCTGTTTATTACTGCACTGGTCGCCTGGCCTTTAACATATTGGCCACATAAAGCCTTATGCCAGTTCATCCTTTCTTCAAAAACATCGGCAGGCGAAGGGATCACTGGCGCGGTAACTCACTACTATGGCAAGAAGATCGGTAATCTGATTACCACTCTGTACTTCATTGCCTTTTTTGTCGTGGTGTTGATATACGCAGTGGCAATCACCAACTCACTCACTGAACAGCTGGCGAAGCATATGGTCATTGATCTACGCATCCGTATGCTGGTGAGTCTTGGCGTTGTGTTAATCCTGAATCTTATTTTTCTGATGGGGCGTCACGCCACAATTCGGGTAATGGGATTTTTGGTTTTCCCGCTGATTGCCTACTTCTTATTTCTTTCCATCTACCTGGTCGGTAGCTGGCAGCCTTCTTTATTAACAACCCAGGTAGAGTTCAATCAGAATACCCTTCACCAGATATGGATATCGATTCCCGTGATGGTTTTCGCCTTTAGCCATACTCCGATTATTTCTACGTTTGCTATCGACAGACGAGAAAAATACGGCGAACACGCTATGGATAAATGCAAAAAAATTATGAAGGTCGCTTATCTCATCATCTGCGTGAGCGTGCTGTTCTTCGTCTTTAGCTGCCTGTTATCAATTCCACCTTCATATATTGAGGCGGCAAAAGAGGAAGGCGTCACCATTTTATCGGCACTATCTATGCTGCCAAATGCCCCTGCGTGGTTGTCAATTTCCGGGATTATTGTCGCGGTAGTTGCCATGTCTAAATCATTTTTAGGCACCTACTTTGGCGTTATTGAAGGTGCGACGGAATTAGTCAAAACCACGTTACAGCAGGCGGGAGTTAAAAAAAGCCGAGCATTTAACCGCGCGCTGTCAATTATGTTGGTATCGCTGATTACTTTCATTGTCTGCTGCATCAACCCTAACGCAATTTCGATGATTTACGCGATCAGTGGTCCGCTCATTGCCATGATTCTTTTTATCATGCCAACACTGTCTACGTATCTCATTCCTGCCCTTAAACCCTGGCGTTCCATCGGAAATCTAATTACGTTGATCGTGGGTATCCTGTGCGTATCGGTAATGTTCTTTAGTTAATCGCTGATGTGAATGGTTCAAAATAGTCCTTATTTTGAACCATTCCAGTTCTTACAATGCCTCTCCACCATTAATCACCCTCCTGACCATCTATAGCATAAACAAACAATATCAAGCTGTTATCCTCAGTAAAAATCTGAACATCTTAAATAAGACTATTTAAGATGCATCACTTAGATTTACACGATATCGTCTGGTTATTCGAAAACAATTTGCAGTATAGATATTCCTAATGCGTTAGGCACTTATCTGATTTGCAATAAGCCCAACATGGTTAACCGAGTGAAATCCAGCCATATTTAAAACTTAATGATGTATTCTTAAATATCTTATTGAGAATAATATCAAATACAGATTAAACGCAAATCCCCATTAAAAGCTTATTAAATCAGAGCGTATTGACATCATCAATAACCAATGAAATTATGCGATTATCTATGAATAGGGAGGTTATTAACATGAGACTTTGTAGTAGATATAAAAGTCTTACATGCAATAGTTGCTCAATGCATTGCCAAATAATGCCAGAAAAGTCACCGCGCTTGCAGTATTGTGCAAACGCCTGTTTTTGTATGTGGCCCGAAGATAGTTCGTATTTTAATCGTGGTGTGGTTGAAGGCATATTAAGTAAAAATCACAATGCTCGATTAAGTGGATATATTTTTGTAGATTTTTCAGTAAGTTTTTTACGTCTTTTTCTGGATAAAGACTGGATTGAGTATCTTGCAAGTACGGAAATGGGAATTGTGTTGATAAGCGACAGGAATATGCAATCTCTTGCTAATTACTGGAGAAAACACAATCCCGCAATATCAGCTATTATATATAATGATGATGGACTGGATGTTGCTAACGAGAAGATCAGGCAGCTGTTTATTGGTCGTTACCTGTCATTTACCAGAGGCAATACATTGACTCAAATGGAGTTCACCATAATGGGGCATATGGTATCTGGCTATAATCCATATCAAATTGCAGACACTCTCGACATGGATATCCGCAGCATCTACGCCTACAAGCAAAGAATTGAAAAAAGGATGGGTGGTAAAATAAACGAATTATTTATACGTTCGAACTCAGTTCAGCATTGAAACGTAACTATCGACAATAATAATTGTATATACGGGCATTTATAATGATGCCCGTGTTTTATACGATGAGCTTCCAATTCCGCTTGTTAATTTTTAGTTTAATTATGTGAATTTTGTGTGCCATTTCAAAAATTCATGAGAGAAAAAGCCCGGGAAGTAGACGTTATAAGCGTTAAATATGTTAATACACATGGTGTTTTAAGTTGCATTAATATATTGTAATTATAATTGTCGTAGTGAATATAAAATTAATATATATTTATTAGGTAAATACTAATATACTTACCAAACTATCTCATTTCAATTTTCTTAATGCTGTGTTTTATTGACCTATGTACTGGATTATTAACAATAATATTGAGTTCTGGCCGGAACACAAGAAATTAATTTCGGTACATGACGCCGAGTTGAACGTTGTTCTGACAACGCCCGCAAGCAGGTGTTTATCGTTGCTACTCGAAGCTTTTCCAGATGTGGTCGCCCAGCAGGACTTTTTCTCCAGAGTCTGGGAAGAAGAAGGTATGCGTGTACCGGTCAACACGTTATACCAAAACATATCGATTATCAGGCGTGGGTTTCGCGCGGTTGGTGATACGACTCATTCGCTTATTGCAACCGTGCCGAGAAAAGGGTTCAAGCTCAATAACGATATCAACATAGAAAATCATACCCCACCCTCTTCAATAGATGTTCAAAAGCACAACTCTCCCCTCAATTTGAACGTTACAGATGAGGTTAAAGAGATAAATGCTGCTCCAGATAATCATGTCAGGAACATACTCTCGCGCTCTAAATTTTATTTACCAATGTTAAGTGCATTTTGTGTGGGTTTGCTTACCGCATTTTTACTATGGAATAATAACCAACCCAAACCATTCTTTAGAGATTACCGGACTGTTGCAGAAATAAATGGTTGTCATTTTAATGTTACAGAAGATAGCATCGATGGTCTGAAAGATTTCGATAAATATAAAAACCATATATTAGAGACAGGAATTGACTGCAAAAAATATCCATGGTTATATTTTCCCCTTGCCAGGTCGTTTCCGGGTTTGATTGTTATGGCCTGCAAAAAAAGCTATAGAAATAACGAAGTTACAGGCTGTTTAACTTTGTCTTATCGTGGGGTTAATCGTGACTCGTTATAAAAAAAGCCTGATACTTATTTTATGTTTTATTAGTGGGTTTGTGTTTTTTATTACCTATAATTATTCTAAAGAGAAAATCGCATACAATGAAAAATGTACAGCTAACTGGGTTATTTTTAATGACCAGGGACAAGCCAATCTCACCCTTGACTTTATGTATAACCAAAACAAAAAGACAGGTATAGTTGCACTGAGCGGCACATGGAAACAAAATACAAAGGCTTATAAAGCAATTCGACGTGATATTGAATACACATGGACTGAAAATTATAACACCTTGCATCTCACCTCCAATAAAATAAATAAATTCGATATTATTGATCAAGTTGAGGATGATAAACTGGCACTACTTCTTCCTGACTTCTATGTCTTTTCAGGAAAAATGATAAGCTATAATATACAAACACAAGGTAATCGCGGTTTTCTTTTTAACATTAGTAACAGAGCCATCATGTACTGTGCAAGATAACCCCTGATACGATTGAAATAAAAATAACACATGTAATATTTCTATAATTTTATAACTATGCCATCTATACAGCAACCTTCCACTCTCTAAAAATATTAGCAATGCATCCCCCTTCTCTCATTATAATGCTCACTCTTCAAATTAATACATTGCCGGTATTAATTTGAAGAAATATCCTCAGCGAGAATACTCCATTGTAGAAGCGATATACATGATTGTGTAAAAAGAAACAAATATATATTTTATACATAATAAACTGCAGAGAAAGCTATTGTTACTATAACGTTCACAAACAAGGTTCGAACTCGATACATAGCTATCACTTGGGTATTTTCTCTTATCTTAAATCAAAATTAGCACTCAGTTAAGGAATGAAAGACGTGTAAGTTTATTGTTGTCTTTCAACAAGTTATGTATAAACATGATTAAAAAGCATTAATTAAGGATATTTCAGGTTACATTCGAAACAATCCTGGATAAATTAATTCAAACAGTCATGGAATTTTATATATACAAAATCATATACAGTTTAATAAAACATATATGAATATTAGTTATATTTATTACTCATTCAGGACGCAAATAACCATAAATTTTACAGGGGTTAGCTAATGGATTTAGAAATTAATTTTTCATATCATTTTTCTGATGGAATAATACTTACAGAAGATGGTATTCTTACAAAAGGGAATGAGCAGTCTTACATACCTCCGAAAGAGCTTGGCGTATTATTTGTATTGCTTGAATCATCTGGCAACGTTGTATCAAAAGATATGATCATCGAGTCCGTGTGGAAAAATGTAATTGTAAGTGACGAATCCCTTACACGGTGTATATATTCATTAAGATGTATTTTTGAACGCATCGGCTATACTCGCTGTATAGAAACCATATACAGAAAAGGGTATCGATTCAGTGGGCAAGTTTTCAAGATAAAAGGGAACCAAAATAATAAAGCAGGTAGTGCTGTTGCTTTATTTCCATTTATAACATCCCACAGTCATCATGATCCATTAAAACTAAATCAGGATCTTGTACAACTTATTTCAAACCAAAAAGATGATGACCTTTACATATACCCACTGGCGGCAACCCAGTATTGTATAGATAATAAATCTCAAACAGCTTTTCTGGCCAGATTCAAACCAGATTATTTTATAACTGGAAGAATTAGCCAACATGGAGCATCAAATAGCTTATATGTAGAGGTGATCGATGCAAAAAGCTTTTATCTTGTTGCCAGCACACATCTGCAAGCGGATGATATACAAAAAGTATCACAATTTATAATCAGTAACTTGAATCTGGCTATGAAGAAACCTAAAGCCGCGCAGGAAATGATCAGTCAACGCGATTCTTTTAATGACAATATTTTATCAAAAGAAATGTCTAACGGAAAAAACGCACTGAATGAGTTCACACCTGAAAGTATTGTCAAAGCAATAACAATATTTGAACACCTGAAAAAAAAAATACAATATTCCGTCTCTAATAAATGAGTGTCATTGCCTGTTGGCTGAATGCTATATATCCCTGGCTCTTCATGGTATGAACGAGCATAAAGATGCAACTCAAAAAGCATTAGCATTTATAGATAAGGTGTCAGATAAAACTATTTGTGATGGAAAGATTTTAGGGATCATGGGATTGATAACCGGCCTTTCCGGACAAGCAACGACATCACGTATTTTTTTTGAACATGCGCAGACACAAATATTAGATATCGCCGCCTTATACTATTATCGATCACTGGTAAATATATATAACGATAGAATTGATGATGCAATTGCTTGTATAGATCAAGCACTGTTACTTGAGCCTAATATACATAAAGCTGTAGTAATAAAAAAATGCATTAATGCATATATTTCTGCAACGCAGAATAAAAAATGTACACACGTTTATCAAGGAACAGAGAACGAATGTCATTTGGTTATTATTAATAACATCCAAAAGTTAAAGCAATTGACAAAAACGAACAATAGTATCGATTTTAACAGTCAATATGCAGTAGCTTGAGTCGTGATAATCCTCGACTGGTATAACGAATGCAAACTCGTTTATGACTGCCGATGTCGAGGAGCACTCAAGTTCTACTTATTTTTGATTGTTGTTATTTGATTCAGCCATACCTGATGTGAGTACATTAAAAGAATGGAACGTTTCGATAAAAAAGAAAAATAAATGAGGATATAAAAACTGGAGCGGGCGAAGGGAATCGAACCCTCGTATAGAGCTTGGGAAGCTCTCGTTCTACCATTGAACTACGCCCGCTTTGAGATGCGTAAGGCATTATAAACCTTACGCTCTTCTTAGCAAGTGCCTTGCTACTGACTGCTGATTAATTCACCATCAGCACTTTGGTTTGCTGCCCTGTGGCGGCAAGTAGCGCAAAGGATCAATCGCCGTAGCACGGTAACGAATCTGGAAATGTAACCGCACGGATTCAGCATCCGTACTGCCCATCGTCGCTATCTTTTGCCCAGCCTTAACATTTTGCCCATTGTTTACCAGCATCGTGTCGTTATGAGCGTAGGCAGTGATGTAATCTTCACTGTGTTTAATCATGATGAGATTACCGTAGCCACGTAATTGGTTACCGACATACACAACCTTGCCGGCGCCAGCTGCATATATTGGTGTCCCGCGCGCTGCAGCAATATCAATCCCTTTATTGCCGCCATCCGCCATTGAGTAAGGCATGATAACTTTTCCACTCGCTGGCCATATCCAGCAGCGTTGTCCGACGGGTGGCCATGAAGATTTCGGAACCACTGGCGGTGGAGTGACTGAAGCTGTTTTCGTCGTTGATTTGGCTGTATTTTTTCTCGAGCTGCGGTTACTTTTTGCCCCACCAAGCTTCAACTTTTGACCAACTTCGATGGTATAGGGTGGAGAAATGCCGTTGAGCCGGGCAAGTTCTTTTACGCTTGTTCCCGTGGTGCGTGAAATACGATAAAGCGTATCCCCCCGTTTCACGGTGTAAACGGAGCCGGAATACGTTCCTGTGTCTGATGATTTGCTACCAGAACAGCCCGCCAGAAGCAGCCCTGCCGATAACAGCATCACAATACCCAGCGTTTTTTTATTCGGGCGTCCTGCGCTCAAAATCTTTCCTCGCTCAAAAAACAAGACGCTATATCATAGCAGCCACCTGTCAGATACCCAATCCATTGCTCGGAAAATGGATGTACAAATCAAGAATTGTGAATGAATCCATTAGGATAGCGATCCCCCATTTGCACATCGTCATAACGAAAAAGAGAGCCCCCTGAGTGTCGCCTAATATTCATTTATCACAATGATTTTTATCACACTCATATTGATACACTGCCCTCTCTTTCTTTGCTGATAAAAACGCATCATCCCTGGCGTTTTATTAACAACATCACACTTCCCTCCTCCCACCATGTTTATAGTCGTTTCTGGCGTAATTCTTGCCTGCAAAGACTAAATCATTGCCATAAGAACCAAATGTTCAAATCAAGGGGATTTCTATGGAAGCGCGGGAAGCAACCGCTACAGGTGAATCATGTATGCGCGTAGATGCCATTGCTAAGGTTACCGGGCGGGCACGATATACAGATGATTATGTTATGGCAGGCATGTGTTACGCAAAATATGTACGTAGCCCTATCGCACATGGTTATGCCGTAAATATTAACGATGAAAAAGCCAGAAGCCTGCCGGGCGTACTGGCGATTTTTACCTGGGAAGATGTACCGGATATCCCATTCGCGACGGCAGGACATGCATGGACGCTTGACGAAAATAAACGCGATACCGCCGATCGCGCACTGTTAACCCGCCATGTTCGTCATCATGGTGATGCTGTTGCCATCGTCGTAGCCCGCGATGAGCTCACGGCAGAAAAAGCGGCGCAACTAGTCAGCATTGAGTGGCAAGAATTACCCGTTATCACCACGCCAGAAGCGGCACTGGCAGAAGACGCAGCACCAATCCATAACGGCGGAAATTTACTTAAACAAAGCATGATGTCGACAGGCAATGTCCAGCAAACAATCGATGCGGCAGATTACCAGATCGAGAGGCATTATCAGACACCGGTCATTCAGCATTGCCATATGGAAAGTGTGACCTCTCTGGCATGGATGGAGGATGACTCGCGAATTACCATCGTCTCCAGTACGCAGATCCCGCACATTGTTCGCCGTGTTGTCGGTCAGGCGCTGGATATTCCCTGGTCATGTGTGCGAGTCATCAAACCGTTTGTCGGTGGCGGTTTTGGTAATAAACAGGATGTGCTGGAAGAGCCCATGGCGGCATTCCTGACCAGCAAGCTCGGTGGTATTCCGGTGAAAGTTTCCCTTAGCCGTGAAGAGTGTTTTCTCGCAACCCGAACCCGCCACGCCTTTACCATTGATGGGCAAATGGGCGTGAACCGTGATGGTACGTTGAAAGGTTATAGTCTGGATGTTCTGTCCAACACCGGCGCTTATGCCTCTCACGGTCACTCCATCGCTTCCGCAGGCGGTAATAAAGTCGCTTACCTTTATCCTCGTTGTGCTTACGCTTACAGTTCAAAGACCTGCTATACCAATCTGCCCTCGGCTGGCGCGATGCGCGGTTATGGTGCACCGCAAGTCGTTTTTGCTGTCGAATCAATGCTGGATGACGCCGCTACCGCGCTGGAACTAGACCCAGTAGAAATTCGTTTACGTAATGCCGCTCGTGAAGGCGATGCAAATCCACTCACGGGCAAGCGTATTTACAGCGCCGGATTACCAGAGTGTCTGGAAAAAGGACGAGAAATCTTTGAATGGGAAAAACGCCGTGCAGAGTGCCAGAACCAGCAAGGCAATTTACGGCGAGGCGTTGGCGTTGCCTGTTTTAGCTACACCTCTAACACCTGGCCTGTTGGTGTAGAAATCGCTGGCGCACGCCTGTTGATGAATCAGGATGGAACCATCAACGTACAAAGCGGTGCGACGGAAATCGGTCAGGGTGCCGACACCGTGTTCTCGCAAATGGTGGCGGAAACCGTGGGTGTCCCGGTCAGCGATGTCCGCGTAATTTCGACACAAGACACCGACGTTACCCCCTTCGACCCCGGTGCGTTTGCGTCACGGCAGAGCTATGTTGCCGCGCCAGCGTTGCGCAGTGCGGCGTTGCTGTTGAAAGAGAAAATCATCGCTCACGCCGCAGTCATGCTACATCAGTCAGCGATGAATCTAACCTTGATAAAAGGCCATATCGTGCTGGTTGAAAGACCGGAAGAGCCATTGTTGTCATTAAAAGATCTGGCAATGGATGCGTTTTATCATCCCGAGCGTGGCGGACAGCTTTCTGCAGAAAGCTCCATCAAAACCACCACGAACCCACCAGCGTTTGGCTGTACCTTTGTTGATCTGACGGTCGATATCGCGCTGTGCAAAGTCACTATCAACCGCATCCTCAATGTTCATGATTCGGGGCATATTCTCAATCCGCTGCTGGCAGAAGGCCAGGTACACGGCGGGATGGGAATGGGCATTGGCTGGGCGCTATTTGAAGAGATGATCATCGACGCGAAAAGCGGTGTGGTACGTAACCCAAATCTGCTGGATTACAAAATGCCGACCATGCCAGATCTGCCACAACTGGAAAGCGCGTTCGTCGAAATCAATGAACCGCAATCCGCATACGGACATAAGTCACTGGGTGAGCCTCCGATCATTCCTATTGCCGCAGCTATTCGTAACGCGGTGAAGATGGCTACCGGTGTTGCAATCAATACACTGCCGCTGACGCCAAAACGGTTATACGAAGAGTTCCATCTGGCAGGATTGATTTGAGGATAACATCATGTTTGATTTTGCTTCTTACCATCGCGCGACCACCATTGCCGATGCCATCAACCTGCTGACCCACAATCCGCAGGCAAAACTGCTCGCCGGTGGCACTGACGTACTGATTCAGCTCCACCATCACAATGACCGTTATCGCCATATTGTTGATATCCACAATCTGGCGGAGCTTCGGGGGATTACGCTGGAGGAAGACGGCGCGCTGCGAATCGGCTCCGCGACGACATTTACTCAGCTCATTGAAGATCCGTTAACCCAGCGTCATCTTCCGGCGTTATGTGCTGCGGCTTCGTCAATTGCCGGGCCACAGATCCGTAATGTCGCTACCTACGGTGGAAATATTTGCAACGGTGCCACCAGCGCAGATTCCGCCACGCCAACGCTGATTTATGAGGCGAAGCTGGAGATCCACTCACCGCGAGGAGTTCGTTTTATCCCGATAAATGGCTTTCACACCGGGCCGGGCAAAGTATCTCTTGAGCATGACGAAATCCTTGTCGCCTTTCATTTTCCGCCGCAACCGAAAGAACATGCTGGTAGCGCGCATTTTAAATATGCCATGCGCGACGCGATGGATATTTCAACGATTGGCTGCGCCGCACATTGTCGGCTGGATAATGGAAGTTTCAGTGAATTACGCCTGGCATTTGGTGTTGCCGCTCCAACGCCGATTCGCTGCCAACATGCTGAACAGGCTGCACAAAACGCGCCACTGAACCTGCAAACGCTGGAAGCCATCAGCGAGTCTGTCCTGCAAGACGTCGCCCCGCGTTCCTCATGGCGTGCGAGTAAAGAGTTTCGTCTGCATCTTATCCAGACGATGACCAAAAAAGTCATTAGCGAAGCCGTCGCTGCGGCAGGGGGAAAACTGCAATGAACCACAGCGAAACAATTACCATTGAATGCGTCATTAACGGAATGCCTTTTCAGCTCCGCGCCGCGCCGGGTATGCCGCTTTCAGAACTGCTCCGTGAACAAGGATTACTTAGCGTCAAACAAGGATGCTGCGTTGGAGAATGCGGCGCGTGTACTGTGCTGGTTGATGGCACCGCGATAGATAGCTGCTTATACCTTGCCACCTGGGCTGAAGGAAAAGAGATCCGCACACTGGAAGGCGAAGCAAAAGGCGGCAAACTTTCTCATATACAACAGGCTTATGCGAAATCAGGCGCGGTACAGTGTGGCTTTTGTACGCCCGGGTTGATTATGGCCACCACGGCAATGCTGGCAAAACCACGCGAGAAACCATTAACTATTACGGAAATTCGTCGCGGCCTGGCGGGAAATCTTTGTCGCTGCACCGGTTATCAGATGATTGTGAATACAGTGCTGGACTGCGAGGAAACGAAGTAAAACGAAATCCGGCCTGAATGCAGGCCGGATTTACGGCGGTTACGCGCTTAACAATTCATATTTTTTAATCTTACGATAGAGCGTAGCAATGCCGATGCCCAGTTCATCAGCGACTTGCTTCTTGCTGTTATGACGTGAAAGCGCCTCGCGGATCATCTGTTTTTCCATCTCCTCCAGCGCCGTACCACCAGCATCATCAAGTGCCAAATGTGCTTCGCTGGCTTCTGGGCTCTCACTTTGCTCTGTCACGCCGTTATTTACCAGATTGGGCGGCAGGAGTGTGCTGTCAATGACTTCACCTGAAGGAACAACGTTGACCAGATATTCCATCAAATTGCTTAGCTCTCGCAGGTTTCCAGGCCAATAATGCTTACGCAGCAACTCAACAACATCAGGAGCAATGCCAGGATAAACCGACCCCAGACGACGGGTATGCAGATGTAAAAAGTAATGCACCAGCAGTTCAATATCTTCCTGACGTTCACGCAAAGGCGGCAACGTTATCGGAATAACATTCAGGCGATAGAAGAGATCCTCACGAAACTTACCTTCAGCAATAAACTGAGCCAAATTCTGGTTAGTTGCAGAAATGATGCGGATGTCGACCTGTATTGGGCTGCTGGCACCAATCGGCAAAATTTCACGCGCCTCAATAGCTCGTAACAATTTTGCCTGCAACATTAATGGCATATCGCCAATTTCATCAAGAAACAGCGTGCCCGTATTCGCCGCCTGAATCAGCCCTGTTTTGCCGTTGGCAGAAGCACCCGTAAAAGCGCCTTTGACATAACCGAACAGCTCACTTTCCAGAAGCTGCTCCGGGATCGCGGCACAGTTGATAGCAATAAAGGGTTTATTCCGTCTTCCACTCAACTTATGGATTGCACGAGCGACAACTTCTTTACCGGTGCCACTTTCCCCGACCACCATTACGCTGGATGGGCTGGGCGCGATACGGCTAATGAGCCGTTTTAATTGTCGCATAACCCGGCATTCACCCACTAATTGTTCTATATGCGGTTCATCAGAAACGTTCGCCACAGAAAAACTGGTATGTGACTGGTGAAACGCCATCAAAAATAACTGTCGCCCCTGGATGTTATGCAACTGACCAATGATTAATTCACTTTTATCATCCCACGAAACGATATGTTGCATATGTCCATGAGTAAAATTACTCTCAAATGTTAATGGTCTGAAACGAATAGGTTTCCCAACCATATTATTTTGAGCAACACCAAGAGTTTTTAATGCAGTCTGGTTAACAAACTGAATACGATTGTCTTCATCAATAACTAACACTCCCTGATCCATATTATCGATCATGGTAGCGAATATTTTACTTATATTATCTCCTGGCCCCTGATCTTCCAGAAGTTTCGAGACAAAAATAGTAGATATATGGCGAACGTAATCTGAAAATTCGCGTAAATTATCACTGATATGTTCTTGTTGCTCATGAGTAACAGCAATCAAACTTATCACTCCGACACAACGATCCTGCAGAATAACGGGCGTGCCCAGGAATGCCTTTTCACGACAATTTTCTTTACTGTCACAACCTTCACAAAGGGGATCGAAGCGAGACTGTGTCACAACCTTTTCGGTTTTGGTTTCCAGGACATAGCGGAGCAAGCGTGAATTACCACTTAGCTGGCGACCAAGAAATTTCCCATATGCGCCAGTTCCAGCGACGCGACACAAGTTTTCATCAACGATCTCAACCTCAAGCTGCAAAACGCTGGCTAGCATTCTGGCAAAACGCTGAATTGTTGGTTGAATTTGCATCAATACTGACTGCGTAGTAACAAGCTCCATAGCTTTACCTTCCAGAATCACTTAAAAGTCGATCATTGAAGACGTTGATGGTTCACAGGTCATGACGATATTAACTCAGACAAATATAGCTTTGCTAAAAACATAGGATTTTTATCACTTTCTAATGAAATTATGGAAGTGATATCACATTTCTATATCAATATGAGAATTACAGGACTGCATTTATCAAACTGACGACAATTCTCCTCTCCCTTATATCTTATTTATGATACTTAGCAGCAAATAAATAACGGCAGAAAAAAAGCCAATCGTTTCCGTATATTTTTATGCTCTATAGTGCAATGTTAATTTGTGATCAGCCCCACATATTATCCGTCAAATTACTCTTTCGCAGCCGCGTGGATAATTCTGGCACACTTATTGTTAGTCCCAGGTATAGCTGTGAAAACACCAATCACTTTGGCAAGTCACAGTGAAATAAACCACTTTGCCTGTCATTCCACTATCGGGACTTTATGATGAAAACTGTTAATGAGCTGATTAAGGATATCAATTCGCTGACCTCTCACCTTCACGAGAAAGATTTTTTGTTAACGTGGGAACAGACGCCAGATGAACTGAAACAAGTACTGGACGTTGCCGCAGCGTTAAAAGCACTGCGTGCTGAAAACATCTCGACCAAAGTCTTTAATAGTGGATTAGGTATTTCCGTATTCCGCGACAACTCTACTCGTACCCGCTTCTCTTATGCTTCCGCGCTTAACCTGCTCGGTCTGGCACAGCAAGACCTTGATGAAGGTAAATCACAAATAGCTCACGGCGAAACCGTTCGCGAAACCGCTAATATGATCTCTTTCTGCGCCGACGCTATCGGTATTCGTGACGATATGTATCTGGGTGCAGGTAACGCCTATATGCGTGAAGTTGGCGCGGCACTCGACGACGGCTACAAACAGGGCGTGCTGCCGCAGCGTCCGGCTTTAGTGAACCTGCAATGCGATATCGACCACCCAACGCAGTCGATGGCTGACCTGGCATGGTTGCGTGAACACTTTGGTTCGCTGGAAAACCTGAAAGGTAAAAAAATCGCCATGACCTGGGCCTATTCACCAAGCTATGGCAAACCGCTCTCTGTACCGCAAGGCATCATCGGTCTGATGACCCGCTTCGGTATGGATGTCACCCTGGCTCATCCGGAAGGTTACGACCTGATCCCGGATGTCGTTGAAGTGGCGAAAAACAATGCTAAAGCATCCGGCGGCAGCTTCCGTCAGGTCACCAGCATGGAAGAAGCGTTTAAAGATGCAGACATCGTTTATCCGAAGTCATGGGCACCTTATAAAGTGATGGAAGAGCGTACTGAACTGCTGCGCGCTAACGATCACGAAGGCCTTAAAGCTCTGGAAAAACAGTGCCTGGCGCAGAACGCGCAACACAAAGACTGGCATTGTACTGAAGAGATGATGGAGCTGACCCGTGATGGCGAAGCCCTGTATATGCACTGCCTGCCGGCCGATATCAGCGGCGTATCCTGTAAAGAAGGTGAAGTCACTGAAGGTGTATTCGAAAAATACCGTATCGCGACCTACAAAGAAGCCAGCTGGAAGCCTTATATCATCGCCGCGATGATCCTGTCCCGTAAATACGCCAAACCGGGTGCACTGCTCGAACAACTGCTGAAAGAAGCGCAAGAACGCGTGAAATAACCCCTCGGGCCGATCGACAGATCGGCTCTCTATTTACAGAGGCCAAAAGGATAGGATATGTCCGTTTTCTCATTGAAGATTGATATCGCCGATAACAAATTTTTCAACGGCGAAACATCACCGCTCTTTTCGCAAAGCCAGGCAAAACTGGCGCGCCAGTTCCATCAGAAGATTGCTGGCTATCGCCCAACACCGCTTTGTGCGCTGGACGATCTCGCAAACCTTTTTGGTGTGAAGAAAATTCTCGTTAAGGACGAATCAAAACGATTCGGTCTGAACGCCTTCAAGATGCTCGGCGGTGCGTATGCCATCGCTCAGTTACTGTGCGAAAAATATCATCTTGATATCGAAACGCTGTCATTTGAACACCTGAAAAATGCTATCGGCGAAAAAATGACCTTTGCGACCACCACCGACGGCAACCACGGTCGCGGTGTCGCATGGGCAGCGCAGCAACTTGGGCAGAATGCGGTGATTTACATGCCGAAAGGCTCCGCTCAGGAACGCGTTGACGCCATTCTGAACCTCGGTGCCGAGTGCATCGTCACAGACATGAACTATGACGACACCGTTCGCCTGACCATGCAACACGCACAGCAGCACGGCTGGGAGGTGGTGCAGGATACCGCCTGGGAAGGCTACACCAAAATCCCAACCTGGATCATGCAGGGCTATGCCACGCTGGCAGATGAAGCCGTCGAGCAAATGCGTGAAATGGGCGTAACCCCAACGCACGTTCTGCTGCAAGCCGGCGTCGGCGCGATGGCTGGTGGTGTGTTGGGTTATCTGGTCGATGTCTACAGCCCGCAAAATCTGCACAGCATTATTGTTGAACCGGACAAAGCTGACTGTATTTATCGCTCTGGCGTCAAAGGCGACATCGTCAACGTTGGCGGCGATATGGCGACGATCATGGCGGGCCTGGCCTGCGGCGAACCTAACCCGCTGGGCTGGGAAATCCTACGTAACTGCGCCACTCAATTCATCTCCTGCCAGGACAGCGTTGCCGCATTAGGTATGCGCGTGCTGGGTAATCCGTATGGCAACGATCCTCGCATCATCTCCGGTGAATCTGGCGCTGTCGGTTTGGGCGTTCTCGCGGCGGTTCATTATCACCCGCAACGACAAAGCCTGATGGAAAAACTGGCACTGAACAAAGATGCCGTGGTGCTGGTTATCAGCACTGAAGGCGACACCGACGTGAAGCACTACCGCGAAGTTGTCTGGGAAGGCAAACACTCTGTAGCACCTTAATCACACTATTGGAACAGCTCCCCGCAAAACGGGGAGTAAAAAACTGGAGAAAAATAATGGCTAAGAATATTCCATTCAAACTGATTCTTGAAAAAGCAAAGGATTACCAGGCAGACATGACTCGCTTCCTGCGCGACATGGTTGCGATTCCCAGTGAAAGCTGTGACGAAAAACGCGTAGTGCATCGTATTAAAGAAGAGATGGAAAAAGTTGGTTTCGATAAAGTTGAAATCGACCCGATGGGCAACGTTCTCGGTTATATCGGCCACGGCCCGCGTCTGGTTGCGATGGATGCTCATATCGACACCGTCGGCATTGGCAACATCAAAAACTGGGAATTCGACCCGTACGAAGGTATGGAAACTGATGAGCTGATCGGTGGTCGCGGTACTTCCGACCAGGAAGGCGGCATGGCGTCTATGGTATATGCCGGTAAAATCATAAAAGACCTCGGTCTGGAAGATGAATATACCCTGCTGGTTACCGGTACGGTGCAGGAAGAAGACTGCGACGGTCTGTGCTGGCAGTACATTATTGAACAATCTGGCATTCGCCCGGAATTTGTGGTCAGTACTGAACCGACTGATTGCCAGGTATACCGTGGTCAGCGCGGTCGTATGGAAATTCGTATTGATGTTCAGGGCGTTAGCTGTCACGGTTCTGCGCCAGAACGCGGTGATAACGCCATTTTCAAAATGGGACCGATTCTTGGCGAATTACAAGAACTGTCCCAACGTCTGGGTTATGACGAATTCCTCGGCAAAGGTACGCTGACCGTTTCTGAAATTTTCTTTACCTCCCCAAGCCGTTGCGCTGTAGCAGACAGCTGCGCAGTTTCTATTGACCGTCGTCTGACCTGGGGTGAAACCTGGGAAGGCGCGCTGGACGAAATCCGCGCCCTGCCAGCAGTTCAAAAAGCGAATGCTGTCGTTTCTATGTACAACTATGACCGTCCGTCCTGGACTGGCCTGGTCTACCCAACCGAATGCTACTTCCCGACCTGGAAAGTGGAAGAAGATCACTTCACTGTTAAAGCCCTGGTGAATGCCTACGAAGGTCTGTTTGGCAAAGCGCCGGTCGTTGATAAGTGGACCTTCTCAACTAACGGCGTATCCATCATGGGTCGTCACGGCATTCCGGTGATCGGCTTTGGCCCAGGTAAAGAACCTGAAGCGCACGCGCCAAACGAAAAAACCTGGAAATCACACCTGGTGACCTGTGCCGCTATGTACGCTGCAATCCCGTTAAGCTGGCTGGCAACCGAATAATTATTCTTAACTTATTCCCCTCCGGTTCGCCGGAGGGTTTTTGGAGTTTGCTATGCGCGTATTGATCAAAAACGGCACTGTCGTGAACGCAGATGGACAAGCAAAGCAGGATTTGTTGATTGAAAGCGGGATTGTTCGCCAGTTGGGCACCAATATTTCGCCGCAGCTCCCTTATGAAGAAATTGATGCCACTGGCTGTTACGTTTTCCCTGGCGGCGTGGACGTCCATACGCATTTTAATATTGATGTCGGCATTGCGCGCAGTTGTGATGATTTTTTTACCGGTACTCGCGCAGCCGCGTGTGGCGGTACAACAACCATTATTGACCATATGGGATTTGGCCCAAATGGCTGCCGGTTACGCCATCAACTGGAAGTTTATCGTGGTTATGCCGCCCATAAGGCGGTCATCGACTACAGCTTTCACGGTGTGATCCAGCACATTAATCACGCCATCCTCGACGAAATCCCGATGATGGTCGAGGAAGGGCTGAGCAGTTTTAAACTCTATTTAACCTATCAATATAAACTCAACGATGATGAAGTGTTGCAAGCATTACGCCGCTTGCATGAGTCTGGCGCCCTGACCACTGTGCACCCGGAAAATGACGCAGCTATCGCCAGCAAGCGGGCGGAGTTTATTGCCGCCGGGTTAACCGCGCCACGCTATCACGCCTTGAGTCGACCTCTGGAATGCGAAGCTGAAGCTATCGCCCGCATGATTAATCTGGCGCAACTTGCCGGCAACGCCCCACTCTATATCGTCCATCTGTCTAACGGCTTAGGTCTGGATTACCTGCGCCTTGCCCGCGCGAATCACCAGCCTGTCTGGGTTGAAACTTGTCCGCAATATCTTCTACTGGACGAACGCAGTTACGATACAGAAGACGGAATGAAATTTATCCTTAGCCCACCGCTGCGCAACGTTCGCGAGCAGGACAAACTGTGGTGTGGCATCAGCGATGGTGCGATTGACGTGGTAGCGACCGATCATTGCACCTTCTCGATGGCTCAACGCCAGCAAATTTCTAAAGGCGATTTCAGTCGCTGCCCAAATGGCTTGCCCGGTGTGGAAAATCGTATGCAATTGCTGTTCTCCAGCGGCGTAATGACCGGACGTATCACACCGGAACGTTTTGTTGAGTTAACCAGCGCGATGCCCGCCAGGCTGTTTGGCCTGTGGCCGCAAAAAGGATTATTAGCGCCCGGTTCCGATGGCGACGTGGTGATTATCGACCCACGTCAGAGCCAACAAATTCAACATCGCCATCTCCACGACAACGCCGACTATTCGCCCTGGGAGGGCATTACCTGTCAGGGCGCAATTGTCAGAACGCTATCCCGTGGTGAAACGATTTTCTGCGACGGAGCCTTCACAGGCAAAGCCGGACGCGGTCGTTTCCTGCGACGCAAACCGTTTGTCCCTCCCGTGCTCTAACCACTACCAGGGATCTATACACAATTAAGAATGATGAGTGAGGAAAAATGAGTAAGAAAATTGTTCTCGCCCTCGGCGGGAATGCGCTGGGCGACGATCTGGCCGGACAAATGAAAGCGGTAAAAATTACGTCTCAGGCAATTGTTGATTTAATTGCCCAAGGACATGAAGTTATCGTCACTCATGGTAATGGGCCGCAGGTAGGCATGATTAACCAGGCATTCGAAGCTGCCGCAAAAACGGAAGCACACTCGCCAATGCTGCCAATGTCTGTCTGTGTCGCCTTAAGCCAGGGATACATTGGATACGATTTACAAAACGCCTTAAGGGAAGAGCTGCTTTCTCGTGGTATTAATAAACCTGTAGCAACGCTGGTTACTCAGGTCGAAGTCGACGCTAACGATCCGGCATTCCTCAATCCGACCAAACCGATCGGGTCGTTCTTTACCGAGCAGGAAGCCGAGCAACTGACAAAACAGGGTTACACCCTGAAAGAAGACGCGGGGCGTGGCTATCGTCGTGTAGTAGCCTCACCGAAGCCTGTTGATATTATTGAAAAAGAAACGGTTAAAGCTCTGGTAGATGCAGGTCAGGTGGTGATCACCGTTGGCGGTGGCGGTATCCCTGTGATTCGTGAGGGTAACCATCTGCGCGGTGCCAGCGCGGTTATCGATAAAGACTGGGCCAGCGCCCGTCTGGCAGAAATGATCGATGCCGATATGCTGATCATTCTGACTGCGGTAGAAAAAGTGGCCATTAACTTCGGTAAAGAGAATGAGCAGTGGCTCGACCGCCTGTCATTGGCCGATGCAGAACGCTTTATCGAAGAAGGTCATTTTGCGAAAGGTTCTATGCTGCCGAAAGTAGAAGCTGCCGCCTCGTTTGCTCGCTCTCGCGCTGGTCGTGAAGCACTGATTACCGTATTGAGCAAAGCGAAAGAAGGGATTGAAGGCAAAACCGGAACGGTAATTCGTCAGTAATTTAAAGGTCGGATGGCGACGCCATCCGACCAGATATTGCTGACAAACTGGCTCAATCGCCAATGTTGGCACGGTTTTCCCCCTCTCTCCGAAGGGGCGAGGGGACTGTCCGAACTCTTTTTGGACTTTGTCATCAGTCTCAGGCCGGGCGGGTAATACCATCCGGCCGTTTTCATTTAAGCCACTTCCAGCACTTCTTCTGTCGCTTTAACGCCCTGATGCATCAACATCATTAACGCCTCAAGGACACCGCCGCCAATCGCCCTGGCTTTATCTGAAACACTGGTGAAATCGGCCGTTTCGCCACGAGGATCGATATCACCGATTTTAAAACCACCGACCACCGCCAGTCCGTCGTTCAACAAGCCACGCACCATCCCCGTCAACGGCGCTTTAATTTCATGCTCACCAATCCAGGCAATCACATCGCCCTCTTTCACCAGATCGCCTAATTTCACATTGGATCGCATAATGCCTGCCGCCGGAGCACGGAGCACACGTCGGGTGGTGTGCCCCATGATATTACCGGGAACACCGGTATTCTCCTGCGCACAACCGGAGTAAATCACCTGACCGAGCCAGTGCCCGCGATTCGTTTCAATTACCGCATGGCAATCTTTCCCTGCGGTAAACCCCGGCCCAAGCGCGATCGTCACCGGTGCCATATCTGCACGCGTACCCAAATTCTGTTTCGCAAGAATAGCGTCCACAACGCAAAGCGGTTTCAGTTCATCAAGCAGTGAACAGGCAGGATCTACCATCACCGGGATGAATCCACGTTCGGTAAGTTTCATCGCTTCCGCAGAGCTGGTTGCCAGGCGGGCTGTGACGCCTTCGACCGTCATTTCGCCGTCGAACACGGCCTGGGCAAACGCCACGGTACAACGAATCACCGTTGGCTTTTCCACTTCCAGCATGATCACTTTGAACCCCGCATGATACAAGCGTAACGCCACACCACTGGCGATATCTCCCGCGCCGCGAATCACCACCAGTTGGTGTCCGGAAGGATGCGTAGGTTTCATCATCAGCCCACCCGGCGCGTTATTTTTCACCTGTAATATTTCTGCCAGCACGCTGATGGCGATCTCCTGAGGCGTTTCCGCACCAATGTTGTAACCAACCGGCGCATGTAAACGGGCAATATGTTCTTCAGCCACGCCTTTCTCGCGCAACTGACGCAGGAAAAGCTGCACCTTGCGGCGACTTGCCAGCAAACCCAGCCATGCAATGGGCTGTTCAATGAGTTTATCGAGGGCTTCACGATCCTGATTATTCGTGGCAATCAGGACAAAATTATCAGGACGAATCTCCAGTGCTTCTACTGCCGCGCCAAACGAATCGGCATGGAGAAGCGTAGTTGACGGCGGGAAAAGTTCAGGATTGAGGCTTTCGCGATAAATATCGGCAACGGCGATATCAAACCCTAATAGCGCAGCACTCTGGGCAATCGCCCGGTTGACATGCCCCGCGCCGATCAACACCAGACGTGGTCTCATACCATGTACGCTGATAAACACTGACATTGCGCCTCCACAATCTGACCCGACGGCATCCGCACCGTTACGAGCCATGCGCCCGTGGAATAATCGCGGCTTACGTTCCTGCAATGCCTGAAGCGACTCTTCAATCACCTTCCGCTCAACCATTCCGCCGCCAATTGTGCCGACGATAGAACCATCGGCACGCACTAACATTTGTGCAGAATGACGGGGAGTAGAACCTCGGCTATCCACAATTTGCGCCATCGCAAACGGACAATTTTGCTCTTCGAGTTTTGCAGCCTCTGTGAAAATATTCATACCAACCTCAATGGATATCCTTTCAGTAACCCGGAATGTCCGAGCTGCTAATTCACAAATCTGCGCGCGATTGCAGGATCTTCTTGTATATCGCCCAGCCAGATTGCCTCTACGTCGTGTTGTTGCAGCGGTTTGAGTAGCTCGTTTTGCGCAATCGCATTCTCACATTGAGAAAAACGGTTAATGAACCAGATTCGCCGACAGCCTTGCGGTACGTTTTTAAACGCCCCCTGCGGATGGCGAACCAGCGCAACGAGATCGCTCAGCTGCAAGGTTGCATCAGGTGTTAACCCTGTAATCTCAGCGAACTGCGACCAGCGATGGACATTTTCAGCACCAACTTTAGTGCCCAAAATATGCCCTCCCATCACAGCAATCACGCAGCAACTGCTTTTAGGTATGCAAGGTTCGTGCTCATCTGGCGCTTTTAACGGCATTCCACGCGAGCCATCTGCCTCAATGAGAATTACGTCACATTCTGGTCGTTGCGCCAGTACATCAATGGTATCTGGCGTAAATCCCTGCGCTTTTCCCTGTTTCGCTTTGAAGCGGTGAAAACAAAATGCAATGGGGGATGTGAGAGACGCATGAGGAAGCATGGCGGGATCGCGACAGAAAACCACGGGCCAGTGAGACGTTGGTATAAACATATGTGTCGTCGTCGTGATTAACACGCGCCTGCCACTAGACTGAAGTAACTCTGCCAGCCAAAAAAGCAGACTGGTTTTCCCCCCTGCACCAACAACAGAAATGACTGCCGGAGCGTTCTGCACGCCTAAATCAATGAATAATGCTGATGGGTCAATTATACTTTTCACGAGTCTTCATAGACCTCTCTGGGATAAATTAGCCCACAAATTCATTAACCAGGAAGTAACGCAATTTTCAGGCGTTATTAACCGATATAAATAATGGAATCACTATGTCATCTATCGACTGTATAATTACCGCTGCTGGATTATCATCAAGAATGGGACAATGGAAAATGATGTTACCCTGGCAACAGGAAACAATTCTTGATGCAAGTATCAAAAACGCGTTGCAGTTTTGTAGTCGAATTATTTTAGTTACGGGTTTTCGCGCTAATGAACTGCACCATCGCTACGAGAACACTGGCAATATTACTCTTATTTATAATCCAGATTATGAGCAGGGCTTACTGACCTCGGTGAAGGCTGCGGCTCCCGAAGTGCAAACTGAACATTGCTTTATTACTCATGGTGACATGCCAAGTCTTAATGCCAATATATTTAATAAAATCTGGAAGTTACGCAACAACGGTGCAATTCTCCCACTCCACAATGGTATCCCTGGTCATCCCATTTTAATCTCAAAATCGAGTCTGATGCAGGCTATCCAACGTCCCAACGTGACCAATATGCGTCAGGCATTGCAAATGGGTGAACATTATTCCGTCGAAATAGAAGATGAAGAAATAATTTTAGATATTGATACCCCCGAGGACTTTATTAATGCACAAAAGTGGCATACTGAATTTTAGAAAATCAGGTTAAACGATTGCGTTCAAATATTCATTCCGCTCAGTACCATTTTATCATAATGATAAGGAGCCACTGATTTTGAGAAATGAGAAAAAATGATAAAACCCCTGACAATAATAACTCTCAGTAGTGATTTTAATTCTCATTTAGCACCTGTGAGATCATTCACAAAAAACCATTAAGTTTCGAGGCGCCTCACATTTTTTTATATTTCCGAGCCAACCTGGCAATAGTGGTGCGATTGTTGCTCTGTCTCCTTAAACCACCGGATTTATCAATACCGGTCACTCAATGATATCTGTATAAGCTAAGGAGAGGGTTATGGGGGATATTATGCGTCCCATTCCGTTTGAGGAACTTTTGACGCGCATATTTGATGAATACCAACAACAACGCTCAATCTTTGGTATTCCTGAGCAACAGTTTTACTCACCCGTAAAAGGTAAAACTGTTAGCGTCTTCGGTGAAACCTGTGCCACCCCCGTCGGCCCTGCCGCTGGTCCGCACACGCAACTCGCGCAAAATATCGTCACTTCCTGGCTGACTGGCGGACGCTTTATCGAACTAAAAACCGTCCAAATTCTTGACCGCCTGGAGCTGGAAAAGCCCTGTATCGATGCCGAAGACGAATGCTTTAACACCGAATGGTCAACCGAATTTACCCTGCTTAAAGCCTGGGATGAATACCTCAAAGCCTGGTTTGCCCTGCATCTTCTCGAAGCCATGTTCCAGCCTTCTGATTCTGGTAAATCGTTTATCTTTAATATGAGCGTCGGTTACAACCTCGAAGGCATTAAGCAGCCGCCGATGCAGCAGTTCATCGACAATATGATGGACGCATCTGACCATCCGAAATTCGCTCAATACCGCGATACGCTGAATAAACTCCTCCACGATGACGCATTTTTAGCCCGCCACGGATTGCAGGAAAAACGTGAAAGCTTGCAGGCCTTAGCAGCCCGTATCCCCACCAGCATGGTACAAGGTGTTACCCTCTCCACCATGCACGGCTGCCCTCCGCATGAAATCGAAGCCATTTGCCGCTACATGCTGGAAGAAAAAGAGCTGAACACCTTTGTGAAACTCAACCCGACCTTACTGGGGTACGCGCGTGTTCGTGAGATTCTTGATGGATGTGGGTTCGATTACATCGGCTTAAAAGAAGAGTCATTTGATCACGACCTCAAGCTAACGCAGGCGCTGGAAATGCTGGAACGCCTGATGGCGCTGGCAAAAGAAAAATCACTCGGCTTTGGCGTCAAACTGACTAACACTCTCGGCACCATCAATAACAAAGGCGCACTGCCTGGTGAAGAGATGTATATGTCCGGCCGTGCACTGTTCCCGCTCTCTATCAATGTCGCGGCAGTTCTGTCCCGTGCCTTTGACGGCAAACTGCCAATTTCTTATTCCGGTGGTGCCAGCCAGCTGACTATCCGCGATATTTTCGATACTGGCATTCGCCCTATCACCATGGCAACCGACTTACTGAAACCCGGCGGCTATTTGCGTTTAAGTGCCTGTATGCGCGAGCTGGAAGGCTCCGACGCCTGGGGACTTGACCACGTTGACGTGGAACGACTGAGCAAGCTGGCCGCAGATGCGCTGACCATGGAGTACACCCAGAAACACTGGAAGCCAGAAGAGCGTATAGAAGTGGCAGAAGACCTGCCGCTGACCGACTGCTACGTTGCCCCCTGTGTCACTGCCTGCGCCATCAAACAGGATATTCCGGAATACATTCGTCTGCTTGGCGAACATCGCTATGCCGACGCGCTGGAACTCATCTACCAACGTAATGCCCTGCCCGCCATTACTGGTCACATTTGCGATCACCAGTGCCAGTACAACTGTACCCGCCTGGATTACGACAGTGCACTGAATATCCGCGAACTGAAAAAAGTCGCCCTGGAAAAAGGCTGGGATGAATATAAGCAACGCTGGCACAAACCAGCGGGTTCCGGTTCTCGCCATCCGGTTGCCGTCATTGGCGCAGGTCCGGCGGGTCTGGCAGCAGGCTACTTCCTTGCCAGAGCGGGTCATCCGGTGACGCTATTTGAACGCGAAGCTAACGCCGGCGGCGTGGTGAAAAATATCATTCCACAGTTCCGTATTCCTGCTGAGTTGATTCAGCACGATATCGATTTTGTTGCCGACCACGGCGTGAAATTTGAGTATGGCTGTTCACCGGATCTGACCGTCGAACAGTTAAAAAATCAGGGCTTCCACTATGTTCTGATTGCCACCGGCACCGATAAAAACAGCGGTGTGAAGCTGGCGGGCAACAACCAGAATGTCTGGAAATCGCTCCCCTTCCTGCGCGAGTACAACAAAGGCGCAGTGCTCAACTTGGGTAAACATGTGGTGATTGTCGGTGCGGGTAACACCGCAATGGACTGCGCCCGTGCGGCGTTACGCGTTCCGGGCGTTGAAAAAGCGACTGTCGTTTACCGTCGTTCACTACAAGAGATGCCAGCATGGCGCGAAGAGTATGAAGAAGCACGACACGATGGCGTAGAGTTCCGTTTCCTCAATAACCCAGAACGTTTCGATGCGGATGGCACCTTAACGTTGCGCGTTATGTCGCTTGGCGAACCCGATGAGAAAGGCCGTCGCCGTCCGGTTGAAACCAACGAAACAGTAACGCTACACGTAGACAGCCTGATCACCGCCATTGGCGAACAGCAGGATACCGAAGCCCTGAACGCAATGGGCGTGCCGCTGGACAAAAACGGCTGGCCTGATGTCGACCATAACGGCGAAACTCGTCTGACTGACGTCTTTATGATTGGTGACGTACAGCGCGGTCCGTCCTCTATTGTCGCGGCTGTCGGAACGGCTCGACGAGCCACCGATGCCATCCTTAGTCGAGAAAATATCCGCTCCCACCAGAGCGATAAATACTGGAACAACGTTAACCCAGCGGAAATCTACCAACGTAAAGGCAATATCTCTGTCACCCTGGTGAACAGTGACGATCGTGACGCGTTTGTCGCCCAGGAAGCCGCTCGCTGCCTTGAATGTAACTACGTTTGCAGCAAGTGTGTGGATGTCTGCCCGAACCGCGCCAACGTCTCAATTGCCGTCCCTGGCTTCCAGAACCGTTTCCAGACGCTGCACCTCGACGCTTACTGTAACGAATGCGGCAACTGCGCTCAGTTCTGCCCGTGGAACGGTAAACCGTACAAAGACAAAATCACCGTCTTTAGTCTGTCGCAAGACTTTGATAACAGCAGCAACCCAGGCTTCCTGGTGGAAAATGATCGTGTGCGTGTACGTCTGAATAACCAAAGCTGGGTGCTGAATATCAATAGCGAAGGTCAGTTCGACAACGTACCGCCAGAGCTGAACGATATGTGCCGCATCATTAGCCATGTCCACCAGCATCATCATTATCTGCTGAGCCGCGTGGAGGTGTAATTATGTTGATTCTGAAGAATGTCACCGCAATACAGTTACACCCGGCAAAAGTGCAGGAAGGCGTCGATATCGCCATCGAAAATGATGTGATTGTCGCGATCGGCGATGCTCTGACGCAGCGTTATCCTGACGCCAGCTACAAAGAGATGCATGGCCGGATTGTGATGCCTGGGATTGTCTGCTCACACAACCATTTTTACTCGGGGCTTTCGCGTGGAATTATGGCGAACATCGCTCCCTGCCCGGATTTCATCTCAACGCTGAAAAATCTTTGGTGGCGGCTCGATCGTGCCCTTGATGAAGAGTCGCTCTATTACGGCGGGCTGATTTGTTCACTCGAAGCAATCAAGAGCGGATGCACGTCGGTTATCGATCACCATGCGTCCCCGGCTTATATCGGCGGGTCGCTCTCGACGCTGCGCAACGCATTTTTAAAAGTTGGCCTGCGTGCGATGACCTGTTTTGAAACCACTGACCGTAACAACGGCATCACAGAGTTACAGGAAGGTGTAGAAGAAAACATCCGTTTCGCCCGTCAGATTGACGACGCGAAGAAAGCGGCTACCGAGCCATATCTGGTCGAAGCGCATATTGGTGCTCACGCGCCGTTTACTGTGCCGGATGCTGGTCTGGAAATGCTGCGCGAAGCCGTAAAAGCCACCGGACGTGGTTTACACATTCACGCTGCTGAAGACCTTTACGACGTTTCTCACAGTCACCACTGGTACGGCAAAGATCTGCTGGCACGACTGGCGCAATTCGATCTTATCGACAGCAAAACGCTGGTCGCCCACGGCCTGTATCTGTCGAAAGAGGATATCGCCCTGCTTAATCAGCATGACGCGTTCCTGGTACATAACGCCCGCTCCAACATGAATAACCATGTTGGTTACAACCATCATCTTAGCGATATCCGCAATCTGGCACTGGGAACCGACGGTATCGGTTCAGACATGTTTGAAGAGATGAAATTCGCCTTCTTTAAACATCGTGACGCTGGTGGTCCGCTGTGGCCTGACAGTTTTGCCAAAGCCCTGACTAACGGCAACGAACTAATGAGTCGCAACTTTGGTGCGAAATTCGGCCTGCTGGAAGCCGGTTATAAAGCTGATTTAACCATTTGCGATTACACCTCGCCAACGCCGTTGCTGGCGGACAATATCGCCGGGCATATCGCTTTCGGTATGGGCTCAGGCAGCGTTCATAGCGTGATGGTCAATGGCGTGATGGTCTATGAAGACCGTCGGTTTAACTTCGATTGCGATTCCATTTATGCGCAAGCCAGAAAAGCCGCTGCCAGTATGTGGCGTCGGATGGATGCGCTGGCATAAATGACAAATACCCTCTTCCCGTAGGGAAGAGGGTTAAATAAGGAAAGAAGATGATTGAACAATTTTTCAGGCCCGACTCTGTCGAACAGGCGCTGGAACTGAAGCGCCGCTACCAGGATGAAGCCGTCTGGTTCGCCGGGGGCAGCAAACTCAACGCCACACCAACCCGTACCGATAAAAAGATTGCCATTTCCTTACAGGATCTGGAACTGGACTGGGTTGACTGGGATAACGGCGCATTGCGTATTGGCGCAATGTCTCGCTTGCAGCCACTGCGTGATGCGCGATTTATTCCTGCAGCTTTGCGTGAAGCCCTCGGCTTTGTCTACTCTCGCCATGTTCGTAATCAGTCCACCATTGGTGGCGAAATCGCCGCCCGGCAGGAAGAGTCGGTGTTGCTTCCCGTCTTGCTGGCACTGGATGCTGAACTGGTTTTTGGCAACGGCGAAACGCTGTCAATTGAGGACTACCTGTCCTGCCCATGTGATCGTCTGCTGACAGAAATCATCATTAAAGATCCGTATCGCACCTGCGCGACTCGCAAAATTAGCCGTTCCCAGGCTGGGTTAACGGTGGTGACTGCGGCCGTTGCATTAACCGACCACGACGGTATGCGAATTGCGCTGGATGGCGTCGCCAGTAAAGCACTGCGTCTGCACGATGTCGAAAAACAAAATCTGGAAGGTAATGCACTGGAACAGGCCGTCGCCAACGCCATTTTCCCGCCGGAAGATTTGCGGGGCAGCGTGGCCTATAAACGCTATATCACGGGAGTTCTGGTAGCCGACCTGTATGCCGACTGCCAACAGGCTGGGGAGGAAGCCGTATGATTATCCACTTTACTTTAAATGGCGCGCCCCAGGCGCTAACCGTTAATCCTGGCGAAAACGTGCAAAAGCTGTTGTTTAACATGGGAATGCACTCTGTACGCAACAGTGATGATGGTTTCGGTTTTGCCGGTTCTGACGCAATTATCTTTAACGGTAATATCGTCAACGCATCCCTGCTTATTGCCGCACAGTTAGAAAAAGCAGACATTCGTACCGCAGAATCGCTGGGCAAATGGAACGAATTAAGTCTGGTTCAACAAGCAATGGTTGATGTCGGCGTGGTGCAGTCCGGTTATAACGATCCAGCTGCGGCGCTGATTATCACCGATCTTCTCGATCGCATCGCTGCACCTACCCGCGAAGAGATCGACGACGCGCTTTCTGGTTTGTTCAGCCGCGATGCAGGCTGGCAACAATACTATCAGGTCATTGAACTGGCGGTTGCACGTAAAAATAATCCGCAGGCCACCATTGATATCGCTCCGACTTTCCGTGATGACCTTGAAGTCATTGGCAAGCATTATCCTAAAACTGATGCCGCGAAAATGGTGCAGGCGAAACCCTGCTATGTTGAAGACCGCGTAACGGCTGACGCCTGCGTCATTAAAATGTTACGTAGCCCACACGCTCACGCACTGATTACTCATCTGGATGTCAGCAAAGCTGAAGCCTTACCGGGCGTCGTTCACGTTATTACTCACCTGAATTGCCCGGATATCTACTATACCCCGGGTGGTCAGAGCGCACCGGAACCGTCACCGCTTGACCGCCGCATGTTCGGCAAGAAAATGCGTCATGTCGGCGATCGCGTTGCTGCGGTCGTTGCTGAAAGTGAAGAAATTGCGCTCGAAGCACTGAAGCTCATCGACGTTGAATATGAAGTGCTTAAACCGGTAATGTCGATCGACGAAGCAATGGCGGAAGATGCACCTGTCGTGCACGATGAACCGGTGGTGTATGTCGCTGGTGCGCCAGATACTCTGGAAGATGACAACAGTCATGCAGCCCAGCGCGGCGAGCATATGATCATTAACTTCCCTATCGGTTCTCGCCCACGCAAAAATATCGCCGCCAGTATTCATGGTCATATTGGCGATATGGATAAAGGCTTCGCCGATGCCGATGTGGTTATTGAGCGCACTTATACCTCAACTCAGGCGCAGCAATGCCCGACTGAAACACATATCTGCTTTACCCGCATGGATGGCGATCGGCTGGTTATTCACGCCTCCACTCAAGTACCGTGGCACTTACGCCGCCAGGTTGCGCGCCTTGTAGGCATGAAACAACATAAAGTTCATGTCATTAAAGAACGCGTAGGCGGCGGTTTTGGTTCCAAACAGGACATCCTGCTGGAAGAAGTGTGCGCCTGGGCAACCTGCGTGACCGGGCGTCCGGTGCTGTTCCGCTACACCCGTGAAGAAGAGTTTATTGCCAACACTTCTCGTCACGTCGCGAAAGTCACCGTCAAACTGGGGGCGAAAAAAGATGGTCGCCTGACGGCAGTGAAGATGGATTTCCGCGCCAACACAGGCCCTTACGGCAACCATTCACTCACCGTACCGTGTAACGGGCCGGCTCTGTCGCTGCCGTTATATCCGTGCGATAACGTCGATTTCCAGGTCACCACCTACTACAGCAACATTTGTCCAAATGGTGCTTATCAGGGTTATGGCGCACCGAAAGGTAACTTCGCGATCACCATGGCATTAGCGGAACTGGCTGAACAGTTACAGATCGACCAACTGGAAATTATCGAACGTAACCGGGTACATGAAGGACAAGAGCTGAAAATCCTCGGTGCAATCGGTGAAGGTAAAGCACCGACATCCGTTCCATCCGCTGCCAGCTGCGCGCTGGAAGAGATCCTGCGTCAGGGTCGCGAGATGATCCAATGGTCTTCACCGAAACCGCAAAATGGTGACTGGCGCATCGGTCGTGGCGTTGCCATTATCATGCAGAAATCGGGTATCCCGGATATCGATCAGGCTAACTGCATGATCAAACTGGAATCTGATGGCACCTTTATCGTTCACTCCGGTGGTGCGGATATCGGAACCGGCCTGGATACTGTGGTGACCAAACTGGCGGCAGAAGTGCTGCACTGCCCGCCGCAGGACGTGCATGTTATCTCCGGTGACACCGACCATGCGCTGTTTGATAAAGGCGCGTATGCCTCGTCCGGTACTTGTTTCTCAGGCAACGCGGCGCGTATGGCTGCGGAAAATCTGCGGGAGAAAATCCTGTTCCACGGTGCACAAATGTTGGGTGAGCCACTGGAAGATGTTCAACTGGCAACGCCGGGCGTCGTGCGCGGTAAGAAAGGCGAAGTGAGTTTCGGGGATATTGCCCATAAAGGCGAAACCGGTACTGGCTTTGGTTCGCTGGTGGGAACAGCCAGTTATATCACGCCTGATTTCGCCTTCCCGTATGGTGCAAACTTTGCTGAAGTTGCCGTCAACACGCGTACCGGTGAAATCCGCCTGGACAAATTCTACGCCCTGCTGGATTGCGGTACGCCGGTCAATCCGGAGTTAGCGTTGGGACAAATCTACGGTGCCACCCTGCGTGCTATCGGGCACAGTATGAGCGAAGAAATCATTTATGACGCCGAAGGTCACCCGTTAACCCGCGATTTACGCAGTTACGGCGCACCGAAAATTGGTGACATCCCACGTGATTTCCGTGCCGTACTGGTGCCGAGCGACGATAAAGTCGGCCCGTTCGGGGCGAAGTCCATCTCGGAAATTGGCGTAAATGGCGCAGCACCAGCAATTGCTACTGCAATTCACGATGCCTGCGGCATCTGGTTACGCGAATGGCATTTCACTCCGGAGAAAATACTCACCGCGCTGGAAAAAATATAAGTAATAAATGGCCGCTTCGGCGGCCTGGATTGCTGACAAATGCGAAATTGCCTGATGCGCTGCGCTTATCAGGCCTACATGTCGACTGCAATATATTGAGTTAGCATGATTTGGTTGGCGGATAAGGCGTTCACGCCGCATCCGGCATGAACAAAGCGCGATTTATCAACAATCTGTTACCGCTTCGGCGGCCTGTTTCTCTGTTTGAACGATGACTAAATAGTAACTGCGAAAATGAGATAAGCCGTTCTCAAGGCGTCCTGCGCCCCAAATTCGTGGGTATTTATTTTACTGATTCAGATGATCAAATTTACTTTAAAAGGAGTGAAGGGATGTCTGATATAAACCATGCAGGTTCCGACCTTATATTTGAACTGGAGGATCGCCCTCCCTTTCATCAGGCTATTGTTGGCGCAATTACCCATCTGTTGGCAATTTTCGTTCCGATGGTGACTCCCGCATTAATTGTGGGTGCGGCCTTACAACTTTCCGCAGAAACGACCGCCTATCTGGTTTCAATGGCAATGATCGCCTCCGGTATTGGAACATGGTTACAGGTAAACCGTTATGGCATCGTAGGTTCCGGTTTACTCTCCATTCAGTCAGTCAATTTTTCATTTGTTACCGTCATGATTGCGCTGGGCAGCAGCATGAAAAGCGACGGTTTCCACGAAGAATTAATCATGTCGTCGCTGCTTGGCGTTTCCTTCGTTGGCGCATTTCTGGTTGTCGGTTCTTCTTTTATCCTGCCTTATCTACGTCGGGTTATCACCCCCACCGTCAGCGGCATTGTGGTGCTGATGATCGGCTTAAGCCTGATTAAAGTCGGCATTATCGATTTTGGCGGTGGATTTGCAGCCAAAAGCAGCGGTACGTTCGGCAATTACGAACATCTCGGCGTTGGTTTATTGGTTTTGATTGTGGTGATCGGCTTTAACTGCTGCCGTAGTCCGTTGCTACGCATGGGCGGGATCGCCATTGGGCTTTGCGTCGGCTATATCGCGTCGTTATGCCTTGGCATGGTGGATTTCAGCAGTATGCGCAACCTGCCGTTAATCACTATCCCACATCCGTTCAAATACGGGTTTAGTTTCAGCTTCCATCAGTTCCTGGTGGTCGGCACGATTTATCTACTTAGCGTGCTGGAGGCAGTAGGCGATATCACCGCCACGGCAATGGTTTCCCGCCGTCCTATTCAGGGAGACGAATATCAGTCACGGCTGAAAGGTGGCGTGCTGGCAGATGGTCTGGTCTCTGTTATCGCCTCCGCAGTCGGTTCATTACCATTAACCACCTTTGCGCAAAATAACGGTGTTATTCAGATGACCGGCGTCGCCTCACGTTATATCGGGCGAACCATCGCGGTTATGTTGGTTATCCTCGGGTTATTTCCGATGATCGGCGGCTTCTTCACCACTATCCCCTCGGCAGTTCTGGGGGGTGCAATGACGTTAATGTTTTCCATGATTGCCATTGCCGGTATCCGCATCATTATCACCAATGGCTTAAAACGCCGTGAAACACTTATCGTCGCCACCTCATTAGGTTTAGGTCTTGGTGTTTCCTACGATCCCGAAATTTTTAAAATATTGCCTGCCTCTATTTATGTATTAGTTGAAAACCCTATTTGTGCAGGCGGGTTAACTGCGATTTTATTAAATATTATTCTCCCTGGTGGCTACCGACAGGAAAACGTTCTGCCTGGTATTACCTCAGCGGAAGAGATGGATTAAAAGTAAAGGAGTCAATGATGTCAGGAGAACACACGTTAAAAGCAGTACGAGGCAGTTTTATTGATGTCACCCGTACAGTCGATAACCCGGAAGAAATCGCCTCTGCACTGCGTTTTATTGAGGATGGTTTACTACTCATTAAACAAGGGAAAGTGGAATGGTTTGGCAAATGGGAAGACGGAAAGCATCAAATTCCTGACACTATTCGCGTCCGTGATTATCGCGGCAAACTGATAGTTCCGGGCTTTGTCGATACACATATCCATTATCCGCAAAGTGAAATGGTCGGTGCCTACGGTGAGCAGTTGCTGGAGTGGTTGAATAAACACACATTCCCCACAGAGCGTCGTTATGAGGATTTAGAATACGCCCGCGAAATGTCGGCGTTTTTCATCAAGCAGTTATTGCGCAACGGCACAACTACGGCGCTGGTGTTTGGGACTGTTCATCCGCAATCCGTTGATGCGCTGTTTGAAGCCGCCAGTCATATCAATATGCGTATGATTGCCGGCAAGGTGATGATGGATCGCAATGCGCCGGATTATCTGCTTGATACCGCAGAAAGCAGTTATCACCAAAGCAAAGAACTGATCGAACGCTGGCACAAAAATGGACGTCTGTTGTACGCCATTACACCGCGCTTCGCACCGACTTCATCTCCCGAACAGATGGCAATGGCGCAACGCCTGAAAGAAGAGTTTCCCGATACGTGGATACATACCCATCTGTGTGAAAACAAAGATGAAATTGCCTGGGTGAAAGAACTTTATCCTGAACATGATGGTTATCTGGATGTTTATCACCAGTATGGCCTGACCGGTAAAAACTGCGTCTTTGCTCACTGCGTCCATCTGGAAGAAAAAGAGTGGGATCGTCTCAGCGAAACTAAATCCAGCATCGCGTTTTGTCCAACCTCCAACCTTTATCTCGGTAGCGGCTTATTCAACTTGAAAAAAGCATGGAATAAGAAAGTCAAAGTCGGCATGGGGACTGACATTGGTGCTGGAACCACCTTCAACATGCTGCAAACACTGAACGAAGCCTACAAAGTGTTGCAGTTACAGGGCTATCGTCTCTCAGCATATGAAGCGTTTTACCTTGCCACGCTCGGTGGCGCGAAATCTCTGGGACTTGACGATCTGATCGGCAATTTTATACCAGGCAAAGAGGCTGATTTCGTGGTGATGGAGCCTACCGCCACGCCACTGCAGCAATTGCGCTATGACAACTCTGTTTCTTTAGTCGACAAATTGTTCGTGATGATGACGTTGGGCGATGACCGTTCTATCTATCGCACCTACGTTGATGGTCGTCTGGTGTACGAACGTAACTAATAATAAACCTCGTGAGGACATCATTATGTCTGGAGACATCCTACAAACACCGGACGCACCAAAGCCACAGGGCGCGCTGGATAATTATTTTAAAATTACCGCCAGAGGCAGCAGCGTTCGCCAGGAGGTACTGGCGGGTCTGACTACATTCCTCGCTATGGTTTACTCCGTTATCGTAGTGCCGGGAATGCTGGGTAAAGCAGGTTTTCCTCCCGCAGCGGTCTTCGTTGCCACCTGTCTGGTCGCAGGCTTCGGCTCTCTGCTTATGGGGTTATGGGCTAACCTGCCAATGGCGATTGGTTGCGCCATTTCCTTGACAGCATTTACCGCATTCAGCCTGGTACTCGGGCAACAAATTAGCGTTCCGGTAGCACTAGGGGCGGTCTTTCTGATGGGTCTGATATTTACCGCTATCTCCGTAACTGGCGTGCGAACCTGGATCTTACGCAATTTACCAATGGGTATTGCGCACGGTACAGGTATCGGTATTGGTCTGTTCCTGCTACTGATTGCCGCTAACGGCGTTGGTATGGTTATCAAAAACCCGATTGAAGGCTTACCCGTCGCGCTTGGTGCGTTTACCTCTTTCCCGGTGCTGATGAGCTTGCTGGGATTAGCAGTGATTTTCGGCCTGGAGAAGTGCCGCGTACCTGGTGGGATCTTGCTGGTGATTATCGCCATCTCGATCATCGGCTTAATCTTTGATCCGGCAGTCAAATATCATGGTCTGGTAGCAATGCCAAGTCTGACTGGCGAAGATGGTAAGTCTCTGATTTTCAGCCTGGATATTATGGGCGCACTTCAACCAACTGTACTTCCGAGTGTACTGGCATTAGTGATGACCGCAGTGTTCGACGCCACCGGCACCATCCGTGCAGTAGCCGGACAGGCGAATCTGCTGGATAAAGACAACCAGATCATCAACGGCGGTAAAGCCCTGACCAGTGACTCGGTTAGTTCAATATTCTCCGGTTTAGTGGGTGCAGCACCTGCGGCGGTATATATCGAATCAGCAGCCGGAACTGCCGCCGGGGGCAAAACCGGTTTAACCGCAACGGTAGTTGGCGCGTTATTCCTGCTGATTCTGTTCTTATCTCCTCTGTCGTTTCTGATCCCTGGTTATGCCACTGCCCCTGCACTGATGTACGTGGGTTTGCTGATGTTAAGTAACGTCTCGAAGCTCGACTTCAATGACTTTATTGATGCGATGGCAGGCCTGGTATGTGCGGTTTTCATCGTTCTGACCTGTAATATCGTCACCGGTATTATGCTGGGCTTTGTGACACTGGTCGTAGGCCGTGTCTTTGCACGCGAATGGCAAAAGCTGAATATTGGTACGGTTATCATTACCGCCGCACTGGTCGCGTTTTACGCAGGTGGTTGGGCAATCTAATAGACTCTCCGCGCCTTTCAGCGCGGAGATTTCTTTCAGAGAGGATTCTCACCGCTGGCAGCAAGACGCTGCTGGCGGACTTGCCTGAGTTCTCTCTCAGTCATCAACTGCAACGCCTGCGTTGGGCAGGACTCAACACACGCAGGTCCCTCTTGCCGCTGTTCGCAAAGATCACATTTCACGATGAGTTGACGAGTATGACCGGGCAACGACTGAACAGTGATCATCCCAAACGGGCACGCACTGACGCAACTCTGACAGCCAATACAACGGGCAGAATTGGCCTGCACCACCTGCTCGCCTATCGTCAGCGCCCCCACAGGGCAAGCGCCAACACAAGGGGCGTTTTCGCATTGATGGCACATCACCGGCGCACTAATATTGTTCAGACGCTGCACTTTTAAACGTGGGAGAAAGAAACTCGCATTCAACTCCTGTTCTAACGGATGGGCGACCACGCAAGCCACTTCGCAAGTACGACAACCAATGCAGTCAGTTGAATTAACGATAATTAACGATTTCATCGCGATGCCTTCGTATTAAACATGGCTAACATATCGTGTGCTGCCTGTCTTCCTGCGGCCATTGCAGTGACGACCAGATCCGCGCCATGAACAGCATCACCACCAGCAAAGACTTTTCTCAGATGCGTCTGGGTGGGTAAATACCCGACGTCGCCGGTTTGAATCAGCCCCCATTTATCGAGCTTAACGCCACTGCCCTGCAGCCACGGCATGGCATGTGCCTGGAACCCAAAGGCCATAATCAGCACATCGGCGGGCAGTTCAAACTCAGATCCCGCCACCGGACGTGGACGACGGCGACCATCAGGTCCCGGCTCCCCCATTGCGGTACGAATCAAACCCACAGCTTTTAAGCGCCCGTCATCATCAAGAGCGATATATTGCGGCTGAACATTGAACTGAAACTCAACGCCTTCCTCTCGCGCATTAACCACCTCTTTTCGCGAGCCGGGCATACTGACTTCATCACGCCGATAAGCACAGGTCACACTGGCGGCCTTCAGGCGAATGGATGTGCGCAGGCAATCCATTGTTGTATCGCCGCCCCCCAATACGACAACTCGCTTACCTTCTACATCCGTCAGCGGATGCTCTGCAGACTCTGGCAGCCCCATCAACTGGCGAGTATGCGCGGTCAGAAACGGTAGCGCCTGAATGACACCGGGCGCATCTTCATGCGGCAGATCCGCTCGCATCATCCCGTAAGTCCCCACGCCGAGGAAAACGGCATCATATTCCGCCGTTAATTCGTTGAAAGAGATATCACGGCCAATTTCACAGTTGAGATGAAAGTCGATCCCCATCGCGGTGAATATCTCCCGCCGCTGGCTTAACACCGCTTTATCGAGCTTGAAAGGAGGAATACCAAAGGTCAACATGCCGCCAATTTCTGGATGGCGATCAAAAACATCAACATGAACGCCGGCGCGTGCCAGGATATCGGCACACCCCAGTCCTGCTGGCCCAGCGCCAATCACAGCTACCCGTTCCATACGCGGAACGACCAGGCTGACATCGGGACGCCAGCCCATCGCCAGCGCGGTATCGGTGATGTAGCGTTCCAGATTACCGATAGAGACTGCGCCAGAGTGATCTTTCAAAGTACATGCACCTTCACAAAGCCGGTCCTGCGGACATACCCTGCCGCAGATTTCTGGTAAGGAGCTGGTCTGGTGGCAGAGTTCTGCCGCTTCAATAATCTTCCCTTCCTGTACCAGATGGATGTAATCCGGAATGGCGTTATGCAGCGGGCAATGCCAGTTGCAGTTGGCTTTTTCGGCACAATAAACACAGCGGTCACTCTCATAAGTCGCTTGTTGCGGATCCAGTCCACAATAGATTTCGCCAAAGTGGGTTTTCCGCTCACTCGCTGAAATTTTCTCTGCGCCTTTACGCGGGTTAACGGGGAGCAACGCTGCACGGCGAGATGACTGAGCATCTGATGACACCTTTCCTTCTGCCGTTTTGCGCTGGCGGGTCATCTTTATCTGCTGTAACCCTTTATCATCCATCAGGCGTAATGCCTGCGTTGGGCAGACCTCAATACAGGCTTGAACGCCGGAACTGCGCTGGTTACAAAGGTCGCATTTCTGCGCAATAGAACCGACCATCTCGATTACGCCAAAGGGGCAAGCGATTGCGCATCTTTTACAACCAATACACTTTTGCTCGTCCAGTTGTACGCTATCGGGCTGGAAAGTCAGAGCATTTACCGGGCAAACCGTAACGCAGGGGGCATTATTGCAATGATGACAGGCCACCGGATTCGCGTGCAGGCCTTTCCCAACAACGTGAATACGGGGTTTAAAGTCACTGTGGCTCTGCGGCCAGTTTTCTTGGTTGTGTGCCGCCGCACAGGCAATTTCACAGGCATGACAGCCTATACATTCCGCAGCTTCAGCAGCGATAAACTTATTCATTTGCATCCCTTTCATTTGATGAGTTATGTCTTCTCAAATGTCGCAATGCAATAAACGGGCATATATTATAAAACGTGTCCGCTTTAATGATATTTTGCGACTGAGGTCAAATTATTACCCCTCAATCTGTGCCGCTTTCATTAATTAAACATCGTTGCTGAAAACAGAGTAATCCAACTCAAAAACATTAAATGCGAGAGTGCGATATGCCAGAATGATTAAAGACATATCAATATGAGAAAATTAAAGATAATTCCATTATCTGATTCTTTTCTCATTTTCTCGGTTTAACCACGATTATGTGATTGCCTCCGCAATTCCTGTCTCTAACTTCCCTTCCTCGTTAAAACTGGCATCCCACGAGCATGTAATTAAACAGTTTTATTAACGTAAACGGTTGCTTTTAACTCTGGCGAGCGAAAGGAGAATGACTGATGAGCGCCATAGATTCCCAACTTCCCTCATCTTCAGGGCAAGACCGCCCCACCGATGAGGTTGACCGCATATTATCACCAGGAAAGTTGATCATACTCGGTCTGCAACACGTACTTGTGATGTATGCAGGTGCAGTCGCTGTTCCACTGATGATTGGTGACAGACTCGGCCTTACCAAAGAGGCGATCGCGATGCTTATTAGCTCCGACCTCTTTTGCTGCGGTATCGTCACACTTTTGCAATGCATTGGCATCGGTCGTTTTATGGGGATTCGCCTGCCCGTTATTATGTCGGTGACCTTTGCTGCTGTAACGCCAATGATAGCTATCGGGATGAACCCGGATATCGGGCTGCTGGGGATTTTTGGCGCAACCATCGCAGCAGGATTTATCACCACATTATTAGCGCCGCTTATTGGTCGCTTAATGCCTTTGTTCCCACCGCTGGTTACCGGTGTGGTTATTACCTCTATCGGGCTGAGTATTATTCAGGTGGGCATTGATTGGGCTGCGGGAGGTAAAGGAAATCCGCAATATGGTAATCCCGTTTATTTAGGAATCTCCTTCGCAGTCTTAATTTTCATCTTGCTTATTACTCGCTATGCAAAAGGATTTATGTCCAATGTCGCCGTATTACTGGGGATTGTATTTGGCTTTTTACTTTCGTGGATGATGAATGAAGTCAATTTATCCGGGCTGCATGATGCTTCGTGGTTTGCGATTGTTACGCCGATGTCGTTTGGTATGCCGATTTTCGACCCCGTTTCTATTTTGACCATGACCGCAGTACTCATCATCGTATTTATTGAGTCGATGGGGATGTTCCTGGCACTGGGTGAAATAGTCGGTCGTAAGCTCTCTTCGCACGACATTATTCGCGGGCTGCGCGTGGATGGCGTTGGAACCATGATCGGCGGAACGTTTAACAGTTTTCCGCATACATCTTTTTCACAAAACGTCGGTCTGGTCAGCGTGACGCGCGTTCATAGCCGCTGGGTGTGTATTTCTTCGGGGATTATTTTAATTCTGTTCGGCATGGTGCCCAAAATGGCGGTGCTGGTGGCTTCCATTCCGCAATTTGTGCTGGGCGGCGCGGGGCTGGTGATGTTCGGCATGGTGCTGGCTACAGGGATTCGGATTCTGTCGCGCTGTAACTACACCACCAACCGTTACAACCTCTATATTGTGGCAATCAGTCTCGGCGTTGGCATGACTCCGACGCTTTCTCACGATTTTTTTTCTAAATTACCGGCCGTACTGCAACCGTTGCTGCATAGCGGCATTATGCTCGCAACCCTTAGCGCCGTTGTGCTGAACGTCTTCTTTAATGGCTATCAGCATCATGCTGACCTGGTAAAGGAATCCGTCTCTGATAAAGATCTAAAAGTCAGGACAGTACGTATGTGGCTTCTGATGCGCAAGCTGAAGAAAAATGAGCATGGAGAATAATATGAATCTTTTAATGCGCGCTATATTCAGTCTGTTATTACTCTTAATGATCTCCATTCCTGTCATTTCTGACTGCGTTGCAATGGCTATTGAAAGCCGCTTCAAATATATGATGTTGCTTTTTTAAATGGTCTTTCTCTGTCGGCATCCGCTCAAAACGGGCGGTTGTCGATAAACGCTCACTTGGTTAATCATTTAACACTTCTGTTATCTATAATGACGAGTGATTAGAATTACATGTGAGAAATTATGCAAACGGAACACGTCATTTTACTGAATGCACAGGGAGTCCCTTCGGGTACACTGGAAAAATATGCTGCACACACGGCAAATACCCCCTTACATCTCGCGTTCTCCAGTTGGCTGTTTAATGCCAAAGGGCAATTATTAGTTACCCGCCGCGCACTGAGCAAAAAAGCATGGCCGGGTGTGTGGACAAACTCGGTTTGTGGGCATCCACAATTGGGAGAAAGCAACGAAGACGCGGTGATCCGCCGTTGCCGCTTTGAACTGGGTGTGGAAATAACATCACCAGAACCGGTCTATCCTGACTTTCACTACCGCGTCACCGATCCGAGTGGCATTGTCGAAAATGAAGTGTGCCCGGTATTTGCCGCACGCGTGATCAGCGAGTTACAGCCCAACAATGATGAAGTGATGGATTATCAATGGTGTGATTTAGCAGATGTATTACGCGGTATTGATGCCACGCCGTGGGCATTCAGCCCGTGGATGGTGATGCAGGCAGCCAATAGCGAAGCTAGAAAACAATTGTCTGCATTTACACAGCTTAAATAAAAAACCCCGACGGTTGTCGGGGTTATGTGCTTACGCGTAATACTTATTTTACCGGACGCATCGCCGGGAACAGAATAACGTCGCGGATAGTATGGCTGTTGGTGAAAAGCATAACCATACGGTCGATACCAATTCCCAGACCTGCTGTCGGCGGCAGACCATGTTCCAGTGCAGTAACGTAATCTTCATCGTAGAACATTGCTTCATCGTCGCCTGCGTCTTTCGCCGCAACCTGATCCAGGAAACGCTGCGCCTGATCTTCTGCATCGTTCAGTTCGCTAAAGCCGTTACCAATCTCACGACCGCCAATAAAGAATTCAAAGCGATCGGTGATTTCCGGGTTGACGTCGTTACGACGCGCCAGCGGAGAAACTTCAGCCGGGTATTCAGTAATGAAGGTCGGCTGAATCAGATTCGCTTCTGCCACTTCGTCAAAGATCTCGGTCACAATACGACCCAGCCCCCAGCTCTTCTCAACGTGAATGCCGAGAGATTCAGCAATCGCTTTCGCAGAGTCAAAGTTATCCAAGTCTGCCATGTCGGTTTCCGGGCGATATTTCTTAATCGCTTCACGCATGGTCAGTTTTTCGAACGGCTTACCGAAGTCCAGTACCACATCACCGTAGGTTACTTCAGTCTTACCGAGAATATCCTGAGCCAGAGTGCGGAACAGCGATTCGGTCAGTTCGATCAGATCTTTGTAATCCGCGTAAGCCATATAGAGTTCCATCATGGTGAACTCTGGGTTATGGCGCACGGAGATACCTTCGTTACGGAAGTTACGGTTGATTTCGAACACGCGTTCAAAACCGCCAACCACCAGACGCTTGAGGTACAGTTCCGGCGCAATACGCAGGTACATGTCGAGATCCAGCGCGTTGTGATGGGTAATAAACGGACGTGCTGCCGCACCGCCCGGGATCACCTGCATCATCGGGGTTTCAACTTCCATAAAGCCGCGATTCACCATGAACTGGCGAATGCCAGAGAGGATCTGTGAACGCACTTTAAAGGTGTTGCGGGAATCATCGTTAGAGATGAGATCCAGATAACGCTGACGATAACGCGCTTCCTGATCTTGCAAGCCGTGGAATTTGTCTGGCAGCGGGCGCAGTGCTTTGGTCAGCAGACGCAGCTCGGTGCAGTGAATAGACAGCTCGCCGGTTTTGGTTTTAAACAGCTTACCTTTTGCGCCGATAATATCGCCAAGATCCCATTTCTTAAATTGATCGTTATAAACGCCTTCCGGCAGATCATCACGAGCTACATACAGCTGAATGCGACCACCGACGTCCTGCAGGGTAACGAAAGAGGCTTTACCCATAATTCGGCGAGTCATCATGCGACCAGCTACAGCAACTTCGATGTTCAACTCTTCCAGCTCTTCGTTCTCTTTACCGTCGAAGTCTGTATGCAGTTGGTCAGAAGTATGGTCGCGACGAAAATCATTCGGAAAGGCAATCCCCTGCTCGCGCAGGTTCGCCAGCTTTTCGCGACGAGTTTTCAGTTCATTGTTAAGATCGGTTACCGCGTCAGTGCCTTGTACGTGTTGTTCAGACATGTTGGTTCCTTATAACCCAGCTTTCAAACTTGCTTCGATAAATTGATCCAGGCTGCCATCCAGCACTGCCTGCGTGTTGCGGGTTTCAACCCCGGTGCGCAGATCTTTAATGCGGGAGTCATCAAGGACATAAGAACGAATCTGGCTGCCCCAGCCGATGTCAGATTTATTGTCTTCCATCGCCTGTTTCTCAGCATTCTTCTTCTGCATCTCCAGTTCATAAAGTTTTGCTTTCATCTGCTTCATGGCCTGGTCTTTGTTCTTGTGCTGGGAACGGTCGTTCTGGCACTGGGTCACAATCCCGGTCGGGATGTGAGTAATACGCACCGCAGATTCGGTACGGTTAACGTGCTGACCGCCCGCGCCGGACGCGCGATAGACATCAATGCGCAGATCCGCTGGGTTGATTTCGATATCAATATCGTCATCCACTTCTGGGTAAACAAACGCGGAACTAAACGACGTGTGGCGACGACCGCCGGAGTCAAACGGGCTTTTACGCACCAGACGGTGAACACCGGTTTCTGTGCGCAGCCAACCATAAGCGTAATCGCCGGAGATCTTGATAGTTACGGATTTGATACCCGCTACTTCACCTTCCGACTCTTCGATAATTTCAGTTTTGAAACCGCGCGATTCTGCCCAGCGCAGATACATACGCTCAAGCATACTTGCCCAGTCCTGCGCTTCCGTACCGCCGGAACCAGCCTGGATATCAAGGTAGCAGTCGGCGCTGTCATATTCGCCGGAGAACATGCGGCGGAACTCAAGCTGCGCCAGTTTTTCTTCCAGGGCGTCGAGTTCAGCAACGGCTTCGTTAAAGGTTTCTTCGTCGTCAGCTTCTACAGCCAGTTCCAGCAGACCGGAAACATCTTCCAGCCCTTGTTTCATTTGGTCGAGGGTATCGACAACAGCCTCGAGGGAGGAACGCTCTTTACCCAGCGCCTGTGCGCGTTCGGGTTCGTTCCAGACATCCGGCTGTTCCAGCTCGGCGTTTACTTCTTCCAGACGCTCTTTCTTGGCGTCGTAGTCAAAGATACCCCCTAAGAACGTCGGAGCGTTCCGTGAGGTCCTGAATGCGATTATTTACCGGATTAATTTCAAACATGGTCTGATTTCTTTTATTGAGCTAGTCAAAATGCGGTGATAAGAGCGGGATTGTACCCAATCCACACTCTTTTTTATAGAGAAGACGATGCTAAAGTGGCCAGATATTATCGATGATAATCTGTAGGCTGCGGTTGCCACGAAACTCGTTGATATCCAGCTTGTAGGCCAGTTGTACTTCACGAACGCCGTTATCCGGCCAGAGGGCGGTATCGACATTAAAAGCAATACCATCCAGCAGCGGGCCGCCGCCGACCGGTTCAACCATAACCTTCAGATGGCGCTCTCCCACCAACCGCTGTTGCAGCAGGCGAAAATGACCGTCAAACAGCGGTTCCGGGAACATCTGCCCCCACGGACCGGCATCACGCAGCAGTTGCGCAACTTCCATGGTCATCTCCGCTGCACTTAACGGGCCGTCGGAAACTACTTCACCCTGTAATAATGCCGGATCCAGCCACTCGGTAACCAGTTCGCCAAAGCGTTGCTGAAAGAGTTCGAATTTGTCCTCTTCCAGCGACAATCCTGCCGCCATCGCATGACCGCCAAACTTGAGCATCATGCCAGGGTAGAGCGTGTCTAACCGCTCCAGCGCATCACGCATATGCAATCCCTGGATGGAGCGACCAGAACCTTTCAGCGTACCGTCGCCCGCAGGCGCAAAGGCGATAACCGGACGATGAAAACGCTCTTTGATGCGCGAAGCCAGAATACCAACGACGCCCTGATGCCATTCAGGGTGATACATTGCCAGCCCGCCAGGCAGCGTATCGCGGCTACGCTCCAGTTGCTCGCACAAGGTCAGTGCTTCGACCTGCATTCCCTGTTCAATCTCTTTTCGCGTCTGGTTTAGTGCATCAAGCTCATTAGCCAGAACGCGCGCTTCGCCGATGTTGTCGCAAAGTAACAGTGCCACGCCAACGGACATATCATCCAGTCGTCCGGCGGCATTGAGACGCGGCCCCAGCGCAAAACCTAAATCGCTGGCAGCGAGTTTTTGTGCATCGCGGTTTGCCACTTCCAGCAGGGCTTTAATCCCCGGGCGGCATTTCCCGGCACGAATGCGACTCATCCCCTGCCAGGTCAGAATGCGATTATTGGCGTCCAGCGGCACTACGTCCGCCACCGTACCCAGCGCCACCAGATCCAGCAATTCCGCCAGATTCGGTATTGCGATACCACGCTCATCGAACCACCCCCGATCGCGCAAAAAGGTGCGTAACGCCAGCATCAGATAAAACGCTACGCCAACGCCTGCCAGCGATTTCGACGGGAACTCGCAGTCACGCAGATTAGGATTAATAATGGCTTCCGCCGCAGGTAAAGTTTCGCCAGGCAAATGATGATCGGTAACAATAACCGGAATGCCCAACGAGCGAGCATGTTCAACTCCTGCGTGAGAAGAAATGCCGTTATCAACCGTTACAATCAACTGCGCACCACGCGCATGAGCTTGATCGACCACTTCAGGACTTAAGCCGTAACCGTCTTCGAAACGGTTCGGTACAAGGTAGTCGATGTTGTCACAGCCGAGAGAACGCATCGCCAGCACGCTAAGAGCTGTGCTGGTGGCACCGTCGGCATCGAAATCCCCGACCACAATAATCCGCGTTCCTTCGCGAAAAGCGTTGTAAAGGATCTCAACGGCCTTTTCGACACCGCTCAGTTGCTGCCAGGGCAGCATACCTTTAACGCTGCGCTCCAGTTCCTGCGCGCTGCGCACGCCCCGACTGGCGTATAAACGCCGCAGCAAGGGGGGCAAGTCAGCGGGCAAGTCTGCCGTTTCGTCGACTTCACGACGACGAAGTTGTATCTGTTGTTTCACGCGAATTATTTACCGCTGGTCATTTTTTGATGTTCGTCGAGGAATTCTTTCATCGCTTTCGGCGGCTGGTAACCCGGAACAAGTGTGCCATTGCTCAGCACAACTGCCGGAGTACCGCTAACGCCAAGCTGTACGCCAAGTGCGTAATGGTCGGCAATATCAATATCGCAACTTGCCGGAGTGGCAGCTTTACCTGCCATCACATCATCAAACGCTTTGTTTTTATCTTTTGCACACCAGATGGCTTTCATTTGTTGTTCAGCCTGGCTCTCCAGCCCCTGGCGCGGGAACGCGAGATAACGCACGGTGATCCCCAGCGCGTTGTAGTCAGCCATCTGCTCATGCATTTTGTGGCAGTAACCGCAGGTAATGTCGGTAAACACGGTGATGACGTGCTTTTCTTGCGGCGCTTTGTAGATAATCATCTCTTTTTCCAGCGCATTCAGTTGCTTTAACAGCATCTGGTTGGTGACGTTGATCGGTGCCGCGCCGCTAACGTCATACATTGGCCCCTGAATGATGTGTTTACCATCATCGGTGATGTACAACACACCGCTGTTAGTCAGAACTGTCTTCATGCCTGCCACGGGTGCTGGCTGAATATCGCTGCTTTTAATGCCCATTTTGGCTAGCGTTTGTTGAATTGCCGTGTCATCAGCCTGAGCAAAGCCAGAAAACGCCGTCAACAAAGTAAACAACATAAAACCTTTCTTCATAAGCCATCCCGTCCTTTTCAGCTATCACGCCCGAGGGTGATGCTGTTGATGAAGTTGCCGCAGACGCTCAGTAGCGACATGCGTATAAATTTGCGTGGTGGAAAGATCGCTGTGGCCCAGTAGCATCTGTACCACGCGTAAATCCGCACCATGATTTAATAAATGAGTGGCAAAAGCGTGACGCAACACATGCGGTGACAGCTTTTCGCTGTCGATCCCCGCCAGCACGGCATAATGTTTAATGCGATGCCAGAAGGTTTGTCTCGTCATCTGCTGCGCACGCTGGCTGGGAAACAGTACATCAATCGACACACCGTTTAGCAACCACGGTCGCCCGTGTTCCAGATAGGTTTCCAGCCAGTAGACTGCCTCTTCACCTAACGGCACCAGGCGTTCTTTATTGCCTTTACCGATTACCCGCACCACGCCCTGACGCAAGCTGATATCGCTCATCGTCAACCCTACAAGTTCAGAGACACGCAATCCGGTAGCATACAGCACTTCGAGCATCGCTTTGTCGCGTAGCTCCAGAGGCTGATCAACCAACGGTGCCTGCAATAACCTTTCGACTTGCGCTTCACTTAAATCTTTCGGTAGACGCTGGGGTAATTTCGGCGAAGCAAGATGCGCACTGGGATCGTCTTCACGGAACTTTTCGCGATAAAGATACTGGAACAATCGGCGCACCGCACTCAGCAAACGAGCGGAACTGGTGGCTTTATACCCGCCTTCCAGCCGTTCTGCCAGTAATGCCTGTAAGTCGCCGCTTTGCGCCGTTGCCAGCGTCAATCCACGATGATGCAACCACTCCACCATCATTGACAGATCGCGACGATATGCGTTCAACGTATTTTCTGCCAGATTTTTCTCCAGCCACAGGGCATCAAGAAACTGCTCGATGCATGCCAGATCCTGTTTCACTTGCGCCCCTTATCGTTACTCGTTTGATCCATTATGCCTTATTGTGCCGTGACTAAAGCGATTCTGATACACTAGCCGCAAAAGCCACAGCAGAATCGAGAAGCTTACGTTATGAATATGGGTCTTTTTTACGGTTCCAGCACCTGTTACACCGAAATGGCGGCAGAAAAAATCCGCGATATTATCGGCCCAGAACTGGTGACCTTACATAACCTCAAGGACGACTCCCCGAAATTAATGGAGCAGTACGATGTGCTCATTCTGGGTATCCCGACCTGGGATTTTGGCGAAATCCAGGAAGACTGGGAAGCCGTCTGGGATCAGCTCGACGACCTGAATCTCAAAGGTAAAATTGTTGCGCTATATGGATTAGGCGATCAACTGGGATATGGTGAGTGGTTCCTCGATGCACTCGGTATGCTGCATGACAAACTCTCGACCAAAGGCGTGAAGTTCGTCGGCTACTGGCCCACGGAAGGATATGAGTTTACCAGCCCGAAACCGGTGATTGCTGACGGACAACTGTTCGTGGGTCTGGCGCTGGACGAAACTAACCAGTATGACCTTAGCGACGAGCGTATTCAGAGCTGGTGTGAGCAAATCCTCAACGAAATGGCAGAGCATTACGCCTGAGATTACTGACGGCATAGCGCACTCGCTTTGCCGTCGCCATTATCTTTGCGTCTCCTGCTGTAACAAAATCCGCCGCAAATCCCGCCATTCGGCTTCATCCATGCTGTCTGCTGCCAGCCACAGATGCTGACGTTTGCCGCTATCAGAACGTAGACGCAACATCATGCCGCTTTTAATCATCCACGGCGCTTTGACGATGCTCCACTCCTGCCCCTGCCAGCGCAAACGCCCATCCATCAGCAGACGAATCTCTCCCTGGCGAGCATTAATGCGCCGCTGGCTGCGGACGCAATCAAACACCACCAGCGAAAGCAACACCAGCCATAACGGGGTGTAACTAAGCGGCCAGGGCATGAGCAAAATAACAGCGGCAACCAGCCCATGAATCAGCAAGGAAAGCCACTGCGCGCGCCAGGAGACGCGCAGTTCAGATTGCCACAGGACCACGTTCCCGGTTCCGTGTCTGGATGAGTCGGACCATCATTTCCAGTTCTGCATCGGCCGGTTTACCGTGATTCATCAGCCAGTTGAACAGATCGGGATCGTCACATTCCAGCAGACGAATAAAGATGTGTTTTTCGTCATCGCTTAAGCTGTCGTACTCATGTTCGAAAAACGGCATGATCGAAATATCAAGTTCGCGCATACCACGGCGGCATGCCCAATGAATGCGGGCTTTGTTGTTAATGTCCATCTTCTTCCTGTCTCACGAAAATCCAGTACCTGGCTATTGTAACGTGTTTTTCGACTTCTTTTGCGGGAATATCGGTAAACACAATCACGATCGCGAAATTAATCCACAACAATTCAAAGGCTTCATTTTTTTGGAAGTCACCTCGCAAAGCCTGGCTGAAGGCACAGATCGCGTAGTGAAAGCACTTGCAATGCCCCATAGCTCTTTTACCATTAGTCATTAATTACGCCGTTTGTAAAACAGGACTCCATTATGGCTTTTACACCTTTTCCACCCCGTCAGCCTACGGCTTCTGCCCGTTTACCGTTGACGCTGATGACGCTTGATGACTGGGCGCTTGCCACCATTACTGGCGCGGACAGCGAAAAATATATACAAGGTCAGGTGACAGCAGATGTCAGCCAGATGACAGAAGATCAGCACCTGCTCGCCGCACATTGCGATGCTAAAGGTAAAATGTGGAGCAATTTGCGTCTGTTTCGCGATGGCGATGGCTTTGCGTGGATTGAACGGCGCAGCGTGCGTGAATCGCAACTGACTGAACTGAAAAAATATGCGGTATTTTCTAAAGTGACCATCGCGCCAGACGACGAGCGTGTGCTTCTCGGTGTTGCCGGTTTTCAGGCTCGCGCCGCGCTGGCAAATCTCTTTAGCGAACTGCCTTCGAAGGAAAAACAGGCGGTCAGAGAAGGTGTGACGACACTGCTTTGGTTTGAACACCCAGCAGAACGTTTTCTGATCGTGACCGATGAAACTACCGCCTGTGTGCTGACCGACAAGCTTCGCGGCGAAGCGGAACTGAATAATAGCCAACAGTGGCTGGCATTAAACATTGAAGCGGGTTTTCCGGTGATTGATGCGCCTAACAGCGGGCAGTTTATCCCCCAGGCGACCAACCTCCAGGCGCTGGGCGGCATCAGCTTTAAGAAAGGCTGCTATACCGGGCAAGAGATGGTAGCGCGAGCAAAATTCCGTGGTGCCAACAAACGCGCGCTCTGGTTGCTGGCAGGTAGCGCCAGCCGGCTGCCGGAAGCAGGTGAAGACTTAGAGCTGAAAATGGGCGAAAACTGGCGTCGTACCGGAACCGTGCTGGCGGCGGTCAAACTGGAAGATGGGCAGGTCGTAGTGCAGGTCGTCATGAATAACGACATGGAACCGGACAGCGTCTTCCGCGTTCGTGACGATGCGAATACATTGCATATCGAGCCGCTGCCGTATTCGCTGGAAGAGTAAATTCCCGTATCGCATCAGGCATTTATCGCCTGATACGACGCTGACGCGTCTTATCAGGCCTGGGATTTGGTGCCTTTATCACCACAGGGACGCAGCCCGTAGGCCGGATAAGGCGTTCACGCCGCATCCGGCGGTTGCGCTCTGATGCCTGATACGACGCAGGTGTGTCTTGTCATTCCTACAAAGGCACACCAATTACGCCTGCCCAATATACAAATAAATCGCCAGAAAGTGGCACACGCTGCCGCCGAGCACAAAGCCGTGCCAGATGGCGTGGTTGTAGGGAATGCGTTTGCAGACGTAGAAAACCACGCCAAGCGAGTAAACCACGCCACCGACCGCCAGTAAGGTAACGCTGCCTGCCGCCAGCTTAACTGCCATTTCATAAATCACCACCAGCGACAGCCAGCCCATCGCCAGATAGGTCACCAGAGATAAGATTTTAAATCGGTGCGCGATGGTCAGTTTGAACAGAATCCCCAGCAATGCCAGGCTCCAGATAACAATCATCAGCCCGCGCGCTAACGGAGAATCCAGCCCCACCAGCAAAAACGGCGTGTAGGTTCCGGCAATCAACAGATAAATGGCGCAGTGGTCAAATTTCTTCAGCCACATTTTTGCCCGTTGATGAGGAATGGCATGATAAAGCGTCGAAGCGAGGAACAGCAGGATCATACTGCCGCCATAGAGGCTGTAACTGGTTATCGCCGTGGCGCTGGCATTGAGATCCACCGCCTGAACCAGTAGCAATACCAACCCGACGATACCAAACACCAGTCCAATACCGTGACTGACGCTGTTGGCAATTTCCTCTGCCAGCGAATATCCCTGCTTAATGAGAGGCTTCTGAACCATAACTTACTCCGGAGAAACGTACACGCACGTGTATACCTCTCCAGCGTAACTGAGAATAGTTCCAGTGAACACCTGTTAGCTAAAATAAATTCTGATTTGAGATTAATCTCCGAAAAATCATGAAATTAAATGCAAAATTTCAACTAACAGGCGTGAGTTCAATTTAAAGACATTTAAATTCAATCACATAAAACCGTGTCTGATCGGGATAGATGTCGGCAATGACCTTTTTCAATTCAGCCAGGGTCATATTTTCCTGTTGTGCGTGTTTTTCTGTGAGAGTATCCAGCGTCACCGTTGAGGTTGCAGTGACTTCAATGGTGCAAAAATAGCCGTCATCTTCAAAGCGCCCGACACGAAGCACATCGCCAGCTTTAAAGTGCGATTCAGACTCGTCACGGATTGTGATGGTTTTACGCCCAGCCAGAATGTCATCCTGGAATCGTTGAAAAAAAGTGATGTCGTTTGGCTGCATGGTACTATTTCCTGTAAGAATTGACTCATCTGGAGCCTATGATAGTGAAAAAACTCACCTTACCGAAAGATTTCTTATGGGGCGGCGCAGTTGCCGCTCATCAGGTCGAAGGCGGCTGGAACAAAGGCGGCAAAGGGCCGAGTATTTGTGACGTACTGACAGGTGGCGCACACGGCGTGCCGCGCGAAATCACCAAAGAAGTCTTGCCGGGCAAATACTATCCAAACCATGAAGCCGTTGATTTTTATGGTCATTACAAGGAAGACATCAAGCTCTTCGCAGAAATGGGCTTCAAATGTTTTCGTACTTCCATCGCCTGGACGCGCATTTTCCCCAAAGGCGATGAAGCTCAGCCAAACGAAGAAGGGCTGAAGTTTTACGACGATATGTTCGATGAACTGCTGAAATACAATATCGAACCGGTGATCACCCTCTCCCACTTTGAAATGCCGCTACATCTGGTGCAGCAATACGGTAGCTGGACCAACCGTAAAGTGGTTGATTTCTTTGTCCGTTTCGCGGAAGTGGTATTTGAACGCTATAAGCACAAAGTCAAATACTGGATGACCTTCAACGAAATTAACAACCAGCGTAACTGGCGTGCGCCGCTGTTCGGTTACTGCTGCTCTGGCGTGGTGTATACCGAGCATGAAACCCCGGAAGAGACCATGTACCAGGTGCTGCATCACCAGTTTGTCGCCAGCGCCCTGGCGGTGAAAGCCGCGCGTCGCATTAACCCGGAGATGAAAGTCGGCTGTATGCTGGCGATGGTGCCGCTCTATCCTTACTCCTGTAACCCGGACGATGTAATGTTTGCCCAGGAGTCGATGCGCGAACGTTACGTCTTTACCGATGTCCAGCTACGCGGCTACTACCCTTCTTATGTATTGAACGAGTGGGAACGTCGCGGATTTAACATCAAAATGGAAGACGGCGATCTGGATGTACTGCGCGAAGGCACCTGCGATTATCTTGGCTTCAGCTATTACATGACCAACGCGGTGAAGGCCGAGGGCGGCACCGGTGATGCGATCTCTGGTTTTGAAGGCAGCGTACCGAACCCCTATGTTAAAGCGTCTGACTGGGGGTGGCAGATTGATCCGGTGGGCCTGCGTTATGCGCTTTGCGAACTGTATGAGCGTTATCAGAAGCCGCTATTTATTGTCGAAAACGGTTTTGGCGCTTACGACAAAGTGGAAGAAGGTGGCAGCATCAACGACGACTACCGCATTGACTACCTGCGCGCCCATATTGAAGAGATGAAAAAAGCGGTGACTTACGATGGTGTGGATCTGATGGGCTACACGCCGTGGGGCTGCATCGACTGTGTGTCGTTCACCACCGGGCAGTACAGCAAACGCTACGGTTTTATCTATGTGAATAAACATGACGACGGTACTGGCGATATGTCGCGTTCACGTAAGAAGAGCTTTAACTGGTACAAAGAAGTGATTGCCAGCAACGGCGAGAAGCTTTAAGTAGATGAAGTACCGGATGCAATGCTTGTTGCGTTGCATCCGGTCAGACAACTTTCCTGCTTTATTTCCCACCAGCCAAATCGATAAAACTTCCCGTGACATAAGAGGCTTTATCACTAAGCAGCCAGACAATGGCCTGCGCGACCTCTTCCGCCTGTCCGCCGCGCTGCATGGGGATGTTCGACTTAACGCGATCGACGCGTCCAGGTTCGCCACCGCTGGCGTGCATTTCGGTATAAATAAACCCAGGCCGCACGCCGTTAACGCGAATTCCCTGCGCGGCGACTTCCAGCGATAATCCGGTGGTTAACGTATCAATCGCCCCTTTCGATGCCGCATAATCAACGTATTCTCCGGGTGATCCCAGCCTGGCTGCTACCGAAGAAACATTGACGATAGCGCCGCCACTGCCGCCGTTTTTCAGCGCCATGCGTTTTACCGCCTCGCGGCAGCAGAGAAAATACCCCGTCACGTTGGTGGAAAGTACTCGGTTGATTCGCTCTGCGGTGAGATTTTCCACTGTGCATTGGGTAAACAAAATTCCTGCGTTATTGACCAGCGCGGCTAACGGTTCATCACGCTGATCGATTGCTGTAAACATTGCGATAACCTGATTTTCGTCGCTGATATCCGCCTGGAGCACAAATGCCTTGCCACCGGCTTGCGTTATTAAGTTCACCACTTCCTGCGCCGCGTGGAGGTTTTGCTGATAATTAACCGCCACCGTATACCCTTCTTTTGCCAGCAGTAGCGCAGTTGCCCGCCCAATGCCGCGACTACCACCGGTCACAAGTGCTATAGCCATTTGTTTTCCCCAAAAATAAAGGCGCCGAAGCGCCTTTCAAATTGATGACAAAGTGCGTTTTTATGCCGGATGCGGCGTGAACGCCTTATCCAGCCTACAAGATCGTGCAAATTCAATACATTGCAGAGACTATGTAGGCCTGATAAACGAAGTGCATCAGGCAATGTTGAGTTTGTCATCAGCCTCAAAGGCGCCGAAGCGCCTTTAGAAGATAGTCGAATCAGTAAATTACTGGTATTCGCTAATCGGTACGCAGGAGCAGAACAGGTTACGGTCGCCGTAAACATCATCCAGACGTTTCACTGTTGGCCAGTATTTGTCTGCCACGCCTGCCGGGAATACTGCAACTTCACGGCTGTACGGATGCGCCCACTCGGCGACCAGTTCGCTCTGAATGTGCGGCGCGTTCACCAGCGGGTTATCTTCCAGCGGCCAGACACCAGCTTTCACCTGATCAATTTCTGCGCGGATAGCCAGCATCGCGTCGATAAAGCGATCCAGTTCCACTTTGCTTTCAGATTCAGTCGGTTCAACCATCAGCGTACCCGCCACCGGGAACGACATCGTCGGCGCGTGGAAACCGTAGTCGATCAGGCGCTTGGCAATATCCAGCTCGCTGATGCCGGTTTCTTCTTTCAGCGGGCGAATATCGAGAATACATTCGTGCGCCACGCGACCGTCGCGACCGGTATACAGCACCGGGAAGGCATCCTGCAGGCGGCTGGCAATATAGTTGGCGTTAAGAATTGCCACCTGGCTTGCTTTTTTCAGCCCTTCTGCGCCCATCATGCGGATGTACATCCAGCTGATTGGCAGAATGGATGCGCTACCGAACGGTGCCGCAGAAACCGCGCCCTGACGGGTTAACATGCCTTCGATTTGCACCACGCTATGACCCGGTACAAACGGTGCCAGATGCGCTTTCACACCGATCGGTCCCATACCCGGACCACCACCGCCGTGCGGAATGCAGAAAGTTTTATGCAGGTTAAGGTGCGAAACATCCGCGCCAATAAAGCCCGGCGAAGTGATACCAACCTGAGCGTTCATGTTCGCGCCATCAAGGTAAACCTGACCACCGAACTGATGCACGACTTCACACACCTCACGGATCGTTTCTTCATACACGCCGTGGGTGGAAGGATAGGTCACCATGATACAGGAGAGGTTATCGCCCGCCTGTTCCGCTTTCGCGCGCAGATCAGTCAGATCGATGTTGCCGTTTTTATCACACGCCACAACCACCACCTGCATTCCTGCCATATGTGCAGAAGCGGGGTTAGTTCCGTGCGCAGAAGCCGGGATCAGGCAGATATCGCGATGCCCTTCGTTGCGGCTTTCATGATAATGACGAATCGCCAGCAGGCCCGCATATTCGCCCTGTGCGCCAGAGTTCGGCTGCATACAAACGGCGTCGTAACCGGTCAGTTTCACCAGCCAGTCAGCCAACTGCGCAATCATCTGCTGATAACCTTCGGCCTGTTCCGGCGGGCAGAACGGGTGCAGTTCGGCAAATTCCGGCCAGGTGATTGGGATCATCTCGGCGGCGGCGTTCAGTTTCATGGTGCAGGAACCCAGCGGGATCATCGCCTGATTCAGCGCCAGATCTTTACGCTCCAGCGAGTGCATATAGCGCATCATTTCGGTTTCGCTGTGGTAGCGATTAAACACCGGATGAGTGAGGATTTCGTCGTCGCGCAGCATCGCAGGCTGAATAGAGCGGCTGTCGTGAGCCACGTCTTTGTCCAGCGTGTCGATGTCCAGCCCGTGGTTATCGCCCAGCAGCACGCTGAAAAGCTGCATCACGTTTTCACGCGTGGTAGTTTCATCAAGGGTGATCCCCACCGCGTTCAGAATATCGCTACGCAGGTTGATTTCAGCCGCTTCGGCACGCGTCAGTACGCCCGCTTTGTCTGCCACTTCCACACACAAGGTGTCGAAATAGTGCGCATGACGCAGTTTCAGACCTTTTTGTTGCAGGCCTGCCGCCAGGATATCGGTCAGACGGTGGATGCGGTTAGCGATACGTTTCAGGCCAACCGGGCCGTGATAAACGGCATACAGGCTGGCGATGTTTGCCAGCAGTACCTGGGAAGTACAAATGTTGGAGTTCGCTTTCTCACGGCGAATATGTTGCTCGCGAGTCTGCATCGCCATGCGCAGAGCGGTATTGCCAGCTGCATCTTTCGATACACCGATAATACGGCCCGGCATTGAGCGTTTGTATTCATCTTTCGCCGCAAAGAATGCCGCGTGTGGGCCTCCGTAGCCCATCGGCACGCCGAAACGTTGCGCCGAACCAAAGACAATATCCGCGCCCTGTTTACCCGGCGCAGTTAACAGCACCAGCGCCATAATATCGGCGGCAACGCTAACCACGATTTTGCGTGATTTCAGTTCGCTGATAAGCGCAGTATAGTCGTGGATTTCACCGGTAGTGCCGACCTGCTGTAACAGCACGCCGAAGACGTCCTGATGATCGAGCACTTTTTGCGCGTCATCGACAATCACTTCAAAACCAAAGGTTTCGGCACGAGTACGGACCACATCCAGCGTTTGCGGATGCACATCGGAAGCCACGAAGAAGCGGTTGGCATTTTTCAGTTTGCTGACGCGTTTCGCCATCGCCATTGCTTCGGCGGCAGCGGTGGCTTCGTCAAGAAGAGAAGCCGATGCCATATCCAGCCCGGTTAAATCCAGCGTTACCTGCTGGAAGTTGAGCAGTGCTTCAAGGCGGCCCTGGGAGACTTCAGGTTGATACGGAGTATACGCGGTATACCAGCCCGGATTTTCCAGCATGTTACGCAGGATAACCGGCGGTAACTGCACGGCGGTGTACCCCATGCCGATGTAAGACGTGAAGCGTTTATTGCGACTGGCAATAGCCTTGAGTTCTGCCAGTGCGGCGTATTCGGTCGCCGGTGCGCCAACCTGCGGCGGAGTCGCAAGCTGAATATCTTTCGGCACAATCTGGCCGGTCAGCGCGTTTAACGATTGTGCGCCAACGGCATTCAGCATTTCTTGCTGTTGCGCGGCGTCCGGTCCGATATGGCGTTCAATAAAAGCGCCGCTGTTTTCAAGCTGGCTTAACGTCTGTGTCATGAGCGATGGTTCCTGAAACGTGCAGTGAATTGTGAATCTCTCTCCTTGCGAAGAGAGTGAGGGTGAGGCGTAAAAGTTCCTCACCCTGATCCTCTCCCGCAGAAGAGGAATAAAGCCGTTACTCGTCTTCTAACAATGCTTCGTATGCGGTCGCATCCAGCAGTGATTCCAGTTCGCTTTCATCGCTGGCTTTGATTTTGAAAATCCAGCCGCCTGCATACGGTTCGCTGTTCACCAGTTCCGGGGAATCGCTCAGTGCGTCGTTTACCGCCACGATTTCACCGCTTACTGGCGCATAAATGTCTGACGCCGCTTTTACCGATTCGGCAACCGCGCAGTCATCGCCCGCGCTAACCGTTGCGCCCACTTCCGGCAAGTCAACAAACACCATATCGCCTAACAGCTCCTGAGCGTGTTCGGTGATGCCAACGGTGTAAGTGCCGTCGGCTTCTTTACGCAGCCATTCGTGTTCTTTGCTGTATTTCAGTTCTGCTGGTACGTTGCTCATCAATCAATCTCCAAAAAAGTAAATCACGCGACGGCTTTGCCGTTACGCACAAAAACAGGTTTCGTCACTTTAACCGGCATTTCACGGTTGCGAATTTGCACAATCGCTGTTTCACCAATACCTTCCGGCACGCGCGCCAGCGCAATGCTGTAACCCAGCGTCGGGGAGAAAGTACCGCTGGTGATAATGCCTTCATGCTGGTTGCCCTGCGCGTCAGTAAAACGTACCGGCAGTTCATTACGCAGCACGCCTTTTTCGGTCATCACCAGACCAACCAGTTTTTCTGTGCCATGCTCACGCTGCACTTCCAGAGCTTCACGACCGATGAAGTCACGATCTGCCGGTTCCCAGGCGATAGTCCAGCCCATGTTGGCGGCTAAAGGAGAAATAGTTTCGTCCATCTCCTGGCCATAAAGATTCATACCCGCTTCCAGACGCAGTGTGTCACGCGCGCCCAGGCCACAGGGTTTAACACCCGCTTCCACTAGCGCGCGCCAGAAATCGGCCACTTTTTCATTGGGCAGCGCAATTTCATAACCCGCTTCACCGGTGTAACCGGTGGTGGCAATAAACAGATCGCCCGCCTGCACGCCAAAGAACGGTTTCATCCCTTCCACCGCCTGACGCTGGGCGTCATTAAACAGTGTGGCAGCTTTTGCCTGAGCATTAGGCCCTTGTACGGCGATCATGGAAAGGTCATCACGAACGGTAATGTCGATGCCGAAAGGCTCAGCGTGTTGGGTAATCCAGGATAGGTCTTTTTCGCGGGTAGCGGAGTTAACAACGAGGCGGAAGAAATCTTCAGTAAAGTAGTAGACGATGAGATCATCTATCACACCGCCAGAGGCATTCAACATCCCGGAGTAGAGGGCTTTACCGCTTTTGGTGAGTTTCGCCACATCGTTCGCCAATAGATAACGCAGAAACTCCCTGGTGCGGCTGCCGCGAAGATCGACGATGGTCATATGCGACACATCAAACATTCCGGCATCGGTACGTACCGCATGATGTTCGTCGATTTGCGAACCGTAATGCAGCGGCATCATCCAGCCGTGGAAATCCACCATGCGAGCGCCGCAAAGCGTGTGTTGTTCGTACAAAGGAGTCTGTTGTGCCATCTTGTCCTCATTGAATAAGCGGGGCTGACAACTTTTCATGGCGAAAATATCACCACAAAACCCAGCATCGGAGCCACTCCCGGTCCCCAACGCAATCGTTCTCTTTTCCCTGAACTTACCACCGAAACAGACGGTTAACCATAAGGTAAAATTGATCATCACATTAGCTTATGGTTAAAAAATACAAAAATCTCAACAGAGTAAAAAACCAAAATTTGATTTTATTTTTATACAATTATGATGTTTTAAGGAGTTCAATTTGAATAAGTCAACATTAACAACTGAAAATATGTCAAAAATCACGCATTAAAAAAATCGTAACATTAGAAAATATAATGCGAAATTAATGGTGAAATTAGTTTATTTCAAATGAGGAAAATCTCCCGGCGAAAAAACCGGGAGAAGAAAGTGTGATAGGTATCAAATAAACAAAAGAGGAGAAATTTTTTAACGCAGCCATTCAGGCAAATCATTTAATCCCATAGCCTGACGGATCAGTTGTGGTTTAACGCCAGGAAGCGTATCGGCCAGTTTCAGGCCAATATCGCGCAGCAGTTTTTTCGCCGGATTGCCCCCGGAAAACAGATCGCGAAAGCCTTGCATACCAGCCAGCATCAGCGCCGCACTGTGCTTGCGGCTACGCTCATAGCGACGCAGATAAATGTACTGCCCGATGTCTTTCCCCTGACGATGCAACCGTTTCAGTTCAGCAATCAGTTCTGCGGCATCCATAAAGCCGAGATTAACGCCCTGCCCCGCCAGCGGATGAATGGTATGCGCGGCGTCGCCCACCAGCGCCAGACGGTGCGCGGCAAACTGGCGCGCATAACGCCCCGTCAGCGGAAACACCTGACGCTCGCTCTCAACCTTGCATAAGCCCAGGCGATTATCAAAAGCGATATTTAACGCGCGATTAAATTCGTCTTCGCCTGCCTGCTGCATCCGCTGCGCTTCCTCTGGCGACAGTGACCAGACAATCGAACAAAGATGCGGATCGCTAAGCGGTAAAAAGGCCAGAATGCCTTCGCCATGGAAAACCTGCCGCGCTACTGCGTCATGCGATTCTTCAGTGCGAATGGTCGCCACCAGCGCGTGATGCTGATAATCCCAGAAAGTCAGCGGAATATCGGCTTTGTTGCGCAACCAGGAGTTTGCCCCGTCTGCGCCAATCACCAGACGCGCCGTTAACATACTGCCGTCTTTCAGTGTCAGGAAGGTTTCGTTCTCTCCCCAGGCGACCTGCTGTAATTCTGCAGGAGCTAGCAGGGTGATATCTGACGACTGCTGCACTTTGTTCCACAGCGCATAGTGAATAACTGAATTTTCAACAATATGCCCAAGATGGCTATAGCCCATGCTCTGATCGTCAAACGAGATGTGACCAAAGCTGTCTTTGTCCCACACTTCCATGCCGTGATAGCAACTGGCTCTGCGGGAGAGAATGTCCTGCCAGACGCCAAGACGGGTAAGTAATTTTTCGCTGGCGGCATTGATAGCCGAAACGCGCAATTGTGGTGGTGCATCCGCCGCCAGAGGTTCAGGTACGCGCTGCTCCAGTACGGCGACGCGTAAGCCGCTACCCTGTAAGCCGCAGGTAACCGCCAGCCCCACCATGCCGCCGCCAACAATGGCTACATCAACACTTTGCATTGTTTATTCCTTAAAACCGCCTTCAACGCGCCACCCAACCAAGGGTGCGCTGCGCCAGCACATCACGTGCCGGAGTGAATAATTCCATTGCCATCAGCCCGATGTTGCGCCCAACAACCAGCGGCGCCCAGCGGTTGGCAAAAAGATGAACAAGGCTGTCTGTTACACCAATAGTCGCTTCGCGATCGCTCTGCCGACGCTGATGGTAACGGCACAAAATGCCGTAATCACCGATATCCTCTCCGCGTTCCTGCGCCTGAGTCAGAGTTTCAGCAAGGCTCATGACATCACGCATACCGAGATTAAATCCTTGCCCGGCAATCGGGTGCAGGGTTTGCGCCGCATTGCCCACCAGCACGGCGCGGTGGGTAATAGGTTTAGCGGCGCGGGTTAACGCCAGCGGATAAGCACTGCGTTTTCCGGCATGAGTAATTTGCCCCAGTCGCCAGCCAAACGCAGCCTGGAGTTCACGGCAGAACTCATCATCACTCCACGCCAGTACCTCTTCGCGCCGTTCCAGTGGATGACACCAGACCAGCGAACAGCGTCCGTCAGACATCGGCAACATCGCCAACGGGCCATGTTTCGTGAAGCGTTCAAAAGCGCGCCCTTCGTGCGCAACGGAGGTCGCAACGTTGGCAATCACCGCCAGTTGCTCGTAAGGCTCCTGCTGCCAGTCAACGCCGCACGCGGTGGCTAACGCTGAATGGGTGCCGTCAGCGGCTACCAGCACGCGCCCCGTCAGCGTCTCACCACTCTCCAGTTTCACCTCAACGTTACTCTGAGTACGAGCAACGTTAGCCACGCGATCCGGACAGTGCAGCGTTACGCCAGGCGCTTTGCGCAACAGCGCAAACAGTCGTTGTCCGACATTGTGCAACTCGACAACCTGCCCCAGCGCCGCCAGTTGATAATCTTCTGCGGCGAGGGTGACGAATCCGGCATGACCGCGATCGCTGACATGCACGGTAGTGATGGCGGTTGCGCAATCAGCCAGAGATTGCCAGACGCCGATACGTGCCAGTTGCTGGCAGGTGCCCGCCGCCAGCGCAATAGCCCGGCCATCAAAGCCCGGATGGGCATGTGACTCTGGCGCAGTCGCTTCAATCAAATGTACCGGCAGCGCCCCGTGACTTAACCGAGAAATAGCCAGCGCCAGCGTCGCGCCCGCCATGCCGCCACCGACGATGATTACGCTCATTGCTTTCTCGCAGCTGCCATCAACGCTTCGATTTCTTCCGGCTTTTTCACCACGCTGGCGGTGAGGTTTTCGTTGCCAGTTTCGGTAATCACAATGTCGTCTTCAATACGAATGCCGATACCGCGATATTGTTCTGGCACTTCTGCATCCGGCGCGATATACAGCCCTGGCTCTACGGTCAGTACCATGCCCGGTTCAAGAATGCGCGAACGATCCTGACCATAAACACCTACGTCATGGACATCCAGCCCTAACCAATGGCTAAGGCCATGCATAAAGAAAGGACGGTGGGCGTTTTGAGCGTTCAGTTCATCGACATCACCTTTCAGGATACCGAGTTTTACCAGGCCGTTAATCATAATGCGCACAACTTCACCGGTGACTTCCTGAATGGAGGTTCCCGGACGATACAGACGCAGGCTGGTTTCGAGAGACTCCAGCACAATGTCGTAGATTTCACGCTGAGCCTGAGTGAATTTGCCGTTGACCGGGAAGGTACGGGTAATATCGCCAGCGTAACCTTTATATTCACAGCCCGCGTCAATCAACACCAGGTCGCCGTCGCGCAGTTCACACTCGTTTTCGGTGTAGTGCAGAATGCAGCCGTTTTCACCGCTGCCGACAATGGTGTTATAGGAAGGATAGCGCGCGCCGTGGCGGTTAAATTCGTGGTGAATTTCGCCTTCCAGATGGTACTCGAACATTCCCGGACGGCATTTTTCCATCGCCCGGGTGTGCGCCAGTGCGGTGATTTCCCCCGCGCGGCGAAGTACGGCAATCTCTTCTGGCGATTTGAACAGGCGCATTTCATGAACAACAGGACGCCAGTCGATCATCGTTGCCGGAGCGGTGAGATTTTGCCGTGAGCCTTTACGCAGTTTTTCCAGCGCGCTGTTCACGATTTCATCAGCATAGGTATATTCGCCCTGAGCGTGATAAACCACATCCAGGCCATTAAGCAGTTGATAAAGTTGCTGATTGATTTCGCTGAACGCCAGTGCACGGTCAACGCCCAGTTTCTCTGGCGCGGCATCCTGACCTAAGCGACGACCAAACCAGATCTCCGCCGTCAGATCGCGCACACGGTTAAACAGAACGCTGTGGTTATGAGTGTCATCGCTTTTAATCAGCACCAGCACCGCTTCCGGTTCGTTAAAGCCGGTGAAGTACCAGAAGTCACTGTTTTGACGATACGGATATTCGCTGTCGGCGCTACGGGTCACTTCCGGGGCGGCAAAAATCAGCGCGGCGCTGCCGGGTTGCATTTGCTCCACCAGAGCCTGACGGCGACGCTGAAATTCTTGCGGGGATATATCACTCATAACACTCTCCTTACGTTTTTTGTTTTTAGTGTAGAGTCGGTTTTTGTACTTCTGGCGCGGTCGGTTGCGGATGAGTAAAGGTGTCGTGGCATAACAGCGCGGCAACACGGACGTACTCGATGATCTCTTCAAGCGACATTTCCAGCTCTTCCTGATCTTCGTCTTCGTCATATCCCAGTTGCGCGATGTTACGCAGATCGTCGATGGCTTCACCGGTTTCGCCAGTCACTTTATCCAGCTTCGGCTGAGTCACGCCAAGACCAAGCAGGAAGTGATTTACCCAGCCTGCCAGCGCATCAGCGCGATCGAAAACGCTGACATCATCGCCATCAGGCAGATAAAGCTGAAAAAGGAAGCCGTCATCCTGCAGGGCATCGCTGGTGGCTGAGTGCATTTTGCGCAATGCCTGTGCCAGCTCATGACCGAAAGCCATGCCTTCGTTCGTCAGGTCGTGAAGCAGCGGCAACCATGAACTGTCATCATTGCCACCGCAAATCATCCCGCTGATTAAACCGTGCATCTCAGCAGGGGTCAGACCCGTCCCTTGTTGGTTCAGATACTGGTTCATTTCGTTGTAACCAGGCATTTCGTTCTGTATAGACATAAGCATTCGTCATCAAAGGGAGGAAGATTCATGATATGCTACCACTTTGGACCCTGGTGAACCAGAAAAGGGCTTGTCTCTTCTCATCAGGGTAGCTATAGTTCGCCCCTTCGCAGACCATGAGTCTGAAGACGAAGGAAGCGCAGTCAATCAGCAGGAAGGTGGCATGTCTGCACAACCCGTCGATATCCAAATTTTTGGCCGTTCACTGCGTGTGAACTGCCCGCCTGACCAAAGGGATGCGTTGAATCAGGCCGCAGACGATCTGAATCAGCGGTTGCAAGATCTGAAAGAACGCACTAGAGTCACAAATACTGAACAGTTGGTCTTCATTGCTGCATTGAATATCAGCTATGAGTTAGCGCAAGAAAAAGCGAAGACTCGTGACTACGCGGCAAGTATGGAACAGCGTATTCGGATGCTGCAACAGACCATAGAACAAGCGTTACTTGAACAAGGTCGCATCACCGAAAAAACGAACCAAAACTTTGAATGACACTTTTCGGTTTACTGTGGTAGAGTAACCGTGAAGACAAAATTTCTCTGAGATGTTCGCAAGCGGGCCAGTCCCCTGAGCCGATATTTCATACCACAAGAATGTGGCGCTCCGTGGTTGGTGAGCATGCTCGGTTCGTCCGAGAAGCCTTAAAACTGCGACGACACATTCACCTTGAACCAAGGGTTCAAGGGTTACAGCCTGCGGCGGCATCTCGGAGATTCCCTTCTTACCTGGCACCAGCCATGACGCAACTACCAGAACTCCCACTGACATTATCCCGACAAGAAATCCGCAAAATGATTCGGCAACGTCGTCGTGCGTTAACGCCGGAACAACAGCAAGAAATGGGTCAACAAGCTGCTACCCGGATGATGACTTATCCCCCGGTGGTGATGGCGCATACGGTCGCTGTATTCCTCTCTTTTGATGGCGAGCTCGACACCCAACCGCTCATAGAACAACTCTGGCGTGCCGGTAAGCGCGTGTATCTTCCAGTTTTACACCCTTTTAGTGCTGGTAACTTACTGTTCCTGAATTACCATCCGCAAAGCGAATTGGTGATGAACAGATTGAAGATCCACGAGCCGAAACTGGATGTGCGCGATGTGCTTCCCCTTTCCCGGTTAGATGTGCTGGTCACGCCGCTAGTAGCCTTTGATGAGTACGGTCAACGCCTGGGAATGGGCGGCGGTTTTTATGATCGGACATTGCAAAACTGGCAGCACTACAAAATGCAGCCGGTAGGTTATGCGCATGATTGCCAGTTAGTAGAACAACTGCCGGTTGAAGAGTGGGATATCCCACTGCCTGCGGTGGTTACACCGTCGAAAGTCTGGGAGTGGTGAGGGCGATACACCTGCATCGCCCTGATTGACATCGTTGATTCTTTGACCTAATTTAGTGAGTAAGGGTAAGGGAGGATTACTCCTCCCTGTGACTGACTGTTAATAAGCTGGGAAACTTATGAGTAACAGTACAATCAGTATGATGACAAGTCGCATCATAACCCTTCTCCTTTAAGCCCTCGCTTCGGTGAGGGCTTTACCGTTACAGCCCCATGCTGCCCTGCCATCGTAAACTCTCTTTAAATAACCACAACGCATTGATCTACCTTTAAATCTTTTCTTCGAGCGCACTCGTAAAACGTCATGTAAGGCAGACATACATTGCAGGGATAAGGGATTAATTACGGCAGTTAACGCGGGCGATGAAGTGGCTATCCAAAAGATCGGTTCAGGGCGATGCACCCCGCATCGCCCTGATTGACATCGTTGATTCTTTAACCTAATTTAGTGAGTAAGGGTAAGGGAGGATTGTTCCTCCCCTGAGACTGACTGTTAATAAGCGGGGAAACTTATGAGTAACAGTACAATCAGTATGATGACAAGTCGCATCATAACCCTTCTCCTTCAAGCCCTCGCTTCGGTGAGGGCTTTACCGTTACAGCCCTGTGCTGTCCCGCCATCGTAAATCCTCTTCGAATAAAGGCAACGCATTGATCTGGCTTTGATTTATTTCTTCGAGCAGACTCGCAAAGGCGATTGCAGCACACTGCAAATACAGTTATAAGCGCGGTAAAAGAGATAAAAAACGAGCAAGTCAGCGACCTGCCCGTTGTTTGTCAGAGAAGGGAAATCAGTACAGCAGACGGGCGCGAATGGTGCCCGGAATCGCTTTCATTGCCTGTAATGCTTTTTCAGCAACGTCTTCATCTGCTTCAATATCAATAACTACGTAGCCCATCTGAGCAGACGTTTGCAGATACTGCGCGGCGATGTTAACGCCCTGCTCGGCAAAGATTTTGTTCAGCGCAGTCAGCACGCCCGGACGGTTTTCGTGGATGTGCATCAGACGGCGGCCACCGTGCAGCGGCAGCGAGACTTCCGGGAAGTTCACCGCAGAGAGCGTGGAGCCATTGTCAGAGTACTTGATCAATTTACCCGCAACTTCCAGGCCGATATTCTCCTGCGCTTCCTGAGTCGAACCGCCAATGTGCGGCGTCAGCAGGACGTTGTCGAATTCGCACAGCGGAGAAGTAAACGGATCGCTGTTGGTCGCTGGTTCTGTTGGGAATACATCGATTGCCGCGCCAGCCAGATGTTTGCTCGCCAGTGCGTCACACAGCGCCGGAATATCGACCACAGTACCGCGCGAAGCGTTAATCAGCAGCGAGCCGGGCTTCATCAGTGAGATCTCTTTCGCGCCCATCATATTTTTGGTAGACGGGTTTTCAGGCACATGCAGGCTCACCACGTCGCTCATATTCAGCAAGTCGGAAAGATGTTGCACCTGCGTCGCGTTACCCAGCGGCAGTTTGTTTTCAATATCATAGAAGTAAACATACATCCCCAGCGACTCCGCCAGAATGCCAAGCTGCGTACCGATATGACCATAACCAATGATACCCAGCTTTTTGCCGCGCGCTTCAAAAGACCCCGCCGCCAGTTTGTTCCACACGCCACGGTGCGCTTTGGCGTTGGCTTCCGGCACTCCGCGCAATAGCAGCAGAAGTTCACCAATCACCAGCTCAGCGACAGAACGCGTATTCGAAAACGGTGCGTTAAATACCGGAATCCCGCGTTTTGCCGCAGCATTTAAATCAACCTGGTTTGTGCCTATGCAAAAACAGCCAATAGCGACCAGCTTTTCTGCGGCATTGATCACTTCTTCGGTCAGATGGGTTCGGGATCGCAGGCCGATGAAGTGGGCATCGCGGATGGATTCTTTTAATTGTTCATCATCCAGCGCGCCTTTATGAAATTCGATGTTGGTGTAACCTGCCGCGCGAAGACTTTCCAGCGCCTTTTGGTGCACGCCTTCTACCAGCAGAAACTTAATCTTGTCTTTCTCCAGCGATACCTTTGCCATTTACCCAATCCTGTCTTTGAAATGTTGTGTGTGGATTTACATCCGCCTTTCAACATATCAAAAAATAATAATGCGGCAATATGAACGTTTGCGTCGCGATGTTGAGGAAATATCACGAGAGGTTGATTAACAGAAGAAAATGCTGAAGATGAGACGTTCTTTAGCGTGTTAGGCAAAAGTGAGTTAAAAATGTGATAGATGTCACCAAATTTAACAATGCAAAAAATTTTTAACGGGGGACGAACTCCCCCGTCAGATCATTTCACAATGGTTTTAACGCCGTCAGGCGTGCCAATCAGCGCGACGTCCGCGCCACGGTTGGCAAACAGACCAACAGTAACCACACCCGGAATCGCGTTAATCGCATTTTCCATCGCCACCGGATCAAGGATTTCCATACCGTGGACGTCGAGGATCACGTTGCCGTTATCAGTCACCACGCCCTGACGATATTCCGGACGACCACCAAGTTTCACCAGTTGACGAGCCACTGCACTACGCGCCATCGGAATCACTTCCACCGGCAACGGGAATTTACCCAGAATATCGACCTGCTTGGAGGCGTCCGCGATGCAGATAAATTTCTCTGCAACCGAGGCAATGATTTTTTCACGCGTCAGCGCCGCGCCGCCGCCTTTGATCATCTGCATATGGCCGTTGATTTCATCTGCACCGTCAACGTAGATGCCGAGGCTGTCAACTTCATTGAGGTCAAATACATGAATGCCAAGGCTTTTTAGTTTTTCAGTGGATGCATCCGAGCTGGAAACTGCCCCTTCAATCTGACCTTTCATCGTGCCGAGTGCATCAATAAAGTGTGCGGCGGTGGAACCTGTACCAACACCAACAATGGTTCCGGGCTGAACATACTGAAGTGCCGCCCATCCTACTGCTTTTTTCAATTCATCCTGCGTCATGATCGTTTCGCCTGTGGTATGAAATTTCAGACGCATTATATACAAAAAAAGCGATTCAGACCCCGTCAGCAAGTCGTGCGGATAACTCATCCATGAAATAACAGGCAATGGCGGGCATCCTCTTTCACCCCGGCAAATCTGGGTATCAGGAGGCATCAGGATTACCCTTCTATCCCCCAGTCAGCATATCTGAAACTACGCCGATAAAGGTGAAGCACTTCAATACAACCAATTGATAATATTAATAATAAAAATAACATCTATTGTTAGCATCTCGCCCACAGAACGTTGCCTTTACGCTCTACAAAGACTAAAAAACACGGTGTTGTCAGTCAAAATTTCCATTATGGCTGCTTTTGTATACGTTAAATGCTCTGTACCCAAAGCAAAATTATGTCATAGTTCGGCATAAGAAAATTTGAGGAGCAGGTTAAAGCAATGAAACGCCCGGACTACAGAACATTACAGGCACTGGATGCGGTAATACGTGAACGAGGATTTGAGCGCGCGGCACAGAAATTGTGCATTACGCAATCAGCCGTCTCACAGCGCATTAAGCAACTGGAAAATATGTTCGGGCAGCCGTTATTAGTGCGTACTGTCCCGCCGCGACCTACAGAACAAGGGCAAAAACTGCTGGCACTGCTTCGCCAGGTGGAATTGCTGGAAGAAGAGTGGCTGGGGGATGAACAAACCGGTTCAACCCCGCTGCTGCTTTCACTGGCGGTCAACGCAGACAGTCTGGCAACCTGGCTGCTACCGGCGCTGGCTCCGGTGCTGGCTGATTCGCTTATTCGTCTGAACTTGCAGGTGGAAGATGAAACCCGCACCCAGGAACGCCTGCGTCGCGGTGAAGTAGTTGGCGCGGTGAGTATTCAACATCAGGCGCTGCCCAGTTGTCTTGTCGATAAACTTGGCGCGCTTGACTATCTGTTCGTCAGCTCCAAACCATTTGCCGAGAAATACTTCCCTAACGGAGTAAGCCGCTCCGCGCTGCTCAAGGCACCGGTGGTGGCGTTTGACCATCTTGACGATATGCACCAGGCATTTTTGCAGCAAAACTTCGATCTGCCGCCAGGTAGCGTACCGTGCCATATCGTTAACTCGTCTGAAGCCTTCGTTCAACTCGCTCGCCAGGGAACAACCTGCTGTATGATCCCACACCTGCAAATTGAGAAAGAACTGGCGAGCGGCGAGCTGATCGACCTTACGCCAGGGCTGTTTCAACGGCGAATGCTCTACTGGCACCGCTTTGCCCCAGAAAGCCGCATGATGCGTAAAGTCACTGATGCTTTACTAGACTATGGTCACAAAGTACTTCGTCAGGATTAATCAATCACTTAATGCCTGATAGCACATATCAGGCATTTTCCTTTTTTCTTTTTATCTTCTTTGAACAACGTCACGAAACAGACAAATCTCACGCGGCAAAAAACGACGTCCCAATGCATTTTTTTTGCTGGCGACAACCCCGTGTAAAAAGCTCACCGTAAGCGCATCCCACCAATTTGATTGCGTTTTATGGAGCAAATAATGTCTAACGTGCAGGAATGGCAACAACTTGCCAACAAGGAATTGAGCCGTCGGGAGAAAAACGTCGACTCACTGGTACGACAAACGGCGGAAGGGATAGCCATCAAGCCGCTGTATACCGAAGCCGATCTCGACAATCTGGAAGTAACCGGCACCCTTCCAGGCTTGCCGCCCTACGTTCGTGGTCCACGTGCCACCATGTATACCGCTCAACCGTGGACTATTCGTCAGTATGCCGGTTTCTCCACGGCAAAAGAATCTAACGCCTTTTATCGCCGTAACCTCGCTGCCGGGCAAAAGGGTCTTTCCGTTGCGTTTGACCTTGCCACCCACCGTGGTTACGACTCTGACAATCCGCGCGTTTCAGGCGACGTCGGTAAAGCAGGTGTCGCTATCGACACCGTTGAAGATATGAAGGTGCTATTCGACCAGATCCCGCTGGATCAAATGTCGGTTTCGATGACTATGAACGGGGCAGTCCTGCCAGTACTGGCGTTTTATATTGTGGCCGCTGAAGAGCAAGGCGTTACACCCGATAAACTCACAGGCACCATCCAGAACGACATTCTGAAAGAGTACCTCTGCCGCAATACTTACATTTATCCGCCAAAACCGTCGATGCGTATTATCGCTGACATCATCGCCTGGTGTTCCGGCAATATGCCGCGCTTTAATACCATCAGTATTAGCGGTTACCACATGGGCGAAGCGGGAGCCAACTGCGTGCAGCAGGTGGCGTTTACTCTCGCTGATGGGATTGAGTACATCAAAGCTGCACTTTCTGCTGGCCTGAAAATTGACGACTTTGCCCCGCGCCTGTCGTTCTTCTTTGGCATCGGTATGGATCTTTTCATGAACGTCGCTATGCTGCGTGCCGCACGTTATCTCTGGAGTGAGGCGGTAAGTGGATTTGGAGCCAAAGATCCGAAATCACTGGCACTGCGCACCCACTGTCAGACCTCAGGCTGGAGTCTCACCGAGCAAGATCCCTATAACAACGTTATACGCACCACCATTGAAGCGTTGGGCGCCACACTTGGCGGGACACAATCACTGCATACCAACGCTTTTGATGAGGCACTTGGACTGCCAACCGACTTCTCGGCACGTATAGCCCGTAATACTCAGATAATCATTCAGGAAGAGTCAGAAATCTGCCGCACAGTCGATCCGCTGGCCGGCTCTTATTACGTTGAGTCGTTGACCGATCAGATCGTCAAACAGGCTCGATCCATCATCGCTCAGATCGACGAAGCCGGGGGTATGGCGAAAGCGATCGAAGCGGGTTTGCCAAAACGCATGATCGAAGAAGCGTCTGCGCGTGAGCAGTCACTGATCGATCAGGGCAAACGCGTGATTGTTGGCGTTAACAAGTACAAGCTGGATCACGAAGACGAAACCGATGTCCTTGAGATAGACAACGTGATGGTACGTAACGAGCAGATTGCTTCACTGGAGCGCATTCGCGCCACCCGCGATGATGCTGCCGTAACCGCCGCACTGAATGCTCTGACTAATGCGGCACTGCAAAACGGAAACCTGCTGGCTGCTGCTATTAATGCGGCACGCGTTCGCGCGACATTGGGTGAAATCTCCGATGCGCTGGAAGCCGCTTTTGACCGTTATCTGGTGCCGAGCCAGTGTGTTACCGGCGTGATTGCGCAAAGCTATCATCAGTCGGAAAAATCAGCTTGCGAATTTGATGCGATTGTTGCGCAAACGGAACAGTTCCTCGCGGATAACGGCCGTCGCCCGCGCATTCTGATCGCCAAAATGGGGCAGGATGGGCACGATCGCGGGGCCAAAGTCATTGCCAGCGCCTATTCCGATCTTGGATTTGACGTTGATTTAAGTCCGATGTTCTCGACACCAGAAGAGATCTCCCGCCTGGCGGTGGAAAACGACGTTCATGTGGTGGGCGCGTCCTCACTCGCTGCCGGGCATAAAACGCTGATCCCGGAACTGGTAGAAGCCCTCAAAAAATGGGGACGCGAAGATATCTGCGTAGTCGCTGGCGGCGTTATTCCACCGCAGGATTATGCCTTCCTGCAAGAACGCGGCGTGGCGGCGATTTATGGTCCGGGTACGCCCATGCTCGACAGCGTACGTGATGTACTGAATCGGATTAGCCAGCGTCATGATTAACGAAGCCACGCTGGCAGACAACATTCGGCGCTTACGTCAGGGTGAGCGTGTCACACTCGCCCAGGCGATGACGCTGGTAGAAAGCCGTCATCCACGTCATCTGGAACTAAGCACTCAGTTGCTCGACGCCATCATGCCGTTTTGTGGTAATGCCCTGCGACTGGGCGTTACCGGTACACCTGGCGCGGGGAAAAGTACCTTTCTTGAAGCCTTCGGTATGTTGCTGATTCGCCAGGGGCTGAAAGTCGCGGTGATTGCCGTCGATCCCAGCAGCCCAGTGACCGGTGGCAGCATTCTTGGCGATAAGACTCGGATGACCGAACTGGCGCGTGCCGATGCGGCATTTATTCGCCCGGTTCCGTCATCCGGTCATCTGGGCGGCGCCAGCCAGCGGGCGCGGGAGTTAATGCTGTTATGCGAGGCGGCAGGTTATGACGTGGTGATCGTTGAAACCGTCGGCGTCGGGCAGTCGGAAACCGAAGTCGCCCGCATGGTGGACTGTTTTATCTCACTACAAATCGCCGGTGGTGGTGATGATCTCCAGGGCATTAAAAAGGGACTGATGGAGATGGCAGATCTGATTGTCATTAACAAAGACGATGGCGATAACCACGCGAATGTCGCCATTGCCCGCCACATGTACGAGGGCGCTCTGCATATTCTGCGTCGCAAATATGACGAATGGCAGCCGCAGGTTCTCACCTGTAGCGCGCTGGAAAAATGCGGTATCGATGAGATTTGGCGCGCAATTATCGATTTCAAAACCGCACTTACCGCCAGCGGTCGTTTGCAACAAATGCGGCAACAACAATCGGTGGAATGGCTGCGTAAACAAACCGAAGAAGAAGTGCTGCACCACCTGTTCGCGAATGAAGATTTCGATCGTTATTACCGCCAGACGCTATTAGCAGTCAAAAACAATACTCTCTCGCCGCGCACTGGCTTGCGGCAGCTCAGTGAATTTATCCAGACTCAATATTTTGAATAAAGGAATTTTTATGTCTTATCAGTATGTTAATGTCATTATCATCAACAAAGTTGCGGTCATTGAGTTTAACTATGGCCGCAAACTCAATGCATTGAGTAAAGTCTTTATTGACGACCTGATCCAGGCACTAAGCGATCTCAACCGACCGGAAATTCGTTGTATCATTCTGCGTGCTCCGAGTGGTTCCAAAGTCTTCTCCGCAGGCCACGACATCCATGAACTGCCATCAGGCGGTCGCGATCCTCTCTCTTACGATGATCCGCTACGGCAAATTACCCGTATGATCCAAAAATGCCCCAAACCGATCATTTCGATGGTCGAAGGTAGCGTCTGGGGAGGTGCTTTTGAAATGATCATGAGTTCCGATCTGATCATCGCTGCCAGCACGTCGACCTTCTCAATGACCCCAGTTAACCTTGGCGTACCGTATAACCTGGTGGGCATCCACAACCTGACCCGCGACGCGGGCTTCCACATCGTCAAAGAACTGATTTTTACCGCTTCGCCAGTCACCGCCCAACGCGCGCTGGCTGTTGGCATTCTCAACCACGTTGTTGACATCAGCGAGCTGGAAGATTTCACCCTGCAAATGGCGCACCACATTTCCGAAAAAGCACCGCTGGCGATCGCGGTAATCAAGGAAGAACTGCGCGTGCTGGGCGAGGCGCACACGATGAATTCAGACGAATTTGAACGTATTCAGGGGATGCGCCGAGCGGTTTATGACAGCGAGGATTATCAGGAAGGTATGAATGCTTTCCTGGAAAAACGTAAACCTAATTTCGTCGGTCATTAATGCTCAGCGAATGAAGGAGTAAAAGATGAATATGATCTGGGCAAGGATGACCGCCGATGAAGCGGCGGAAATTATCCAGCACAATGATATGGTAGCATTCAGCGGCTTTACCCCTGCGGGTTCACCTAAAGCTCTACCTGTCGCTATTGCTCATCGTGCCAACGAACAACATGAGGCGAAAAAACCGTACCAGATTCGCCTGCTAACCGGCGCGTCAATTAGCGCCGCCGCCGATGACGTGCTCTCTGAAGCTAACGCCGTTTCATGGCGCGCTCCGTATCAAACATCACCTGGGTTACGCCAAAAGATCAATCAGGGGGCAGTCAGTTTTGTTGATCTACACTTGAGCGAAGTCGCGCAAATGGTTAACTACGGCTTCTTCGGCGACATTGATGTTGCGGTAATTGAAGCCTCAGCCATCGAGCCGGATGGACGTGTCTGGTTAACCAGTGGGATCGGTAACGCTCCGACCTGGTTACTGCGGGCCAAGAAAGTAATCATTGAACTCAATCACTATCATGATCCGCGCGTTGCGGAACTGGCGGATATTGTGATTCCTGGCGCACCACCGAGACGCAATAGCGTTTCGATCTTCCATGCGATGGATCGCGTCGGTACTCGTTATGTGCAAATTGATCCGAAAAAGATTGTTGCGGTCGTGGAAACCAACTTACCTGATGCAGGTAAGCTGCTGGATAAGCAAAATCCCATGTGCCAACAGATCGCCGACAATGTGGTTACCTTCTTATTACGTGAAATGGCACAGGGGCGCATTCCGCCGGAATTTCTGCCACTGCAAAGTGGGGTAGGCAACATCAATAATGCGGTAATGGCGCGTCTCGGGGATAACCCGGATATACCACCGTTTATGATGTATTCGGAAGTGCTACAGGAATCAGTAGTTCATCTTCTGGAAACCGGAAAAATCACCGGAGCCAGCGCCTCCAGTCTGACTATCTCCGCCGATTCACTGCGCAAGATTTATGACAATATGGACTATTTCTCCTGTCGGATTGTGTTACGTCCGCAGGAGATTTCCAATAACCCGGAAATTATCCGCCGCCTTGGTGTTATCGCTCTGAACGTCGGCCTGGAGTTTGATATTTACGGGCACGCCAACTCAACGCATGTTGCCGGAGTTAATTTAATGAACGGTATCGGCGGCAGCGGTGATTTTGAACGCAATGCTTATCTGTCGATCTTTATGGCGCCGTCGATCGCCAAAGAAGGAAAAATATCAACCATCGTGCCGATGTGTAGTCATGTTGATCACAGCGAGCACAGCGTGAAAGTGATCATCACTGAACAAGGGATCGCCGACCTGCGCGGCCTCTCTCCACTTCAACGCGCACGCGCTATCATCGATAACTGCGCCCATCCCATGTACCGTGACTATCTGCATCGCTATCTGGAAAATGCCCCAGGAGGGCATATTCACCACGATCTTAGCCACGTTTTCGATCTGCATCGTAACTTGATCGAAACGGGTTCAATGCTGGGTTAATTGCTCGTACCATCACGATCTTCAGCAATTTGCTGTAGTATCGTGGCGGTATAGCGATGATTTTTCAGTGAATAGAGGTATTCCTGCATATACATTGGCGTATGCGGTGCATCGAAATATTTCAGCGTTGCCGGATTCACCAGTCGCCAGGCAAAATGTGGAATGACTGTCAGAAAATGTCCGCGCTCAACGGCGCTGATTTTGGCCATAAAACTGTAGGGGCGATAAATGATTGTTGGATTGATCCCACAAGGGCGCATGTTCGCATCAATCATCGCTTCATAGTTAGCGCGGTTCTGAAAGCGCATCTGTAACCACGGTAACTCCTGTAATAACTCCTGCTCCTGACGTTCTTCAAAACGGCGGGAAACAAGAAACCCCAGTCGCAGCGGCGACAGCTCGCTGATAGTTAGATTTTCCAGCCCCTTAACACGGGCGGATACATGCTGCGGAGAGATAATAAAATCAAACTGGCGGTAGAAGAGATTATCGATAACCCCATTTTCGCTAAACTCAACCGGCTGGGCAGTCACCCCTTCATATTTATCACCAAGACTGATTAGCTGATCAAAAATAATCGTCGGATACGTATTATCGATGCCAATGACAATTTCATGAGAATGACGCCCGGAATTATGAATTTCATTATCAATAGCAGAAAGTCGTTGGTAAACCGGAAATAGTTTTTGATAAAGTTCCTGTCCGGCTTTATTGAGACTAATGTTGTTATCTTTACGGGTAAACAGCGTATAACCAATTTGTTCCTCCAGCGCGGCAATACTTTTGCCAAACGGTGAAGCCGTCATATGTATTTTTTCTGCTGCCCTGGCAATATTATTGGTTTGCGCTAATAAAATAAAATTGCGCATCTTTTTTGAAATAAAAATATCCATACCCTCTCCCCAAACATCACTGTCCGCTTAACCGTTTCAGTTATTCAATCTTTGATGATATCGCGAGCAAAGATAGGTAATTGCATCATGGTTTTACAGAAAATTACAGAAAAAGGAGACAATATAAGGTGAAGACATTAGCCCGACAAATGAGTCGGGCTAAATGTATTATTGTGCGGTAGGTGTTTTTGCCGGTTGCTGATCAACGGGTTCTAACTGGAAGACCACATCCACCTGGTCATCAAACTGAATAGCGGCCTGCTCGTAAGTTTCCTGAGTAGAAACCGGCGCGGCATCAGCTTTCATCATCCGAACCATCGGGCTGGGCTGATAGTTGGAAACATGGTAGCGCACGCTATACACCGGTCCCAGTTTGCGATTAAAGCCATTCGCCAGCTCCTGCGCCTGATGAATCGCGTTATCTATCGCAGCCTTACGCGCTTTATCTTTATAGGCATCCGGTTGCGCTACTCCCAGCGAAACAGAACGAATTTCATTGAGACCAGCCTTCAGCGCGCCATCCAGCAAAGAATTCAGCTTGTCTAACTGACGAACTGTTACTTCTACCGTTCTCACTGCCCGGTAGCCTTTCAGAATACTTTTGCCATCCTGGTAATCGTAATCTGGCTGGGTACGTAAATTCGCAGAACTGATATCTTTTTTCGCGATCTGATTGAGTTCAAGGAAAGAGATATATTGCGCCACGCGCTCATCCGCTTGTTTTTTGGCGGTAGCAGCATCCTTCGCGGCCACATTAACTTCAATAGCAAGAGTGGCAATGTCTGGCACCGCATCTACGCTTGCCGTTCCTGAAGTGACAATGTGCGGACCATCCGGTAGTTCATTGGCCTGTACTGCCATCCCGCTGAAACCCATCAATGCCGCCAGGGCGATAACTTTGAACTTCACGTTAGTCTCTCCGTGTTTATTTACTTGCCCAAAATTCAAAACCTCTGTAGGCAAGCTTAGCGTCTCTGTTTTTATTTTCCATCAGATAGCGCCTAACTGAACAAGGCTTGTGCATGGGCAATACCATCTCTCGCCAGCTGTAGGGCGATAAACCACATTACGCCACCAACAATAATATTAATAATACGCTGCGCTTTGGCGGTACGCAGACGCGGTGCCAACCAGGCTGCGAGAAGAGCCAGACCAAAGAACCACAAGAAAGAGGCGCTAATCGTCCCAAGCGCAAACCAGCGTTTTGGTTCAACATCGAGCTGCCCGCCGAGGCTCCCCAATACCACAAAGGTATCCAGATAAACATGGGGATTCAGCCAGGTCACTGCCAGCATGGTGGCAATAATTTTCCAGCGTCCCTGTTTCATGACTTCAGCACTAACCAGCTCAATATTACTGCTCATCGCCGTTTTAAAAGCGCCAAAACCATACCACAGCAAGAAGGCAACGCCGCCCCAGGTGACCAGCGCCAGCAACCACGGTGACTGCATCAGTAACGCGCTACCGCCAAAAATCCCTGCGCAAATCAGAACCAAATCGCTGATTGCACAAAGTAAGGCAATCATAATGTGGTACTGGCGGCGAATACCCTGATTCATCACAAAAGCATTTTGTGGACCGAGCGGCAGGATCATAGCCGCCCCAAGTGCAAGGCCTTGAAAGTAATAAGAAAACACGTTGGATATTCCGAATTAAGTATCTGATGCAGAGACTATAGCGCGGGAATGTTATTAGTGGAAATTGATATTATTAATTGGCAATCAGAATAACTAATAAGAGAGAGGCCAGATAAATTATCTGGCCTCAGCGTTGATTATGCAGCTTTGTCCTCTTTCACCCGCTTAAAATTCACATCCATTTGCGGATACGGGAAGCTGATACCAGCGGCATCAAACTCGCGTTTAATACGCTCCAGCACATCCCAGTAAACGTTTTGCAGATCGCCGCTGTTACTCCAGACGCGGACCACGAAATTAATCGAAGATGCGCCAAGCTCGTTCAGACGCACGGTCATTTCGCGATCTTTTAAAATGCGATCGTCAGACTGGATAATATCGGTCAGGATCTGCTTCACCTGATCGATATCGGAATCATACGCCACACCAATGATAAATTCGTTACGGCGCGCAGGCTCGCGAGAGAAGTTAATAATATTACCGGCAATAATTTTACCGTTCGGAATAACGATAATTTTACCGTCTGCAGTGCGCATAGTCGTAGAGAAAATCTGCACGCTCTGCACTGTACCTGCAACACCGCCGAGGTCGACATATTCACCGGCACGGAACGGACGGAACAGTACCAGCAACACACCTGCGGCCAGGTTAGACAGAGAACCCTGCAACGCCAAACCTACAGCTAAACCTGCGGCACCCAGCACGGCGATAACCGATGCAGTTTGTACCCCCACACGACCTAACGCTGCGATCAGCGTAAAAGCAATAATCGCATATCGGGCTAATGCAGAGATAAAATCAGCAACGGTGGCATCTATGTTACGGGAGATCATCAGGCGATTCACCGCGTTGGAGATCATCCGCGCGATAATCAAACCAATGATGATGATCGCGAGAGCCGCCACGATGTTTACAGCATAACTCAGCAACAGCGCCTGGTTGTTCACCAACCACGAACCTGCACCGTGTATGCTATCGACAACATTCAAATCTTCCATTCAATATTCCTTTTTAACTGACTCAAAATGGAGAAATACACTCCGCTGCCTTATGACGGGCAGTCTGACAAGGGTAAACAATAAAGCATAATTTTGCCAAATAGATCACAGATTTCTCCTGTCCATCACCTTGCTTTTGGCGAAAAAAAAGACCCGCAGAGCGGGTCTTGAGATAAGCAGAAAGGAATATCTTACAGAACGTCGATCGCGTTCAGTTCCTTGAATGCTTTTTCCAGACGAGCGATCATCGAAGTCTGACCGGCACGCAGCCATACGCGCGGATCATAGTATTTCTTGTTCGGCTGATCTTCGCCTTTCGGGTTGCCCAGCTGACCCTGCAGGTAAGCTTCGTTTTCTTTGTAGTAGTTCAGAACACCTTCCCAGGTTGCCCATTGGGTATCGGTATCGATGTTCATTTTCACTACGCCGTAGCTTACGGAGTCTTTGATTTCCTGAGCAGTAGAACCGGAACCGCCGTGGAATACGAAGTTCAGGCTGTTGTGCGGCAGGTTGTGTTTCTTAGAAACATATTCCTGAGAGTCGCGCAGGATAGTCGGAGTCAGAACCACGTTACCCGGCTTGTAAACGCCGTGTACGTTACCGAAGGACGCTGCGATGGTGAAACGCGGGCTGATTTTGCTCAGCTCGGTGTATGCGTAATCAACGTCTTCTGGCTGGGTGTACAGTGCAGAAGCGTCCATGTGGCTGTTGTCCACGCCATCTTCTTCACCACCGGTGCAACCCAGTTCGATTTCCAGAGTCATGCCGATTTTGGACATGCGCTCCAGGTATTTAGAGCAGATTTCGATGTTCTCTTGCAGAGATTCTTCAGACAGGTCGATCATGTGGGAAGAGAACAGCGGCTTGCCGGTAGCTGCGAAGTGTTTTTCACCCGCGTCCAGCAGACCGTCGATCCACGGCAGCAGTTTCTTCGCGCAGTGGTCGGTGTGCAGGATAACCGGAACACCATAATGTTCAGCCATCTGGTGAACGTGATGCGCACCAGAGATCGCGCCCAGGATAGCAGCACCCTGCGGAACGTCAGATTTCACGCCTTTACCAGCGATAAAGGAAGCACCACCGTTGGAGAACTGAACGATAACCGGCGCTTTAACTTTAGCAGCGGTTTCCAGTACGGCGTTGATGGAGTCAGTACCGACGCAGTTTACTGCTGGCAGTGCGAAGTTGTTTTCTTTTGCTACCTGGAAAACTTTCTGTACGTCATCACCAGTGATTACGCCAGGTTTTACGAAATCAAAAATCTTAGACATGTCTCTTGTCCTGTATCGTCGGGCCTTATACTCGTCATACTTCAAGTTGCATGTGCTGCGTCTGCGTTCGCTCACCCCAGTCACTTACTTATGTAAGCTCCTGGGGATTCACTCTCTTGTCGCCTTCCTGCAACTCGAATTATTTAGAGTATGAAAAAATGCGTGCTCTAAAAGCGCGCTGAAACAAGGGCAGGTTTCCCTGCCCTGTGATTTTTTACTTCTTAGCGCGCTCTTCGAGCATCGCTACTGCAGGCAGTACTTTACCTTCCACGAATTCGAGGAATGCGCCGCCGCCAGTGGAGATGTAGGAGATTTTGTCAGCGATGCCGAACAGGTCGATTGCTGCCAGAGTGTCGCCGCCACCAGCAATGGAGAACGCTTCGCTGTCTGCGATAGCGTTAGCCACGATTTCAGTGCCTTTACGGAAGTTCGGGAATTCGAACACGCCAACCGGGCCGTTCCAAAGAATGGTTTTCGCATTCTTCAGGATTTCAGCCAGTTCTTGCGCAGAAGCGTCGCCGATATCCAGGATCTGCTCGTCAGCTTTCACGTCGTTAACAGATTTCAGAGTAGCCGGAGCAGTTTCAGAGAACTCAGTCGCTACGCGAACATCAGACGGAACCGGGATGTTGCAGGTGGTCAGCAGACGTTTAGCTTCGTCAACCAGGTCAGCTTCATACAGGGATTTACCCACATCGTGGCCTTGTGCCGCAATAAAGGTGTTAGCGATACCACCACCAACAATCAGCTGGTCAGCGATTTTAGACAGGGAGTCCAGAACGGTCAGTTTGGTAGAAACTTTGGAACCACCAACGATAGCCACCATCGGGCGAGCTGGTTCTTTCAGTGCTTTACCCAGCGCGTCCAGTTCAGCCGCCAGCAGCGGACCTGCGCACGCAACGTCAGCGAATTTACCGATACCGTGAGTAGAAGCTTGCGCGCGGTGAGCAGTACCGAATGCGTCCATTACGAATACGTCGCACAGTGCAGCGTATTTTTTGGACAGGGTTTCGTCGTCTTTCTTCTCGCCTTTGTTGAAGCGAACGTTTTCCAGAACAACCAGTTCACCTTCAGCAACATCAACGCCGTCGAGGTAATCTTTAACCAGACGAACCGGGTTAGACAGTTTGTCTTTCAGGTAGTTAACAACCGGCAGCAGAGAGAATTCTTCGTTGTACTCGCCTTCGGTAGGACGACCCAGGTGGGAAGTTACCATCACTTTAGCGCCTTGTTTCAGAGCCAGTTCGATGGTCGGCAGAGAAGCACGGATACGCGCGTCGCTGGTTACTTTCCCGTCTTTTACTGGTACGTTCAGATCCGCACGGATAAATACACGTTTCCCAGCAAGATCCAGATCGGTCATCTTAATTACAGACATGGTGAATCCTCTCGTTGATTCTAAAAGTTTTGCAGACGCTGCTTGCGTCTTACCTGAAAGCAACAGTAGCCATAGCTAACGTCGTGTCGAGCATTCGGTTAGCAAAGCCCCATTCGTTATCGCACCAGACCAACGTTTTGATCAGGTGTGCGCCACTGACCCGGGTTTGAGTACCATCGACAATGGCACTATGCGGATCGTGGTTAAAATCTACAGAGACCAACGGCAATTCCGTATAGTCAACTATACCATGAAATGCACCTTGTGCTGCTTTTTGCAGCAACAGGTTGACTTCATTGGCTTTTACAGGTTTCTTCACCGTCACGCTTAAATCGATTGCCGTCACATTTATGGTTGGCACACGTACCGCAATCGCTTCAAAGCGATCGTTAAATTGCGGAAAAAATCGTGTGATACCGGCGGCCAGTTTGGTATCGACCGGAATGATCGACTGGCTGGCTGCCCGGGTGCGACGCAGGTCAGGATGGTATGCATCAATAACCTGTTGATCGTGCATGGCGGAGTGAATTGTGGTCACAGTGCCGGACTCAATACCGTACGCATCATCTAACAATTTGATGACGGGAATTATGCAATTCGTGGTACAGGAAGCGTTAGAAACGATGCGGTGTTCCGCACGAAGTTGATCCTGATTGACGCCGTAAACAACGGTCGCGTCGAGATCGTTACTGCCAGGATGTGAAAAGAGCACTTTTTTAGCCCCGGCGGCAATATGCGCTTCGCCATGCTCGCGGGTGCCATATACGCCGGTGCAGTCGAGAACCACATCGACACCAAGTTCGCGCCAGGGGAGCGATTGCAGTGAACGTTCATGCAATACGCGGATGGCGTCATCACCAACAAAAAGTTGATCGCGTTCCTGACGTACTTCCCATGCAAAACGGCCATGGCTGGTGTCATATTTCAACAAATGCGCCATGCCCGCAGCATCCGCCAGTTCGTTGATTGCCACCACGGTAATTTCCGCCCGACGTCCGGATTCATACAAAGCACGAACCACATTACGCCCGATGCGACCGAAGCCATTTATCGCTACGCGTACGGTCATAGATCTCCTGCAAGGTTTTCCCTGAGCAAATTTGCCAGACAGAGTAATCCAGCAAATCGTCCGGGGAAACCTTACCTGTCGCAAACTGCGACTGATTGGTTAATTGTCGAACATTTAATCGACTGAAACGCTTCAGCTAGGATAAGCGAAACGTGGAATAAAAGGAATGATTGTCCAGTCAAAGAAGACAATTATCTGACTTACGTCACGTTTTCAGCCCCGCCCCTGTGGAATTTATTCCACGTTGCAGAATCACGAATAAGCGTAGCAAAATCTTTTCGTTGTGCCGTCACAAACCCTGACTTATATCAGAATATGACTGATGCAGCGTCGATATTATCCGCAATACGTCCGAGTTTCGGAGTACTCCAATGATGACATTGCCCTACCCATATTCTTCCTCCGCACGCTTTTACGCGCTGCGCCTGCTCCCCGGGCAGGAAGTTCTCTCCCAATTGCGCGCCTTCACGCAGCAACAACAACTCCACGCCGCGTGGATTGCAGGTTGTACCGGCAGTCTGACTGACGTCGCCTTACGCTATGCCGGACAAGAAAACACGGCCCTACTAAGCGGTAAGTTCGAAGTCATCGCATTGAACGGCACGCTGGAACAGAGTGGTGAACATCTTCATCTCTGCGTTTCTGATCCACACGGCACGATGCTTGGCGGTCATATGATGCCCGGCTGTACCGTGCGGACCACGCTTGAACTGGTGATCGGCTGCCTTGAGGAACTGGCGTTTAGCCGCCAGTCTTGCGCGCTTTCTGGTTACGACGAGTTGCATATTTCCCCCGTTAAATAACTACTTTCAGAGAGGTTTTCTTATGGCGCGTCGCCACTTTTCCAGTCAGGCGTTGGTGTTGATCGTTATCTCTATCGCCATCAATATGATCGGCGGGCAACTGGCCAGCATGGTCAAATTACCTATATTTCTCGACTCCATCGGCACACTTATTAGCGCGGTACTGCTTGGTCCGGTGATCGGGATGCTGACCGGCTTACTGACCAATTTACTCTGGGGATTGCTGACCGACCCGATCGCCGCCGCATTTGCGCCCGTCGCGATGGTCATCGGCCTGGTCGCCGGTTGGCTGGCGCGTGCGGGTTGGTTTCGCACCCTGCCGAAAGTCGTTGTCAGCGGCGTGATTATTACACTTGCGGTAACGGTCGTCGCTGTACCGCTGCGTACTGCGCTGTTCGGCGGTGTCACCGGTAGCGGAGCCGATTTGTTCGTTGCCTGGATGCACTCAATGGGGCAAAACCTGGTGGAGTCGGTGGCGATTACGGTGATAGGCGCGAACCTGGTCGATAAAGTTCTCACAGCGGTGATTGTCTGGCTTTTACTGCGTCAGCTGCCGATTCGCACCACGCGCCATTTTCCGGCAATGGCAGCCGTGCGCTAAATGCATCCGTTTACATCCTTAACGCTGTGGGCGCTGGCGGCCTGCACCACGCTTATCCTGCCCACACAGACAATACTGCCAGTCTATAGCGCGGCGACCTTTTTCTGCCTTATTGCGCTAAAGGCCACACGGCGGCGAGCAAAATATGTCGTCTGGCTGATGTTCTCGCTGGGGGCTGGACTGTGGCTGGTACACGGTGGCTGGCTGACAGAATGGATAAGCGGAACACCGCGCAATCCAGAACGTTGGGCATTTGCTATTACGCTCTGGCTGCGCATTCTGGCGATTGTTTCCACTTCGCAGTTGTGGATGCAGTACGTCCCCGTGCAACGATTTATCCGCGCTTTGTTTGCTTCTCGCCTGCCGCCGGGCGTCGCTTATCTGTTTGCCGGACCGCTGCTGGTCGTTGAGCAGTTAAAACGGCAATTAGCGATTATTCATGAAGCACAGCGTGCGCGTGGCGTGCCGCTGGATGAAAGCTGGTATCAACGCTTATGTGCGATGCCGGCGTTAATCATACCATTAACCCATAATGCGCTTAACGATCTGGCGATCCGTGGTGCGGCGCTGGATATGCGGGCATTTCGCTTACATAACCGGCGCACTACGCTCTGGGCACCACCTGACAGTAAATTACAAAAAGTGGCTCGTTACACCATGATATTGCTGATGCTGGCAGAACAGGGAGTGTGGCTATGGTTACGTTAGAACAGTTTCGCTATTGCCCGACGCACTCAACGCACTCTCCATTCTGTTATGACTTTCACTATGACAACCCGGGGATGGTCGCCATCTTTGGAGACAACGGCAGCGGCAAAAGCACGCTGGCGCAACTGATGGCAGGTTGGTATCCGGACTTCCTGCCGGGTGACATCGCTGGCACGGGAATGCTCCTCAATACGCCCATTGGGCAACTCTCGCTAAGCGAACAAGCCGCTACCATTCAACTCGTCCAGCAATCTCCCTATTTGCAGCTTTCCGGCTGTACCTTTAGCGTGGAAGAAGAGGTTGCCTTTGGGCCAGAAAATCTGTGTCTTGATGAAGCAAAGGTTATGGCGCGCATTGACGCTGCCCTGACCCTGACCGAGTGCCAGCCGTTGCGTCATCGCCATCCGGCAACACTCTCCGGTGGAGAAACCCAACGCGTGGTTATCGCCTGTGCAATCGCTATGCAACCAAAACTATTAATTCTTGATGAAGCCTTTAGCCGCCTGACATCACAAGCCAGCGAAATTCTGTTGCAGCGTTTGCAGCACTGGGCGATGGAATGCGGTTCGCTGGTTATTCTGTTTGAACGTCATCCCACACCTTTTCTGAACTATTGCCAGCATTCCTGGCGGTTACATGACGGAGTACTCCAGCCATTATGTTAACGTTAAATCAGGTGACTTATCGCTGGTCTGGCGCGGCAACAGATTGTCTTTGCGACATTTCGCTGCAACTTAAACAAGGTGAATGGCTGGCGCTGACCGGCGACAACGGCGCGGGAAAATCGACACTGTTACGCATCATGGCGGGTCTTCTTCCCCCATCTTCCGGTACAGTAATATTGCAACAACAGGCATTACATACGCTTAAGAACCGCCAGCGCGCGGCAAAAATTGGCGTACTGTTTCAGGAAGCGGAAAACCAGTTGTTTCATAGCACCGTCGCCGAAGAGGTCGCCTTTGGTCTGAAATTACAAAAATTCTCACCCGCAGACATCGCAAAACGCACCGAATACGCCCTGCAATGTTGTCAGTTAGCAGACGTTGCCAGCGCGCATCCGTTAGACCTGCATAGCGCACAGCGACGGATGGTCGCCGTCGCCAATCTGGAAGCTCTCGCCCCGTCACTGTTGTTGCTGGATGAACCCAGTCGGGATTTTGACGAAAACTGGCTGGGCGTGTTTGAGTGCTGGCTGGAAAAATGCCACCAACGAGGCGCGAGTGTCGTGGCAATCAGTCATGACGCCGCATTTACCCGGCGTCATTTTTCCCGTGTTATCCGTCTGGAAGACGGCACTGTGAAAGAGGTCAATCTGCCAGACGATATTCGCCGCTAGCCGTCATCATTAAGGTCAAATTTGCGGGCAGACTCTGTTCAAGCACCCGGCGAACATTTGGGCCGTCGGTACGTTCATAAAAGGCTTCAGCGTCTGCCAGCGATAACCCTCCCGCCAGCTTGCGCCCCACCAGCCGTTCCCGTAACGCAGCTGCGGGCGCGTTGATAAAGATCGAGAAATCACAAAATTGCGCAAGCATGCGCCATTTCTCGTCATCCAATAACAGCCAGTTTCCTTCTACGATAATGATCGGTGCAGTAACGTGTAATGCATCTTCTATGGGATCATGCTTTTGTCGATCGTACTGCGGCCACGTACAATCCCCTTCCACTGCCCGGCGCAGATTTTCCGCCAGTTTCGCCACGTCGAACGTCTGCGGTGCGCCTTTATAAGAGCGAAGCTGATGCTCATCCAGCCAGATGTTGTAATGGTGAAAACCATCCATCGGGAGCGTCTGAATAGTGGGTAGTTCCGGGTCTTGTTGCGCGAGATATTCCCAGAAGGTGGTTAGGGTAGATTTACCCGTCCCCGGCGGAGCGCAAAGAAATACCACCGCACGCCGCTGTGGATTTACCGTCTGTAAGGCCGCCAACATGCGCAGCAACGGTTTATGTACATTTTTTATCTCATCATCATGGTACTGCGCCTGTACCTTCAGCCCATTCACCGTTAATTCAATTTTCACGGCGTTAATTCCTTTAAGGTGGTCGTTACTGCCAGCGTCAGCGCCGTTTTGACCATCCTGCTAAAACGCACCTCTGACCAGACGGCGAAATCGGCGAACTTCATCGCTTTCAACGCGTCATAGAGCGTCGCATTGCGGGTTATACTATTGACGTTGCTGATAAAATCCCAGGTCATGTCATCGGCAAATCCGGGCGTTTCATCCTGTTCGTTCAGGTAATGCCAGAACTGGGAAAAATGCGTGATATCGGCGTACAGCCATTTATCCATTTTCCCCAGCGCATAAATCAAACGCAGCGCAACATCAATATCGTCAAGCGGGCCGCTTTGGGCGAGTAACGGTTTCACTGCATATTCGACGATCTCTTCATCGTTATCGACAAATAGCGACGGCAGAAACTGGCGTATTCCCTGGAGCAAAATAGAATGCGCAGTTTTCATAAATGAATATAAATTGTCCTGTGCGTCCAGTTGCTCAAGCACATCATCTTCTGTCAGCGTCGCCATTCGTCTTCCGATAGATCACCATCAATGCAGGGAATCAATTATATTACACGTTTGGTCCGCGCCGCCGATCAGTAATGTCTGCGTCCGCACTCCATTCGCCGTCTGTTGTATACCGTTCACCAGCTCTCCACCCGTGACGCCTGTGGCGCTAAAGAGGATATCTTTCCCCCTCGCCGATAACCACTCGTCCACGAAAAGCGACGTCGTTTAATGCCTGGCGCATCGCAGTGACCGCCAGGCCATCAATTTTATTTTTATCGCCACATCCGGTTTGCGGCCAGGCAGCCAACGCTGCCTGTTCCGTAACGCGAAATAATGGCCACGCCAGGGACATCATTGCGCGGCCTCCCCGATATCAATGCCAAATTGCGCCAGCAGATATTTCTCGGCCTGTTCATTCCAGATGCCGTGCGTTTCCTCAACCAGCCGCGCCAGCTCTTTAAACAGCGGATCGGTTTTGCCTTTTTCGGCAAAATCGGCAATGGCAGTGAGCGGCATGGTGACGCCGTTATAAATGAGTTTTTTACCGCCGGGGATATCCGGCAGATTGAGCACGGTTTCTGGCACCGCATCCAGCCCACCAATATGGGTCACCATAAACGACGGTTGCAACTGCCCCGTGGCGCTAAGGGCAATCGCCTCTTTCATGTCGTCCGTTGAACCGCCGGATGTACCGACGACGTGCGTGCTGTTGTAATGGACGTTGTAGAAGTTAAACGGCACTTTGAAGTTTTTATCCGTCGGGCCGGCAAAGAAGTTCAGGCAGCCGTCTTCTGCCAGCAACTCATCAGCCATCTCAACGACCGAAGGCACCGCCGCATAGACAAACACGTCATCGAACCCGGCATCTCCTGTCAGCGCCTGCAGCATCTGGACTGGATCGCTCATCCCTTTGGTATTCACATACACCAGCTCAATGCCTTTACTGGCCGCCAGTTCTACCGGCAGCAACTTCTGCACCTGTGCCAGGCGTTTTTCGTCGATATCAACCACCACTACCCGCGACGGTTGTATGCCGCCGTTAATGGCGTAATCGATAGCGCCAATTCCCATCGGGCCAGCACAGGCCAGCAGCGCAATATTGCCGCCAGGTTTGACGCCCATGCGGTGCTCATAAACATATTGCGTGGTGTGATAATTGGCATGATAAGCGCCAATTATGCAACACATCGGCTCCGCGAGCGACGCCGCAGCAAAATAAGAACCGTGATAAGGTAATACACAGCCCAGGTTAATGGCGATTTCGGGAATAATCATATAGGTGGCATTACCGCCGAAATATTCGTAGCTGTATCCGGCTGAATATCCACTGGGTAATCCCATTGCCGGTTGCAATACAAAACGCTGGCCTTTTTTATATTTGCCAGTGAGATTTTTACCCACTTCGACAATAACCCCGGCACATTCATGCCCGGTAATGACCGGATGATTTTCTAAATCGTCGGGTACGCGTTTATGTTCACTACCGAGTAACGCCGCTTTCCAGGTCGATAAACAGACGCTGTCAGAAATTACACTCACTAACAGTTCATTATCGGTAATTTCGGGCAGTTCAAATTCGCGCAGACGGACGTCCCGCTTGCCATAAATAGCAGCAACTTTGGTTTTCATTTTTATCTCTGTAATCAGTGTTTATGTTCGGCGGTTAATTGATTAAATAAGGTGTCGAGCTTTGGATCACCAATATAGTTATTAATCAATATCAGCGGTTTATCCGTCACACGTTTCACGCGTCCTTCCAGACTGGCGTGTGTGACCACAATATCGGCATCCGCAGGCACGTTTTCTATCGCGTAATGTTTTACTTCTATTGCCAGCCCCGCTTTTTCCAGGCGCTTACGGAAGGTGGTTGCGCCCATCGCGCTGGAGCCCATCCCCGCATCGCAAACAAAGGCAATACGCTTAACCCGGCATAACGAGAATGCACCTTCTTGTTTCATCGCTTTAACCGCATTGGCTGACTGAGCAAACTCATCTTCGCTCTCCGTTTCCACCGTTTTTTCCATCTTCAGTATCAGCGAAGTGATAGCAAAGGACACCAGGGTACCTACCGTAACACCGGCGATTGTCGCCAGGAACGAACCTTTCGGCGTCAGTGCCAGGTAGGCAAAGATAGACCCCGGACTTGGGCCTGCCACCAGACCACCGTCCAGCAAATTAAACATCCAGGTGCCAGACATACCGCCCGCAATCATGGCAATAATGGTCAGCGGCTTCATCAACACATACGGGAAATACAGTTCGTGGATGCCACCGAGGAAGTGAATAATCATCGCACCAGGCGCAGAACGTTTACTCATCCCTTTACCAAACAAGGTAAACGCCAGCAGCAGTCCTAAGCCAGGCCCCGGATTCGACGCCACCATAAAGAAGATGGATTTGCCGTTAACCGAAGCCTGTTGCATCCCCAACGGGTAATAGACGCCCTGATCTATCGCGTTATTGAGAAAAAGCACTTTCGCGGGTTCATTGATAACAGACAGCAGAGGCAGATATCCCGCATGTACCAGCGCCTCAATACACTCTTTGACGAAAGTATTGGCAATTAACACCGCTGGACCGATAACTTCAAAACCTAGCAGGCAGAGAGCCATCCCGGCGATACCTAATGAGAAGTTATTGATAACCATCTCAAAACCAGCGGGGATGCGTTTTTCCAGTGCCTTATCGATATATTTAATCATCAGGCCGCCAAGCGGTCCCATAATCATCGAACCCAGGAACATGGGGATTTCAGCACCCACAATTACGCCAATCGTCCCTATTCCCCCCATCACCGCACCGCGTTTACCGCCGACCAGGTGACCACCGGTAGAACCAATCATCACCGGTAATAAATAGGTAATCATTGGGCCGACAATTTTGGCGAAATGTTCGTTAGGCAGCCAGCCGGTAGGAATAAATAATGCAGTAATAAAACCCCAGGCAATAAAAGCACCGATATTGGGAATGACCATAGCGGTCAAAAAGCCCCCAAAAGCCTGAACCTTTGCACGAGCAGACTTGTTTTCCATAATATTATCCTGTAGAGGAGAGAGTTATTATTCGCGGCTGATAATGTCCGCTAATTGTTTTTCTGATGATGCTGTTAAGAGTTGTTCAAGTATTTCTTCTTCGCACAGTAATTCACTTAACGCCTGAATAGCGCCAATGTGCGAATCGGCATCGGCAGCAGAAAGCCCGATGAGTAATTTAATCGGTTCGTCATTCCCAGGAAAATAAACACCTTGTTTAAGTAACGTCAAAGACATTCCGGTTTTGAGCGCCCCACATTCTGGTCGCGCATGAGGCATTGCTACGCCTGCTGCGAGAATATAATAAGATCCGTTGTTAATGGTGGAATCTTTAATAGCCTGAATGTAATTCTCGTTGATATAATTTTTTGTTAATAATGATGCCATCGAAAAATCAATAGCCTCCTGCCAGTCTTTAGCTGCATGTATCACTGAGATTGATGATTCTGGAAAATAATCAATAAGCCGCATAAATTATCCCTATTTTTAGAGTACCGACTGTCGGTGAAAATAAAATACGCGCGCAAAAAATTGAAAGCAATTGGGCTAAAAAGGCGAACCACCAGAAGAGGAAAAATAAACAAACCATAAATAACAATAAGTTGCGATTAATAATTATAAAGTCAACTTTCTGTTTGTGAGTTGGATTGCAAATAAGACAAATTTATGACTGTTGTGTTTGTGATCATGTTCACCATTTATAGCTTGAAAGTCCGAAAGCAGATAAAATTAAATCTTACAGCCCCTTCTTTATAGATTCTTAATTGTTCGAGGTTGACTGTTATTCTCACATCAGGGGGCATATTCCTTGCTTTGCTCAATTTCTGACGCTTATGAGAAGTCGATTGAAGATCGAATGAAAGCGGAAGTCGCCATTGCCATACGTAAACAAAATCTGGAAACAGAGAAGATCCTGGCGCAAATTGCCGTAACGCAGGCTCAGGCAGAAGCAGACAGCAGCTAAAGCGGAGACTATTGCGTAAGAGGTGCGGCTGAAGCCGAAACTATTCGCCTGCGGGGTGAAGCTCTGCGGGACAATCCCGGTCTTGTGCCCTTACCACTGCTGAGCGTTGGGATGGCAAATTACCCGATACCATGAACCCCGGCAGTACCGTTCCGTTTATCTCGACCAAGTAAAAAGAGCCGCGTTTGCGGCTCTTGAGACTGATGGCAAAGGCTAAACTGCCTGATGCGCTACGCTTATCAGGCCTACACAGTCCCTGCAATTTATTGAATTTGCATGATTTTGTAGGCCGAATAAGGCGTTCACGCCGCATCCGGTATGAACAACACGCACTTTGCCAACAATATGAAGGGCTGCTTTCGCGACCCTTCTCACAAAGCATCTTACCGATTACAGCAGTTCTTTTGCTTTCGCTACCACGTTTTCAACGGTGAAGCCGAACTCTTCAAACAGTTGCTCTGCCGGTGCAGATTCACCGAAGGTGGTCATGCCGACGATAGCACCGTTCAGACCAACATACTTGTACCAGTAGTCAGCAATACCCGCTTCTACTGCAACGCGTGCAGTAACCGCTTTCGGCAGTACAGACTCACGGTAAGCAGCGTCCTGCTTGTCGAATGCGTCGGTAGACGGCATGGAAACCACGCGCGCTTTCACGCCTTCGGCAGTCAGTTTTTCGTAAGCGGCAACAGCCAGCTCAACTTCAGAACCAGTAGCAATAAAGATCAGTTCCGGCTGACCGGCACAGTCTTTCAGCACATAACCACCGCGCGCGATGTTTGCCAGCTGCTCTTCAGTACGTTCCTGCTGCGCCAGGTTCTGACGGGAGAGGATCAGGGCGGTCGGGCCGTCCTGACGCTCAACGCCGTATTTCCACGCTACAGCGGATTCAACCTGGTCACACGGACGCCATGTAGACATGTTCGGGGTCACGCGCAGAGAAGCAACCTGCTCAACCGGCTGGTGAGTTGGGCCATCTTCGCCCAGACCGATGGAGTCGTGGGTGTAAACCATCACCTGACGCTGTTTCATCAGCGCAGCCATACGTACCGCATTACGTGCGTATTCTACGAACATCAGGAAGGTGGAGGTGTACGGCAGGAAGCCGCCATGCAGGGAGATACCGTTAGCAATCGCGGTCATACCGAACTCGCGAACACCGTAGTGGATGTAGTTACCGGCAGCATCTTCGTTGATTGCTTTAGAACCAGACCACAGGGTCAGGTTAGACGGAGCCAGGTCAGCGGAGCCGCCGAGGAATTCCGGCAACAGCGGACCGAACGCTTCGATGGCATTCTGAGACGCTTTACGGCTGGCGATTTTCGCCGGATTAGCCTGCAACTTCGCGATAAACTCTTTCGCTTTCGCGTCGAAGTCAGACGGCATTTCGCCTTTCATACGACGGGTAAATTCAGCGGCTTCCTGCGGATAAGCTTTCGCATAAGCAGCGAATTTCTCGTTCCATGCGGATTCTTTCGCCTGGCCTGCTTCTTTCGCATCCCACTGAGCATAGATTTCAGACGGGATTTCGAACGGTGCATATTTCCAGCCCAGCTGTTCGCGGGTCAACGCGATTTCAGCGTCGCCCAGCGGCGCACCATGGGAATCGTGCGTACCAGCTTTGTTCGGCGAACCGAAACCGATGATGGTTTTACACATCAGCAGGGACGGTTTGTCAGTCACTGCACGCGCTTCTTCTACTGCGCGTTTGATAGATGCCGCGTCATGACCGTCGATATCACGAATAACGTGCCAGCCGTAGGCTTCGAAACGCATTGCGGTATCGTCGGTGAACCAACCTTCAACGTGACCATCGATAGAAATCCCGTTGTCATCGTAGAACGCAATCAGTTTGCCCAGCTTCAGCGTGCCCGCCAGAGAGCAAACTTCGTGGGAAATGCCTTCCATCATGCAGCCATCGCCCATGAAGGCGTAGGTGTAGTGGTCGACAATGTCGTGACCCGGACGGTTAAACTGCGCCGCCAGCGTTTTTTCTGCAATCGCCATACCGACTGCGTTCGCAATACCCTGCCCCAGCGGACCAGTGGTGGTTTCTACACCTGCGGTGTAGCCCACTTCCGGGTGGCCCGGAGTTTTGGAGTGCAGCTGACGGAAGTTTTTCAGTTCTTCCATCGGCAGATCGTAACCAGTGAGGTGCAGCAGGCTGTAAATCAGCATGGAGCCGTGGCCGTTGGACAGCACAAAGCGGTCACGGTCAGCCCAGGACGGATTCTGCGGGTTGTGTTTCAGGAAATCACGCCACAGGACTTCGGCAATGTCAGCCATACCCATCGGGGCGCCCGGGTGACCGGATTTGGCTTTCTGTACTGCGTCCATGCTCAGCGCACGAATAGCATTGGCAAGCTCTTTACGTGAGGACATTTTGACTCCAGATCGGATGATGAAGGGCACGCCCTTAACGACTTGACGACAGCGCGTTTTGGGCTACGCCGGAAAATTTGCCAACAATTTACCGCAAGCCGCGCGTCATGTACATGGAACATCCTTTTGCCGCTTCAGAAATCTCTGGATCATGCTCGCATGTTGCGCAATCTGCTCGCCCGTCCGCTGCGCTTTTCCTTATACTGAGACTGAGCGTCGATTCACCTGCAAACGGCGCATTTTTAGAATAATCCTGACCTTGTGCGGAAGAGAAAACATGAAAATTCGCGCCTTATTGGTAGCAATGAGCGTGGCAACGGTACTGACCGGTTGCCAGAATATGGACTCCAGTGGACTGCTCTCATCAGGAGCGGAAGCTTTTCAGGCTTACAGTTTGAGTGACGCCCAGGTGAAAGCCCTGAGCGATCAGGCATGTCAGGAGATGGACAGCAAGGCGACGATTGCGCCAGCCAATAGTGAATATGCTAAGCGTCTGACCACCATAGCCAACGCGCTAGGCAACAATATCAACGGTCAGCCGGTGAATTACAAAGTGTATATGGCGAAAGATGTAAACGCCTTTGCAATGGCCAACGGCTGTATCCGCGTCTATAGCGGGCTGATGGATATGATGACGGATAACGAAGTTGAAGCGGTGATCGGTCACGAAATGGGGCACGTGGCGTTAGGCCATGTGAAGAAAGGGATGCAGGTGGCACTTGGTACAAACGCCGTGCGAGTAGCTGCGGCCTCTGCGGGCGGGATTGTCGGCAGTTTATCGCAATCACAACTTGGTGACCTGGGCGAAAAGCTAGTCAATTCGCAATTCTCTCAACGCCAGGAAGCGGAAGCGGATGATTATTCCTACGATTTGTTGCGCCAACGCGGCATCAGCCCGGCAGGTCTCGCCACCAGCTTTGAAAAACTGGCGAAACTGGAAGAAGGTCGCCAAAGCTCAATGTTTGACGACCATCCGGCATCCGCCGAACGCGCCCAGCATATTCGCGATCGTATGAGCGCGGATGGGATTAAGTAAGGTCCGGTAGTACCGAACGTAGGTCAGATAAGGCGTTCACGCCGCATCTGACATTAATGGCACATTTGTCACCCCGCGCGCATTGCCGGATGCGATGCTGACGCATCTTATCCGGCCTACGGGTGCCGAACGTAGGTCGGATAAGGCGTTTACGCCGCATCCGACATTAATGGCACATTTGTTACACCGTGCGCATCTTATCCGGCGCTTACTCGCCCTTTTTCGCCGCCTGAATATACAGCATCTCCAGCGCCAGCGTCGCTGCTGCCAGAGCGGTGATTTCCGACTGATCGTATGCCGGAGCCACTTCCACAACGTCCATCCCAACAATGTTGAGATCTTTCAGGCCGCGTACCAGTTTAATGGCGCGATCGGAGGTCAGGCCGCCAATCACTGGCGTACCGGTTCCTGGCGCGAATGCCGGATCAAGACAGTCGATATCAAAAGTCAGATAAACCGGCATATCACCCACAATCTGTTTCACCTGGGCGATAACATCATCCACGCTGCGATCGTTCACCTGGCAGGCGTCCAGCACGGTAAAGCCGTTGTCTTTATCAAACTCGGTACGAATACCAATCTGCACGGAATGATTCGGGTCAATCAGACCTTCTTTTGGCGCGGTATAGAACATCGTGCCGTGGTCAAATTCACAACCGTTCGCATAGGTATCGGTGTGGGCGTCAAAGTGCACCAGCGCCATTTTGCCGAAATGTTTTGCATGGGCGCGCAGCAGCGGCAGCGTAACAAAGTGGTCACCACCGAAGGAGAGCATACGCTTACCGGCAGCCAGCAGTTTCTCTGCGTGCGCCTGCAATTTCTCGCTCATCTCACGAGCATCGCCGAAGGCATATACCAGATCGCCGCAGTCCACCACGTTCAGGCGCTCGCGCATGTCGAAATTCCACGGGAAACGGTTGTGTTCCCAGGCCAGGTTAGTTGATACCTGACGGATAGCCGCCGGACCGTGACGACCACCCGCACGACCAGAAGTGGCCATATCGAACGGTACGCCGGTAATCACCCAGTCAGCATCGCTGTCATACGGCTGGAAGTTCATCGGCAGGCGTAAAAAACCAAAGGCGTTGGAAACCAGTGAGTTATCGTATTGATGCCCTAAGGTGCTCATGGATGGACTCCTCTTACAAAGTCGATATAAAAAAACCCTTCCGCGTCGTTAGGCCCGACGAGGAAGGGTTGGATTTGCGAAACACAAGTTTGCGCTAATTATCGCCTTAAATGGGCAAGGCATCAAGCGAGGTTGCTATTTACGACACGGTGGCGGCGCATAGCCATTGTTGTCTGCCGGAAAGGCTTGTCCAGAGCACGGCGGCAGCGCGTTTTTCTCCGAGCCTTGCAATTCAAAGGCGGCAAAGCCGATCACCCCGGTATTACGCACATCGCCTTGCGCCGAATTGGCGGCGTAGGAATCTGCAACATTGGCGAACTGAAAAGCCGCTTCGGTATGTTTATCTTTGCGGAATCCTTTAATCGCTAACGAATCACCGGCATTCACAATATAGCCATTGTTATTCAACGAACCTTGTTTACCATTCAGAACATCCAGGCCATCAACCGTAGCAACGATCTCGTAATTGGTGTACCGGCTGTAGTTACGGACATATAATTGATCATTCATCCCCACTCTGGCATGAACAATATATCGCGGTTCATTATTTGATGAATCATAAACTCGCGTAATAGGTAGAGAATTAAAATTTGCATCACGAATAGCATATTCCAGTTCGTTAATGCGAATGCTATAAACACGGTCGTAGCCGGAAGGAATATTTGTCGAATAATTAATAACGATCATCTCTGCCGGATCGCGCCAGGCGCGTTCAGCAGATACGCCCTGAACCGTTGAGTGCACATCTCCACCCCAGGCAGTGCCGACATTGCCCGATGCACTGCTATTATACTGCGCATTACTTGAGCAACCAGCCAACAACACGACTAATGCCACCAACGCGCTACGTACTTTCCATTTTTTCATTACCGTTCCCTCTATTTAATTAATACAGCGATTGTAGGGGGATTATTTAATAATAAAAGCAGCCAAATTATTTTTAAGAATATATAAAAAGAAAGCGGGCCGATTTACGTAAATAAATCGACCCGCCAGCGGAATAATCTTAATTATTCATCTTCAAGATAGGTATATCCGTACAACCCTGCCTCGAACTCTTCCAGGAACTGTTGTTGCAGCTCAGCATCCAGATCGGTTTTCTTCACTTGATCACGGAACTGGGTTAACAGCGTTTTCGGATCGAGCTGTACATATTGCAACATGTCCGCAACGGTATCGCCTTCATCAGACAGCTCCACTTCTACGCTGCCGTCAGGGAAGACAAACACATCTACCGCTTCGGTATCACCAAACAGGTTGTGCATGTTGCCGAGGATCTCCTGATAGGCACCGACCATAAAGAAACCGAGCATCGGCGGATTTTCTGGATCGTACTCCGGCATTGGCATTGTCGTGGCAATACCGTCACCATCAATATAGTGGTCGATAGCACCGTCAGAGTCACAGGTGATATCCAGCAGCACAGCGCGACGTTCCGGCACTTGATCCAGCCCTTCCAGCGGCAGAACCGGGAACAACTGGTCGATCCCCCATGCGTCCGGCATTGACTGGAACAGCGAGAAGTTGACGTACATTTTGTCCGCCATACGTTCCTGCAGTTCGTCGATTATCGGACGATGAGCGCGATTTTGCGGATCCAGCTGCTTCTGCACTTCATGGCACATGCTCAGATAGAGCTGTTCAGCCCATGCACGTTCTTGCAGATTGTAAGTGCCCGAAGAGTATCCGATATGAATATCGTGCAGATCCATCTGGCTGTCATGCAGCCACTCACGCAGAGAACGGCGAGTCCCCGGTTCGTGCATTTCCTGCCAGGTTTCCCACATGCTTTGCAGTGCGCGCGGCGCATCTTCTGCGGGCGCGGTCGGCACCGTGTATTCATTACGTTCCACGCCGATGATATTAGACACCAGCACGGTGTGATGCGCAGTCACCGCACGACCCGATTCGGTGATCACCGTCGGATGCGGCAGGCCGTTTTCTTCACAAGCATCGCCAATCGCCCAAATGATATTGTTGGCGTATTCATTGAGGCCATAGTTCACCGAACAATCGGACTGCGAACGGGTGCCTTCATAATCCACGCCCAGGCCGCCGCCGACGTCGAAGCACTGAATATTGACGCCCAGCTTGTGCAGTTCCACATAGAAACGCGCGGATTCACGAACGCCTGTCGCGATATCGCGAATATTCGCCATCTGCGAACCGAGGTGGAAGTGCAGCAGTTGCAGACTGTCGAGACGCCCGGCTTCACGCAGCGTTTCAACCAGTTGCAGTACCTGAGTCGCAGCCAGGCCGAACTTCGATTTTTCCCCGCCAGAAGACTGCCATTTGCCAGAACCTTGTGAGGCCAGACGTGCACGCACCCCCAGACGCGGAACAACGTTCAGGCGTTCAGCTTCATCCAGCACAATGGCGATTTCCGACATCTTCTCAATAACCAGATAGACCTTATGGCCCATCTTCTCGCCAATCAGCGCCAGGCGGATATATTCTCGGTCTTTATAACCGTTACAGACGATGACACTACGGGTCATACCCGCATGAGCCAGCACCGCCATCAACTCGGCTTTGGAACCTGCTTCCAGTCCCAGCGGTTCACCTGAATGAATCAGGGATTCAATCACGCGACGATGCTGGTTAACTTTAATCGGATAAACGAGGAAGTAGTCACCGTTATAACCGTAGGATTCCCGCGCACGTTTAAACGCAGCATTAATGGAACGCAAACGGTGCTGGAGGATCTGCGGGAAGCAGAACAGTGCTGGCAGGCGCTGCCCTTGCGCTTCGCGGGTTTTCACCAACTGCGCGAGATCGACGCGAGCTTCCGGGACGTCCGGGTCCGGGCACACGCTGATGTGACCCAGCTCGTTAACGTCATAGTAGTTATTGCCCCACCAGGCAATATTGTAAGTACGCAGCATCTTGCTGGCTTCCTGGGAGCTCATTGCAACCTCCTGCATGGAGCGTAGTACACCGTGTTCGCCCGCTGACGAAGGCAAACTCATAGACATGTCGTCAGACATAGCGAACCTCAAATTATTTTATTAAGTGTAAAACAGTTAACCACTATCGCAGCCTGAAACTGCGATAACAACCCATAAGCACACGGATTTTCCAGCAGCGTATGCTGACGCTCCGACTGCGCAACCGGTTTCTTTTTCATAACATTATTAAACACATAACCGAACGTAAGTGTGACAGTTCGGCGAAACCACGAGAAAACTCTTGTTTTTTACAAGAGCGCCCTTGTTCAGTCTTCAGTAACTGTTGCCAGCTCTTGAATCCTGAGAAGCGCCGAGATGGGTATAACATCGGCAGGTATGCAATGCAGAGATGCAGAATGCGGGGAACGAATCTACACCAGAACGGTGCGGCAGATTAAGCAGCAGACAACGATTCATTATTTCGTATCACCTCCACGGCCGCCTGCGAAGACGAACCAACAAGCTAAAACACTGATTTCAACCCGGCTGGAAGTGGCAACACGAAAGAAACGTCGTGTGCTTTTTATTTAAGCCGCGCGCCGCGTTTTATACCCCACAATGGCAGAAAATTGCAAAAGATAAATGCGCAGAATGCCAGCATTGTCAGGAAAAATTTCCAGCTACGTTTTTAGCAGAATGAGACACGATTCAAAAAAAAGTGGAAATTGGGTGAAGAAGTGACCTAAAATAGCCGTCCAGATGTTAATCCATCCATACTGATTAACACTCAGACTGCCAGTGTTTTTAATCTGCAGAGTCGTGGTAGGATCCGCTACCACAGAAAATCCACACAACAGTTTGAGCTAACTAAATTCTCTTTTGGTGATATTAAATATGGCAAAACACCTTTTTACGTCCGAGTCCGTCTCTGAAGGGCATCCTGACAAAATTGCTGACCAAATCTCTGATGCTGTTTTAGATGCGATCCTCGAACAGGATCCGAAAGCACGCGTTGCTTGCGAAACCTACGTAAAAACCGGCATGGTCTTAGTTGGCGGTGAAATCACCACCAGCGCCTGGGTAGACATCGAAGAGATCACCCGTAACACCGTTCGTGAAATTGGCTATGTGCATTCCGACATGGGCTTTGACGCTAACTCCTGTGCGGTTCTGAGCGCCATCGGCAAACAATCTCCTGACATCAACCAGGGCGTTGACCGTGCCGATCCGCTGGAACAGGGCGCGGGTGACCAGGGTCTGATGTTTGGCTACGCGACCAATGAAACCGACGTGCTGATGCCAGCACCAATCACCTATGCACACCGTTTGGTACAGCGTCAGGCTGAAGTGCGTAAAAACGGCACTCTGCCGTGGCTGCGCCCGGACGCGAAAAGCCAGGTGACTTTCCAGTATGACGACGGCAAAATCGTCGGCATCGATGCTGTAGTGCTTTCCACCCAGCATTCTGAAGAGATCGACCAGAAATCCCTGCAAGAAGCGGTGATGGAAGAGATCATCAAGCCGATTCTGCCCGCTGAATGGCTGACTTCCGCAACCAAATTCTTCATCAACCCGACCGGACGTTTTGTTATCGGCGGCCCGATGGGTGACTGCGGTCTGACTGGTCGTAAAATCATCGTTGATACCTACGGCGGCATGGCTCGCCACGGTGGCGGTGCGTTCTCTGGTAAAGATCCATCAAAAGTGGACCGCTCCGCAGCCTACGCGGCACGTTACGTGGCGAAAAACATCGTGGCTGCTGGCCTGGCTGACCGTTGCGAAATTCAGGTTTCCTACGCAATTGGCGTGGCTGAACCGACCTCCATCATGGTGGAAACTTTCGGTACTGAGAAAGTGCCTTCTGAACAGCTGACCCTGCTGGTACGCGAGTTCTTCGACCTGCGTCCATACGGTCTGATTCAGATGCTGGATCTGCTGCACCCGATCTACAAAGAAACCGCAGCATACGGTCACTTTGGTCGCGAACATTTCCCATGGGAAAAAACCGACAAAGCGCAACTGCTGCGCGATGCTGCCGGTCTGAAATAATATTTCAACACCAGTTTTCAAAGGCCAGCCTCGCGCTGGCCTTTTCTTTTCTAGAGAAATGCCTGATGCGCTACGCTTATCAGGCCTGCAACCATCGCTACATGTAGACTGGATAAGCCGTTCACGCCGCATCCGGCAAAAAGCCGCCTACACGATAGCAACATTCCGTTGCTGAACACGTTTACCCGCAAATTATCACCACTACTGAAACCGATTACACCCACCACACCAACAAAATATTTATACTATTTTCACTATATTATTCAGTTTTCACAGCTGTTACATTTCTTTTCAGTAAAGTCTTAATTGCAGATAACTGCGTTTAATCTATGATGATATAACTCAATTATTTTCATGTACTTAAATTATAATCACTATAAATGTTAGTGTAAGCGATTACACTGATGTGATTTGCCTCACATCTTTTTACGTCGTACTCACCTATCTTAATTCACAATAAAAAATAACATATTGGAGGGCATCATGCCTGACGCTAAAAAACAGGGGCGGTCAAACAAGGCAATGACGTTTTTTGTCTGCTTCCTTGCCGCTCTGGCGGGATTACTCTTTGGCCTGGATATCGGTGTAATTGCTGGCGCATTGCCGTTTATTGCAGATGAATTCCAGATAACCTCGCACACGCAAGAATGGGTCGTAAGCTCCATGATGTTTGGTGCGGCAGTCGGTGCGGTAGGCAGTGGCTGGCTCTCTTTTAAACTCGGGCGCAAAAAGAGCCTGATGATCGGCGCAATCCTGTTTGTTGCCGGTTCGCTGTTTTCTGCGGCTGCGCCGAACGTTGAAGTGCTGATTCTTTCCCGCGTTCTGCTGGGGCTGGCGGTGGGTGTTGCCTCTTATACCGCGCCGCTTTACCTCTCTGAAATTGCACCGGAAAAAATTCGCGGCAGTATGATTTCGATGTATCAGTTGATGATCACTATCGGGATCCTCGGTGCTTATCTTTCTGATACCGCCTTCAGCTACACCGGTGCATGGCGCTGGATGCTGGGTGTGATTATCATCCCGGCAATTTTGCTGCTGATTGGTGTCTTCTTCCTGCCAGACAGCCCACGTTGGTTTGCCGCCAAACGCCGTTTTGTTGATGCCGAACGCGTGCTGCTACGCCTGCGTGACACCAGCGCGGAAGCGAAACGCGAACTGGATGAAATCCGTGAAAGTTTGCAGGTTAAACAGAGTGGCTGGGCGCTGTTTAAAGAGAACAGTAACTTCCGCCGCGCGGTGTTCCTTGGCGTACTGTTGCAGGTGATGCAGCAGTTCACCGGCATGAACGTCATCATGTATTACGCGCCGAAAATCTTCGAACTGGCGGGTTATACTAACACCACAGAGCAAATGTGGGGGACAGTGATTGTCGGCCTGACCAACGTACTCGCCACCTTTATCGCTATCGGCCTTGTTGACCGCTGGGGACGTAAACCAACGCTGACGCTGGGTTTCCTCGTCATGGCTGCGGGCATGGGCGTGCTGGGTACAATGATGCATATCGGTATTCACTCACCGTCGGCGCAGTATTTCGCTATCGCCATGTTGCTGATGTTTATTGTCGGTTTTGCGATGAGCGCCGGTCCGCTGATTTGGGTACTGTGCTCCGAAATTCAGCCGCTGAAAGGCCGCGATTTTGGCATCACCTGCTCCACCGCCACCAACTGGATTGCCAACATGATCGTCGGCGCAACGTTCCTGACCATGCTCAACACGCTGGGCAACGCCAACACCTTCTGGGTGTATGCGGCTCTGAACGTGCTGTTTATCCTGCTGACGCTGTGGCTGGTGCCGGAAACCAAACACGTTTCGCTGGAACATATTGAACGTAATCTGATGAAAGGTCGTAAACTGCGCGAAATCGGCGCTCACGATTAATCTCCTCAGGCTTCCTCCCGTCGCGGAGGAAGCCGCCTCTTGCAGTCATCTTTTCTTCGCTTTATCCTCAGCCGCTATGAAAACTTCCCGTCTCCCTATCGCCATCCAACAGGCCGTTATGCGTCGCCTGCGGGAAAAACTCGCCCAGGCCAACCTGACGCTGGGGCGTAATTACCCGGAGCCAAAAATTTCGTACACCCAGCGTGGTACATCCGCCGGAACAGCATGGCTGGACAGCTATGAAATTCGCCTCAATCCGGTGCTGCTGATGGAAAACAGCGAGGCTTTTATAGAAGAAGTGGTGCCGCACGAACTGGCGCATCTGTTGGTCTGGAAACACTTCGGTCGCGTGGCGCCGCATGGCAAAGAATGGAAGTGGATGATGGAAAGCGTGCTGGGCGTTCCCGCCCGCCGCACGCATCAGTTTGAGCTACAATCCGTGCGCCGCAACACCTTCCCTTACCGCTGTAAATGCCAGGAGCATCAGCTTACCGTGCGCCGCCATAACCGCGTGGTGCGTGGAGAGGCCGTCTATCGCTGCGTTCACTGCGGTGAACAACTGGTTGCCCAATAACCAGTAGAACTATCAGGAATTTTACTGATCTGGCTGATTGCATACCAAAACAACTTTCGCTACGTTGCTCGCTCGTTTTAACACGGAGTAAGTGATGTACCGTAATTTGTCTGTGGCTGCGGTGGTACTGAGCGCAGCATTTTCCGGCCCTGCATTGGCCGAAAGCATCAATAGTTTTTCCCAGGCGAAAACAGCAGCGGTAAAAGTCTACGCTGATGTGCCGGGAACATTTTACTGCGGATGTAAAATCAACTGGCAGGGTAAAAAAGGCATCGTGGATCTGGAGTCGTGCGGATACCAGGTGCGCAAAAATGAAAACCGCGCCAGCCGCGTAGAGTGGGAACATGTGGTTCCTGCCTGGCAGTTCGGTCACCAGCGTCAGTGTTGGCAAGACGGTGGACGTAAAAACTGCGCCAAAGATCCGGTTTATCGCAAAATGGAAAGCGATATGCATAACCTTCAGCCCGCAATAGGCGAAGTGAACGGCGATCGCGGCAATTTTATGTATAGTCAGTGGAACGGCGGCGAAGGGCAGTACGGGCAGTGTGCCATGAAGGTGGATTTCAAAGAAAAAGTGGCTGAACCACCCGCTCATACGCGAGGCATCATTGCACGAACTTATTTCTACATGCGTGACCAGTACAACCTGACTCTCTCACGCCAACAAACGCAGCTTTTTAACGCCTGGAACAAGATGTATCCGGTGACCGACTGGGAGTGCGAGCGCGACGAACGTATTGCGAAGATGCAAGGCAATCATAACCCGTATGTGCAACGCGCTTGCCAGGCGCGAAAGAGCTAACCTACACTAGCGGGATTCTTTTTGTTAACCCCTACCCCACGCGGACAACCGCGTGGGGAGACGACGCGGATTTTTAACCATGCGTATCCCCCGCATTTATCATCCAGAACCACTTATCAGCAACTCTCACATCGCGCTTTGCGAAGATGCCGCCAACCATATCGGACGTGTGCTGCGTATGGGACCTGGACAGGCGTTGCAATTGTTTGACGGCAGCAACCAGGTCTTTGACGCAGAAATTACCAGCGCCAGCAAAAAAAGTGTCGAAGTAAAAGTGCTGGAAGGTCAGCTCGACGATCGTGAATCCCCGTTGCATATTCATCTCGGTCAGGTGATGTCGCGCGGTGAAAAAATGGAATTTACTATCCAGAAATCGATCGAACTTGGAGTAAGCCTCATTACGCCACTTTTTTCTGAACGCTGCGGCGTTAAACTGGATAGCGAACGTCTGAACAAGAAGCTCCAGCAGTGGCAGAAGATTGCAATTGCTGCCTGTGAGCAGTGTGGTCGTAACCGGGTGCCGGAAATCCGTCCTGCGATGGATCTTGAAGCCTGGTGCGCAGAGCAGGATGAAGGACTGAAACTGAATCTTCACCCGCGCGCCAGTAACAGCATCAATACGTTGCCGTTACCGGTTGAACGCGTCCGCCTGCTGATTGGCCCGGAAGGCGGTTTATCGGCAGATGAAATTGCCATGACTGCCCGCTATCAATTTACTGATATCCTGTTGGGACCTCGCGTTTTGCGTACAGAGACAACTGCGCTCACCGCCATTACCGCGCTACAAGTACGATTTGGCGATTTGGGCTAACGGAGAAGAATAATGATCAAGCTCGGCATCGTGATGGACCCCATCGCAAACATCAACATCAAGAAAGATTCCAGTTTCGCTATGTTGCTGGAAGCACAGCGTCGTGGTTACGAACTTCACTATATGGAGATGGGCGATCTGTATCTGATCAATGGCGAAGCCCGCGCCCATACCCGCACGCTGAACGTGAAGCAGAACTACGAAGAGTGGTTTTCGTTCGTCGGTGAACAGGATCTGCCGCTGGCCGATCTCGATGTGATCCTGATGCGTAAAGACCCGCCGTTTGATACCGAGTTTATCTACGCGACCTATATTCTGGAACGTGCCGAAGAGAAAGGGACGCTGATCGTTAACAAGCCGCAGAGCCTGCGCGACTGTAACGAGAAACTGTTTACCGCCTGGTTCTCTGACTTAACGCCAGAAACGCTGGTTACGCGCAATAAAGCACAGCTGAAAGCGTTCTGGGAGAAACACAGCGACATCATTCTTAAGCCGCTTGACGGTATGGGCGGCGCGTCGATTTTCCGCGTGAAAGAAGGCGATCCAAACCTCGGCGTGATTGCCGAAACCCTTACTGAGCATGGCACTCGCTACTGCATGGCGCAAAATTACCTGCCAGCCATTAAAGATGGCGACAAACGCGTGCTGGTGGTAGATGGCGAGCCGGTACCGTACTGCCTGGCGCGTATTCCGCAGGGGGGCGAAACCCGTGGCAATCTGGCTGCCGGTGGTCGCGGTGAACCTCGTCCGCTGACGGAAAGTGACTGGAAAATCGCCCGTCAGATCGGGCCGACGCTGAAAGAAAAAGGGCTGATTTTTGTTGGTCTGGATATCATCGGCGACCGTCTGACTGAAATTAACGTCACCAGCCCAACCTGTATTCGTGAGATTGAAGCAGAGTTTCCGGTGTCGATCACCGGAATGTTAATGGATGCCATCGAAGCACGTTTACAGCAGCAGTAACCCACCTTAGCGAGAAGGATCTCGTTGAGACTCTGAGTGACAGCGCCCTTCTTTCCACGCATACTGGGCGCTGTTGCTTTTTTGAACCAGGAAACAGAACCTCTGACAATGAATTTACAGCATCACTTTCTTATTGCCATGCCTGCTCTCCAGGATCCGATTTTCCGTCGTTCCGTGGTCTACATTTGCGAACATAATACCAATGGTGCAATGGGGATCATCGTCAACAAGCCGCTGGAAAATCTCAAAATTGAAGGGATTCTGGAAAAGCTGAAGATCACGCCGGAGCCGCGTGATGAATCAATCCGTCTGGATAAACCGGTTATGCTCGGTGGTCCGCTGGCTGAAGATCGCGGGTTTATTTTGCATACTCCGCCCTCTAATTTTGCTTCCAGCATTCGCATTTCAGACAACACGGTGATGACCACTTCCCGCGATGTGCTGGAAACGCTCGGCACCGATAAACAACCCTCTGACGTACTGGTGGCTCTGGGCTATGCCTCCTGGGAGAAAGGTCAACTGGAACAAGAAATTCTCGATAACGCGTGGCTAACGGCCCCGGCAGATCTGAATATTCTGTTCAAAACGCCAATTGCCGACCGCTGGCGCGATGCGGCAAGACTGATTGGTGTTGATATTCTCACTATGCCTGGTGTGGCGGGGCACGCCTGATGAGCGGAACCTTACTCGCCTTCGATTTCGGCACTAAAAGCATTGGCGTGGCGGTAGGTCAACGCATTACCGGCACCGCTCGCCCTTTGCCTGCAATTAAAGCGCAGGACGGTACGCCGGACTGGAACCTTATTGAACGTTTACTGAAAGAGTGGCAGCCGGACGAAATCATCGTCGGTTTGCCGCTGAATATGGACGGCACTGAACAGCCATTAACCGCCAGGGCGCGTAAATTCGCCAACCGTATTCATGGTCGTTTCGGTGTTGAAGTAAAGCTACATGACGAGCGTCTTAGCACCGTGGAGGCACGTTCCGGTCTGTTTGAACAGGGCGGCTATCGGGCGCTCAACAAAGGCAAAGTCGACTCTGCCTCTGCAGTTATTATTCTCGAAAGTTATTTCGAGCAGGGTTATTAAGGCGATTTATAAGCCTGGCGAATTGTCATTACCGTCATCTTGCCGGATGCGGCGTAAACGCCTTATTCAGCCTACATATGGCAGCGGCTGTAGGTCTGATAAGACGCGTTAGCGTCGCATCAGACGTTTATTGCCGGATGCTGCGTTTGTATGCCTGATAAGCGTAGCGAATCAGGCATATTTACGAAGCAAATCAACCAATTTCGCCTCACAAACGCCCTTCCCCCACCCGCTGCTGATAACTCTGCTGAAACGTTATCATCCCCACCTGCTGCCCGGTTTGAATAACATGTGGCAACTGGTGGGTTTTCCCTTCGCGAATCAAATTCCCCACTGCGGGTGTGTTAATCAGTAATTCAAACAGCGCCACGCGCCCTTCCTGCTTATCCACTTCCAGCTTTTGTGACAACACCGCCCGTAAACTCCCCGCCAGTTGATTACGCACGGGATCTTTTTCCTGCGCCGGAAATGAATCCACCAGCCGCTCAACGGCCTGCGCCGCACCGCGCGTATGTAAGGTCGCCAGCACCAGATGCCCGGTTTCTGCCGCCGTCAGCGCCAGACGGATTGTCTCGCTGTCACGCAGCTCTCCGAGCAATATCACATCGGGATCTTCCCGCAATGCAGCACGCAATCCCGATGCGAACGTCATACAGTGCAAACCGATTTCTCGCTGCTGGATCAAACATCGCTGGCTGGCATAGAGATATTCAACAGGATCTTCCAGCGTCAGAATATGCGCATCGACATGTTGATTGAGATAGCCAACCATCGCCGCCAGCGTGGTAGATTTGCCGCTCCCCGTCGCTCCCGTCACCAGAATCAGGCCATTCTCGCTCTTAAGCAATTCCGGCAATACCGGTGGTGCGCCAAGCTGTTCGAGCTGTGGACGGTGCGAAGGTAACAACCGTAATGCCAGAGAAATACCTTGCCGTTGGGCGAACGCACTGCCGCGCAACCGCTGGTTTTCCGCCAACGACACGGCAAAATCAAGCTGACCATTTTCAAGTAATATCGCCCTCTGCTCGTCATCCAGCCACTCCCGCAGTAGCTCTTCCACGTCCGGTGCGTTAAACGGTGCAGCTTCCATTCTGCCGCGAATGCGCCATCGTGCGGGCCAGGCGCTGCACAGGTGTAGATCCGAGACGTTATGCTTTACACTAAGGGCCACAATTTCTTCCATATTCATACTAAGATCCTCGGAAAATGAACGATATTGCGCATAACCTGGCACAGGTCCGGGACAAAATCTCAGCGGCTGCAACGCGTTGCGGCCGTTCTCCAGAAGAAATTACGCTGCTTGCAGTCAGTAAAACAAAACCTGCGAGCGCCATCGCAGAAGCCATCGACGCCGGGCAGCGTCAATTTGGTGAAAACTACGTTCAGGAAGGGGTAGATAAAATTCGCCACTTTCAGGAGCTGGGCGTAACAGGATTAGAATGGCATTTTATTGGTCCGCTACAGTCCAACAAAAGCCGCCTGGTGGCAGAGCATTTCGACTGGTGTCATACCATCGACCGTTTGCGTATCGCTACCCGCCTGAACGACCAGCGACCGGCAGAACTCCCCCCTCTTAACGTACTGATTCAAATTAATATTAGTGATGAAAACAGTAAGTCCGGGATTCAACTGGCAGAACTGGACGAACTGGCGGCTGCGGTCGCTGAACTACCGCGTCTACGCCTGCGCGGGCTGATGGCAATCCCTGCGCCTGAGTCAGAATATGTAAGGCAGTTTGAAGTTGCACGCCAAATGGCTGTAGCATTTGCCGGACTGAAAACGCGCTACCCGCATGTCGATACGCTCTCTCTGGGGATGTCGGACGATATGGAAGCCGCCATTGCGGCAGGTAGCACAATGGTTCGCATCGGCACAGCCATCTTTGGTGCGCGTGATTACTCTAAAAAATAAGGAATTAAAGGAACGCCATGAATACGTTGACTTTCCTGCTTTCAACGGTCATTGAGCTGTATACCATGGTGCTGTTATTACGCATCTGGATGCAGTGGGCTCATTGTGATTTTTATAACCCTTTCTCACAGTTTGTGGTGAAAGTGACACAGCCAATTATCGGGCCACTGCGCCGCGTTATTCCGGCAATGGGGCCAATTGACAGCGCCTCGCTGCTGGTTGCCTATATTCTCAGTTTCATCAAAGCCATTGTGCTGTTTAAAGTGGTGACCTTTCTGCCAATCATCTGGATTGCTGGTTTATTAATTCTGCTGAAAACCATCGGCCTGCTGATTTTCTGGGTACTGCTGGTAATGGCGATTATGAGCTGGGTAAGCCAGGGTCGTAGCCCGATTGAATACGTGCTGATTCAGCTTGCCGATCCGCTGCTGCGCCCGATTCGCCGCCTGCTGCCGGCAATGGGTGGGATTGATTTCTCGCCGATGATCCTCGTTCTGCTGCTGTATGTCATCAATATGGGTGTCGCAGAAGTATTACAGGCGACAGGAAACATGCTGCTGCCGGGGCTGTGGATGGCGTTATGAGTGCCGTAACAGTTAACGATGACGGCCTGGTTTTGCGGCTCTATATTCAGCCGAAAGCCAGCCGTGATTCTATTGTCGGTTTACATGGCGACGAGGTAAAAGTCGCCATTACCGCGCCGCCGGTTGACGGCCAGGCCAACAGCCATCTGGTGAAATTTCTCGGTAAGCAATTCCGGGTAGCCAAAAGCCAGGTGGTGATTGAAAAAGGCGAACTTGGTCGCCACAAACAAATTAAAATCATTAATCCGCAACAAATCCCGCCAGAAATCGCGGCGTTAATTAATTAGGTATCCTATGCAAAAAGTTGTCCTCGCAACCGGCAATGCCGGTAAAGTGCGTGAGCTGGCGTCGCTGCTTAGCGACTTCGGTCTTGATATTGTGGCTCAAACGGAACTTGGTGTTGATTCCGCCGAAGAAACCGGCCTGACCTTTATCGAAAACGCGATTCTGAAAGCGCGCCACGCGGCAAAAGTGACCGGTTTACCGGCGATTGCCGACGACTCCGGTCTGGCGGTAGATGTACTTGGCGGCGCGCCAGGGATTTACTCCGCCCGTTATTCCGGTGAAGACGCAACCGATCAAAAGAATCTGCAAAAACTGCTGGAAACGCTGAAAGACGTACCGGACAACCAACGTCAGGCTCGCTTCCACTGTGTGCTGGTGTATCTGCGTCATGCGGAAGATCCCACTCCGCTGGTGTGCCACGGCAGCTGGCCGGGTGTGATTACCCGTGAACCTTCCGGTACTGGTGGCTTTGGTTATGATCCGATTTTCTTCGTGCCTTCCGAAGGCAAAACCGCTGCCGAACTGACTCGCGAAGAGAAAAGCGCCATTTCCCATCGTGGTCAGGCGTTGAAACTGCTGCTGGACGCTTTACGTAATGGTTAAATTACCGCCGCTGAGTCTCTACATTCACATCCCGTGGTGCGTGCAGAAATGCCCGTACTGCGATTTCAACTCTCACGCGTTGAAAGGGGAAGTGCCGCACGACGATTATGTTCAGCATCTGCTTAACGATCTGGACAACGATGTCGCTTACGCACAGAACCGTGAAGTAAAGACAATCTTTATTGGCGGTGGTACGCCGAGCCTGCTTTCCGGCCCGGCGATGCAAACGCTGCTGGACGGTGTGCGCGCACGTTTGCCGCTGGCAGCGGATGCAGAAATTACCATGGAAGCGAACCCCGGTACGGTAGAAGCCGATCGCTTTGTCGATTACCAGCGTGCTGGCGTGAACCGCATTTCCATTGGTGTACAGAGCTTTAGCGAAGAAAAGCTGAAACGGCTGGGACGTATTCATGGCCCGCAAGAAGCGAAGCGTGCTGCAAAACTGGCAAGCGAGCTGGGGCTGCGTAGCTTTAACCTTGATTTAATGCATGGGCTGCCGGATCAATCGCTGGAAGAGGCGCTTGGCGATCTGCGCCAGGCTATTGAACTGAATCCGCCGCATCTTTCCTGGTATCAACTGACCATCGAACCTAATACGCTGTTTGGTTCACGCCCGCCGGTACTGCCGGACGACGACGCGCTGTGGGATATTTTCGAACAGGGGCATCAGTTATTAACCGCAGCGGGTTATCAGCAATATGAAACCTCCGCTTATGCCAAACCGGGTTATCAGTGCCAGCATAATCTTAACTACTGGCGATTTGGTGACTACATCGGCATCGGCTGCGGCGCGCACGGCAAAGTGACCTTCCCGGATGGGCGCATTCTGCGTACCACCAAAACGCGTCATCCGCGTGGTTTTATGCAGGGAAGGTATCTGGAAAGCCAGCGCGATGTTGAAACCGCAGATAAGCCATTCGAGTTCTTTATGAATCGCTTCCGTTTGCTGGAAGCCGCACCGCGCGTGGAGTTTAGCCAGTACACAGCTCTTTCTGAAGAGGTGATTCGCCAACAGTTAGACGAGGCTATCGCTCAGGGTTATCTCACTGAGTGTGCGGATTACTGGCAGATAACCGAGCATGGTAAATTATTCTTAAACTCACTTCTTGAATTATTCCTCGCTGAGTAATCATTAATGCGCCTGCGGGCGCATTAATCACTTCTTTTATCCCCCCGTTAATTAACTTCGCCAAAAATATATTTCTTACTGAATAAATATCGACGACATTTATTATATAAATGTCGTGAATATTTATTCATCATTTATTGATTATAAACATGTACAACCTGGCGCACAAATTTAATATTTAATTTCTGACTTTATTTCAAGTTGTGATAAACATAGACAAGTTGTCAGACAGGTTAACCAATTTGTCGCACAAAGCACTGATAAGCACAATTAGATATCAACCAATTTCCATCCTTCAACAGGGAGTTTTTTTATGAAAATGAGGTCATTTACCCGCTCATTAGTCTGCGCATCCTTGCTGGCTCTGGTTAGCACTGGCGTAAACGCCGCAGAAAAAGTGACGTTCAAGTTAGCACACAACCTGGAAAGAAGTCATGTTGTACATCAGAGTTTTGAAGAGCTTGCGAAAGAGGTAAAACAGCTGTCAAAAGGTAATATGGTGATCCGTATTTATCCCAGTAGCCAGATGGGTAATGCGCGAGAAACTATGGAGTTGTTGCAAAATGGCGCACTGGATATGACCAAAGGTTCCGCCAGCGATCTGGAATCTTTTGATAATATTTATGCCATCTATAATTTGCCGTTCTTATTTAAAGATCAGGCGCACTTCAACAAAGTCGTTTTTGGTGAAGTTGGTAAAGAAATTATGGATTCAACAAAAGATAAAGGCTTTTTTGCTTTATCAGCTTATGTAACGGGTACTCGCAGTTTCTATGCGAAAAAACCGATTACTAAGCCAGAAGATCTTAAAGGACTGAAAATTCGTGTTCAACCAAGTCCGACCACCATCAAAATGATTGAACTGATGGGTGGTTCACCCACTCCAATTTCATTTGGCGAAGTTTATACTGCGATGCAGCAAGGTGTAGTAGATGGCGCAGAAAATAACGTGCCTTCATGGGTGCAGACTCGACATATTGAAATTGCCAAAGTCTTTTCTGAAGATGAACACGCCTCAATTCCTGATTTTTTGGTTATCTCCACCAAAACATGGAGTAAATTAACCCCAGAACAGCAACAAATCCTCGAAACAGCGGCGAAGAAATCCGAAGCTTATCAACAAAAATTGTGGGAAAAAATTGACGCTGACACACGTGCTCAGGCGAAAGCTATGGGGGGTGAAATTGTAAAAGTGGATAAAGCACCATTCCGTAAAGCCGTGCAACCCCTGTTTGACGACTTTAAAAAAGATCCAAAACAAGCTGCCTTGTTAGAAAAATTCGACAACGCTGCTCAATAATATTCCGGGCCAGTCTCTGGCCCTGATTTTCCAGGATGCTTACAATGATATTTAACCGCCTGAAACTTGCGGTAGACCGCGTCATTGCCGCGTTTTCTGTTGCCGTAATGCTTGCTCTTGTTATATGCGTAGTCTGGCAAGTATTTAGCCGCTACGTACTTAACCAGCCAAGTACATTAACCGATGAGCTGGCACGCTTTTTGATGATCTGGGTAGGATTATTAGGTGCTGCATATACCGTCGGCGCGCAGCGACATCTCTCTATTGATTTATTTGCTCTCGCCCTGAATAAACGCAAGCAATTACTTCTTAGTATAATCATTAACTTTCTCATTTTAGGTTTTGCCGGTTCGGTCATTGTGACTGGTGGCCTGAAATTAATTGATAAAACACTGGCAACATTTCAGGTATCTGCCGCTATGCAAATACCGATGGGATACGTATATATCATTCTGCCATTAAGTGGAGTGGTGATGATGTTTTATGCCTTGTGTTTTATTAATCAAAGCATTCAACAACTGAAACAACCTGCGCAGGAGGCCAGTTAATGGATAGTTATATCGCGCTTACACTGTTTGGCTGTTTTTTTGTGCTGGTCTTTATTGGTGTGCCCATTTCGTTCTCAATCGGTATTGCCACTGTAGCTTCAATGCTGTTGATGTTTCCCTGGGATATCGCGGCAATCACTGTTTCGCAGCGACTGGCTAATGGACTGGATAACTTTGCCCTATTGGCAATCCCCTTTTTCATCTTTGCCGGAACGCTGATGAACAGCGGCGGTATTGCTATACGTTTGATTAACCTCGCCCAGGTAATGGTTGGCCGCGTTCCTGGTTCGCTTGGTCATGTGAACGTCCTGGCGAATATGATGTTTGGTTCCATTTCTGGTTCAGCCGTTGCGGCAGCTGCTGCCGTTGGTGGCACACTGAATCCCATTCAGACCAAAGAAGGTTATGATCCGGCATTTTCTACCGCTGTAAACGTCTCATCCTGTATTACTGGATTACTGATACCGCCCTCAAACGTGTTAATTGTGTTTTCCCTGACAGCTGGCGGCGTTTCTGTAGCATCGCTATTTATGGCGGGATATTTGCCAGGGATCTTAATGGGTCTCGCGGTAATGGTTGTCTGCGCCATTATTGCTAAACGCCGTGGTTACCCACTTTCAGAAAGAGCAACCTTTGCTCAGGCCTGTAAAGCGTTTCTGGATGCCCTACCAAGTTTGCTTCTGGTGTTCATTGTGATGGGCGGCATTCTGGGCGGCATTTTTACCGCAACTGAAGCTTCAGCAATTGCCGTTGTCTACACATTTATTCTCTCGGTGCTGATTTACCGGGAAGTAAAATGGCGCGACTTACCCAAACTGATTCTGGAATCGGTTGTTACCACTTCGATTGTATTACTGTTGATCGGTTTTTCCGTGGGCATGTCCTGGGCAATGACCAATGCTGATATTCCTTATATGATCAGCGACGCGTTGATGGGGATTTCTGATAACCCACTGATCATATTGCTGCTGATTAATATCGTCTTATTAATTGTCGGCATCTTTATGGACATGACACCGGCTGTACTAATCTTCACACCAATCTTCTTGCCGATTGCACAAGAGCTGGGAATGGACCCGGTACATTTCGGTATTATGATGGTGGCTAACCTTTGTATTGGGCTATTAACACCGCCAGTGGGTAGTGCGCTATTTGTTGGTTGTTCTATCTCGGGTGTGAAGATTCAACATTTAATCAAACCATTGCTGCCATTTTATGCTGCATTGCTAGTAGCGTTGATGATGATTACCTATATCCCGCAAATTTCTTTGTTGGTTCCGCAGTTGCTAGGGTTAATGTAAATTATAAATCGCCGGATAATGCTATATTATCCGGCAATGATATTTGAAGGAAATTACTTAATCACCCCATTGCGCCGCAGTTGTTCGGTATCTTTTTTCCAGCGTTCATTAGCCTGGTTGATATCGTCAATTCTCATCAAAATCGCGACTTTTTTACTGTTTATTTCTGAAACTTTCATCGTTAACGGATATTGCCCTTTTTCGAGTGTTATCCAGTCATCCTGCAATTTACGGCTAAGTTTTTGTGATTGCAGAAAAGTCTGTCGCCGCTGTTCGTTGATATCGAAATCTCGTTTCTGCTGAATCGGCACTTCATAACACTCTTCACTCTGTTTATGACATGCCGCAATCGCCGGTTGATAAACCTCTTTGTCATATTTAACCGCGAACGCCTCGCTATCATTCTGTTTATTAAACTCATCACGCTGTTGGTGAATTTTTTTGAAGGCGTCTTCGCGGGTCATTTGCTTGCCGTTTGCATCTTTTCCCCAATATGCATCCGCTGCTTTCTGCGCCGCCGCCATTTGCTTATCAAGCTCTTTCACTTCCTTTTCCAGCGCAGGAATAGAGTTCTTCTGGGTATTCAACGCTGACTCAAGCTGACTAAAGCGATAATTGAAATCTTCGCTATTCACGATCAGATACTTATTATTCGTTTTGATATCGTCGACCACCCGCCCACGATCGCTGGCTGCCGCCTGAAAAGAGTAAAAGTTCACCGTCCAGCCAGACGCAGGTGTTCCTTTACTGGTTAACATCGCCGAAAATTTTACGGACTTATCTTTCATCCAGGTCTGTTCCAGCAGTTGGTAGTCTGCCAGTTGACCAACCCAGGTATAGAGATCATCGCTGGAAGAAACATCGCCTTCCGCTGACCAGGTGGCCTGATTACCTTTCGCATCAAGGTTTTTTAAACTGATGGCATCAAGCTTGAGAATACCGTGATACTGCTTGTTGAATTGATCTTTTAAGACATTTTCAGTTGGCGGTTCGCCATCGGCCCAGCCATTACCAGACATCAACACAAACAGCGCCGTGCCGACAATCCATTGCTTTTTCACCAGAAAACCCTCGCGAGGAATAATTTATTCCAGTGATTATCATCAGGGTAATAAAAATTGGCAATGGACGTGAGTCTGAAGTGAAAAAGCCCCGGCACGATACCGGGGCGAGGCGATTAGTACTGATTGAAAATCTGCTGGATCTGCTGTGGATCTTTAGTTTGCGTCAGCGCCAGTTGCAGCAGAACGCGCGCTTTTTGCGGGTTCAGCGTGCCAGAGGCGACGAAACCGTATTTTGCATCATCCACTTCGGCATCCTGAGTGGTTGCGCCCGTCGGTACGCGGGAAGAACGCACTACCGCAGTGCCGTTTTTCGCAGCGGTCGCCAGGGTGTCGAACACGGTTTTATACAGATTGCCGTTACCCACACCGGCGCTAACGATACCGTCGTAGCCTGCATCTACCAGTGCTTTTACCGGAAGATCGGATGCGTTGGCGTAGTTATAAACGATGCCGACTTTCGGTAGTTCATTCAGCTTAGAGACATCGAACGGCGTGTCGCTGGTGTGCTTACGTGCCGGAGTACGCTGGTAGTCAATCTTACCGTTGTGAATGTAACCCAACGGACCGTAGTTAACAGATTTGAAGGTCGCTACATCGGTGGTATTAGTTTTGGTGACATCACGGCCATCAAGCACGGTGTCGTTCATCACCACCAGCACACCACGGTTGGCGGAGGCTTTATCGGCTGCGGTCACTACCGCGTTATACAGATTAAATGGGCCGTCTGCGCTCATGGACGTGGACGGGCGCATTGCACCTACCATCACCACCGGTTTGTCACATTTCACCGTCAGGTCGAGGAAGTAAGCGGTTTCTTCCATCGTGTCAGTACCGTGGGTAATAACGAAGCCGTCGGTTTTATCGCAGTCGGTGTTAATTTTTTTCGCCAGCGTCAGCCAGACATTATCATTCATGTCCTGGGAGCCAATGTTAACTACCTGCTCGCCTTTAACGTTCGCAATGTCCTTCAGTTGCGGCACCGCATTGACCAGATTTTCTACGCCAACTTTACCCGCTGTGTAGTTAGATTTGGTTGCGGAGTCACCACCGCCGGCAATCGTCCCGCCGGTCGCTAAAATGGTGATATTCGGTAATGCTAATGCTGCACCACTAAAACCCATAACCAGTGCGGCAAGTGCCGTCTTTTTGAAAAACTCCATTTCATTCCTCCAGTTACGTGAACGCTACGTATTATCCCTTAGCTTTGCATGGGAAATTTGACGTTAAACAATTTACAACGTGAATGAATTTTGGAGATCTATAAAGTTAGAGGCAGGTAACAAAACGAAGAATTAAACGGCATAAAAAAGTATTATGCCGTCTTAAAATAGAGGATTATTTCAAATTCCCGACCAGGGCTTTGCGGCTATCTTCCAGTGTTACGACACGGCTACAGACATCTTTGCCAAACTGCTGGAAATCTTTTTCCTGATTTTTCCACTCGGTTTGGATTGAGGATTGCAGCCCCCCCAGGCTTCCCAGCACGTTCTGTAATGGGTTACCGCCGCTTTTCAGCACCGCTTTCGCGCCCATTTCATTAATGCTGTCCTGCAAAATACCGCCCATTGCCTGATTCACTAACTGCTGGCCTTCGGCGCGAACCTGATCGATAGCTTTATAGTGGAACGTCAGGCCATCGCTGCGCGTTTCGATAATGCGGTTCATCTGTTCTTTAAGCTGCGCATCCAGTTTGGTCAGACGGCTGCGCATTTTGCTGCTTTCGCCCATCTCCTGAACAATAATTTTATCCAGCGCGACGCGAGCTTTCTCGACGCGACTTTTCGCGCCTTCATCAATCCACGGTAACGTACTGCGCAATTCTGCCTGATAATCCTTCGCCTGCTCGCGTTGGGCAGCGTTCAGAGAATATTGTTTGCCGTTGTAAATCACGTTGCCGTCTGGCGTGATCACCAGATTGCCGTTTTCGCCCTTCACCTGCACGGTTTGCGGGCTGACAATCACATCGTCACGCGGCGTGACGCTGCACTGGTAGTCGGCGTGAGCGGTCATTGCCGTCACTGAAAGTGCTGCCGCCAGCAGCATTTTGCGCATCATAATCTTCCCTCAAGAACAAATCAGGCCAGCATTTGCTGGCCCAGATTGATAACAAAGTGCGCGTTGTCCATGCCGGATGCGGCGTAAACGCCTTATCCGGCCTACTCGATCGTGCATCTTTGTAGACCTGATAAACGTAGCGCATCAGGCAGTTTTGCATTTGTCATCGCCCGTATGTTTTCTTAGTCCCACCAAACGTCGAAAAGTTCGCTGGTGCGTACCTCATCCAGTTTGCGCTCTTCCAGCCACTTACGCACAATCGCCTGATGTTCTTCGGTGCATTTGCCGATTTCCTGCATACAGATCAGACCTTCCCAGGCCAGATAGCCGCTGCCGTCAAAGGCCAGTTTGTTCGGTTCGATAACCTCGTTAATAAAGTCATCAACGGTTTTATCAATTTGTTCTTCCGATGTACCTTCCGGGAATCGCCATGCCACCGAAAATCCTAATTCCTGGAATTCGTCGATGTGCATTTTTTTACGCAGACGACGGCTACGGTTCTTTGCCATTATTTCACCCTCTCGAACATTAAGTCCCATACTCCGTGACCAAGACGATGACCACGTTGTTCAAATTTCGTCACCGGACGTGATGCCGGACGCGGTACGTAATCGTTGCTCTCTGACAGGTTTTTATAACCGTCAATAGAAGACATCACTTCAAGCATATGTTCCGCATAAGGTTCCCAGTCGGTCGCCATATGGAATACGCCCCCCAGTTTCAGTTTGCTTTTTACCAGCTCAGCAAACGGCACCTGAACGATACGGCGTTTATTATGGCGCGCTTTGTGCCACGGGTCAGGGAAAAAGAGCTGAACCATGCTCAATGAATTGTCAGGAATCATTTTATGCAGCACTTCGACTGCGTCATGGCACATCACACGCAGATTATCTAACCCTTCTTCATGCGCAGAAGCCAGACAAGCGCCAACGCCCGGCGAATGTACTTCAATGCCGAGGAAGTCCTGCTCCGGGCGCTCTTTAGCCATTGCCACCAGCGAAGCGCCCATGCCGAAACCAATCTCAAGCGTCACTGGCGCTTCACGGCCAAAAAGCGCAGGGAAATCCAGCATATCTTCGCTGAACTCAACGCCCATCACCGGCCAGTAGTTTTCCAGCGCATGTTCCTGGCCTTTGGTCAGTCGCCCCTGGCGGCGCACAAAACTACGGATACGGCGCAATGGGCGGCCGTTTTCATCAAATTCCGGTGAGATGACGTCGTTTTTCATAAAGATTTAGTCGCTTGTGAAAGTGTTCTGAAAACGGGCATTATCCAAAGTTAGTTGCCGGATGCAAGCATGATAAGGCCGTGGCTGCGGAAAGTTCCGGTTTACACCCTGCCGTCGCTGTGCTGCAATCTTGCCCCCAACAACAATGAATTCGGTGACCATGCAAGCGTCGCAATTTTCAGCCCTGGTTCTGGACTGGTACGATAAATACGGGCGAAAAACTCTGCCCTGGCAAATTGACAAGACGCCCTACAAAGTATGGCTCTCAGAAGTGATGTTGCAACAAACTCAGGTTGCGACCGTTATCCCCTATTTTGAACGCTTTATGGCGCGCTTCCCGACGGTGACCGATCTCGCCAACGCGCCGCTGGACGAAGTTCTCCACTTGTGGACCGGGCTTGGCTATTACGCCCGCGCGCGCAATCTGCATAAAGCGGCACAGCAAGTTGCCACCTTACACGGCGGTAAATTCCCGGAAACCTTTGAGGAAGTCGCCGCGCTGCCGGGCGTCGGACGCTCCACCGCAGGCGCAATACTCTCGCTTTCTCTGGGTAAGCACTTTCCGATTCTCGACGGTAACGTCAAACGCGTGCTGGCTCGCTGCTATGCTGTAAGCGGCTGGCCAGGGAAAAAAGAGGTCGAAAATAAACTGTGGAGTTTAAGCGAGCAGGTTACGCCCGCCGTCGGCGTGGAGCGGTTTAATCAGGCGATGATGGATTTAGGCGCGATGATTTGTACGCGCTCGAAGCCGAAGTGTTCGCTCTGCCCGCTACAAAACGGGTGTATTGCCGCCGCCAACAATAGCTGGTCGCTTTATCCGGGCAAAAAACCGAAACAGACATTACCGGAGCGCACCGGCTACTTTTTGCTGTTACAGCACGAAGATGAAGTATTTCTGGCGCAGCGTCCGCCGAGCGGATTGTGGGGCGGTTTATACTGTTTCCCGCAGTTTGCCGACGAAGAAAGTTTGCGGCAGTGGCTGGCGCAACGGCAGATTGCTGCTGATAACCTGACGCAACTCACCGCGTTTCGGCATACCTTCAGCCATTTCCATTTAGATATTGTGCCTATGTGGCTTCCCGTGTCGTCATTCACCGGTTGCATGGATGAAGGCAATGCGCTCTGGTATAACTTAGCGCAACCGCCGTCAGTTGGTCTGGCGGCTCCCGTGGAGCGTTTGTTACAGCAGTTACGCACTGGCGCGCCGGTTTAGCGCGTGAGTCGATAAAGAGGATGATTTATGAGCAGAACGATTTTTTGTACTTTCCTGCAGCGTGAAGCAGAAGGTCAGGATTTTCAGCTATACCCCGGCGAACTGGGAAAACGCATCTACAACGAGATTTCCAAAGAAGCCTGGGCGCAGTGGCAGCACAAACAAACCATGCTGATTAACGAAAAGAAACTCAACATGATGAATGCCGAGCACCGCAAGCTGCTGGAGCAGGAGATGGTCAACTTCCTGTTCGAGGGTAAAGAGGTGCATATCGAGGGCTATACGCCGGAAGATAAAAAATAAAAACAGAGCCGGAGTACGCCTCCGGCAACTTGCATAAAAACAAACACAACACGCACCCGGAATGATGAAAAAATATCTCGCGCTGGCTTTGATTGCGCCGTTGCTCATCTCCTGTTCGACGACCAAAAAAGGCGATACCTATAATGAAGCCTGGGTCAAAGATACCAACGGTTTTGATATTCTGATGGGGCAATTTGCCCACAATATTGAGAACATCTGGGGATTCAAAGAGGTGGTGATCGCCGGTCCTAAGGACTACGTGAAATACACCGATCAATACCAGACCCGCAGCCACATCAACTTTGATGACGGTACGATCACTATCGAAACCATCGCCGGGACAGAATCTGCCGCACATCTGCGTCGGGCAATTATCAAAACGTTACTGATGGGGGATGATCCGAGTTCGGTCGATCTCTATTCCGACGTTGATGATATTACGATTTCGAAAGAACCTTTTCTTTACGGTCAGGTGGTGGACAACACCGGGCAGCCGATTCGCTGGGAAGGCCGTGCGAGCAACTTCGCGGATTATCTGCTGAAAAACCGTCTGAAAAGCCGCAGCAACGGGCTACGTATCATCTACAGCGTGACCATTAACATGGTGCCGAACCACCTTGATAAACGTGCGCATAAATATCTCGGCATGGTCCGCCAGGCGTCACGGAAATATGGCGTCGATGAGTCGCTGATTCTGGCGATTATGCAGACCGAATCCTCCTTCAACCCATATGCGGTCAGCCGTTCCGACGCGCTGGGATTAATGCAGGTGGTACAACATACTGCCGGGAAAGATGTGTTCCGCTCGCAGGGGAAATCCGGCACGCCGAGCCGCAGTTTCTTGTTTGATCCTGCCAGCAATATTGATACCGGCACTGCGTATCTGGCGATGCTGAACAATGTTTATCTTGGCGGCATTGATAACCCAACGTCGCGGCGTTATGCCGTCATCACCGCTTATAACGGTGGTGCAGGCAGCGTGTTACGCGTTTTCTCTAACGATAAGATTCAAGCTGCTAATATTATTAATACCATGACCCCGGGCGATGTTTATCAGACGCTAACGACCCGCCATCCTTCTGCGGAATCTCGCCGCTATCTTTATAAAGTGAACACGGCGCAAAAATCTTACCGTCGCCGATAATTGCACTTATCGCCCCTTGACGATGGCCTGGGGCAAAAGTGTTATCTACATCACAATTATGTTTTGCAAAACGATATTATTTGCAATTATTTGCCACGGGTAACAAAAAAACAGTCAGTGAAGTTGATAGAATCGCATCATCTTGCACGGTCAAATGTGCTTTTTGAAACACTCATCCGCATCATGATGTGAGGAAATTAACATGAATCTTAAGCTGCAGCTGAAAATTCTCTCTTTTCTGCAGTTCTGCCTGTGGGGAAGTTGGCTGACGACCCTCGGCTCCTATATGTTTGTTACCCTGAAGTTCGACGGTGCTTCTATCGGCGCAGTTTATAGTTCACTGGGTATCGCCGCTGTCTTTATGCCTGCGTTGCTGGGGATTGTGGCCGACAAATGGTTAAGTGCGAAATGGGTTTACGCCATTTGTCACACTATCGGCGCGATCACGCTCTTCATGGCGGCGCAAGTCACCACGCCGGAGGCGATGTTCCTTGTGATATTGATTAACTCGTTTGCTTATATGCCAACGCTTGGGTTAATCAACACAATCTCCTACTATCGCCTGCAAAATGCCGGGCTGGATATTGTGACGGATTTCCCGCCAATCCGTATCTGGGGCACCATCGGCTTTATTATGGCGATGTGGGTGGTGAGCCTGTCTGGCTTCGAATTAAGCCACATGCAGCTGTATATTGGCGCAGCTCTCTCCGCCGTTCTGGTGCTGTTTACCTTTACGCTGCCGCATATTCCGGTTGCTAAACAGCAAGCGAATCAGAGCTGGACGACTTTGCTGGGGCTTGATGCATTCGCGCTGTTTAAAAACAAGCGTATGGCGATTTTCTTCATCTTCTCGATGTTGCTGGGTGCGGAACTGCAGATTACCAACATGTTCGGTAATACTTTCCTGCACAGCTTCGACAAAGATCCGATGTTTGCCAGCAGCTTCATCGTGCAACATGCGTCGATCATCATGTCGATTTCGCAGATCTCGGAAACTCTGTTCATTCTGACCATCCCGTTCTTCTTAAGCCGCTACGGCATTAAGAACGTAATGATGATCAGTATTGTGGCGTGGATCCTGCGTTTTGCGCTGTTTGCTTATGGCGACCCGACTCCGTTCGGTACTGTACTGCTGGTGCTGTCAATGATTGTCTACGGCTGCGCATTCGACTTCTTCAACATCTCTGGCTCAGTGTTTGTCGAAAAAGAAGTCAGCCCGGCAATTCGTGCCAGTGCGCAGGGGATGTTCCTGATGATGACCAACGGCTTCGGCTGTATCCTCGGCGGTATTGTGAGCGGTAAAGTGGTTGAGATGTACACCCAAAACGGCATTACCGACTGGCAGACCGTATGGCTGATTTTCGCAGGTTACTCTGTGGTTCTGGCCTTCGCGTTCATGGCGATGTTTAAATACAAACACGTTCGTGTCCCTGCGGGCACACAGACTGTTAGCCACTAATTACGCAAAGAGAAACGGGTCGCCAGAAGGTGACCCGTTTTTTATTCTCACTTCAACACATAACCGTACAACCGTTTCATGCCATCCGCATCGGTTTCGCTATAGACACCTTGTAGCTCCGGCGAAAACCCCGGCAGCAAATTCACGCCCTCTTCCAGCGCAAGGAAATAACGCTGAACCGCTCCACCCCAGACTTCCCCCGGCACCACGCAAAGCACGCCAGGTGGATAAGGCAACGCCCCTTCTGCCGCAATTCGCCCTTCGGCATCACGAATCCGCACCAATTCCACTTCACCGCGAATATAGGCGCTATGCGCATCCTGTGGATTCATCACCACTGACGGGAAACTCTGCTGGCGGAACATCGCTTTTTGCAGGTCTTTGACGTCGAAGCTGACATACAAATCGTGCATCTCCTGACACAACTGGCGCAAAGTGTAGTCGCGGTAGCGCACCGGATATTTGTTATAAACACTCGGTAGCACCTCAGCCAGCGGCGAATCATCCTCAATATGCTGTTCAAACTGCGCCAGCATCAACACCAGTTGAGCCAGCTTCTCGTGACTTTCAGCCGGCGTTAATAAGAACAGAATGGAGTTGAGATCGCATTTTTCCGGCACAATGCCGTTCTCACGCAGATAATGCGCCAGAATCGTCGCCGGTACGCCAAAATCGCTATATTCACCGGTTTCGGCATTGATTCCCGGCGTGGTCAGTAACAGCTTGCACGGATCAACAAAATACTGGTCTGCGGCATATCCCTCAAAGCCGTGCCACTTTGCTCCTGGCTCAAAGCTGAAGAAACGGCGGTCACTGGCCAACACTGACGTCGCATAATCCTGCCACAATTTGCCATCGACAACGGGCGGAATAAACGGACGGAACAGCTTACAGCGCGCAAGAATCGCCTTGCGCGCTTCAATCCCCATCTCAACGCACTCAGCCCACAGCCGACGCCCACTCTCCCCTTCATGGATTTTGGCATTGACGTCCAGCGCGGCAAATAGCGGATAGAACGGACTGGTGGAAGCATGGAGCATAAAGGCATTATTCAACCGCTTATGTGGGCAAAAACGCGCCTGCCCGCGAATATGGTTATCTTTTTTATGGATCTGCGACGTCTGCGAGAATCCCGCTTGCTGTTTGTGCACCGACTGGGTAACAAAGATCCCCGGATCGTTTTCGTTAAGTTCTAACAGCAGCGGCGAGCTATCCGCCATCATCGGGATAAACTGTTCATAACCGACCCATGCGGAATCAAACAGAATGTAATCGCACAGATGCCCAATGGTATCGATCACCTGACGGGCGTTGTAGACAGTGCCGTCATAGGTCCCTAACTGAATGATCGCCAGGCGAAACGGGCGCGATTGCTCGGCTTTTTCTGGCGCAACGTCGCGAATTTGCTGGCGCAGATACTCTTCATTAAAACAGTGCGCATCAATACCGCCAATGAAACCAAACGGGTTACGTGAAGCTTCCAGATAGACCGGCGTCGCCCCCGCCTGAATCAGCGCGCCGTGATGATTCGACTTATGGTTGTTACGGTCGAAGAGCACCAGATCGCCACGCGTTAACAGCGCATTCGTCACCACTTTATTCGCTGCCGATGTGCCGTTCAGGACAAAATAGGTTTTATCGGCATGAAAAACTTTGGCTGCGAATTTCTGCGCATCCTTCGCCGAGCCTTCATGAATAAGCAGATCGCCCAGTTTTACGTCAGCATTACACATATCGGCGCGAAAGACGTTCTCACCAAAGAAATCGTAAAAATGGCGTCCGGCAGGATGCTTTTTAAAGAACGCACCATGTTGATGCCCAGGGCAAGCAAAGGTGCTGTTGCCCATCTCAACGTACTGCGTCAGCGTGTCATAAAACGGTGGCAGCAAATTCTCTTCATACTGGCAAGCAGCAGACTCCAGCACCAGCCACTGCTGCTCGTTACCGTTGATAATCGCCGTAACGCCCGCAGGCACTTCAACAGCATTGCCAGAATACAAAAACACCGGCAGATGAAAACCGGTTCGCTTAAGTAACGCAAGAATGCCACTACGACTATCCGCAGCGGTAATGACGACTGCCGCGACGTCCGTAAAATCAGTATCTTCCAGCGCCACCACGCGACGATGGGTAGAAAGTCGGGAAACCAGTTCATAACTGGCGGCAATACTCATTGATTTCATAAACGCAAAACCCGTTTCGGGGAGGTAAGAATATCGGACAAGGTGAAAAACCTTGCCCCATGAGATGGGGGTCAAACTGGTCACCAGCTCCGACCGCCAGACATCAGTAAAAGCAGAAACGCTCTGATTTTACTGTTGTCCTGCAGTGAGCATGCGTTAACTTCACCGCATGAGCAGTAACATGGAAAGGGAATATTTTCGCGCAAAACGGCGAGGAGCGAGAGAATGTAAGGAGGTGGCATGCATCAGGCAAACTCCGTACAGAGAGGAGAAAATTCGCGCAATCATGGCACCTTTCGCTAAAGCGTGCAAGCCAGGACTTTGCGTCCAGGCAAGCTATAAACGGGGCAAAAAGTTCATAATAAAAAAATCAAACAATACAGTTAACAGGAACTCTTGTGGTCATCGGCCCTTTTATCAACGCGAGTGCAGTATTACTGGGTGGCATTCTCGGCGCACTGCTTAGCCAACGTTTACCGGAACGTATCCGCGTCTCAATGACATCGATTTTTGGTCTGGCATCGTTGGGGATTGGTATTTTACTGGTGGTGAAATGCACCAACCTTCCGGCGATGGTTTTAGCAACGCTACTTGGCGCTCTAATCGGCGAAATGTGTTTGCTGGAGAAAGGAGTCAATACAGCGGTTGCCAGAGCGCAAAATCTGTTTCGCCACTCGCACAAGAAGCCAGCGCATGAATCATTTATTCAAAATTTTGTTGCGATTATTGTCCTGTTTTGTGCCAGCGGTACAGGGATCTTCGGCGCGATGAATGAAGGAATGACCGGCGATCCGAGTATTTTAATCGCCAAGTCATTTCTTGATTTCTTTACGGCGATGATCTTCGCCTGCTCTCTGGGGATTGCGGTATCAGTGATTAGCATTCCATTGCTCATCATCCAGTTAACACTGGCCTGGGGAGCCGCGCTGATATTACCGCTAACGACACCGGCGATGATGGCGGACTTTAGCGCCGTAGGCGGTTTATTGCTTCTGGCGACCGGTTTGCGCATCTGTGGCATTAAAATGTTCCCGGTAGTCAACATGCTTCCAGCACTGCTTCTGGCAATGCCTCTTTCCGCCGCCTGGACCGCCTGGTTTGCCTGAAATGTGTGTAATAGCGGCAAAGTGATGATAGATTGTGCAGTCTGCAGTAATTTGAAGAAATTTGATTGACGAGACGAGGCGAATCAGGTTTAATGCGCCCCGTTGCCCGGATAGCTCAGTCGGTAGAGCAGGGGATTGAAAATCCCCGTGTCCTTGGTTCGATTCCGAGTCCGGGCACCACTATTCATAAGGCCTCGCTGAAAAGCGGGGCTTTTTCTGGCTACGATAAATTTCTGGTCGTTGTTACAGATCATTCATAACCATTCACACCTTTTAACTTCGAAGCATTCTGTTTAATGTCGGCATACCTGGCGATAAGTTGTTTCAGGCGCATCTCTGCCTGAGCCCCTGCGGCAGGAGGGAGTGGCTGCCCTACCGGCGATTGTGCCAGTATCCGCAGTTGTTCTTCAGCCGGTATGGATTGGTTAAATAGCTGCATAGCGGAATAAACAACTGATTTCAGTTCACTGACCGTCATATATTTCCCCTTATGCTCATCCAGCCCGTTCAGTCGTTCACTCAGTTTCTGTAGCGTCATCATTCCCTGATGCCAGCCATTCAGGTTTCCTGTCGGCAATGCGGCAACATTAAGTTGTTGCTGCCACTGTTGCATCAGAGGTTTTGCCCGCTCCGGCCAAATCGACTGGGCTTGTTCGACAAGCTGCCAGCCTCGGGTAATGAGCCAGTCCGGTGGTAGCTTGTCCAGAAGTGCAAGTTGCTGCTGTGTTTGCGTTATTAAAGTTTGTGGCAAGGGAGATTGCTGCCGCAATATATCCAGTTGTTCAGGCGTGAGTATTGCGGGTAATGGAGTTAAAGAGGCAGTAAGCTGGGCTTGTAATGGATCCGACCGGTGAAAATATTGCCAGCCCCATACCATTGCTGCACTTATCATCAGCATGGAACACATCCCAGCAACAAAAGATTTCCACCTTTTTACTGGCGCGGGTATTGCCGGGAGCACCTCTACGTTCGGTTGTGTAACATACACCCACTTCACCGTACCGCCTGGCCTTCGGGGATCTTCAAACAGGCTTTCAGCATGGGAACCTATTGATATATCGGTTCTATTTATTACTGTGGCAGGCGACACGATACCAGACTGAATTGTCGTCCCTGTGCTGGTTGTACCATCGCTGCTTTCCAGGCTGACAGCGTTGTTGTATATCAGGGCACGCAAAGTATCCAGTTGGCTGAGATGCCTAAGCTCCAGACGCTGTAATACTTCCCCCAGACGGGTAAGCAGTTGTTCTGCCCGATACAACTGACCAAGGTCGCTGTATATCAGCGGCAGCGAGCGTATACGTTGCTGCAAACGCTGACTCAGATTACTCAGGATCTCCATTCGAACGTGAACAGGCTGCGGCCAGAGCACGCCCCACTCATGACTTATCAGAGCCTCCAGTATTGCCAGACCTTCATTGAGACCGAATAATCCAGCCAGTTGCGTACGAGCCAGCGTATACCAGGCTGCCGTCTGCAGCTCTACACCATTTTGATCAAACAGTGAAAGACAAAGTTTCTCGACATAATGCCAGTTCACATCCGGACGCGCCGGATGTGTAAGCTTATTCAGTTCATCGCGCAGGGCAGCATAATCCGGTAGCGTGCGCGGGTCACCGCCGGTTTTGATTTTACGTGGGGTAATGTCATTCATGACCTGTTGTCCATCTGACGTGCTTGCGGTTATAGAAGACTATCGTTTCTGCGGCATATTCAGAGCGTTGCCGAATTAAGGAAGAAACATTACATACGGGTTGTCGTGTCGAGATACTGTTGTTGCTTCAAATGCCTCAACAGAACTCGACCTTCGGGTACAAATTCGGTGCTATAACGCACCAGGCCAATACCTTTAAGTTCAGCATCAATGGCATAGCACAGCTCACCGGGAATCTCTTGTTCCAGCAAAACAACGGTTATTTTTTGCAGGCGTGGCTCATATTTGAGCAATACAGCAGATAATGCCCCCATAAGTTCATGCGCCATACCCGGCATCCCCTGAAGGATTTTGGTCATATCCGGCAGACCGTAGTCAGGTAAATGCGCCAGCGTACCGGCACGACAGTTAAGAATGCGCTGCATATTGTCCAGCACTGAGAGGATCGTCTGGTTCTGCTCGCTAACCTGATGCAGATCCAGCCCTCCGGTAAAATTACCAAACAGGATCTCATACAATGACGGATGGGGAGTGTCATTCATCTTTCAGCGCCTTCAGAGTCAGTTGGTTGCTTCCTGCTTCAATGATTCGGGCTTTATCCGGGTCAAGATCGTCACGGCTTAACACCACCCGCCAGCTGTTACTCACCTGATCCGGCGACATAAACATGCCCGCCACCGCCACATACTGCGCACTTTCCTCCATCGGCATATCAACCATCACTGCCCCACCCGGCTGCAGGCGGATATCTTTCTCCGCCACCAGATCAGCCTTAATAGCCTGACTGTCAGACTTAAACAGCGAAGGGTAATCCGTGCTGTCGAAGGTTTTGCGATCCTTGAGCTGGTAAATGCGCACCACTATGGACAGCGCCACTTCACTGGCATTGAGGTTCAGCGCCTCGCGTGCCCGAATATCCAGATGCAGGGTTTTCACCTGTTTATAAAAAATCGATTTTGTCACGGCGACAGTGCCGTCCGTAATGCTCTGGGTCAGGCCACACCCAGCCAGCATCAGTGTGATGCCCGTAGTCAGCGCAACCAGGGGAAATTTACCAGCGATAATCGCCATCTTCATCGGTCTCCCTGCGGTGAATATTTTCCTGTACCCGCTCATAGCGGCCAAGATTGATGGTTATTGTTTTACTGTATGTAGCAGTGTCCGCCACACTCAGTGGACGCATTACGGCTGTACGCCCTAATTGCACTGCACCGACTTTAGGCTTGCTGTTCATTGTGGCATCCGGTAGCAGGCTACGGTCGACACACAACTGCAGGCGGACATCAAGGCGTGAGCCAAGATAGACATGCAGCAGAGCCATTAAATCTGTATGAAGCTCACTACCGGGTAACCAGCCCTGCACTTCAGCCGGGTCCGTCGTGGTAAGGCGCATCAACACCCGGCTGTTAACGTCAGTGGCATAGTTGCCCATCACTGGGCGATTTATCAGAGTGGAGGGATTACTCACGCTCATGGTCAGCGTTTTTTTCAGTGGCACCCGGTGTTTGTCGTGATGCCAGATTTTCACCTGTGTATTGGGTGCCAACAAACGCACCAGAGAGGCCATACCTTCCGCAGTACGCCCCGGCAGCAACATCACCGGCAGCAGCGCCAGAAAGCGTGAGGCGGGAGCGGCGATACTGTCGGTGCAGCCGTCAATCCCAAGCCCAGCCAACCCCAGCAGATACTGCGATATTTTGTCCTTACCGCCTTCTTTAAAAGTGGCCGGGTACGAGTATTTACGCCAGATGCGGTAGTATTGGGCAATCAGCCGATGGTTGAAGATATCGAGGAAATCGCTGGTGGCTTCGTACCCTTCGCGGCGTTGGGTGATGTCATCGATATAGTGCGTCGGCAATGGAGATTCCACGCCGTAAAGCCCCATAAATGTGATGCGTACCGTTGGGGGTAAGTGCGGATACTCAGGTAATTCCACACCTTTGATTTCAGAGGCCGGAAACCCCATCCCCGGATGCGGGCGAAAGCGCACCGGTTCATGTAGTACCTGCCAGGTACTACCGGTGACCGGTTGATCCGGTTGGCTTTGCTCCAGCAACTGGCAGAAGCGGTAAAAATTCATATACGACAGCCGGTCACCCCACTGTGCAATTAACAGGGCAGGCGCGGGCTGTGGTTCTCTTTCCACCGGATGCATTTTCCTTCTGGCTGGATAATAAGGGTAAGCTGGTTAAATTGGTTCATATCGGCATAGAGCGCAAAGAAACGGTTAAGCATCTCACCAAACAAATGAATATCGCCCTCGCCCGTAAACCCGTTGTTGTCGAGCGTCACTTCAATATCCAGCCCTCGTAACAGGAAGCCCTGTTCGAACCGCTGCAGACGATGATGAGCCACATGCTGAATCGCCTCCAGACGCCGGATGTTCAGTTCATCATCTTGCCAGTTGTACAGCGCAAGCGTTCCACGCAGCACTTCAGCGGTACTCATCATGTTGAGGAACCCTGATCCCAGGTGGCTCAGTACTCGCCAGTGGAAACGGTCTTCAGCGGGCGGGTAAACCGGCAGCGTTGGCTTGCAGAGGTTGCGCACTGAAAGCTGCGTATCCACGACCTGCTCACAGCGGTCAAGCAGTGTACTCTGCAGCGCCCGGCGCGGCAGTTGACCGTTCGTGCCGGTGATTTGCAGCGACACAACTTCACGCTCGACAAGTCGATCATCTTCCCACTGATGCCCCCCAAGAATTAACCAGGTGTCATACAGTCCGGTCACGCTGCGCTTAACGCGCGTATGGTAATAGCGCGGAGGCGCATGGCGACGCATCATCCCCCCTTTGTGGCGGAAGCTGCTGAACGGAACATACTCTGCGTCATTGGTTCGGTTTGAACCGGTAACCGAATCCACAGCATAAATCTCGGTATGCCCGTCCTGCAGCCGTTTAGGACGCAGCAGATATTCACTTTCAAGTCCGGTGATGATGAGCGGATCAGCCTCCAGGGTAAACAGGTTAATCACCGGTACGCAGTGGAGGCGAATGGCATCATCGGTGACTGGCAGATCAGGCGGCCACGGTGTACTGAGCACCACTTCAATGTTGAAATACTCCGCCCCGGCAGGAGGTGTGATCCCCTCCAGGCCGTTGAGATGGACGAACATAAACTTATCCCGGAAGGTAAAGTATTCCAGCAGCAACTGATAGCCGCTGAAAGCACTATCGCCTTTCGGCCACAGACGGTCTTCTTCGGCAAACCCGCCCGGCGAGAAATACCCGTCAAGGCGGATACGATCAGTCTGACCGGGCAGGCGCATATACAACGCCGCCTGGCGTTTCGTTAGCATCAGGTGCAACTGGCTACTGACCGGAGCATCAGCCCCAAGATACAGGCTCAGGCAACTAAGATCAGCATTCGACCAGTCCGCCTGACTGCTGCAGGCAAAGCGTATCCGTAGCAGCGAGCGACCGTCAGGTTCGGTGGTCATAGTGATGCCTGAAACACTGAGGGGATTGAGCATCACATCCTGCGTGGTACGGTAACGACAAACGGTGTTCTTCGGTCCTACTGGTCGGGAATACACTTCAAGACCTGCAGGCACCACTTCCGCCATTTTCATGGCGTGTAGCGCCGGGGTGAGTGCCACGACTGAAAGTGAAGGAATAGTGCGCAGATAGTGTGGCCAGAGCATACTGACCAGCCCTTCAGTAAGCTCAGGCAGATCGTCGTCAATTTTTTCACGCAGCCGCCCCATCGAAAAGGCAAAGCCTTCAAACAGACGTTCGACATACGGGTCCGGTGTACCGGCTTTATCCATGTCCAACATCGCAGCCCGATCAGGATGAGTTTGTGCGAACTCTTTCGCCGTCTCACGAAGGTAGCGCATTTCCGCATCAAAATAGCGTAGTGTTAGATCTTTCATAAAAGAATGGCTCAATATATAGAAAAGAATGTTCTCTTCCCTAAAAGGGAATGCTATCTCACCACTTTGAGGGGAGTGAGAGAAATGGGTTTTATCTTCTCATTTAACATTTCAAATCCGGCAGATATTTTTCTGAACATATTCCCCACCCAATATCTTAAAGCCAGCTCAAAATATATATTTCCGCCGACCGCCAGACATATTTCTGGGATAAATAGCGATATCTGACCATCGATAACCTTCAGTATTGAGAGCACAAAAACAGACAATTCCATCAGATGAACTAACCTTAACCTCCTCTTCTGGCATGATTCCATCTCCAGAACCAGGACAACCCGTAAGGATGAATAAACAGATATCAATAAAAGATGTATAAGCCAGAGATTTTTATTCGCTCTGTAAATTAAAGGGAAGACAACTACTGCAATGAACTCATATTTTGTTATATGGAGTGATTGACATAAATATTGCGCTAGTCAGTGAAATTTCACCCAAATTTAACCTCCGTAATGTTCCTTCTTTTTTATGAGCCATTCCGATTCATCCTCCTGATAAATAAATTTTTATCCAGTTAATAACATTCTCTAACTACACAACACTGCGGCTCGCGCCGGATCGAGCTGAATCAGCCCGCCGAGCAATTTTTCCATGACTGGTCCGAGCCGAACCTTGTCTGCCTCACTTCGACCGGCTTTCAGCCGCAGGAGTTTCAGATGGCGAGCCTGAACTTCAAACAACAGTTCAGGTTCCCAGTCGCCAAGAACCACTTCTCTGGCACGCTCACCCAACTCAGCAAACAGGTGCACCGCCAGATCATTTTTACCGTACTGTTCAGCAATGCGCCCCATCAACAGGCGCAACAGCCACTTCTGGCGAACTGTCGTTATGCCGGGCTGGGTCTGTAACCATCCCAATGCAGCCTCCGGGCCTTCATTATCAGCCAGTGCCACGGCTTCAGGTTCCAGCGCCAGAATGTCATCATTACTGGCTATTAGCGGGGCAGATGATGTGTCATTGCTCCATCCCCCCGTCATATCCAGCACACTCTGTTGGAGCCAGTTCAGCGTTACTTCATCGGCAAACGGCGTTCCGTCACTAAACGCCAGCGTCTCCAGCCCGGATAACCGCTTCAGCAGCCCTTTCAGGTCAGCGGCGATGATGGCGGCCAGAGTGTCTTTACCGGACTTCGTCAGTGCCTGATGGATATACCACTGCAGATCCAGCCACAAATGATTGGCACCTCGGGAAAAAGTACTGTCTGCAGTTTCCAGCATTTCCGCCCAGTTTTGTTGCAGGTAAAGGCGCTTGAGCAGTGCTCGCTGGTCAGCCCTGGGAGGCTCGATACGCGTGCGTCCCTGCGCATCCGGAGCCGGAATAGCCCGCAGGGTATCGTGACGCAGACTTTTCATCAGATGGTGCGCTGACAACCAACCGTCAGGCTGTTCTCGCAGGTATTCACTGAGTGTGCGTGCCTGCGTCAGCAAATCCTGACCGGAAGTGATCCGCCCGATAGCCGGAGCATCGCTCTGGCTCGCCGTGGACGGTATCTCGGTGCCGCTGGCGTTCTGTGGTACAACCGCATCCACGCCACCCGCTTTCTGCAGGCGGTTTTCCAGTGCGCCGTACAGCGCATTCAGTTCAGGACGGGTTTCATCCGATTCGTTTTCGGTTAGCTGAGCTATCAGAAGCAGCGCACCGGTGGTACGCAACGCATCTTCCCTGACCACTTCCGGATACAGTGAAAGGGAATCAGTCATACGTGAACCAGCCAGCCACTCCAGTGCTGCCTTACGGCTGCGGTCACGCTGCGGATGCAGCTGCGTGCCGAAGCGGTCTATCAGACCGGCCAGCAGCTCAAGACCTTCTGCCAGCCCCTGCTCGCCTTCACGATGCAGCCTGGCCCAGCAGTAATACGTCGCCACACGGATATCTTTGGCGGTGGTGGTGAGCAACTTCTCCGCCAGTCGGCAAATGAGTTCGGTATCTGCCCCGGAGAGTTTATTGACCTCCTCGCGCATTTGCTGGAAGTCATCGTCATACCCCGGGTCTTCCCCTACAGATGATGTCCCTGATAACGGCAGCAACCAGTTGTTCCACTGCACCACACGCTCACCAGTAGCGCCTAGCAGTATCGCCTGCTCTGTCTGGCAAGCTCTAAATAAAGTATCCAGCGTACTCATCAGTCAACCGCCTCTGCATTACTGGTCGCGCTGGCAAGCTGGTTTGACGCTGCCACTCTGACCGTGTTGAAGATGGTTCCCGGCAGACGAAAGTTACGCAGTTTCAACAGTGCCAGCGGCCCCTCTCCCGCCTCGGAACGCAAGGTATAATTGAGCAGGCGTCCATCCTGAGCTTTCCAGCTCAGTGTGTAGCTACTGCCGACGCCTGGATAAGCACTGATCTCAGCCTTATCAAGCAGGCGTATCCAGCCCCACGTTCCGGGAATATCCGCATACTGACGGGTGCCAGCCTGGGTACTTATCCAGCTCAGGCTCACGCCAGGCGCTTCTGTGTCCGCAGGCCAGGTGAAGCTCCTCCACGCCGGCATCTGATTCACATAGGTCAGTTTTTGGCTGTCGATAATCATGTCGGTTTGCATCACGCCATCAGAAGTGCCTGGGCGCAGTTCGAACTTCATCCCGGCATTACCTTCGGTAAAGGCAACATCCGAGATATAGCTCAATGTGTTGATAGCGTTGAGAAACGCCGGGTTAAAAGCCAGCCCTTGCGAATTGATACTGTCCGGCACCCAATTATTCCCATTCTTGTGCAGTACGCCTTTCAGGCGTGTCTGCAAAAACTGCGAAATACGACCGGAATCGACATTGAGGTATTTGGCAAGCAGCGGCAAAGATACATCGCTGCTGGCGTTGTTGAACGGATAACTCCCGCCAAAGGCGGAGTTCCACTCGGCAACCACCGCTTGCTGCCACTGGGCATTAAGACTGTCCGCCGCAGGGGTCAGAACCAACTGCCAGGCCTGCTCCATCGGATTTACAAACACCGCGCGCCCAAAGCCACTCCACTCCTGACCAAGCCCGGCGGCAATCAGGCTACCGTAGTCACGAGTATCGGTTAGATCTACAGCTTTGCCCTGGAATACCGTCTGAGCAATTGTTTGGGTCATCGCCTGCGGATCGGCGGCATTAGTCACCTGTTGCAGGCGCAGGCGCACCTGCGTCACACGAGTCAGGTACGACTGCAGACTCTGCTCCTGTGCCCCCGTGCGGCTCTTGTCCATCAACTCCAGCACCGGGCCGAATGTTGCATCCAGCGGTCCATGTACACCTACGCTCTGGTCAATAGCATCCTTGTTGGCATCGCCCAGCAGATTTTTGGCTGATTTCACCAATGAATCTGAAATTGCTTCACCGGTCTGCCCGGTGCGCCCCTGCACGTTCAGGGTGTTCATCAACGCCACCAGAGGTGACTGACGCACGTCAGCCATCAGGGTCAACTGGTCAATGGAGTCCGACAGCGTAGCGGCCTGGTTCCAGCTCAGGCTATTAAGGAACTCCAGCCAGGCTCCGCCAAAGTCTGCGAAATAGCGATCCGTCAGGCGATTTTTCAGCGCCTCAGGGGCGGTCTCTTCCGATTTATTCGCCTGACGCTTGCTGTCCGTGAGTACCCAATCGAGCTCGTCCCGCCGCGCCTTCACTACTTTCTCGATGGCAGGCTGTACCGTCTGCTCCCATGCCTGACGGGTGAACATCCCCGGCACAATTTCGGTAGTACTGAACAGGCGGGCAGCATCGGTATCACCGGTCATATCCTCCAGGCGCATATCGACATACAAGTGCGCCACCTGCGAAAGCATCTTCTGATAGAGGCTCGACTCACTGTTACGCACCCCCATCAACCGAACCAACAGCGAGCGAGCCTGGCTGACCATGCTTTCATCAGCATGGATCTTCCACTCAGGATGCGTGACCAACTGCGCAGCATAGAACGACAACAATGATGGAGCCATTCCTTGCCAGACACCGTCTTTCACACCGTGACGTTTCGGCCAGTTGTTCAGCAAAGCAGATCTGAACCAGGCGGCGTCCATATGTTCAGGACGCGCCAGCATCAGGTAGAGCTTAAGCTGTTCCCAGGTGCTTTTTGCCCTTTGCTCCCGCAGCGGGCTACCTGGTGGCAGCGCATTAAAGGCGCTGACCTGCTTTTGTAGGTGATCTGCAGCCGCATCCCGCAACAGCGGCAGTGCGATTTCCTGATAACGAGGCCAGAGTGCCGTCAGCAACGCATTGTTCTGACTTAATCCCGCCTTTTCATACCAGGGCACACCATGCTCAGAGCGATACTGCAGACGAGCCAACGTTTTTTGCAGCTCAAACAGTGCGGACAAGCGTTGCTCCAGTGGCTGGTTTTGTTGGGAAGCCATCGCTGCCTGGGTATTTGCAGTATTAATCTGACCACGATTAGTCCTCCAGGAGACGCCCATCCAGCCCCCCCACCCCACCATCACCAGGGCAATAACAGACGCTATAACCTTCTGCCATGGAATGCCTGGCCTGACGGGACGCAGTGCGGCAGGAAGCATCCGAACAGATTCAGGCAGAGCATCCCAGCATTTGTCCATTCCCCATTGATGCGGCACGGCACGTTCACCGCTGGCAGAGGGTTGACTGAACACCAGCCCAGCCAGGGGCAGCGGACGGTATGGATTAAGCATCGCCGACAGCGGTGCGGTCACGCTCTCCGGTTTACGGATAAGCTGGTCGGCAAGCCTCAGCAAAAAGTTATGTTTCACCTCACCGCAGGTCTGTTGTAGCCCCTGTAAAGTCAGTTCCGGCGTCAGGATAGCCAATTGTTTAGCTAACCCTTCGGTACAACACCCGGCGGGCAGTTGGCAGCCAGCAGCCTGCACAACACGTCCTTCAGGCTTACCCGCTCGCGGATGCAATGACCAGATATACAGGGGAATCTTCCAGCCCAGCGCCTCCATGCGGCTGCTTATGGCATGAGAAAGAGAGTCCATTGCGCTTTCAGAAGGCACGGGCAACGGCTGTTCCAGACCAGGAACAGACAACTGGTCGAAAGCCGAGGTGACCCACACCAGACCATCCACCGGGCGGCGGCGCAGTTTGCGTAGTGCAGTCAACCAGATATTGTCGGCTGGCGTATTGAGATCACCGCCCCACAAAAGCAGAGTGCCACGATCTTCTTGCCAGAATTGAGCGGTCAGTTTAGGGGTCAGCAGCTCAACATCTGAGGGTGTACCGGTTATCAACAGGATGCGGGTTTTACGTCCCCAGCGACAACCGTAGAGATTACGCATGGCGAGACGGATGGTGTCGACGGTGACGTTGTGGGGTGCTGTTTGAACAAGTCGAGACTCGCCTTTTGGCAACTTATTGCTACACATTGCCCGGATGCGAGCCCAGCTCTGGTGAACAAGCAGCCCAGCAGTTTTACCATGGAGGACAAACATCAGGATAATTATCACGCCAGCTAAGGCCAGACATTTCATTCCTGTGTTATGCAACCCCACATCATCCCCAAAATGCCAGATGAGCCAGGCGATTCCAGCTCCCCAGAACACGGTTGCGCCCAATTTCCCCCAGTTCCCACGCCAAAATGAACTATTCATTTCATCTGGTTCCCTGTTGTCACTGTATTAATAAAACTTTGCTCTCCCTCAGAGGAAAGCATCAGGCTATCAACATGCTGCATATTTACGATATCGCTGACCACAGCAGCCATAACCCACGACGAAAATGGTCCGCAGATTCCGGCATACTTTTCCAGCCAGTGTGTCTGCTCGACTTTCCAGATATCGCCATATGCTTTTGCGCAGTCCAGTAAAGTGGCAAACAAAGCCCCCCATACAGCCTTATCACCCACGATACTTTTGGTAGCACAGGCCTGAGTCTGCGTAGAAAAAAAGATATCCAGCTCATCTTTTGCTTTCACAATGTCCAGCGACATGGGTCGCAGAAGGCAAGCACCATGATGAAGCTGGTATTTGGTCGCAACATCGTCGGAGGTCAGCAGCAACGAGGCCAGAACATCGCTGTACTTATCCTGTCCCTCAGCCTGCTGAACCAGAATCAGGTCAATATCAGCCGTCGGAGACTGCAGGCGCTCAACCAGCCAAAGAAAAGACTTTGAATGCAGGATGTGCAGTACAGAAGTGGGGCGAGGGGGAACAATATATTGCTGCCATGCACTCGCAAACGCAGCCCTCAGGGCATCCTCGTCTTCAGATGAATCTGTCAGGAGCGTCACGCTAAATGGCAAATCAATCGGAACCCGCACCAGCGCATGGTTTACGCCTGTGAGAAAGACAGAAAATAGATCGCTCCCCTCAGGCAGAGATAGACGACGCGCCTGAAAGGTGTGCTGCTCCAGCTCAGCAGGAGCTTGCATGAAAAGGCGTGACGTGAGTGCATCAGGAAATATAACGGTGCTGTGTAACACTGCAATATTTCTCCCGGCCCATGCAGTCCACTGTTGTTGGGCATATTCGGCTTCATCCCTTTCAAACTGGTGCTTTTCACACAGGCTATTGTATCGCCATCCCCGCAGACAGATGAACATAACCCAGACCACCAGAGGGCAGGCAGCCACACACCAAAGATTAAATTGCTGCAGAGGGCCAACCAGCCCATTCACGTGCAAAACAAAAAGCAGCACACCTGTGATGAGAGCCACAATACCAATAACCAGCCATAAGAGCAGTGGAGGTTCTTCCGGCATGGGTGATACCGTTGATTTCTGACGTTCCCAGCTCATTACTTATCCTGTTACACAATCCGGGGCACTGGAGAGAACCTGGCAGCCACATACACAATGGCAGCCATCGACAACAATGGCTTTGCCATCGGAAGACCATTCAGGCGATCCTTCAATAATGGCGTTAATACCATGCCCTATTATCGGACAGCTGATTTTGTCCCCAATAAGTGCAACATTTTTGCCGTTAACAATCATGGTTGAAGAAGCTGAGATCACTGCACCACCATGCGTGGTTTTATCGCCAAGTAACACAACACCTTTAGACATATGAAACTCCATATTTAACTTATACATATATATTTCACTATATATAAGATTATTACTTCTCTGTTTTAATTTTTTTAACTTATCACGCATTTGAATCACCTTCAGAGCAACTTTTTTTGAATAGGTCGATAGCCTGATTTTGATTTTTAGTAATTCCTTTACCATCGAAGCACATCGTACCCAAATGATACATAGCTGAAGGCTGGCCTTGTTTTATCGAAAGTTCAAGCTATTTTCTGGCTTTAGAATAATTCAATGCAACTCCCTTACCATTAAGGCATGTATAACCTAAATACATCTGAGCTGTAGCATTGTTTTTATTCGCAGCTTTCTCATACCAATAATCAGCCTTTTCGTAGCTCTGAATGGTTTCTTTTCCGAAATAATACATATCGCCTAAATCAACTTGAGCATTCGTGTTTCCGAGTTCAGCAGCGTTCTGATAGAGTTTGAATGCTTTTTTCATATCCTTCGGAACTCCCATGCCCATAAGATACATATTGGCAATTGTATTTGCATCATCCGCTTTAGATATTGATGTAGGATCGATAACGATTGATTGAGAGAAAATACGGATAGAAATAAGCAGAAAAAAACATGTAGAGAAATAGTTTCATAAAAAACCTTATCGTAGCATAAAACTGTAGGTTTTTTGCCAACTAGTATAGTTCTACTCACCAAGTTCCATAAGGATACTTTTTCCCCTTAATAAAATCAGGAGTATCTCCATAGTAAACATATCCATCAGGATGCCCTGTAACCTCTTTACACATATCAAGCCCCTCCCCAGAAGTGGTTGTAATTTTTGTGGATATTTGCTCAATATTTGGCTTTCCGTTATTTTGCAACCAAACACGGACTTTTCCTTCAGGTGCCAAACCAATCACCATATAACGAAAAAAATAAAACTCACCGGGGTTATTCCACTCAGGCTCTTTGGAAATCATTTTTTTCTTAGTATCAGAAGAAAAAAACAAAGTGGTTTCATAAGTTTTTTTGTCAATAATTGAGTCCCAACAAAACTTAATTATCTGTGGCGGTGCATCAGCCTTATTAAAAGTAGCTCCTGGTATTCCTACATGTGTCCCCCATGTTCCAACACTATTCCCTTGAGGCTGATCTATGGTTTTGAACACATAACCATAGCCGTCAACATCCAGCAATTTGACCAACGTAACCGTTGCAGGAAGCGATTTTGGAGTACTGAACGTGAAATACCATTTATCCCAAGGTACTTTTATTTTATCCTGCGCAGTAGTGTCATTGCATCCAACTAAAAATAAAAATGAAAGTAGCTGAATCATGAGCTTCATGCTTTTTCTCCCTTCATATTCCAGATGGACCGTATCCAGTTTTTATTTGGCATATTCACATAACCAATAAGATGTGTCATTTTCTCTGCTCCGTAGATTGTTCTTACCTGTTTTCCATCCAACCAGACTCTTTTAAATTTTATACCGTTCCAGTTTGCCGAGCAGTGAATATATTTACCAATAATTAGTAATTCATCAGGAGTGAATGGAACGGGAATACCTCCTGCCCTGATTATCCTCCCCTGTTTGATTGCTTTTTGGCTCAATAATTCAAGTTCGCCAGGTAACTTCATATCAGGGGCTTCGGGGTCAACATATTTGAACCTTGCCCCTGCCTCTTTTGCTGCATCCAGCATTACTCTTAGCGAAATTTTAGACCAGTCGTTGGGCACAATGCGCTTTAGTGTAATGCCTACTCCAACATGTTTCTCTATCGTTCCGACACGCTGTTTATCCATATCTATAATATAGTTATACCAGCATTCCATCTTCACTTCGCCAGATGGTAAAATATATTCAAGAGCTGGCACCACCTTTAACTCAAGTAACCTGGAGGCAATATTTTTATAAATCTGCGTACTTTCATTTATAACATCTTTTTTAACTTTCTCACCACGAGGTTCTGTCAGAAAACAATATTCCTGTTCATTGGGGTTATATCCTCCACCAATATCAGAATGTACACCTGGTAAAGTGAGTTCCGGCCACGCTTCTTTTATACTGTTAAGACTGAAGTTATAGCGGCATTCATGCATGGCGGCAATCTGGAAGACTTTCTGTGCGATATCTTTCGATAATGCCAACTCAATACCTGGGTTCACACCTCCATGTACATCAAACAAATCACTCACTGAACCAACAGCACAAACCGTATCAAATAGCCCCAGAAAGCGAATCTCTCCGGTAGGTTTTCCATGTTGATTTCGTCCGTTTAATCCCTTAGTTATTGCTTGCTGTATTGATTTGTCCCCATTTTTGACGCGATTAGAAAAATGGCGCGCAGCCGCAGCTCCCCGACTAAAGCCAAATACATCAAACTGGATTTTTTCGATAGCATAGTCAACTTTAGAATCACTGCTAAAAACTCGCCAAATTGCATCCGATATTTGTGAGATCCCTTCGTTGACTTTATCAACAACACCTTCAAAAACCTCGCCTATACCCATGCCAATAAGGCTATCCTCTTTATCTTTCGCAGTACCTATACCTTGTATATATATTGCCTGTTGATATAATGTTTTATCTGATATCACTTGACCGTCAATGGCATATAATTTATTTAACCAGTGGATGTTGGAGTAATATCCAAGGTAGCTCCCGGCCTCATTGCTACTCATGTCCAGTTTATGTATACAGGATTCGGCATCAACTTCCTTTACACCAACATCCATATCTGTGCAAGTACTCAGCAAGCGTTTATCGATGTTAAAGACGTTATTCCCTGTACCATCAAAAAACATCCCGATAGTAATCGTAATACCTGGTACAGGTTTACGCTTACAGATAACTGTTTTCTCTGACACATTCACATCAGTAAAGTGCTCGCACTCACTAGCTTCCCAAGCATGGAAATCACTCATGCTTATTTGCTCCCTGCTGCAGAATTACCGGTTCCAAGGATCTCAATGTTTAATTTGCTGGGCATTGAGGTATAAATTGGCAACGTTTTACCATTGTCATCTGAAATACCATGAAACACCTGCCCGTCAGCTGTCGTCACTTTATACTCAGTCTGTGAGATAATATTCCCGTTTTCATCAGTCAGAGAATAAATACCACCGTATCCTTTCGGAAATTCAGGGGCTGGCGTATTCAGCGAAGCGGCTCCCATTTTCTGAGCATTCACACATTTCCACAGAATATTACCTTCACAGCCCAGAATAATATTTTTACCCTGCAACTGAATGAACGACCCGTCCAGATTTTTCAGCACGACATCTTTCGCGGCGGTGATTTCAACCCCTCCCTCTGTACTGGTCACGGTCACATCTTTTTTCGCCGCCGCTTCCAGCGCATCATCCTGTGCCTGGATTTCAACCATCACCAACGACCATATGGGTATTTTTTGTCCATTATAAACCTCTTCATCCCCTCGCTATATTCATATCCATTAGGAAAATTAGTTTCATCTTTACACATATCAAGGTCTTTACCTGAAACAGTTGTTATTTTTGTATCATCTAATGGGATATCTGAATGACCATATTGTCTTAGCCAGACTCGTACTTTTCCTTCCGGCGCTAACCCTATTAACATCGTTTGTCGGTATGCTTTTTTTGCAGATTCTAAAACATCAGGGTAAGGACTAATCATCTTATTCCATGTGTCTGGAGTGAAAAATAAAGTGGACTGATATATTTTTTTATCAATAATTGAATCCCAGCAAAATATCATTATCTGTGGCAGCCTGTCGGCTTTATTAAACTGTGTATTTCCCGCAGAGTTACGTTCACTCCACTTTCCTACACTGATACCTTGTGGCTGATCAATAGTCCGATATGTCGATGCATAACCATCAACATCCAATAGTTTTAACAATGTAACCTGTGCTGGTAAAGCTTTGGGGGTAGTAAAGGCAAAGTACCATTTGTCCCAGGGAACTTTAAGACTCTTAGATTGCTCACTGGTACAGGCACTAACAGAACCACAAAAAAATAAGACCGAAATTATTCTGGTGATTGATTTCATGATTTCCCTCCCTGCATATTCCAGACAGCACGAAGCCATCCTGGATTTGGGCGATTGATATAAAAAAGCAAATCAGATGATTTTACAGCACCATAGATTGTTTTCACTTTATTCCCATCCAGCCAGACATCTTTAATAACAACTGGGTTCCAGTTGGCGGAGCAGTGAATATATTTTCCAATCAACTGTAATTCCGCTGAGACAAAAGGCGTCGGCACACCACCACTTCTTACAGTCTTTCCCTGATCAATTGCTTTTTCGTATAAAGATTCTAGCTCAGGCGGTAAAGTTAAATTTTCATCCTTTGGGAGAATCTCATTGAATACCCCTCCAGCATCCTGAGCCGCATCCAGCATTACCCTTAAACTAACTTTGCTCCAGTCATTAGTAACTACCCTCTCAATAGTTACTGCTGCCCCGACACGTTTTTGTGTAATGCCGCCACATTTTTTATCCTCGTTAACCAGATAGTCGTACCAGGTCTCTGTCTTCACTTCACCGCTCGGAAGTATCACTCTTAACGCTGGCTGGCTCTTCAGGTCAGGTATTTCTGCTGCGGAACGCCGGTAGATATCGGTCACTTCAGAAGGAATACTTTCACTGACAGTTTCGTTTTGAGGCTGGGTTAAAAAAAGATACTCCTTTTCCTTCGGATTATAGCCACCACCGATATCGGAATGTGCTCCCGGTAGGGCTAATTCCGGCCAGGCTTCCTTGATGCTGTTAAGGCTAAAGTTATATCGGCACTCATGCATTGCCGTGATCTGAAAAACTTTCTGCGCAATACCTGGAGGCAGATCCAGCTCAACGCCAGGGTTAACACCACTATGCACATCAAATAGATTACTTATTGTACCTACCGCACACACCGTATCAAATAGCCCCAAAAATCTGGTTTCACCTGCAGGTTTTCCATGTTGATTTCGACCAGCAAGCCCTTTAGTTATGGCCTGCTGTATAGCTTTATCGTTATTTCTGACACGGTTAACAAAGTGGCGAGCCGCCGCCGCTCCGCGACTAAATCCAAAAATATCGAACTGAATTTTCTCAATTGCAAAATTTATCCCATGATTAAGAGTCAGGAATTGCGAAATTTGTTCCGCAATAAGACCAACACCTTCATCAGATTTCTCAACTACACCATAAAACCAACCACCCGTCCCCATACTTATCGTGCTATCGTTATTACCCTTATCGGTGCCAATTCCCTGAACATAGACTGCTCGTTGATAAACTGTTTGTCCCTCAATTACTTCATTATTGGTGGCGTAGAGTGTATTAAGCCAGTGGATGTTAGAATAATACCCAATATAACTTCCAGCATTGTCAATTTTTTTCCCCAGTTTTTTGGCGCAGGCTTCAGCGTCTTCTGCCTTCATTCCAACATCAAGATGAGAGCAAGACTCCAGGATGCGATTTTGGGTATTAAATGCATTGTTCCCTGTACCATCAAAAAACATCCCGATAGTAATCGTAATACCTGGTACAGGTTTACGCTTACAGATAACTGTTTTCTCTGACACATTCACATCAGTAAAGTGCTCGCACTCACTAGCTTCCCAAGCATGGAAATCACTCATGCTTATTTGCTCCCTGCTGCAGAATTACCGGTTCCAAGGATCTCAATGTTTAATTTGCTGGGCATTGAGGTATAAATTGGCAACGTTTTACCATTGTCATCTGAAATACCATGAAACACCTGCCCGTCAGCTGTCGTCACTTTATACTCAGTCTGTGAGATAATATTCCCGTTTTCATCAGTCAGAGAATAAATACCACCGTATCCTTTCGGAAATTCAGGGGCTGGCGTATTCAGCGAAGCGGCTCCCATTTTCTGAGCATTCACACATTTCCACAGAATATTACCTTCACAGCCCAGAATAATATTTTTACCCTGCAACTGAATGAACGACCCGTCCAGATTTTTCAGCACGACATCTTTCGCGGCGGTGATTTCAACCCCGCCCTCTGTACTGGTCACGGTCACATCTTTTTTCGCTGCCGCTTCCAGCGCATCATCCTGTGCCTGGATTTCAACTTTTCCCTTCGCGGCGAACAGTTTCATCCCCGTCTTACAGGCCAGCATACTGATGGCTTCCCCCGCTGCCACCGTAAAACGCTTCAGTGCACTGATATCCGTATTCTGTCGGGACATAATCCCCACGCTGGCGCTGCCCGAGGAAACGCGCACACCTTCCGGACTGCTGATGCTGACGCCTTGTGGTGCATTCAGGACCATCCCCGGCTGTGCCAGGTCCGTCAGGGCATCCGTCAGCATTTTCTGACTCCGGATATCCGCCGGATACGCCTGCGCTGTTTCTGCCGCATCTGACAGACTCCGGGCAATACTCAGGGCATTTTCCAGCTGAGCAATTGCCTCCTGCATTGACAGCATTCTGTCGCCGGCAAATGCCTGTTTATCGGCGGTGATAAATACCCCTGCCCCACCACGAATGGATATATGCCTGTCCGTGCGCAACTCTGCCCCTTCCCCGCGCAGTTTGCGGGAGGCATCCACGTTATGCCCCAGATTCAGCTGCGTCTTTCCCCCGTACTCCGTACTGAGCTTGATATGCTCCTCACCGCGCCTGTCCTCCATCCGCAGTTTGTTCAGGCCGGCTGTGCGGATTACATTGCGCGTGTTGTTGGCTTCGGTGACGGGGTCTGCGTGGCGCGAGTCGTGCAGCGCATGGGCGATATACGGCCGGTCCGGGTCGCCTTCATGGAACGCGATGGCAACCTCAGTCCCCTGTATCAGCGGAAAGTGAAAACCGTATTTATCCCCGCCGTACGGTCTGGCAAAGCGCACCGGCATACTTTCCATGCCCTGACCTTTGTCGTCACGGTCGGCATCGAACTTCACCCGGTACATCCCCGACGCATCCTGCCACGCGTGGATATCGTTGTCCCTGGCGCTGGTCACCCGCGCCGTCATTGTCCCGCTCACCACCGGCCGTTTTTTAGCCGCCGGGCGCCAGCAGCGGTTTTCGTAATACGGCATCCCTTCCCACGTCACGGTCAGGGCATCCTTACGGCTCGCACTGTAAACCGTGCGGATAATCACAATACCGTTGTCCGTTTCTGACGGCAGGGTCGGCGGAACGGCCCGTTCACTGATGGTCAGCACCTGAGCCGGAGAAAGCCGGGCATCATTACTGCTGCCGCTGACCATTGTCTGCCCGGACAGAAAGCGTTCATGCTCAAGCCGCGCCCAGAAATTGCCGGTTTCCGCCGCCGGGGTGATTTTGTCGCCCCGTTCAAGATGACGCGGCAGGTAATGGTACACATCCCCGTAGGTGTTCCCTTCCCCGTCGCCACGGGTCATGTCCGCCGGCACCGACGTCAGGATGTTCTGCGCTTCACGGTGATTGTAATCATCCGCCGTCACCGAACGCGCCACCACATGATGCCGGACGTTAATCCCCCACACCGAATCCGCGCCATTGTCACTCATCCCCGACGGACTGCTGAGCGCCAGCGTTTTACCGAAGGTCCAGGCGCTCTGCCTGTCGGCAAAGTGCACCACTTCCGTCAGGGTGTCCGGCTGCAGGGTGAAAAAATAAAATATCCCCACTTCAGCCAGCAGGCGCTCAATAAACGCCAGGTCACTTTCCCGGTACTGGTTTATCTGCTCACGCTTCGGATAACCGGCTTTAAGAGTGAACTCATACTCCCAGCCTTTAAGACCATGCTCCTGCAGGACGACAGTGACCACTTCCGGTACAGATTTATTGACGAAAAAACGGTGGGTGCGGTACTGCCTGCCCAGCAGGGACAGAAACGGCTCAATAATTATCCGGTACGTCGCCTGGTCACGTGAACCGCTGACACGACTGAAATCTGTCACCACCCCGTGCACCACTTTCTGCCCGCTCAGCCCCGTCAGTGGTCCGGTTCCCATGGTCAGCGTCGCCGGTTTACTCAGTAACTGCGATGCACTGATGTTCAGGTCTCTGCTGGTAAACAGAACGGTGTACTGATACAGCCCGCTCATGCACTCCTCACCCCTGAAGGACTCCACATCCGGCGATGCGGTACAGGACGGAATATCCAGACGGTAGCGGTTCAGCCCGCCTTCAGTTAATGCAGACAGGGCGTTATTCAGCGTATCTGTCAGACTCATAATATTGACTCCATGAGATAACCCGTTGTCCATGACGCTGTTACCGGCGGGCAGGTTGCGGGATTAAATAAGGGATTCAGCCGGTAAGAAAAAGAGTGATTATGGCTCCAGCCCAACGGCACTAATAATGACCTTTAATAACAACAGTCTCATTTCAAAATACCCAAATTTTTGCAGTACAAAATTATCAGCAATAATCCGTGCCTGCTGTTCCATCGGATAATCACTTAGCGCCTTTAGCCAGGTTTAAACTCCAGTCCAATCCCTTCATCATCATTCCAGCCCAGCGTCAGCGAAATCGGCTTTTGTTTCGCCGCCATATGAACCAGCAATTGCTGACTCAGTACCGGCAAAATTTGCTGGTTGAGCAGGTTGTCGATATTGCGCGCTCCGGTGTCCGGTAGCAGGCAGGCACTGGTCAAAGCGTCATACAGACTCTCGTCAACATATGTGGTCAGGCCATAGTGGCGATGCAAGCGCGTGCTGACCTGTAAGAGTTTCATTGCCACGATGGCACGCATCGCCGCTTCCGTTAGCGGGCGATAAATCACCGTCTGGAAGCGGGCAAGCAGCGCAGGCTGGAAGTGTTCGCGCAGGATCGGGCGCAGCAGTTCGTGCAGGTCGCCTTCACTGGCATCTGGCTGTTCATCAAGCAACTGCATTACATAGTCGCTGCCAAGGTTTGAGGTCATCAGAATGACCGTATTGCGAAAATCGATTTCACGGCCTTCGCCATCGCGCATAAAGCCCCGATCAAAAACCTGATAGAACAGATTCATCACGTCACGATGCGCTTTTTCGACTTCATCGAGCAGCACCACGCTGTACGGGCGCTTGCGCACCGCTTCGGTGAGGATGCCCCCCTGCCCGTAGCCGACGTAGCCCGGAGGAGAGCCTTTCAGTTGGGAGACGGTGTGCGGCTCCTGATACTCGGACAGGTTGATGGTAATCAGTGATTTTTCACCGCCGTACATGACGTCAGCCAGCGCCAGCGCCGTTTCGGTTTTCCCTACACCACTTGGGCCAACCAGCAGGAACACACCCTGTGGACCATTCTCAGATGTGAGGCCTGTTTTCGCGGCACGCAGGCGCCGGGCGATGGCTTCAAGCGCCGCATTCTGCCCGACTACGCGTTTGCCGATTTCGTTTTCCAGCGTCAGCAGTTCGGTCTGTTCGTCTTTCATCAGCGACGACAGCGGGACGCCCGTCCAGTCAGCAATCACGGTAGCAACGGTACGCACATCCACATCGACTGAAAGTAACGGGTTGTTGTGCTGCATACCGTTCAACTCCTGTTGCAGGGAGTACGTTTTACTCTGACGGGAAATGTCCTGGCGGCTTTCCAGCAGTTGTTCGGTAAGTTTCAGCTCCTGACCGTACCGGGTTTCCAGTTCGTTGAGTTCAACGCTGAAGGTGTTCTTTTCCTGTTCTATTGCCGTCAGGCGTTCACCGTAGTTTTGACTACCGACAGCCATGTCTTCCTGTAGTGCCTGCCTCTCCATTTCAAGAGCGGTGATCCGGGAACGGATACGGGTCAGTTGTTCAGGCACGGTGTCGAGACTCATGCGCACACGGGCGCTTGCGGTGTCGAGCAGGTCAACGGCTTTGTCCGGTAGCTGGCGGCCTGTGAGATAACGTCGGGAAAGCGTAACGGCAGCGCGAACCGCATCGTCGGTGATATGCACATTATGGTGTCCGGCGTAGCGAGATTTCAGGCCACGCAGCATCAGGCAGGCGGTGTCATCGTCGGGCTCGTCCACTTTCACCATCTGAAAGCGGCGCTCAAGTGCGGCATCGCGTTCGAAAAATTGTTTGTATTCAGACCAGGTTGTAGCGGCGATGGTTCGTAATTCACCACGCGCCAGTGCCGGTTTCAACAGGTTGGCGGCATCCGCACCACCAGCCTGGTTACCCGCGCCAATGATAGTGTGCGCTTCATCGATAAACAGCAAAACTGGTACTGGTGACTGCTGCACTGCATCAATCACGTTTTTCAGACGCTGTTCAAATTCCCCCTTCACACCCGCTCCTGCCTGCAGCAGACCGAGATCAAGAGTGCGTAGCACGACAGGTTTGAGCGACTCCGGCACATTGCCTTCAGCGATTCTGAGCGCCAGCCCTTCTACCAGTGCCGTTTTACCGACACCCGGCTCACCGACCAGAATCGGGTTGTTTTTTCGGCGGCGAGAAAGAATATCCACCATCTGGCGGATTTCAGTATCACGCCCAAATACTGGATCGATTTTGCCTTCGCGGGCTTTGGCAGTGACGTCGAGGGTAAACTTATCCAGCACGTTTTGCAGTGCCGGGCTGAGTTCTCCCTCTTTTATCTCCGCGACAACGGGACTTCCAACAAACGCCAGCTCCGCTTCCTGTTGCACTTCAGGACGCTCGTCTGACTGAGCATCCAGTAACGGACGCAGGCGTTCCAACTGACTCAGACCCAGGGTCAATAATGGCCACAGACCATCGCAACGCACCAGGTTCTGCTTATCAACCAGTGCCATCATCAGGTGATGACTTCGGATCTGTGCCTCACCCGCCAGTGAGGCAATCAGCCAGGCTTCTTGCATCAGCGTCTGGATGTTTTCTGAAAGCTGCGGACGACGGCGCACTGAGCGCGGTTGTTTGTCGAGCCAGCCAAGCAAATCCTGCCAGAGGCTGTCCATGTCCCACTCGTAGCGACGAGCCAGCACAGTGAGATCGCCCTCGCCCTGCTCCAGCAATTTCAGCAGCCAGTGCTCCGGCAGAATTTCCGTATGCGCACGGGTCTGGCAGAGCGAAGCCGCCCCTTCCATCGCACGGGCACAGTAAGGGTTCAAACGTCGCAGCAGGATGGCTGGATTTTCCATGAATTTCTCTCTTTGTCGGTTCCTGGACACGCTACCGCCCCTCGCTGTTTCCCAGGAAGGAGACCAAAGCGCATACGGTCAGGCTGGCAGATTGTGGGTTCTTTGCTGAAAGCCCGTTGACTTCAGACGTTCAGCAAAAACGAAAAAGCGGACAGAGAATCTCTGCCCGCTCGTGACTTACGCGGTCGCGCGTTCGTTCCATGAATCGGAATGAATGATGTTGCCGTCTTTGTAGGTCCAGGTGATTTTTTCGTAGCGCAGTTCGATCTGCTCAAGGTGGTTGTGCTTCTCGAAAGAAGGATCTTTGATGTCGTGCATTACAGGGTTCACCTTCACCACTTTCACGTTCTCAAGTTTGGTGTTGAAGTACTCGACCTCCTGACCCGCATCGTTAATTTTGTACCACTTGAATTCTGCAGACTTGAGGGTCTGTCCGGTGGTCACCGCCTTGTACAGATATGGGCTGGAGGAATCGATTTCCTTGGTAAACAGGAACGGAGTGTGGATTCGGGTGCCGGTCAGCTTGCCTGTGTTGTTATCGGTCGGGATGTACAGGTTGTGTTCCTGAGCCACCACTTCGATGCTGCCTTCACGATCCTGAACGTCCACAGACCCTTTGATGTCCGCGCCGCCATCGTCCTTCAGCCAAAGATAAACAGGAATTGCCATGGAATTACTCTCTATTATGTTGTGATGCGCCATCATCCTGCGATGACGCCAGGGTGTGACCCGGTATCTGACAGGCATTAGCCTGTGATACCAGACTGATTTCGACACGGCGGTTTAGCGCACGGCCTTCCGGGGTGTCATTGGTTGCGAGCGGGCGACTTGCACCATAGCCCTGCACCGCAAAACAGCTTTCCGGCACGTCACCGGTGTCATGCATCCAGTCGCGCACCGCTTCGGCACGTTTCTGAGAAAGCGTCTGATTTCGTTGTGCGTTGCCGGTGTTATCTGTGTGACCGGCGACCACAATCAGCCAGCCAGGCCTTGCCTTGACGCCCACCAGCGAATTAACCAGCATTTTGGTGGACCCGGCTTTCAGCGCCGATTTGCCGGAATCGAACAGCGACATGCTGTCAAGGCGGATAGTCGTCGGCTCCTGTACGATTTTTTTGATAACCGTCTGCGGTGACGGTGATAGTGATGGTGGTAGCGGCAAGTCATTCACGGCGGCTTCAACAGCAGGTATCAGACGCCCCCCCTGATACAACCCGAGGCGATAACGCAGAGGTTCACCGCGCCGCTGCCAGTCTTCCAGCAGTGCGCCATCAGCGCGCAGACGCTGCTGTGCCTGGAGTTTAGGCGTGAGAGGGGCGTCGGAGAGACGGTGGTATAAGGCAAGATGGTCGCCGACATTGCGGATCAGACGCTGATTGTTAACCCAGGACGCCAGCATCGCCAGTGCAAGAAAAATGCCCCCCAGCAGCCCGGCATAGCGCCAGAACACCATCCGACGACTGACGCCACGACGACGCGGCAGCGCCGACAGCAGTAGTTCAGGCAACGGCAAAAGCTCACCGCTCTCCAGCGTATCAGGCGGCAGCGCAGTAACAGAGGCAATGTGTTGTTGCCAGAGATTGCCGGCGAGACCGCTCACGGGAGCCATGCACAGCCCTTGTATACAGGGCTTCAGAGCTGGCAGTTCTCCCTGACGCTCCGACAGCAGACTGTTAACTGCGGTATTCAGCCAGGCAAGTCCACTGTCCAGCCATAGCACCTGGCTCAGGCGGGACAGCCACTCACCCGAAGTTGTTTCTTGAGCCCAGCCGGTCAGTGACAAATTCCCCTGACCGGGTTGATATACCTGGAGTCCTGCCCGTTGGCTGACAGTAGTAAACCAGACCGGCTCAGCATCAACACAAGCGACTGGCGGTGACAGCCAGATAACGATCCACTGCGGCGGGAGTTGACCAAGTGAGATATGGCATTGCGCAGCAGCACGCTGCCAACCACGCAGACTCTGGGTTAACTCCGCATCCGAGGTGTGGCGTTCGGGTAAGATAGCCAACAATATCGAGATCTGTGACACCAGAGCCGAACGAATCTGAGTCAGGTGTTGAGCCAACAATGGCAACTGCTCTGCATCTTTTACCCACAGATACCAGCCCTGACGGGTTTCACGATGCCGTGTCCCCGCAGCAAATAATGCGCTGTTATCGCCACACACCAGAATGACTGCACCCTGAAAATCTTCCGGTGGCAGAGACTCAACCACAATATCTCTGAGCGCCGGTGCCCGTATCAGTAATGTCCGATACTGACGCCAGAGCATTCCCCCACAGACCAAAATAATCAGCAGGCTGAATGCCACACGACCCCCGACCGACGGTGACCAGAATCCCAGGATAAGCCACAGTGCCAGTACGCCCGCAAGGACGGTTAACAGACTCCGGTAAACATCACGCATCCTTTACCCCGGCCTGACCGTCTGACTCACCAGTTCGGTGAGGGAGGAAGAGAAGAAGTACCACAGCGCAGCCAGTACTGCCGCCCCGATAATCCAGGAAAGCCAGTACAGTCGGCGACCGCTGCGCAGACTGGATACCCTGGCGACAATCGGCGCATCCTGAGCAAGCGTAAAAGCGGGCACTCGTTCCCCCAGCGCACGCACCACGTCTTCACGACGTTCGTCATTCTGCGCCCGGTACTGTCCGACAAATCCCAGTTGTAAAGTACGGTACATACAGGTCAGCACGGCCATGTCCGGTGCGGACTCTTTCAACAGGTTGCGGATACGCTCCCATAACACCTCACCTGCGTTCAAAGTACCGAAGAAATGCGCCTGCAACGGATCACGGCGCCAGGCCAGATAACCATCGTCAGAAGTGCCCCGATTGAGAACGCTTTCATCCAGCAAGGCGCACAGCGCGTATACCATGTGCTCCTGGCTGCTATCACTGTAGCCCGCATCCGAAAGCGATTTGCGCGCTTCCTGAACCAGACGACAGGCCCGGCGATAAAGCCCGTCCCCGTCCCGAACTTCTTGCCCGCCGCGTAGCTGGCTGGCCATCAACCAGCCTGGATAGAAAATCTGTTCAATCTGGCTGAGACTGGAATTATTCATGCGCGTAACACCGCAAACAGTTCAAGTTTCACCTCCCCCAGTGAGCACGGGGTGTAAAAGGTACAGCTACCCGCCTCCAGCATCACCCGCGCCGCATCGGTACTCAGATCCAGAGAGAAGAACTGGTTTTCAAGGCGCAGAGGGATCGCCGCAGGCACATGGCTGAGTGGTTTTATAACCATGCCACTCAGCGCCACGTTCACGACATCTGAAACGTCATCGAGACTGCCCGCCTTACAAAGCTGCGGGAATTTCACTTGCAGTTCGTGATTCGGCATGGAGGAGCGAACGGAAAGATAGAAATCAGCCCCTTCACGCAAGCGGGCATCATGCAGCGATCCTTTCCAGAACTGATCGGCATGATCCAGTTGAATACTGATAACCCGGGAGGGCAGACTGGCTTCCAGCAATTTATCGAGCAGAGTCAGCAACGGCGGGAACACTCGTTCAGGCGTATCATGCTGATAAACAGGAATATCACTGGCATCGTGCTCCAGTGAAAACGTCAGCAGGCTGCCTGCCAGGCGGGTCAATTCACGGTAGAGCAGCTCCGGGTGGCGTCCTGGAGTCTGCATCAGTTCGGTCAGCACGGGTTCGGCGCTATTCAGGGCATTGAGTAGCCAGAACAGAGAAACATCAGCCACCGCAAAATCGGCCAGACGCTCGTTGCTTTCGCGACGCATCGCCATCAGACGCTTACGTCGTGCCTGCAGACGAACCAACAGATCGCTCAGTTCAGCCACAAGCAAAGGGCTTGCCGCAATCGAGAGCATCGGCGGGATAAAAGACGGATCACGATTCCACTGTCCCTGCGCATTACGTGCCAGACGAGCCACCGGACAAGTCAGGTAAGCGGTATTTTCCTGCGTAGATAAACGAAGCGTGACGGCATTACGCAAAATGGCCAGTTCACCACTTTCATGCCCGGCAAGCTCCTGAACCACTACGCGTTCAGATTTCCAGCGACGCGGGCGCTCACTGTCCTGACCATTATCCAGATTGCCACCACTGGCACTCAGCAAAGGCAGCGCCACAACGACTTCAACAACCTCAGAACCGTTTGCGACGGATAAATCACAGACCGGTGGAAGATTATCCGCCAGGTCAGTATCAACCATCGTGCCGTCCTGAAAACGTACCACCAGACGGGTAGCATTCAGGCGTGACAATACAAGGGCTGCGGTATCGAATTCAGCATTCACCACGCCCCAGGGATGGGAAATTCCCATTCCTGCAACAGTGTCGGCAATATGTTCGTCCCAGCGAGCCTGCTGCTGGAACTGTTGTGGGGCCAGCGCGGCCCCATCCTCCCAAAGTGGGCGAAAAATTTTCATCCCTGATTTCCCCTCGCCTTACGACTTGGCTTTCGGCATCTGGGAAACCAGTGAGAGATTGATGTCCATCCCTTCCACCTGAAAGTGCGGTACGGCGTAGAGTTTCACGCGGAAGAAGCCCGGATTATCATCAATGTCCTCCACCACAACTTTCGCATCACGCAGCGGGTGAGATGCCTGCAACTCATCACCCGGGTCGGTCATTTCAGTCACAAGACCACGAACCCAGGTGTTAAGCTCCAGTTCCAGCAACCGGCGATCCTTGGTGGTGCCAATGTTTTCACGTTGAATCAGCTTCAGGTAATGAGCGATGCGCGACAGCAGGAAGATGTAAGGCAGACGCGCATTGATGCGGCTGTTGGCAGTAGCATCCGCAGTATCGTAGAGAGCGGGTTTTTGCGTGGAGTTCGCCGAGAAGAAACACGCATAATCGCGATTTTTGTAGTACGACAGGGGGATGAAACCAAGATTCGCGAACTCGAACTCGCGGGTTTCCGGGATCATCACCTCTGAGGGGATTTTTACCTGGTTGCCGGTGCCAAGATCATACAGGTGAATTGGCAGATCCTGCACCGCACCACCCGCCTGTGGACCACGGATTTGTACACACCAACCGTTATTGATGAAGCTTTTCACCATGTTGGCCGCAAAAGCAAAGGTGGCATTGGTCCACAGGTATTTATCGTGATCCGGGCCTTTCACCTCTTCAACATAATTAAAACTACGCACCGGTACAGTGTCCGGGCCATACGGCAGGCGACCCAGCACGCGTGGCATAACCAGCCCCAGATAACGGGAATCGTCCGTATCCCTGAAACTTTTCCATTTAATGTACTCGGCGCGGTCAAAGTAGTTACCGATATCTTTGATGGCCGCAACGTCTTCCATTGACTCTTTCAGGAAAAATTTCGGACCTGCAGAACCGATAAATGGCATATGAGCCGCTGCGGACACTTTTGATAAATTACGCATCAGCGCCACATCCTGCGCAGATGCATCAAACTCATAAGCGGAAATCAGCGCGGCAATTGGCTCGCCACCAGGCGTGTCATACTCATCAATGTAGGTATGTTTGTACAAACCACTCTGGATAATTTCCGGGCTATCTTCAAAGTCCTGACGCAGGTCTTCTTTAGATATATCCAGCAGTTCAATTTTCACGTTCTGGCGGAAATCTGTTTTATCGACCAGCGATTTCACGCCGCGCCACAGACTTTCTACCGCCTGAAAGTCCTCATGATGCATAACGGCATCAAGCTGACGGCTGATCTGGTAATCCAGTTCAGCGATATGGTGGTCAATCAGATTTTTGTCGAGCTTTTCGACTTTCGATCCCGATTTTGTCAGACACTCCAGGAACACCTGCATCCCGGCCGTTAAACGTTCATCCGCAGTGGCATCCGACATCGCCTGTGCGTCCTGCCAGATATCCAGAGAACTCAGCTCAGAGACCGGGTTGAGATTAATTTTTTCAAACAGGGAAGCATAAACTCCAGCGGCAGCAGGATGTTCAAGCACCACACTCTCGCCACCTGCGGCATTCTCATTTTTTACAGACATCAACATTTTCCTTATTAATCCGTTAAATCGTCATGACCGTTACGGCTGTTTAGGTGCCAGAGCGGAAAGTTCTGCTCTGAGTTCTGCACTTAATGCCGGGTCCAGCAAAATGTTTTCCAGTTCTTTACGGAAAGTCTGGTTATCCAGAAGGTTCGCTTTTAAATCACGAAGTAAATTACGCATGGAAAGCATGGCTTTTAGCTGTGGTATTTGTCGGGAGACCTGTTCCGGGGAGAAATCCTTTATGCTCTGGAATGTTAACCTGATGCTGTCTTCACTACCGTCATCAGCAAGTGTGTTATTAACGATAAGATTTACTTTTGGGGAATATTCAGAAAGGACTGCATCAAAATTATTTTTGTTAAGATTAACTTTTTTACGTTCAGATAATGGCGCGGATTCCTGACCATTACTAAAATCACCCGCAACCAGTAACTTCAGGGGTAATTCTGTTTTCTTACTTGCTCCCCCGGTGTGCAGATCTAATTTCAGATTAATACGGGCCTTCGGTATCTCCCGCTGGAAGCTGTCACTCATAGTTCCCTCTCGTAATTCAATTAAAGTCAAATTAATCACAATACTTCATTAACTCGATGCTAAGGCAATATGGAAATCAAAAAAGCAATGCAGATCAACATATTGAGAATAAAAAATAATGGGAAAATTGCCTGACAATAAAAATAATCGCAGCCATATCAATTGATTAAAAACGTCTTTATAAATATTCCCAATTATATTTTTATTATGTTATTTTGTTTTTTATTTACCACAACATCTCTTAATAGACAGGCTATACATAGTGCAAAATACTGACTTACCCGCGCCTATGCCACAGATACTGTTATCTGATAGTTATGTCCATGTTGCCTAAGTAATTCATAAGTATTCGCCGTGTAATGACATTAAATTCTTGTCCGGCAATCAGGTCATCCCCGTATCCACAGGTCTCAATATCGGCGAGGAGATTTTATTTTAGGCAAGCGGAAATTTGCATTACAGCATATTCAGGCCTACACCCGAACGACCTGATTAACCATAAAAAATTGATTCAGCGCAGCATGTTAATTATTCCTGGATCTTACATTGTCATTGCACAGTAAATGTAGAAACTTATGCGTAACGGAGTATTTATGAGTTTTAAACGTTTGGTTATAATTACCGCAATATCCTGTATGTATACCGGATTTGCATTTGCAGCGAACGTCACATTGAACCCTGCCCAGGTAGAACATCTGAATAACGTCATTAATCACGAGGTAAAAGGGAAAGATGATCGTAATTTTGTCTATACCAACTGGACAGAAGCTCAACGTGTGGCCGAATTCATTTGCCGACCACTCGCACTAAAAGAGCTACAGAAGCGGTACACCGACGTAGATAAGGTTATTTTCGATCAGGGAAAACATAATATGCAGCGTCTGATCTCACCTGCACTGCTGACAGGTAATGGTCAGTACCGTAGGGGGATTAACTGGACGACCTTTCACTTCGCCTGTGAACTGTCAGTGAAAACCGGAGAGGCGATGGCTTTCAGGTTGTTGAGAAATAAAACCCTGACCATGGCTCCGGGGCCCGTTATTCGCTCCGGGGAGATCGGCCAGTGAAAAATATTCTTACCGCGTTTCTCATCATCACTCTCCCTGCTTTCTCCGCCACGGCAGCCAGTTTTGACTGCCGCCAGTCCCGCAGTGCGGATGAAAAAGCAATTTGCTCATCACATAGCCTGAACGATTTGGATGTGGAGATGAGTGTTAAGTATCAGTTTCTTCATGGGCTTTACGCGATGGGAGCCGCCGGGGAACTGCATGACTCACAGGTACTATGGCTGGCTGAACGTCGCCAGTGTGGTGGCGATACAACCTGCCTGACGAAAGCATACAAGCAGCGCCTGAAAACGTTGAACCATCTTTATGACGCGATTAATAAACCACTCTGAGTCTGGAGTGAACTGGTGGTTGTCGGAGACGCCTTCATACAAGGCACCTCCTTACCGGCGCGTGTAACGCAAAAAGAGCCTGATGATTATTCTTCCATCGGCTCTTTCTCTGAAGTGAAAGAAGGCCCAGGACGGACGTACTCGCTGGCATATGTGGCTCCAGCTCAACCAATGATAATCACTATCGTTATTTTTTATTTAATAATAATCTCCTAAAAAATAGATATAGCCAAAATTCAATCCTGCCTGGTTTAATTCCGCATCAACCACCAGAAATAATCAATCTCTCAACTATCATATCGTTTAATATTCACCGCCAAAATTTTATTATTTTCTTCTGCTTTACAGGGAAATTGTCAATCTGTTTATTATGCATGACTTAAATAGTTAATCGAAAAACATCATCACCATTACTGACGTGTTTTATTTATTGATAACAGTGTCATACGTTCTTTTTTTACAATGAAACAATCAATTGCTAAATTGTTTTTTAACTCAATAGTTAAGCGCGCAACGTTTTAATAAATGATAAAAATCCTAAATTCCTTGTTCATAATGTAGGGGTGTGTTAAATAGGTGGGCAAAATTTGGTTCCCCCTTCTCGCCTGTAATATTGCAGCATCTTCGCACTCCCATGAGACATTGCGACTTAATAAGAAGGTGATAAGCCCTGCATAAGCGCATGGGCTGACCATGATTTTATATTCATAAAAATATTTCGTTATAACCCATTGATTTAATATCAATAATTTATTGTGGGTTCGGGTTTGTTGTGACTGTGGCATTATTTCCGTGCAAAGGAGCTGATATGTCTGAAAGACATTTACCTGATGACCAGAGCAGTACTATCGATCCATATTTAATTACCTCTGTTCGCCAGACCCTGGCAGAACAAGGCGCAGCATTACAAAACTTGTCTAAACAACTGGATTCCGGGCAGTACCAGCGTGTCCTTAATTTGATAATGAACTGTAAAGGGCACGTTATTCTTTCGGGAATGGGTAAATCGGGGCATGTCGGTCGTAAAATGTCAGCGACGCTGGCCTCTACCGGTACACCGAGTTTCTTTATTCATCCGGCAGAAGCGTTCCATGGCGATCTGGGGATGATTACGCCCTACGATCTCCTGATCCTTATTTCCGCCAGCGGTGAAACGGATGAAATCCTCAAGCTAGTTCCTTCACTGAAAAATTTCGGCAACCGAATTATCGCCATTACTAATAATGGAAATTCCACGCTGGCGAAAAATGCTGATGCCGTGCTGGAACTCCATATGGCGAATGAAACCTGCCCGAATAATCTTGCACCAACAACGTCCACCACGCTGACCATGGCGATCGGCGATGCGCTGGCTATTGCCATGATCCATCAGCGCAAATTTATGCCAAATGATTTTGCACGTTATCACCCGGGGGGCTCATTAGGCCGCCGCCTGCTGACCCGCGTTGCGGATGTCATGCAGCATGATGTTCCTGCGGTGCAGCTGGATGCGTCATTTAAAACCGTGATTCAACGTATCACCAGCGGATGCCAGGGAATGGTGATGGTAGAAGACGCAGAAGGCGGGCTGGCAGGCATTATCACCGACGGTGACCTGCGTCGCTTTATGGAAAAAGAGGATTCTCTGACGTCCGCCACGGCGGCGCAGATGATGACGCGTGAACCGCTGACGCTACCGGAAGACACCATGATCATTGAAGCGGAAGAAAAAATGCAAAAGCACCGCGTCTCAACGTTATTGGTGACTAACAAGGCAAATAAAGTCACTGGCCTTGTGCGCATTTTCGACTAATTAAGCAACGGGGTGCGAGAGTTTAGTCTCTCATTGAGTTTGCACCCCACCGAAACTTTGATAATCGTTACATGTTGATAAAAGTGAAGTCTGCCGTATCCTGGATGCGTGCTCGTCTGTCTGCCATCTCACTGGCAGATATCCAAAAACACTTGGCGAAAATCATCATTCTGGCACCGATGGCGGTGCTGCTGATCTATCTGGCTATCTTCAGCCAGCCTCGCTATATGAGCGAGTCGAAAGTCGCCATTAAACGCTCAGATGATTTAAACAGCGGCAGCCTGAATTTTGGTCTGCTTCTGGGCGCCTCTAACCCCAGTTCCGCAGAAGATGCGCTGTATCTGAAAGAGTACATCAACTCGCCGGATATGCTGGCGGCGCTGGATAAGCAACTGAATTTTCGTGAAGCGTTTAGCCACAGCGGGCTCGATTTTCTTAATCATCTTAGCAAGGATGAAACCGCAGAAGGCTTCCTCAAGTACTACAAGGATCGTATCAACGTTTCGTATGACGATAAGACCGGATTGCTGAATATTCAGACGCAGGGCTTTAGCCCGGAGTTTGCGCTTAAATTTAACCAGACCGTGTTGAAAGAGTCAGAACGCTTTATCAATGAGATGTCGCATCGCATTGCGCGCGATCAGCTTGCCTTTGCAGAAAGCGAGATGGAAAAAGCGCGCCAGCGTCTGGATGCCAGCAAGGCGGAACTGCTCTCTTATCAGGACAGCAACAACGTCCTGGATCCACAAGCCCAGGCGGAGGCGGCGAGCACATTAGTCAATACGCTGATGGGTCAGAAGATCCAGATGGAAGCGGATCTGCGTAACTTGCTGACATATCTGCGTGAAGATGCACCACAAGTGGTGAGTGCGCGTAATGCGATTCAGTCATTGCAGGCACAAATCGACGAAGAAAAAAGCAAAATCACGGCGCCACAAGGTGACAAATTAAACCGCATGGCAGTGGATTTTGAAGAAATCAAATCAAAAGTAGAGTTCAACAGCGAGCTGTACAAACTGACCCTGACCTCCATTGAAAAGACCCGTGTAGAAGCGGCTCGTAAGCTCAAGGTGCTGTCGGTTATCAGTTCGCCACAGTTGCCGCAGGAATCGTCTTTTCCAAACATCCCTTATTTGATCGCCTGTTGGTTGCTGGTGTGCTGCCTGCTGTTTGGCACCCTGAAACTGTTGCTGGCTGTTATTGAAGATCACCGAGATTAACGCTGTCGCTGAATGAGTTTGTGATGAAATTATTTAAATCAATTTTACTGATTGCCGCCTGTCACGCGGCGCAGGCCAGCGCGGCCATTGATATTAACGCTGACCCAAACCTGACAGGAGCAGCGCCACTCCCCGGTATTCTGAGCGGACAGAAGTCGGATACGCAAAACATGAGCGGCTTCGACAACACCCCGCCGCCCGCACCGCCGGTGGTAATGAGCCGTATGTTTGGTGCTCAACTTTTCAACGGCACCAGCGCGGATAGCGGTGCGACAGTGGGATTCAACCCTGACTATATTCTGAACCCGGGCGATAGCATTCAGGTTCGTTTATGGGGGGCGTTTACCTTTGATGGTGCATTACAGATTGATCCCAAAGGCAATATTTTCCTGCCGAACGTTGGTCCAGTGAAAGTTGCCGGGGTTAGCAATAGCCAGTTGAACACTCTGGTTACATCAAAAGTAAAGGAAGTGTACCAGTCCAACGTCAACGTCTACGCCTCCTTATTACAGGCGCAGCCAGTAAAAGTGTACGTGACCGGCTTTGTGCGTAATCCCGGTCTGTATGGCGGTGTGACGTCTGATTCGTTACTCAATTATCTGATCAAGGCTGGCGGCGTTGATCCAGAGCGCGGAAGTTACGTTGATATTGTGGTCAAGCGCGGTAACCGCGTGCGCTCCAACGTCAACCTGTACGACTTCCTGCTGAACGGTAAGCTGGGGCTTTCACAGTTCGCCGATGGTGACACTATCATCGTTGGGCCTCGTCAACATACGTTCAGCGTTCAGGGCGATGTCTTTAACAGCTACGACTTTGAGTTCCGCGAAAGCAGCATTCCCGTAACGGAAGCATTGAGCTGGGCGCGCCCTAAGCCTGGTGCGACTCACATTACGATTATGCGTAAACAGGGGCTGCAAAAACGTAGCGAATACTATCCGATCAGTTCTGCGCCAGGCCGTATGTTGCAGAACGGCGATACCTTAATTGTGAGCACTGACCGCTATGCCGGCACCATTCAGGTGCGGGTTGAAGGCGCGCACTCCGGTGAACACGCCATGGTGCTGCCTTATGGTTCCACCATGCGTGCGGTTCTGGAAAAAGTCCGCCCGAACAGCATGTCGCAGATGAACGCGGTTCAGCTTTATCGCCCATCAGTGGCTCAGCGTCAGAAAGAGATGCTGAATCTCTCGCTGCAAAAGCTGGAGGAAGCGTCACTTTCTGCCCAGTCCTCCACCAAAGAAGAAGCCAGCCTGCGAATGCAGGAAGCGCAACTGATCAGCCGCTTTGTGGCGAAAGCGCGCACCGTGGTTCCGAAAGGTGAAGTGATCCTCAACGAATCCAATATTGATTCTGTTCTGCTGGAAGATGGCGACGTCATCAATATTCCGGAGAAAACATCGCTGGTGATGGTTCATGGCGAGGTGCTGTTCCCGAACGCGGTGAGCTGGCAGAAGGGGATGACCACCGAGGATTACATCGAGAAATGTGGTGGCCTGACGCAGAAATCGGGTAACGCCAGAATTATCGTCATTCGTCAGAACGGTGCAGCCGTCAACGCGGAAGATGTGGATTCACTCAAACCGGGCGATGAGATTATGGTTCTGCCGAAGTATGAATCGAAAAACATTGAAGTTACCCGTGGTATTTCCACCATCCTCTATCAGCTGGCGGTGGGTGCAAAAGTGATTCTGTCTTTGTAAGGAGTTGAAATGAGCAAAGCAGTTATTGTCATTCCGGCTCGTTATGGCTCATCGCGCCTGCCGGGTAAGCCGCTACTTGATATTGTTGGCAAACCGATGATCCAGCATGTTTACGAGCGTGCGTTGCAGGTGGCGGGCGTCGCAGAAGTTTGGGTGGCAACTGACGACCCGCGTGTTGAACAGGCCGTACAGGCGTTTGGCGGGAAAGCCATTATGACGCGTACCGATCATGAATCCGGCACCGATCGGCTGGTCGAAGTGATGCATAAAGTCGAGGCAGATATCTACATTAACCTGCAGGGCGACGAACCAATGATTCGCCCGCAGGATGTAGAAACGCTGCTGCAAGGAATGCGTGACGATCCCGCGTTGCCGGTGGCAACGCTATGCCACGCGATATCTGCCGAAGAGGCGACTGAACCCAGCACAGTAAAAGTGGTTGTGAATACCCGCCACGATGCACTTTATTTCAGCCGTTCGCCGATTCCGTATCCGCGTAATGCTGAAAAAGCACGCTATCTGAAACACGTCGGTATTTACGCTTATCGTCGCGATGTGCTGCAAAACTACAGCCAGCTACCGGAGTCCATGCCGGAGCAGGCGGAATCACTGGAGCAGCTACGGTTAATGAACGCGGGAATCAACATTCGCACGTTTGAGGTTGCTGCAACCGGTCCGGGCGTTGACACCCCTGCATGTCTTGAAAAAGTGCGCGCTCTGATGGCACAGGAACTGGCTGAAAACGCATGATTGGCATTTACTCGCCTGGCATCTGGCGTATTCCGCATCTGGAGAAATTTCTGGCGCAACCGTGCCAGAAACTTTCTCTGCTGCGTCCTGTTCCGCAAAACGTCGATGCTATCGCCGTGTGGGGGCATCGCCCCAGCGCGGCGAAACCGGTGGCAATCGCCAAAGCAGCGGGAAAACCGGTCATCCGTCTGGAAGATGGATTTGTGCGCTCGCTGGATCTTGGCGTCAATGGTGCGCCGCCGCTTTCTCTGGTGGTGGATGATTGCGGCATTTACTACGATGCCAGCAAGCCTTCGGCGCTGGAGAAACTGGTACAGGATAAAGCCGGAAATGCGGCATTGGCAGATCAGGCCAGAGAAGCGATGCACACCATCGTGACCGAAGATTTGTCGAAATATAACCTGGCGCCTGCGTTTGTGGCTGATGAATCAGAACATTCAGACATCGTTCTGGTTGTCGATCAGACATTTAATGATATGTCAGTGACGTATGGTAATGCGGGTCAGAATGAGTTTGCCGCCATGCTGGAGGCCGCGATGGCGGAAAATCCTCAAGCGGCAATTTGGGTGAAGGTGCACCCAGATGTACTGGAAGGAAAGAAAACAGGTTATTTCGCCGATCTGCACGCCACGCAACGAGTACGTTTGATTGCGGAGAATGTCAGTCCGCAATCGCTGTTGCGACACGTTTCCCGGGTTTACGTCGTGACCTCCCAGTACGGCTTTGAAGCCTTGCTGGCAGGAAAACCGGTGACATGCTTCGGTCAGCCCTGGTATGCAGGCTGGGGCTTAACGGACGATCGTCATCCGCAGTCGGCGTTGTTATCTGCCCGTCGCGGTTCTGCCACGCTGGAAGAACTTTTTGCCGCTGCATACCTGCGTTACTGTCGCTATATCGATCCGCAAACGGGAGCAGTAAGCGATCTGTTTACTGTGTTGCAATGGCTGCAATTACAACGCCGACATCTGCAACAGCGTAATGGCTATCTATGGGCGCCAGGCTTAACGCTGTGGAAGTCGGCGATCCTGAAACCTTTCTTACGAACGCCAACAAACCGGCTGAGTTTTTCACGTCGCTGTACTGCGGCGAGCGCCTGCGTGGTATGGGGTGTAAAGGGGGAACAGCAATGGCGAGCCGAAGCGCAGCGAAACTCACTGCCATTATGGCGAATGGAAGATGGTTTTCTGCGTTCATCCGGACTTGGCTCTGACCTGCTGCCGCCGTTATCGCTGGTGCTGGATAAACGCGGTATTTACTATGACGCCACGCGCCCCAGCGATCTGGAAGTGCTGCTGAATCATAGCCAGCTAACGCTGGCGCAGAAGATACGAGCTGAAAAATTACGCCAGCGACTGGTTGAAAGCAAACTGAGCAAGTACAACCTGGGAGCCGATTTCTCTCTACCAGCCGAAGCCAAAGATAAAAAAGTTATCCTGGTGCCGGGTCAGGTAGAGGACGATGCCTCTATTAAAACAGGCACTGTCTCGATTAAGAGCAACCTTGAGTTATTACGCACAGTACGCGAGCGTAATCCGCACGCCTACATTATTTATAAACCGCACCCGGATGTACTGGTGGGGAATCGCAAGGGCGATATTCCGGCAGAAATGATTGCTGAACTTGCTGATTATCAGGCACTGGACGCAGATATTATTCAATGCATCCAACGCGCAGATGAAGTGCATACCATGACGTCGCTGTCGGGGTTTGAAGCGTTATTACATGGCAAGCGCGTACATTGTTACGGCCTGCCCTTCTATGCCGGTTGGGGTTTAACCGTTGATGAACATCGCTGCCCGCGCCGCGAGCGAAAATTAACGTTAGCGGATCTGCTATATCAGGCGCTAATTGTTTATCCAACCTATATCCACCCAACACGGCTACAACCTATTACGGTTGAAGAGGCGGCGGAATATTTGATCCAGACTCCGCGCAAGCCGATGTTTATTACCAGAAAAAAAGCGGGGCGAGTAATACGCTATTACCGCAAATTAATTATGTTCTGCAAGGTCAGATTGGGCTAAACAATTTCATAGTTGACTATTACACAAATTATTTATGCAAGGTAATGCACTAACCGTTTTATTATCCGGTAAAAAATATCTGCTATTGCAGGGGCCAATGGGACCCTTTTTCAGTGATGTCGCCGAGTGGCTAGAGTCATTAGGCCGTAACGCTGTGAATGTTGTATTCAACGGCGGGGATCGTTTTTACTGCCGTCATCGACAATACCTGGCTTACTACCAGACACCGAAAGAGTTTCCCGGATGGTTGCGAGATCTCCACCGGCAATATGACTTTGACACTATCCTCTGCTTTGGCGACTGCCGCCCATTGCATAAAGAAGCAAAACGCTGGGCAAAGTCGAAAGGTATCCGCTTCCTGGCATTTGAAGAAGGATATTTACGCCCGCAATTTATTACTGTTGAAGAAGGCGGAGTGAACGCATATTCATCGCTACCGCGCGATCCGGATTTTTATCGTAAGTTACCAGATATGCCTGCGCCGCATGTTGAGAACTTAACACCTTCAACAATGAAACGTATTGGTCATGCGATGTGGTATTACCTGATGGGCTGGCATTACCGTCATGAGTTTCCTCGCTATCGCCATCACAAATCGTTTTCTCCCTGGTATGAGGCTCGTTGCTGGGTTCGTGCGTACTGGCGCAAGCAACTTTACAAGGTAACACAGCGTAAGGTATTGCCGAGGTTAATGAACGAGCTGGATCAACGTTATTATCTTGCCGTTTTGCAGGTATATAACGATAGACAGATTCGTAACCACAGCAATTATAACGATGTGCGTGACTATATTAATGAAGTCATGTACTCATTTTCGCGTAAAGCGCCGAAAGAAAGTTATTTGGTGATCAAACATCATCCGATGGATCGTGGTCACAGACTCTATCGACCATTAATTAAGCGATTGAGTAAGGAATATGGCTTAGGTGAGCGAGTCATATACGTGCACGACCTCCCGATGCCGGAATTATTACGCCACGCAAAAGCGGTGGTGACGATTAACAGTACGGCGGGGATCTCTGCGCTGATTCATAACAAACCACTTAAAGTGATGGGCAATGCCCTGTACGACATCAAAGGCTTAACGTATCAAGGGCATTTGCACCAGTTCTGGCAGGCTGATTTTAAACCAGATATGAAACTGTTTAAGAAGTTTCGTGGGTATTTATTGATGAAGACGCAGGTTAATGGGGTTTATTATGGGGGAAGTTTTTTAACAAGATAACAATAGAAGAAAAAGATTATATTATGATCTCAAAAAGAACATTGCAATGAATGGTATTAACATAAATATTCACTAATACTCATCCATGACATAAGAATTAAGAAATTATCATTGGAAAATGTAGAAAGGTTATTAAATAAAATAAAGGACATAAGTTATGCTTGGAGTAATTGGTTATATACTCAAAAAATCAACATGAGTACATCGTAATGCAGATTTAATGGCATTAGTATCAACTAATATTGAGTCAGGTGCAGGAAATGGCCTGTTATCATTAGTAAAATCAGAATTTCCAATGTAAACACTTTCTTTATTTCTTAACGCCTGAATGTGCCATCGCGACCAGGAATCCCAATATTTCTGGCGATCTGGTGAAACTCCCTGAGAGGAATATCCTGTTTCCGCTGAATTCATTAACGAGTCAGAGCGGTGACTTCCTAGCGTCAAAGGCAATTTAATACGATGTATAGAGGAAACACCAAAAATTAGCTTAAGTCGAGCAATAAACTCACTATCAGCACCAGTTTTAACACAGTCCCAAACGCCCGCTTTTTGCAATACCTCCTCCCTTCTAAACAGCAAAGAAGAAGGATTCAGTCTTTTTAGTGGATAGACAGCACGCGCATAGAAAATCCCATTATCTTGTAACCTTACCCAATCAGAGATTGAACAAATTAGTTTATGATTTAACAATAAAGGTAAAATCTGTCTAAATAATTTTTCGGGATGAGACCAGTCATCTGAGTCATGGCATGTCACAAATTCTCCCTTTGCTTGTATTAAACCTATTCGTTTTGCAGCATATGTTCCAACATTTTGAGGTAAGCTAATAATTTTTATTCGACTATCTTTGAGTGCTAATTCTTGAAGACGGAATAGCGTATCATCAGTACTGGCATCATCCACAATAATTAGTTCAAATGAACGATATGTTTGATTAAGCAATGATATTACTGCATTTTCTACTCGCTTACCGGTATTATATGTTGTCATTAAAATAGAAATCAAAGGACCTGTATGAATAGAAGAAGGAATCGATGTAACAACATTACAAGGTGATAGAGGGGATGCATTGTCTGCAAGCGCGACCGGAGATAAACCAAAGTGAGTATAGTATGCGTTAAGCCTATTTAAAGATACTTTTTGTGTTTCTCCGAAAGCATTATTTTGCAAGAGTAATATATCAGGAGAAGAAACAATACTACTGGAATCAATCTGAGCAAGTGTTGATACGGCTCTTTTAGATAAACCAACTCTTAATTGAAGAGCTGCATATAGATCTAAAGGACAATTATCTACATCATCTAACAATGATAAAGAAAACGCAGGAGAGTATGATGCTAAAGTTTTTGCTAACTCAATTCTTTGATATATTTCAGCGAATTCATTTTTAAATTCCGCTAATAAATCCGGAGTTAGATTTATGTCACCACACGCAATTTTAGCCACTTTAACTGCTAACTTACACCGCCATTCTGGCGGTGTATCGTTGATATTACGCAATGACCAATACATATTAAGATCATACATTGCTAAGATACGTTTTGACTGCCAAAACTGGCAGTCATCGTGTATTGCAGCTAAGGCATAAACATATCGTTTATTTTTTAAGTGCCATAAGAATTTTAAATTCCTGAACATAATTAAGAATCGACACCAAATAAATCACGGGTATAAATTTTCTCGCCTACATCTTCTAATTCTTGTGTGCGACGGTTTGCTACTATAACATCAACACGTTCTTTAAACGCATTAATGTCGCGCTCAACATAAGAACCAAAGAAATACGATTCTTTTAGTACAGGTTCATACACAACTATCTCAATTCCTTTGGCTTTGAGTCGTTTCATTACACCTTGAATACTACTTGCTCTAAAGTTATCACTACCTGCTTTCATTATGAGGCGATAGATTCCTACAACTTTTGGTTTACGACTTAATATATCCTCCGCAACAAAGTCTTTTCGAGTAGTATTGGCATCGACAATAGCCTGGATTAAGTTCTGCGGAACATCACGATAATTTGCGAGTAATTGCTTAGTATCCTTAGGTAAGCAATAACCTCCATAACCAAAAGAAGGATTATTATAATGTTGACCAATTCTAGGATCTAAACCAACACCCTCTATAATTTGCTTTGTATCTAAACCATGAACGGAGGCATAAGTATCCAATTCATTGAAATAAGCAATCCGCATTGCAAGGTAAGTATTTGCAAAAAGTTTAATGGCTTCAGCTTCAGTACTATCCGTTAACAATATTGGAATATCTTTTTTTATAGCACCTTCACAGAGAAGCTCAGCGAACTTTCTTGCTCGTTCACTACGCTCTCCGACAACTATGCGAGATGGATACAGGTTGTCATAAAGAGCTTTACCTTCACGTAAAAATTCTGGGGAAAAGATAATATTATTCGTGTTTAGATCGCGCTTTAGTCGTTCAGTAAATCCGACGGGGACTGTAGATTTGATTATGATAGTTGCATCAGGATTTATACTTAGTACATCACATGCCACTGATTCGACAGAGTGTGTATCGAAGCTATTATTAATAGGGTCATAATTAGTTGGTGTTGAAATTATAACATAATCAACATCTCTATAAGCTTCGTATTTTTCTGTTGTAGCATATAGATTCAACTTTCTATTTGATAAAAAATATTGTATTTCAGGATCACATATTGGTGATATCCTTTTATTAATTAACTGAACTTTCTCAAGATCTATATCTAGAGCAATAACATCGTGTTTTTGTGAAAGCAATGTGGCAATTGACATGCCAACATAACCAACACCAGAGATTGTAATTTTCACAATTAACTCACAACTTATATTATTTACGCTGCCTTTACTGACATTAACATCAAGTAGAAATTTAGTATAAGTATAAATAGTAGAATAAATTACGCAAATTTTACCAAGGTAAAGATCAAAAAATTAGTTCAGGTAAGCAGCCTATAGCGCCTATATTTTTCATTCAAAATTATCCGCCATGCTAACTTTCACAATTGAATATTTCCTGCTTGAATCATCACTATTTACAGGCTTAAAGCAATATGATTTTATACCTTGACGAGCCAAAGATTCATTTATCACTTTAAAGTGATTGTTTTTCTGCACGCCTATTTTTTTTATAGATGTATTATCTCCATGCAATACCCTGTTATAGCATATTTTATTTATATGTTTGAATGGACCTACCTCGCTAAGTTTTAGATAAATATCATAATCAACAGCATTACTAATCTGTTCATTAAATCCATCCGTTAAATTCCATGCCCTAGCCGTAAACATTCTAAAATGATGACAAATCATTGCCGTGGTAAGTTTCTCTCGCGAGAATTCTGGCCAGTTATAACCATTTTCAATCAACTTTCCTTGACTATCAACATTTCTGTTCGTTGTGTAAACACATGCCAAGGATAGATCTCTTTTAAACTCATTTAAGCAAAGTTCCACAGCATCAGGTTCGAGGTAGTCATCGGAGTCAAGTTGACCAATATAAAAACCACGACACAATTTTACCGCTGCATTGGAAGCAGCTCCAATTCCTTTATTTTTTTGTGTGATAAAACGTACTCGTGGGTGATTTCCATAATGTTCTTCTAGAATTTTTAACGTGTTATCCGTAGAACCATCATTACAAATGCATACTTCCAGGTCAGTGATTGTTTGATTCAATGCACTATCGACACAACGTACAATATGGTCTGCACAGTTATAGGCTGGAATATAAATTGATACTAAAGGAACCTTCTTGAGTGTTGAATTTTCTATTTTGTCTAGTTTTCTATAATAATATGGGACTTTTTCTTGTATTAATTGAATAGTGATAGATTTTCCAGTTTCTCGGTCTGTTTCATTTTCTTTACCTGGCGGCTCCTGATGATATGCCATTGCACCATCTACAGAACGAAAATAACATCCTTCCCTGTACAGACGGTATCCAAACTCGTTATCCTCCCCTCCCCAGTGTGTGAATTCTTCATCAAACCAACTTGCACGCTCAAGCCATTTTTTTGCAAATGCCACATTGCCACCGCTGAAGTATCGGAATGGAGTATTACAGAGCCTTAAGTTATCTGTTTTCTCAAAATGTTCTAACCGCCAATCAACTGATTTGCTTCGTTCAATTTTTCCCGCAACTTGGTTATTTGTAATAATTTCGGGTAGTTTCTCAAGCAAGCTTTCGTCTTCAAGGAACTCTAAATAATTATATTCGGTAGTGTCAATGTATTTTCTTGGACCGATCAGAGCCACATCATCATCTAATTCAAGTAACTCCATATAAGATTGTACCCAAAGAGGATTTGGAGCCATATCGCAATCAAGTATAGCAACGAAGTTGTATCGTGCGGTTCTAAGTCCTAAATTTCTTACTGCACATAATTGATAGCCATTATCCTTTTGGCGTACATACTTAATATCAATTAGCTGCTCAAACTTTCTGATCACTTGTTCTATATTTTCTTTACTTCCATCGTCGGCAACAATTACTTCATAATTAAATTTTGTTTTTTGGTTACAAAGACAAGCTAACGTTATTTCCAATATTTTTGAACGATTGAAGGTTGGTACGACGATACTGAGACCATCCATATTTTTATTCTTACGCCGCCCCTCTTTCACTAATTTTTTATTGGCAAGCCATTTAAAATCATTAGTGCTTTCTGGTAATTGGAATAAATTCAAATCTTTTGGCCAATCAGAAGGAACAGGGGTTATAGTTTTCGTTTCTGCTGTTTCTGACTTTTTTGCAGTTGCTTTATGATATTTTTTTATTAATTCACCAATCTCCTTTTCACTTAATTTTTTAATGTTAGAGTTTGAATACATGATCTGGGTTGCGGGGTCCCATTCTATATTTTCTTGTGCTGCGATAGTGTTAATACCACCAAAATCTTGCAATGCTTTTTTACATAAAATTATATTTACCTTAACCCAGCTAGCATCATATATTTCGCTTGCTTTTTCAAATAATAGCAATGATTTATGATATTCACCATTCTTATACAATTTAATTGCTTCGTTTAAAATACTCATATTTTCATAACCACCTTAATTTCAGCATATCTATTGCAATTATTTTTAACTATTAAGTTATTGTAATGTTTTCAATATGATTGGTAAATTCATAAAATGCATATTATTTAAAAGAATTTTAAACATATGAACGGGTCAAATAGTACCATTTGCAATGACATACATAAAAAACTGTCATACACAGCAGTGTAAATTTAAGATTATATTTTGCATTTACAATGTTTTGCCATAATTAATATCATGAACAAAACAACATCCTTTTTTATATCTTATCATTAATTTAATTGATATTTTCTATTGCCGTAAATCTTAGCAACCATTTTAACTGATTAATAGCCATATCTGTAATATTATGCGTTGCTAAATTAGCATAACAAAAATCATTATGCATAATAACTTCTACATTTTACTTTATAACGTTATCCTTTTTGATTTTCTTAAATTGGCGAACAGTTCTGTATATAGAAAATGGAAGAGTAATGACTCCGAAAAATGATCCTTTTTTCTGTACTAGTATTTTCCCCAACATATAAGATAAATGCTGCTTAACTCTATCCGCTTCATGGGCATCGAGGTACATATAAAGTGGTGGAAGATTACTTTGTTTTTCAGCAGTGTGCTGCTTATGCCATATTTTTCTTTCTTTTACTATAGCCATTGGCATAGTAATTATGCCAAACAAGGATTTAGAATGTTGTATCATGATAGCACCGAGACGATATTCCAGCTCTTCTTTAATTCTCTTAGCTGCCCCATATAGCTCTGGTAATTGATGTTGTTTCAGTTTTTGATTTTCCAAATAATATTGTTCTAGTTTTTCCTGAACTAGATGTAACTGCGTTAGCATCAAGTCTTTTTCTTTAGTAATTCTATCTAATTTTTGTTTTTGTAGATCTTGATTAGATTTTTCTTTCACCAACTGATTATTAAGATCATCTATATGTCTTTTTAATTCTTTAGCATCAAAAGCATCTTTCTCTTTAATTTTTTGATTATATTCAACTTCTTTCTTCAAATTATGGAGTTCACTTTCAATAAATAGTAACTCTTTTTCTTTTTTACTAATAAAAGAAGCTTGTTTTTTTAATTTCTTTTTTAATTTCCTATTGCTTACATATAATTCTTTTTTTCGTACATTATAATATTCAAGCTTTTCTTTCATCTGATTTAATTGTGATGAAAGTAGATAATTCTCCTTTGCTTGTTGAGTAAGGTTAGCTTTATAGTCAATAAGAGAATTTTTATAAAGTTGATGTAGTTTTGAAATAATTTCTATTGTAACCAGTCGTTGTTGAACTAAACCAGTCCAAATAATATTGGGATTAAGTTTTTCCTCGTTACCTGAAATTGCGGAGATATTTGCTTCTGATTGAAGTTTCCTGTAGAGGCATTGACTCTCCGGATATTGAGTTAGTACGCTTTTTAATAAATAATTTTCAGCAATATTTTCATTGAAGAGTTTATCACCCATTTTAATATCAATACTAGAAAGGGCCATAACTTCTTGTTTTGCCTCTTCATCTATTAATAAAGATGATGCGGATGATTGTTCGCTACAAGAATAAATGCTTGTATTTATACATTCTTGAAAAGAGCATATATTTAGCGGTATCTTTAGTACTGATTGTAATTTTTCTACAAAAACCTCTATGTCTTTTTTAATTTGCTCCGCGCTGATTAGCAGGCAGCGATCCCGGTTATTAGTGTAAAAATTAAGCAAAGCAGTATTATAAGCTATCCAGTTATCAATTAAATGCTCTATCGTATTATTAACAAACGACTCTCGGCTATTAGCTGCTTGCTCCAAGACTGATCTTGGGTGATCATAAACCAGAATGAAAGTTAGGTTTTCATCAAGTGCTGCCCAGTAGTCTAAAGTATAAATAGCATACGGATCTGACCATCCCCAGAATTGTCGCTCTAAATTATTAAGAAATAAGTCTAGAGCCATACCATGCCAGACGCCAGAGACCTGTAAAGGAGAGAATTCAGAGATATTAGTAACCTCACTCACCTTGGGAACATTATATGCTTTACAAATAATCCTGGTTATATCTTGCGGAGTTAGATTTTCTCGCTTTGATGCACTAGGGATTTCCATCCCATATTGCAAAGAAATTTTTTCGACAATATTAAAATTTGAATTAGGGTGCCCAACTATAATTAGTTTGTTCATCAACTTCCTCAGTTTAATAAATTATGAAGTTTTAAGGATAAATATTATATATCATTATAACCATTGGGGTTTTTCAATTGCCATTGCCATGCATCAGCTAACATTTTCTCTAAACTTCGTTTTGCTTGCCATTTTAACAATTTATTAGCTCTCAACGGAGATGACCAAGACTCGGCAATATCCCCCTCTCTCCTTTCCGTTATTTGATAAGGAATAGTTTTGCCTGATATCTTTTCAAAGCAAGAGATTAGTTCTAAAACAGAATACCCTTTACCCGTCCCCAAATTGAATGTATGGTAATTAGTTTGATGGTTGTTAGTAATATATGATAAAGCGGCTTCATGTCCTTCTGCTAAATCCATTACATGTATATAATCTCGTACACCTGTACCATCTTTTGTAGGATAATCCCCCCCAAAAATCATAAGCTTTTCTAGTTTACCAATTGCGACTTGTGTTATATAAGGAACTAAATTACTCGGTATATCAGATGGGCTTTCTCCTATCATTCCTGATTCATGAGCACCTATTGGATTAAAATATCTCAGGCAAATAAAATTTATATTGCGATATATCTTTGCAATATCCATAATCATTAATTCTGATATATATTTCGATGTGCCGTAAGGATTTAAAGTGCCACCTATAGCACAATTTTCAGTAATAGGCATTATATTACCATTACCGTAAACTGTTGCAGAAGAACTAAAAATAAAGTTAGTAACGTTATTATTAATGGCAAGATTAATTAGTTGTAATGTCCCAGATACATTATTAGTATAATAAAAATCTGGCTTTTCCAATGATTCTGCAACAGACTTCGCTCCAGCGAAATGAATTATACATTGAATCTTATGTTTTTTTATTATTTCAGAAACCCTGTCCTCATTATTTATATTTAACTCATATAATATAACTTTTTTTTTAGTGATAGCTTCAACCCTTACAATGGACTCTTTGGATGAATTACTAAAATTATCAATTATTACAACATTATGCCCTTTGTTTAATAGACATAAAGTCGTATGCGAGCCGATATAACCAGCCCCACCTGTTACTAATATATTCATTATCACCTCAAAATAAAATATCAGTTTTTATTTCTTTCTTTTCTATGTTCCTCTATCCCCTCCTGAACATCCTCATAAAAACCAACCCTATTATCGTCTTTAAACACAATCGCCACATCACAAAACTCTTTCAATGAATTCAAGCTATGTGAAACCATCAAAAAGCTAGACTCTTTATGCCTTTCTTTAAATAAGTGAGCGCACTTTTCTTTAAACCTGGCATCACCGACTGCGGTTACTTCATCGACGATATAATAATCAAACTTAAATGCCATGCTTAAACCAAAGCCCAGGCGAGATCGCATACCTGAGGAGTAAGTTTTGATCGGCATATCAAAGTACTTACCGAGTTCGGCAAATTCTTCGACAAACTCAATTTTCTCTTTCAGCTCTTCTTGCTTCGCGTATAACCGCGCAACAAATTTTACGTTTTCGCGTCCGGTTAAACTTCCCTGGAATCCACCGGCGAGGCCGACTGGCCATGATATCGTTTTATTGGTGATGATCTTTCCGCTATCGGGGCGGTCAATGCCACCAATCATTCTCAGTAACGTTGATTTACCTGCACCATTACGACCAATAAAGGCAACGCTTTTTCCTGAAGGGATTTCGATGTTTAAATCCTTAAACACATAGTGTCGCCCCGTTGGCGTACGATATGACTTCGTCAAATTCTCAATCTTAATCATGATGTCAGCATTGCCTCCTCACGAGTTCGGTATAACGCCAGACCAATGAACAGGGTTATCAATGTAAACATTGCTAGGTAGTTCAGACTCACACCTTCGCTTATATAGCCAGGCATGACGGCCTCGCGGCTTAGCTCCACCACATGTACTAATGGGTTCCAGAGAAGATAAGACCAATATTGCTTAGGAATTGAGTGCAGAGGGAACATGATGCAGGAGATGAAATAAAGAGGCTTAAGAAGTATCGGTAGAACCTTTTGCATTTCGGGGAAGGTTTTACCAACGACCATAAATATTAAGCCAATGCTGCATGAAAGTATGATCAGCAGACTCCAGGTGACCACTAGTTGTAAAAAATTTGTTATCTCGAAATATTCACCTGCCATCCAGACAATGAGCATAAGCAGAATATAAACAGCAACGTAAATCAGCGTCTCAAGCAGAGCGCGCGCAATGATCGTATCGATGGGTTTTACTGGACGATAATTAAACAACCCCTGGTTCGCTTCAATAGCACCTACAGAACGATTGCTGATACTGCTAAAGATAAAAAAGGGAATCAGGCCATTAAGTAAAAACACCGGGAACGAGATGTCTGGCATCGTGCGGTGCATAATGTAACCAAAAATGCCCAACAGTATCAGCAAATGCGCAGAGGGTTCGAGAATCGCCCACAAATACCCCAGACGAAACTTACCAAAACGTGTTCGTATTTCTCGTAGAAATAATGCCTCTACGGTGACTTTCTGGACTTCAAATCCACTTCTTGCCATTTGATGATGTGATCCTAATCTCTTCAGGTACGCTACCGCCCTTGGCTTAACAGCTACCAATACACTGGAGGTAATACTTGTTTGTAATTGGATAAAATACGTTCAGACGGTTTGGCTTTTTTAATAGCCGCAAACAATTTCAGCAGAAATTATTTCTGCAGGGATAAATTGTTCTATTTCCGTCTTATTTCTTCTAATCCATTCTTCAGGCATGAATGTATTCGGTCTTCTGGTCATTTCAGAAAACTGGCCGTTTTAGAATGTAGAGTTAATTTCTCAGGAAATTATGCGTAACTCTTTTTGCTTAGCCTGTATGGGTAAAAAAGACGTAAAGCACCATGCGTTCTGGATTACTCCGGAACACACTTATTCAAAAATGAGCTTTTAATTTCACAAGAAATTATTTTTGCTTTTACTGTTAACTACTGGATTATAACATCACCTATAAATTTTATGCGTAGCAACACCTGCAATCTGTTTCACACCAGAACGCACGAATTCATTACCAATCAATTGTTTACCGAGAAACTATTTCCCTATTTAAAATTCACTCATGTACTTCTTATTTATATCTTCAGCCCCCTCTTTGCGGTCATATTTGTGATATTCGTCACATTTAAACAATGTTATTTAAGTCGCAGGAATAATTCCGGCAGCAATTATTGTTGTCGATTAAAATATATGTCTTGATTATTTATCGCGTTTATTTTAACCAGCGTTACAGCCAGCACTATCTCTCAGTAGATATACCTGAGCAGACATTGTTTCAAATCGACGGATAGTTTTTGTGGAAATTATTTTACTTACTTAAAATTTCCTTTCTGATTATATCCAGGAATTTTAGTAATTTCCAGGCTACACAAAATACAGATCACACAAGAATTATCCTATATGTTTTGACCTATCAATTGCCACTCAATGATTCATTACATCTATTAATATTCATGATGTATTGCCACACTTAAGCATATTTATAGGATGCAGGGCTGCTTCAGGAGAGAACTCGTATCTGTTGTTTTGCAGAACATTCAGTGATGACGGGAATGGGATATTTCTTATTGCATAAATATTCAATTCGGTGAGTGGATTAGAAGATTATACACTCACCTTTCGGGTTGAATTTCACAGGGAATTTACTGGAACACTTATCCTCTTATCAACTCCAGTCGCTGCACATTCACCATCCCTAGCTTCTCACCTGCGCTGACATCAATTTGTGTCACCCGCAGCGCATATTTTTCATCCAGTGCGTTTAACCAGTTCAGCAGGTCATTAAACACCACAGGTTCTATCCAGACCTGGATATTCTCCCCGCGCTCAGCTATCCGCTTAATGACCACTGAATGCGCCGAAGCACTGTCACTAATGACCCGCGATACCTGCGCAGGCGTTGTTGTGGCGGATTTTCGCGCCGCAATAATATCCGGCGCGGCACGCTTCAGTCGGGTGTTCATCGCCACCAGCTGCTGCAACATCGTCTCCTGTTGCTCAATCCGTTCGCTCAAAGGTTGCCAGATGAGGACGTAATATCCGGCGCTAAACAGAAACACCGCCGCAGCCAGTAACATGCCCTTTTCGCGCGGCGAACGCCCCGCGAGATGTTGAGCCAGCCAGTGTTCGCCACGGCTTAACTGGCGTTCACGCCATTGCTGAAAATAGTGAATAAATTTATCGCGTAACATGTTATTTCCTCCGCAACGTTACGCCGCCGGAAACCGCATCACCCTCTTTCTGTAACGCGTCCTGTTGCACAACATAATCAGTTGCCAGTGCGCTACGCAGTTTGTCGAAACTGGCAAAGTTTGCTGCCCGCAACTGAAGGTGGAACGTCTGGCGTTTTTGATCAAAGGTGAAGCCACGCATCTCGATGTCGGAAAGTGACGCCGTTTTCAGGGTGCTGGCTATCGCTGACAACTCGGCAAGCAGCCCGGTATCGTTGGCCTGTGGGCGATATTTTTTCAGCGCCATCGTCACCTGAGAGCGCAAATTCACAATCCGCTTCTGCTCCGGGAACAACGTTAAGAACTGTTTCTCAGCCTGGTCGCGGCTTTGCGCCACCTGCTCGCTGAGGCTCCATAACGTCACACCCCGTTCCACTGCCAGCGCAACCAGAATCAGCAATATCGGCAGAACCATCACCCGCCAGCGCGCCCACTGTTTTCGGTAGCTGACGCGAGGCTGCCACTGGCCGCTTAGCAAGTTCCCTTCGGGTTCTCCGAATGTGGTAATGGCTGGCAGTGCCGTGATTGTCAGGCGTTCTGCGTCCGCATCAGCCCATGTAGATAGCTCTTCCGGCGCAATACCGACCACGGTCAGCGAAAGCGGCGATGCCTGCTCATTGCACTGTGCGCGGAACATGACCGGAGCCAGCGCCCGCCCGGCGCTCCATCCCCGGCACTCATTGATGCGGCAGATAACCCGTTGCGCATCGCCAGCCATAAATCCACAAGGAATGGACATCCAGTCCGGCGCGACAGTAGCGCGGGTGATACCGTTTTCCTGCAACCACTGCGCAATGTTGCGCATATGCTGTTGGTGAATCACTGCCACGGTTGCCAGTTGCTGGTCGATTTTCAACGGGGCGAAATGCAGTTCATCGATATCCTGGTTCAGCTCTTCTTCCAGTAAGGCGGGCAGAATAGTCGGTATCTGCTTACGGGCGACATCAGGCAGTTCAACCTGCCAGACGCTGATCCATTCGCCGGGAATGTAGAGTCGAATCGCATCGGTTTGCAGCCATTGCTGAAGCTGTTCGTTGTCGACGTCAGGCCAGATACCGCACTCCACGTCGGCGGTACGGCGCTGCCAGCGGATGGGGTCGGTGGCGCAAAGCGGGAAAAAAATCTCAAGCATGGAACTCACTCACTTTCTCCTGTCTGATGCCAGAGAACCGAAAAGTGTTGTGGCCCCATGCGGACAATTAACGAGTTCATCGTCAGTTCAATCTCATTCACGGTGATATCCGAACGCAGCCAGAAGTAATTGCTGTCCACGCTCAGGACGGTTTTTAGCTGTTTTTTAGTACGCTCATCGACGTCAGCAAGTAGCGGCTGCGCAAGAAACTGATCGACATCTTCCCAACCCTTTGCCGGACGTTGTTGTAATAACGCCCGCGCCTGAACAGGGCTTAACCACGGGTCAAACAGTGCTTCAAGAATCACGCTTTGCGCGACGTCTAAGGTGTTGATGTTGATTTGCTGGCGGGTCATCGGCAGCGCACAAACCAGCGGTTTCAGTTTTTGATAGAGTCCGGCGTCCATTCCCTGCACCACGCGCATTTCGCTGATATCAGCCAGCGGTTGATTCGCGGCATAGAACGGCACCGAGCGGGCGAGATACTCGCTGTCTTCACGCCCCAGCCGCGTCTGCACGCTGCGATCCTCGTCAATAAACTCCCACAGGCTTTCGGCTATCAGTTCAGCTCGATAAGCTGGCACATCCAGGCGCGAGATCAGGGCAATCAACTGTTGTATCGCGAGCGGACGCGATGCCGTCGTCGGCTGAGCTAGAACATTCAGGTTAAAGCAGGCCTGTGCGTCGCGCAGGGTGACGGCAATTTGCCCCTGCGGCAGAGGGAAGAAACGAGGGCCGGATGCCCACGGCTGTGCCAAATGCACGCGTTGTTCATTTTTCAGGCTCAGACTGAGCGCGCTCAGCGCCAGGCTTTCAGCACTGGCGCTGTACCACAGCGCCTGCTGGTACTCCTGCTGGCTGCGCGTTCGCCCAAGTTGTTGTTGCATCCGCCCGGAAAGCGTGATGGTTACCAGCATTATGACCGCCAGCAATATCAGCACCACGACCAGTGCCATTCCGCGTTTTGGTGGTGAGGTGATCATGATAATTGCGGCCCGCGTAACAACCAGATGCGTTCAATCTCGCCCCATTGTGGCGAATACAGGGTCATGCGCACCGCCACAGGGATCGCCTGCCCTGACGACCAGCTCTCCTGCCAGCGCGTGCCGTCGTAGAACTGCAAACGGAGCGAATCCGCCGGGATTAATTTTTGCGTTGTTGGCTTCACGCTGCCTGCTGCATCGGTCAGCGGCCAGGCTAACCGTTCGAGATAACCGTCATGAATGCGGTAACCGACGGTGAGCAGATTACTGCGCGGCAGGCGCATCAACGGATTAACCACACCGCCACGCACAAAGCGTATCCCTTCACTCTCGGACGCCAGCACGCCTGCACCCGCCAGTAACGCCGGTTCCCGCTGCCCCTGCTCGCCTCTTACCGGACGCGGCATCATTTGTGTCAGATCGTGGGTCAGAAAACTCATCGTTTGCTGCATGAGGTTTAGTTTTTGATCGTGTTCGGCGACGGCGCTATTCACGCGCGTGACGCCGTTTGTCACCTGCTGCGCCATCAGTGCCAGCGAGGCAAAAATGGCGATTGCCACCAGCATTTCCAGTAATGTGAAACCAGCGCGAGTCCTTCTCACTGTTGGCCTCCCACGGCGCTAAACCAGGCGCGTCGTGACTGAATCACCGACGAAAAGTCTTCGTGAAGGCTGACTTCAATATCCACCGCCTGGAGCAGCGCGTTACCGGTATTCAGCGGTGTGGTGCGCCAGTACCAGCGGTTTCCAGCCATATCGCTCTCGCCCTGGTGCCTGACCGCCCGTTGTTCACGGGTCATCAGGTAGAGCAGCGCGGTCTGGTTTTCAGCTACCCAGCCCGCTACTGTTTTCTCCTCAAGAACTTGCTGATTACTCAGCGCACCGCTGGCAATCTGTAGTACCGCCGTGGCAGCCAGCGCAAAAATCGCCAGCGCGAGCATCACTTCCAGCAACGTAAATCCGCGCTTCATGGCATCCTCTCATCACATTGATTGAGGGATAACGCGCCATCGTGCGCCAGTTTTACCGCCCAACATGCGTTTTGCACCGCCGAGTAAAAGCGCAGCGTAAACGGCGTGGCGGGTTCAAAAGGCGAAAAACGGATCTGCGGCGTCTTCTTTTTCGCCTCTTTTTGCAGCTCCAGTTCAATATCATGCAGCGTCAGGCGACGACGTTGCAGCTCCAGCGCATACTCTTTCTGCCAGATATCACTTCCGGGTTGTAACAGCATCTGCACCTGTTTCGACACCGTAACCTGTGCCGATAACCGGGTCGCAGAAACGGGCAACCACTGCCCCTGACGACGTTGCATAAACTGGTAGCCAGGTGGGTCGATTAGCACACCGAGTGTTTTCCCTTCGATCACTGCCCTGTCCTTAAACTGCGCAAAGCGAGTCAGAAAATCCTGCGCCGCTTTTTTCGCAGGCGATTCAGAATCGGTCGCAAAAGTCTGTACCACGCCCACACTGGCAAGGCCGATAAGGAAAATCACCAGCATGATTTCCAGAAGAGTGAATCCGCGTCCAGGCACTGATTACTGAAACTCCTGCAAATTCCAGTTACCGATATCTGCGCCAGCGCCTTCCCCGTTTTCCTGACCATCCGCCCCTAAGGTGTAAACATCAAACATCCCTTTTTCGCCAGGGCTGAGATACTGATAATCATTGCCCCACGGATCTTTTGGCAGTCGTTTAATGTATCCACCTGGACGGTAGTTGCGGGAATCCGCCATATTGGCCGGTTGCTGGATCAGCGCCTCAAGCCCCTGCTCGGTGGTCGGATAACGCCCGTTATCCAGTCGGTACATATCCAGCGCGTTTTCCAGTGCCACGATATCGCTGATGGCTTTTTGCCGATCAGCTTTCTCTTTGTTGCCCAGCAGGTTAGGCACCACCAGACTTGCCAGGACGCCAAGAATAACAATCACCACCATCACTTCCAGCAGGGTAAAACCTGCCCGTGGTTTTTGTGTGCGGGATAACGAATTCATGTGATAACTCCGTAAATTACATTCCAACCATATTGTTCAGTTGCAGCATTGGTTCGAGGATGGCAATGACGATAAACAGCACCACGCCCGCCATCATCACCACCAGTGCCGGTTCAAACAGCCCTAACGCCAGCCCCACCTGGGTATCAAACTCCCGCTCCTGGTTAACTGCGGCCTGTTCAAGCATGGTTTCCAGCTCGCCGCTCTGTTCACCGGAGGCGATCATGTACAGCATCATCGGTGGGAACAGGCGAAGTTCCGCCAGCGCGGCGCGCAAACTACTTCCTTCGCGGACGCGATCTGCCGCCAGCAGCAGTTGTTGCTCGACATAGCGATTTGCCGACACGGCGGCAGCGGTCTGAATGCCTTCCAGCAGCGGAACACTGCTGGCGGTGAGGATGCTTAACGTGCGGGAAAAACGCGCCGTATTCAGCCCGCGCGCAACACGCCCCGTCACAGGCAGGCGCAGCAAGGTTTTATCCCAGCGCAAGCGCATGGCAGGATTTTTGAGTAACCGTTGCCCCAGCACCAGAAGCCCCAGCAAACCTACCAGCCAGTAAACGCCGCTGGTCTGTAACGCGTCGCTCATGGCGATGAGCATTCGGGTGGAAGCGGGCAGCGCGTGTCCGAGATGATCAAACTGTTCGATGATTTTCGGCACTACCGCCGTCAGCAAAATAGTGACCACGCCCGTTGCCACCACCAGCAATACCAGCGGATAGAGCATGGCCTGCAACAGTCGTGATTTCAGGCGCTGGCGCTGTTCGGTGTAATCCGCCAGGCGATTGAGCACCACGTCGAGATGCCCGGATTTTTCTCCGGCAGCCACCATCGAACAAAACAGAGAATCAAAGACGCGGGGATGTTCGCGCAGGCTGTCCGACAGGGTATAACCTTCCTGAATCCGGCTGCGCAGCGCCATACCGAGGCTTTTTACATGCAGTTTTTCACTTTGCTCACTGACCGCCTGTAAGCAGGTTTCCAGCGGCATTGCTGCCTGCACCAGCGTTGCCAGTTGACGCGTGAACAGCGCCAGATCTGCCGCCGCCACGCGACGATGTGCGTGCCGCCGACGCTGCAACATTCCCCCTGCAGAAGCATTCAGCCGGGCTTCAATGTGCACGGGGATAAGCTCTTTACCGCGCAACAACTGGCGGGCATGACGCGCGGAATCCGCCTCAATCATGCCTTTGGTTTTGCGACCATTACGCTCCAGCGCCTGATAGTAAAACAGTGCCATTACGCCTCCATGGTTACCCGCAGAACTTCATCGAGAGAGGTTTCTCCGGCGAGCACTTTCTCAATGCCGTTGCTGCGGATACCCGCAGAGTGTTGCCGGACATAACGTTCCAGCTCCAGTTCCCCGGCCTGACGGTGGATCAAATCACGCAATGTGGCGTCCACCACGATCAGCTCATGGATGGCAGTACGTCCGCGAAAACCTTTGTGATTACAGGCGGGACAGCCCTGCGGATGGTACAGAGTGACGGTACGCGCATCGGTAATCCCCAACAGGCGTTTTTCTTCGTCAGTGGCAGGCGCGGGCTGGCGGCAGTCGGGGCACAGCGTGCGAATCAGCCGCTGCGCCATCACGCCCGTCAGACTGGAAGAGAGCAGGAAAGGCTCCACGCCCATATCCTGCAAACGTGTGATCGCCCCCACCGCCGTGTTGGTATGCAGGGTTGACAGTACCAGGTGTCCGGTCAATGACGCCTGGACGGCGATTTCTGCGGTTTCGGTATCGCGGATTTCACCCACCATCACCACATCCGGATCCTGACGCAAAATCGCGCGCAGGCCACGGGCGAAGGTCATCCCGACGCGGGTGTTGACCTGCGTCTGACCGATCCCTTCAATCATGTATTCGATGGGGTCTTCAACCGTGAGAATGTTGCGCGAGTGGTTGTTCAGCTCCTGCAATCCGGCGTACAGCGTGGTGCTTTTGCCGGAACCTGTCGGCCCCGTCACCAGAAAGATACCGTGCGGTTTGTGCAGTAGCTGGCGCAATTGCGCGGTCAGTTCATGACTTAAACCCAGACGTTCCAGCGTCAGGCGAGCCTGGTTTTTGTCCAGCAGTCGCAGTACCACGCGCTCGCCCCAGGCGGAAGGCATGGTGGAGACACGCACGTCAATCGCCCGACCGCCCAGCAGCAGCGCAATACGTCCATCCTGCGGTACGCGTTTTTCGGCAATGTCCAGCCGTGCCATCACCTTAATACGCGATACCAGCAACGAGGCCAGTTTGCGCCCCGGTCGCAGCATTTCATGCAATGTGCCGTCAACGCGAAAACGGATCACCAGACTCTTTTCAAACGTCTCGATGTGGATATCCGAAGCGCCTTCTTTAATCGCCTCTGCCAGCATGGCGTTGATCAGTTTGATGATCGGCGCATCGTCGTCACTTTCCAGCAGATCTTCCGTTTCCGGCAGTTCTTCTGCGAGGGTAAAAAAGTCCTCGGCAGAACCGAGATCTTCCATCAGCTGGCGAGCCTCGGAAGAGTCCCGCTGCCAGACCGCATTCAGCCGCTGTTCAAACTCGGCCTCATCGATTTGCCGCAGCGTAAAGGGCGCGTTCAGCCCCCGTTGCAGCTCCTGCAAAACAGAGAGCGACAACGGGTGGACATGGAGGATCTCCAGCGACGATTCGCACCATGCCACCAGGCTAAACCGACGGCTGAAACTGTAGGGCAGACGCACGGTGTTAGCGATGTTTTCCTGTGCTACAGGCACCATTAACGCGTTCTCCCGGCATTAAGGAATGCGCGGACTTCCGGCGGTAAGGCCTGGTTTTGCGCTGGCAGTACCGGCTGCGCGGTGTGCGGCATCAGGCTTAAGCCTTGCTCATCGCGATAGATCTGCTCGGCACGCATATAGTTATATTTGCGCTGCGACACGCCGTCTGCCGCGATACCGTCACGCAGAATGGTCGGGCGGATAAACACCATCAGGTTACGTTTTTCTTTTTTATCTGCCGTCGATTTAAACAGGTTACCAATCAACGGGATATCGCCCAACAACGGCACTTTCGCCACGCTTTCTCCCGCCTGGTCATCCATCAGACCGCCAAGCACGATCAGCTCACCGTCGTTAGCCAGCACGGTGGTCTTCAGTTTGCGCTCACCAAACACGACGTCGAGGCTGGTCTGTCCTTCCACCTTCGAGACTTCCTGCTCAATCACCATCTGTACCGCATTACCTTCGTTAATCTGCGGCGTGACTTTCAGCATGATGCCGACTTTTTTCCTCTCTACCGTGTTGAAAGGATTGCTGTTATTGGAGCCAACGGTAGATCCAGTTAATACCGGAACATCCTGCCCCACCATGAAGAAGGCTTCCTGGTTATCCAGCGTGGTGATGCTCGGCGTGGAAAGGACGTTCGAGCTGGAGTCGTTTTTAACCGCCTGTACCAGCGCCATCCAGTCGCCTTTCACCACGCCAACCGCCGTACCGCTAAAGCCAGAAAGAAGCTGGGCGAGCGTGGAGAGATCGCCGTTGGTGTCCGGGTTAATGGTGGTGGCGCCGTTTTCGCTGATCACCGTGGAGCCTTTCTGCGGTTTTGCCTGAGAAATCGCCGCCCCCAGCGTGCCAATAGGGATCTGCGTACCGTTAGCAAACTGCATTAATCCGGCATCTTTCGACGCCCACTGCACGCCGAAGTTGATATTGCTGCCTTCGGCAACTTCCACGATCAACGCCTCGACATGCACCTGAGCACGACGGATATCCAGTTGTTCAATCACGCTTTGCAGCGACTGCATGATGTCCTGCGGCGCGGTAACAATCAGGGCATTACTGTGTTTGCTGGCGGCAATGGAGACAACCTCACGCCCGCTACCGACCGTGCCTTCCGCCTCTTCTTTAGCTGCCGTGAGCGTGCCGCTGACCTGTTTCAGAACATCGACCAGATCTTCCGCTTTGCTGTATTTGAGATAGAACACCTGGCTGTTGCCGCTGCGCTCCATTTCTGAGTCCAGACGACGGATCAGGCGGCGCATTTTGTCTCGCGTGGCAGGATCGCCGCTGATAATCACGCTGTTGGTGCGTTCATCGGCGACAATCTGTGATTTCAGCGTCGCTGGCTGGTTCTCGCCGCTGTTTTTAGTCAGGCTTTCCAGCACGCGAGCAATTTCCGAAGCCGAGGCGTTATCCAGCGGGATCACCTCTTCGGTGCGATTTCCCGCGTGATCCACACGCTGGATCACTTCCGTCAGCCGTTCCACAACTGAGGCGCGTCCGGTGAGCATAATCACGTTGGAGGGATCGTAATTAACGACGTTGCCAGAACCTGCGCTATCGATCATCTGGCGCAGAATCGGTGCCAGCTCGCGTACCGACACATTGCGTACCGGCACCACTTTAGTGACCATTTCATCACCCGCGTAGTTGTCGCTACCTTCACCGACCAGCGGCAGCGGCTCGACTTTCGCGGCACTGGATTTCACCACCTTCAGCACGTCGTTTTCCATCGGTACGACGGCATACCCCTGCGCTTCCAGCAGGTTAAGGAATAGCTGGTAATACTGGCGTTCATTGAGCGGAGTCATGGTGCGAATACTCACTTTCCCCTGCACACCCGGCCCCATAATGATGGTTTTATTAAGGTTAGCGCCGACGGTTTCGATGAACGATTTCAGGTCGGTATCTTTAAAATTGGCGGTGAAGGTGGCTTCTTCCGCCCAGACCGGTAAACTGCATAATGCCGCTGCCAGCACCAGCGGCAGTAAACGCTTTTTTGTTTTGAGGCCAGTTGTCTTCTTACGCCAGACCGACAACGTAATATCACGCCAAAACACGATGAATGATTCTCCTGGATTAAATGCGGTTAGCGCAGCGCGATGGAAATGTCGTAGCGCGCACCCTTGCGTAAAACCGTAAGTTGAATGGAATCCATTGAAGGTAACTGCCGCATCAGAGCAATCATTGCTCGCGGATCAGTAAAATCCTGCTGATTTAGCGCAATGGCGATATCGCCGTCCTTGAAACCGCTGGCATCGAACAGAGAACGATCTGCCCCCGGTTTCACTGCATAACCGACAATCCCCTCCTTACGCACGGGCGTAAGCTGGATATAGTTAAAAATTTTCTGCGGATCTTTCGCCAGCGCCTGACGCACGGCAGCCGGGATCTCAACTGGCGCACTAGCAGCAGGCTCAGCAACAGCTTGCTTTGCTTCGTCACTGACGGCTTTTTTGTTGGTCACGGCTACGGTGGAACGCTCCTCTTCTGCCAGACTCAGGCGCTCCATTTTTCCCTGATAGCGCAGCATCACATGGTCGCGATTGATTTCCTCAATCACCGCGTTGTGAGAGCCAAGCCGTTCACCCTGTAAATAGACCTGCTGTTTGCCGCCTTCTTCAATAACCGCGCCGGGTCTGGCACCAAAGGCGATCCCGCGCAGCACCACGTTAAGACGCGTTTCTGCCACAGGCGCAGGTTCGGGTTGTTTTACCGGCGCGGCGACGGGCTGATATTTGCCAAACCAGTTTTGCTGGCTGATTAATTGCACGTCTTTTTGCTCAAACGTTTTTGCATCCGCACGTGCCGGTTTATTCGCCGATGGAGAAGGCGATGTATATTCCGCAGAAAAGGAGATATAGCGCCAGAGTGAATACGCCATTTTTGCAGAAATAATAAGCAGCATCAGCCAGAACATCGCCCGTACAATTTTTCGCAGATGCTCTTTGTCTGTATTAAGAGATTGTCTCTGACTAAGAGTGTGACGAATTTTAGTCAGCCACTGAATGAGGTAAATTCGTGCGTCACGAAAAACAACCCGCGCCAATTTATATACCCGACGTTATGCTTTGACTATTCCACAGGTGGTACGATCCAGTTTCCGCTGATACTGGTTACCTGTACGTGTATCATTAATCGTTATGCTGTAATTAATTCCCTCAGTGATCATTAATTTCACCGTCGGGTCAGCGCACATTTGTCGTTGATAGCTGGTTAAAAAGGCGTCAGGCGTCTGCGTGGTTTGTGTACCCGCTTCGCTGATAATGGTCATTTTTACCGTCGCACCGCTACTTTGCGCCAGCACTAAGGTATATCCCGCAGATTTAATTGGCAGGTTTTGACTGATATTTTGCGCCTGTTTTTTCGCCAGTAAACTGGCGTTTTCATTATGGCTGGCGCAGCCACTTAATAATCCTGTAACGCTCAACAATAGCGATATTAATACCCTCCCTGGCATCTTTTTTATCGACATGGTTAATAATCTCTAAGGTTATTAATAAGAGTAAAAATGTCACTTCGATAATGACGCGGTTATCATTAAAGCAATGCCTGTAGATAAAGTGTTGCTATACCGCCCAGACTTAAACATGGTCCAAAAGGCAGCGTCGTTGATCCTTTTTTTGTAATAACGGCATATATCAGGCCGCAGCATGAGGCGATTAAAGCAACATTGGGCAGCGACAACGCCCCCACCCAGCCACCTAAAGCGGCGAAGAGTAATACATCGCCCATGCCTAATGCTTCTTTACGCAGAACTATTCCGGCTATCCAGCGCAGGGAGTAAAAAGTGATAAACCCCACCAGGACGCCGGTGACTGCGTCTTGTAGCGTTAACGGACTCTGCTGCGCCCATGCCGCAATCAGCCCGGTCCACAATACGCCCTGAGTAAAAACATCGGGCAGCCATTGGTGATCGAGGTCGATGACACTCGCGGCAATCAGCCAGGCGGATAATATCATCACCGCCAGCGCCCATCCACTTTCCGGCCAGACCAGACTCGCCAGCAAAAAAGCGAGTGCCGTCAATAACTCCACCAGCGGATAACGCTTGCTGATTTTCGCCTGACAGTCGCGGCAGCGCCCTTTGAGCATCAGCCAGGAGAATAGCGGAATATTGTCACGAACGCGGATGGTCTGCTGGCAATGCGGACAGTGCGAACGTGGCAGCGCCAGGCTTATTTTTGACTGCGCACTCGGCGTTTCACCGTGAAACTCCGCCATTTGTTGGCGAAGCATGATGGGGTAACGCCAAATCACCACATTCAAAAAACTGCCGATGATTAATCCTCCAACGGTTGCCAGAATGGGCATCACCGCTGGATATTGCTGAAAAACATCAAAATGCATGGTTAAAGGTTGTTTGTTGTAATTTGCCGGATGCAGCGTAAAACGCCTTATCCGGCATACAGGAGTCTGCCAACGCAAGTAATCGCGACTTTCCCTGTAGCTCCGATAAGTTGGCGCATCGGGCAAATGTGTTAACCCGGTGCGCCTTATTTCATGCCGGATGCGGCGTAAAACGCCTTATCCGGCCTACAGGTATCTGCCAACGCAAGTAATCGCGGCTTTTCCTGTAGCTCCGATGCGCCTTATATCATGCCGGATGCGGCGTGAACGCCTTATCCGGCATACAGGCTTACTCGGCAGACATCTTATGCTCGGTAACCGTATTAATGGTTTCCGGCCCTTTTTCCGGTTTCGGCAGGCCAAGCGACGCCAGCGTCTTGTAAGCCGACTGGCTCACACCGCCCTCGAAGTTCATCTCGCTCACCCCCGGCAACTGGTAAGCATTCGCGCCCGGATTCCATTTCTTAAAGAACTCCGAAAGATCCGTCTGGGCTACCCAGGAGGCGCACAGCATCAGCGTGTCGGCAGCGTTACCGTTGGATTCGGCACAGTAATTTATGCCGCCAAACTTGTCATTGCTGACATCATCGCCGCGTGCTTTACGGTGCATCAACTGGAACAGGTTCCAGCCCTTCATCCCTTCACGATCGCTGTAGAACGCTGGCAGAGGAGTACCCTCTGGATACCATTTCTTGATATCAAAGTTTTTCTCTGCCCATTCCTTCAGCTGTGCGTACATCAGCAGACGGTCACCCGCACCGCCGCGTGCCCATGCCTGACCGTTGCTCTCGTTCAGATATTCCGGCGCGACGGTAATATCGTCAGCGACACGGTTCATCTTGCCCAGATAGCGATCCTGCATGTACAGCGCCAGCACGTTGTTCGCTACTTCAGTTGCGCCCGGTACAGTCAGCGGCGTTTCTGCAGCGTTGTGCCCCACTTCATGCCAGATCAACCAGTCGTTCAGCGGCGTCGTCGGCAGCGTGGTGCTGTTCGTCGAGAAGCTGCTGTTCATCACCGGATAACCAGAGTGCGCATCACCGATGGAGATCTGCACATCGTTGGCGAAACGATGTTTATGCCCCGTCAATGCTTTATAGGTAAACATCCGGTGCTTACCTTGCTCGCCATCACGACCGTAGAAGTCATTCATCGAGCTGGCAAAGGTATCCAGATCTTTAGCGAATTCTGCTACACCACCAGTGAAATTGCTGGCCTCAAGGTTCTTCTTCGGCGTGGTATAAACGAAAGCGTCTGACTCCAGCTCGCCCAACGGCGCAGGGGATTTCAGATCGTTTTTCCATTTACCGTCTTTATAGAACGGCGCTTTTACCACACCGGTAAAGGTGAAGCTGGCAGATTTATTATTCTCCTTGCTGTCGCCCTTGATATAAATCAGACCACCGTAAGGAACCGTAAACTTCACCGTGCCATTAGCCTCCAGAGTATACGTTTTCGTCACTCTCGGCGGACGGTTCAGCGCGACCTCATGCTTCTCACGCCCGGTCAGGTCGTCGGCCAGCGCCACGGTGACAGTCACAGGAACGTTCGCATTGGACTTAATGGTGACCTCTTTCTGAGCCGGAGCCCACAGACCAGTAGACTGCATGTTACCCGCAAACCATTTGGTCGGATTCGAGTACAGGCTGATGGTTTCAGTAACATTCTCACCTTCAGCCGATACTGCTCCCGGATACTTCTCGACATCAACTTTGATGTTCAGATCCCACCAGGAACGCCCCAGCATCAGGCGAGTCAGCGGTTTTTCCATATAGTTGAGCGGATAGCTCGGGTTCATCATGCCCGCTTTGCCACTATTTTCACCGTAGATCATCTTGTTATCGACAAGCGATTGTTTCAGCTCTGCGGAGCACTGCGTGCCTTTGGTGTAAGCATTGTTGGCGTAGCAGTTCAGGAACTCGGTGAACGTTTTAAAGCCCAGCTCGTCATCCTTGCTGCTTTCGTAACGATATTTCGTATCGTTCCACAGCCAGACAGACATGTTCTGGTACAGACGTTCCAGATCGACGCTGTTCAGACGCTCACCTTTGCGACCATTGGTACGGAAGTAAAGCTCGTGCTGATACAGGCGCTGAATGTTGGTTCCCAAATCCGCTGCCTGTAGCATCGCTTTCGCGGTGTCGGCGCTGAGATTCAGTTGCGTATAGCGCGGAACAAACATGCCAGTATTATTCTCTGGCGTTACAGGAACTCCCGTGCCCGGGCGGTATTCCAGACAGTTGACCTCATAGTGATATGCCGGGTCCTTACATTCCTTTAATCCAGGAAACGCCTCAAAGATTTTTGCCTTTGCCGCCTCCAGAGACTCTTTTGTTTTAAACTCCGCCTCATCGATAAAGGCATAGCGTTTGACCTGTTTGCCATCGACATCTTCCTGCCAGCTGGCAACTTCCAGTTTCGGTTTCTTATCAGGTTTGTTATCAATCTGATATTTCCAGGTAACTTTTCCTGTTTGGGAATCAATGGTGTACGGCAGTTCACCTTCCACAACCGGATAACGTTCATAAACCCAAATGCCAGTCGCTCGACGCTGGCGCACGTGGTCTGGATAACCCTGCGGATCGGTATTCACCACCGATTTGTTAAGCGCCATCGACAGACCTGCGGCATCAAGCAGACGTACAAAGCCTGATGCGCTCTCTTCCTTAAGATTGCTCATCACATTTTCCATGATCAGCACCGATCCGCCTTTGTTCAGATAGGCGATCAGATCCGTCACATCCTGCTGGGTCAGCTTCGGTTTGCTGGTATCTGCACGCAGAGGCACTGCATAGGGATCGCCAGACCACTGAGTCACATACTCAAAGCCATTGAGGATCAGCAGAGGAACTTCATCTGGATTCAGATTGCCATAACTGGTCAACGGTTTAACCGTGATACCTGCGAAATCCTTATGGAAAGCAAACGGTGCGCTATTTCCTAATACCTGACCCGCTTTTTTGAAATAAACCGTATCCAGGTTAGTGCCCACGGTCATGCTGGTTTTCGCGTCCGGCAGCCAGCGTTCATTTGACAGATAGCGCAACACGTTCTCCATGAAGTTCTTCATGTCGTCCGGATCGCTGTCGAGCGTACACTGTCCATCGCTATTAACCCCCCCGTTCCAGCTGTAACCGTTCGGGCAACGTAAAATGCTGTTGTAGTGCGGGTTACCGATAACCATCAGTTTGCCCTCACCGACTTGCCCCAGCGAAATAAACGGCAGGTTGAAGGTCGCGGTATCGCGCGTGACGTTTTCTGGCACCACAAGAGAAGGTGCTTCTGTAATGTACGCCAGCTCGTTTTTATCCCAGGCACGTTTTTCGCCAAACGCCAGCCAGTAGTTTTTATCATTACGCGCCATCAGAATCGGGAATGCCGCGTTGGAGATATTCACCACCGCCTGACCACGCGCATTACCAGTACTGCCATAGAAGTTGGTAGAGTCATGGAAGACATGGAACTTGCTGACAGATTTGTAGCTCTGATCCACGCCCCACAGCTTGTTGATAACGCCCTGAATCTGACCTTCATTAATGCTGCGCGCGGTCAGCGAGAACCAGCGCGGAGAGTTACAACCGTCGGTTTTCGCACAGATTGCAGTATCGATCTCTTTAGCCTGACCCGTTTCAAACTGTTCGATAAATTCGTTAGGCAGTGTAACAACTTGATCACCTTCACCCAGCGTCGCACCGTTGGATAAAGAGAGATTGATAATCTCGTTGATCACGTTGGGATATTCAGCAAAGACCTTGCGCACATCGTCCGGAACGACACGGGTATTATTTTGTCCGGCTTTCGAATAGCGGTGGATCAGCTGATCGATATTTGCCCCGCGAACTTCATCGCCCAGTTCCGTCAGTGCAATAGTCGACTTGTTACCGCGCACTGAGCCAAGTTCAAAGGTGTCGATGCCAAAGGAGATGGTTTCCCCCCAGCTAAAGGAAAACTCGCCGTTTTCTCCGGTTACACCACGGCCAGAATTGGTGTAGTAGTTGACGCCAACCACGCCATTCCCCTGGCTATCTACCAGACGACCTTCAGAAAGAATGATTTCCGTAGGTTGATACTGATAAAACTGTTCCGCGTTAGCCGACACGAAGGAAGCGTTCAGATCCGGTTTTGTTCCCGGCGTCGTGACGGGCACTACCGGTGAAGTATGAGTGGATGGCGCCTTATCGGTCGCGGCATTGTTTTCCACCTCTTCATTGACCAGCTTTTTGAACTCTTCCGGAGTCAGATCGATTTGCTTATACAGCGAGTCGAAGCGTTTACTCTCGATCACCGAGGAGAACGTCAGGCAAACCTGTTCTGTATCCGCCGGACAACTGTTCATGGAGGTTACCAGCGAGAGCGCATTGCTTTTCTTGTCGTCGGACTCCGCCAGTTCTTGCGAGTCCTCAAGGCTAAACGACACTTTTTCAACCGCACGCAGGCTACGAGCAGCTTCTGACTGAGTGTTGAAGGTGGCAATTGTCGTGTTACCCGCCACGCAAGTAACGTTCTCGCCAGGTGTAAAAGTAAAGCCGTCGCTGGATTCACCATTACAGGTAGCACCGATTACCCGCTGGCTTCCGCCTAGGGTCAGATAACCGGTTTTCGTAGGAACAGGTTCTGGCTCCGGTTCTGGCGTTGGCTCTGGATTAGGTGTCGGATCCGGCGTAGGTTCCGGGTCCGGCGTCGGCTCCGGGTTTGGCGTTGGATCGGGTTTCACTTCCGGCAAAGACCCGGTTCCAGAATCTACAGGCGGAGTATCGGAGGAAGAACCTGAACCGCCGCCATCACAACCGGTTAATAAGGTTGCGCTTAAAATAGCCGCTAAAAGCGATTTTTTATATTTAAATTTCTTATTCATTAATAACGCAAGTGACAAAATATAGTTAAAAAATTCGTAACTGGGGAAATAGTTTTATGCTTTATCTTCTCTAATAACTTCCTCCATTCTTAAAAAACTGCATTATTGATAACGAAACAGGTGAAATTTATAAGAATATCCCCTATTCGATGTCAGACGGGGTATTTATAAAAAGATTCAACAAACAAAAAAGTAACAATTATTCACAATGTGACTATCTCAAGCTGTTGATAGTTTTAACGATTGCGATTGCAAAAGCAACAGATAGCACGGTGTTTACTCATCAAGCGAACATAATTAATACAGACTTGTTTTGCGGGACAAAAAAATAGATATTCTCACACACTTAATTATTTAGCGGGTTATCTGAACACAAAACATTATTGCTGCATAGATAATAAATCGGGAAATGATTTTTTAATTAATAAGACAGAATAATGTAACCAGCAAAGAATGAAGCCGGATGATATTGACGATCATCCGGCTTTGTTGACTTACGAGACTAACATTCCGGTAAACACATACGCCTGCAACAGCGTGATAATGCCAATAACGCTGGCAAAGATCAGACTGTGTTTCACAGTGTAGCGGAACAGTTCAGATTCTCTGCCCACCATACCTGTCGCGGCGCAGGCCACGGCGATAGATTGTGGGGAGATCATCTTGCCAGTTACGCCGCCGCTGGTGTTTGCTGCCACCAGCAGAGTGTCAGAGACGTTGATTTGCTGCGCCGTGGTCGATTGCAGTGAACCAAACAGGGCGTTAGAGGAAGTGTCCGAGCCGGTAAGGAATACCCCCAGCCAGCCGAGGAATGGCGAAAAGAACGGGAACATCACGCCAGTGCCCGCCAGTACCAGTGCCAGCGTGGTGGACATGCCGGAATAGTTGGTCACGAAGGCAAATGCCAGCACCATGCCAATCGACAATATCGGCCACTTCAGGCTAATTAGCGTTTCAGCAAAGACGCCAATGCCTTTCTTGATCCCCACGCCGAGGATGAAGATAGAGATAATCGCCGCAATAAAAATAGCGGTGCCGCCAGCAGAGAGCGGGTCGAATTTAAACACCGCATCCATCGGTGTTGGCTGGGCGACAATGGGCGCCGCTTTCAGTACCTGCTGATGCAAATGAGGGATCTGGAAATTAATCACCAGCGAATAAAACGCGCCGCCCGGAGCAAATAACGCTTTAAATGGCTTCATCGTCCAGATGGTGACCAGCACCGTTAAGATTAAAAACGGTGACCAGGCGCGAATGATTTGCCCCAGACTATATTCTGAAGGCACGGGACCGCCAGAAGACGATTTATTCACCACCATCGCACCTGCGGATTGCCCCATGCTGATTGCCGTTTCGGTATTTTTCGGCCGCCATACTTTAAGGAATAAAGAGAGTGAGACGATACTCACCAGCGCCGAAGTAATATCCGGCAGTTCCGGGCCAATATAGTTAGAAGTAAAGAACTGAGTAACCGCAAAGCTACCACCCGCAACCAGCGCCGCTGGCCACGTCTCTTTCACCCCTTTCCAGCCGTCCATCATCGCCACCAGCCAGAACGGCACAAGAACTGACAGGAACGGCAACTGACGTCCCGCCATTGCACCGATGTCGAACGGATCGATTCCCGTTACCTGACCGGCAACCAGAATCGGCACGCCCAACGCACCAAACGCCACCGGCGCAGTGTTGGCGATCAGACATAGCCCCGCCGCGTATAGAGGTTTGAAGCCCAGGCCCACCAGCAGCGCACCGGTAATCGCCACCGGCGCACCAAAGCCAGCCGCCCCTTCCAGCAGAGCGCCAAAGGAGAAACCAATCAGTAACACCTGCAAACGCTGATCGTCGGTGATAGAGATAACCGAACTGCGGATAATATCAAACTGCCCGCTGGCAACGGTTAATTTATAGAGGAATACCGCTGCGACAATAATCCACGCAATCGGCCATAAGCCATAAATAAAGCCATATCCCGCAGCAGCAAATGCCATATCGATCGGCATTTTAAAGGCGAATATCGCAATCAATATCGATAATATAAGGGTTATTGCTCCGGCGACATGTCCTTTCAGACGTAATACCGCGAGTGCAACGAAGAAGAATATTATCGGGATCAAGGCGACCAGAGCGGATAGCCCCAGTCCTCCCATCGGCATATACATTTGGGTCCAGGTAACCATATTGTTCAGTCTCTTATTATCTTTATATGCTTGATATACTTAAGGTTGTAATAAGCAAAAGAGGACCGAACTGTAAAATATAGGGGTTATACTTTACAGCAACAGCACGCTGCTAACGCAATTGCTACCTCTGGCATAACAAGTATATCGGGTAAGGGTTTCTGTTCCGCACACGCAGGCGCAGAGTATCGTTAAGATGTCCATATTGTTGTTTTAATCCCGCTAGTGATGCGCTACGGGTATTTAATATTGTTAAACCCTGATAATCGCTCCGGTTATTTCCGGGGTAAATGTACTACCGCAGTAACTATAATAGCCCCGACAATAAAACTTGCCGGGGCTTTTGCTATTGCTATTAATGACTTTCTTTTTCGCGTAAACGCCAGGCATGTAATAACGGTTCGGTATAACCGTTTGGCTGTTTCACACCGAGGAAGATTAAATCGCTGGCGGCTTTAAAGGCACACGAGTTAGCGAAATTCCCCACCATCGGACGATACGCCGGATCGCCAGCGTTTTGCTGATCCACCACTTTCGCCATGTTCTCCAGCGACGCCTGCACCTGTTCTTTGGTCAGAATACCGTGACGTAACCAGTTGGCGATATGCTGGCTGGAGATGCGCAGCGTTGCGCGGTCTTCCATCAGCGCCACGTTGTGAATATCCGGCACTTTTGAGCAACCAATCCCCTGCTCTACCCAACGCACCACGTACCCCAGAATCCCCTGCACGTTGTTATCCAGCTCTTGTTGGATCTCTTGCGCCGACCAGTTCGCGTTTTCAGCTACCGGAATAGTCAGCAGATCGTCCAGCAGAGGTTCAAATTCAGCATTGAACTCGGTCTGGGCAATGTTGGCTTGCACGCTCTGTACGTTGGTTTGGTGGTAGTGCAGCGCATGGAGTGTAGCGGCGGTTGGCGACGGAACCCAGGCCGTGTTTGCCCCGGCACGCAGCTGGTCGCCCTTCTGGCTGTACATGTCTGCCATCAGGTCCGGCATTGCCCACATGCCTTTACCGATTTGCGCTTTACCGCGCAGCCCACAGAACAGGCCGGAAAGCACGTTATTGCGCTCGTAGGCTTTGATCCACGGTGTCGATTTCATCTGGTTTTTACGCAGCATCGGGCCAGCTTCCATCACCGAATGCATTTCATCGCCGGTACGGTCGAGGAAACCGGTATTGATGAACGCCACGCGATTGCGCGCCTGAGCGATACAGCTACGCAAGTTCAGCGAGGTTCGGCGTTCTTCATCCATAATGCCCATTTTCAGGGTATTCGGTGCCATACCGAGCATTGTCTCAACGCGGGTAAACAGTTTGTTGGCGAACGCCACTTCCTGCGGACCGTGCATTTTCGGTTTCACAATATAGACGCTGCCGGTACGCGAGTTTTTCTGCACTTTTAAATCGTAGAGGGCAATCGCGCCAGTCATGACGCCATCAAGAATGCCTTCCGGGATTTCATTGCCTTCACTGTCCCAAATCACAGGAATGGTCATCAAATGACCCACGTTGCGGATAAACAGCAACGAGCGTCCGTGCAGAGAAATTTCAGAGCCATCGGCGGCGGTGTACTGACGATCGTCATTCAGTTTACGCACGATTTGCCGACCGTTTTTCTCCATTTTCTCTTGCAGAGTTCCCTGCATCAGGCCCAGCAAGTTGCGGTACAGCAGGATTTTATCTTCCGCATCAACCGCCGCGACCGAATCTTCGCAGTCGAGAATGGTACTGATGGCAGCTTCGACGATAACATCGTTGATGTGCGCCGGATCGTCTTTGCCAATCCGCCCGTTGGCATCGATTTGCAGCTCAATATGCAGGCCGTTATTTTTCAGCAAAATGCAGGTCGGCGCAGCGGCATCGCCACGGTAACCGACAAACTGTGCTGGAGTACGTAACGTGGTTTCTTTACCATTTTTCAACTGGATGCGTAATTGTTTATCGACCACCTTAAACGCCACCACATCCTGATAGCTGCCGTTTTCCAGCGGTAGTGATTCATCGAGGAAACGTCGAACCCAGGCGATAACCTGCTCACCGCGCTGTGGATCGTAGCCGCTGACCATCGCCCCTTCCTGCGGGATGATGTCGCTGCCGTATAACGCATCGTACAGTGAGCCCCAGCGAGCGTTCGCCGCGTTCAGCGCGTAGCGGGCATTCATTGCCGGAACCACCAGTTGCGGCCCCGCCTGGCTGGTGATTTCGCTGTCGATGCCCGTGGTTTCCACCGTCACGTGCTCCGGTTGCGGCACCAGGTAGCCCAGTTCACGCAGGAAAGATTTATAGGCCGCTTTATCTTTTACCGGCCCCGGATTGCTGCGATGCCACTCATCAAGCGCCGCCTGAATGCGATCGCGCTCTGCCAGCAACTGACGATTTTCTGGTGCCAGATCGTGAACGATCTCATCAACATTGCGCCAGAACGCGGCAGCATCTAGTTCCACGCCCGGCAAAACTTCTTCATCCACAAAACGTTTAAAATTGGCGTCAATGCGTAAACGGCCCTGGGTTATGGTTTCACTCATTATTTATCTCCTCGTTTTCGCTTATTTCGCCAACACCGCTGCTGCCGCTTTCGCGACCTGCGCATCCTGTACTCCGGTTAAACCAGAAACGCCCACGGCACCAATAATTTGCCCATCAACAACAACCGGTACGCCGCCTTCCAGCGACGTCAGTAACGGCGCCGTCACAAACGCGGTACGTCCGTTATTCACCATCTCTTCATAGCCCTTCGTTTCACGACGCCCCAGCGCGGCGGTACGCGCTTTCTCCTGGGAGATGTAAGCCGCTATCGGCGCGCAATCATCCATGCGACTTAACGCCAGCAGATGACCGCCGTCATCGGCAACCGCAATGGAAACAGACCAGTTATTTTTCTGCGCCTCTTCCTGACCTGCGGCAATAATTGCACTCGCCATTTGCTGGCTAAGAATGACTTTAGTTTTCATTTTGTTATTCCTTTTCAAGGGCTTGTTCTACAATTTCAATCCAGTGACGCACAGAGGTACGACCGGCGCTCGCCAGATGCGTCTGGCAACCAATGTTGGCGGTGACGATCATTTCCGGTTTGCCGCTTTCCAGCGCATTCATTTTGTTATCCCGCAGCTGGCGCGCCAGATCGGGATGCGTTAACGCATATGTTCCCGCCGACCCGCAGCACAGATGGCTATCGGGAACGTCGGTTAAGGTAAATCCAAGACGAAGTAACACTTTTTCCACTTCGCCGTTCAGCTTTTGCGCATGTTGCAGGGTACACGGGCAGTGGAAGGCCAGTTTTTTATCGCCGCGAATCGCCAGTTTTTCCAGCGGTTCCTCGCGCAACAGTTCGACTAAATCGACCGCCAGTTCACTGAGCTGACGTGCTTTATCGGCATACAGCGCATCGTTTTTCAGCATCTGCCCGTACTCTTTGACGAACGCGCCACAACCGCTGGCAGTCTGCAAAATGGCCTCTGCACCTGCTTCAATCGCCGGCCACCAGGCATCAATGTTATTTCGCGCACGCGCTAAGCCCTTTTCTTGCGCATTAAGATGATAGTCCACCGCGCCACAACAGCCTGCTTCGTTAGCAGGCATGACGCTGATCCCCAGACGATCCAGCACCCGCGCGGTTGCCGCGTTGGTGTTGGGCGAAAGCGTAGGCTGGGCGCAACCTTCCAGCATTAAAACCCGACGCTTATGGCGCAGCGGTGGACGCGGTTTAGCTTTCACCGTTCCGGCAGGCAGTTTTGCTCTGACCTGTTCCGGCAAAAACGGTCGCAGCACCAGCCCTACCTGCGTCAGCGCGCGGAAGACCGCCGGACGCGGCACCACCTGGCGCAGCCCTTCGCGCAGCATTCGCTCCGGCAGTGGACGTTTCACCTTCTGCTCGACAATATCACGCCCGATATCCAGTAAATTGTGATAGCGCACACCAGAAGGACAGGTGGTTTCACAGTTGCGGCAAGTGAGACAGCGATCGAGATGCTCCTGCGTTTTAAGCGTAACTTCGTTGCCTTCCAGCACCTGTTTAATCAGATAGATGCGCCCGCGCGGCCCGTCCAGTTCATCCCCCAGAAGCTGATAGGTTGGGCAGGTTGCGGTACAAAATCCGCAGTGAACACAGGCGCGCAGGATGCTGTCGGCTTCCAGCGCGCGCGCGTTCTGACGCATCTCTTCGGTTAATCGGGTTTGCATAGCCTGCTCCTCAAAGTTCCGCGTACATGCGACCGGGGTTAAACACGCCGCAAGGGTCGAGCTGCTGTTTAAGCTGCTGGTGATAGCGGAATAAGGGAGCCGGTAGCGGAGCAAAGCCGCCATCTCCGGCACTAAAGCGAGTCGCATGACCGCCAGCGTTGCGGGCGATGCGGTGGATTTGATTGTCATCGGCGGTCGATTTCAGCCAGCGTAACGCGCCGCCCCAGTCGATCAGTTGCTCGCCGGGTAAATCCATCATCGGCGCATCGGTGGGTAAGGAAATGCGCCATAAAGTGCCCGGTAATGAGAAGAACGGCAATTGTTGTTCGCGCAATTGCTGCCAGAATTGACCAGCAACCTCTTCGCCACCCAGCAGTTCACGCGCTGCTTTTACCGATCCTTCACCGCCTTCAAGGCGGAGCCACAAGGCGTTGTCGAAATAACATAAGCCGCTAATGGGAAGTGGCTGGAGTTGCCACTGGGCGATTTCACTCATGGCTTCTTGTAGGTTGATTTCCCGCCGCAGGCTCAAGGTAGCGCGCGGTCGCGGCAACACTTTCATTGAGATTTCAGTGAGTACGCCAAGACAACCGTAGCTTCCGGCCATTAACCGCGAGAGATCGTATCCGGCGACGTTTTTCATCACTTCGCCACCAAAACGCAGATGTTTTCCAGTGCCGGTAATGATGCGCGTACCGAGGACAAAATCGCGTACTGAACCGCTCCACGGGCGACGCGGCCCCGCCAGTCCGCAGGCGACCATCCCGCCCCAGGTGGCTTCTTCACCATAATGCGGCGGCTCGCAGGGGAGCATTTGCCCCGCACTTTCCAGCGCCGCTTCAATCGCCACCAGCGGCGTTCCGGCGCGAGCGGTGATCACCAGTTCGGTCGGGTCGTAATTAACAATGCCGCGATGGCAACGCACATCCAGCGTTTGCCCGGCGACAGGGCGACCTAAAAAGGCTTTGCTATTGCTTCCCTGAATTACCAGCGGCGTTTTATCACTAATCGCCTGATTCACCTGCTCCAGTAACACCTGGCTGTAATCACACTCGCGTAGCATCAGAAACGCTCCAGTTCAGGGAAAGGTAAATGACCGTGATGCACGTGCATGGCACCAAATTCAGCACAGCGGTGTAGCGTGGGAATGTTTTTCCCAGGGTTCAGCAAACCATCGGGGTCAAACGCCGCCTTGACCGCATGGAAGGTCGTGATTTCATCGCTGTTGAACTGGGCGCACATTTGATTGATTTTTTCGCGCCCAATGCCATGTTCCCCACTGATGCTGCCGCCCACTTCAACGCAGAGTTCGAGGATCTTCCCGCCCAGCTCTTCCGCGCGGGCAAATTCACCGGGTTCGTTGGCATCGAAAAGGATTAACGGGTGCATGTTGCCGTCTCCCGCGTGAAAGACGTTGGCAACGCGTAAATCATATTGCTGCGATAAACGGGCAATGCCTTCCAGTACGCCAGGCAGGGCGCGACGCGGGATGGTGCCGTCCATACAGTAGTAATCCGGCGAGATACGCCCCACCGCCGGGAAGGCGTTTTTGCGTCCGGCCCAGAAACGCACGCGCTCCGCTTCGTCCTGTGCCAGACGGACGTCAGTCGCGCCCGCTTTCAGTAAGATGTCGTTAACCCGCTCGCAGTCTTCCTGAACGTCAGACTCCACGCCGTCCAGCTCGCACAACAAAATCGCTTCGGCATCAACGGGATAACCAGCATGAATAAAATCTTCCGCCGCGCGGATCGACAGGTTATCCATCATCTCCAGCCCGCCGGGGATAATGCCATTGGCGATGATGTCACCGACGGCGAGTCCGGCTTTTTCTACCGAGTCAAAGCTGGCTAACAGAACCCGCGCCACGGGCGGCTTCGGCAGCAGTTTTACCGTCACTTCGGTGGTCACGCCGAGCATACCTTCCGATCCGGTAAACAGCGCCAGCAGGTCAAAACCAGGCGAATCCAGCGCGTCCGATCCCAGCGTCAGCGCCTCGCCGTCCAGCGTTTGCACTTCAATTTTCAGCAGGTTATGCACGGTTAAACCGTATTTCAGGCAGTGGACGCCTCCGGCGTTTTCCGCCACATTGCCGCCAATCGAACAGGCGATTTGTGAGGAAGGATCCGGCGCGTAATAGAGATTATGCGGCGCAACTGCCTGGGAGATCGCCAGGTTACGCACGCCCGGCTGCACGCGCGCGCGGCGACCAACGGGGTTAATGTCGAGGATCTCTTTAAAGCGCGCCATCACCAACAACACACCTTTTTCCAGCGGCAGCGCGCCACCAGAAAGCCCGGTGCCTGCACCACGGGTCACCACCGGTACACGCAGGCGGTGGCAGACAGCCAGAATCGCCGCCACCTGTTCCATCTGCTTAGGCAGAACAACCAGTAATGGACGCGTGCGATACGCGCTCAACCCGTCACACTCGTAAGGAATGATCTCCTCATCGGTATGCAGGATCTCCAGTCCAGGGGCATGCTCACGCAGTGCCATCAGTACCGATGTGCGGTCGACATCGGGTAAAGCGCCATCAAGACGCTCTTCGTACAAGATGCTCATGAGTAGGCTTCGCTTTGTTGTGTTGTGTGGCAGCTGATTTTTGCGCGCTGCTTCTGTGAACAGTTATTAAGCGGGCTTTTTGTTTTCGTCTATCTCTTTAGCTACCGGTCAGACCATTTTTTTTCCAGCTCTGTGACCTTGCATTGGTTAACTTAATGTTAAATTGATGTAACATAATCACTTACGTGATGTGCGTGTTTTGCGAATTAAGAACAGAAAAATTGGTCCTACCTGTGCACGAGGTCCGGGAATGAAAGATGAGCGTCGCCCTATTTGCGAAGTGGTTGCAGAGAGTATCGAACGGTTGATTATCGACGGCGTGTTGAAGGTTGGGCAGCCGCTTCCTTCAGAGCGCCGACTGTGTGAAAAGCTCGGCTTCTCACGCTCCGCACTACGTGAAGGACTGACCGTGCTGCGCGGGCGCGGGATTATTGAAACGGCGCAGGGTCGCGATTCTCGTGTCGCACGGCTTAATCGGGTGCAGGACACCAGTCCGCTGATCCATCTGTTCAGTACGCAACCGCGAACGCTGTACGATCTGCTCGATGTTCGCGCATTACTGGAGGGCGAATCGGCAAGGCTGGCGGCAACGCTGGGAACGCAGGCTGATTTTGTTGTGATAACCCGCTGTTATGAAAAAATGCTCGCCGCCAGTGAGAACAACAAAGAGATTTCGCTGATCGAACATGCGCAGTTGGATCACGCTTTTCATCGGGCGATTTGTCAGGCTTCCCACAATCAGGTGCTGGTATTTACTCTGCAATCATTGACCGACCTGATGTTTAATTCGGTGTTTGCCAGCGTGAATAATCTCTATCATCGACCACAGCAGAAGAAACAGATCGATCGCCAACATGCGCGGATCTATAACGCGGTTTTACAACGGTTGCCGCATGTCGCCCAGCGCGCCGCCCGCGATCACGTGATGACCGTAAAAAAGAATCTCCACGATATCGAGCTGGAAGGCCACCATTTGATTCGCTCGGCGGTGCCGCTGGAGATGAATCCGGGGGGAATGTGAGCAGGGTTTTCCCCTCACCCTAACCCTCTCCTTGAGGGGCGAGGGAACCGCCCCTGCGCTTAATGGGAGCTGGTATTAAATGTGCTTTTCATACAATCGGTAACGTTTATACGGCTCCGCCCCAATGCGTCCCAGCATGTTATTCATGCCTGTATTGGTTTCGAGGATCCATGACATCTCCAGCGCATCGATCTTCCGGCGGGCAAACGGATCGCGTAAGGCTTCAATCAATAACAACGCAATCACCGGGCCGATGCGGCTGAACTGATACTCGTCACGTACCCCCATCAGCGGTACTCGCGCAGTTCGCACACCGCTGACTTTTAAGCGCCACAGCAATTTTGCCCAGCCGAAGGGAAAGAGCGATCCATTTAGATCGGCAATCGCCTCGTTGATGTTCGGTAAGCCGACAATAAACGCACAGGGTGCAGAATCTATCTCAGCGATGTAGATCATATCGTCCGGCACCAGGTATTTAAGCTGATCGCCCATGGTCGCAAATTCGCGTTCGGTAAACGGCACAAATCCCCAGTTGTGCTGCCATCCAGAGTTGAAAATCTCACGCAGGATCTGCATTTCTTCGGCAAACCTCTGGCGATTGATGCAGCGAATGGTCACCTTCTTGCGTACCTGCTCCATCAGTTTTTTTAGCACCGGAGAAAAAGTGAGATCGGTTCGCTGCATCCACCACGCCAGTAGATCAATGCCTTTGCGATAACCCAATTGTTCAATATGCGCGGCATACCACGGTTTACCGTGCGGCATCATCGCACATGGCGGTGTATCAAAACCTTCAATCAGTAATCCGCTTTCCTGATTGATATTCTGGCTGAAAGGTCCGCTGATGTTGCGCGCGCCTTGTGACTTCAACCACGCTTCCGCTGCGCCAAATAAAGCGGCAAAAACCTGCGGATCATCAATGGCATCAATCATACCGAAATGACCAGTATCTTCACCGTAACGCTCACGGTGCAAGGTATCAATTTGCGCGGTAATGCGCCCGACTATCTGCCCCGCTTTTTTTGCCACCCACGCCTGCCAGATAATATGCTTCGTCCCCGGATTCTTCTCTGACAAATGCTCGCTGCGTTCAATGAATAAAGGAGGGATCCAGTTTGGATCATCGGGATAAAGTGATGACGGAAAAGCGATAAATGCCTTAAGGTCATGTTTATTTATTACTTTTTCAATTTTAATCATCAGCGGCTCGCATTCCCTACCTCAATGGCTAACAAATAATTAACGGAGGGAATACGGACAATAACCGAGATGTTCGGCATCTAAATAATCCATCCGATGAATATAAAATACTGCTTTTAATTATTGCGATAAAACCATCACCTACATTATCTGAAAAATATTAATATTTAGTGCTTAATGCGGCCAGACAGGCCATTTGCTTAATATATTCACAAATCAAATATTATTCACAATAAAAACAAAAAAGTTAAAATCATTATTTAAATCAATGTTCAATATCGCACCCGTGAAAATACTATCTCATTTATCTTTTATGCATATATAATCCACCGCATTATTGTCATTTTATTTTTGATATCCAATTTTCTCGTGGTGTATATGTCTAATAAAATTTTTACGTATTCCCTGCCTATGCGCTATGCCGATTTTCCAACGCTGGTTGATGCTTTGGATTATGCCGCTCTGAGCCGCGCCGGAATGAACTTTTATGACAGACGTTGCCAGCTTGAAGATGAACTGGAATATCACAATTTAAAAGCACATGCCGAAGCAGGCGCAAAGCGGTTATTATCGCTGAACCTGAAAAAAGGCGATCGCGTGGCGCTGATTGCCGAAACCAGTAGCGGGTTTGTCGAAGCATTTTTTGCCTGCCAGTATGCCGGGTTAGTCGCCGTCCCGTTGGCGATTCCGATGGGGGTCGGTCAGCGAGATTCCTGGAGCGCCAAATTGCAGGGCTTACTGGCAAGCTGTCAGCCTGCCGCGATTATCACCGGCGATGAGTGGTTACCGTTAGTCAATGCCGCGACGCATGACAACCCTGAGTTGCATGTGTTAAGCCATGCCTGGTTTAAATCCTTGCCGGAAGCCGACGTTACGCTCCAGCATCCCGTTCCAGACGATATCGCCTACCTCCAGTACACCTCCGGCAGCACCCGTTTTCCTCGTGGCGTCATCATTACTCATCGCGAAGTGATGGCCAATCTACGTGCTATCAGCCACGATGGCATTAAATTACGCCCTGGCGACCGCTGCGTCTCCTGGCTGCCTTTCTACCATGATATGGGACTGGTCGGCTTTCTCCTGACCCCCGTCGCCACGCAGCTTTCAGTGGATTACTTGCGCACTCAGGATTTCGCCATGCGCCCGCTGCAATGGCTTAAATTGATCAGCAAAAATCGCGGCACCGTTTCCGTTGCGCCACCGTTTGGCTATGAACTGTGCCAGCGCCGTGTGAATGAAAAAGATCTCGCTGAACTGGATCTCTCCTGCTGGCGCGTCGCCGGTATTGGCGCTGAGCCAATCTCCGCAGAGCAACTCCATCAATTTGCTGAATGTTTCCGTCAGGCTAACTTTGACGATAAAACTTTCATGCCATGCTACGGGCTGGCAGAGAACGCGCTTGCCGTCAGTTTTTCTGACGAAACCTCCGGCGTTGTAGTTAACGAAGTGGATCGCGACATCCTCGAATATCAGGGTAAAGCTGTTACGCCGGGTGCTGAAACACGCGCCGTATCGACTTTCGTCAACTGCGGTAAAGCATTGCCGGAACATGGCATTGAAATCCGCAATGAATCAGGTATGCCGGTTGCGGAACGTATGGTAGGCCATATTTGCATCTCCGGCCCCAGCCTGATGAGCGGTTACTTTGGCGACCAGGTTTCGCAAGACGAGATTGCCGCGACGGGCTGGTTAGATACCGGCGACCTCGGCTATCTGCTGAACGGTTATTTGTATGTCACCGGGCGCATTAAAGATCTGATTATTATTCGTGGCCGCAATATCTGGCCGCAGGATATTGAGTACCTGGCGGAGCAGGAGCCGGAAATCCACTCTGGCGATGCCATTGCGTTTGTTACCGCCCAGGAAAAAATCATTTTGCAGATCCAGTGTCGGATTAGTGACGAAGAACGTCGCAGGCAGCTTATCCACTCGCTGGCGGCGCGGATACAAAGCGAGTTTGGCGTGACAGCGGCTATCGATCTGTTACCGCCCCACAGTATTCCCCGCACGTCTTCCGGCAAACCCGCCCGCGCGGAAGCGAAAAAACGTTATCAGAAGGCCGTCGCCGCTAATCCCCCAGTGCAGGAATCTCTCGTATGAGCCAAACAGTCGCGGTGACGGGTGCTACCGGGTTTATTGGTAAATATATTATCGATAACCTGCTCGTTCGCGGCTTTCATGTTCGCGCGTTGACGCGTACTGCCCGCGCTCACGTCAGCGATAACCTCATCTGGGTGCGTGGTTCGCTGGAAGACACGCATTCGCTTAGCGAGCTGGTTGCCGGAGCCAGCGCGGTGGTCCATTGCGCCGGGCAAGTGCGCGGACACAAAGAAGAGATTTTTACCCGCTGTAACGTTGACGGCAGCCTGCGCCTGATGCAAGCGGCAAAAGAGAGCGGCTTTTGCCAACGTTTTCTGTTTATCTCTTCGCTGGCGGCGCGCCATCCTGAACTCTCCTGGTATGCAAAGTCCAAACACGTCGCCGAACAACGGCTTATCGCAATGGCTGACGAAATAACGCTGGGAATTTTTCGTCCGACAGCAGTCTATGGCCCCGGCGATAAAGAGCTAAAACCGCTGTTTGACTGGATGCTGCGCGGCCTGCTGCCACGACTGGGTGCGCCAGATACACAACTCTCTTTCCTGCACGTTACCGATTTCGCGCAAGCTGTAGGCCAGTGGTTAAGCGCCGAAACTGTACCAACGCAAACGTATGAGTTATGCGATGGCGTCCCCGGCGGCTATGACTGGCAACGCGTACAACAGCTTGCTGCTGCCGCCCGTCGTGGTTCCGTGCGGATGGTCGGCATTCCTCTACCGTTGCTCACCTGCCTTGCGGATATCAGCACAACATTAAGTCGTCTGTCTGGTAAAGAGCCAATGCTGACGCGCTCAAAAATTCGTGAATTAACCCATGCCGACTGGTCGGCAAGTAATAACCGTATTTCTGAAGATATTAACTGGTTTCCCGGGATTAGCCTGGAACACGCATTACGCAACGGGCTATTTTGATTGTCTTGTTTAAAGGTGTGTTAACGTTTCTATGGTAAATCGTGAAATAGTAATGGATTACATCCTTTCCTGTTTACAGGATTTGGTCGAAAACGGTGTGGAAATTAAGCCCGACAGCGATCTCGTCAACGATCTTGGCCTGGAGTCGATCAAGGTGATGGATCTCTTAATGATGCTGGAAGACAGATTCGATATTTCCATTCCTATTAATATTCTGCTGGATGTCAAAACCCCTGCGCAATTAATGGAAACACTACTTCCATGGCTGGAGAATAAATAATGGGGCTATACGATAAATATGCGCGTCTTGCTGGCGAGCGACTGCAATTTAGTGATAACGGTTTAACACCGTTTGGCACCTGTATTGATGAAGTCTATTCCGCCACCGAAGGGCGTATCGGCAATAAAAAAGTGATCCTGGCCGGAACCAATAATTATCTCGGTTTAACCTTCAATAACGAGGCCATCGCCGAAGGTCAGGCTGCGTTAGCGGCACAAGGCACCGGCACCACCGGTTCTCGAATGGCGAATGGCAGCTATGCGCCGCATCTGGCGTTAGAAAAAGAGATTGCCGAGTTTTTCAATCGCCCTACTGCTATTGTTTTTTCAACTGGTTATACCGCCAATTTAGGCGTCATCAGCGCACTTGCCGACCATAACGCCGTAGTGTTGCTGGATGCCGACAGCCACGCCAGTATTTATGATGCCTGCTCTCTCGGCGGCGCGGAAATTATTCGTTTTCGCCATAACGACGCCAACGATCTGGAACGTCGCATGATTCGCCTCGGCGAACGGGCGAAAGAGGCGATTATCATCGTTGAGGGCATCTACAGTATGCTCGGCGACGTTGCACCGCTGGCGGAAATTGTTGATATCAAACGTCGTCTCGGCGGTTATTTGATTGTCGATGAAGCTCACTCGTTTGGCGTGTTAGGCGCAACGGGGCGCGGGCTGGTTGAGGCCGTTGGCGTTGAGGACGATGTTGATATTATCGTTGGCACCTTCAGTAAGAGTCTGGCCTCTATCGGCGGTTTTGCCGTAGGCTCGGAAGCGATGGAAGTGCTGCGCTACGGTAGCCGCCCGTATATTTTTACCGCCTCCCCTTCTCCTTCCTGCATTGCGACCGTGCGCTCGTCGTTAAGAACCATTGCCACACAACCAGAGTTGCGGCAAAAATTGATGGATAACGCCAACCATCTGTATGACGGTCTGCAAAAATTGGGTTACAAGCTAAGCTCGCATATTAGCCCGGTAGTGCCAGTGATAATCGGTTCGAAAGAGGAAGGGCTACGCATCTGGCGCGAGCTTATCTCACTGGGCGTATATGTGAATCTTATCCTGCCACCTGCCGCGCCGGCAGGCATTACGCTGCTGCGCTGTAGCGTTAACGCCGCTCACAGCCGCGAACAAATCGATGCCATCATTCAGGCGTTCGCCACGCTGAAACAGTAATGTTAACCCGTCGTGGTATTACGCCACGGCGGGTTTAGTGTTGTCTGTCATACCAATACACCAGACTCAACGCCACCAGCACAAATGCGATTGGTAAACCTAGCGCAGTAACGGGGGCGCTCAACGCAAATAACAATCCCAGGTTGACTATGATTTGATAGCTAATCCAGGTAAGTAAGCCAACGATGACGCCCACAGCAAGACGGCTGCCCATTCCCGGCGAACGCGGGGCGCTAAAGGTAAAGGGCACAGCCAGTAAAATCATCGCCAGAGTTAAGATGGGGTGTCCCAGCTTTTCCCACAGTGCCAGACGATATTCACTGCTCGGTTGCCCGGTTGCCTGCAAATAATGGATGTAATGGTTAAGCTGGCGGACAGAAAAGCTATTACCCGGCATCGATAACTCTTCGAGATTCATACTGGTGAATGCCGATTGCCACGGCAGATTATCTAATGTTTCCAGCGTTTCTTTGCCGTTAAGCCATTTTTTATGATTCACACCGTGCAGGAGCCACGTTTTATCGTCTTCGATGGTGGCGCTGCGCGCGTAAATGTAAGATTCGAGTGACAGATCGTCGCGGTAATGAAATATCTCCACACCTACCGGCTGGCCCTGTTCATTCAGCGATTTCACCGTCACAAATTCATTGTCACGTCTGGCCCACAACATGTTGCCGGTGATGTCATCGTCTACCCCTAACGCGGTGGCGGTCGATTTGATTTGCATCGCCTGTTGCTGCAATGGCGACGCTACCCACTCATCAATCGCGCCTAACGAGACTGTCCACAGCATTCCGGCGACCAGCGCCACCAGCGCGATACGGAAAATGGAAAATCCCGTGCTGCGAATGGCGGTAAGTTCACTGTTTTTCGATAACTGCCCAAGACCAACAATCCCCCCTAATAACGCGATAAACGGCGCAAGATCGACCAGTGTGCGCGGCAGGGTCACCACCACCACCAGCACCGCCTGAGTCCAGCGATAACCACCAGGGCTGACATCATCCAGCTCGTTAATCAGGTTGAAGGTGGTAAAAAGCGGTAGCAGTAGCCCTGCGGCAGCGGCAAAACCGAGAAACAGGTGACGAATTAAATAGCGACTGAAGACATTCATCGGGAAAATTTCCGCAGCAAAGAGAAGTCGCGTGCGACCAGCACTAACAAACCAGTCAACATCAGTCCAGGCACTAACCACAAACCAGGGATAACAGGAATTGCACCGTTTGCCACCAGAGTGCGGCAAACGTCTCCGCCATAAAAAATGGCAATAAACAGTAACGTTAAAGGCAATAAGGTAGAAAATCGCCCCTGCCGTGGTTTTACCCGACTTAAAGAGATAGCCATCAATGCCATTAACAACGCAGTCACGCCACGGCTTTGTCGCCATTGCAATTCGGCATGATCGGCAGGAAAGACAGAATGCGCCAGCTCCGTGACCGACTTCGCTTTGCGTTTGACGTTAGGGCTTTGATCCAGCGGATTCAGATGTAATTGTAGATTGCGGTAGATCTGTTCGTTGTCGTCATTGTCCTGATGATCGAGAAGATAGGCTGTGCCGTTATGCAACATGACGGTCGGTTTGTCCGGAGAGGGATCGATAACATCAACGGAGCGGGCACGAAAAATGCGGGTTCGATTGGCTGTAGAAGTGTATATCAGCGCGTCAGTCAGGCGATTATTGTCTTGATCAACCGTCTGCGAGAGGATCATCCGCCCATTATCGTTAGTATTAAATTTCTTTGCCCGTAGCTGGCGGACATCCAACTCCGACTGCGACTGTTGCTCCAGTTGATAAATCTGCGCATAAGCCCACGGCCGACCATACATCGACAAAACGGTGACAAAAATACTTAACGGTATTGCAAGGTAAAGAACAGCTTTATACAAACGCGCCGGGCTGCCTCCCGCCGCAGAAATTGCGGTAATTTCTGAGTCGGTATACATCTGCCCAAGCGTCACGCCAACCGACACATACAGGCCAACCGGTAACAACATCTCCAGTGCAATCAGCACTTTGTAGAAAACGATATCCAGCACAACGTTGAGAGCTAAAGTGCCATTTGCCGCTTCGGTCAGATAACGCTGTGCGGAATAGCTGGCGAAAATAAAGATCAGAAAACCGACGATAATCAGCACCAGACGGCGCGTACCGCGCATGATGTAATGTTCAACCAGCTTCATCTCACTAACGCCCTCAATCCTTTGAGTTTTTTATTCATTGATCAGCTTCTGCGCCAGCGCAATAACATGATCTACCTCTTCCGGCGTCAGGCTGCCGTCCTTTGCCCACTGAATTTGCCCGGCTTTATTCAATACCAGAATGGTTGAACTCTGCTCCGGTAATAGCCAGGCAACGCGTCCCAGACCATTGCCGTCAATAACGAATTGCGCCCATGGATAGCGGCGTTTATTTTTCTCGATTTTACCGCTCACAAAATAGCCTGTACCAAAGATAGCATCATCGGTATTCACAATGGTGGTGGGCTGAAAACGATCCTGCGGAAAGTTCGCCACTTCTACTGCTTTGATTAACAGTGAGTTCTTTTTCTTTGCCGACTTGCGCCCGGCGATATACTGGATAATGCGGACTTTTCCCTTCAGTTGCGTACTGTTCCACTTTTGGTAGTGAATTTCGTCGTTATTAAGCAGTAGCTCGCCGCCTTCCTGGATATAAACAGGCGTAACCTGCTTCCCATTGATGAAATTATGCGCCGCCGTGCCTGGTGCTAAGAGTGCGATAATCAGAGCGACAATCCGACGAGATGGCATTATTGCTCCGGATATAGCGGAAAACGCGAGATAAGCAGCTCTAAACGCTGGCGAATATCGCTATCCAGCGCCACCGGTGCGTCATATGACCGACGGTTTTCCATATCATCCGCCACCATGTCGTCGTGCTTATCCCCCATCAGACCATTAATGGCAGCGAGGAAGCGGGAAATCTGTAACGCCTCTTTATTTTCAGGATCAAGCGATCTTAGGGTGTCGTAATAAGAAACCTGCTGACTGATGATTTTTCGCACATCATGAAATTCCCTGCCGGTTAGTCGCGGTTTGGCAATAATCTCTTTCAGGATATGCATTTGCTTTTGCCGATAGGCAATAAAACCGTTCACGCTTTCTAACTGGCTATGGCGTAATGACCAGTTAACTAACGACCAGACCGGAGAGCTTAAATAAATCCGTAACAGGTTACCGTAATACGACACGATATTTTTCTTACCGTTACGAAAACCATCCTGAAAATGGCCCAGACATACCGTCGTTTTGCCGAATAAAAATCCGGCCTGATGCTTCTTTAAATACAACCGTTGAGCAAAACGTAAATGCTTATAGCGCGCTCGCATGTATTTAAATTGTTTGCGCTCGTCAGCCGTAAGTCCCTCGCCTTTGGCTTGTTTATGGATTAAACGCAGCAACTCCTTATGATCAACGCCATTTAGCCAGAATTGCAGGCATAACGCGTAATTATCATGGATGATTTCGGCGGTACAACCCAGGGCGATTGTCGGCGGCAAACTGACCTGCGCGTCAACAACATCATCTTCCTCAATCGCAACAAATAAACGCTCGCTCGCCTCAAGCGGGAAATATTTTCTCATCATCAGGATTTCTCTCCGGCTGCGTTATAAAGCAATGAATGGCGCTGAAAGAACGCCTTTAAGGTCGGAATTAGTGAGAGCGCCACGTCCAGACATTGACCGCCGAAATAAGCAAACGCTGCTCCCAGCACGCCAAACAGATGACAAAACATGAACAGCAAAACGATGTAGCCGATTGAAGCGATGGTTTGCGCCACGAGGAAGGCTCGCTGTTTACCCGCCATCAATAGCAATGACTCCTGCGGGAAGCCCAGCATCGAAATAACAATCGCGCCAAGCATCACCTGGATCAGGTCATATGCTTCGAGATATTTGACGCCAAATACCAGCGAAATGAGCGGCTTGCCGACGATTAGCACCGCGAGCGCCACCAGAACACCGATTCCGCCAGCCAGTAACCCTGACTTCACGCCTAACAACCACGGTCTGGTAGTGCGCGGATCTAAGCGCATTACCTCTGGATAAAAACTTTTACCCAGCAAACCCGCCGGCGTCCCGGCTGCGTCGAAGAATGTCATGGCAATTTTAAATAACCCGGCTGCGGCTGGCCCCAACACAATCCCCACCAGCACTGTGCTGCACGAGTTACGCGCCGACCAGATGGAGTGGGCAATGTTGGTTGACCAGACAAAACTCCACGCCCCTTTGATGTGTCGGGCAGACTCGAAAAGATTCAATTTAAACGCGTTATGGATATTTCTGCGGCGCAATTCGCGCGCAGCAAACCACCAGTACATGGTGCCGCCAACCAGATTTGAGGCGTACCAGGCTATAACAAACCCCGCAAAACCAAAGTCAAAATACCAGGCGATTACGCTCCCCGCTGCGCGCAGAAAAGGCTTCGTCGCCTGCTGTACAGCAATCAAATCGAAACGATCTACCGCACGCAGAATGCCGGTCGGCGTGGAGGAAGCCATTGAAGGAATGAGCGTGCAATAGAGCGCCGCCAGCCAAAAACTTTGGTCATCCAGACCTAATGAGTGAGAAAGAAATGGCAGTAAGGCAATGCCGCCGACAATCGCCACCGCGCCGCTGACGATATCCAGCGAAAAGGAAAACGAGACGACATTGCGAAATTGTTGGGGATTATTGTTGGTTAAGGCTGGCGTTCCGTACTGCACTACCAACTGCCATGTCTGAAACTTAATAAAATCGCTGATCGACTTGGCATACGATTGCACAATCACCAGTACGCCAAACATCGCTGGCGTCATCCCTTTACCAGCGCACGAGAGCGCCAGTAAGCCCAGCAAGGCGCTCACGACATTGCTGGAGCCTAACCAGGCGCTATTGCGAATAATGGTGCGAAAGGCTCCATCTGCAAACCAATGTTTGATGTTAAAACCCGCCAATTCAGCCAGACCTTATCGTTGATAATGAAAAATAGCCCGCCAGCCTTAAGTTAAACTTCGGCGGTCAGAAACGATGGCAACCAGAGACACAGCTTTCTGCGCCTGTTCCAGCACGTCGTGGTAGGGCGCTCTGGAATCAATCTCAAGAATTTTTGTGCCGTTATAGCCAATCTTCGACATGACGCCGATTTTGTCCTGCAACTCGGCATAGTCGTGATCTGGCTTGCGGGAGATGGCAGTATCAATATCAATGCCCAGACGAATAATTAATTCAGGACGATATTGCGCCATTTGTTGATATAAGCGTCGCTCGCGCTGCGCCAGAAACATGTTGATTTTGCCGCTGGCACGTTCGACGCCAATCCCCGGTCCGTCATAATAAAAACCGGAAATTTCAGCCTGCGGAAAGCGATCGCTGACCACCAGAACGCCACTTTGCGCCAGCCGCTGAACCTTGCGCAGATTCGCCATTCTTCGCAGCGAGAAGCAATACATAATCACCGCCGCCCATAGCGCCGGAGATTTGGTTTTCATGCTTTGGGTTTTCGAGGATTTGGCCGCCAGACGCCGTTCCAGCCAGACGCCAACGAGCGGCAAGCGTTTAATTTTGTCGCCGTCTTCGCCGGATAGCAGCCCCAGATAACGACGCTCAGTTTGCCAGTGTTGTTGCAGCGATTTAACCAAATCGGTGGTCAATGTGGATTTACCCGTGCCATCGCACCCGACCACCGCAATCAGCCCCGGAATATAGTTGGTCTGCGGTGCGGTTGTACTATTAACAGTTTGTGTTTGTAGTGCATCCATTCGTTCAATCATCCCTTATCCATTTTGGTGATCAGAAAAGCGCGGCGTGAATCGCGCATAATGAGGCTTGCAGGATGTCATCAGCAGGTTGTCGCCCGTCCAGTTCCAGTATCTTTGCGCCATTGAACGTCAGCTGTGGCGTAACGGCGATTTTTTCCTGTAACGCCGCCAGTTGATGATCGGGTTTGCGGGAAAATGCCGTCTGTTCATCAATAGCAAGACGAATCAATAACACGGGCAAATAAGACGCCATCCACTGGTATAGTTTCAGCTCGCGTTGCCTTAACATTTTTATCCAGCCGTTACCGCCAGAGGTTTTTGCCAGTTGCGGACCATCAAAGCGAAAACCTGGCACTTCGACCTGTGGGTAACGGTCGGTAATCAACAGATAGCCCTGCTGGCTTTTACGCAACATTTTGCGAAACTTGTAGGCTCGCCAGCAGGAAAGCAAATAAATAACCAGTGCGGTAATATTGCCAGGCGGCGTTGACGGCTTTTCATGCACATGTGCCGCTTTATCCCGCAGATAACGCCCAAAAGGTGCACCAATAATGGGGAGCTGTGATATCCATTCGCCAATTCTCCCGGAAGACTGCCCGAGATAAATGTGTTCTGTTGGCATTTTTGTTGCCAGTTCATTCACCAGACTTGCTGTGAGAGTCGATTTACCTGAACCATCACACCCCACAATGGCAATAACACGCACTGGCGTGGAATTAATTATTGACATATTACGTTGATTCACGAAAAACCCGGCAGCAAATAATGTATTGAATATTACGTGGTCCGTGCTCAGAATATCTGCTCAATCTTATTGTGACAATGGTTAATTGTGGTATTGACCTGAATTACACTTTCATAAAAACATATTAATCAAATAAATATTTTGGGTGGATATTTAAATTTAAGGATATATTCATGCAGTCAATAATCCCTCCATTAATTGCCGTTATTGGTAGCGATGGTTCAGGCAAGTCAACGGTGTGTGAACATCTTATTACCGTTGTCGAAAAATATGGTGCCGCCGAAAGAGTTCATCTTGGAAAACAGGCAGGGAATGTCGGACGCGCGGTGACAAAACTACCGTTGATGGGAAAATCCCTGCATAAAACCATTGAAAAAAATGAAGTGAAAACGGCAAAAAAATTACCGGGGCCGGTTCCGGCGCTGGTAATTACGGCGTTTGTTGCCCGTCGCTTACTGCGCTTTCGTCATATGCTCGCCTGTCGTCGTCGCGGGTTAATTGTTTTAACCGACCGTTTTCCGCAGAACCAAATTCCTGGCGCTTACGATGGTACGGTGTTTCCACCTAACGTTAAAGGCGGTCGTTTTGTCTCATGGCTGGCAAGCCAGGAACGTAAAGCGTTTCACTGGATGGCAAGTCATAAGCCTGATTTGGTTATCAAACTCAATGTTGACCTTGAAGTTGCCTGCGCGCGTAAACCCGACCATAAACGGGAATCGCTGGCAAGGAAGATTGCCATAACGCCACAGTTAACCTTTGGCGGTGCACAACTGGTTGATATCGATGCCAACCAGCCGCTGGAACAGGTACTCGTTGACGCAGAAAAAGCGATTACGGATTTTATGACAGCACGGGGTTATCACTAATCAGAGATGAAAATGCCCGATCGCCAGTACCGGGCATTTTCAGGAAGGTTAAATTAACTGCAATGCTATCCAGTACAAACTACCAGACAGAAAAATCGCCGCCGGTAAGGTAAACACCCACGCCATCAGGATGCTGGTTACCGTTTTACGCTGTAAGCCTCCACCATCCACGACCATCGTCCCTGCTACCGCCGAAGAAAGTACGTGTGTTGTGGAAACTGGCATCCCAATATAACTGGCAAGGCCAATAGATACCGCCGCCGTCATCTGCGCCGCCATGCCTTGCGCATACGTCATGCCACGCTTACCAATCTTCTCACCGATGGTCATCGCCACACGACGCCAGCCAATCATGGTGCCAATACCCAGCGCCAGTGCCACCGCCATAATGATCCACACCGGAGCGTATTCAATGGTACTTAACATATCGCTGCGCAGTTTTTTCAGCAGGTTCTGGTCTTCTTTACTGACGCCTGGCAGTTTCGCCAGCTTCGCGGAAGTATCAGAGATGCAAAGCATAATGCGGCGCAGCTGACTGCGCTGAGTCACGTTTAACGGCTCATAGCTTTCCATATTGCCCGGCAACATCGTTTTAACGCGCGCGATGGCATCAAAGGTATTTGCCGGATGACAGTGAAACTCCGTCACTTGTGTGCCATCCGTCTGAGTCGCAGGCAGCGGGGGTTCCATCGTAATCAATTTCTGCGGCAATTCAGGATGCTGTTGCAGATAATGTTCAAAGTTAGTGACAGCATCGCGGGTACGGGTAATTTCATAGCCGGAGGCGTTCATATTGACGACAAACCCGGCGGGCGCAATTCCCACCAGCACCAGCATCACCAGACCGATCCCTTTTTGTCCATCGTTCGCACCATGCGAAAACGCCACGCCCGCAGCGGAAACAATCAGTGCAATACGCGTCCAGAATGGCGGTTTACGTTTGCCTTTTTTCTTTTTGCGATCTTCAGGAATGCGGTGAATACGGTCACGCTTTTTCGTGCCGCTCCAAAAGCGACGCAGCAGGAAAATCAGTCCTCCCGCAATCACCAGCCCCACAATTGGGGAGACAATCAGTGAGGAGAAAATCTTGGTCACTTCACGCAGATTTAACGCGTCCATCACCGATGAGCCGGTTAACATCGCATTAGTTAAACCGATGCCGATAATCGCGCCAATTAAAGTATGCGAACTGGAGGCCGGTAAACCAAAAAACCACGTTCCCAGATTCCAGATAATCGCCGCCAGCAGCATGGAAAAGACCATCGCCAGACCGTGGGTTGACCCCATATTCAGCAGCAAATCGGTTGGCAACATATGGACGATGGCATAGGCGACGCTAAGTCCGCCAAGCAATACGCCAAAAAAGTTAAAAAATGCCGCCATCACCACAGCAAGTTGTGGTTGCATGGCTCGGGTATAAATAACGGTTGCCACCGCATTTGCCGTGTCATGAAAACCATTGATTGCTTCGTAGAACAACACAAATGCCAGAGCAAGTAATAACAAAAGCCCCGTATATATATCAAGGCCAACAAATAAATTTAGCATATATTAGATTACGCCATTTTGAATTTACGAACGGAGGCATTATCAGTGACTTTCACGGCGCGGGCAAAGTGAAATATCATTTTTAACGATAAAAAGAGTGTTATTTCTTGTGTATCAGACAATAAGCATTCATTCAAAATTATTAGATATAATTAATACACAGACATTTCGCCAGTCCATATATTCATGCGTGAAATGAATAAATAATAAAATATATAAACATTAAATATTTTGATTAATCCCCGTACTGATTACTCTTTATAATCAGTACGAGGTTGCTACAACATGTATTACTCTTTCACCACAATTAACGGTTCAATATCACTCTCTTTTTTGATGACCAGTGATTCATCGCCGCGCAAGCAAGTCCCGCCATAGTTGCCGCCAACGGTGAAGGTACATACCTGGATGTATTTACCGTCCACTTTCGGCAAGCACCACAACTGTTGATAGATGTTTTTCTGCTCGGCAAATTTACCGCTGGTCTGATCAAGCACCTCTTCATGATGGCTGACGAGGTCAATATTGCTGCCACAGCGACCGGCAATCGGCTTCACGGCATAACCGGTTTTCACCAGTTCATCATTAACAGTGAAATCTGTATCCAGCAGATAGCGATGGTGCGGGAACAGCGACCAGAGGATCGGCAGAATCGCTTTGTTGCCGGGGATCACCGTCCACAGCGGCTCAAAGACCAGCACTTCCGGGCGCAGCAATACGTCGATTAGACGTACTTCATTTTGCGGATGCCCGGTACGAATCGGCACCGCAGCAAACTCACGGTCGCTGACTTCACGAATCTGATCAAACGCCGTTTCCCACGCCCAGGTTTTCCATACGCAGTTAACCAGTCGCCCTTCCCCATCAATCAGTTGCCCGGCAGCATCCCAGCCCAGTTCATCCAGCCCGCGCAAGATACGCGTTTCAAAGCCCGCCTGTTGCAGCGCCTGCTCCATAAACTGCGCGTGATAGTTCTCCTCGATATCTTTGTCCTGCATGATATGGACAAATGGACGTGCACGACTGTGTTTCCATGCGCCTGCCAGTTCGTTAATCAGCCCTTCCGCCGGATTGAAGCCGTTGCCTTTATAGCCTTGCTCCGTCCAACGTTCGAGGATCAAGCCTGCTTCAGTATGACAAGAGGCGGAATCGGCATTGTATTCGTAGACCTTCAGGCCACGCTCATCCATACAGAAATCCATGCGACCAGTGATCATATGGTGCCGGCGACGCTGCCAGGAGAGGCGCAAACGCGGCCAGAGGATTTTTGGAATATCGAACAATGCCAGCAGGTTGTCATCTTTCAGCACCTTATCGGTAGCGTGAAGATACATCAGGTGCAGCTCGTTGGTAGCTTTAATCAGCTCCTGCTCGGCACTCTCGGTAATGGTGTAATAATGATATGGATCCTGATTGATCACCTGACCGTTGGCCTGCACATAGGCGTTTTGCAGCGGATCTTTTTCATCCAGCCATTTACCGTCAAACTGGCCTTTGTTTTCCAGGCGCGCTCCGCTGATTTTCAGCAGCTCGCCTGCAATTTCCGGCTGCGGTAAGCTGTATTCAGTATCTTCCGTCTGGATCATCCAGCCCAGAATGGTGGTGTCATCAAACGTGTCTTTGAGGGTATAGCAGCCGTTTTCGACCACCATCTCCAGTTCGCGCGTCCACTGCTGCCCTTGCGGCAACGGGGAATGAATCACGTTTTGTTCAGCAATGCGAACTTTGTTGCCATGCAATTGGGTAATGATGGCGACATGGCCGGTGTCTTTAAATTCTCCGCCTTTATCCCAGATAAGAAGCGCACCCGCGACTGGCGCACGCGGCGAACCGTTAGGAAATGCCTGCAACGGCAGGATGTTGTCGTTAACCACTTCACGCAGGAAGCGCAGCGAGAAAATCTCCCACGCCATACCCACGTCTGTGAAGACCACACCGTAATTCAGAAAGAGAAAACGGCGAGCAAATTCAACGCATTGCCATTTGTGGCCCATATATTCGTCGTCGATATAGCTACGGAATACGGCGTCATCTTCGTATTCCTGCGGATCGAGAGAACTGTAATCTGAAGAGTAGATTGCTACACCACCTGGGGCGTAGCCCAATAACGTCCCGAACGGGGCATCCTGGCTGGTTGTTCCTTTGCTCATCACTTTACCTTTAACAATACAACCTAAGCAGTTGGCGTAATTGTTGTGCTCTGATTACCTGCTCAGCGACATTAACCGGACAGAGGTCTGACTTATCATACACCTCAACGCAGCGGCTGGCGCAAAGGGTTAAAAAATTCACAATCTGTATAGCAATCGAACTGCTACACTGCTTCAACACTACCACTCAGAAGGCAATTCAGTATGACAGACAATACTTATCAGCCCGCGAAAGTCTGGACGTGGGATAAATCTGCTGGAGGCGCATTCGCCAATATCAATCGCCCGGTTTCTGGCCCGACGCATGAAAAAACGCTGCCGGTTGGCAAGCACCCGTTACAGCTCTATTCTCTGGGCACGCCAAACGGTCAGAAAGTAACGATTATGCTTGAGGAGCTGCTGGCGCTGGGCGTTACTGGTGCAGAGTACGACGCCTGGCTGATTCGCATTGGCGATGGCGATCAATTCTCCAGCGGCTTTGTGGAAGTGAATCCGAACTCGAAGATCCCCGCGCTGCGCGATCATACGCATAATCCGCCAATCCGCGTGTTTGAGTCTGGTTCGATCCTGCTTTATCTGGCAGAGAAATTTGGCTACTTCTTGCCGCAGGATTTGGCAAAACGGACGGAAACACTGAACTGGTTGTTCTGGTTACAGGGCGCTGCGCCGTTCCTCGGCGGTGGTTTTGGTCACTTTTACCATTACGCGCCGGTGAAAATTGAGTACGCCATCAACCGCTTTACCATGGAAGCCAAGCGCCTGCTCGACGTGCTGGATAAGCAACTGGCGCAGCATAAGTTTGTTGCGGGCGATGAGTACACCATTGCGGATATGGCGATTTGGCCGTGGTTTGGCAACGTGGTGCTCGGCGGCGTGTATGATGCCGCCGAGTTTCTGGATGCGGGAAGTTATAAACATGTGCAACGCTGGGCGAAAGAAGTGGGCGAACGTCCGGCAGTGAAGCGTGGGCGTATTGTTAACCGCACCAACGGGCCGCTGAACGAGCAGTTGCATGAGCGCCATGACGCCAGTGATTTCGAGACGAATACGGAAGATAAGCGTCAGGGGTAAGGGTTGGTGTTCGTCGCAGCAAGCCATAAAGGCCGATGTAGACCGGATAAGGCGTTTACGCCGCATCCGGCAATCGAGCACAATGCCTGATGCGACGCTGCCGCGTCTTATCAGGCCTACGAAAGCTAATTTTCACGCGCTGGTAATGTCGTAATCCATTTGGCGCAGTGCGTCTAATGTGGCTTTGGCTTCATCTTCGTCGATGATACTCATGGCAAATCCGACGTGTACCAGTACCCACTGGCCCAGCAGATCGGCAGGGTTACCTTCGCAAATCAGCGCGATATTCACGTCGCGCTTGATACCACATACTTCAACCTGCGCAAGCTGGTGAATATCTTCACCGACAGCCAGCACCTGGCCTGGAACGCCAATACACATTGTTAACTCCGGTTATTTCGATTGCAGACAAACGCGAAAAAAACCTTTGGGTGTTTCCCCTCACCCTACCCCTCTCCCCGAAGGGGCGAGGGAACCGTCCGTGCGCTTTTCAGGCGTTGTCCGCAGTCTTATTCAACTTCAATACTTTTGACGATCAGCGAATCGCCGGTATCGACACGCAACCGCTCGCCATGACAGAGCGGGCACTGCGCATCGTGCTGATGAATCTCCACTACCTGGCTGCAATCCCAACACCAGGCCTGGGCGGGTTTATAGACGATATGTAAATCGCACCCTTGCGCCACCGTTCCCTGGCAGACAATTTCAAAACTAAAACGGACGGCGCTCTCCTCAACGCAGGAGAGCGCGCCAATTTCCAGCCACACGGCGGTGACGCGCTTAACATCGTGCTGCTCCGCCTGCCGTTGGATAATCTCAACGGCGCTCTGGCAAAGCGACAACTCATGCATTTTCGCCACTCCTGCGACCAAACAGCAGGGCGCGACGCCCTGCGTGTGGTACATCCGGATTGGTGACCGGCAGCGAAAGGATCATTCGCGCACAGTCATCCGTCAGGCGTTGACCCTCTTCAATCGACATGCTGTGCGAAAGCGGCGACATCAGCGAGCAGGAGAGGTATTGCGAAACACCGTCCAGTTCACCAACGGTAAAGGTCATAGTGCCATACGGCAGTTGCAGACCGATTTTTTCACTCACTTTGCGCAGCGGCCAGAGTTGATCCGGGCCGGGGAAGATAACTGCACTCAGCATCCACGGGGTGATCACACACCCCGTCCACTGACCTTCGAACAGCGTAAAGTCGGAAACATACACCGGCATTGAAGGATGCAGAAAAGAAAGATCGTGCATCGAACGCCGGGCAATTTCTTCAAACGCTGCCTGTACTTGCGCCTTCGGGGAGGTCTGGAAACCTGCTATCTCTTCAGTCATGAGCAGCCTCCCGTGGGATAGCTTCCACGCCTGATTCGCGCAACGCAGCCAGAACCTGCTCAAGCGCAGGTTCAATCATCGCTTCTACCGTCGGCGTCAAGCCGATGTGCGGCTCCAGTGATTCCGGGATCACGCCGACCAGCGTCAGCTTTTTCGGAAACTCGCCGGTGAAGCGCAGGGCCGACAATACGTCGGCCAGGCCAAGCTGATGCGGAGAGATTTTGTTAGTAAACAACGCCGGAACTTCTTCATCCCGCAGGATCATCATCGTTCCCGGCGCGTTCTTTTTCGACACAATGGCATCCGCAATGATCAGATGATCGCGATTTGCCATGTCGCCAAGCAGCTCCATTCCCGCCGTGCCGCCATCGAGGATTTCAACATAATCCGGCAGAATGTATCGTTGCTCTAACGCTTCGACAATCCGCACACCGATGGCTTCATCGGTCAGCAAAATATTGCCGACCCCTAAGACTAAAATACGCATTACAGAACCTTCACTGAAACCACTTCGTTGCCGTCGGCATCCACTACGTGTACCGCGCAGGCCATGCACGGGTCGAAGGAGTGAATGGTACGCACCACTTCCAGCGGTTTATTCGGATCAGCAACCGGCGTGCCTACCAGCGACTGTTCGTAAGGGCCGACGTCATCATTGAAGTTACGCGGGCCAGAGTTCCAGGTTGACGGAACAACTGCCTGATAGTTGCTGATGCTACCGTCTTTGATCACCATCCAGTGAGAGAGCATACCGCGCGGTGCTTCAAGGAAGCCAACGCCTTTGAACTCACCCGTTGCCGGAATGTTCGGCTTCACGAACGTGGTGTGGTCGCCTTTGCCGATATTGGTGATCAGTGCACTGTATTGATTTTGCAGGATATCCTGCAATTCGCAGCAGTGAACAGTACGACCAATAATACGCCCCAGCGTGGAGTGCAGTTGCGCCACTTCCAGCGTGTTGCCAGTCAGTTTCTGATAAATTGCAACGATTTCATTCAGTTTGTTCTGGGTAGACTCGCGTCCTGCCGCCAGTTTCACCAGCATGTTCGCCAGCGGACCCACTTCTACCGTTTTGCCGTAGAAAGTCGGTGATTTCACCCAAGAATATTTACCGTCGTCAGACCAGCCGTCATAAGCCGGAATGGTTGTGCCTTCCCACGGTGCCTGCGGCGCTTCGTCTTTATACCAGGAGTGCTTCGCGCTCTCCTGAATGCCTTTGATCAGGTATTCATCGGAATGGGAAGTGATCGGACGATACGAGGACAGATCCGCATTCTCAATGTAGCCGCCTGGGAACAGGAAGCTACCGTTTTTGCTGTCGGTCGGGAATTCCGGCACGCTCAGGTAGTTCACTGCACCTTTACCGCGTTCCAGCCATTCAGGGTAGAACGCGGCGATAACTGCGGTATCAACCTTGTAAACCTGCTCAACAAAGTCGCTCAGCTTGTCGATGAAAGACTTGATGTACATCAGGCGCTCAAGGTTCAGCACGCCCAGACCGTCGAGGTTGATTGGGTTAGCGACCCCACCTACCGCCAGGTTCTGAATGTGCGGCGTTTTACCGCCCAGCAGAGCCACGACGCGGTTAGCGTCACGCTGGCACTCCAGCGCCTGCAGATAGTGAGCTACCGCAATCAGGTTCACTTCCGGCGGCAGTTTCATCGCCGGGTGACCCCAGTAGCCGTTGGCGAAAATACCCAACTGACCGCTGGCAACCAGCTCTTTGATCTTGTTCTGAACTTTGGTGAACTCTTCCGGACTGTTCAGATGCCAGGTCGAAACGCCTTTCAGCATTTCAGAGGCTTTGGTTGGGTCAGCTTGCAGTGCAGAAGTGATGTCCACCCAGTCCAGCGCCGAAAGCTGATAGAAATGAACGATATGGTCATGCGTGGTGTGCGCAGCCAGAATGATGTTACGAATGTATTGCGCGTTAACCGGAACGTCGATATTCAGCGCACTCTCTGCCGCACGAACGGAAGACAGCGCGTGAGTGGTAGTACATACGCCACAGATACGTTGCACAATCATCCATGCATCGCGCGGATCGCGGTTTTTCACGATCTCTTCCATGCCGCGCCACATGGTTCCGGAAGCCCATGCTTTCGAAACGACGCCATTTTCGATTTCGCAATCGATGCGTAAATGCCCTTCAATACGGGTTACCGGATCAATAGTAATTCTCTGGCTCATGCTTTGCTCGCCTCATGACGATTATGATCGTTTTGTTTTAAAGGAGGAAGTATCGGCAGTAGACGAATGAGTACGATGTAAGCGCAAATCTCAATAGCCACAAAACCAATAGAAATCAACAGTTCTTCCCAGGTCGGGAAGTAGGCGTAACCGCCGCCTGGGTTAAATGCCACCAGCGAATAGGTCAGACGCCAGGTTGCACAACCTAACAGCGCGCTCAGTGCTGACAGGAACAGCATACGGGAATCATTGCGCAGCTTCGCCACACGCAGAACGACCAGCGGGAAGAGCATCAGCAGGACTTCAATCCAGAACATCACGGAGTAGAAGTCACCGGCAAACGCTAAGGACAGCTTGTCACGATAGATTAGCTCACCAAAGCGCAGCACGATGAAAATCGCCAGCAACACACTGATGGTGTTGGTCAGCTTGACGAATAGGCTCTTCTCATCCGGACCATTGCCGCGCAGACCCGCCTGCACCAGCGAACCTTCAAAGATGACAATCGAGAAGCCCATGATGAACGCCGTCAGCAGCGAGAACAGCGGCAACATTTCATAGCTTTGCCACAGCGGATGCACTTTATAGCCCGCCGAGATCATCAGCGACCCCATTGAAGACTGGTGCATGGTCGGCAGCAGCGCACCGAGCGCGATGATGAAGAACATCACCTTGTTCAGACGTTTGAGCGACACCTTCCAGCCCAGACGTTCAAACAGTGCCGGAGCAAACTCCAGAGCCATCACGCCGATGTAGATGGTCATACAGACCGCCGTCTCGAACAGTACCGAGTTCACGTTGAAGTGACCCGGAATGTAGAAGTACGGCAGGTTCCAGTAGCGACCGACGTCGATAGTGATCGACAGACCACCCAGTGAGTAACCGAACAGACTCGCCAATAGCGCCGGACGCACCAGCGGATGGTATTGTCCACGGTTAAAGACATATACCGCCCACGCCAGCGCCCAGCCGCCACAGGCGAAGCCGGTGCCGATCAGCAGGTCAAACGCGATCCACACGCCCCACGGGAAGCCGCCGTTCAGGTCGGAGACAGAGCCCAGACCGAACACCAGACGTTTCACAATCAGGAGCATACAGATGACGATTAACGGTCCAAAAATCATGACCGGTTTACTGATGATTTTGCCGCCCAGCGGTTGTGGATCATGACTCATGATCGTCTCCTCCGTCGTGATGGTCGTTTTTGGTGTTGCGACGAACCAGCACGGTTAAGCCCGCCAGCACAGCCAGTGGTAGCATCATGCCTTTATACAGGGTGTGTTGAATATTTTCGGAACGCGCACCGGTAGAAAGATCGTCCAGTTTCGGCAGGTCGAGATTTTCATAAGGCACACCCGTCAGTACCAGAACCTGAGTACCGCCGCCCTCTTTCTCGCCGTACAGATGCGGATAATATTTCGGCACTGTGTGCAGGTAAGTGTCGCCAGATTTCAGCGTCTGACGCGGATAGTGGTATTCGCTGCCCGGCTTCAGCGCCAGGCGTTTTTTCGCCTCCGCCATCAGCTCTTCACGCGTACCAAAAATCACCGCACCCGCCGGGCACACTTCTACGCAGCCAGGCAGACCGCCTTTATCGAGACGTTCCACACCTTTCTGGTTACACAGCTCACACTTATGCAGCGCACCAAACGGGTTGTTGTAGTCGTACTTCGGCACGTTGTACGGGCAGGCAACCATGCAGTAACGGCAGCCGGTGCACACGTCTTTGTCGTAATGGACAATGCCGGTTTTCGGATCTTTTTTCAGCGCGGAGACCGGGCACACAGAGACACAGTTCGGATCGACGCAATGCATACACTGTTTCTTAATGTACGCGTAGCCGTTCTCTTCCTGGTCTTTGTTGACCCCCGTGCCGCTGGTCCACACCTGAATGATGTTATTGGTGTATGGCGACAGTTTGTCGTTGTTCGACCAGGTCTGTTCCCCTTGTGGGTTACGTTCAGGGAAGTTGATATCCTGACACTTGGTGACGCAAGCCTGGCAGCCTACGCACAAGGTCGAGTCATACAACATACCCAGCGATCCCGGAATTGGCGGGCGGTTTTCAGCAGCCGCATGGCTGACCGACGGCAACGCGCCCGTCAGCAATGCCCCGCAGGAGGCTGCTTTAATAAAATTACGTCTGTTCACGGTTATTCTCCCCGTGAGTCAGCGTTATCTTTCTTTTGCTGACGACCCAGTTCACGCACCGCCATCACGCTGACACCGGCAACCAGCCCAACCACGCCGCCGAGCAAACCGATAGCGCCCGCAGAGACGTTGCCGCCTTCTTTAGCATTCACGTCCGGTTTTTGTGAGCGTGGCGTCTGATTTTCGACGTTGGCAAGCTGATGGATGCCTTTATGGAAGCCGATACCTTCTTCGTTACAGCCATAGCACGGGTGACCAATCGCCACCGGCCACACGCCGCCAACGTCGCAGAATTGCAGCGTTGAGCAGTTGCCGTAAGTTTCAGGGCCTTTACAGCCAAGGTGGTACAGGCACCAGCCTTCGCGGTGGCCTTCATCACCGAACTCTTTGGCAAAACGACCAGCATCGAAGTGCGGGCGACGTTCGCAGTGTTCGTGAATCAGACGGCCATAGGCGAAGGTCGGACGATTTTTGTCATCCAGTTTCGGCGGTTTGCCGTAAGTGATGATGTGCGCAACGGTCGCAAGGAAGTTGTGCGGGTTCGGCGGACAGCCTGGAATGTTGATAACGGTTTTGCCCGGCAGAACTTCTTGCAGGCTGACCGCGCCGGTGGGGTTAACCCCAGCTGCGGCGACACCGCCCCACGCGGAGCAAGAACCGATAGCAATAATGGCTGCTGCGCCTTCCGCCGCTTTGCGGATGTGATCCACAATCGGCTCACCGGCAACCATGCAGTAAATACCGTTATCTTTTAATGGGATGGAACCATCCACAACCAACACATACTGCCCTTTATACTTCTCAAGCGCGTTATGTTTGTTCTCTTCAACCTGATGGCCGAATGCGGCGGAAAGGACTTCGTGATACTCCAGAGAGATGGTCTCCAGCACGAGGTTTTCTACCGTTGGATGCGTTGCACGAAGCAGAGATTCCGTACAACCGGTGCATTCCTGCGCGCCAATCCAGATAACCGGCGGGCGCTGCGGGTTAGTGACCGATTCGGCCATCTCTGCGGCGGCTTTGCTACTCAGCCCCATGGTGGCGGCTAATGCTGCACAAAGCTTCATGAAATCACGACGATTAATGCCGTGAGAATGGATGAGGGTGTTATCTCCAGTCATTTATAGTTATTCCGTTGCGAAGACCTGGCATATATTTTGCCTCAACCGCAAAATCAATAATGCGATCGATGCGCCATTTACCACACATTTATTATGGTTATCATTGTCATGATACTGCGGCGGGGCGCTAAAACGAAGGGAAGAAGCATTAGTGTAATTAATTAAAGCAAGATAATACGTATGTTTGATCAATTTTCGAGGCGATAACCAGCCATAAAAAATCGTAATGTAGAACAGGAATTATTCTCACGAAAGAAATCCATTACCATCTCTTTATCCAGTCCATAACGGCGCGTCAGAATACCCGCTTCCCAGGCGCTGAGCTGGCGGTCACCGGTCTTTTTATACATCCGGTGCGAATAGCCTAATACAAATCCACGCTTATAATCAGCACAGAATTTAGTCACATTAACCGCACTGTCGGCATGTGTTGCTTTTAATCCCGCCATTAAGCCTTTACCAAAATGGTTATTCATCGTTTTGCCCTTAAACGTTATATATGAACCTATATAGCGATATTTTAGGCAAAGAACGACTTTTGCGCACGCTATTTTTTTCAGCATGTTAAGAATGTTATCCAGAAAGAGATAAACCCATCAGGAGAGATATTTGTCGAACCATTTCAGCGTCCTTTGCCAGGCAAGATCGGCGGCAGATTTGTCATAACGGGGCGTGGAATCATTATGGAATCCGTGATTAACCCCCGGATAAATATACGCCTCATAGACCTTATTATTCGCTTTCAACGCCGCCTCATAAGCAGGCCAGCCTTCGTTGATTCGGGTGTCCAGTTCAGCGTAGTGAAGCAGTAAAGGTGCGTCGATTTTCGCCACATCAGCGGTGGGTGCCTGGCGACCATAAAACGGCACCGCGCAGGCCAGTTCCGGATATGCCACCGCAGCCGCGTTTGAGACACCACCGCCATAGCAAAATCCAGTAATACCCACTTTGCCCGTGGCTTGCTGATAGCGTTGCATAAACTCAATTGCGGCAAAGAAATCATTCATCAACTTAGTCGGATCGACCTGCTGTTGCAGCTCACGACCTTTATCATCGTTCCCCGGATATCCACCCACGGAGCTTAAACCGTCTGGCGCCAGGGCGATGTACCCTGCCTTCGCCACTCGCCGTGCCACATCTTCGATATACGGATTCAGTCCACGATTCTCATGCACCACCACCACGGCTGGCGTTTTGCCGCTCATCTTCGCGGGCTTCACCAGATAACCCCGTACCTCGCCGTGACCATTTGGCGAAGGATACGTGATGTACTCAGCAACAATTTCCGGGTCGGTAAACTCTACCTGAGTCGCCAGCGCATAATTTGGCTTGAGCAAATCAAACAACGCTAATGCCGTCATCCCGCCCACCGCATACTTCGCCGCAAGGTTGAGGAACTCACGTTTCGAGATTTTCCCATGAGCGTAATAGTCGTAGTAATCCAGCAACTCTTGTGGGAAATCTTTGGCGGTTAAACGCGGCATCGTTGCACTCCTCAACTGGTGTTTTTTTAAGCAAAGCATAAGCACGTGTTTTTGCCCAGTTTTTCGTCACTCTGTGAGCCACACTACGGGATACACGCTGGCGAATCGCTAAACTAGAAACATTGTTTCGAAATTGAACGGTTGAAAGGAGAGGTCATGGTCTGGTTAGCAAATCCCGAACGTTACGGGCAGATGCAATACCGCTATTGCGGAAAAAGCGGTTTACGCCTGCCCGCGTTATCGCTCGGTTTATGGCACAATTTCGGTCACGTTAACGCGCTGGAATCACAGCGTGCGATCCTGCGTAAAGCGTTTGATTTAGGCATTACGCACTTTGATTTAGCCAACAATTACGGGCCGCCTCCAGGAAGCGCAGAAGAGAACTTTGGTCGCCTGCTGCGGGAGGATTTTGCCGCTTATCGCGATGAACTGATTATCTCAACCAAGGCTGGCTACGATATGTGGCCCGGCCCTTACGGCTCTGGCGGTTCACGTAAATACCTGCTCGCCAGCCTCGACCAAAGCCTGAAGCGTATGGGTCTGGAATATGTCGATATTTTTTACTCTCATCGCGTCGATGAAAATACGCCGATGGAAGAAACCGCCTCTGCGCTGGCTCATGCTGTGCAAAGCGGTAAGGCGCTTTATGTCGGGATCTCCTCTTACTCGCCAGAGCGGACGCAAAAAATGGTCAAGTTGCTGCGCGAGTGGAAAATTCCGCTGTTAATTCATCAACCTTCGTACAATTTACTGAACCGCTGGGTAGATAAAAGCGGCCTGCTGGATACCCTGGAAAATAACGGCGTGGGCTGCATTGCCTTTACTCCTCTGGCTCAGGGATTGCTGACCGGAAAATATCTCAACGGTATTCCGGAGGATTCACGGATGCATCGCGAAGGTCATAAAGTTCGTGGTCTGACGCCGAAAATGCTCACCGAAGCCAACCTCAACAGCCTGCGCTTATTGAATGAAATGGCACAGCAGCGCGGTCAGTCTATGGCGCAAATGGCGTTAAGCTGGTTGCTGAAAGATGATCGCGTGACGTCGGTATTGATTGGAGCCAGCCGTGCGGAACAACTGGAGGAGAACGTACAGGCGCTGAAAAATCTGACGTTTAGCGCCGAGGAACTGGCGCAGATTGACCAGCATATCGCCGATGGCGAGCTGAATCTGTGGCAGGCGTCATCCGATAAATAACATGTTAATAACGGGCGCGAGACCGCGCCCGAATCAGATCAGTGATTATGGCGAGTCAGTCGGTCAAGATAGCCCATCACAAACGCAGAGAGCACAAACGTCAGATGGATAATGACGTACCACATCAGTTTGTTATCAGGCACGTTTTTCGCATCCATAAAGACGCGCAGTAAGTGAATGGAAGAGATTGCCACAATCGACGCTGCTACTTTGTTTTTCAGCGACGTTGCGTCCATTTTCCCCAGCCAGTTCAGCTTCTCTTTGTTCTCGGATATATCAAGCTGCGAGACGAAATTCTCATAACCGGAAAACATCACCATCACCAGCAAACCGCCAACCAGCGTCATATCCACCAGCGACAGCAACACGAGGATCAAATCAGATTCCGCCATCGAGAAGATATTCGGTAGTACGTGAATAATCTCCTGGAAGAACTTCAGCGCCAGGGCAACTAACGCCAGCGAAAGGCCAAAGTACACGGGGGCAAGCAGCCAGCGAGAAGCATACATTGCATTTTCAAGAAAACGTTCCATACATTCCTGTCGTGTAGTTAAAACGGGCAACAGTATATCGCAATTGAGTAAACAGCGCGCAACAGCAAATCAACATATACGTTAAACCTTTGTCGCATAATTCTGAGGTTTAGGGATCTTCCTGGTTCCCTGATTAACGCATCGAGAGCGTCTACCCTTAAAGGACGTTGAACCTGAAGGGAGAAAAGCGATGTCTCATTTAAAAGACCCGACCACGCAGTATTACACTGGTGAATATCCCAAACAGAAACAACCGACGCCAGGCATCCAGGCGAAGATGACGCCGGTGCCGGATTGTGGCGAGAAAACTTATGTTGGTAGCGGTCGCCTGAAAGATCGTAAAGCACTGGTGACAGGGGGCGATTCTGGTATCGGTCGTGCTGCCGCCATCGCTTACGCGCGTGAAGGCGCTGACGTGGCGATCAGTTATCTTCCGGCGGAAGAAGAAGACGCCCAGGATGTGAAAAAGATTATTGAAGAATGCGGACGCAAAGTCGTTCTGCTGCCGGGCGATTTAAGCGATGAGAAATTTGCCCGTTCGCTGGTTCACGACGCGCATAAGGCGTTAGGCGGGCTGGATATTATGGCGCTGGTCGCCGGGAAACAGGTTGCCATTCCTGATATTGCAGACCTCACCAGCGAACAGTTTCAAAAGACCTTTGCCATTAACGTTTTCGCGCTGTTCTGGTTAACCCAGGAAGCGATTCCCCTGCTGCCAAAAGGTGCCAGTATCATCACCACTTCGTCAATCCAGGCGTACCAGCCAAGCCCGCATTTACTGGATTACGCGGCAACGAAGGCGGCGATTCTGAACTACAGCCGTGGTCTGGCAAAACAGGTCGCGGAGAAAGGTATTCGGGTGAACATTGTCGCACCTGGTCCTATCTGGACGGCGCTGCAAATTTCCGGCGGACAGACGCAGGATAAGATCCCGCAGTTTGGTCAGAAAACGCCGATGAAGCGTGCGGGGCAACCGGCGGAACTGGCTCCTGTTTATGTTTATCTGGCAAGTCAGGAGTCGAGCTACGTCACCGCAGAAGTGCACGGCGTATGCGGCGGCGAACATTTAGGCTAAAAAAATGCCCGGTTGTGTGAAGCAACCGGGCATCATCGTACTTTTAACGCTTGCCGGGTGCGGCGTGAACGCCTTATCCGGCCTACATGTCATGCAAATTCAACACGTTGCGATAGATTTGTAGGCCTGATAAGCGTAGCGCATCAGGCAATTCTGCTTTACTTCGCTTTGGCAGTTTCTTCGCCGACCAGACCTATCTTCAGATAACCCGCCTGATGCAGCGTATCCATGACCTTCATCAACGTCTCGTAATCAACGGTTTTATCCGCACGGAAGAAGATGGTGGTATCTTTCTTACCTTCGGTTAACGCATTCAGCGCCGTAACCATCGTTTCATCGGTGACCGGATCGTTACCGATAAACATCGAGTTGTCCGCCTTCACCGACAGATAAACCGGTTTTTCCGGGCGCGGCTGCGGCGTGCTGGTAGAAGCAGGCAAGTTCACCTTCACATCTACCGTCGCTAACGGCGCCGCCACCATAAAGATAATCAGCAAAACCAACATCACGTCGATAAACGGCGTCACGTTGATATCATGCATTTCGCCGTTATCGTCGAGGTTTTCGTTAAGATGCATTGCCATAGCGCATTACCCTGCACGTAATTTCTGTGCGACACGAACCGGATGCGCAGCGGCGCTGGCTTCCAGATCCAGGTCACGACTTTGTAGCAACAATACCTGCGCTGCAACATCACCCAGCATCGCTTTAAAGCCGCCAATTTGGCGCGCGAATACGTTATAGATAACGACCGCCGGAATCGCTGCCACCAGACCGATTGCTGTTGCCAACAATGCTTCTGCGATACCCGGCGCAACCACCGCCAGGTTGGTGGTCTGCGTTTGCGCAATACCGATAAAACTGTTCATGATGCCCCAGACCGTACCAAACAGCCCCACAAACGGCGAAATCGCGCCAATGGTTGCCAGATAGCCGTTACCGCGTCCCATTTGACGCCCCACAGCGGCGACCCGACGCTCCAGGCGGAAGCTGGTACGCTCTTTAATACCTTCGTTATCGTCGCTGCCTTCTGACAGTTCCAGCTCGTTCTGCGCTTCATTGAGCAAATGCAGGCTTAAGCTTTTGCTACCAAAATCAGCGGCGATATCGTTGGCCTGGTTTAGGGAACGCGCTTCAGCCAGCAGTTGCTGCTCGCGCTTAAGACGGCGCTTCTGATTGAAGAACTCTACGCTCTTACTGAAGAAGATTGCCCAAGTGACAACGGAGGCCAAAATAAGCCCAATCATCACGCACTTAACGACAATATCGGCGTGCTGATACATACCCCAGACGGAAAGATCCGTCTGCATTAAATTATTACCCACTGTGTATCTCCAGGACGCAAGTCACAAAATCTGCGCATAATAATATCAAAACGACGTCGAATTGATAGTCGTTCTCATTACTATTTGCATACTGCCGTACCTTTGCTTTCTTTTCTTTGCGTTTACGCAGTAAAAAAGCCACCAGAACGCCATTTGCGAAAATTTTCTTCTTTATGCCAATTCTTCAGGATGCGCTCGCTGTTATTCATGCTAGTTTAGACATCCAGACGTATAAAAACAGGAATCCCGACATGGCGGACAAAAAGCTTGATACTCAACTGGTGAATGCAGGACGCAGCAAAAAATACACTCTCGGCGCGGTGAATAGCGTGATTCAGCGCGCCTCTTCGCTGGTTTTTGATAGCGTTGAAGCGAAAAAACATGCAACGCGTAATCGCGCCAACGGCGAATTGTTCTATGGACGGCGCGGAACATTAACTCACTTCTCGTTGCAAGAAGCAATGTGCGAGCTGGAAGGTGGCGCCGGCTGTGCACTGTTTCCTTGCGGTGCGGCCGCCGTTGCCAATTCCATTCTTGCTTTTGTCGAACAGGGCGATCATGTATTGATGACCAATACCGCCTATGAACCGAGTCAGGATTTCTGTAGCAAAATCCTCAGCAAACTGGGCGTAACGACATCGTGGTTTGATCCGCTGATTGGCGCGGATATCGTTAAACATCTGCAGCCAAACACTAAAATCGTCTTTCTGGAATCGCCAGGCTCCATCACTATGGAAGTCCACGACGTTCCGGCGATTGTTGCTGCCGTGCGCAGTGTCGTGCCAGACGCCATCATTATGATCGATAACACCTGGGCTGCCGGGGTGCTTTTTCAAGCTCTTGATTTTGGTATTGATATTTCGATTCAGGCGGGAACCAAGTATCTGATAGGTCACTCGGATACCATGATCGGCACCGCAGTATGCAATGCCCGTTGCTGGGAGCAACTACGGGAGAACGCTTATCTGATGGGACAAATGGTCGATGCCGATACTGCTTATATGACCAGCCGTGGCCTGCGCACATTAGGTGTGCGTTTGCGTCAACATCATGAAAGCAGTCTGAAAGTGGCTGAATGGCTGGCAGAACATCCGCAAGTAGCGCGAGTTAACCACCCTGCTCTGCCGGAAAGTAAAGGTCACGAATTCTGGAAACGAGACTTTACAGGCAGCAGCGGGCTATTTTCCTTTGTGCTTAAGAAAAAACTCAACGATGAAGAACTGGCGAACTATCTGGATAACTTCAGTTTATTTAGCATGGCCTACTCGTGGGGCGGTTATGAATCGTTGATCCTCGCGAATCAGCCGGAACATATCGCCGCCATCCGCCCACAAGGAAAGATTGATTTCAGCGGCACATTGATTCGCCTGCATATTGGTCTGGAAAACGTCGACGATCTGATTGCCGATCTGAACGCGGGATTTACCCGAATTGTGTAACATTGCCAAATTTGGACAATTTTGCAGACATTTAATTGTGAATAGTCTTAAATTGTTGCGTCCGGGATCAAGGCGTCCCGGACAATTCAGGAGTACAATAGGCAAATAAAGGCTTAAACGCTGTTCCACAGGAAAGTCCATGGCTGTTATTCAAGACATTATCGCTGCGCTCTGGCAACACGACTTTGCCGCGCTGGCGGATCCTCATATTGTTAGCGTTGTTTACTTTGTCATGTTTGCCACGCTGTTTTTAGAAAACGGTCTGCTACCCGCTTCATTTTTGCCAGGCGACAGCTTGTTGATACTGGCTGGCGCACTGATTGCCCAAGGGGTGATGGATTTTCTGCCAACAATCGTGATTCTGACTGCCGCAGCCAGCCTGGGCTGCTGGCTAAGCTATATTCAGGGGCGTTGGCTAGGTAATACCAAAACGGTGAAAGGCTGGCTGGCACAGCTTCCGGCCAAATATCATCAGCGCGCCACCTGTATGTTTGACCGCCACGGTTTGCTGGCTTTGCTGGCTGGACGTTTTCTTGCATTTGTCCGCACGCTGCTACCAACCATGGCGGGAATTTCCGGGTTGCCAAACCGCCGCTTCCAGTTTTTCAACTGGTTAAGTGGATTGCTATGGGTCAGCGTGGTGACCAGTTTTGGTTATGCCTTAAGCATGATCCCGTTCGTTAAGCGCCATGAAGATCAGGTGATGACGTTCCTGATGATCCTGCCGATTGCCCTGTTAACCGCAGGCCTGTTAGGCACGCTGTTTGTGGTGATTAAAAAGAAATACGGTAACGCCTGACGTTTTTCTCCGTTCCCGGCGACTTGTCCGGGAACACATTTAACTCCCTTGCATCGCCCGCATTCTTGCCGCATCTTCCCCCGGCGTCACACCGAAGTAGCGTTTAAACTCACGGCTAAATTGCGACGCACTTTCGTAGCCGACGCGCATCGCCGCCGCGCTGGCCTTCATGCCATCATGGATTATCATCATCCGTGCCTTATGCAGTCGGTAGTTCTTCAAATACTGCAACGGCGAGGTGCTGGTGACAGACTTAAAATTATGGTGGAACGCCGAAACGCTCATGTTGGCTTCTGCCGCCAGTTGCTCGACGCTCAGGTTTTCAGTGTATTTATTCTCAATCCGTTTCAACACGCGGCTAATCAGGCTGAAATGAGTCTGCCGACTGACCAGCGCCAGTAACGCACCGCCACAAGGTCCGGTCAGCACGTAGTAAAGAATTTCGCGAATGATCTGTTTACCGAGAATGCGCGCATCCAGCGGTCGCTCCATCACATCCAGTAACCGCTCCGCAGCACATAAAATCTCTTCTGACAACGTAGCGGAGTTTATACCACTGGCAGCCATCGACGGCTGGAAATGCTCATCCTCACCAATGTCCATCAACAGTTCCTGTAACTGCAAAATATCAACATTGAGACGTAAACCCGCTAATGGCACTTCCGGCGTGGCATAGGTTTCGCACTCAAACGGTAACGGCACCGTCAGCAGCAGATATTCATTGGCATCATAACGAAACACGCGCTCATTGATATAGCCGATTTTATGCCCGGAAAAGAGAATTATGATGCCAGGCTCATACATCACCGGCGTACGTGCGCCGGGGTTCTCGCCATACAATAAGCGCACATCGGGCAGCAATTCAGACAAACTATTTTCTTTATTTTTCAGATTATTAATTTTGTCCGTCAGCAGGCGGCAAATCTCTTCACGTTTCATATCGCGTAATTTCTTAAGAATAATGCGTCAATTTGATTGTGCGCAATTTTGTACTATTTCTCCAGTTCTCTGGAGAAATAGGCAAGACATTGGCAGAAATGAGCATTGAGAGCAGCGACGCTGGCGACCACAATGAAAAACATCAGGCAGACCGATCTCTGCCCTCATATTGGCCCAGCAAAGGGAGCACGTAATGAACAACTTTAATCTGCACACCCCAACCCGTATTCTGTTTGGTAAAGGCGCTATCGCTGGTTTACGCGAACAAATTCCTCACGATGCTCGCGTATTGATTACCTACGGCGGCGGCAGCGTGAAAAAAACAGGCGTTCTGGATCAAGTTCTGGATGCGCTGAAAGGTATGGACGTGCTGGAGTTTGGCGGTATTGAACCAAACCCGGCTTATGAAACGCTGATGAACGCCGTGAAACTGGTTCGCGAACAGAAAGTGACTTTCCTGCTGGCGGTTGGCGGCGGTTCCGTACTGGACGGCACCAAATTTATCGCCGCAGCGGCAAATTATCCTGAGAACATCGATCCGTGGCACATTCTGCAAACGGGCGGTAAAGAGATTAAAAGCGCCATCCCGATGGGCTGTGTGCTGACGCTGCCAGCGACCGGTTCAGAATCCAACGCAGGTGCGGTTATCTCCCGTAAAACCACCGGCGACAAGCAGGCGTTCCATTCTGCCCACGTTCAACCCGTATTTGCCGTGCTCGATCCGGTTTATACCTACACCCTGCCGCCGCGCCAGGTGGCTAATGGCGTAGTGGATGCCTTTGTACACACTGTGGAACAGTATGTTACCAAACCGGTTGATGCAAAAATTCAGGATCGCTTCGCAGAAGGCATTTTGCTGACGCTTCTCGAAGATGGTCCGAAAGCCCTGAAAGAGCCAGAAAACTACGATGTGCGCGCCAACGTCATGTGGGCAGCGACTCAGGCGTTGAACGGTTTGATCGGCGCCGGCGTACCGCAGGACTGGGCAACACATATGCTGGGACACGAACTGACTGCGATGCACGGTCTGGATCACGCGCAAACACTGGCTATTGTCCTGCCTGCTCTGTGGAATGAAAAACGCGACACCAAGCGCGCGAAACTGCTGCAATATGCTGAACGCGTCTGGAACATCACTGAAGGTTCCGACGATGAGCGTATTGACGCCGCAATTGCCGCTACCCGCAACTTCTTCGAGCAATTGGGCGTGCCGACCCGCCTGTCCGACTACGGTCTGGACGGCAGCTCCATCCCGGCATTGCTGAAGAAACTGGAAGAACACGGCATGACCCAACTGGGCGAAAATCATGACATTACGCTGGATGTCAGCCGCCGCATTTACGAAGCCGCTCGTTAAGCTTTTTCCTCCTCAAACTTTCGTTTTTGGGTATTTCGTCCAGACTTAAGTTCACACCAACTCACCGGAGCAGGCTCCGGTGAATTCATATAAAAGGAGGAACGTATGGCTAATCCAACCGTTATTAAGCTACAGGATGGCAATGTCATGCCCCAGCTGGGACTGGGCGTCTGGCAAGCAAGTAATGAGGAAGTTATCACCGCTATTCAAAAAGCCCTGGAAGTGGGTTATCGCTCAATTGATACCGCTGCTGCCTATAAAAACGAAGAAGGTGTCGGCAAGGCGCTGAAAAATGCCGCACTTGCCAGAGAAGAGTTGTTCATTACAACCAAGCTGTGGAACGACGACCACAAACCCCCCCGCGAAGCACTGCTCGACAGCCTGAAAAAACTCCAGCTTGATTATATAGACCTTTACTTAATGCACTGGCCCGTTCCCGCTATCGATCACTATGTCGAGGCGTGGAAAGGAATGATCGAGCTGCAAAAAGAGGGATTAATCAAAAGCATTGGCGTCTGTAACTTCCAGATCCACCACCTGCAACGTCTGATCGACGAAACTGGCGTGACGCCTGTTATTAATCAAATCGAACTTCACCCGCTGATGCAGCAACGCCAGCTTCATGCCTGGAATGCCACGCACAAAATCCAGACCGAATCCTGGAGTCCATTAGCGCAAGGTGGGAAAGGCGTTTTCGATCAGAAAGTCATTCGCGACCTGGCGGATAAATACGGCAAAACACCGGCACAAATTGTTATCCGCTGGCATCTGGATAACGGTCTGGTGGTGATCCCGAAATCGGTCACGCCTTCACGCATTGCCGAAAACTTTGATGTCTGGGATTTCCGTCTCGACAAAGACGAACTTGGTGAAATCGCAAAACTCGATCAGGGCAAGCGTCTCGGTCCCGATCCCGACCAGTTCGGCGGCTAACGGGCAAATTCTCCCGGTAGCGGTAATGTTCCGCTACCGGACTTTTCAGAAATCATTTATTCCCCTCACCTCCCGCCCGTTGTTACTCTCCCCTGCTCAGAAATGCCAAATTTAAGGACATCATCATGCAGAGCTGGGAGCTCTTTAATCAACAAAGCCTCTACAATATGGATAAACACGACGGTGAGGTCAAAAACAGATGAAAATAATACTTCTGTTTTTGGCGTTTTTTGCAAGCTTCACTACTCAAGCCCAATCATCCTCGCTGACTGTAGAACAGACAGTTCGCCAGATTTATCAAAACTATAAATCTGATGCCAGCGCGCCTTATTTTGGTGAGACAGGAGAGCAGGCGATAACGTCTGCACGCATACAAAAGGCACTTACCCTGAATGATAATCTCACGCTGCCGGGCAATATTGGCTGGCTGGATTATGATCCGATTTGTGATTGTCAGGATTTTGGCGATCTGGTGTTAGAAAGCGTAGTGGTTACTCAAACGGATATCGTTCAAGCGGATGCCGTTGTGCGTTTCCGTACCTTTGACGACGATAAAGAAAAGACCACGCAAACGCTGAAAATGGTGGCAGAAAATGGTCGTTGGGTCATTGATGATGTTGTCAGCAACCATGGTAGCGTCTGGCAGGCAGTTAATAGCGAGAATGAAAAAATCCTGGCAACACTGGCTTCATTACAAAAAGAAGAGCCTGAAGCCTTTGTCGCTGAACTGTTTAAACATATTGCCGATTATAGTTGGCCCTGGACATGGGTTGTTTCCGACACCTATCGCCAGGCAGTCAATGAATTTTATAAAACCACCTTCAATAAAAACGGCAATTTCGATCAAGAGATGCAAATAGAACGGCAATTTATTTACGACAACCCGATTTGTTTTGGTGAAGAGTCGCTATTTGCTCGTGTTGATGAAATTCGTGTTCAGGAAAAAACCGCCGATTCCGCCCGTATTCATGTTCGTATTGCGCTGAACAATGGTAACAGTGAAGAGCAGGATTTAGTTTTACATCGGCGCGAAGGAAAGTGGGAAATTGCCGATTTTATCCGTCCAGGCAGCGGTAGCTTGCTTAAACAGATTGAAACGAAAACCGCCGCCAGATTAACGCAATGAACTGAATAAAATAAAAATTAGTCGGAACAATAAATAAAAGGGAGCACGATATGAAAACGATTTTCACCGTGGGAGCTGTTGTTCTGGTAACCGGCTTATTAAGTGGTTGCGTCAATGAGCAAAAGGTCAATCAACTGGCAGGTAATGTACAAACATTAAATGCCAAAATCGCCCGGCTAGAGCAGGATATAAAAGCATTACGCCCGCAAATTTACGCCGCCAAATCCGAAGCTAACAGAGCCAATACACGCCTTGATGCGCAGGACTATTTTGATTGCCTGCGCTGCTTGCGTATGTATACGGAGTGATAAAAATATCCCCGGTAGCATTCAGTTACCGGGGATGTTTTTTTAACGTCCAGTCGCCGCTTTAGGACGTTTCTTCGCACCGGCATTCATCGGGCGAGGTTGCGCAGACGGCGCTTTCTTTGCTCCAGCAGGCGTCTGGCGCTGGGTCGCCATCGGCGTATGTTTGGTCAACGCCGGGCGGGTATTACGGTTCTGACGGCGAGCTTCGCGCATCTCTTCAATGGTTGGCGCAGGCACTAAGCAATCGCGACGGCTGCCAATCAGATGCTTTTTACCCATCGCTTCCAGCGCCTGGCGGATTAACGGCCAGTTTGCCGGATCGTGGTAACGCAACAACGCTTTATGCAGACGACGCTGTTTGTCACCCTTCGGCACGAAAACGTCTTCGCTCTTATAACCAATCTTCGCCAGCGGATTTTTGCCGGTGTAATACATGGTGGTGGAGTTAGCCAACGGCGACGGATAGAAGTTCTGTACCTGGTCGAGACGGAAGCGATGTTTCTTCAGCCACAGCGCCAGATTCACCATATCTTCATCACGCGTACCGGGGTGCGCGGAGATGAAATACGGGATCAGATACTGCTCTTTACCTGCCTGTTTCGAGTAGGTGTCGAACAGTTCTTTAAAGCGGTCATAGCTGCCCATGCCCGGCTTCATCATCTTCGACAACGGCCCTTCTTCGGTATGTTCCGGGGCAATTTTCAGATAACCACCAACGTGATGGGTTGCCAGCTCTTTGATATAGCGCGGATCTTCCACGGCGATGTCATAACGCACACCGGAGGCGATCAGGATCTTTTTAATGCCTTTCAGATCGCGAGCGCGGCGATAGAGGTTGATCGTCGGCTCGTGATTAGTGTCCATATGCGGACAAATATCCGGGTAAACACACGACAAACGGCGACAAGTTTGCTCGGCGCGTGGTGACTTGCAGCGCAACATATACATGTTGGCAGTTGGCCCGCCGAGATCGGAAATCACGCCAGTAAAGCCCGGAACGGTGTCGCGGATCGCTTCGATCTCATTGATGATCGAATCTTCCGAACGGCTCTGAATAATGCGCCCTTCATGCTCGGTAATAGAACAGAAAGAGCAGCCGCCAAAGCAGCCACGCATAATATTGACTGAGAAACGGATCATTTCGTAAGCCGGAATACGGGCATTACCGTAAGCCGGATGCGGCACGCGCTTGTACGGCAGCGCAAAGACGCTGTCCATCTCTTCGGTAGAAAGCGGAATAGCAGGCGGGTTGATCCACACATAGCGGTCGCCATGTTTTTGCATCAATGCGCGAGCGCAGCCTGGGTTGGTTTCGTGGTGCAAAATACGCGAAGCATGAGCGTACAGCACTTTATCGCCCTTCACTTTCTCGAAAGAAGGGAGCAACACGTAGGTTTTTTCCCACGGCTTCGGACGCGGCGGCTGCACGGTTACGGCTTTGGCTTCTTGTTTTTTCGGAGCCACCGGTTTGTTATCCGCACACGGCAAATCTTCGCCATACGGATGCGGAATCGGGTCAATTTTCCCCGGTGTATCAAGGCGAGTAGAATCCACGCCGCTCCAGCCAGGCAGCGCCTCTTTCACGATAATCGCGGTATTACGTACATCGCGGATTTCGCTAATCGGCTCGCCCATCGCCAGACGGTGTGCCACCTCCACCAACGGACGCTCACCGTTACCGAACATCAGCATGTCGGCTTTCGAATCCACCAGCACGGAACGGCGCACGGTATCGGACCAGTAATCATAATGCGCGGTACGGCGCAGGCTGGCTTCAATACCGCCGAGGATCACCGGCACATCTTTCCACGCCTCTTTACAACGCTGGGTATAAACCAGTGTGGCGCGATCCGGTCGCTTACCCGCGACGTTATCCGGCGTGTAGGCATCGTCATGACGTAAACGGCGATCGGCAGTGTAACGGTTGATCATCGAATCCATGTTGCCAGCAGTAACACCAAAAAACAGATTCGGTTTACCCAGACGCATAAAGTCGTCTTTGCTGCTCCAGTCCGGTTGGGCGATGATCCCGACACGAAAGCCCTGCGCTTCCAGCATACGACCGCAAATCGCCATCCCAAAGCTTGGGTGATCGACATACGCGTCGCCAGTAACCAAAATGATGTCGCAGCTATCCCAGCCAAGTTGATCCATCTCTTCACGAGACATCGGCAAAAACGGTGCCGATCCAAAACAGGCGGCCCAGTACTGCGGCCAGGAGAACAGGTCGCGATCCGGTTGGATCAGGGAGATAGAGCTCATTTTGCTTCCAGAAATGATAAAAAAATAATCAAAGGCCGGGGATTATAAGCCGGAACGAAAGAGAAATCGAAAGGTATTCCATACTCGCCCTCCCAGGGCGAGTATGAAGATTACGGTACTGGATTGACCAGCAACTGCCCAATAGAGCCGCGATCCGCCATTTCCAGTGTCTGGCTACCAAAGTAAAACGGGAAATGCGCCCAGGAAGGCTGGCCGTAATAAACAAGCAGTTCCACTTGTCCATCAACCCAGACGGTATCTTTCCAGCCTCTGTCTTCCGGGAATGGCATTGCGCCATTAACATTACGGATCTGGAACATCACACCTTCAATATGGAATGATTGCGGTTCATCCGCGCGTACCGTCCAGCGTTCCCACGTTCCCTGCTGGGCAGCAACGTCAATGCGGTTAACGTCCCATAGCTGCCCGTTAATGCCGGGATCATCGCCCAGGCTTATATCACGGCTGCGAATCGGCGAACCAGCCATTATTTCAGTCGGCAGCAGGCGCATCGGCAGGCTGTCAGTCACCAGCGGCAGAAGGCCGGTCGGGCGCAGCGTTAGCACCAGCGTGGAAACCAGAATGCTGGACGGCTCAAAGAAACCGCGAATACGATCAACAATGCTCGCCGCTTCGCCACAGGTGATCGACACTTCATCACCGTTGCTCATATCCACCAGTATTTCGCGGCGTTCACCCGGTGCCAGCGAAAGCTGCTTCACCGATACAGGAGCAGGCAGGAATCCCTGATCGCCAGAAATCACGTGCAACGGACGACCATCGCTCATCTGCAGTTGATAGCGACGGGAGTTCGATGCGTTCAGCAGACGCAGGCGCACCCAACCGCGCGAAACTTCAACGTACGGGCTTTGTACACCGTTGACCAGCAGCGTATCGCCAACAAAGCCGCCGCTTCCCGGTTCGTTGTATTCTGGCGTACCAAAGTTATCCAGCCGTTTATCCTGAATAATGACCGGAAAATCATCCACACCATAATGGTTAGGAATGGGCAGCGACTTGCTGACTTCATCTTCCACCAGCCACATCCCGGCAAGGCCGTTATAGACCTGCTGCGCCGTGCGGTTGGGGGTATTGGCGTGATACCACAAAGTCGCAGCATTCTGGCGAATTGGCAGCACAGGCGCCCAGTCAGCGTTTGGCGACATCATGCGTGCCGGGCCGCCCATCAGTGGGCCTGGCACTTGTAATCCAGCCACTGTCATTGAGACGTTTTCTGTCAGTCGGTTGCTGTAAATCAGCTTAACATCGTCGCCCTTCCAGACGCGGATAGTCGGCCCAAGGTAGCGACCATTGATACCCCAAACCGACGCGCGCGTTCCTGGCGTAAATGACCAGTGCGCGCGCTGTACTGTCATAAATAACGGTTGCCCACGGCGAGATTCAAGCAGCGGCGGAACGGGCAGTGGTTGCTGTTGACCGGCTGCGCTTGCCTTCAGGGGGACAGCACCTGCACACAGTGCAATCCCCGATGCCTGAATGAACTGACGCCGACTGAGTGACATATTTGCTCCATGTAAAACTGGCTAAGGTAATACCGTGCAGGAAAACATCCCCGCAAAAAACAGATTGCCGACTTAAACTTTTCCGGCGGCTTCGCGCTCTGCGACTTCTTTATCGAGCTCGGCGATTTTTTGTTCCATTATCGAACGACAATGAGCAGCCAGCTCGCGAACCTGATCTTTACCATATTGACTGATGTCAATCGGCGGCAGCATTTCTACGATCACTAAACCATTATTCAGTCGATTAAGATTAATCTTATTCGAAGTCGTGGAAACACACACGGGAATAATCGGGACGCCTGCCGCAATTGCCGCATGGAATGCCCCTGTTTTAAACGGCAGCAGGCCGCGACCACGGCTACGCGTTCCTTCCGGGAACATCCAGATGGAAATACGGCGCTTTTTGAAGTGGTTCACAACTTCCGCGATGGTGCCATGCGCCTTAGTACGGTTGTTTCTGTCGATCAATAAGTTGCCGGTTAACCAGTACAACTGCCCAAAGAAGGGGATCCACAGCAAACTCTTTTTACCCACTGTGACCGTCGGTGGCTGCACGATGTTCGATGCTGTCACCATGTCATAGTTGTTCTGGTGGTTAGCAATATAGATAGCATTACCATAGCTTTCAGCATCAGCAGGTTTGCGGCACTCAACTTTCAGCCCATATAGCGGCGCAAGGCGCCCAAACATATGCCCGAAGGTGGCTACATGCTTTGGATTTCGCGGGCTGAAAAGGCAGTAAATGGAGCCGAAAACACAGACTAAGATGCTGTAAATAACGGTAATAATAAGACGAAAGATATATAGCATAACACCCTCTGAAGATCTGAGAGACTGGCATTGTACGTCACCTGAAATCAGGTTAGGGCATTGTTAAAAGCCGCTCTCTGGAAAAGCGTATTGTTAATCGCAACGCATGAATAAACAACGGTTTCAAGGGAATTTTTATCGTTTCCGGGGGTTGAATACGCTGCCGGATGACGACTTAACGTTTCATCCGGCATTCCTTGCAAACGGGAGAAAACCCCCCTCCGGCATATTACTCTTCGCTATCGCCGCTGCTGGCGCGGTGAGGGGAGTCAATCTCGACACGGTCGATACGCTGTAAACCGCGCATCAAGGTGCCACGGCGACCACGCTCACCAGTCACTTTCAGCAACTCTTCCGGGCGCAGTTTAATTTTGCGTTTCCCGACATGAATAGTCAGAGTGCTCTGCGGCGGCAGTACATACAGGTGTGCCAGACCATCCTCGCCTCGCGCGGCTTCTGCCGACGGGATGTTGATGATCTTGTTGCCTTTACCCTTCGACAGTTGCGGAAGCTCGCTTACCGGGAACATCAACATGCGTCCTGCCAGGGTGATAGCCAGTAGCATATCAGAAGCATCTTCAATCACTACTGGCGGCATAACATGCGCATTTTCAGGTAAGGTAATCAACGCTTTACCAGCACGGTTACGGGCAACAAGATCGTTAAAGGTGCAGACGAATCCGTAGCCAGCATCGGAAGCCATCAACAGTTTCTTATCGTCGCTTTCCATTAGCATGTGATCAACTGTGGCACCTGGCGGTAACGTCAGTTTACCGGTGAGTGGTTCGCCCTGACCACGCGCCGACGGCAGCGTAATCGGGTCGATGGCGTAGCTACGGCCGGTAGAATCAACAAATACCACCGGTTGGTTGCTCTTGCCTTTCACCGCCGCTTTGAAGCTATCGCCCGCTTTATAGTTCAGGCCTGGTGCGTCGATGTCATGGCCTTTGGCGCTGCGTACCCAGCCCATCTGTGACAGCACAATGGTAACGGGTTCAGACGGCAGCATGTCGTGCTCGCTCATCGCTTTCGCTTCTTCGCGTTCCTGCAACGGCGAACGGCGATCGTCGCCGTAGGCCTGTGCGTCGGCCTGTAGCTCTTTCTTCAGCAGGTTATTCATCTTGCGCTCGGAAGCCAGAATGCTCTGCAACTGGTCACGCTCTTTTTCCAGTTCGTTCTGCTCACCGCGAATCTTCATCTCTTCCAGTTTGGCGAGATGACGCAGTTTCAGTTCGAGGATCGCTTCCGCCTGGGTTTCCGTAATGCCAAAACGCGACATCAGTGCCGGTTTCGGTTCATCTTCATTACGAATGATCTCAATCACTTCGTCGATATTGAGAAACGCCACCAGCAAACCTTCAAGAATATGCAGGCGCTTGAGGACTTTCTCCAGACGATAATTGAGACGGCGGCGCACGGTATCGCGACGGAACACCAGCCATTCGGAGAGGATTTCCAGCAGGTTTTTCACCGCCGGACGCCCATCCAGACCAATCATATTGAGGTTAATACGATAGCTCTTTTCCAGATCGGTCGTGGCAAACAGATGATTCATCACCTGATCCATATCCACACGATTAGAACGCGGCACAATCACCAGACGTGTCGGATTCTCATGGTCAGATTCATCGCGCAGATCGTCAACCATCGGCAGCTTTTTGTTGCGCATTTGCGCAGCAATTTGCTCCAGTACGCGAGCGCCAGAAACCTGATGCGGTAAGGCGCTGATCACTACCGCGCCATCTTCTTTCTTCCACACCGCGCGCATACGCACAGAACCACGACCGTTCTCGTAAATTTTACGGATTTCGGCGCGGGAGGTGATGATTTCCGCTTCAGTCGGGTAGTCTGGGCCCTGCACGATATCCAGCAACTGGTCGAGCGTGGTTTTCGGCTGGTCGATTAACGCGATTGCCGCCTGTGCGACTTCACGCAGGTTATGTGGCGGAATGTCCGTCGCCATCCCGACAGCAATACCGGTGGTGCCGTTAAGCAAAATATTCGGCAGGCGGGCAGGCAGCATTTTCGGCTCCTGCAACGTGCCGTCGAAGTTTGGCACCCAGTCCGCCGTCCCTTGCCCCAGCTCACTCAGTAACAGCTCAGAATATTTCGACAGGCGGGATTCGGTATAACGCATTGCCGCGAACGATTTCGGATCGTCCGGTGCCCCCCAGTTTCCCTGCCCATCAACCAGCGGATAACGGTAAGAGAACGGCTGAGCCATTAGTACCATCGCTTCATAGCAGGCGCTGTCACCGTGCGGATGGTATTTACCCAGTACGTCACCCACAGTACGGGCCGATTTTTTAAATTTGGCGGTAGCATTCAGACCCAGTTCTGACATCGCATACACAATGCGGCGCTGAACAGGTTTCAGACCATCACCAATAAACGGCAACGCACGATCCATGATGACGTACATGGAGTAGTTTAAGTAGGCGTTTTCCGTAAATTCATGTAGCGCAAGGCGCTCTGCCATATCGCTCATTAATTCTGATTCCTCAACTTATTCGCCAGCCTTCAAAGGGGCAATATTGCCGGAGATACTACATTATCTGTCGCGTCGAGTCACAGGAGATCAGTGTGAATAGTGCCGCCGGACGTGCTCCGACGGCGATAAAGGCATCAATGTGCCTTGATATACAACTCTTTGCTGTAGACATAATCCTGGGGATTATGCAGCGGGAAACCGCCAACGTAAGGTTTAAGCAGTTTGATCAGTGGCTGATAGTAGACAGGAATGAGCGGTGCCTGCTGGTTGATAATGGCCTCTGCCTGTTGATACAGCGCATTACGCTTTGTCGCGTCAGTGGTCTGAGCGGCCTGGTTTAGTAACGCGTCATACTTTGCGTTTTTCCAGTGACCGACGTTCTCTTCACTATCGCTTTTAAGCGTGTTCAGGAAGCTGGATGCATCATTATATGTCGCATCCCACGACTGCCGCGACAACATGAAATCACCACTACGCCGGGCATCGAGATACGTTTTCCACTCCATCGTGCGCAGCGTCACCTGTGCGCCAAGCCATTTTTTCCATTCGGAAGACAAGGCTATCGCCGTTTTTTCATGCAGATCGTACTTGTTGTAGAACAGTTCAAAGCGTAGCGGATGAGAGGCGTCGTATCCCGCCTGTTTCAGCAAGGCTTTTGCCATCGCAACGCGCTCACCCATTGGCTTTTGCAGTTCCTCAAATGTTGGCGCACGAAACCCTTCTACCTCTGTCGGCGTCAATGTTGTTGCTGGCGTTCGTAGCCCAAGTATCTTTTGCGCGATTAGCGGCCTGTCAACCGTAAGATACAATGCCCGCCGCACACGGGCATCATCAAACGGCGGTTTCCGGGTGTTGAAGTTGTAATATTCGCTGTTCAGGCGAGGGATTATCCGCAGCTCGCCAGGCAGTGATTTTTCGATTACAGGAATTTGCTGCGCCGGAACCCAGGTGAGATCAACCTCTCCCGCGCGATAGCGGTTATAACCGGTGACCGAATTATCCAGCGCCAGATACTCAACCTGCTGTAAGACAGTATGCTCGGCATCGCGGTATTCCGGATTTTTTCGGGCTGTAATCTTTTCATTAACTACCCATTTATCAAGAACAAAAGCACCGTTGTAAACCATATGTTCTGGCTTACTCCAGCTATCGCCATACTTCGCAATCACATGATGCGGAACCGGAAACAGCGTCGGCCAGGCGAGCATGGTCGTGAACCAGGGAACGGGCTGCTCAAGCGTGACTTCAAGAGTGCGGTCATCGGTAGCCTTCACACCCAGCGATGCAACATCCGCTTTGCCTGTCACAATAGCCGCTGCATTTTTAATATGCGCCTGCGCCAGATAGCCGGCAAAAGGGCTTGCCGTTTTGGGGTCAACCGCGCGCTGCCAGCCGAGGACAAAATCCTGTGCCGTTAAGGGCTGACCATCAGACCACTGTAAGCCGTGACGTAAATGGAAAACATAGCGTTTGCCGCTATCTGCCACCTCCCATGATTCGGCCTGAGCGGGTTGCACTTTGCCTTCACTGTCTATCCATACCAGACCTTCAAACAGATCCAGCACAATCTGCGCAGCAGTATTCTCCTCAACCTTTTGCGGGTCGAGCGTACCGGGGTCGCTATGATTGTTGTAACGAAAGACTTGCTGTGGGGCGAGCGGTGTGTTGGCGGGAATGTCAGCAGCATAGAGAGGAGCCGCACTTACCAGGCTGACCAGCCATAATAAATTTCGCGTATACATGGTATTCCTTACCGAAGAAATTATAAGCCCGACAACAATACGCCTGTGACATTGTTAGCTCAAACTTATCGCGAGTGATTTGGCTCACACTCCGGTAAAGATTCCCCCATCACGCCAACGGCACATAGACATCCGTTTCCAGCCGCTGCTCTGACATCCCTTCAGCCAGATTAGTGTAGTGAAACAGTATCGGCGCTTTACGTATTTTCTCGCCGCTTTCAGGCAGCCACTGACGAATGATGCCCCATACCGTGCGCGAAATATCGTCCAGTTCGCCAACGTGACGAGCCACGGCATAACGTCCTCCACCAAGCTCACTATTACTCACGCCATAACGATTTTCCGGAATCGCTTCGCTAACGCTGCCGCAGATATCAAAGCGAAACGCTTCCGGCGCGGTGCTTGCAGGGTCGTCCCAGGCAACACCAAATGTCTGGCTTTGGTTAACAGGAGAAAGTCCCGTCTCTTTGCGCCACATGATAAATTTCGCCACGCTATAGTTGAGCAACTCAGGGCTACAGCGATGCGGCAACAAAGCCACGCGGGTTGAAGGGAAATTGATGATGCTCACGTCCAGTGTCAGGTTTTTCATGTTGCCTCCCTGCGAAATTATTCCCGGGAACGCGTCCCGGGAGCGGTAACAATTACGGATTCACTTTACGAATCTGTTTAACGTCGATCTCAACAGAGTTCCAGTCTTTATCGACCTCCCCCTGAATCTCAACCGTATCTTTCGGTGTCACCGTCACACCGTTCCAGCGTTTGTGGTCGATATCGACATTGATAGTACCGCTGGCATCTTTGAACACGTAGAGATCGTCAGAGATGCGTTCAACGATATTGCCGCGCAGGGTTACCCAGGTATCATCACGCAGGGATTTTGCGTTTTCTACGTTAGTTACACTGCCGTTCGGCCCCTGAAATCCTCCGGCCTGATTTTGCGTTGCAGATGGTCCAGAAAAACCCCCCTGCTCTGCTGCCATAACTGGTGCGCTACACAGAGCCATTACTGCAATTAATGCTGCTAATTTTTTCATGTTTGTTACTCCCTTTAATGTCTGTTTTCGAGCATTAAACAAGATACTCCTTAACAACTTCTTAAGAAAAAAAAAGAAAATTTAGTACTGTACAGAGCACGTTACAACACGGTTTACTGGCAACGAATACAGCTATCGCAGGGATGAAAAGATGCGAATTTTACTGATAGAAGATGACATGCTGATTGGCGACGGCATCAAAACAGGTCTTAGTAAGATGGGCTTTAGTGTTGACTGGTTTACGGAAGGTCGTCAGGGAAAAGAGGCGCTTTATAGCGCACCTTATGACGCAGTAATCCTTGATCTAACCTTACCGGGAATGGATGGTCGCGATATTTTGCGCGAATGGCGGGATAAAGGTCAGCGTGAGCCTGTATTAATCCTGACCGCGCGCGATGCCCTGGCGGAACGCGTAGAAGGTTTACGTCTGGGCGCCGACGATTATCTGTGTAAACCTTTTGCCTTAATAGAAGTCGCTGCCAGGCTGGAAGCACTGATGCGTCGAAGCAACGGGCAAGCCAGCAATGAGTTACATCACGGTAACGTAATGCTCGACCCCGGCAAACGTATTGCCACTCAGGCTGGCGAACCCTTAACGCTGAAGCCAAAAGAATTTGCCCTGCTGGAATTACTGATGCGTAACGCTGGTCGGGTACTGCCGCGCAAATTGATTGAAGAAAAACTGTACACCTGGGACGAAGAGGTCACCAGCAATGCCATCGAAGTGCATGTGCATCATCTGCGACGTAAGCTCGGCAGCGACTTTATTCGCACCGTTCACGGTATTGGCTACACATTAGGTGAGAAATGAAATTTACCCAACGCCTTAGTCTGCGAGTCAGACTGACGCTGATCTTTTTGATTCTGGCCTCGGTGACCTGGCTTGTCTCCAGCTTTGTCGCCTGGAAACAAACAATGGATAATGTCGATGAGTTATTCGATACCCAGTTGATGCTGTTTGCCAAACGGTTAAGTACGCTCGATCTTAACGAAATCAATGCGGCAGATCGTATGGCGCAAACACCGAATAAATTAAAACACGGTCACGTAGATGATGATGCGCTGACCTTTGCAGTCTTTACTCACGACGGCAACATGGTTCTTAACGATGGCGATAATGGAGAAGATATTCCCTACAGCTATCAACGGGAAGGTTTTGCTAATGGGCAACTGGTAGGTGAAGACGATCCCTGGCGTTTTGTCTGGATGACGTCACATGATGGTAAATATCGCATCGTTGTTGGCCAGGAGTGGGAATACCGTGAAGACATGGCACTGGCGATTGTCACTGGACAACTCATTCCCTGGCTCGTCGCGTTGCCTATCATGTTGATCATCATGATGGTACTACTGGGTCGTGAACTCTCGCCACTAAACAAACTGGCGCTGGCGCTACGTATGCGCGATCCTGACTCGGAAAAACCGCTCAACGCTGACGGTGTACCCAACGAAGTGCGTCCGCTGGTCGAGTCGCTGAATCAACTTTTCGACCGTACACATGCGATGATGGTTCGTGAACGACGCTTTACCTCCGATGCCGCTCACGAACTGCGTAGCCCGTTAACGGCGCTGAAAGTACAAACCGAAGTCGCACAGCTTTCCGACGACGATCCGCAGGCACGGAAAAAAGCACTGATACAGTTACATTCCGGGATCGATCGCGCCACCCGCCTTGTTGATCAACTGCTCACACTATCGCGGCTCGACTCGCTGGATAACCTTCAGGACGTCGCGGAGATCCCACTTGAAGATCTCCTGCAATCGTCGGTAATGGATATTTACCACACGGCGCAACAGGCGAAAATTGACGTGCGGCTGACGCTCAATACACAGGGCATCAAACGCACCGGACAACCGCTATTGCTAAGTTTGCTGGTACGAAATCTGCTGGATAACGCCGTGCGCTACAGTCCACAGGGCAGCGTGGTGGACGTCACGTTGAATGCCGATAATTTCATCGTAAGGGATAACGGTCCCGGTGTAACGCCAGAGGCACTGGCGCGAATTGGCGAACGTTTCTATCGCCCACCAGGACAAACCGCCACCGGCAGTGGGCTTGGGCTGTCGATTGTCCAGCGGATCGCCAAATTGCATGGCATGAATGTTGTGTTTGGGAATGCGGAACAAGGTGGATTTGAGGCGAAAGTAAGCTGGTAGTGGTGGTATTGTTGCTAAATTCGCAAAAGACTTTGCACATTTTGCTAATTTCACCGTACCGCTCTGTGACGTACTATAGTCGGCAAACGTCTCACCTTGAGGATAAAAAATGAGCAATATCCTGATTATCAACGGCGCGAAAAAATTCGCCCACTCCAATGGTCAACTGAACGACACCCTGACCGAAGTCGCGGATGGCACGCTGCGCAACCTCGGGCATCATGTCCGCATCGTTCGCGCCGACAGCGACTACGATGTCAAAGCCGAAGTACAAAACTTTCTCTGGGCTGATGTGGTTATCTGGCAGATGCCAGGCTGGTGGATGGGCGCGCCGTGGACGGTGAAAAAATACATTGATGATGTGTTCACCGAAGGTCACGGTACGCTGTATGCCAGCGATGGTCGCACCCGCAAAGATCCGTCGAAAAAATACGGCTCTGGCGGCCTGGTGCAGGGCAAAAAATATATGCTTTCCCTGACCTGGAACGCACCAATGGAAGCCTTCACTGAAAAAGATCAGTTCTTCCACGGCGTCGGCGTTGACGGCGTGTATCTGCCGTTCCATAAAGCAAACCAATTCCTCGGCATGGAACCGCTGCCGACATTTATCGCTAATGACGTGATAAAAATGCCTGATGTTCCCCGCTATACTGAAGAATATCGCAAGCATCTTGTGGAAATTTTTGGTTAACTAGAGCTCTGGCTTTAGAAGGAGTTAACCATGCTTACAGTAATCGCTGAAATCCGTACTCGTCCTGGCCAACATCACCGTCAGGCGGTATTGGATCAGTTTGCTAAAATCGTACCAATAGTACTGAAGGAAGAAGGTTGCCACGGCTATGCGCCGATGGTGGATTGCGCTGCTGGCGTGAGTTTCCAGTCTATGGCGCCGGACTCTATCGTGATGATTGAGCAGTGGGAAAGCATTGCCCATCTTGAAGCGCATTTGCAGACGCCACACATGAAAGCGTACAGCGAAGCCGTAAAAGGCGATGTGCTGGAAATGAATATTCGTATTCTGCAACCGGGGATTTAATCCTGCCTTGTTTGCCCGGCCATCCTGACCGGGCAATGTTCTTTCTTTTAAACCTCAATCTCCGCCATGTCGCCTTTCTCTTGCAACCAGTTACGGCGGTCTTCCGAGCGTTTCTTCGCCAGCAGCATGTCCATCATCGCGTCAGTACGCTGATCGTCTTCATCATCAATGGTTAACTGCACCAGACGGCGAGTATTCGGATCAAGCGTAGTTTCGCGCAATTGCATAGGGTTCATTTCCCCCAGCCCTTTAAAACGCTGAACGTTCGGCTTGCCTTTCTTGCGTTTTAATTGCTCAAGTACGCCCTCTTTCTCTTCTTCTGTCAGCGCGTAATAGACCTCTTTACCCAGATCAATACGGTAGAGCGGTGGCAGAGCAACGTAAACGTGACCATGTTTCACTAGCGTGCGGAAGTGTTTTACAAACAGCGCGCAGAGCAGCGTGGCAATGTGCAGGCCATCGGAGTCCGCATCCGCGAGGATACAGATCTTGCCGTAACGTAGCTGGCTAAGATCATCGCTGTCAGGATCAATACCGATCGCAACCGAAATATCGTGCACTTCCTGCGAGGCCAGTACTTCATCGGAAGAGACTTCCCAGGTGTTAAGGATCTTACCTTTCAACGGCATGATCGCCTGATATTCACGATCGCGCGCCTGCTTGGCGGATCCGCCTGCGGAGTCCCCTTCCACGAGGAACAGTTCGGTACGGTTAAGATCCTGCGCGGTGCAGTCAGCCAGTTTGCCAGGCAGCGCCGGGCCGCTGGTCAGCTTTTTACGTACCACTTTTTTGGCGGCACGCATACGACGCTGGGCGCTGGAAATCGCCATCTCAGCAAGTAGTTCCGCCGCCTGGACGTTCTGGTTCAGCCACAGGGTGAAGGCATCTTTAACCACGCCAGAAACGAATGCCGCACATTGACGCGAAGAGAGACGCTCTTTGGTCTGCCCGGCAAACTGCGGATCCTGCATTTTTACTGACAACACATATGCGCAGCGATCCCAGATATCTTCCGCCGACAGTTTCACGCCGCGCGGCAGAATGTTGCGGTATTCGCAAAACTCACGCATCGCATCCAGCAAGCCCTGACGCAGACCGTTAACGTGCGTACCGCCCTGCATCGTTGGGATCAGGTTGACGTAGCTTTCAGTCAGCAGTTCACCGCCTTCCGGTAGCCACAGTAGCGCCCAGTCAACCGCTTCAGTATCGCCAGCGAAATTACCGATAAACGGTTTTTCCGGCAGTGTCGGTAAACCGTTTACCGCTTCCGCCAGGTAATCGTTCAGACCGTCCTGATAGCACCAGCGTTGCTCAGTGTTGTTGATCTCATCTTTAAAGGTGATCTCAACGCCGGGGCACAGTACTGCCTTGGCTTTCAGTACATGTGTAAGCCGGGAAACAGAAAAGCGCGGGCTGTCAAAGAAGGTTTCATCCGGCCAGAAGTGCACGCTGGTGCCGGTATTGCGTTTACCGCAAGTGCCGACGACCTGCAAATCCTGAACCTTTTCGCCATTTTCAAACGCGATGTTATAAATCTGGCCATCGCGGCGCACGTTGACTTCTACGCGCTTCGACAAGGCGTTAACCACCGAAATCCCCACGCCATGCAGGCCGCCAGAGAACTGGTAATTTTTGTTAGAGAATTTACCGCCTGCGTGCAGACGGCAAAGAATCAGTTCAACCGCCGGTACACCCTCTTCAGGGTGAATATCCACCGGCATCCCGCGACCATCGTCAATCACTTCTAACGACTGGTCAGCATGTAAAATTACATCCACGCGTTTTGCGTGACCCGCCAGTGCTTCATCGACACTGTTATCAATAACTTCTTGCCCCAAATGGTTAGGGCGAGTGGTATCGGTATACATCCCCGGACGGCGGCGAACCGGCTCAAGCCCGGTGAGTACCTCAATGGCATCAGCGTTATAAGTTTGCGTCATGGTTTAAGTTAGCAATTCGAGTTGATCGTCAGAGATGGTGCAGACCAAGAAAATCGACGATCGGGTTGAAATAATCTTCGAAGCCCGTGAATGCGTGGTTGCCGCCTTCTATTACAGTCTGGCGGCAGGAAGCGTAGTACGCCACCGCCTGGCGGTAATCCAGCACTTCATCTCCCGTCTGTTGCAGCAGCCAGATAAGATCCGGCGCTTCCAGCGGGTCAATCTGCATGACTTTGAGATCGTAAATATGGCGTGACTCTAGCACATATTGCTGCCCGGTGTAGGGGTTCTCGTTCTGACCGAGATAGTCTGTTAGCAATTCAAACGGGCGCACCGCCGGGTTTACCACCACTGCGGGCAGCATAAAACATTGCGACAACCAGGTGGCGTAGTAACCCCCCAGTGATGAACCGACGATACCCAGCGAATCGCCGCCATGTTCCAGGACAATGGATTCCAGCAGTTCTGCCGCATCGGAAGGATACGGCGGCAACTGCGGAATAATCATCTCAACGTCAGGGTGATGTTCCGCCAGCCAGTTTTTCAACAAGCTCGCTTTTGCAGAACGCGGCGAGCTGTTGAAACCGTGTAAATAAAGAAGCGTAGACATCAGTAACCTTCTGAAGCGGTATCAGGTTGGAAACGCGTGTCCGCAAGGCGGTGCACTTCGGTAGTCAGCGTGCCATCAGCATGTAACTCCAGCGTACGCCAGCCGGGAGCAATGGTGTCCAGCGTGAAGTTGGAACAGTGTGGTTTAAATTGTACACAGGTCGACGGCGTTGCCATCAGGCGGCGCCCGTTCCAGTCGAGATCGAGTTCCTGATGAATATGACCACACAGCAGATATTTGACGTGCGGAAACTTCGCCAGCACATTATCCAGTTCACCTGCGTTACGCAGACTGTGTTGGTCGAGCCAGCTACAGCCTGCAGGCAGCGGATGATGGTGCAGTAGCAGCAACGTATGGCGCTCTGGCGCATCAGACAGCTTACGCTCCAGCCAATCAAGCTGAAACTCGCTCAATTCGCCGTGCGGTACGCCAAACACCTGGCTATCCAGCAGCAAGATTTGCCATTGCTCACCGATAAACACACGCTTCGCCGGGGAAATACCCGCATCCTGTAACGCGCTGTACATCGCAGGCTGGAAATCATGGTTTCCCGGCAGCCAGACGCAGGGCGCACGAAAGCTTGCGATGCCTTCCGCAAAGTGCAGATAGGCCGCAGCAGTTTGATCCTGCGCTAAATCACCTGTCGCGACAATCAGGTCGAATTCGTGCTGGTGTGGACGAATCGCCTCCAGCACAGCCTGGTAGCTCTCCCAGGTGTTTACCCCCAACAGGGCTTCGTGCTTTTGTGCAAACAGGTGAGTGTCGGTAATTTGTAAAATCCTGACTCTGGCCTCACCAGCCAGAGGAAGGGTTAACAGGCTTTCCAAATGGTGTCCTTAGGTTTCACGACGCTAATAAACCGGAATCGCCATCGCTCCATGTGCTAAACAGTATCGCAACCAATCCGCTAAAAACTGATTAATTTGATGCTTTTCGTCGCGTTGATGCAACTTTTTATTAGGATAATCATACCGCGCTTTGAAGCGAAAAATCTGCTGGCTTGAACACACTTCAGCCACCATCGCGTCATGATACAGACGCACCGTCATTGACGGAAGGCTCCAGTAACTGATCGCGGGCGCAGTCTGTTCTATTGTCACCAGGGTAGTGTATCGGGTCGATTCCACTATCGTTAGCCGATAATGTGCGTTTGCCACCTGATAGCTTATAGTTTCGCCGGGTGCATCATTGCGCGGTAACAAACGGCGCAATTGTGAAAAGTTCATCTCGCACAGGCGCATCATTTCAGGAAAGTCAGGTGTGTAACGCTTCATTTATGCCCACTCATTTTTTAACGCTTGATGATGCAGTTGCAGCCATTGCAAAGCGATGACTGACGCTGCGTTGTCGATTTTCCCCTCTTCTACCCACTGGTAGGCCTGTTCCCGGCTTACCACATGAACGCGAATATCTTCGTTTTCATCAGCCAGACCGTGAATACCGCTTGCGGTCGTGGCGTCCACTTCGCCCACCATAATTGACGAACGCTCACTGGTGCCGCCTGGGCTTGCCAGGAAACTTAACACCGGTTTGGTTCGTTTGACTATCAGCCCCGCCTCTTCAATCGCTTCGCGTCGGGCGACATCTTCCACACTTTCCCCCTCTTCAATCATCCCGGCAACCATTTCCAGTAGCCAGGGCGTTTCGCTAGTGTCATACGCGGCAATCCGTATCTGCTCAATCAACACGACTTCATCACGCACTGGGTCAAAGGGTAGCAAGACTGCGGCGTGACCGCGCTCAAAAATTTCTCTGCGGACTTCATGACTCATTTGCCCGTTGAATAGACGATGACGAAACCTATAAAGATCTAATGAAAAAAAGCCGCGATAAAGTGTTTCTCGTGCAATAATTTCTACATCGTTTTTGCCAAATGTAACGGGCAGGTTGTCTGGCTTAAGCATGGTTAATGTCCTGGCACTAATAGTGAATTAAATGTGAATTTCAGCGACGTTTGACTGCCGTTTGAGCAGTCATGTGTTAAATTGAGGCACATTAATGCCCTATGGCACGTAACGCCAACCTTTTGCGGTAGCGGCTTCTGCTAGAATCCGCAATAATTTTACAGTTTGATCAGCGCTAAATACTGCTTCACCACAAGGAATGCAAATGAAGAAATTGCTCCCCATTCTTATCGGCCTGAGCCTTTCTGGGTTCAGTACGTTGAGCCAGGCCGAGAACCTGATGCAAGTTTATCAGCAAGCACGCCTTAGTAACCCGGAATTGCGTAAGTCTGCCGCCGATCGTGATGCTGCCTTTGAAAAAATTAATGAAGCGCGCAGTCCATTACTGCCACAGCTAGGTTTAGGTGCAGATTACACCTATAGCAACGGCTACCGCGACGCGAACGGCATCAACTCTAACGCAACCAGTGCATCCCTGCAGTTGACTCAGTCCATTTTCGATATGTCGAAATGGCGGGCGCTGACCTTGCAGGAAAAGGCTGCCGGTATTCAGGACGTCACCTATCAGACCGATCAACAAACCTTGATCCTCAACACTGCGACCGCTTATTTCAACGTGTTGAATGCTATTGACGTGCTTTCCTATACCCAGGCGCAAAAAGAAGCGATCTACCGTCAGTTAGATCAAACCACCCAACGTTTTAACGTGGGTCTGGTGGCGATCACCGACGTGCAGAACGCCCGCGCACAGTACGATACCGTGCTGGCGAACGAAGTGACCGCACGTAACAACCTCGACAATGCCGTTGAACAACTGCGTCAGATCACCGGTAATTACTATCCGGAACTGGCGGCCCTGAATGTCGAAAACTTCAAAACCGACAAACCACAGCCGGTTAACGCGCTGCTGAAAGAAGCAGAAAAACGCAACCTGTCGCTGTTACAGGCACGTTTGAGCCAGGATCTGGCGCGCGAGCAAATTCGCCAGGCGCAGGATGGTCACTTACCGACGCTGGATTTAACGGCTTCTACCGGGATTTCTGACACCTCTTATAGCGGTTCGAAAACCCGTGGAGCGAACAGTGCCCAGTATGACGACAGCAATATGGGTCAGAACAAAGTGGGTCTGAGCTTCTCGCTGCCGATTTATCAGGGCGGGATGGTTAACTCGCAGGTGAAACAGGCACAGTACAACTTTGTCGGTGCCAGCGAACAACTGGAAAGCGCACACCGTAGCGTCGTGCAAACCGTGCGTTCCTCTTTCAACAACATTAATGCATCTATCAGTAGCATTAACGCTTACAAACAAGCCGTTGTTTCCGCCCAAAGCTCATTAGACGCGATGGAAGCGGGCTACTCGGTCGGTACGCGTACCATTGTTGATGTGTTGGACGCCACCACTACGCTGTACAACGCCAAACAAGAACTGGCAAATGCGCGTTATAACTACCTGATTAACCAGTTGAATATTAAATCAGCTCTGGGTACGTTGAACGAGCAGGATCTGCTGGCACTAAACAATGCGCTGAGCAAACCGGTTTCCACTAACCCGGAAAACGTTGCGCCGCCAACGCCAGAACAGAATGCTATTGCTGATGGCTATGCGCCTGATAGCCCGGCACCAGTTGTTCAGCAAACATCAGCACGCACTACCACCAGTAACGGTCATAACCCTTTCCGTAACTGATGACGACGACGGGGCTTCGGCCCCGTCTGAACGTAAGGCAACGTAAAGATACGGGTTATCTGCCGCATTCTTCCCCCTTCTCGCTTCAATTTCGACCAGCCATCCTCTATTCTGATGGGTATTTACCACTGGTCCCGGAAGACAAAAATGAAACGGACAAAATCCATACGCCACGCATCGTTCCGCAAAAACTGGAGCGCACGCCATCTGACACCTGTTGCTCTCGCGGTTGCCACTGTTTTTATGCTGGCAGGCTGTGAAAAGAGTGATGAAACAGTGTCTCTGTATCAAAATGCTGATGATTGTTCAGCGGCAAACCCAGGCAAAAGTGCAGAATGCACCACTGCGTACAATAATGCGCTGAAAGAAGCGGAACGTACTGCGCCGAAATACGCCACCCGTGAAGACTGTGTTGCTGAATTTGGCGAAGGTCAATGCCAGCAGGCACCTGCTCAGGCTGGCATGGCGCCAGAAAACCAGGCGCAGGCTCAGCAATCCAGCGGTAGCTTCTGGATGCCGCTGATGGCCGGTTACATGATGGGACGTCTGATGGGCGGCGGCGCGGGCTTTGCGCAACAACCGCTGTTCTCTTCGAAAAACCCGGCCAGCCCGGCTTACGGCAAATACACTGATGCCACCGGTAAAAACTATGGCGCAGCCCAGCCAGGCCGCACCATGACCGTACCGAAAACAGCCATGGCGCCGAAACCAGCCACCACCACCACCGTTACCCGTGGCGGCTTTGGTGAATCTGTTGCCAAACAAAGCACCATGCAGCGTAGCGCAACCGGCACTTCCTCTCGTTCAATGGGCGGCTGATACCGATGGAAAGAGTCAGTATTACCGAGCGCCCGGACTGGCGCGAGAAAGCTCACGAGTACGGTTTCAATTTCCATACCATGTACGGTGAGCCGTACTGGTGTGAAGATGCTTACTACAAATTGACCCTCGCCCAGGTTGAAAAGCTGGAAGAGGTCACCGCTGAACTACACCAGATGTGCCTGAAAGTGGTGGAAAAAGTGATCGCCAGCGACGAGCTGATGACCAAATTCCGCATTCCAAAACACACCTGGAGTTTTGTGCGTCAGTCATGGCTGACGCACCAGCCGTCGCTTTATTCGCGTCTTGATCTGGCGTGGGATGGCACTGGCGAACCTAAACTTCTGGAAAATAACGCCGATACGCCAACGTCACTATACGAGGCGGCGTTCTTTCAGTGGATCTGGTTGGAAGATCAGCTTAACGCGGGCAACCTGCCGGAAGGCAGCGACCAGTTTAACAGCCTGCAAGAAAAGCTGATCGATCGCTTTGTCGAGCTGCGTGAGCAGTACGGCTTTCAGTTGCTGCATCTCACCTGCTGTCGCGACACAGTGGAAGATCGCGGAACCATTCAGTATTTGCAGGACTGCGCTACCGAAGCTGAAATCGCTACTGAATTCCTCTACATCGACGATATCGGTTTAGGCGAAAAAGGTCAGTTCACAGATTTGCAGGATCAGGTCATCGCTAACCTGTTCAAACTGTATCCGTGGGAATTTATGCTGCGCGAAATGTTCTCCACTAAACTTGAAGATGCTGGCGTGCGTTGGCTGGAACCGGCGTGGAAGAGCATTATCTCCAACAAGGCGCTTCTGCCGCTGCTGTGGGAGATGTTCCCGAATCACCCGAACCTGCTGCCCGCTTATTTTGCGGAAGATGATCATCCGCAAATGGAAAAATATGTGGTTAAACCGATCTTCTCCCGTGAAGGCGCAAACGTGTCGATCATTGAGAACGGTAAAACCATTGAAGCAGCGGAAGGTCCGTATGGCGAAGAAGGGATGATTGTTCAGCAATTCCATCCACTACCGAAATTTGGCGACAGTTATATGCTGATTGGAAGTTGGCTGGTAAACGATCAACCTGCCGGAATTGGGATTCGTGAAGACCGAGCATTAATCACCCAGGACATGTCACGGTTTTATCCGCATATTTTCGTTGAATAATACTGTTCAATATTGCCCCGTTTACTGGGGCAATTTATTATAATCCGCAAATCATCACTCCCACCTATATATAATCAACTACATCTATCACCTTTATTTAACATTAATTCCCAATTTAATATTAGATCGTCATATGTAAGCGATATTGTAATTAAAATAACTAATAAAACAACATGGTAACTTGTTGTTTTATATGCTTATTTATAACTTTTATTGCACCAAAAATAGATTTAATAATTAAAAAACAATGTCGCTGGGATCACACTACACAATATTGAATATTGTTATTGATATATTGCCCCCCTAGTATCGACTAAAAGAAAATATTTGTTACAGAGAAATACAAAAATCTAAATCAAGTAAAAAAGCATTTATAACAACTATTAGAAATACACTTTCATTCGTCAAATGAATTTATTAGCACCATCTCAACAGTCGATATTCATCATTATTATATATTTGCGTTATATAAGGAGATATATCCATGTTTGATAAATATAGAAAAACTCTGGTAGCCGGAGCTGTGGCGATAACTCTGGGTTTGTCAGCATCAGGGGTGATGGCAGCAGGTTTTAAACCTGCACCACCTGCCGGGCAACTCGGCGCAGTCATCGTTGATCCCTACGGTAATGCTCCTCTGACTGCTGTGGTTGATTTAGATAGCCATGTCATTTCTGACGTCAAAGTTACCGTCCACGGGAAAGGCGAAAAAGGCGTTGAAATCAGCTATCACGTGGGTCAGGAGTCACTAAAAACTTACGATGGTGTACCGATTTTTGGTCTTTACCAGAAATTTGCTAACAAAGTAACCGTTGAGTGGAAAGAAAACGGTAAGGCCATGAAAGATGATTACGTGGTGCAGACTTCCGCCATCGTCAATAATTACATGGATAACCGCTCCATCTCCGACCTACAGCAAACCAAAGTTGTTAAAGTCGCGCCAGGTTTTGAAGACCGCCTCTATCTGGTTAATACCCATACCTTTACTGCGCAAGGTTCCGACCTCCACTGGCATGGTGAGAAAGATAAAAATGCCGGGATCCTCGATGCGGGTCCGGCAACCGGCGCACTGCCTTTTGATATCGCGCCATTCACCTTTATCGTCGATACCGAAGGTGAATACCGCTGGTGGCTGGATCAAGACACCTTCTACGATGGTCGTGACCGCGATATCAACAAGCGTGGTTATCTGATGGGCATCCGCGAAACGCCACGCGGCACCTTTACCGCAGTACAGGGTCAGCACTGGTACGAGTTCGACATGATGGGTCAGGTGCTGGAAGATCATAAACTGCCGCGCGGATTTGCTGACGCCACTCATGAATCCATTGAGACGCCAAATGGCACGGTACTGTTGCGCGTAGGTAAGAGTAACTATCGTCGCGATGACGGCGTACACGTCACCACCATTCGTGACCATATCCTCGAAGTCGATAAATCTGGTCGCGTTGTCGATGTATGGGATCTGACGAAGATCCTCGATCCGAAACGCGATGCACTGCTCGGCGCGCTGGATGCAGGTGCAGTTTGCGTTAACGTTGACCTTGCCCATGCAGGACAACAGGCAAAACTGGAACCAGATACACCGTTTGGCGACGCTCTGGGTGTAGGGCCAGGCCGTAACTGGGCGCACGTTAATTCCATCGCTTATGACGCAAAAGATGACTCAATTATTCTCTCCTCTCGTCATCAGGGCGTAGTGAAGATTGGTCGTGATAAGCAAGTGAAATGGATCCTTGCGCCATCGAAAGGCTGGGAAAAACCACTGGCTAGCAAGCTGCTGAAACCAGTTGATGCTAACGGTAAACCTATTACGTGTAACGAAAACGGTCTGTGTGAAAACTCAGACTTCGACTTTACCTACACCCAGCATACCGCCTGGATTTCCAGTAAAGGTACGCTCACTATCTTTGATAATGGCGACGGTCGCCATCTGGAACAACCTGCCTTACCAACCATGAAATATTCCCGCTTTGTGGAATATAAGATTGATGAGAAGAAAGGCACCGTTCAGCAAGTTTGGGAATACGGTAAAGAACGTGGCTACGATTTCTATAGCCCAATCACCTCCATCATTGAATATCAAGCCGACCGCAACACCATGTTTGGCTTCGGTGGTTCTATTCATTTGTTCGATGTCGGGCAGCCAACCGTCGGTAAGTTGAACGAAATAGATTACAAAACCAAAGAAGTGAAAGTGGAAATCGACGTGCTGTCTGATAAACCCAACCAGACTCACTATCGTGCGCTGTTAGTCCGTCCACAGCAGATGTTTAAATAATTAAGAAGGGAATAAAAAATGTCGAAATTAGGGATCTCATCACTGTTTAAAAGTGTACTGCTGACCGCAGCTCTGGCGGTTTCATTTACCGCATCTGCATTCACCGAAGGCACGGATTATATGGTTCTGGAAAAACCGATTCCGAACGCCGATAAAACGCTGATTAAAGTGTTCAGCTATGCCTGCCCGTTCTGCTACAAGTATGACAAAGCAGTGACTGGCCCTGTCTCTGAAAAAGTGAAAGATGTCGTTGCTTTCACGCCTTTTCATCTGGAAACCAAAGGTGAATACGGCAAACAAGCAAGCGAAGTCTTTGCGGTCTTGATAAATAAAGATAAAGCAGCAGGCATTTCCTTATTTGATGCTAACTCTCAGTTTAAGAAGGCCAAGTTTGCCTACTACGCGGCATATCACGACAAAAAAGAACGCTGGTCTGACGGCAAAGATCCCGCTGCCTTTATCAAAACTGGTCTGGATGCCGCAGGTATGAGCCAGGCGGATTTTGAAGCAGCACTGAAAGAGCCAGCGGTACAAGAAACACTGGAAAAATGGAAAGCCTCTTATGAAGTTGCAAAAATCCAGGGAGTTCCGGCGTATGTCGTCAACGGTAAATATCTGATCTACACCAAGAGTATTAAATCCATTGATGCAATGGCAGACCTTATCCGTGAGTTAGCAAGCAAATAACAGGGAAACTGGCTATGGGTATTAAGGGAATGTGGAAAGACCTACGCACATCACCGGTGAACACGCTGGTCAAATGGCAGGAACAACGCTTTTTGTGGTTGTTAATGGCCGCTGCGATGGGCGCGCTGATTATCCTCGCGCACTCGTTCTTCCAAATCTATCTCTACATGGCACCATGCGAACAATGCGTTTACATTCGCTACGCCATGTTTGTAATGGTTATTGGAGGATTGGTTGCGGCGATCAACCCGAAGAATATCGTCCTTAAGTTGATTGGCTGCGTGATGGCATTTTACGGCAGCATTATGGGACTGAAGTTTTCGCTCAAACTGAACGATATCCACCATGCGGTACATAACCCGGATCCCGATTCACTGTTTGGCGTGCAGGGTTGCTCTACCGATCCCACTTTCCCCTTTAACCTGCCGCTTGCACAGTGGGCACCAAACTGGTTCAAACCGACCGGAGATTGTGGCTATGACGCGCCAATCGTTCCCGATGGCGTCACACTGAGTAGTATGCAGCAGTGGTTTGTAGAGATGTATCAGCAATCTGAAGGCTGGTATCTGCTACCGCCGTGGCACTTTATGAACATGGCACAGGCATGTATGTTGGCTTTTGGTCTCTGTTTATTACTGCTGCTAGTGATGAGCGGCGCATGGGGACTCAAGCTGCTGAAAAAGTAAGGTAACGAGAACCGAAGCCAGCAATGTGGCTTCGGTTCTTCTCATCTTTTAACCTACCTGCACCGACAACATGCTTAAACTGCCCATCTCTATACCATCAACCGGAACAGTCACCGGCTCCTGACCATCCCACGCACCTAACACATACAACAGTGGCAGAAAGTGTTCCGGTGTTGGATTCGATAACGCCCCACCTTCATGGTCGAGGTAGTTCACTAGTGGATGCTCTTCAACCGCCCCTTGCCACGTCAGATTCGCTTTCACATACTCATTGAACGACATCGCCCACGGGTACGGTGAACTATCGCCATGCCACTTCACCGTGCGCAGGTTATGCACCACGTTGCCACTGGCAACTAACATTATCCCTTCATCGCGCAGCGCCGCCAGCTTACGTCCCATTTCGAAATGCCAGGCGGCGGGTTTAGTACTATCGATACTCAACTGCACCAGCGGGATGTCAGCGTCAGGATACATCTTAATCAGCACGCCCCAGGAACCGTGGTCAAAACCCCAGGCTTCTTTATCCAGGGTAACAGGTACTGGCGCCAGCAATTCGACCAGTCGCTGTGCCAAAGCAGGTGAACCCGGAGCCGGATAATGCGTTTCGTATAACGCCTGAGGAAAGCCGCCAAAGTCATGAATTGTCGGTGGCGTTTCCATTGCTGTTACTCCCGTGCCACGGGTAAACCAGTGCGCAGAAATAGCGACTATCGCTTTCGGACGCGGCAATGTCTCGCCTAGCCGCTGCCAGGCCTGGGTATATAAATTATCTTCCAGCACGTTCATCGGGCTACCGTGACCTAAAAACAATGCTGGCATACGCGTTGAAGACATGATGATATCCTTAATTGAAGGTGTCATTTTGATATCCTCACAATACGCTTGTTCGGTGGGCGAAGAACCCAGATAACCATGATGATCATCATCAGTTATTTTGAAGCTCCACCTGAAGTTGAAGAATTATAAGGAGTTGTCGATGTCAGTACCTCTCATTCTGACCATACTGGCGGGGGCAGCCACGTTTATTGGCGCGTTTCTCGGCGTTCTTGGACAAAAACCCTCAAACCGACTGCTGGCGTTTTCGCTGGGATTTGCGGCGGGGATTATGTTGCTCATCTCATTAATGGAGATGCTTCCTGCCGCATTAGCCGCCGAAGGGATGTCGCCTGTGCTGGGCTACGGTATGTTTATCGTTGGTTTGCTGGGTTATTTTGGCCTGGACCGCATGTTGCCACATGCTCACCCGCAGGATTTAATGCAAAAATCAGTGCAGCCGCTACCAAAATCAATCAAGCGCACTGCTATTCTGCTCACTCTGGGTATCAGCCTGCATAACTTCCCGGAAGGGATTGCCACCTTTGTCACAGCGAGCAGTAACCTGGAGCTGGGCTTTGGTATCGCTCTGGCAGTGGCGTTGCATAATATTCCTGAAGGTCTGGCGGTTGCAGGCCCGGTTTACGCGGCAACGGGGTCTAAACGCACCGCAATTCTGTGGGCAGGGATTTCTGGACTGGCAGAGATTCTCGGTGGTGTTCTGGCGTGGTTAATCCTCGGTAGCATGATTTCTCCAGTGGTAATGGCAGCAATCATGGCGGCGGTTGCAGGTATTATGGTCGCACTTTCCGTTGATGAATTAATGCCATTGGCTAAAGAAATTGATCCCAATAATAACCCCAGCTATGGCGTTCTATGTGGAATGTCAGTGATGGGGTTCAGTTTAGTACTGCTACAAACGGCAGGAATTGGTTAAAAACGGCTTCAGATGTTGTCCGGCGCATGGACAACATCTGCAAACATCACAAAAGCCCTATTCCAGCTTTTCTGCTGCCTCTTCTCTCGCACTGTTTAAGTATTTGTTCCGCGCTTCCAGCAGTGCGTCTCTGTCCTGGCGGAACGCCCGACAATAACGTTTCAGATGCAGGAAATAACCCACCACAGCCAGCGCAATCAATACAATCCAGTACCAGGCGATAAACATCCTTTTTACCCTTAACATTTAACATTACTAAACATTTGGCGCATAAATTTCACATATCCTTTTTCGGATATATTCATATGGTCGCATAATAACGAAACAATTATATGATTTTGATCATAATGAAAAAGGTTGCCTGATATTAATGAAATTTTCTCATAGAAAGAGAAGCGGAATTAACATCTTGCATAATGAAGGCAAAATAAAAACCGAAGCCAGCAACAACTTCGGTTTCTTGATTAACGCGGTAAATTAAGCAGCGATTTTCAGCTGGCTTTACGCTCATGTGCCTGACGATATGACACCAGATCTTCGATGGTAACCAGTGCCATATTGTGTTTATTCGCAAACTCGATGCACTCTGGCGCACGCGCCATGGTGCCATCATCATTCGTCAACTCACACAGTACACCTGCCGGTTTAAAGCCTGCCAGCGTCATCAGATCAATAGTCGCTTCAGTATGACCACCGCGAGTCAGTACACCACCTGCCTGCGCGCGAAGTGGGAAAACGTGGCCCGGACGATTCAGATCTGACGGTTTCGCGCCATCGGCAATAGCAGCACGAACGGTTGTAATACGATCAGCGGCAGAAACACCGGTAGTCACACCTTCAGCAGCTTCAATGGTCACGGTAAAACCGGTGCCATAGGCACTGGTGTTATTTTCCACCATCATCGGCAGATCAAGCTGTTTACGACGATCTTCGGTGATACACAGGCAAACAATACCGCTACCGTGGCGAATGGTCAGCGCCATCTGCTCAACGGTCATCGTTTCTGCCGGGAAGATCATATCGCCTTCGTTTTCACGGTCTTCATCATCAAGCACCATTACACCGCGTCCTTCACGCAGCGCAGCCAGTGCATTTTCAACACGTTCGAAAGGCGTACCAAAAGAGGAAAGTAGCGTCTGATTCATGGTAAAAAAACCTCACTAAAATTATGGTTACCAGAATCAGGGCAGTCTTAGGAGTGGCGGCTTATAGCCAAAATAACGTGAGCGGGTCCATGCCCGACAGAATCGTTACTCTCTCCCATCCGGACTTTAACCGTCGGCCCCGGAATTACACCGGATCTGCTGTCCTTTGAGTTTGCACCCAAAGCGCTCGCGGGCTTTCAACTATGTTCATAAGCAATGTTCATACGTTGATTTACCGCCGGTGGGGAATTTCGCCCCGCCCTGAGAATAAGCGGATTCACTATAACGCTAATGATTAGCGGCGGCAACGCATAGGTTCACATAATTCTGGTTTATGCCTTACCCTTATCGCACTACAATGGCACTTAACACCTATCAGTACAGGGAAACTACAATGATTGACCCGAAAAAAATTGAGCAAATCGCTCGCCAGGTTCACGAATCAATGCCTAAAGGAATCAGGGAGTTCGGGGAAGATGTGGAGAAAAAAATCCGCCAAACCCTCCAGGCGCAGCTGACGCGTCTCGATCTTGTGAGCCGTGAAGAATTCGACGTTCAGACGCAGGTTCTGTTACGGACCCGTGAGAAACTGGCGTTACTGGAACAGCGCATCAGTGAATTGGAAGCGCGCAATAACCCGGTAGCAGAAGTTCAGTCTCCTCCAGCTATCCCACCCGTTGATAAAGCAGAATAAAGCAACACAAAAACGGGCCAAATGGCCCGTAATATCAATGTTCTAATTCCAGTTCTTTTGACTGTGTCATCCGCTGGCAATACCAGGCATAGCGGGCGCAAAACCAGGTCCGATGTTCTTCATCCATATTACCGGTGACGGCCAGAATATCGACCGGGCGGCCTTCAGAATGCATTCTGGCAAAACTACGCGCCAGGAAATCGAAATTATTTAAAGAATTAAGACTATGATCCATAAGCACATCCTCCGGTTATCGCATACCTTTTAAGGCTATATGCTTTTTCTGATTTCAGTATTCCCTAATCAGTGTAGTGCCTTTAAACATAACGTGCGTAAATATATTGTTTAGGATCACATTTTTTCTAAAAATAAAAAATAACATTAAAGGACTTCTCCTTTTAAGAACTCACTAACATATGTTATTATTAGTCAGAGCAAATGTAAGCAAGGAAACCATACCATAATAAACAATGCGTCACTGAATGGACGATGGAGTGACTGATGATTTTATTTGCCGACTATAACGCACCTTATCTTTTCGCTATTTCCTTTGTACTATTAATCGGTCTGTTGGAAATTATTGCCATTATCTGTGGCCATATGCTCTCTGGCGCTCTTGATGCACATCTTGATCATTACGATTCCATAACCACAGGTAATATTAGTCAAGCGTTTCATTATCTCAATATCGGAAGGCTGCCAGCCCTCGTCGTCCTCTGCCTGTTAGCCGGTTTCTTTGGACTGCTTGGCGTTTTGCTACAGCACACCTGCATCTTGCTCTGGCAAGCCCCACTCTCGAATCTGTTCGTTGTTCCAGTCAGTTTACTGCTCACCATTATCATGGTGCATTATACCGGCAAGATAATTGCCCCCTGGGTTCCACGTGACCATAGCTCTGCTATTACCGAAGAAGAATATATTGGCTGCATGGCATTAATTACCGGTCATCAGGCAACTTCAGGTCACCCCTGTGAAGGAAAACTCACCGATCAATTCGGTCAAACACACTATTTATTACTGGAACCTGAAGAAGGTAATTTTTTTAATAAAGGTGACAAGGTGTTAATTATTTGCCGGCTTTCTTCAACGCGGTATTTAGTGAAAAAAAACCCTGGCCAAATATATTATAAACATTTAATTAAAAGGAAATTTAGTAATGGATGATATTGTTAATTTAGTGCCTTCCTGGATGTTTATGGCGATTGTTGCCGTATGCGTTCTATTTATTATTGGTATTATTTTCGCGCGACTTTATCGTCGGGCATCTGCCGAGCAGGCATTTGTCCGTACCGGATTAGGCGGACAAAAAGTGGTTATGAGTGGCGGCGCAATTGTTATGCCGATCTTCCATGAAATAATCCCTATCAATATGAATACATTGAAACTGGAAGTCAGTCGCTCGACGATTGATAGTTTAATTACGAAAGATCGTATGCGTGTCGATGTCGTGGTCGCTTTCTTCGTGCGGGTAAAACCGTCGGTAGAAGGCATCGCCACCGCTGCTCAGACGTTGGGGCAACGAACCTTATCGCCGGAAGATTTACGGATGCTGGTCGAAGATAAATTCGTCGATGCTCTGCGTGCCACCGCAGCACAAATGACCATGCATGAGTTACAGGATACACGCGAAAACTTCGTTCAGGGGGTGCAAAATACCGTTGCAGAAGACTTGTCGAAAAACGGTCTGGAACTGGAAAGCGTGTCACTTACCAACTTTAACCAAACCTCTAAAGAACATTTTAATCCGAACAACGCCTTTGACGCCGAAGGTTTAACCAAGCTGACGCAGGAAACAGAACGCCGTCGCCGCGAGCGTAACGAAGTTGAACAGGATGTGGAAGTCGCAGTACGTGAGAAAAACCGTGATGCGCTGTCGCGGAAGCTGGAAATTGAACAGCAAGAAGCGTTTATGACACTTGAGCAGGAGCAGCAGGTTAAAACCCGCACCGCAGAGCAGAATGCGAAAATTGCGGCTTTTGAAGCTGAACGTCGTCGTGAAGCAGAGCAGACGCGTATTCTGGCTGAACGGCAAATTCAGGAAACAGAAATCGACCGCGAACAGGCCGTGCGCTCAAGAAAAGTTGAGGCCGAACGCGAAGTTCGCATTAAAGAAATCGAACAGCAGCAGGTCACCGAAATCGCCAACCAGACGAAATCGATCGCTATTGCGGCCAAATCGGAACAGCAGTCACAAGCGGAAGCGCGTGCCAACCTCGCACTTGCAGAAGCGGTAAGCGCCCAGCAAAACGTGGAAACAACTCGTCAGACCGCCGAAGCCGATCGTGCCAAGCAGGTTGCTCTGATTGCCGCAGCACAAGACGCGGAAACCAAAGCGGTCGAACTGACCGTCCGCGCGAAAGCTGAAAAAGAAGCCGCAGAGATGCAGGCGGCAGCAATCGTAGAGTTAGCTGAGGCAACACGTAAAAAAGGCCTGGCGGAAGCGGAAGCACAACGTGCATTGAACGACGCTATCAACGTACTTTCTGACGAACAAACCAGTCTTAAGTTCAAGCTGGCGCTGTTGCAGTCTCTTCCTGCAGTAATCGAGAAATCCGTAGAACCGATGAAGTCTATCGACGGTATTAAAATAATTCAGGTGGATGGACTGAATCGTGGAGGCGCTACGGGTGATGCGACATCAGGCTGCGTTGGTGGGGGTAATCTGGCAGAACAGGCGTTATCAGCCGCCCTTTCTTACCGCACACAGGCACCGCTTATTGACTCTCTCCTCAATGAAATCGGCGTTTCAGGCGGTTCGCTGGCGGCATTGACTTCACCATTGACTCCATCGATACCCATCGCAGATAACGTAGAGTAAATCTTCTTATATCCACATCCCTGGCTCAAAAAGCCGGGGATTTTTTATATCTGCGTTCCGCTAAAAAGGTAAGCTGCTCGCTAGAACCGTATTGATATTTACTGAGAGGTCAGTTCAACTATCCTGGGCAACAGATCGCGTACCCGGTTTGCCGGCCAGTCCTGGATATGTTCAATGACATAACGCAGCCATTTTTCCGGCTCCACATTGTTCAGACGGTATGTGCCGATCAGCGAGTACAGCACCGCTGCATGTTCGCCGCCGCTGTCGGAGCCCGCGAACAGCCAGTTCTTCCGGCCTACAGCCCACCCTGTAAGGCGTTCTCGTTCTATGTTGTTGTCGATTTCCACCCAGCCATTGCAGCAGTACACGCTTAGCGCGTCCCTCTGTTTCAGCAGGTATGCGAACGCTTTTGCCGTATCTGAGTGACGCGACAGTGTTTTCATCTGTTGCTGTATCCAGTCATACAGTGACTGCATCAGTGGCGCAGCTCTGCCTTTCTTGCCGCCAGACGCTGTTCTGCTGAACATCCCCGGACCTCGGCCTCGATGGCATACAATTCACCGATACGCTGCAGGGCTTCCGTGGTGATGTCGGTCGGCGCTCTTGCATGCACATCGTGGATTTTTCTCCGGCATGGGCCATACACGCGGCTTCCGTTATTCTGCCGGATTCGTACAACGCCCGGTAACCACCGTAAGCATCGGCCTGAAGCACTCCGCTGTAACCGGCCAGGTGATTCTGTGGATGGATACCTTTCCAGTCCGGGCTGTATGTGAACCAGACTGCCGGGGGCATCTCCGAACCGGTGTTACGGTCATCACGGACGTAGCCCCACAGCCGGGCTGTCTGGGTTTTAGCACTGCCCGGCTCCTGGACCGGGACGGGGATATCATCAGCATGAACTTTACCGGACATCAGCACATACTGGCGCAGTTCGTCATACACCGGCTCCAACAGTCCGGCGACGGCATCTGTCCAGCGCCCCCGCGTGACACGGCTCAGCTCCACGCCCTGACGACGGTATATCTCTGACTGGCGATATAACGGCAGATGGTCTGCATATTTCCCGGTGACGATATGGGCCAGAAGCCCCGGTCCGGCATAACTGCGTATAATGGGTTTTGAAGGAACCGGCGCCTGCACGATAAAGTCGCACCGGCAGCAGGCCAGTTTCGGACGTTGTGTTTCGATAACCTTAAAGGCGCTGCTGATAAGCTCCAGCAGCTCTGACACATCACATCCCTGAGGACTGAGTTCGCCACCACAGGCCGGACAGCATTCCTCTTCCGGCCGGATGCCCCGGGTTTCACGGGGAAGTGAGGCCGGTAACGGTTTACGGGCAGAAGACTGGCGCAGGGCGGATGGTGTCCAGTTGCGTCTGCAACAGTGCCCGCAGGCGGGCGTTCTCATGAGCAAGTGAGGTGTCCATGTCCCCACTTTACAACGGGTTATATGCGGATTCCAGCGTGTTCCGTTCGTTTTGGGTGCTTCCAGTTGATGCCTTCGGGAAGCATGGACAACTGAGCAGGAGTAAGGTGCACCTTTCCGTCACGGGTGACTGACCAGACGAAGCGCCCCCGCTCCAGGCGTTTGGTGAAGAGGCACAACCCGTCACTGGCAGCCCGAGTTCCCAGATAAAACACTCTCCAGGAAAACAGGGGGGGTTCAATCTAAGCGGACAACAAATATCAATACGGCAATGGTGAGCTGCTTACCTTTAGAATATCTTTTTGAAATCTGAAGCAGCATATCTTAAGAACTCGTCTAATCCCAGCCTTGACTTAATCATATAACAATATGACTTATCAGGGTTTATCCCTTTTTTTTTCTCTTTATAAAAACCACTTGTTTCCTTATTTTCAAGACGCCAATCTCTTAATGTTATTACCCCCCCTAAGTAACCAGTTACTTGCAGATTATTATAGCCAAAAGACACCATGGCCTCTTTAAATCTCTGAGCAAATGAAGAGGTGTATTTAGAGGCATTGATGCCAGACTGACAACATAGTAGTCTAATATCAACAAAATTCTTGGTGAGATGTTTGCTTACCATAAGCTTAGCAAGCCCTACAGTACTTAATGTTTGCTCTGAAGTTTGACTCTGACCAATACACCATGGATTACCATGAGCAACAATATATAATCTGTCCGTAGGGCTAAGAAAATCCAGGCGCGTTTTAGGGCTATCGAGAATACTTATGAATTCAATACCTTTACGATGATAGTGTTTCCGTTCCTGTTCATACAACGCCTCTGCGTCCCGATCGTCAAAAGGAAAAAAGTAAACGACTCTCATGATAAATTTACTCCTATTTGGAAAAACTGACAGCTAAATAGCTTCGCCTAATCCTGCCTCACTTTCACCAGACCAGGATTTCCTCCCGGAAATGGGGTGATCGTTTTCATAAAATGGTGAACCGTTCTCAACAGCAGCCACAAGTTGACATGAGATTTGTTACACAATGAAGTTCTAATTTATTCTGCGCCAGAATTTTATTGTTTCTCGAAAAAAATCCGTGATATTGTTATCATTTTATTATTTCCCAGTGTATTAACTAATAAAAATAGTCTGATGCTACAAACAGGCCTGCCGCTGATGAATATCATGAATAAATAGATAATATCAGTCCAGAGAGGAGCTTTAAAATTATCATAGTTAGCTATTTATTTTAAACATGCTTACCTATATCAATAGGGTGTTTGGTACGTTTTTTGATAGAATACACCATCCGACAGTCTGTGCTGCGAGATGGTTCAGCCAGCCGGAACCCTCAGGCTGAAAGGCGAACTGACGCCAGCGTTATTACAGACAATTATCCGCGAAATGAAAGAGAGCAGCCACTGATGATATCTCTCCCTGCCGGTTCGCGTATCTGGCTGGTTGCAGGTATTACCGATATGCGAAATGGCTTTAACGGCCTGGCCTCAAAAGTTCAGAACGTCCTGAAGGATGACCCGTTCTCCGGGCATCTGTTCATCTTCTGCGGACGCAGCAGTGACCAGATAAAAGTGTTGTGGACTGACAGCGACGGGTTGTGCCTCTTCACCAAACGCCTGGAGCGGGGCCGCTTCGTCTGGTCAGTCACCCGTGACGGAAAGGTGCACCTTACTCCTGCTCAGTTGTCCATGCTTCCCGAAGGCATCAACTGGAAGCACCCAAAACGAACGGAACGCTCTGGAATCCGCATATAACTCGTTGTTGTTAGCGCCAGTGATATAAGACGGTAATTCACCATTTGAATTGTCCGCTCCACCCAGCATGTTGTTTCCTTAAGGTTCTCACACCAGAAAGGACATCAACATGCTGAGCAGAGAGGACTTTTACATGATAAAGCAAATGCGCCAGCAGGGCGCGTACATTGTCGATATTGCAACTCAGGTTGGTTGCTCTGGACGAACTGTCAAACGCTACCTCAAATACTCTGAACCGCCAGCCAGAAAGACCCGCCACAAAATGGTTAAGCTGAAACCGTTTATGGATTACATCGACATGCGCCTGGCAGAGAATGTCTGGAATAGCGAGGTTATCTTCGCGGAGATTAAGGCAATGGGCTATACGGACGTTCCATTCTGCGTTACTACATCCAGCCCAAACGTAAAATGCGTCCGTCAAAAAGAACGGTTTGCTTCGAAACTCAGCCAGGATACCAGCTCCAGCACGACTGGGGCGAAGTTGAGGTGGAGGTTGCCGGGCAACGGTGCAAAGTTAACTTTGCGGTTAATACGCAGGGGTTCTCCCGCCGCTTCCATGTCTTCGCCGCACCAAAACAGGATGCTGAGCACACCTACGAATCACTGGTTCGCGTCTTCCGCTACTTCGATGGCAGTGTGAAAACGGTGCTGGTTGACCGATACGCTGCAGTGCTTCCGTGGTGATGTCGGTCGGTGCTCTTGCATGCACATCGTGGATTTTTCTCCGGGCATGGGCCATACACTCGACTTCTGTTATTCTGCCGGATTCGTATAAAGCCCGGAATCACCGACCTGAAGCACATCGCTGTTACCGGCCAGGTGATTCTGTGGATGGATGCCTTTCCGGTCCGGGCTGTACGCGAAGTAGCATACCAGGGCTATAACTTCCAGTCCTCCCTGACCACTTTTATACGGTCTGCCATAAACATCAATAATTAACCCTACTATCCTTTATGAATCTGTTTGTATATTGCCAAAGGTGAAAGAGAGTGAAATATGAGCTTTATATAAGTCATTTTTTCATGACATTACAGTCTCTTTATGCCCCAAAATGCCTTATTAATATTTATTTCACATATAACGTTTCTCATTTAGTAAACATACTTCCAAACACCAGAAGAAACTTTATCATAGAGTTCATCCATGACCTGTTCTGCTCAATGATGATCTGCCGCAGAAAAAAACGCCACTGCTTTAGATAAACTGTTAATCCCAATAACTTTTTCAAGAGTATCTCTTGGGGTCGACATCCTTAATTGATAAAGCCATTCCTTCCGTGTTTTCATATTATTTCTCTGTATTGGCATTCATCGCATGATAAAATTTGTTATTGCTTTTTATTATATTATTCTGAAAGGTATAGATGCGCCTGCAGGAAGCCCCAAAATCAAAACATTTTCGAGAGACGATGATGCATCCCTGTATATTTTACCCCCAGCAGACAGAATATCTTTCATCTGGAAACAAATTACAATATCGCGATGACTTTTTCTATATCCCAGCACACTCATTTTCGCCCGATGCAGGGATATACGACTGTTCGTATACATGACATTAAGACATTCAAGTCCTAAATCTTGGGAGGGTTTTGTTCTGGGAAGCTTTAACCCGGATACCAAAGGATGGGGTTTCAGATCATAAGGGTCCTCAATTTTTGCCACTGTATGAGAATGCCCTGAGATCCGCATATTTTCAAGGTCCACATAATCGGGTAAAGTGATACGCACAAGCCATGTGTCTGGGTGAATGCCGAGAAGTGCCATCATATGTGCTGTTTCTGGCCAGTTATCGAGACTACCATATATCGAGTTCCATAATACCGGAGAATGGTTATCACCAAACGGTTTATATGAAAGTGTTTGATCAATAGCTCTTTCAGAAAACCTTGAGTTTCTGGCATTGAACGGCTGACGATGAGGGTGATTTCTTGAAAACATTAGCATTACCTCATTTATAAAATGTTATCATCATATATGTTATATCCTTGACCCACTATATCCAGGCAACCGTTGTATCTTAAGTTAACGTTACTCGCTAACGCCGATATTTCCTCGGAGAGAGATAACCCAGCACACTATGCGGATGGTGCTCGATCGCCACTGCAAGGTTATACAATGCCGTTCTTACATTCGTTTTAGGCATGACGCGATGTAATCTTCCTTCATCGTTTTCACGAACCTTTATGCCATACCGTTACTTTGGAGCTACTGACTGCTATTGTGCAGGGTTCCAGATTCAACTCTCTGGCGAACTGCCGTGTTTCATGAGCCGTAAGAACAGACCGTTATCGGTCAGCCACTGGATGGCTCTTTACGGCTCTTTATAGCCAAAGCGTTTTTCTATAGCTCCTAACATGACATCCTGCACTGTAGCCTTATCATAACCTCGCGTGCCCGCTGCCCAGTCTATGGCTTCACGATCGCAACAGTCCAAGGCGAACGTGACCCGTAGTTTTTCTCCATCATAACAACCGAACTCGAAGCCATCGGAACACCATCTATGGTCGCTTTCGCTCACCGATATTCAACCTTTATGTTCCCGCTGCAGCAGTGAAGGTTTGTCATGTAATAACAACAGGTTATTTTCGTTCATTATCCGATAAACGCGCTTTGCATTCACGAACAGCAGTCCTCCGTTACGGGACTGTCGTCTGAGTATGGCCCAGACACGGCGATAGCCATATGTCGGCATATTGCTAATGATATCGAGGGTGCGTAATAACATTTCCGCAGCCTCATCACGCCTGTGACGATGTATTCGACTTATTACCAGATGTTTTCATCTTTCGTGCCAGTTGCGCACGCGACACGCCCAGAATACGGCTTACCGGGGTTATTCCTTGTCCGTTGGCAACAAAGGGACATGCACTATCCATTTTCTCGACTGACCATACTCCACAGCTTCTTTGAGGATCTCAACTTCCATTGTTTTCTTACCCAGCAAACACTGTAACTCTTTTATTTATTTTATAGCAGCAGCCAGCTCTGAGGCAGCAACAGCAGTGAGGCATCCTTCCCGATATTGTTTTTTCCACTTAAACAACAGACAGAGGGATTAATACCATGTAAACGAGCTGCATGGGACACAATCATGCCGGGTTCCATTGTCTGCTGAGTAATAGCGATTTTTTCCTGAGGTATTTTACGCTTACGGAGCTCCTGCCCCAGCAAAATTCCAGTCATCTCAAAATTAGAACTAGTGTTAGAGATATATCCAAGCCTATCTCTTATTTTAAGATACATCCACTGTCTGGTATTTCAAAGTCCCGGCTCATGTTATCATCATATAAACACCATTATATTTTATGGCATCCATTTTTAAAATTATTTTTCGCACGGGAAATCACAACGGCTGCCTGCATCCTCAAGTTACGGATAATAGTACATATGGCGATATTATACAGTGCTCGCCGCAGTCTCATGACTAAGTGTAACGAGCGAGTGAGCGAGGAATCACCAATGCATCGAAATGTGCACGGTGCACTTACGTGCCGGGGTATGTCTATAGTTCGTTCATATTACCCACTCTATTGAATACATCAATAATTACTGGCAGCGATATATGTGAATATACTGGCATACTTTTTTGTTTCTTTCTTGCAAATATACATTTAGAGTATTTACATCTTCCGATTTAAATAATCCTTCGCTTGGATTAAAGACCTCAATTCCGCATTTATTTTTACGTAAAGCAATCACATGACAATTTTGGGTATAGTATACAATATTAATTATAAAGTCACCATCAGGTAATTCTTCTGGGGTAAACTCATATTCTTGGCATGCCTCCCGAAACAAATATGCAGGCTTTCTATCTCCAATCAAAAATCTTCCGTTTGGAAACAAAACTGCATCCTGTATCTTTCCGGCTTCTACTCCATAACTTACAGCCCTTTGATAGGATGCAAATTTATAAAGTTGGCTGAAATAAAGAAAATCACATGGAAGCTGTTTTCTCCGTCTGTCTATAAAATCAATACACATTGATAAACAAACCCCCTTATGTAAGGAGACATCTAAAATTCTTGACCTCATAAACTTCATTTGCTCAAAATGAAATTCAAAATCAATATTCATAATTCTTTCTCCACTATCTATTTACAAAAAAATGATCATCTCAACACAAAATGCCTCCACGCTACATATCTACACAGCGAAGCTTTGACCACCAAGAAACAGATTAACCTTATATTTATTAATAACCAGGGTTTCATCTATTCTTCCAGTGACCCTGTGAAAATCGCATATACTATAATCTGAATACCCAAACCTCCCCCAACTGAAAGTTAATGGATCCTGTATTGTTATTTTATTACGCTTGGTATTAACTGAAACAATTAAAACATAATGATTGACTCCCCCCAAAAGTCCGAAGTCAGCCATGCCTATTTTACCAGAGGCTATAATAGGCCCATATTTTAAAAGGGCATATTTGTAGCACTCAATATTGTTAGGAAGAAAAATTCTATGACAAAAACTATCCTCAGGAGAAAAACCATAACTTAATCGACTTCTTTTTGCCTTATTCTTTAATAAAAGATAAGACAATTTATTTTTATTACAATACCAGTTCAGTAAAGCATCCTGACAATACCAACCACAGTTAAGATCGACAAAACCACCTATTCCTGGACGCCACTGGTGTTTCATATCTACTCTATATGTAAAGTCCATAAATCACCGACACACATTAAGATAATGACATATATATTAAATTACGCATAAGACTACACTTTATACTTTAGTTTTTCATATGCAATATAATTGCATGCTGTTTTAATTTCAACAATCAGTAATTTAACCGTCCTGACACCTTACTTATAAGTATTACTTGGAATATATGCTCGCCATAAAGGCAATGAAAAGACGCAATCATTAGATATTACTTTATAATTACTCCAAAATATAAGATTTTGTTGCACATCAGACATATATCGGTGCCTGTATAACCATCTTAACTCACTTGCAGTGACACTCATTCCAAATCCTTCAGACTTATCAGCAATAGCTAATAAATCAAGCTTATCGATAAAAAAATGAACTTTTTTTTTCAATACAAGCAACTGATATTCAAGACCACATTTACTTGTTTTTTTAAAAACGTTAATCCTATTTTTAAAAGTATTTAACACAAACAAAACTGCAACATTATACTTTTGATGACTTGATATGTAATTAAAAAAACCAAGTGTTCTTTCATTGTTATTCTTTATTACAAATCTTGTATCAGCATAATTCCATATATCATTTGTGAGATCAGCCTGAATTATGTATCTAAAATCATTCCTCTTTATTATATGTAGCTGAATTTCTTTTATTACTACTGCGATACCAAAAATAAGATCTCCATCAGAAATTTTTTCATCAATTTCTTTAAATTTGTTTTTAGAAAAAAAACGTTTCATAAATCATGATATCCATAATTAGTTGAATTCTATTACGATACGTGATTCAGAGGTTTACTCACTCCATGAATATCGTTGTCCACTCTCGTGGTTACTGGCTGACTTATATCACGGTTACCATCGAGCCCCATCACAGAGAGAGAGGTTGCTGTCAACTGTTCTGTCAACGGCAGGATTGTTGGCAGAACGCTCAGAGTAATTGCCTCCATAATGAGGGTATGGGCGACCCCAGATATGAACACATAACTATCATGCCAAATGGCATCTTATTAGACACACCTGAGTTTTTCAGTCCCACGGACTCCATCACCAATTACTGCTATATTTCCATGAGCAATTATATACAGTCTATCTTAAGGTTCTACAAACGCCAAAGTTTGACAATACCATCTATTTACAATATGCGGGCTGCATCCTTTTCCTCTCTGATAGGTATACTCAGGATTAATGAAAGAATCACGTTCTGAAAACTCAAATGGAAAGAAACAAAATATAAATTTTACTTTGTTATTAATTTGTCATTTAACAACTCATTTTTCATTTTTAAGTTACTAATCTCACAATTAAACTTATTAATATTATACTGTATTATTTCAAGTTCTCTGTTAATATCCTCTTTACTTATATTCACGTTATTATACAATTTTGATATTCTTACATTCAAAGGGGGGTCATACTCGAGAAAAGTATTTTTCATATCATACGCAATCGTTTTTAACTTTGATATGGTAATATAACCTCCATTATCCTCAATTGTATTCAGTGTTTCTGTAAAGTCATCAATTTTCTTGTTGAGCTGAGACCAGGAGTCTGTTGAATCAGGAGTGAATTCTGAACATCCTGAATAATTCATAACCATTTCAGTAAGAAAACTATCAGGTATGATGCTCCTGAGTTTCAGTGCTGTTTCAGGCTTTCCTGAATAATTTATAAAAATGGTTATTAAAACACCTGATATAAAAGAAATCACATTATAATATACGCGTGTTTTTTTACGATTATTTATCAACGTATTATGTTTTTGCCCTGTGATATCATTTGAGTCAACATGTGGGGATAAACGCCCGCTAGAAGGCTGACTCTTTTCTGCATTAGAAACTTCAGAATCAAAACTTTCAGAATCATCACTTTTTTGCCTCCTGAGTTCAGCCAGCACATCTGAAATAATAAAACATTTTCCGGAAAGAAGGTTATACTCAAGCTCAGTCAATAATGTTAAAGCATACTCCAGTAAAGTTAATGATGTGTAAGTTTTTTCATCATCAGGCAGAGTCTGTATTGCAGGAATAACATTTTTAATATACCAGACAAGAATATTTATTCGCATCTGAGTGGCCGTGACATGAGGCCAGCATTTTTTTTGTTTAACAAATGAATCTGCAAATTTCCATGAGGAAATTGCCAGTCCTTCCCAACTATATAGATGGGCGGAAATAAGACAGAACCATGCTCCTGTCTGAAGGTCATATCCGTTTTCCCTGAATAAAGAGAGACATCTTTTCTCCAGTGTCATCCAATATGATCTTTCATATTTTACCGAAGTTAAATTATTTATACTATAACTAAGCCAAAGAAATTCTTTATTATTTTTTGGATCAGTAGTATTTACAGAAAGATCTAGTATAAAATTTTTGTCCATTTTCTTAAGCCATTTTTATTGACCCACTTACGCCTGTCCCCCAATAAAGACAACATGAATATGGTTCTCATTGTAATGAGAGATCAGCAAGGTAATATTGTGTAATACCGTTCTTACAGCTGGATACCATCCGCCTCCCCTGCGGCTGACAATGACCGCAGTTGCCTGCACTTGTGCTTCATTCGTCATCATCGGGTTCGGATGCCGTAATAACGGTTAAAATTATATTCAGCCCTTCACGTGCAACCTGTTTGCACATTACCACGGTGTCGACTGACTTAAGCGGCCTGTTCCAGTGCACCTCATGACACCAGTGACACACATGCTGAGTTGCCGGGGTAATTCGAGTGGCTTTCCTGCTTATGCCTGTCGGTGCTTCGCTACAGCGTGACGTGTGAGTATCGGAATGTATACCATCTTACCTCGATCGCCTTAATCCCTTCCTGTTCGCCAGACCAGCATTTTGTATCCGGATTCCTGCAGATTTCACTTCGTCCCCCCTGACCTTCCGCTAACACTTCTCCTCACCGGATGTGTAAAGGACTTACACCTCCAGGTCGTTTTTCAGACACAACGGTTGAAGAACTGTGTCAGTCACGGTGCTACGCGCCATGCCTGGCACATCGCCATATGAGAACCAGACATTTCTGGTTCAATTTAACTTCCGTACAGGAGAAATCAACATAGTAAATTACAAATTACGTAATATAATATTGTCTTTTCTTACTGACATTCTTATTCTTTTTATTATTTTATTATCTTCAGAGTCAATTAAATATCTGGCAAGGACAGGAAGAACCATTCTGTTAAGTACTGCATCTATATCCCTCGCACCAGACTTGTCACATTGACAATGATGTGTAATCCAATCAATGAGAGAATCAGTGTAATCTATTTCATACATCTTACCAGATGCCTGTTCAAAACGTTGGCAAATCTTATCGATTTTGATGAGTACGATATCTCTAAGTATTTTGGTATGCAACGGTGTGAACGGAATTAAGTTAGCTCTTCCCATAAATGCTGTTCCAAAATGTTCATTAAATAAAGGAAGAAGCATTTCTTTTATTTTGTCTTTATTTATCTCACCATCATTCCATAGACTTGTGATTTTTTCACTGGCAAGGTTTGATGTCATTATTATGAAACAATCCCTGAAAGACACCATCTTACCTTCAGAATCCTCAATAATCCCCAAATCAAATATCTGAAAAAAGAACTCCAGAACATCCGGATGTGCTTTTTCAATTTCATCAAGCAGAATAACGCTGTATGGATTATGACTCACTCTTTCTGTAAGAGTCCCTCCTTGACCAAAACCGACATATCCTGGAGGAGCCCCCTTCAGAGTGGAAACCGTGTGAGCCTCCTGGAATTCAGTCATATTAATAGTGATAAGTTTATTCTCATCCCCATAAACAAACTCGGCCAGAGCCCTGGCTGTCTCCGTTTTACCGGTGCCAGAAGGGCCTGCGAGTAAAAATACCCCATCTGGTTTTACCGGATCTTTAAGATCTGCCCGGCAAATAAGGATTTGTGATGCTATAGCAGACATAGCATATCGTTGCCCCAAAACTCGCTGCTCCAGATATCTTAACAGACCGGATGTTTTTTGTTGTTCACTATCAAGGCATACTCCCAGTGGAACACCAGTCCACCCGGAAACGACATCAGCAACACAATTTTTATCCACACACTCAAAAACCATAGGACTGTCTTTCTTGTATGCACTTTCCAGTTCTTTTCTGTACATATCCTTTGATGAAATATCATGTGTACTTTGTATCTTGGCAACCAGTTCACGTTGATGACGCCATGCTGATTTAAGTTGCTCAAGATTCTTCTCAAGTTGAGTAATTTTATTTACAAGTATTTCCTGACGCTGAACATTTGATTTTTCCTGTGTCAGCAGTGCAAGTTCTCCCTGGTGTCTTGCTAATGAGGCTTCAATATCCTGAATGGCATCTGGTGATGTGGACTGAGATACAGCAACCCGTGAGCAGGCTGTATCTAACAGACTTACAGATTTATCTGGCTGATGACGCCCATGCAGATAACGATCTGATAAATGTACCGTTGCAGTTATTGCTTCTTCCCTGATAGAGACATTATGGTGCTTTTCCATCATGGGTAAAAGAGCACGTAGCATCCCTGCAGTGGAATCCTGATTTGGCTCTGTTACTTTAACTATCTGAAAACGCCGGGCTAATGCACCGTCCTTTTCAAAATACTTTTTATATTCTCCCCATGTCGTTGCAGCTATAATGCGCAATTCCCCACGGGCAAGAGCAGGCTTAAGTAAATTCGCTGCATCAGTTTGTCCTGGAAGTCCTCCTGCACCGATAAGAGAATGGGCCTCATCAATAAACAAAATAGCAGTACCATCCAAAGAATTAAGTTCGGTTAACAGCGATTTTAAGCGATTTTCAAATTCCCCTCTGACACTGGCTCCCGCAAGCAAAGCGCCCATATCAAGCGCAAGAATCCTGACATTCTTTAGTGCATCAGGCACATGGCCGGATGCAATTTGCAATGCTAAGCCTTCTACTATACTACTTTTCCCAACTCCCGGTTCACCGGTCAGTATTGGATTGTTCTGTCTGCGACGAAGCAAAATATCGATAAGTTGTCTGATTTCCTTCTCTCTGCCAGTAACTGGATCTAATTTCCCTTTTTCTGCCAGCAAAGAGAAATTTTCAGTATATTTACTGATATATTTATGTGGAGTGTTATCAGTGGAGCGATGAGAAGCAGAATGTTCTGTTTTTCCTGAAAAAGAAATAAGCAACTTCTCTGCCGCATCTACATCACAATATAATGCATCAGCCACATTGTAAGGAAATATAGAATTTCTGATGTTAATAATAGTAGTCAAAAAAACAGAGAGATCTATATGATTGTATTGCCATTTAGTAGTGGCATGTATCCATGCTTTTTCCAGTAGAGTTTGCATCGACTCAGAAAATACAGGTGAGGATTGTGGCGCTGTATTGATATGGATAAGTTCACTTTCAATGGCATTAAGAACCCTGTCAGGATTAAATAAAGACAGTTCATAAAACCTTTCGGTTATATACTTATGTTCCTGTAATAACTTCCACAGAAAATGCAAACAATCGACTTCATGGTGTTCTCTTGATATTGCGTAATTAATAGCAGAATCAAGAGTACTTCGGCTTTCTGGAGTTAATTTATTAATAATTAATTTCAGATAGGTGCTCATTTATCACTCCTGTACTGCTGGACATATTGTTATATTTCTAGGCAGTCTGGAAATCCAGCCACTTTTCTCCCAGCTATGTTTTGTAAGCAGTTTAGTACTCAAATTCACCTGCAAATTTTCAAGTTTATCCTTTTTCTGTTTTAATTGTTCCCATTCGATATATCCCTGACTTAGATCGCTTGTATCACTCAGTTTGTAACGGACGAGAATACCTTTTATCCCCATTGATTCAAGAAGACTTCTTGATTCTGGAGAAAAATCTTTTGTCATTAACTCATCCTCACCATCCGAAAACTTGTTGATAAAATCAATCCAGGCTGTTTCACCTGTAAATTTATAGGTGGTAGAAAAATCAGGGAACAAAATATCAATACTTACAGAGTGACAACGTCCTGGATACCAGGTGAAAATACCTAAATCGGCAAAATTCATACTTCGTATACTACTGTTACCTGTTTTGCACTCAAGAGTCAAAGTTGTACCTGTTGGTTTAATTCCTGGACTACCTGAAATTGTCGCAGGTGCACTACTTATCGTAATTTTGTAAGGCTGTGATTCAACTTCTTGTAGGGTCTGATCCAATACGTCTAATTGTCCCTGTACATTTATTAAGTCGTCCTTGTTTTGCGTCCGGTCTCTGAGCTGAACGTCAATCAAATCATCTGGAGAAACAATGTCATTGATAAAACTAATGAATGAAGGAGAAAACGGTATACTTCTTCCCTTGAAAGACAATAATCTGACACCTTCCGGATCAATCGCTAAAACTCCGTTAGCTGGGCCATTTAAAAAACCAATAATGTTTTTATATATTTTGCCTTGCATTTCAGAATGACTGAAATTATGCTCACTTGAATTTAACTGGCTTAAAACAGAATTGTTCCATTGTTCATCAACCCAGCACCCCATATAAGTGACAGCATGGTCGAGAAGCTGATAATTTTGCCGTTCATAAATATCCCATACAGAATCAATCACTGGTTCTGTATTATTGCTGTTAATGACTGAACGAACCTTTTTAAACTCATCAAATAATAATTCCAGCTTGTTTTTTGGATCTGAACGCATAGCATTCCGGATAAGTTCAACTGATGATGCTGTATGTAACTCTGAATTTACAGCATTACGTAGAGCATTCTGCCAATCTCTCCATGCGGTAACATGATCCGGCGTCCTGTTCATTTGACTGTTATTAAAAACAGAAATCAGGTATATACGTAACATGAGATCAAATTGTTCTATTTGATGCTTTATTCCGTTATCCACTTTAAGTGAAAAAAGACGGTAAAGCAGTCTGAAATCAGAAAGCCAGTCCTGCGCCGAACTTGCTGGTATGTTATGTAATTCATCATCTACAAACTGAAAAAATTTATGCTCAGATGAACGATTATGTATAATATTAGTCAGTTGCAGCGGATTCATTAAACCTGAATGTGAATTTTTACGCTCCCTTGCGACAGCCATAATAAACTGTCTGAAATGCTCCTGACGACTTTCATCCAGGTTCTGCACAAAAGATGAAAATGCTTCCGGAATCGTATCACGTCCATATGCCTCTTTGATATTCTCATACCAATGATGAAGTTTATCCTGTCCCGGCTGTGTCCACATACCAGAAAGATAGACAGAAGAGTTTTCATCTTCCCAAAAATCCGTAATTTTTACGGCAGGAATATTAACATATTCAGAAACAAACCATGAATAAGACGGATCACTTTGAATCAACTCTGTCAGGAGGTTTCTGAATACATCAATATTATTACTTCCATTATTTTTTTGTATCTCATCTCTTTCTATAGCAAGTGAAGCTATTGATGATATTTTATCATAAGGTCTGGTTATTTTTAGTGATTCATGAATACCTGGTGATTTTGTTAAGTCACTCAGCGATTCATTTTTAATCATTTTATCCCAGCAGATGAGTGATGAGGAAAGCGACAGAATCAGCTCTCGCTTTTCTGACGGGGAAGCCTGCATGAATTTTTTCTTATATTCGGCAACGCGCCATGAGACAGGACTGGTATAAAATCTGGTATTTTTACGAAGGGACTCTCTGAAAAATAAATATTTATCATCCAACGCAGGTTTAAAAGGGAAATACAGTATATTAGACCTGACTTTATCTTCATATTTTAATATTTGCTCTGTCAGAAATACATGGCTAGTATCAACAGAACCTGGGCTGATATCATATACATGATATGAACAATATGCACTATAGCCAACAAAACACAGCACAGTCATGACTATAGCTGATTTAAGTGACATTTTTATTCTTCGTTTATTAACATAAATAACTTCTGAATACTGTATTTGTGGCAGTATTTTAGAAATTAAAACATCTGCAAAAGAACAATTTTTATCCTTACTCAACACTAGCTCACCAGATAAACAGACCCCGGAGATCTCTGTCTGAGAAAAAAACACATTATCGATACTGAATGTGGAAATAAACACATCAAGTGAATGTTTTAGATCATCCAATTTATCAGGAAACAGCAGAATCTCATTTTTTTCCTGATCACTTAATGTATCATCAAGCACATGGCATATTGATGTCGTAATATTAGATTTTAATGATGATAATATATATGATGAATCATATTCAGATACATTTGTTTCTGATTTATTGGTTGCCAAAAAGACTGGGTACCATTTATTATTTTTTTGATAATTTTTTTTCGCTAGTGCTGAATATCCACTGATGTGCTCACATCCACTTATCACCAGAAAGACAGGAATATTATGATGTAAGTGTGACGACAGTTGTTCTATAAAACTCCTTGTTTTTTGAGATAATACCTGAATATAAGTGTAATCATGATCAAGTAACTTATCAACCGGAATGACAAGAACAACTCCATGAGGTGGTTGTTTTTTACATTTACGTGCTGATAAAAAACTTATCACGGAGTTCAGCACCCTTGGGTTGTCATACATCTTACCTGACAACTCCAGTACACTTAAATCTCTGAAAAACCACCAACGAATTGTTCGAAATTGTTGGGAAATACTATTTAACCCATCACTGTGAAAGACAGGAAGATTAATATCCTTAAGCAGGGAATTATTTTTTTCTGAATCACCGGTAAGTAAAAACCAAGGGACCACTCCTCTTCCTTTTTTGCTTATGATATTTAAGCCTTTCTTAAAATATGAATCAAGCGTTAATGTTCTTTTTTTACGAGAAAATAACTTTAGCAGCTTTCTGTATTTTTCTGCAGAAAAGCAATTATGGATACAATCCATAAGCAGTTTCAGGGAAAGAGTAACCAGAATTACAAAAAACCAGTAAAATGCAGTTGTAGTATCTGTCCAGTTTCTAAGCACGCCGATGACATAGCAAACAGATAAAACGAAAGCAGAAACAAAAATCCAGAGAAATAATGAAAATGTTTTCTTAAGCATAAAAAATCATCTCACATATACCATAAATAATAATATAAAATAAATAACAATGATACCTGCAAGTGACAAACAAAAATTAAGCCACGATGATTTATTCTTTTTTTTTAATGCCATCTTATTTTTTTCTTCAGCGACTATGTTTAATCCGCATTGTTGCTTTAGCCTTGATATATAATCATTAATTTCATTATTATTGCTTACAGTATATTTACCTCTGAAACCGAGTAAGAGACATAAGAGAAAAACCCATCCTGCCTGACTTCCAGATTCGATAACTTTATTAAGCACATTAAAAAACTCGACACCTCCTGTGGAATGTCCAAAATATTTAATCTGCAACAGTTCATTACGCCATTCTTTTCTGTAAGGAAGTTCAGAACACAATATTACCTCATCAAGCATAACGACTATTGAATAAAATGCCGCATCAAGTTCGCTGTCACTTAACGATATTTTTTCACTATTGCGAACAACGTCTTCAACAGTATCAATTATATGCTTTCTGGTACTGCCGTAATCACTATATTCTTCAGGAAAGACTTTAACAGATGATATGAGTCTAAATACTGGCATATAGCATTCAACGATATTCACCAGTACCTCCATAACATAAGCATTCATATAACATGTTTTGTCCCCGGAAACGATAATCTGTAATTGAAAATTTGCCCATTGATGCTGATATTCGCCAGATGAACGACATCCCAGCGAGCCATGCTGATGGTTCTCATTAATTGTTCGATCACCACTGCAGAGTTAGAAATACCATTCTTACATATGGTTATGACATGAACGCGATGCAGCTTCCTTCATCCCACGAACATTCTGCCATTTTCTTTTCTGCTATCCGCTTACCCTGTAGCGCCTGACAGATGTTGTACTGAGCTCCGGATTCCACTTCCGGAGAAAGGCATGTTTCAGGTACTGACAGTGGATGAATCGTTATCTGCCAGCCTCCGGATAGACAGATCCATTAGCCAGTTGAGGCTGGCTTACTGCATATTTTTTTCCTGCGATAATACTAACTCTACAAGTAAATCATCAGGACTACATGACCAATAAAATGCAACCCTTTTTTGAGCCTTATCTAACTTCCATAATTCTGAATGTTTATCTATCTTTAACAAGATTATATTTTCTCTTACCTGTAACTCAGATGTAACGACATCCATCACCGTAAAATTAATGCCTGGCAGTGCATGCTGAATTATCAGATCTATATGTTCGGATGGAGCAATCTTAATCTCTGACAATGCAATTGAATTATTCTTTTTGAAAGTATCTGAAGTTAATTTAATATAGTACTCTAAATTATTTCTGGAACTGTACTCATCAAAATCACAGATAAATGTATCTGTTGTTATTTTTTTAAACTCAACACTAATAATCTTATCTCTGCATAAATTTTCCAGCACTGCTTTAATATAATACTGCAGATTACTGAAACATGAAATCTGATCATAATGATTGTATGACAAATCAATAATTCTGGTATCTGAAAAACCAAAATTTTGAAATGTTGATATTTCCCCTGTGAACTGACATAATGCCATATAATACAACCATGGATGAATTGCATCTTCATTAATAAATGAAGAAAGAAGTGGTAATGTTCTGTTAATAGCACACAGAATCAAAAAATTATAAAGATGTCCATCAGACACTGTTCGTTCTGTATATCTATATTCTTCAAGTTTATTTTTGTAGGCATTAATATCAGAATGAATTTCTATGATTTTATCTCTGAGTTTGTGATTCGCTGATAACCTCATTGCAGGAAATGAACACTCATCATCAATACACAATACATTGTTTCCATAAATAACCCTTGTCAGAGGTAAATATTCAAAGTCAGTGCTATTCTCTTTTTCCTCATCTGTAACAATCTGAATATCATATTTTATTCTTGTAATACCAGCATCCTGACTGTCATGATAAACATTACGCATGTTGCTTTCATCTTCTGAACTTACCCATCTGACAGATCCTCGTTTATCATTTACGCTGGATACATTTTTATGACTAGAATTAAATCGCTTAAGAGCAAGCCACAAATTTACGGTGCCAGGATCTGTACCTCTGAGATTTGTCAGGCATTTATCCTGCACCACACAGTTACCCGGATACTCGATATAATACCCTGAAGATAAAACTGCTTTTATTTTTTCAATTCTGACAGTATCTTCTTTCAGAAGATCATCATTTATACGACATTCATAGTACCCCTGATGATGGGGTTGTGATAACTGCCTGGTTCTGGCAAGCATAAAACTATGATGCAAATCAATTGACTGAAAGTGCTGAGGTTGTAAATAAAGCCCTGAATACCAATAAACAAGTTGCTCTTCTTCTTGCATGCAGTAATACCTGTACAATTATTTTATACTGATACTTTCTTTACCCATCGATATCTTTTTAAAAAGAGGTGAAAGTGATGCATGTAATGATTTATTCCACCAACCTTCCTCAACAACATCAACTGGAATATCTAAAAGCAACATATGTTGCTTTCCTGGAAATGGATAGTATCCAGCAATAACGCCTATATATTTAGCCCCTTCACTTCTGTCTATATGTAGTGTTATCTCCTGCCCCGGCATTGCTATGTATTTATCAACTTTAAGAATACCATCAACTTTACCAGACCCGCTGAAAAACTGTCTAATTAACACAGGATTATTCATTAAGTCCTGTAATGTTTTTTTACCTGAAGCCTGTAAGAATAATAATGCGCAGCTATTGGATATCTCGTTAAGTGAGTTTAATTGTGTATCAGGTGATATCTGAAAAGTAAGCAATCCCGCGCCAAATGGAGCATCAACATTATTAATGGCCTGCATTTTATCCTGCTCAGAATATTTATCAGAACAAGCAGTAATGAAAACTACAGCTATTAGTAGCAGATGCTTAATAGTCATTAATTTTTCATCCTTTTAAAACACGGTTTATTTGTTCCATAGAACCATTATCTTTAAGTAGTTCTTCAAGCCATTCTGACATAGTCATTGTTGACCAACGTACTGCTCTCTCAAGAAGATAAGGTACAGGACTGGTGGGTTCAGATTGCCTGAAAAAAATAGCTATTTTTTCCAGTTGTTCTATAGCTTTCTCCCTTGACATCTCTTTCTCTATTGAGGGTGTTAATGCAGTATAAAATTCCTTTTGTTCCTCCGGAAACGCCTTCCTTGTCACCCTGCTCTCAGGTTCAACCGAAAATTGTGAAACAGAATTGTTATCCTGTACTTCTTGCGGTAAAAAACGACTCAGTAACTCGATTATTTCACTGATAGTATTTCTGGTTTTTGCGAAAATATGATGTATGTTTTCATGCGTATGGAAAAAGTAAAAAGATTCAACCTCATCAATTTTGTCCGGCAAATCAGAAAACTGAAGAAATTGTTCATTAATCTTACGTGTATTATATTTACCTACAAATTTTTTGAACGATTCAACAGAGTGATCACCTTCGCCTTCTATTAATTTTTCCTTTCCATCTTCTGATAAACTTGCACCATGCTCAAACGCCAGCGCCTTATACCATTTAGAAAGTGTGATTTCTTTATCATCAAGAAGAGGATATGCTTTCAGATACTCTGATAACTCTATATCAAGACGAACTAATTTACTGTAACGTATTTCCAGACCTTCTTCCTGCGATGGCCAGCATGCAGTCCAGTACTGAGAAATAAATTTAGCAAGATATTCCAGTCCACAGCGCATCCCTTCCAGAGCATACAAATGCGTCAAGGACTCCACATACCAGCAACTAATCTGTAGGTCTTTACTCTTATTTCGTAAAGTAACCTCACATAATTTTCTTACTTTTCTCCAGTCAGCTCTGCGGGGTTCACTGACAGCCCATTCTCCCTGGAACATATAGTCTGGATCATTTTGTCTTGCTTCCCGTATTTCGCTATACACCGGATCATATTCAATATCATCACCTGCCGGCGATTCTCCTATAACAGGAAGCAGTAATGTATCCGTCTCAAATTTATTCATTTTTTATCCCATTAATACCTGAGGATACCCGCTGACAATTGTCCCTCCATGAGCACAGATATCACCCATTCGTGCAGCTGGTTTGCCGCATATAAAAACTTTAAAACTTCCCATAATGACGGCATCCACTGCTCCGGTACAAAGTGCCTGGGTCCCCAATGTAGCTGCCGGTAATCCACCAATGAGTACAGACGGAGAACCTGGCGGTAACAATGGCCCCCCTACATGGGGAACAGGTGGTAAACCAGGCGTCACCATAGGACATACATGCATATCAGTAACTCTTGCGGCTGGTTGAGGCATATACAGCTCCTAGGGTTGACGATTACACCAATGCTGAAAAAGAAAAAACACACCTTCATCAGGCGTATCATAATATTTACACGACTGATCCATTAATACTCCATAAATAATTTTTTTTTCTGAACATGACGGTGCATGGACTGGATCATATGGAGCCGGGCTTAAACTTCCCTGTGATACAAATAATGATAACCCCAGTGCACCTGTCTGAGTGGAAAATCCAGCAGCCTCAGAATTTTTGAATATTTCCCAGCGTTGTTCATCATCGCCTTCCTTCCATTTAAAAATGGATTGTAAAAGAACTAAATCCTCTTCAGAAGATGACTGAGATATAAATTGTGCCAGCCATTTAATTAATGTTAACGAATCTGTGTTATTAATCCAGAAATCAAGCGCCTCCTGCCATTTTCCTTTTACCAGCATTTGCTCAATAGTTTTATTAATTTCCGGAACAGTGTTATTTTTAGCTTCTGTCATATGAAATCATTTATCCAATATTCACTATTCCACCTTTTATCTGTGTCATTGCAGAGCCCTGAAGCGTCAACATGGTGCCTTTTACTTCAGAAATCGCCTGACCTTCAAGCTTAAGCGTGGCAGCTTTAACCTCTGCTGATGCCTGCCCTTCTATGGTAATTTTAGCGGCTTTTATACTTACCCCTGATGTGGATATAGTTATCTCATTTACACCCACTTTTATTTTTATTGATTGAGTTGACTCAAGCGTAAGATTTTTATCGGTGATAAAACTACCACTTCCCCCGGTCACCTTGAGATTATAATTTCCATCTGAAACATTTATATCAATATTACCATGTACATCATTCTGTAAGTTACCTTCCCTAAGAATAAGTCTGTCATTCCCTTTTTTTATTTCAGAGTTTCGACCTTCAGCAATAGTTAATAACATGGAGTGGTTAATATTGCTGATCATATCCTTCTTTACTGTAAGGAGACAATCACCAGAAGAAGTTAATATAGCTTTTTCCTCATTTTCTTTATCATCAAAAACCAGTTGGTGACCTTCTCCCTTTTTACCATTCTTAACACTACGGGTGATAAATCCAGACTTACAATTATTCACAGGAAGAGAAAAAGGCGGTTTATTCTGGCCATTATACAGTGTTCCAACGATCACTGGATAGTCAGGATTACCCTGTATAAAACTAACCAGAACCTCACTGCCAATACGAGGAATAAACTGACTACCGAACCCCTCTCCGGACCATACCTGAGATACACGGACCCAGCAGGAGGTTTTATCTGTACCTGACGTTGACTGTTCACCCCAAAGAAAACTGATTTTTACACGCCCATTTTCATCTGTATGATATTCTTCGGAATCAGGACCAACCACTCTGGCTAGTAAAACACCGGGAATAACGGGGGAATTAAACTCACCTTTGAAATTAAACGAACTTTTATTATCTGAAGCACACAAATCACAATAACAAGATCCAGCATGCTCAATATCATTGTTGACAGCATTGAGATATAACGAAGTAATTCTGTAATCCTGTTTGTCCAGGCTGAAACGCTCTCCGCATGACAACCACCATGAATTTGTTTTTCCAGACCAGATTTTGAGCTCACTATCACATGATGCTATCAGAGCTTCAGAACGTTTTTTTATTAACTCACGTTTTCCCTCAGGAATAATGTCTTCATAAATTCCCTTGCTGGATTTAACATCAGTCATCTTACTTTCTGATTTTATCGTAATTTCATTGACATTACTCTCATTATAACCTGAAAGTGTCACAGCAGGGCATTTAAGATTTTCTGTGACAGACCATTCACTGATGTATCCGTGATGCGATTCCTTCAGATTTTCACCAGGTAAATGTTCTAGTTTATCATAAGATGCTTTAGGATGAGACGCAGGATCATCTGCTAAAGTCATAATATGCTTATCTTTATCATGAACAAAGAAGTAGTAAATTCCCGCATCAGACAAAACTCTATTAATAAAATTTAGATCAGACTCCTGGTACTGAATCTTATATTCCAGCAAATCCTGTTTTTTATATAAAATTACTTGTGGAGGAGTAAATAAACTGTCTTTTAAAATTGTGTTTACAATATCTGATGGTTTTATATTTGACCATACTCTTGTTCTTTTTCCAGATGCCAACTCAGCTATTTCTGGCTGTAACACAATAATGCAGGTATACTGCATGCTGTTATCATAATTAAATATTACTTTTGTGACTACACCATGAATGAATCGTGAAGGTAACGAATTGTATTGTTCTCCAATCTCACAACTCAGACGCGTACCGTGTAACTGAACCAAGGAGTTATGATCAGTCCTACTAAAACATTTTATTTCATAAGTATATACATCAGATATTGATTCCCTACCTTTAATTTCAAGTGGGAATAATGATAAACTACAACCATGCAACCGAATAAAATGTTTATCCTGGAATTTATAATGTTCGCCAGATATAAGTATAGATTTAGCCATAATATATAGTCATCAAAATACACAAAAGCATCGTTCTTTATGATTTTCTATTCCGGAGCCGAGTGAAAGATTAAAACCAAGCTTATTATTTATATTCAGTTGATTATCATTGTTACTGGGATAAATCTTCACATATATTTTAAATTTAAGAGCATCACCTATATATGATTTTATTTGTTGTCTGATAAAATAATGAAAATCCTTTCCCGGCATAAATTCCAGTGCTTTTTTATAGTCTACAGGTCCCAATACAACATCAAAATGTGAATCCACCACCCAGCGAACATTACCGATAACAGGACCTTCCCCCAGAGTATACTGACAATAACCAAGAACGCCCTGTTCATTGGGTTCTGTATTTTCAAAAGTGCCACGAAAAGGATTAATGGACACCCTGATTTGATATATTGACGAGAGTAACTGTTCAAGCCCGGCTAAGGATCTGACTGATTGTGCATAGAATGCTGTGTATGCCAGACCTGTCACACTAATTGTCTGAGAACTGATTCCGCCTAAAGACAAAAGAACATTGTTAAGAACATTATTATCTCTTCTGTTTTCATCTCCTGACAGATGCATTTTTTGCCATGCGAGATAGGACAGGCAATACATTCTATGGTTAAACATATCAATGAATGCTTTAGGAGCATCATCATTATAACGTAATTTTCTTTCAATCAGCCATTCTGTATATGCGACAGGAAGAACCCCTGCAGCTCCGGTTAATCCATTGTCGAATAATGTGAGATGATACTTTCCGTCCTTCTCATCCTGATACAGATTCTCTATCTGACCATCAGGTGCATCTAAAGACAGACTTGATGTAAATCTGAAATATTCATCAACAACGTCATCAATACTTTCATCTGGCTTTAGAATTTTTTTCAATAACACACGAACTTTATTGAAAAAACTGAATTTACTTCTGTTATTAATCACAGCCATGATAACTTTCCTGCTCTTATCGGCCATACACGACGAGTGTGGTCCTCATGATCAATGACCGTAATCATGCGAGTAAAGCTATTTACAGGGGCATGAAGTCCAAGAAAGTGATCAAGGAAAGAACAAAACATGAAACATTCAGGGTGCATATCTGCATCCTTTGAAAGAATAACTGTAATATCAATTCCACGAGCTGTTACAGGCGGATATATGCCGGGTAAACGGGACGAAACTGGTGTAATCTGTAACTCTTTAATCCATTCAATAAAAATTGATATTGAGTGATTATTGTTGTAGTTATATATGGACAGCATTTCTCTCAGTTTCATTGCTCCATCAGTACCGCCAAGCAAAACAAAATTAAGAGATAACTGCGAAATAATTCTCCAGTTCATTCCTTTTAATGTCATAGCCGGCAACATTCTTGATGGGCGGTTCAAAGCTGTTATTCGCAGGTGAGCAATATCTATATCACAATCAAAATCACCATCAGGATCACCATTATTAATTGATGATGGAATATCACCATTTGTACATATTACATCAATTGAAAGGACATCCCCTGTCATAATACGCGACTGTACTCCACCATCATCGCTCAGACGAATATATAAATTTTCCTCAAAGTTTCTTCTTTCAGAAGACATGCGATAACATGAACTATGCCAGAATATGTTGCATGATTGTTGAATGACAGAATGTTCAAGTCCAAATAAATTTTTTAATGGGTACTGCCTGATTAAATTATTTTCATATCTGTGTAATGTTACTTTATTTATATCCCAGATTAATATTTCATTACGGGAATACAAATCCGAATTTACCTGATACTCATCCTGACCATCCGATAATCGTAAGGGTTCTGTTTTTTTCTCGAAGAGATTAACAACAGGGGAACAATTTACTCTAAAGAGCCCTTCAGAAATATTCTTTTCTATTTTATCCAGTTCATACTTTCCGGCACTGCTTTTTAATGTTATTACGAGTCTGAGAGAACTCCCTGAGCATAACTCAATTCCGGAGTCAAATTTTATATCAATAAAGTTAAATCGTTCTGGAAACGAAAAATAGTCCAGCGTGAGGTTATGTATGTAAGAAACATTTCCTGTTCGTGGTAGTGTTACTTCACCCTCATAAAATCCGGCTCCGGATATATTAGTTCTGATACCATATAATACATCATTGTTTTTCTGCAAAACGATATTATCAATTTCATTGCACAATAATGTATATATTATACCAGTAACCGTTGACGGACCATTTAAATAAAACCTTACAAAATCAAGAGAGAAATTAGCCCCATCAAAAACGTCTAAATTTAACTCGATTTTCCATAAGGAAGATAAATTATCATAGTAAATTCTTGCTTCATTAACCGTTGCCGGGACGATAGTCAGAGGATATACAGTCCTAAACTGGCAGATGGTTTTAGATTTATGTTTAGTATATATCGAAGTGCCAGAAGGAACTTTATAAATGGATGTTATTCCACTGGATTTCCTATCTGGCTCAAATGAAACGATACATGATGATGGGTAGTGATACAAAAATTGGGGGGCAAGATTACGAAGCAATGCTTCCATCAACTCAGGTAAATCTTCATCTAATCTCTGATGAATTCTTGAGCTTAAAAAAGCAAAAGACTCCGTTAATCTCTGGATATGTGGATCTTCAGACACCCCCTGATTGTATCCAAGACGCCTGGCTATCTTTGGATATTTTTTCGCAAACTCAACACCTTGTTTTTTAAGAAAAACCAGCTCTTTCTGATAGTAGGATAATAGTTTATTCATCCAGTGAAAACTCTCCTGAGTTTTTATCCCATTTAATACAGAGTTTTACCCTGTCCATAAAAAACAGAGCAGTAACTGAAAAAAAAGAATAATTATCATCACTGGAAAGATGCTCAACAACAGGCTCTTCCAGCCGGGGCTCATAACGCTGGAGCATCAGTAATATTCTTGAAGAAATTTCGCCATTAACAGTATCACTATGCTCACCTGCAGAAACACTATATACTGATGACTTTATACCATAGTTCAGAACAGAACTATTAACAAAAGTCAGTTCATCTGTTTCAAGGTATGAAGGTCGTGATGATAATAACATTCCAAGCTCATACTTCAGATCATCTGAAGGAACAAAATTCATATTATCTTCCGATGAGCCCGGATTATCATCACGTAAAAAATGAAGAAACGAATGCATTCAGTATTTTTATACAAGTGCCTCTTTATATAGGCTATACTTTATTGGTCCCAACTTTTCCGTACTTTTTCCATCAGGTGATGGAATATTCATCTCAATTGAGACACTCTCTTCTGGAGTAAATGACAGCTCTAAAAACAGACTTGCGTCATGATCATGAGCCAACAAAACATCATGCAAACGGCAGCCCTGATAAATAACATTAAATGATGAATATACACCACTTGATTTCGTAGATTCCCTACGTAAAATTTCTATTATAATTTCTTTCTCGCCTCTCTTAAAAAAATTCTCCAAAACGTCTTGTATTTGTTTAGTAACTCTAAGTTTCAGATTAATTAAATCAAAAACAGTACCATCAATGCCTGCAAAAGCATGAAATGCTTGAGGACAATGCCCCTCAAAGTAGTCACTAAAGTTACCGACTTTTGAATTTCCCTTTATAACTTTTCCATCAATGGTGATTTTTACAAACTCTCTGCTCCCCATATTACCAGAAGCAGGAGCACCACTCATACGAGCACCCATAATAACCTCTTAACTTACACTTGATGGTAAATCTGCAACAAGACGCAATGACATGCTTAAGCCCTCAAGCTGAAAATGAGGTTTAATCCATGCAATTGCACGATAAGACCCTGGACTTCCAGTAATTTCAACAACTTCGACAGATGCTTCACGTAATGGATAACGAGCCTTTGTCTCCTGACCGGCGTTATCTGATGCCACAACATATTGCATGATCCAATTTTGCAGATATGTCTGACATTCTGTCCTAGACATAAAACTTCCCACTTTGTCACGAACAATCACTTTCAGATAATGTGCGAATCGTGACGTTGCTAATATATACTGAAGCTGGCTGGATAATTTTGCATTCGCATTAGCCTGATCAGTATTATACAGTCGCGGTTTGTTCACCGACTGAACAGCAAAAAATGCTGCAAAATCAGTGCCCTTACAGTAAACTAGTGGAATAAATCCGAGATCTGACAGTTCTTTTTCCCTACGGTCTGAGATAGCAACCTCAGTCGGACATTGTAAAAGTCGCTCACCTGTATGGGATACATAATTATAGGCCGGCAATGATTTAACCAAACCACCACCTTCCACACCACGAATTGCTGCACACCAGCCATACTCCTCAAAAGCATCAACTATCCGGCAGGCAAGTTCAAAAGCTGTATTTACCCATAGATAGTCTTTGCCAGAGTTGTCTTCACTAATATGCTCTTCAAAATTAAACGTCTCGGCGGGTACAGTCTTCATACCATATGGGATACGCCCCAGGGACTGTGGCAAAGTCAGTCCCACATAACGACTGTCATCTGTCTGCCTGAAACTACGCCAACGGGCATAATCTGTTGTTTCAAACAATTTTGCCAGATCACGCGGGTAGGGTAATTCGCTAAATGAATTCATAGACAGCATACCCGGAGCAATAGCACTCAAAAACGGGGCATGAGCACTGGCAGCAACATGAGAAATATGCTCCAGCAAATCAATATCCTGTGGTGTATTATCGAAATAGAAGTCACCCACAAAAGCAGAATACGGTGTTCCCCCGAACGTTCCATATTCGCTTTCATAAATATTTTTAAATAATACAGACTGATCGAAATCTGAGGCTGATTTAAAATCTTTGAGTAACTCTTTTTTAGTACAGTGTAATACCGTGTATTTTACATTTTCACTAACACTTGCCTGAACCAGCTTATAAAGTCCTGTCCATGCTGACTCTATTTTCTGAAACTCAGTTGCATGCATAATCAGACTAAGCTGCTCAGACATCAACTTATCAATATCAGCAATTCGCTTTTCAATGCTACCGATTAAATCACTGTTAATGACTAAAGAACCACTGGCAACTTCAGCAAGAAAATTATTAACCTGCAATTTAAATCTGCTTTTTTCAGAATCCTGTCTTACAGCTCTGGTATTATTTATAATTTCTTCAAGACAATCATCTGTAGCATACTGTGTTTCATTCTGCCCTACTGTTGATGCAATTGTCATGTTCATTCCTTACTTTCATCATTTTCAGGAGCACAATTATTATTCACCAGTAATTCCTGAAGTTTTTCCTTCAGTTTCTCATTACTTGCAGCCCTGTTGCGCAGGTCACAAAGGTGAGACCTCAATTCCGATAACTTTTTAAGACATTCGACCTGTTGAATCACATTATCAGGAGAAAAATCGTCTTTGCAATTAAACATAAGTTCGACATTCAGTTTCCCTTCATTGCCCGGGATAACACTATCCACCATAAAATGAGCCTTCGGACTCATTGATGTCATAACTTCATCAAAATTATCTTTGTCTATACTGATGAATTTTCGTTCTCTCAATGGTTTTTCTGATGATGAATATTCACCTAAAACCCCAATGACAAGGGGTAACTCTTTCGCTGTTTCGGCAGCTCCGGTTTCAACATCGTACGTTATCTGTACTCGTGGAGGTCGGGCTTTATCGAGTTTATGTTGTGTATTACTCACTTTTGCTATCCTACAGTCAGTTTTTAAATACCTTTATCATGAAAAATTCATCAATTCAGATAAAAGCTTTTTGATGAGAATAGATTTCAAATGCAGTATAACCTGTCACTAGCAATAATTAGCATGGTACAATTATGCCCATATAAAAGTAAATGACATAGCTACCGCACGGCATTTCAAAATATTAAAACACCGATAAGACTTTCCTCCCCATTATGCTATAATTAGTATACAAAACCCTCAACTAACAAATAGATAAAAAAATAGCAAAACACGACCACACAAATGATCCTATCCAGCAATAGTGAACAACAGATTGGCATTAATACAATTTTTGGGAATTGAAACGCCTAGCTGGAATGATGTTTTGATAAGGGGTTCCGCCCCCATTTATTCCAAAATACTTAATAGTGATACTTATCTGACTGAATTAAATAGAGTTTATTTCGTTTTTTTGATCTTCTCCGCCAATCTACAAAATAGCATCTGAATCGTTCACCGTTTAGCATTCCATGCCCTTACTCATAAGTTGAAATGATAGTATTGTATTGAAAATACCATAGATTATTTCAGAGGTGTTATGCAAAACCGGGTTATTCAGGAACTAAAATCGCTGGATATGGGAGATTCAAGACTTGAGAAAAGAGTAAAGCATATCCTGAGTATCCTCCGTCGTTCACCAGAAGAAAATATTCCCGTTTCCTGCCGTACCTGGAGTGAAACAAAGGCGGCTTCTCGCTGTTTCTCAAATGATAAAGTCTCTACCGATAAAATCATGGCTCCTCACAAAGAAAACATCATTGAAAGGGCTCAACAGTTTAAAAGAGTTTTAGTCTTACAGGATACAACTGAACTTAATTATTCAGACCAAAAATAAAAACAGAGCGTTGACCCCAAAAAACATAAAGATGAAAGAAATTTACTTCTTCATCATCAGTGAGTCAGATGTTTGGCTTGGATTTTATGATGACTGTCAGTGGTTCAGAGACGAATTAAAAACTGGTAAAAATACCCGACAAGAAATCTGCAATGATTTACTTGTATTAGCTCAGACCTGAGCTGACAGTTACCGGTTATTTATACAGATATCTGTCAGATTACATCTGGCTTAAATTTTTCTCGGCCCAGATGCGCTTTCCATCAAGTAACGTTTCCATTGGCGTCCGCCCATTGCACATTTTTCCCTGATGGGTTCGCTCATTATTATAGTGAGCCAGCCATTCATCAAGAGCCGACTGTAATGTATCAAGATCGCCGTACAGTTTTTTACGGAACGTTTGTTGATAAAATTCGTTCAGTATTGTTTTATGGAACCGCTCGCAGATGCCGTTGGTCTGCGGGGACATCGCCTTCGTTTTCGTGTGTTCTATGTCGTTTATTGCCAGATAAAGCTGATAATCATGCTGCTCTACTTTGCCACAGTACTCTGTGCCTCTGTCGGTCAGTATTCTCAGCATCGGCAGGCCATGAGACGCATAAAACGCCAGTACACGATCGTTCAGTAAGTCAGCCACGGTAATCGATGTTTTGGTGACGTAAAGCTTACAGTGAGCCACTTTCGAGTACGTATCAACGAACGTCTGCTGATAAATACGCCCGACACCTTTCAGGTTGCCTACATAGAACATGTCCTGCGAATCCAGATATCCCGGATGAGCCATTTCGATTTCGCCACAGACCTCGTCATCACTGGCTTTACGCTCCAGTGCTGCAATCTGGCTGTCAGTTAGCTCAATGCCATCACGGGCTACTTTTTCTTCCAGTGCTTTCAGACGTTTTTTGAAATTCTCAAGGTTATGGCGTAACCAGACAGAACGGACACCACTGCCGGAGATAAAAACGCCCTCTTTACGCAGCTCGTTGCTGGTCCGGTGCTGACCGTGTGCCGGGAAAGCGACGGCGTAGTCAACAACAGCCTGTTCAGTTGCCTCATCAGTACGGTTCTTAAGGTTAGGAGCGCGGCAACTACGATTAATCAGCGCATTCACCGCCTTCATCGCCCAGTTCGCGGTAACGATAAAACGTATCACGCGAAACGCCCATGATTTTACAGGCTTTTGATACGTTACTGAGTTCTTCAGCCAGATTGAGCAAACCGGCTTTGTGTTTGATAACGGGATTGGTAGTATGAAGCATGAGAGTTACTTCGTGTTTTGTATAAGGATTCGACACCCATATCAAAACCGGTAACTCTCAACCTTTCAAGGCTCAGTGTCAGATCAAGTCGCGACTAATACACATAAGAGTATTCCTGCTTATTCTGGCAATAGTATTCCACTCTCTGCGTGCTCTGATCCACGCCCTGCGGCGGCGTGCCATAGCCACCCAGATCATCTGCGGCAATAACATCCGTCAGATACCCCAATTTTATATCAACCTCTGTCACTGTGTAGAGCTGATTGAATTTTGACGGCGGGTTGCTGTTTTCCATTTCCTGCGTCTGTTTATTCCACGCGAACAGATACGCCGTGGCCATTATCTGCTCGCCCGCCACCAGGAGTTTTTGTCCGCCGGATAACAAAATACAGTATTCCAGCCCCTGATAACCGATTTCATTGCGCCCGAGCAGAACATCATCTTCATCAATAACCGCGCGTCTTTACAGACAAATTCCGGTGCCCGGTACATCCGCTTCACCCCTTCCGGCACGGCGGGCTGCTCCTGCGGAATTTCAAATTTGATTTCCTGCAGACGACGGTAATTCACTCCCTTGTGCAGATAAGCGTCTTCAACAAGACAGGCATGGATGTAATAGGTCTTTCCGGCCTCGAAATTAGAGAAGATACGGGCACTGGCGGAAACCGATATCGTAGTTTTCCCGAGTATGCAGGAAAGCTACGGTATTGGTGGGCTGGAAGCATTGTTGTCAAACTGCGCACTGATTGCCACGCCGGGATTAGTTATGGATACGGAATACGCTTGTGAACCGACAATTGCTGCAATACAGAAACGAATTATTGCTTACCTGTCTGATGTAGAACAACTGCGTGAAGACCAGAAGGCGCAGATATTCCGCAATAGTGTTAATCGACCTAAGTTCACGTTAGGTAAGATGTGCGAGTCGTATATTGATGTTTGGCAGGAATTGCATAAGAAGCTACAAAAAGAACAGCAGTGAATCATTATGGTCGTGTCTGTAATAACGCCGGCGTCAGTTCACCTTTCAGCCTGAGGGTTCCGGCTGGCAGAACCAGCTCGCAGCACAGACTGTCGGTCGGTGTGTTTATCTGCTCAACCTGCACTGGTGCCGGGATTTTATTATCCGGCTCCGGAGTTAACGTCACGGGAAGCAGCGATGTTTCATGTTCGCCGGGCGGCTGCAGGCCGCCGTTACATCAGAGATGCCGCCAGTTGAAGAGCAGGTTATCGTTGATTCCGTTCTCACGAGCTATTTGTGCGACACAGGCACCGGGTAAAAGAGTTTGCTGAACAAGTCTCCATTTAAACTCCGGTGAAAATAGGTTCCGGCGGGTTCTCTCTGCTTTCACAGGCGGAGTCACTGTCGGGGCTGAAGGGTATCTCCCCGGGAAAAGAGCCCGGGCCAGTTGCCTGCAGGAATATTCACCGGAAAGGGGACAGTCAGTGAATACCTGGTGAAATCGCCTCACCAGAGAAAAATGGCGGTTTTGCTGACACCTGTCTGCGCAGAAATGCGCGGGTACGACAGTGATTCGTCAAATCTGAGCTGTAGCACACGCAGGATCAATTCCGGATTGTCTGCCAGTACCGCCTTTCGTGCGTTCATCTTAAATGTCCTGTTACTGCGAAAATGGACATTAGTATCGGAAACAGGAAAAGGGAGCGAAAGACGGTTTAAATGAGTCGGTTACCTAAAAATTGCAACTGATCAGCTTGTTACAGCGTTTTGCGAGTCGACTCGGGGAAGGTAAAACTGCATCAGAAAAAGCATTGCGCGGGGTCTGCCGCTCATCAACAATCGGGGAGTCAGCAAGGGACTGAAACGGGAAAGCCCCTCCCGAGGAAGGAGCCTTACAGAAGGAAAGGGTTATGATGAAGTTCGTCATCATACTGGTTGTGTTGTTACTGTTAAGTTTCCCGACTTACTAACAACTCATCAGAGGGGGGAGAAATCCTCCCTTACCCTTGTTCCTTTACTCTAGGTTGAAAAAACAACAGCGTCAATAGGCCTGCCAGGTACGAAACGAGATCTGTGAACCGCTTTCCGGTTAGCCTTTTTTATCCTGTTGGATCTTCTTGATGATATTGGTCGTCGAGCAACCGTCTTCAAAGTTGAGCACCAGCACTTCACCGCCGTTGGCCCAGACTTCTTCACTCCCGGCGATCTCTTCCGGTTTATAGTCGCCGCCTTTCACCAGCAGATCTGGCAAGATGCCGGCAATCAGGCGCTGCGGCGTGTCTTCTTCAAACGACACCACCCAGTCGACAGCTTCCAGTGCGCCCAGCACAATCATACGCTGTTCGAGCGGGTTAACCGGACGAGAATCCCCTTTCAGTCGTTTGGTGGAAGCATCGCTGTTCACTGCGACAATCAGGCGGTCACCCAGTTTGCGGGCGTTTGCCAGATAGGAGACATGCCCGGCATGGAGAATGTCGAAGACGCCGTTGGTCATTACCACTTTTTCACCGCGTTTACGCGCCGCCGCTACGGCCAGCTTCAGTTCCTCTTCGGGCATCACGCCAAAGCCGGTGTCCGCACGTCCACGCACCGCGTTTTCCAGCTCAATCGGCGAAACCGTGGAGGTTCCCAGTTTGCCAACCACTACGCCCGCCGCCGCATTGGCAAAGAAGCAAGCTTCTTCCAGCGAATTACCCGCCGCCAGCGTTGCCGCCAGTACGCCAATTACCGTGTCACCCGCACCGGTAACGTCATACACTTCCTGCGCCTGGGTTGGCATATGCAGCGGCGCTTTACCCGGTTGCAGCAGCGACATACCCTGCTCTGAACGGGTCACCAGCAGCGCAGAAAGTTCGTAATCGGCAATCAGTTTCATGCCACGTTCAACAATCTCTTCTTCGGTCTTACATTTACCGACAACGGCTTCAAATTCTGAGAGATTTGGCGTTAGCAGCGTAGCGCCACGGTAACGTTCAAAATCGGTGCCTTTTGGATCAATCAGCACCGGAACGCCCGCCTTACGCGCCAGTTGGATCATCTGCTGCACGCTTGCCAGCGCACCTTTGGCGTAGTCAGAAAGCACCAGCGCGCCAATCGAACTTAGCGCCTGATTAATCCGCTCATGCAGCGGCTGCGGATCAACACCTTCGAAACCTTCTTCGAAATCCAGGCGGATCAACTGTTGGTTACGGGAAAGCACCCGCAGTTTGGTGATGGTCGGATGCGTTGGCACAGAAACGAAGTCGCATTTTACGTTGACGTCCGCCAGTGATTTACTCAGCGCACGCGCCGCATCATCAATACCGGTCAACCCGACCAGGCGTGCATTAGCACCAAGAGAAGCGATGTTCATCGCCACGTTGGCTGCGCCGCCCGGACGTTCTTCAATGGTATTAACTTTAACCACGGGCACCGGCGCTTCCGGCGAGATACGGCTGGTGGGACCGTACCAGTAACGATCCAGCATCACATCACCAACCACCATCACTCCTGCACGTTCAAACTCTGGCAGCGTTACTTTCATTCCTGTCTCCTGAGAGATTCAAAATTTGCGCGCGATAATATCACACTTCATTCCTCCACCAGCCACTTCTGCCAGCTTGCCCGCACCAGTTCACGCTCTGCGGTGAAGCACTCCTCCGGCACATGACCCGGTAACTCCTGTAACGCCAGATGATGAAGTTCATCGCGCAGCGTGGTGTAAGCACGGGTCAGCGCCATCGCTTCCTGCTCTTCCATAATGTCGTTTTGTGCCAGCAGTTCCAGAATGCGCACGTTGTCTGACCAGCGCGTTAACTTCGGTTTTTCATGAGCGTAGCGCAACACCAGATATTGAGTAATAAATTCGATATCGGTAATTCCGCCTTCATCGGCTTTGATATCAAAGCGATCGCGATGTTTATTGCCGAGATGAGCGCGCATTTTCTCGCGCATTTCCCGCACTTCCGTTTGCAGAGTTTTGCTTTCACGCGGCAGCATCATAATTTCCCGACGCACCGCGTCAAAGTGCGCAGTGAGCTGTGGATCGCCATATACCACACGCGCACGAACCAGTGCCTGATGTTCCCACGTCCAGGCCTCGTTTTTCTGATAATCAGCAAACGCTTCAGCGGATGTCACGAGCATTCCCGCCGCCCCGGACGGACGCAACCGCGCATCCACTTCGTACAAAATGCCGGAAGAAGTACGCGTACTGAACAGATGCATAATGCGTTGCGCCAGACGCAGATAAAATTGCCGCCCGTCGATTTCCCGCTCGCCGTCGGTCATCACATCCATCGGGCAATCATGGAGGAAGATAAGGTCAAGATCGGAACTGTAACCTAACTCCCAGCCACCCAGCTTACCGTAGCCGACCACCGCAAAACCACGGCCTTCGCGTTCGTTCAGGTGATTCGGTTTACCGTAGCGGGCGACCATTTGAACCCACGCCTGCTGAACGACAGCATCTATCATTGCTTCCGCCAGCCAGGTTAAGTGATCGCTCACTTTCATCACCGGTAGCGTACCGGCGATATCCGCTGCCGCGATGCGTAACAGCTGCGCCTGTTTAAACTGGCGTAGCGCCTCAAGCTGTTGTTCTTCGTCATCTTCCGGCACGCGCAGCAAATACTGGCGCAACTCATCACGGTAGGCATCGGTCGCCGTCGGTTGGTAGAGGGTATTTGGATCGAGCAGTTCATCCAGCAATAATGGATAACGCGCCAGTTGGCTGGCAATCATCGGCGATGCGGCACACAGAGAAATCAAATGCTTAAGTGCCGCCGGAAATTCACTAAGCAACTCAAGATAAGTGGTGCGAGTAACAATCCCCACCAACAAGGCGGTAATACGCGACAGCGTGACAGCAGCGTCTTCACGCGCACAGACATCACTTAGCAGATGCGGCATCAGATGGTCGAGCACCTGACGCCCGCGAGGCCCAATGGTGCGTTTATCCAACTCTTTGCGGAAATCGGCAATCAGCGTTAGCACCTGTTTGCGATCATCCTCGCTAAGATGCGCCAGCACTGGCGTGGTGTCATCTTCCTGCAACGCATCCTGCCACAGCTCACGCCACTGTTCCGACAGCGACTCTTCCTGAGTTTCGCTTTCATCGTCGCCAATCAGTTCATTAAATACCCGGCGCACATTGGTCATATGTCCGGTCAACGCCCCGGTCAATTGCGACCAGTCAGCGAAGTCCATCGCCCACGCCAGCCGCGCACGGTTAAGCTCATCAGCGGGAAGCGTCTGGGTTTGTTCGTCGTTAATGCTTTGCAGCAGGTTTTCCAGACGCCGCAGGAACAGATATGCCACTCGCAATTGTTCGGCGTCATTTTCAGAAAGCAGATGCAGTGCGGCAATGGCGCTGAGTGTCGGCAGTAAAGAGCGCGATTGCAGCGACGGTTCACGTCCGCCGCGAATGAGCTGGAACACCTGGACGATAAATTCAATTTCGCGAATACCGCCCGCGCCAAGTTTGATGTTGTCGGTCAAACCGCGTCGACGCACTTCACGGGCAATCATCCCTTTCATGTTGCGCAGCGACTGGATGACGCTGAAATCAATGTAACGGCGGAAAACAAACGGACGCAGCATCGCACGCAATTCGTTAGCATAGACGCCATCGCTATCGCCCATAATCCGCGCCTTGACCATCGCATAACGCTCCCAGTCGCGCCCCTGCTCCTGGTAATAATCTTCCAGCGCCGCAAAACTCAACACCAGCGGGCCGCTTTCGCCAAACGGACGCAGACGCATATCCACGCGATAGACAAAGCCATCTTGCGTCGGTTGATCCAACACTTTAATCAGCCGCTGGCCCATGCGGGTAAAGAACTGGGCGTTATCCAGTTCGCGGCGTCCGCCCTGCGTACAGCCATGTTCCGGCCAGGCAAAAATCAGATCGATATCTGAGGAGAAATTCAGTTCCCCACCGCCCAGCTTACCCATGCCTAAAATCAGCAGCGGTTGCGCTTCGCCCTGCGTATTGCACGGCGTTCCCCACTCGCGGCAGCAGGCTTCATATAGCCAGTCACGCGCCGCGACAATCAGCGTCTCCGCCAGATGGCTGAGCTGCTGCAAAATGCTCTCTTCAGTCACCAGCGCCAGAGTTTGCGCCCAGGCGATGCGCACCATAATGCGCCGCCGGAATAGCCGCAGCTCGCGCATTAAACTGACTTCATCGCTTATATCACTGAGCGCCTTCTGCAACCATGCAGCGTAATGCTGCCATTCGTCGGCCTGCGGCGGCTGGCTTTCCAGTTCCGTTAGCCACTCTGGATGCGCAATTACGCTGTCCTGCACAAAATCACTAAAAGTAAGTACTGACTTCGCCTGTGTGCTAAGTGATTCCTCGGCTAAAGGCGCTGGCAGCCGCTCAACAACGGTCTGCCAGTACTGCTGTAACGGTGAAGAGAGCGGCTTCATAAGCGATTTTATCCTTGCCTGATTAACGTTTTCCGCTGTGCAACCAGAACGGTTCCTGATTGTTTGCCTCATTACGGAAATGTTCAATTTCGATGCGTTGCCCGGTAGCAATAGCGTGATGCAGTCCCTGCCAGTTCTCCAGCCAGGCTTGCGCAACGAGAGGATCGTAGTAACCCGCCAGCAACAGTATTGAGTCAATATCACGCGTCAGACGTGGTAACTGGTCACGGTAGCGATCGCCCAACGGTTGGCAAAAAACGCTTTTCAGTTCAGCGGCATGGCGGGAAAGATGGATATCGGCAAAGCGTTTAAAGGAGTCGCTCATTTTGCCCTGCGCTTTGGCATCTAAAAACGGCTGCCAGGCTTTGCTGACCAGCCATTCGGTCAACGCCAGCTTCGCCATTGCCGTTTCGGTAGAGTAGACCGCCGTCACGGCAGAAACCGCAGAAGCAATGGTCGCCTCGCATTGGGTCAGCAGGTCACGTAAGTGAGTGCTCGCTTTTCTTGGCACAATACCACCGAACAGCATCAGCGTATGGCGAACAAGACCGATGGCTGCCAGCACCTGCTCTTTCGCCGCATCGTTGCCGCGCACCCACAGCTCTTCATGATATTGCCATTGTGCTAACGCCAGCTCCAGCGCCGCTTCCAGCCCCTGTTCCACATCGGCTTTTGCCGCAACATGCAGAATGGTGGTGGGTTTGATTTCACGCGTGGGATTGCCCTGCGCCAGATGATAGCCACGCGCTGCTTTACTCAGGCTGCCCTGGCGTAATCCGGTTTGCGATACCAGTTGGTTCGCCAGTTTCAGCACCGCGCGCGTTTCACCGCTAAGCAGCTCCAGTTCCAGCTCACAGATAGGTTCAGCAAATTCACCGGCTTTCACCTCGCCCTGATCGAGAGCGATTTCAATCTGGCTGCCATCGACCTCCACCAGCCATTTTTCGCGATAAAAATCGGTGCTGAACAGCGGCTGCACGCGGGACGCGAGATCGGCAGGTAACTCACCGTTTGGCCAGACTTCCGTCGGTAACTGCGCCAGATCGAGCGTCGGTTCACTCAACGCCACGTTATATTCCGGGCGCTGGTGCAATCCGCCCGTTACCCGTCCGGCAACTTTCATGGTCATCTCATAGCGACCGTTTTCGCCACGAATACGCAGCCCCATGTCGTGCCCACGCAGCCAGTTATCCGGCGTTTCGTAGTAAATGTTCAGTAACTGCACGGGATCATGATGCTCGCCGCCCAGCGTATTGAGATGGTCACGCAACGCCTCAACGGCACTGTGATTAACAATAAACTTTAATTCGATTTCCTGAGCCATGGCCTTTACTTATCGGTTATGTCACATAAGTGACGATGAACGGCGAACTAAATGCGATCTTTTTTGTCAGTAGATAGTATTTTGCGCCAAATTGCCATGCAACGAGCATTTTGACGGGCGTAAAAGTTTGAGACAGTGGCAAAAGCTGACACAGAGGATTCTGATTGATACCGAATGCTTTGCGCAGCAACACTGATGCCACTACTATCGTTCCACTTTCCATGACAATAACGACAGCCTGATGCCAAAATTACGCCTGATCGCACTAACTTTACTCGCGCTTAGCGCCACTGCCGTCTCTCACGCGGAAGAAAAACGCTATGTTTCTGACGAACTGAATACCTGGGTTCGCAGTGGTCCGGGAGATCATTATCGCCTCGTGGGCACCGTGAACGCCGGTGAAGAAGTGACATTATTACAAACTGACGCCAACACCAATTATGCCCAGGTGAAAGACAGCTCCGGCCGTACCGCCTGGATCCCGTTGAAACAACTGAGTACTGAGCCAAGCCTGCGCTCCCGCGTGCCAGATCTGGAAAATCAGGTCAGAACTTTGACCGATAAGCTCACCAATATCGATAACACCTGGAATCAGCGCACCGCAGAAATGCAGCAAAAAGTGGCGCAGAGCGACAGTGTGATCAACGGGTTAAAAGAAGAAAATCAGAAGCTGAAAAACGAACTGATTGTCGCGCAGAAAAAAGTCGATGCCGCCAGCGTTCAGCTGGATGACAAACAGCGCACCATCATCATGCAGTGGTTTATGTATGGTGGCGGCGTGCTGGGACTTGGCTTGCTGCTCGGTCTGGTACTGCCGCACCTGATCCCAACGCGCAAACGTAAAGATCGCTGGATGAACTAAATCGCCTTCTTCGTTGCACTGTCTTATTATTAGGAATTGTGTATTTGACGAAGGGATGATGGCGTGAAGATTTATCTGGTCGGTGGTGCTGTTCGGGATGCATTGTTAGGGCTACCGGTCAAAGACAGAGATTGGGTGGTGGTCGGCAGTACGCCACAGGAGATGCTCGACGCGGGCTACCAGCAGGTAGGCCGCGATTTTCCTGTTTTTCTGCATCCGCAAACGCATGAAGAGTATGCGCTGGCACGTACCGAACGGAAATCCGGTTCCGGTTACACCGGTTTTACCTGCTATGCCGCACCGGATGTCACGCTGGAAGATGATCTTAAGCGTCGCGATCTGACCATTAATGCGCTGGCCCAGGACGATAACGGCGAGATTATCGACCCGTACAACGGTCTGGGCGATCTGCAAAATCGTCTGTTGCGCCATGTTTCCCCCGCTTTTGGCGAAGATCCGTTACGCGTACTGCGCGTGGCGCGTTTTGCTGCGCGTTATGCCCACCTTGGTTTTCGTATTGCCGATGAAACTCTGGCGCTGATGCGCGAGATGGCCCACGCAGGTGAACTGGAACACCTGACACCTGAACGGGTGTGGAAAGAGACGGAAAGCGCCCTCACCACACGCAATCCGCAAGTTTTCTTCCAGGTATTGCGTGATTGCGGCGCACTACGCGTTTTATTCCCGGAGATCGACGCGTTGTTTGGTGTCCCCGCTCCGGCGAAATGGCACCCGGAAATCGATACCGGTATTCACACCTTAATGACGCTCTCAATGGCGGCGATGCTGAGTCCGCAGGTCGATGTCCGTTTCGCAACTTTATGCCACGATCTCGGTAAAGGACTGACGCCCCCAGAGCTTTGGCCGCGTCATCACGGTCACGGTCCGGCTGGCGTGAAGTTAGTGGAGCAACTGTGTCAGCGTCTGCGCGTGCCTAATGAAATCCGCGACTTAGCTAAACTGGTGGCGGAGTTTCACGATCTCATCCACACCTTCCCAATGCTAAACCCAAAAACCATCGTCAAATTGTTTGATTCCATCGATGCCTGGCGTAAACCGCAGCGTGTCGAGCAACTGGCGCTGACCAGCGAGGCCGACGTGCGCGGCAGAACCGGCTTTGAAGCGGCGGACTACCCACAAGGCCGCTGGTTGCGCGAAGCCTGGGAAGTGGCACAGTCAGTACCAACAAAAGCCGTCGTTGAAGCAGGATTTAAAGGCGTGGAGATTCGCGAGGAGCTGACCCGACGCCGGATTGCGGCGGTAGCCAGCTGGAAGGAACAACGTTGCCCAAAGCCTGAATGAGTATAAAACTAAACGTTAGCACGAACCGTCCCCTCGCCCCTTCGGGGAGAGGGTTAGGGTGAGGGGAACAGACCAGCACCGGTGCGAACAATCACCCTCACCCCGGCCTTCTCCCTACAGAGCGAGGGAGAAAACCAAGCCTGCTCCCGAACCTTTTCTCAATCAAAAGAACACAACGTACACCGCAGCCGCCACAATAAAGCGATAAATGGCGAACGGGATAAACGAAATGCGCTTAATCAGTTGCAGGAAGGTTTTAATCGCAATCAGTGCCACTACGAAGGCGGTGATAAACCCAACGGCAAACATCGGGATATCGCCGGTTGTCAGGAAGCCCCAGCTTTTGTAGAGATCGAGCGCCGTTGCGCCCATCATCATCGGCACCGCCAGCAGGAACGAGAACTCGGAAGCAGCGTAACGGCTCACCCCCATCAGCATCCCACCTGAAATGGTCGCCCCGGAACGGGAGAAACCCGGCCACAGCGCCAGACACTGGAAACAGCCAATCATAAACGCCTGACGATACGTCATATCATCCAGACCCGGCGCACGCGGCTCTTTCGGCTTCAGGCATTCAGCGGCAATCAGCAACAGACCGCCAACAACCAGCGCATACATCACATTTATCGGGTTAAACAACGACTTAATCGTATCGTGGAACAATAACCCCAGTACCACCGCCGGGATCATCCCCAGCAAAATGTGGATCAGCGTTAACCGACCTTTGCTTTCTCCTTCGTGCTGCAACGGACGCCCAAAGTGAATGCCAATCAGACCAAACAGACGCCGCCAGAACATCACTACTACCGCCAGAATTGATCCTAACTGGATCACGACTTCAAAGGTTTTCGCCGTGTCGCCCTCAAATCCCAACAAATGACCGACAATAATCATATGGCCCGTGCTGGATACCGGCAGAAATTCTGTCAATCCTTCGACCACACCCAATATTGCCGCTATCAGCAGCGAGTGCATATCGCTCATCAATAAACCCCTAAATTATAAAAATGTACCGCTTGTCCGAACTACTGCAGTATGACCAGGTTATAACCGTTTGGTTTAACAGCTGTAAAATTAATTATTTTCTTTCAGATTATTGCCACGCTCAATGATGACGCCAACATTCGCCGCACGCGCCACTGCGCCTGGCTTGCTGAGTTTGATACGCACCCACGGCGAGTTAAAGCGAGTCAACAGCAGCTCCGCCACCTCTTCCGCCACGCGTTCCACCAGTGCAAAACGCGCGCCCTCGACGTGGCTGACCACCGTTTCGGCAATGTCAGCGTAGCTGAGACAATCCGCCACATCATCGCTTTTCGCCGCTTTACGGTTATCCCACGCCATTTCGATATCGAACACCAACTTCTGTTCGATGGTCTGTTCCCAGTCGTAAACACCAATAGTGGTGATTACCGAAAGTTGCTCTATAAATACAATATCCATCACGTCCTGCCTGCTTTTTGGCTAACCGGATACCACTTCCGGCGAAATGTGCGTATTATCCACAGATTCATCGTTGAACACGAATTTTCAAAACGGAACAGCTTATGAGTGCAATCGCGCCTGGAATGATCCTCATCGCGTACCTCTGCGGCTCCATTTCCAGTGCCATTCTGGTTTGCCGCTTGTGTGGGCTGCCCGATCCGCGAACCAGCGGCTCCGGCAATCCCGGCGCCACCAATGTGTTACGTATCGGTGGCAAGGGAGCAGCCGTAGCAGTGCTGATTTTCGACGTTCTGAAAGGAATGTTACCCGTCTGGGGCGCGTATGAATTAGGTGTCAGCCCCTTCTGGCTAGGCTTAATTGCCATCGCCGCCTGTCTTGGACACATCTGGCCGGTTTTCTTCGGTTTTAAAGGGGGAAAAGGCGTTGCCACCGCTTTTGGCGCAATCGCACCAATTGGCTGGGATTTAACGGGTGTGATGGCGGGAACCTGGCTGTTAACCATTTTACTCAGCGGTTATTCGTCGCTGGGAGCGATTGTCAGCGCACTGATTGCTCCGTTTTATGTCTGGTGGTTTAAGCCACAATTCACCTTTCCGGTTTCTATGCTCTCTTGCCTGATCCTGCTGCGTCATCATGACAACATCCAGCGTCTGTGGCGTCGCCAGGAGACAAAAATCTGGACGAAATTTAAAAGAAAGCGCGAAAAAGATCCGCAGTGATTTCTGGCAGGTTTACAAAACCTGATAGCCTTCGGCGGGCTTGCCCAGCCGTTGCTGGCACCACGCCGCCAGAAACTCTACGCAGACGCGCAACTTCATACTGCGATAGAGTGGCTCCCGATAGACAGCCCAGATATTGGCGCTTTGTGCATATTCCGGCAATACTCGCACCAGTTTGCCACTCTCCAGAAACGGCAGCACATCCCATTCGGAACGCAGCATAATCCCTTTACCTTCCAGTGCCCATTGCAGCACTATCTCACCGCTGTTGGAGGAAAGATGCCCGCTTACCTTCACCGATTTTTTCTCCTGACCGTTCCCCAACTCCCATATTCCGTGAGTCATATCGCGCTCTTTGGTCACCAGACAGTCATGACGACTTAATTCCTGTAAGGATTGTGGCTGGGAATATTTTTGCAGATACTCAGGTGCTGCGCATAATATTCTTTTATTTTTTGTCAAAAGATGCGCAATATAATAATCAGGGATTTCATCATTAATACGAATATCCAGATCAATATTATCCTGCACTAAATCAATTTGCCGATCGAACAATTCAAAATGCACCTGTAACTCAGGGTAATTGCGCATCAGTTCGGTAATGGCTGGTGCAATATAACTGCGCCCAAAACCAAAACTACAGCCAATACGAATCATCCCCTCCGGGCGCGTTTTGATTTGCGTGACGTCATCGACCAGTCGCTGATATTGGGTGAGGATTTCCAGCGCATGTTCGTAACAACGTTGGCCACTTTCAGTCAGTGCCACGCCGCGAGCGGAGCGGTTAAGTAGCGTCGTTGCCAGCGTGTTTTCAAGGATTTGGATTCGTTTGGTGACAAATGCGGGCGTCTGCCCAAGCGTCGCCGCTGCGGCACTAAAACTGCCGCTATGGACGATTTCTACCAGTACCTGCAAGTCTTTGGCTAAAGGCCAGCTATTCAGCATCGTTAACTATCCGCAATTTTGACTGGCTCAGTGTATTTCGCAAAACATTTCCATTCCCTGCTCTGGCGCAATATTCATTCTTATTTTCGTGTTGATTCACGAACTGTTAATTACATTTTCACGGCGGCAAGAAATATAAAACCACATTTTTAGTGGTAGTTTGTGGTGGTGAATTTTTCCAGACAAATAGAAAAACTGGAGTTGCCATGATGAGCGAATGTAATAAACAACAGGCAGTGAATAAGTTGACGGATATTGTCGCTAACTTTACCGCCATGATTTCTACCCGAATGCCTGATGACGTAGTGGATAAACTAAAACAGCTTCGGGACGCCGAAACGTCGTCGATGGGGAAAATCATCTACCACACGATGTTCGATAACATGCAAAAAGCGATCGACCTGAATCGCCCGGCCTGTCAGGACACCGGCGAAATCATGTTTTTTGTTAAGGTCGGTTCCCGTTTCCCGCTGCTTGGCGAACTGCAAAGCATTCTTAAGCAAGCCGTGGAAGAGGCGACCGTCAAAGCGCCACTGCGCCACAACGCGGTGGAAATTTTTGACGAAGTGAACACCGGCAAAAATACCGGTAGCGGCGTACCGTGGGTTACCTGGGATATCGTCCCCGACGGTGACGACGCGGAAATCGAAGTTTACATGGCTGGCGGCGGCTGCACGCTACCTGGCCGCTCAAAAGTGTTAATGCCATCGGAAGGCTACGAAGGCGTGGTGAAATTCGTCTTCGAAAATATCTCCACCCTCGCCGTAAACGCCTGTCCACCGGTACTGGTAGGTGTAGGCATCGCCACCTCGGTGGAAACCGCCGCCGTGCTCTCACGTAAAGCCATTTTGCGCCCGATTGGCAGCCGCCATCCCAATCCAAAAGCGGCAGAGCTGGAGCTACGCCTGGAGGAAGGACTCAACCGTCTGGGGATTGGTCCACAAGGGCTGACTGGCAACAGTTCAGTGATGGGCGTGCATATCGAATCTGCCGCTCGCCATCCGTCTACCATCGGCGTCGCTGTCTCTACCGGCTGCTGGGCGCATCGTCGCGGTACGCTGCTGGTTCATGCCGATCTCTCCTTTGAAAACCTTTCTCACACCCGGAGCGCGTTATGAAAAAGATCCTGACAACCCCGATCAAAGCTGAAGATCTGCAAGATATTCGCGTCGGCGATGTGATCTACCTGACCGGTACGCTGGTGACTTGCCGCGACGTTTGTCACCGCCGCTTGATCGAACTGAAACGTCCGATCCCTTACGATCTCAACGGCAAAGCGATTTTCCACGCAGGCCCCATCGTGCGCAAAAACGGCGACAAATGGGAAATGGTTTCCGTCGGTCCAACAACCAGTATGCGTATGGAAAGTTTTGAACGTGAATTTATCGAGCAGACCGGCGTGAAACTGGTGGTCGGCAAAGGCGGAATGGGGCCGCTGACCGAAGAAGGCTGTCAGAAATTCAAGGCGCTACATGTGATTTTCCCGGCAGGCTGCGCGGTGCTGGCGGCAACCCAGGTGGAAGAGATTGAAGAGGTGCACTGGACAGAACTCGGGATGCCGGAGTCACTGTGGGTCTGCCGGGTTAAAGAGTTTGGGCCGCTGATTGTCTCTATTGATACCCACGGCAACAACCTGATAGCCGAAAACAAAAAGCTGTTCGCCGAACGCCGCGATCCCATCGTGGAAGAGATCTGCGAGCACGTCCACTACATCAAATAACCCTCACGGAGAGGTTCGCCCCCTCTCCTTTTTCGCAGGCATAACACGATGAAACCTTCCACTGAATGGTGGCGATATCTCGCACCGCTGGCGGTCATCGCCATTATTGCTCTACTTCCGGTTCCTGCGGGGCTGGAGAGTCATACCTGGCACTACTTTGCTGTTTTTAGCGGCGTGATCGTTGGGCTGATCCTCGAACCGGTGCCGGGTGCCGTGGTGGCGATGGTGGGTATCTCCATCATCGCCATTCTCTCGCCCTGGCTGCTGTTTAGCCCCGAACAGCTCGCCCAGCCAGGCTTTAAATTCACCGCTAAATCCCTCTCCTGGGCGGTTTCCGGTTTTTCTAATTCGGTTATCTGGCTGATTTTCGCCGCCTTTATGTTTGGCACTGGCTATGAAAAAACCGGACTTGGACGTCGCATCGCGCTGATTCTGGTGAAAAAGATGGGGCATCGCACACTGTTTCTCGGCTATGCGGTGATGTTCTCCGAGCTGATCCTGGCACCTGTAACACCTTCCAACTCAGCGCGCGGTGCGGGGATTATCTATCCCATCATCCGTAACCTGCCGCCGCTCTATCAATCACAGCCGAACGACTGCAGTTCGCGCAGCATTGGCTCCTACATCATGTGGATGGGGATTGTTGCCGATTGTGTGACCAGCGCCATTTTCCTGACGGCGATGGCACCTAACTTGCTGCTAATTGGACTGATGAAAAGCGCATCTCACGCCACGCTGAGTTGGGGCGACTGGTTCCTCGGGATGTTGCCGCTCAGCATTTTACTGGTTCTGCTGGTTCCCTGGCTGGCTTACGTGCTATACCCACCGGTACTGAAGTCTGGTGATCAGGTGCCGCGCTGGGCTGAGACGGAACTGCAAGCGATGGGGCCACTCTGTTCGCGTGAAAAACGGATGCTGGGGCTGATGGTGGGCGCGCTGGTTCTGTGGATTTTCGGCGGTGATTATATCGATGCTGCGATGGTCGGTTACAGCGTGGTGGCACTGATGCTGCTTCTGCGCATTATCAGCTGGGACGATATTGTCAGTAATAAAGCAGCGTGGAACGTTTTCTTCTGGCTGGCCTCGCTAATCACCCTCGCCACCGGACTCAACAACACCGGTTTTATTAGCTGGTTTGGCAAACTGTTAGCAGGCAGCTTAAGTGGTTATTCGCCGACGATGGTGATGATGGCGTTGATTGTGGTGTTTTATCTGCTGCGCTACTTTTTTGCCAGCGCCACGGCGTATACCTCCGCCCTCGCGCCGATGATGATTGCCGCCGCGCTGGCGATGCCGGAAATCCCGCTGCCGGTGTTCTGCCTGATGGTTGGCGCGGCAATTGGTCTGGGGAGCATTCTTACGCCATACGCCACCGGGCCCAGTCCGATTTACTACGGTAGTGGTTATCTGCCAACGGTGGATTACTGGCGACTGGGGGCGATTTTTGGGCTGATATTCCTCGTGTTGCTGGTGATTACCGGCTTACTGTGGATGCCCGTGGTGTTGCTTTAAGTGAGGACGGTGCCGGAAATTGCTCTCCGGCACCCGAGAGTTTTACGCAGCCGGTAACTCCGCCAGCGGCCAGCGCGGACGCACGCTAACGCCGAGATCCGCCGTCGCGCCTGCTTTAAACCGCACCATTCCGGCATAGGCGATCATCGCGCCGTTATCAGTACAAAATTCCGGACGCGCGTAGAACACTTCGCCGCGACGCTTTTTCATCATTTCCGCCAGTTTCGCCCGCAGCGTGCGGTTAGCACTCACGCCGCCTGCCATTACCAGTCGCTTAAAGCCCGTCTGATCCAGCGCACGCTTACACTTAATCATCAGCGTATCGACCACCGCATCTTCAAAAGCGCGGGCGATATCAGCACGCGTCTGGTCGTCGGTGCCGTTATCACGAATCGTGTTCGCGGCGAAGGTTTTCAGACCAGAAAAGCTGAAATCCAGCCCCGGACGGTCGGTCATCGGACGCGGGAAGACAAAGCGCCCGGCAGTACCCTGAGCCGCCATTTTCGACAGCAGCGGCCCGCCTGGATAATCCAGCCCCAGCAGCTTCGCGGTTTTATCAAACGCTTCACCAGCGGCATCATCAATGGACTCGCCGAGCAGCTCATACTGACCAATGCCGGTAACGCTGATTAACTGCGTATGACCGCCGGAAACCAGCAATGCGACAAACGGAAATTCCGGCGGGTTATCTTCCAGCATCGGTGCTAACAGATGCCCTTCCATATGGTGCACAGGAATCGCCGGAACGTTCCAGGCAAACGCCAGAGAACGTCCCACGGTCGCACCAACCAGCAGCGCGCCGACTAATCCTGGGCCTGCGGTATAGGCCACGGCATCAATATCTTTTGCCGTCAAACCAGACTCTTTCAGCGCCGCCTGGATCAACGGTACGGTTTTACGCACGTGATCGCGGGAGGCCAGTTCAGGCACCACGCCGCCATAGTCAGCGTGTAATTTCACCTGACTATACAATTGGTTGGCTAACAAACCTTTTTCATCGTCGTAAATGGCGATGCCGGTTTCATCGCAGGAAGTTTCAATACCCAGTACACGCATGACTTGTTTTACCTCGCTTTATTACCGCGCAGTGTAGGACCAATGCGGGTTGATGTAAAACTTTGTTCGCCCCTGGAGAAAGCCTCGTGTATACTCCTCACCCTTATAAAAGTCCCTTTCAAAAGAGGTCGCGGTGCTTTACAAAGCAGCAGCAATTGCAGTAAAATTCCGCACCATTTTGAAATAAGCTGGCGTTGATGCCAGCGGCAAACCGAATTAATCAAAGGTGAGAGGCACATGCCGGTAATTAAAGTACGTGAAAACGAGCCGTTCGACGTAGCTCTGCGTCGCTTCAAGCGTTCCTGCGAAAAAGCAGGTGTTCTGGCGGAAGTTCGTCGTCGTGAGTTCTATGAAAAACCGACTACCGAACGTAAGCGCGCTAAAGCTTCTGCAGTGAAACGTCACGCGAAGAAACTGGCTCGCGAAAACGCACGCCGTACTCGTCTGTACTAATTCCCTGAGAGCGTTGCTCTCCGATCAGACCGAGTTGTAGTTGTAAGGCCGTGCTTCCGAAAGGAATGCGCGGCTTATTTTCGTTTATGAATTGCTAAAAATCGGGGCCTATGGCTGGACGAATCCCACGCGTATTCATTAATGATCTGCTGGCACGCACTGACATCGTCGATCTGATCGATGCCCGTGTGAAGCTGAAAAAGCAGGGCAAGAATTTTCACGCGTGTTGTCCATTCCACAACGAGAAAACCCCGTCATTCACCGTCAACGGTGAGAAACAGTTTTACCACTGCTTTGGATGTGGTGCGCACGGCAACGCGATCGACTTTCTGATGAACTACGACAAGCTTGAGTTCGTCGAAACGGTCGAAGAGCTGGCAGCAATGCACAATCTTGAAGTGCCATTTGAAGCAGGCAGCGGCCCCAGCCAGATAGAGCGCCATCAACGGCAAACGCTTTATCAGTTGATGGACGGTCTGAATACGTTTTACCAACAATCTTTACAACAACCTGTTGCCACATCTGCGCGCCAGTATCTGGAAAAACGCGGATTAAGCCACGAGGTTATCGCCCGCTTTGCGATTGGTTTTGCCCCCCCCGGCTGGGACAACGTCCTGAAACGGTTTGGCGGCAATCCAGAAAATCGCCAGTCATTGATTGATGCGGGCATGTTGGTCACCAACGATCAGGGTCGCAGTTACGATCGTTTCCGCGAACGGGTGATGTTCCCTATTCGCGATAAGCGCAGTCGGGTGATTGGTTTTGGCGGGCGCGTGCTGGGCAACGATACCCCCAAATACCTGAACTCACCGGAAACGGACATTTTCCATAAAGGCCGCCAGCTTTACGGTCTTTATGAAGCGCAGCAGGATAACGCTGAACCCCAGCGTCTGTTGGTGGTCGAAGGCTATATGGACGTGGTGGCTCTGGCACAATACGGTATTAATTACGCCGTTGCATCGCTGGGTACGTCAACCACTGCCGATCACATTCAGTTATTGTTCCGCGCGACCAACAATGTCATTTGCTGTTATGACGGCGACCGTGCAGGTCGCGATGCCGCCTGGCGGGCGCTGGAAACTGCGCTGCCTTATATGACAGACGGCCGTCAGTTACGCTTTATGTTTTTACCCGATGGCGAAGACCCAGACACACTGGTGCGCAAAGAGGGTAAAGAGGCGTTTGAAGCGCGAATGGAGCAGGCAATGCCGCTCTCCGCGTTTCTGTTTAACAGCCTGATGCCGCAGGTTGACCTGAGTACCCCTGACGGGCGCGCACGTTTAAGTACGCTGGCGCTGCCACTGATTTCTCAGGTGCCAGGAGAAACGCTGCGCATCTATCTTCGTCAGGAATTAGGCAACAAGTTAGGCATACTTGATGACAGCCAGCTTGAACGATTAATGCCGAAAGCAGCAGAGAACGGCGTTTCTCGTCCTGTTCCGCAGCTAAAACGCACGACCATGCGTATACTTATAGGGTTGCTGGTGCAAAATCCAGAATTAGCGACGTTAGTCCCGCCGCTTGAGAATCTGGATCAAAATAAGCTTCCTGGACTTGGCTTATTCAGAGAACTGGTCAACACTTGTCTCTCTCAGCCAGGTCTGACCACCGGGCAACTTTTAGAGCACTATCGTGGTACAAATAATGCTGCCACCCTTGAAAAACTGTCGATGTGGGACGATATAGCAGATAAGAATATTGCTGAGCAAACCTTCACCGACTCACTCAACCATATGTTTGATTCGTTGCTTGAACTGCGCCAGGAAGAGTTAATCGCTCGTGAGCGCACCCATGGTTTAAGTAATGAAGAACGCCTGGAACTCTGGACATTAAACCAGGAACTGGCGAAAAAGTGATTTAACGGCTTAAGTGCCGAATAGCGATCGGGAAGCCCCCGACAGCCGCACTGAGAGGCAGCGGCAATGATATAAGTACGCCCTCGTAATTATCGTTGGCGGTAAATAACCGTTGGATTTCAGTATTAACGTCTGAATGATATCCGGTCAATCGCCCAACACCAACCTCATGAAATAAGTGTGGATACCGTCTTATGGAGCAAAACCCGCAGTCACAGCTGAAACTTCTTGTCACCCGTGGTAAGGAGCAAGGCTATCTGACCTATGCCGAGGTCAATGACCATCTGCCGGAAGATATCGTCGATTCCGATCAGATCGAAGACATCATCCAAATGATCAATGACATGGGCATTCAGGTGATGGAAGAAGCGCCGGATGCCGATGACCTGATGCTGGCTGAAAACACAGCAGACGAAGATGCTGCCGAAGCCGCCGCGCAGGTGCTTTCCAGCGTGGAATCTGAAATCGGGCGCACGACTGACCCGGTACGCATGTACATGCGTGAAATGGGCACCGTTGAACTGTTGACCCGCGAAGGCGAAATTGACATCGCTAAACGCATCGAAGACGGGATCAACCAGGTTCAATGCTCCGTTGCTGAATATCCGGAAGCGATCACCTATCTGCTGGAACAGTATGATCGTGTTGAAGCAGAAGAAGCGCGTCTGTCCGATCTGATCACTGGCTTTGTTGACCCGAACGCAGAAGAAGATCTGGCACCAACCGCCACTCACGTCGGTTCTGAGCTTTCCCAGGAAGATCTGGACGATGACGAAGATGAAGACGAAGAAGATGCCGACGACGACAGTGCCGACGATGACAACAGCATCGACCCGGAGCTGGCTCGCGAAAAATTTGCTGAACTGCGCGCTCAGTACGTTGTAACGCGTGACACCATTAAAGCGAAAGGCCGCAGCCACGCTGCCGCTCAGGAAGAGATCCTGAAACTGTCTGAAGTATTCAAACAGTTCCGCCTGGTGCCGAAGCAGTTTGACTACCTGGTCAACAGTATGCGCGTCATGATGGATCGCGTTCGTACACAAGAACGTCTGATCATGAAGCTCTGCGTTGAGCAGTGCAAAATGCCGAAGAAAAACTTCATTACCCTGTTTACCGGCAACGAAACCAGCGATACCTGGTTCAACGCGGCAATTGCGATGAACAAGCCGTGGTCGGAAAAACTGCACGATGTCTCTGAAGAAGTGCATCGCGCCCTGCAGAAACTGCAGCAGATTGAAGAAGAAACCGGCCTGACCATCGAGCAGGTTAAAGATATCAACCGTCGTATGTCCATCGGCGAAGCGAAAGCCCGCCGTGCGAAGAAAGAGATGGTTGAAGCGAACTTACGTCTGGTTATTTCTATCGCCAAGAAATACACCAACCGTGGTCTGCAGTTCCTTGACCTGATTCAGGAAGGCAACATCGGTCTGATGAAAGCGGTTGATAAATTCGAATACCGCCGTGGTTACAAGTTCTCCACCTACGCAACCTGGTGGATCCGTCAGGCGATCACCCGCTCTATCGCAGATCAGGCGCGCACCATCCGTATTCCGGTGCATATGATTGAGACTATCAACAAGCTCAACCGTATTTCTCGCCAGATGCTGCAAGAAATGGGTCGTGAACCGACGCCGGAAGAACTGGCTGAACGTATGCTGATGCCGGAAGACAAAATCCGCAAAGTGCTGAAGATCGCCAAAGAGCCAATCTCCATGGAAACGCCGATCGGTGATGATGAAGATTCGCATCTGGGGGATTTCATCGAGGATACCACCCTCGAACTGCCGCTGGATTCTGCGACCACCGAAAGCCTGCGTGCGGCAACGCACGACGTGCTGGCTGGCCTGACCGCGCGTGAAGCGAAAGTTCTGCGTATGCGTTTCGGTATCGATATGAACACCGACCATACGCTGGAAGAAGTGGGTAAACAGTTCGACGTTACCCGTGAACGTATCCGTCAGATCGAAGCGAAGGCGCTGCGTAAACTGCGTCACCCAAGCCGTTCTGAAGTACTGCGTAGCTTCCTGGACGATTAATCGGTAAGCCGGATAGGCGTTTACGCCGCATCCGGCACTTATCCCTCTGCACAAACGCCACCTTTTCGGTGGCGTTTTTATCGCCCACGCACGACCAGCGCCTGATCCAGTTCCCGATACGCCTCAACCAGTTTCTCCAGTGAAACGCGACTTAAACCGCTGGGATTCGGCAACACCCAAATCTGCGTCGAACCAATGGTGAGCGTTTGTTTCCCCCATTGTGCACCGCGCTGGCTGAATCCCTGTTCATATGCTTGTTTGCCCAGAATCGCCAACGCTTGCGGCTGATAATCTTCAATTTTTTCAATCAGCTTACGCCCGCCTGCGTGCAGCTCCTGCTTTGAAACTTCATTGGCTTGCACCGTTGGACGATCTACCAGTTTGGTAACACCGCAACGATAATCCAGCAGATGCTGCGCTTCCTGTGGCTTCAACTGACGGTCGGTAAATCCGGCCTGATAAATCACCTTCCAGAAGCGATTTGCCGGATGGGCAAACGGAAAGCCAGACTCTGCGGAAGAAAGACCCGGATTGATGCCACAAAACACCACACGCAATCCTGGCGCAAGAATATCGTCAACCATATTAACTCCTGAACAACACAACCCGCAGGAAGTATAACGAATTGAAAACACGTTGTTTATAAAAACAGCAGCCGCGCGCTAATGGCTGGATCGCGGCGCGGAGTTACTTTATAATCCGCTACCATGGCCCCTTAGCTCAGTGGTTAGAGCAGGCGACTCATAATCGCTTGGTCGCTGGTTCAAGTCCAGCAGGGGCCACCAGATACCGCAAAGGCTGACGAGAAATCGTCAGCCTTTTTTCATATATCAATTACTTTGCGTGCCAGTAAGCTGCTGCACGTACCCGCTGTGGGTCATATTGTTCTGCTTCAAAGCGGCGGCTTAAATTCTTAACCACTTTGCCTTCGCCGGTTATCCAGATGAAATAATCATCGGCAGGAATTTCCAGCTGCGCCAGACGCGCGTCCACCGCCTGCTCATCATGCGCCAGCCACTCGATGTTAAAACCGTCAAGGTGCGCGAGATAATCCTGACAGGCGTTATCCCGCACGCTGACCAGTGCGGTAACTTGCGGTTTAACGGCAAGTTTGCTTAACGTTTCCAGGCGTCGGCGCAGTGCGGGCATTCCGGATTCATCACATACATACAGCTGATACGCGTAATCTTCCGGCACCACCAGCGAACCACGCGGTCCGGCTACTGTGAGTTTATCGCCCGGTTGCGCCTGCATCGCCCAGCCGCTGGCGACACCGCCGTCATGAATAAAAAAATCGATCGCCAGTTCATGGCGCTGCTCATCATACAGTGGCGTATAGTCGCGCGACGGCGGGCGTGACCCTTCCGGCCAGACAATACCCTCTTCTGTTACCGTTGGCGGTACAAAGTGAGCGTCAGGTTGAGGAAAGAAGAGTTTGCTGTGATCGTCAAAACCGCGCGACGTAAAACCGTCCAGCGCCTCGCCGCCGAGGACAATGCGCTGAAAACCGGCGCTGATGCGCTCAACGCGTAACACGGTCAGTTCACGGAAGCGCAGATCATTGCGAACGCGCTGTGGGTAGCGGGGAGAGTTATTCATTGTTATCGCCTTCGTGATGGTAATCAGATATATCTAAATAAAATTCGCAAATGATAATGATTGTTAATCATGATAAATGCAAGCAATTTGTAGTACTGATATATCTGAAGTATGTGAAGTCATTCAGCACCTTAGCAAGGCTGCCGGATGCAGTGTGAACGCCTTATCCGGCCTACATGTTGAGTACATCTGAGTTTAAAAATCATTTTTGTACTTGCAGCAATGCTCATATCAGATATAAATTAGATATATCTAATTAAGCAAAAGGAGGCTGATATGAGCCATCATCACGAAGGGTGTTGTAAACATGAAGGCCAGCCACGCCATGAAGGCTGCTGCAAAGGTGAGAAGTCAGAACACGAGCACTGCGGGCACGGTCACCAGCATGATCACGGTCAATGCTGCGGTGGTCGCCACGGTCGCGGCGGCGGTCGTCGGCAACGTTTCTTTGGTCACGGTGAATTGCGCCTGGTGATTCTGGATATTCTCTCGCGCGATGACAGCCACGGTTATGAGTTGATTAAAGCGATTGAGAATCTGACCCAGGGGAATTACACCCCAAGCCCGGGCGTCATCTACCCGACGCTGGATTTTCTCCAGGAGCAGTCGCTAATTACCATCCGCGAAGAGGAAGGCGGCAAAAAACAGATTGCGCTGACCGAACAGGGCGCGCAGTGGCTGGAAGAAAACCGCGAACAAGTGGAGATGATTGAGGAACGCATCAAAGCGCGTTGCGTTGGTGCGGCGCTGCGCCAGAACCCGCAAATGAAGCGGGCGCTGGATAATTTTAAAGCGGTGCTGGACTTACGCGTCAACCAGAGCGATATCACCGACGCGCAGATAAAAAAGATCATTGCGGTGATCGACCGCGCCGCTTTTGATATTACGCAACTGGATTAATCACCGATTGCCGGATGCGGCGTAAACACCTTATCCGCCTACCCACCCGTAGGCCTGATAAGATGCGCCAGCATCGCATCAGGCATTGTGTACCAACCGCCGGATGCGGCGTGAACGCCTTATCCGGCCTACACCCGTCCGTAGGCCTGATAAGATGTGTCAGCATCGCATCAGGCATTGTGCTCCAACTGCCGGATACAGCGTAAATACCTTATCCGCCTACCCCCCGTAGGCCTGATAAGATGCGCCAGCATCGCATCAGGCATTGTGCTCCAACTGCCGGATGCGGCATACCGATTAATGCAGCACCGTCACCGCGTCTTCCAGTCGGCTGGCGCGGTGTTTTACCATCGCCGACACCTGCGCGCTCTCCTCCACTAGCTCGGCGTTTTTCTGGGTGATCAGGTTAAGCTCATCCACCGCACGGGTCAGGCTGGAAAGCCCATCAGCCTGTTCCAGCGTTGAATGGCTAATCTGAGCAATTAACTGGGTGACGTTTTTTACCTGCACCACAATATCGTCCATCGTCCGCCCGGCGGCGTGTACCTGTTGCGAACCGGATTGCACCTTATCTGCACTGGCATCAATTAGCTTGCGAATATCGTTGGCAGCATTGGCGCTACGGCTGGCTAAATGACGTACCTCCCCAGCCACCACCGCGAAACCTTTGCCTTGTTCTCCGGCGCGCGCCGCTTCCACCGCCGCATTCAGGGCGAGGATATTGGTCTGAAACGCAATATCGTTAATCAGCGAAGTTATGGTGCCAATGCGCTGGGTACTGTCGGCGATATCGTCCATCGTTTTGATCACCGTGGTCATCGCTTCCCCGCCCTGCACTGCTGCATTACTGGCAGTGATAGAAAGTTTATCGGCAGCCGACGCCGTAGCAGAGTTCTGTTTCACCGACGCCGCCATCTGGTTCATGGTCGCCACCGTTTGCTGAACGTTATCAACTGTCTGCTGGGTGTGTTCGTTCAGTTCATCAGTGCCTTTCGCCAGCGTCTCGCTGCCGTTTCTGACACTGGACACCTGGCTTGAGACATCATTAATTAGCCAACGGCACATCAGGCCAAGTTGCCCTACCGCGCGTAATGTCAGCCCCAGCTCATCGCTGCGATTCAAATGCTCAACACTATTACGTTCTCCGGTCGCCACCTTCAGTGCCTGACGGGCAACATTTTCTATCGGGCGTACAATCTGCCATTCAAAACAGGCACTTGCCAACAACATCACTAGCGCACAGAGGAAATACGTCACCACCGGGGCAGCAACAAACCAGAGCATTGCCGCCAGCACGATAAACATCAGCGCCATCACTCCACGCGCCCGCCAGCGAAGCGGCAATGAAGGCTGTTTTCCCAGCCAGCCTTTACGCACCACCAGACCTTTATGAATACGCTTATTTGTACGTCCGGCATTCAGCGCCTTGTACAGCGGCTCTACCGCTGCGATCTCGTCATCCGTCGCCCGTGTACGAATCGACATATAACCACTGATTTTGCCCTCACGCACCATCGGCACCACATTCGCCCGCACCCAATAATGATCGCCATTTTTGTGCCGATTTTTCACAATACCACTCCAGGGTTCCCCCTGCTTCAGGGTGTACCACATATCAGCAAAGGCCGCTTTCGGCATATCCGGATGGCGCACCATGTTATGCGGCTGTCCCTGTAACTCTTGCAAGGTATAGCCGCTAACCTGCACAAAAGTGTCATTAGCATGTGTGATATAGCTTTGTAGATTGGTAGTAGACATCAGAGTGGTATCGTCAGCCAGCGGGATATTTTGCTGGGTGACATACGAATGAGAAGACATAATCGCGTCCTGTGCAGGTTATATTGTTGTTAACTTCTTGTCAGAAGTTATGTCGGCTCCGGTGCGGTTATCTTTAGTGGTTTAATTTGATTTAGATCGCAATTTTCGATTAAAGCACAAAACCTAATTCCTTGATTTAAAATACTTTCACTTGGGTACTATCCCGGCACGTTTATTATATTGCCCAACAATCAGGCAATTATTGCCCTGACATAGTGCATTTCCTCCTGGATAGCAGGAGGTGCGCCCGATAAAAATCGTTCAAAATAACAGCAAGTGTTAACAAATAGCATTAAATATTGCATGAATGATAACCGCATTTATGTTTATCCCGATTTTCGCGATCGCAGCCGGAGTGGCGCAATCCCTGCAATACTTAAATCGGTATCATGTGATACGCGAGCCTCTGGAGCATATTTTGAACAGGTTACCTTCGAGCGCATCGGCTTTAGCGTGCAGCGCCCACGCCCTGAATCTCATTGAAAAGCGAACGCTGGATCATGAGGAGATGAAAGCACTTAACCGGGAGGTGATTGAATACTTCAAAGAGCATGTCAATCCGGGGTTTTTAGAGTATCGCAAATCTGTTACCGCCGGCGGGGATTACGGAGCCGTAGAGTGGCAAGCGGGAGGTTTAAATACGCTTGTCGACACCCAAGGACAGGAGTTTATCGACTGCCTGGGAGGTTTTGGCATTTTCAACGTGGGGCACCGTAATCCAGTTGTGGTTTCCGCCGTACAGAATCAACTTGCGAAACAGCCGCTGCACAGCCAGGAGTTGCTAGACCCATTACGGGCGATGCTGGCGAAAACCCTTGCCGCGCTAACGCCCGGTAAACTGAAATACAGCTTCTTCTGTAATAGCGGCACTGAGTCCGTTGAAGCGGCGCTGAAGCTGGCGAAGGCTTATCAGTCACCGCGCGGCAAGTTTACTTTTATTGCCACCAGCGGCGCGTTCCACGGTAAATCGCTTGGCGCGCTGTCAGCCACGGCAAAATCGACCTTCCGCAAACCGTTTATGCCGCTGCTACCGGGCTTCCGTCATGTACCATTTGGCAATATCGAAGCTATGCGCACGGCTCTTAGCGAGTGCAAAAAAACCGGTGATGATGTGGCTGCGGTGATCCTTGAGCCGATTCAGGGCGAAGGTGGCGTCATTCTGCCGCCGCCGGGCTACCTCCCCGCCGTGCGTAAGCTGTGCGATGAGTTCGGCGCACTGATGATCCTCGATGAAGTACAAACGGGTATGGGGCGCACGGGCAAGATGTTCGCCTGTGAGCATGAGAACGTTCAGCCGGATATTCTGTGTCTGGCAAAAGCCCTCGGCGGCGGCGTGATGCCGATTGGCGCAACCATCGCCACTGAAGAGGTGTTCTCAGTCCTGTTCGACAACCCGTTCCTGCATACCACCACCTTTGGCGGCAACCCGCTGGCCTGTGCGGCGGCGCTGGCGACCATCAATGTGTTGCTGGAGCAGAACTTACCGGCTCAGGCTGAACAAAAAGGCGATATGTTGCTGGACGGTTTCCGCCAACTGGCGCGGGAATATCCCGATCTGGTGCAGGAAGCGCGAGGTAAAGGGATGTTGATGGCGATTGAGTTTGTTGATAACGAAATCGGCTACAACTTTGCCAGCGAGATGTTCCGCCAGCGTGTGCTGGTTGCCGGCACGCTCAACAACGCCAAAACGATCCGCATTGAACCGCCACTGACGCTGACCATTGAACAGTGTGAACTGGTGATTAAAGCGGCGCGTAAGGCACTGGCAGCTATGCGAGTAAGTGTCGAAGAAGCGTAATACCGATGGCGGATGGCGATGCAACGTCGCCATCCGATCTCTTTATACGATTCGCACGCCCGCAGGCATCATCCGTTCCGGCGTTAACAGTACGCTTTCACTGCCGTCATCGGTTTCCGCACACAACAGCATGCATTCCGACGTTTCACCGCGCATTTTCGCTTTTTGCAGATTGCACAAGACCACCACCGTTTTCCCCATCAGCTCTTCTTCGCTGTAGTACGGCACCAGGCTGGTCACGGTTTGCAGCGTTTTTTCCCCCACATCAACCTGTACAATGTACAGCTTGTCGGCGTTTTCATGGCGTTTCACTTCCACAATTTTCCCGACGCGCATTTCCAGACGTGCAAAATCAGCGTAAGCCACGGTTTCCATTGTTTCCCCCCTCAAGTAAAATTTTACTAAACTATAGCAAAAGTTTTTCTCAATCCTGTAGGCTAAAAATGGAGAATGCAGGCGTGATCACATTCGTAAGCCGCTGTGTTACCGTTACAGCGTCAAAGAAACGCGCTTTATTTACTGAAAACAGGTGACCCGATAAGCACTTCCTCTACAATGGAGACGCACATCAGGGAAAGTAAAAAAGGTAAACATGGCAACACTAAAAGACATCGCAATCGAAGCTGGCGTATCCCTGGCGACAGTATCCAGGGTCTTAAATGACGATCCGACGTTGAATGTGAAAGAAGAGACGAAACATCGCATTCTCGAGATCGCCGAAAAGCTGGAGTACAAGACCAGTAGTGCCCGTAAACTCCAGACAGGTGCAGTCAACCAACACCATATTCTGGCTATCTACAGCTACCAACAGGAGCTGGAGATCAACGATCCTTACTATCTGGCGATCCGCCACGGCATTGAAACTCAGTGCGAAAAGCTAGCGATCGAACTGACCAACTGTTATGAACACAGCGGATTACCAGACATTAAAAACGTCACCGGCATTTTGATTGTCGGCAAACCCACGCCTGCCCTGCGCGCCGCCGCCAGCGCATTGACCGACAATATCTGTTTTATCGACTTTCACGAACCCGGCAGCGGTTACGATGCTGTGGATATCGATCTGGCACGCATCAGTAAAGAAATCATCGACTTCTATATCGATCAGGGCGTTAATCGTATTGGTTTTATTGGCGGTGAAGACTTGCCTGGCAAGGCGGATATTCGTGAAGTCGCCTTTGTGGAATATGGCCGACTGAAACAAGTGGTACGCGAAGAGGACATCTGGCGCGGCGGTTTTTCCAGCTCGTCGGGCTATGAACTGGCAAAGCAAATGCTGGCGCGGGAAGACTATCCGAAGGCGTTGTTTGTCGCTTCTGATTCCATTGCTATCGGCGTACTGCGGGCAATTCATGAACGCGGCCTGAACATCCCGCAGGATATTTCGCTTATCAGCGTGAACGACATCCCCACCGCGCGATTTACCTTTCCGCCGCTCTCAACCGTGCGCATCCATTCCGAAATGATGGGAAGCCAGGGCGTTAACCTGGTGTATGAAAAGGCTCGCGATGGTCGCGCGCTGCCGTTGTTAGTCTTCGTTCCCAGCAAATTAAAACTGCGCGGCACGACCCGCTAAATCTCCTTACACACTGTCCGGCAATCGTTTTTGCCGGGCAGTGCTGCCGTTTATTTTCGTGATCCAGTTAAAGTAAATGCATTTACCTGCTACTTTTTAGTAAAAATTTTACTAAACTCCCCAGCAATTACACAAACTACCATCACCATGAATGGTTCCGATTTCTCTCTACCGGGAGGCCCTATGAATCGCTGGGAAAACATTCAGCTCACCCACGAAAACCGACTTGCGCCGCGTGCGTACTTTTTTTCATATGATTCTGTTGCGCAGGCACGCACCTTTGCCCGCGAAACCAGCAGCCTGTTTCTGCCCTTAAGCGGTCAGTGGAATTTCCATTTTTTTGACCATCCGCTGCAAGTGCCAGAAGCCTTCACTTCCGAGTTAATGGCTGACTGGGGGGACATTACCGTCCCCGCGATGTGGCAAATGGAAGGCCACGGCAAACTGCAATATACCGACGAAGGTTTTCCGTTCCCCATCGATGTGCCTTTTGTCCCCAGCGATAACCCAACCGGTGCCTATCAACGTATTTTCACCCTCAGCGACGGCTGGCAGGGCAAGCAGACGCTGATTAAATTTGACGGCGTCGAAACCTATTTTGAAGTCTACGTTAACGGTCAGTATGTGGGTTTCAGCAAGGGCAGTCGCCTGACCGCAGAGTTTGACATCAGCGCGATGGTTAAAACCGGCGATAACCTGTTGTGTGTGCGCGTGATGCAGTGGGCGGACTCCACCTACGTGGAAGACCAGGATATGTGGTGGTCAGCGGGGATCTTCCGCGATGTTTATCTGATCGGTAAACAACCGACGCATATTAACGATTTCACCGTGCGCACCGACTTTGACGAAGCCTATTGCGATGCCACGCTCTCCTGCGAAGTGGTGCTGGAAAACCTCGCCGCCTCCCCTGTCGTAACGACGCTGGAATATACCCTGTTCGACGGCGAACGCGTGGTGCACAGCAGCGCCATTCCTCATCTGGCAATTGAAAAACTGACCAGCGCCAGCTTTGCTTTTACTGTCGAACAGCCGCAGCAATGGTCGGCAGAATCTCCTTATCTTTACCATCTGGTCATGACGCTGAAAGACGCCGACGGCAACATTCTGGAAGTGGTGCCGCAACGCGTCGGCTTCCGTGATATCAAAGTGCGCGACGGTCTGTTCTGGATCAATAACCGTTATGTGATGCTGCACGGCGTCAACCGTCACGATAACGATCATCGCAAAGGCCGCGCCGTTGGAATGGATCGCGTCGAGAAAGATCTCCAGTTGATGAAGCAGCACAACATCAACTCCGTGCGTACCGCTCACTACCCGAACGATCCGCGTTTTTACGAACTGTGTGACATCTACGGCCTGTTTGTGATGGCGGAAACCGACGTCGAATCGCACGGCTTTGCTAATGTCGGCGATATCAGCCGTATTACCGACGATCCGCAGTGGGAAAAGGTCTACGTCGAGCGCATCGTTCGCCATATTCACGCGCAGAAAAACCATCCGTCGATCATCATCTGGTCGCTGGGCAACGAGTCCGGCTATGGCTGTAATATCCGCGCGATGTACCACGCGGCGAAGGCGCTCGATGACACGCGTCTGGTGCACTACGAAGAAGATCGCGATGCTGAAGTGGTCGATATTATTTCCACCATGTACACCCGCGTGCCGCTGATGAATGAGTTTGGTGAATATCCGCATCCGAAGCCGCGTATCATCTGCGAATACGCTCATGCGATGGGGAACGGACCGGGCGGGCTAACGGAATACCAGAACGTCTTCTATAAGCACGATTGCATTCAGGGACATTATGTCTGGGAATGGTGCGACCACGGGATCCAGGCGCAGGATGACAACGGCAATGTCTGGTATAAATTCGGCGGCGATTACGGCGACTATCCCAACAACTATAACTTCTGTCTTGATGGTTTGATCTACTCCGATCAGACGCTGGGACCAGGCCTGAAAGAGTACAAACAGGTTATTGCGCCGGTAAAAATCCACGCGCTGGATCTGACTCGCGGCGAGCTAAAAGTCGAAAATAAACTGTGGTTTACCACGCTTGATGACTACACCCTGCACGCAGAGGTGCGCGCCGAAGGTGAAACGCTCGCGACGCAGCAAATTAAGCTGCACGACGTTGCGCCAAACAGCGAAGCGCCATTGCGCATTACGCTGCCACAACTGGACGCCCGCGAAGCGTTCCTCAACATTACGGTGACCAAAGATTCCCGCACCCGCTACAGCGACGCCGGGCACCCTATCGCTACTTATCAGTTCCCGCTGAAGGAAAACACCGCGCAGCCAGTGCCTTTCACACCAAATAATGCGCGTCCGCTGACGCTGGAAGACGATCGTTTGAGCTGCACCGTTCGCGGCTACAACTTCGCAATCACCTTCTCAAAAATGAGTGGCAAACCGACGTCATGGCAGGTGAATGGCGAATCAATGCTGACTCGCGAGCCAAAGATCAACTTCTTCAAGCCAATGATCGACAACCACAAGCAGGAGTACGAAGGGCTGTGGCAGCCGAATCATTTGCAGATCATGCAGGAACATCTGCGCGACTTTGCCGTTGAGCAAAGTGATGGCGAAGTGTTGATCATCAGCCGCACGGTTATTGCCCCGCCGGTGTTTGACTTCGGGATGCGCTGCACCTACATCTGGCGTATCGCTGCCGATGGACAGGTTAACGTGGCGCTTTCCGGCGAGCGTTACGGTGACTATCCGCACATCATTCCGTGCATCGGTTTCACCATGGGGATTAACGGCGAATACGACCAGGTGGCGTATTACGGTCGTGGACCGGGCGAAAACTACGCCGACAGCCAGCAGGCTAACATCATCGATATCTGGCGCAGTAACGTCGATGCCATGTTCGAGAACTATCCCTTCCCGCAGAACAACGGCAACCGTCAGCATGTCCGCTGGGCGGCACTGACTAACCGCCACGGCAACGGTCTGCTGGTGGTTCCGCAGCGCCCAATTAACTTCAGCGCCTGGCACTACACCCAGGAGAACATCCACGCCGCGCAACACTGCAACGAACTTCAGCGCAGTGATGACATCACCCTGAATCTTGACCACCAGCTGCTTGGCCTTGGCTCCAACTCCTGGGGCAGCGAGGTGCTGGACTCCTGGCGCGTCTGGTTCCGTGACTTCAGCTACGGCTTTACGTTGCTGCCGGTTTCTGGCGGAGAAGCTACCGCGCAAAGCCTGGCGTCGTATGAGTTCGGCGCAGGGTTCTTTTCCACGAATTTGCACAGCGAGAATAAGCAATGAGGATCATCGATAACTTAGAACAGTTCCGCCAGATTTACGCCTCTGGCAAGAAGTGGCAACGCTGCGTTGAAGCGATTGAAAATATCGACAACATTCAGCCTGGCGTCGCCCACTCCATCGGTGACTCATTGACCTACCGTGTGGAAAATGACTCCGCGACCGATGCGTTATTTACCGGGCATCGTCGTTATTTTGAAGTGCATTACTACCTGCAAGGGCAGCAAAAGATTGAATATGCGCCGAAAGAGACATTACAGGTAGTGGAATATTATCGTGATGAAACTGACCGCGAATATTTAAAAGGCTGCGGAGAAACCGTCGAGGTTCACGAAGGGCAAATCGTTATTTGCGATATCCATGAAGCGTATCGGTTTATCTGCAATAACGCGGTCAAAAAAGTCGTTCTCAAAGTCACCATCGAAGATGGTTATTTCCATAACAAATAACAACTACGGCGGCAAAAGGAGTTTGCCGCCACCGCTACCCTACTCATTTTCGGAGATGTGTTATGTCTGATACCAAACGTAATACAATCGGCAAATTCGGCTTGCTCTCGCTGACTTTTGCCGCCGTTTACAGCTTTAACAACGTTATCAATAATAATATTGAGCTTGGACTGGCCTCGGCGCCGATGTTTTTCCTCGCAACGATTTTTTATTTTATCCCCTTCTGTCTGATCATCGCAGAATTTGTCTCGTTAAATAAAAACTCGGAAGCCGGTGTCTACGCGTGGGTAAAAAGCTCGCTGGGCGGACGTTGGGCATTTATTACTGCCTATACCTACTGGTTCGTAAACCTGTTCTTTTTCACCTCGCTGTTGCCGCGCGTTATTGCTTACGCTTCATATGCCTTCCTCGGCTACGAATATATTATGACGCCAGTTGCCACCACCATTATCAGTATGGTGCTGTTCGCCTTCTCCACCTGGGTTTCTACCAACGGGGCGAAAATGCTGGGGCCAATTACCTCCGTCACTTCAACGCTGATGCTGCTGTTAACGCTCTCCTACATTTTACTGGCAGGTACGGCGCTGGTTGGCGGCGTACAGCCTGCCGATCCGATCACCGTTGACGCGATGATCCCGAACTTCAACTGGGCATTCCTCGGCGTTACCACCTGGATCTTTATGGCCGCAGGCGGCGCGGAGTCCGTCGCGGTGTACGTTAACGACGTCAAAGGCGGTTCGAAATCGTTCGTTAAAGTGATCATCCTCGCCGGGATTTTCATTGGCGTACTGTATTCCGTCTCCTCGGTGCTGATTAACGTCTTCGTCAGCAGCAAAGAGTTGAAATTTACTGGCGGATCGGTACAGGTATTCCACGGCATGGCGGCGTATTTTGGTCTACCTGAAGCGTTGATGAATCGCTTTGTCGGTCTGGTATCCTTTACTGCGATGTTCGGTTCCCTGCTGATGTGGACCGCAACGCCGGTGAAAATTTTCTTCTCCGAAATCCCGGAAGGCATCTTTGGTAAGAAAACCGTCGAACTGAACGAAAACGGCGTTCCGGCGCGCGCAGCGTGGATCCAGTTCCTGATCGTCATCCCGCTGATGATTATCCCGATGCTCGGTTCCAATACCGTGCAGGATCTGATGAATACCATTATTAATATGACCGCCGCAGCGTCCATGCTTCCGCCGTTATTCATCATGCTGGCTTACCTGAATTTACGCGCCAAATTAGATCACCTGCCACGTGATTTCCGTATGGGTTCCCGCCGCACCGGTATTATCGTTGTTTCAATGCTGATTGCGATATTTGCCGTAGGGTTTGTCGCTTCGACATTCCCGACTGGCGCGAATATTCTGACCATCATTTTTTATAACGTCGGCGGTATTGTTATCTTCCTCGGCTTTGCGTGGTGGAAATACAGTAAATATATAAAGGGATTAACGGCTGAAGAGCGCCATATTGAAGCGACGCCAGCCAGCAATGTTGATTAAGCAGAATAATAAAAAATGAGCAGGCATTTTCCCTCTTTCTGGATGGGGAGAGGGAAAATAGTTTCTGCCTTTATATTTTTATAATTACAACGATAAAAGGCTGTACTTTTTCTTTAGCTCATGGATTAACACAATGAAATTAATTACTGCACCATGCAGAGCATTACTTGTTCTGCCGTTTTGCTACGCCTTTTCTGCGGCCGCTGATGAAGCACGTCCGGCAGAACATGACGACACAAAAACACCCGCCATTACCTCGACGTCTTCTCCTTCATTTCGTTTTTATGGTGAATTAGGGGTTGGTGGGTATATGGATTTAGAGGGTGAGAATAAACATAAATACAGCGACGGCACTTATATTGAAGGTGGCCTGGAGATGAAGTACGGCTCCTGGTTCGGCCTGATTTACGGCGAAGGTTGGACCGTGCAGGCCGACCACGACGGCAATGCCTGGGTGCCTGACCATAGCTGGGGTGGTTTTGAAGGTGGGATTAACCGTTTTTATGGCGGTTATCGTACCAACGATGGCACCGAAATCATGCTCAGTCTGCGCCAGGATTCCTCGCTGGATGACCTGCAATGGTGGGGCGACTTCACCCCCGATCTGGGCTACGTCATTCCCAATACCCGCGACATTATGACCGCGCTGAAGGTGCAGAACTTAACCGGCAACTTCCGCTATAGCGTCACCGCCACACCTGCCGGACATCATGACGAAAGCAAAGCCTGGCTGCATTTTGGCAAATACGATCGCTACGACGACAAATACACCTATCCGGCAATGATGAACGGTTACATCCAGTATGACCTTGCCGAAGGCGTCACCTGGATGAACGGTCTGGAAATTACCGACGGTACAGGACAACTCTATCTCACGGGTCTGCTTACCCCTAACTTTGCCGCTCGCGCCTGGCACCATACCGGACGCGCCGACGGGCTGGACGTACCGGGAAGCGAAAGTGGGATGATGGTGAGCGCCATGTATGAAGCGTTAAAGGGCGTTTATCTCTCCACTGCTTACACCTACGCCAGACATCGCCCTGACCACGCTGACGATGAAACCACCTCTTTCATGCAGTTTGGTATCTGGTACGAATACGGCGGCGGACGTTTCGCAACGGCTTTTGATAGCCGCTTCTACATGAAAAATGCCTCTAACGATCCCAGCGACCAACTCTTCCTGATGCAATATTTTTACTGGTAATAAGGACAGTAATCTCATGAAAATCAAAACTATTTTAACGCCAGTAGCCTGTGCTCTGCTGATGAGCTTTTCCGCCCATGCCGCTAACGCCGACAATTATAAAAACGTGATTAACCGTACCGGCGCGCCGCAGTACATGAAGGATTATGATTACGACGATCACCAGCGTTTTAATCCGTTTTTCGATCTCGGAGCCTGGCATGGTCATCTGTTGCCAGACGGCCCGAACACCATGGGCGGTTTTCCGGGCGTTGCGCTGCTGACGGAAGAGTACATCAACTTTATGGCCAGCAATTTCGACCGCCTGACCGTCTGGCAGGACGGCAAGAAAGTCAACTTCACGCTGGAGGCATACAGTATCCCCGGCGCGCTGGTGCAAAAACTGACAGCAAAAGATGTGCAGGTCGAAATGACTCTGCGCTTCGCCACGCCGCGCACGTCACTACTGGAAACCAAAATCACCAGCGATAAACCGCTGGATCTGGTGTGGGATGGCGAGCTGCTGGAAAAACTGGAAGCGAAAGAAGGGAAACCGCTTTCCGATAAAACCATTGCTGGCGAGTACCCTGACTATCAGCGCAAAATCAGCGCCACCCGTGATGGCCTGAAAGTCACCTTTGGCAAAGTGCGCGCCACCTGGGATCTGCTGACCTCCGGCGAATCGGAATATCAGGTGCATAAATCCCTGCCTGTGCAGACTGAAATCAACGGCAATCGCTTTACCAGTAAGGCGCATATCAACGGTTCGACCACGCTCTATACCACCTACTCCCACCTGCTGACCGCTCAGGAAGTTAGCAAAGAGCAAATGCAGATCCGCGATATTCTGGCGCGTCCGGCGTTTTATCTCACCGCCTCGCAGCAACGCTGGGAAGAGTATCTGAAGAAAGGGTTAACCAATCCGGATGCGACGCCGGAACAGACGCGCGTCGCGGTGAAAGCGATCGAAACGCTCAACGGTAACTGGCGCTCGCCTGGGGGGGCGGTGAAATACAACACCGTTACGCCGTCGGTAACCGGGCGCTGGTTCTCCGGCAATCAGACCTGGCCGTGGGATACCTGGAAGCAGGCGTTTGCGATGGCGCATTTCAATCCGGATATCGCCAAAGAGAATATCCGCGCGGTCTTCTCCTGGCAGATCCAGCCAGGCGACACCGTGCGTCCGCAGGATGTGGGCTTTGTCCCCGACCTGATTGCGTGGAACCTTAGCCCCGAGCGTGGCGGTGATGGCGGCAACTGGAACGAACGTAACACCAAACCCAGCCTTGCCGCCTGGTCGGTGATGGAAGTGTATAACGTCACCCAGGATAAAGCCTGGCTGACAGAGATGTACCCGAAACTGGTGGCCTATCACGACTGGTGGTTACGTAACCGCGATCATAACGGCAACGGCGTGCCGGAATATGGCGCGACCCGCGATAAAGCCCACAACACCGAGAGCGGTGAGATGCTGTTTACGGTGAAAAAAGGCGACAAAGAAGAGACGCAGTCTGGCCTGAACAACTACGCCCGCGTGGTGGAGAAAGGCCAGTATGACAGTCTGGAAATTCCGGCACAGGTCGCTGCGTCGTGGGAATCGGGGCGTGATGACGCCGCCGTCTTTGGGTTTATCGACAAAGAACAGCTGGATAAATATGTCGCTAACGGCGGCAAACGTAGCGACTGGACGGTGAAATTCGCCGAAAACCGCAGTCAGGACGGAACGTTGCTGGGCTACTCGCTATTGCAGGAGTCGGTGGATCAGGCCAGCTATATGTACAGCGATAACCATTATCTGGCGGAGATGGCAACCATCCTCGGAAAGCCGGAAGAGGCCAAACGCTATCGTCAGTTGGCACAGCAGCTCGCGGACTACATCAACACCTGTATGTTCGACCCGACTACACAGTTCTACTATGACGTGCGCATTGAAGATAAACCGCTGGCGAACGGCTGCGCGGGCAAACCGATAGTCGAGCGCGGTAAAGGGCCGGAAGGCTGGTCGCCGCTGTTTAACGGTGCGGCAACGCAGGCCAATGCCGACGCGGTGGTGAAGGTGATGCTCAATCCTAAAGAGTTCAACACCTTTGTACCGCTGGGAACGGCGGCGTTAACCAACCCGGCTTTTGGCGCGGATATCTACTGGCGTGGGCGCGTATGGGTAGATCAATTCTGGTTTGGTCTGAAAGGGATGGAGCGTTACGGTTATCGCGATGATGCCCTGAAACTGGCGGATACGTTCTTCCAGCACGCCAAAGGATTAACCGCCGATGGTCCGATTCAGGAGAATTACAATCCGCTGACCGGCGCGCAGCAAGGGGCACCCAATTTCTCCTGGAGTGCCGCGCATTTGTATATGTTGTATAACGATTTTTTCCGTAAGCAGTAATTTTCAACGGCTGGCGGATGCGGCGTAAACGCCTTATCCGCCCTGGTTATACGTTCCCCCAGGTCGGATAAGACGCGGCAAGCGTCGCATCCGGCGTTACTCCCGGGCGTATTCTTTTTGAATCCCATCACAAACCCCGCATTCCCCTTTTCCCTTTTCTCCGGCGACGGCTAAATTAGAACTCATCCGACCACATAACAATTATTTTACATACTGGACAATTTTATGAGCTACCCGTCGCTGTTCGCCCCGCTTGATTTAGGCTTCACCACGTTAAAAAACCGCGTGTTAATGGGCTCAATGCACACCGGGATGGAAGAATACCCGGACGGCGCTGAACGGCTGGCGGCGTTTTATGCTGAACGCGCCCGTCACGGCGTGGCGCTGATTGTCAGCGGCGGCATTGCGCCAGATTTCACAGGTGTAGGGATGGAAGGCGGCGCAATGCTCAATGACGTCAGCCAGATCCCGCACCATCGCACCATTACTGAAGCGGTGCATCAGGAAGGCGGCAAAATTGCCCTACAAATTTTGCATACCGGGCGCTACAGCTACCAGCCGCATCTGGTGGCACCTTCCGCATTGCAGGCTCCCATCAACCGTTTCGTTCCTCATGAACTCATCCATGAAGAGATTCTGCAACTGATCGACAATTTCGCCCGCTGCGCGCAACTGGCGCGGGAGGCCGGATACGATGGCGTCGAGGTAATGGGTTCCGAAGGATATTTGATCAACGAATTTCTTACCCTGCGCACCAACCAACGTAGCGACCAGTGGGGCGGCGATTACCCTAACCGGATGCGGTTTGCCGTTGAAGTGGTGCGAGCAGTGCGCGAACGCGTCGGCAACGACTTCATTATTATCTACCGACTGTCGATGCTCGACCTGGTCGAAGGCGGCGGTACTTTTGCCGAAACGGTAGATCTGGCGCAGGCCATTGAAGCGGCTGGCGCAACCATTATTAATACTGGCATTGGCTGGCATGAAGCGCGTATTCCGACCATCGCCACGCCCGTGCCGCGCGGTGCCTTTAGCTGGGTCACGCGCCAACTGAAAGGCCACGTCTCGCTGCCGCTGGTGACCACCAACCGGATTAACGATCCGCAGGTTGCCGACGACATTCTCTCGCGCGGTGATGCGGACATGGTGTCGATGGCGCGACCGTTTCTCGCTGATGCGGAGCTGCTGTCAAAAGCGCAATCAGGGCGAGCCGATGAGATCAACACCTGCATTGGCTGCAATCAGGCCTGTCTCGATCAGATCTTCGTTGGCAAAGTCACCTCGTGCCTGGTGAATCCTCGCGCCTGCCACGAAACCAAAATGCCAATCCTTCCTGCCGTGCAGAAAAAAAATCTGGCGGTGGTCGGTGCCGGTCCGGCGGGGCTGGCGTTTGCCATTAACGCGGCGGCGCGTGGTCATCAGGTAACGTTGTTTGATGCGCACAGTGAGATCGGCGGTCAGTTTAATATCGCCAAACAGATCCCCGGCAAAGAGGAGTTTTACGAAACGCTGCGTTACTACCGGCGGATGATCGAAGTAACAGGCGTGACGCTAAAACTCAATCACACCGTGACGGCGGATCAGTTACAGGCGTTCGATGAAACGATCCTCGCCAGTGGGATCGTGCCGCGCGTTCCGCCCATCGATGGTATCGATCATCCGAAGGTATTGAGTTATCTCGATGTACTGCGCGACAAAGCGCCGGTGGGCGACAAAATTGCCATCATCGGTTGTGGTGGGATTGGCTTTGACACGGCGATGTATTTAAGTCAGCCGGGCGAATCCACCAGCCAGAATATCGCCGGGTTCTGTAATGAGTGGGGGATCGACAGCAGCCTACAACAGGCTGGTGGCTTAAGCCCGCAGGGAATGCAGATCCCTCGTAGCCCACGGCAGATTGTGATGCTCCAGCGCAAAGCCAGCAAACCGGGACAGGGGTTAGGCAAAACCACCGGCTGGATCCATCGCACTACCCTACTCTCGCGCGGAGTGAAAATGATCCCAGGCGTAAGTTATCAGAAGATCGACGATGACGGGCTGCATGTGGTGATCAACGGCGAAACGCAGGTATTAGCCGTGGACAATGTGGTGATCTGCGCAGGGCAAGAGCCAAACCGCGCGTTGGCGCAACCGCTGATTGATAGCGGGAAAACTGTGCATTTAATTGGCGGCTGCGATGTGGCTATGGAGCTGGACGCACGACGTGCAATTGCCCAGGGAACACGGCTGGCGCTGGAGATTTAAATCGTGCATTGAAGTGCCGGATGCGACGCTTGACGCGTCTTATCCGGCCTACGGGTAACGTGCTGAACGTAGGCCGGATAAGGCGTTTACGCCTGATCCGGCAGGTAGTTGCCAATCTTATCGACGACGCCCCAGCTTCACCGCTTTCAGCACCACAAATTTATTATTCGTAGCAATAGTGGTGCAGTTGCCGAAAATTTTCTTCAGTTTATGGAAGTAATCCAGATGGCGGTTGGCAACGATATACAGCTCACCGTTGATTTTCAGGCAGCGGCGGGCGTGGTGGAACATCTCCCAGGCGACGTTATCGGTCAGCGCATGTTGCTGATGAAACGGCGGGTTGCAGAGCACAGCATTAAAGCGGAAAGGCTCCACGCCGGAGAGCGCGTTGTTGATCATAAACTCGCAGCGATCCAACGCCTCTGGCATGTTGGTTTCAACGTTCAAACGGCTGGAAGCAACCGCCATCGGTGATTCATCGACAAACACCACTTTCGCCTGCGGGTTTTTATCGAGCAATGTCAGGCCAATAACGCCGTTACCACAGCCGAGATCGACAATCTCACCTTCGAGGTTCTCCGGCAGATGCTGCATAAAGAAGCGCGCGCCAATATCCAGCCCGGTGCGGGAGAAGACATTCGCGTGATTGTGGATAGTCCAGTCAGTACCTTCCAGCTTCCAGCTAACGGTCTGCGGCGCATCGGCCAGCGGCGGTTCATTGAAAGTGCAATTAATCAGGCGCGCTTTTTTCCATGCCAGCGTGGTGGTGGTCGGGCCGAGCACTTTTTCGAACAGTTCCAGCGTGGAAGTGTGAATGTCACGGGCTTTGGCACCGGCAATAATACGCGTATCCGACGTGACCACTTTGCGCAGCGCACGCAGTTGCTGTTCCAGCAATGCCAGTGTTTTCGGTACTTTGATCAGCACCACACCCGGCTGTTGCGGGTAGTCGGCAGTGCTGTCGAGAAACTTCACACTCGACTCATCAATCCCGTTGAGACGTAAATTCTCGCGCGTCGCCAGTTCACTGATATACGAGTCGCCAATGCTGTACGGCTTATGTTCTGCCAGCGCACAGCTTAACGCGCCAAAGGCATCATTCAGGATCAACACCGGGCCGCAGATTTCTGTGTCGTCCAACTGTTGCAGCAGATATTCATCCGCCGCTTCCCACGCCTGTAGCGGGTTAACGTCATCCGTCGCCGGAAAACGTTGTAGTGTCAGTGAACGGAAACCGTTGTCTAAGTGGCTCATCGGCCCTCCTGAATGATAAAATTTCGACGTTGCCCCTGAAAAGGGTGCGTGAGTATACCCTTTTTCTCTTTTTCGTGGGCGGTTATGAGCAATCTTACTTATCTTCAGGGTTATCCCGAGCAGCTACTTTCCCAGGTGCGCACGCTGATTAATGAACAACGTCTGGGCGATGTGCTGGCAAAACGCTATCCGGGAACGCACGACTACGCCACCGATAAAGCCCTCTGGCAATATACCCAGGATCTGAAAAATCAGTTTCTGCGCAATGCCCCGCCGATCAATAAAGTGATGTATGACAACAAGATCCATGTGCTAAAAAACGCGCTCGGGTTACATACCGCTGTTTCTCGTGTGCAGGGCGGCAAGCTGAAAGCGAAAGCAGAGATCCGCGTCGCTACCGTGTTTCGCAACGCGCCGGAACCGTTTTTACGTATGATCGTCGTCCATGAACTGGCGCATCTGAAAGAGAAAGAGCACAACAAAGCGTTCTATCAATTGTGTTGCCATATGGAACCACAGTACCACCAGCTTGAGTTTGACACCCGGCTGTGGCTAACGCAGTTGTCGCTTGAGCAGGACAAAATCTGAAAATGATGCCAGGCGTTATATTTTCAACCATTAACGCCTAAAATCGACGCCCCCTCTTTTCGTTAAGGATAACGACCATGCTGCGCGCATTTGCTCGCCTTCTTCGCCGCGTTTGTTTTTCTCGCCGGACTCTTAAAATTGCCTGTTTATTGTTGCTTGTGGCAGGAGCGACCATTTTTATCGCCGATCGCGCAATGGTCACCGCCAGCAAGCAGCTGACCTGGAGCGATATCAACGCCGTTCCGGCGCGTAACGTGGGTTTATTGCTGGGGGCGAGACCGGGTAATCGCTACTTTACCCGACGCATTGATACCGCAGCAGCGTTGTACCATGCCGGAAAAGTGAAATGGCTGCTGGTAAGTGGCGATAACGGACGTAAAAATTACGATGAAGCATCAGGCATGCAGCAGGCTTTGATCGCTAAAGGCGTACCGGCGAAAGTGATCTTCTGCGACTATGCCGGATTCTCAACGCTGGATTCGGTAGTGCGTGCCAAAAAGGTGTTTGGGGAAAACCATATCACCATTATTTCGCAAGAATTTCATAACCAACGCGCCATCTGGCTGGCAAAGCAATACGGCATTGATGCCATCGGGTTTAACGCGCCAGACCTGAATATGAAGCACGGCTTTTATACTCAGCTACGGGAAAAACTCGCCAGAGTCAGTGCGGTGATTGACGCGAAAATCCTCCATCGCCAGCCGAAATATCTTGGGTCATCGGTCATGATTGGTCCGTTTAGTGAGCATGGCTGCCCGGCGAAAGAATAATGCGTATCTGCGCACGTCGAAGATGAAAAAGGCGTGCTACATTGACGACAGAATCCCTTTATGGAGTATCCACGCGTTATGATACGTTTCGCTGTGATTGGCACGAACTGGATCACTCGTCAGTTCGTCGAGGCCGCCCATGAGAGCGGTAAATACAAGTTAACCGCCGTTTATTCCCGCAGCCTTGAACAGGCTCAGCACTTCGCCAATGATTTTTCTGTCGAGCATCTGTTTACATCGCTGGAAGCGATGGCGGAAAGCGATGCCATTGACGCGGTGTATATTGCCAGCCCGAATGCCCTGCACTTTTCCCAGACACAACTTTTCCTTAGCCATAAAATTCATGTGATTTGCGAGAAGCCGCTGGCGTCGAATCTGGCGGAAGTGGATGCCGCCATTGCCTGCGCACGAGAAAATCAGGTGGTGCTGTTTGAGGCATTTAAAACCGCCAGCCTGCCGAACTTTCATCTGTTACGCCAGGTGCTGCCGAAAGTCGGCAAATTGCGTAAAGTCTTTTTCAACTACTGCCAGTATTCCTCGCGGTATCAGCGTTATCTGGACAGCGAGAATCCCAACACCTTTAACCCGGCGTTCTCTAACGGTTCAATCATGGATATCGGCTTTTACTGCCTGGCGTCGGCGGTGGCGTTATTTGGTGAACCGAAAAGCGTGCAGGCAACCGCCAGTTTGCTGGCAAGCGGCGTGGATGCCCACGGCGTGGTAGTGATGGATTACGGTGATTTCAGCGTTACGTTGCAGCACTCAAAGGTCAGCGATTCTGTGCTGGCAAGCGAGATTCAGGGCGAAGCGGGATCGCTGGTGATTGAAAAACTTTCTGAATGCCAGAAAGTCTGCTTTGTGCCACGCGGCGGCCAGATGCAGGATCTCACCCAACCGCAGCATATTAATACCATGCTCTACGAAGCAGAGCTGTTCGCTACCCTGGTGGATGAGCATCTGGTGGATCATCCAGGGCTGGCGGTCAGTCGCATCACTGCCAAACTGCTGACCGAGATCCGCCGCCAGACTGGAGTTGTTTTTCCGGCCGATAGCGTAAATCTATAATTGTTACCGTAAAGCAGTGTAAAAGGCATGTAACAGACCATTGACTGGCTGAATGGTCTGTCATACTTTGTTACCTGCAAAGGGGAGTAACTTCATTGCCGGTCGATCGTCATTACGATGTGTGAAAAACCACATCCGGTCACCGGGCAACCCGAAAGGAATACGCAGACGTATTCCTTTTTTGTTGTAAGTGAGACCTTGCCGGAAGGCGAGGTCTATGCATAAAAAGCAGCGGCTGACGTCTTCCGACGTTGGCCGTTTTTTTTATGTGTAAGGAACTTCTATGAATACTGTCGGCACGCCGTTGCTATGGGGCGGATTCGCTGTTGTTGTCGCCATTATGCTGGCTATCGACCTGTTGTTGCAGGGGCGTCGTGGGGCACATGCCATGACCATGAAACAGGCTGCGGCCTGGTCGCTGGTCTGGGTGACGCTGTCGTTACTGTTTAACGCCGCTTTCTGGTGGTATCTGGTGCAGACACAGGGGCGCGAAGTCGCTGACCCGCAGGCGCTGGCCTTCCTCACGGGTTATCTGATTGAGAAATCGCTGGCGGTCGATAACGTCTTCGTCTGGTTAATGTTGTTCAGCTATTTCTCTGTTCCGGCGGCATTACAGCGCCGCGTGCTGGTGTATGGCGTGCTCGGGGCGATTGTTCTGCGTACCGTCATGATCTTCACCGGTAGCTGGCTGATTTCGCAGTTCGACTGGATCCTGTATATCTTCGGTGCCTTCCTGCTGTTTACCGGCGTGAAAATGGCGCTGGCCCATGAAGATGAATCAGGCATTGGCGACAGGCCGCTGGTGCGCTGGCTGCGCGGTCATTTGCGCATGACCGACACCATAGACAACGAGCATTTCTTTGTGCGTAAGAATGGCTTGTTGTACGCCACACCGCTGATGCTGGTGCTGATTCTGGTGGAGTTGAGCGACGTGATTTTCGCCGTGGATAGCATTCCGGCTATCTTCGCTGTTACCACCGATCCGTTTATTGTGCTGACCTCAAACCTGTTTGCGATCCTCGGCCTGCGTGCGATGTATTTCCTGCTGGCAGGCGTAGCAGAACGTTTCTCGATGCTCAAATATGGTCTGGCGGTGATTCTGGTGTTTATCGGTATCAAGATGCTGATTGTCGACTTTTACCATATTCCGATCGCCGTCTCGCTGGGCGTGGTGTTTGGCATTCTGGTGATGACGTTTATTATCAACGCCTGGGTGAATTATCGGCATGATAAGCAGCGGGTAGAATGATTTTTAATCTGCCTAAGCCGTGTACCCTGTCATCAACATGAGCACCGTTTTCTCCCTCTCCCTTCCAGGAAGAGGGTCGGGGTGAGGGTAATTTTTCGCACCAATGCTGGCCTGTTCCCCTCACCCTCTCCCCAAAAGGGGCGAGGGGACTGACCGAGTACTTTTTTGACGTTGTCATCAGTCTGGAAGCCGCACGTTGGGCTTTATTTTTATGTCAAACAAATGTAACCATTAAGTTGCAAAACATGACCTCTCTTTAAAATCCAGCATTTTTCGCTTCCCGAAGCTGTAACTTTCCTTATACTCGACCTTGCAAACACTTTGTTACATCCTGAAAGATGCGTCGAAAGAACGTACCAAGGATGTACGACAACACAATGAAAGGATCGAAAAATGACTACGCAACATTCACCGGGGCTATTCCGGCGTCTGGCTCATGGCAGCCTGGTAAAACAAATCCTGGTCGGCCTTGTTCTGGGGATTATTCTGGCATGGATCTCAAAACCGGCGGCTGAAGCTGTTGGTCTGTTAGGCACTTTATTTGTTGGCGCCCTGAAAGCCGTAGCACCCATCCTGGTACTGATGTTGGTGATGGCTTCCATCGCTAACCACCAACACGGGCAGAAAACCAATATCCGCCCTATTCTGTTCCTCTATCTGCTGGGTACTTTCTCCGCCGCACTGGCCGCAGTCGTTTTCAGCTTCGCCTTCCCTTCTACCCTGCATTTGTCCAGTAGCGCAGGCGATATTTCGCCGCCGTCAGGTATTGTGGAAGTGATGCGCGGACTGGTAATGAGCATGGTTTCCAACCCCATCGACGCGCTGTTGAAAGGTAATTACATCGGGATTCTGGTGTGGGCTATTGGCCTCGGTTTCGCGCTGCGTCACGGTAACGAAACCACCAAAAACCTGGTCAATGATATGTCGAATGCCGTCACCTTTATGGTGAAACTGGTGATTCGCTTCGCACCAATCGGTATTTTTGGTCTGGTTTCTTCTACCCTGGCAACTACCGGTTTCTCCACACTGTGGGGCTACGCGCAACTGCTGGTCGTGCTGGTTGGCTGTATGTTGCTGGTGGCGCTGGTGGTTAACCCACTGCTGGTGTGGTGGAAAATTCGTCGTAACCCGTTCCCGCTGGTACTGCTGTGCCTGCGCGAAAGCGGCGTGTACGCCTTCTTCACCCGCAGCTCTGCGGCGAACATTCCGGTGAATATGGCGCTGTGCGAAAAGCTGAATCTGGATCGCGATACCTATTCCGTTTCTATTCCGCTGGGAGCCACCATTAATATGGCGGGCGCAGCAATCACCATTACGGTGTTGACGCTTGCTGCGGTTAATACGCTGGGTATTCCGGTCGATCTGCCTACGGCGCTGCTGCTGAGCGTGGTTGCTTCCCTATGTGCCTGTGGCGCCTCCGGCGTGGCGGGGGGTTCTCTGCTGCTGATCCCACTGGCCTGTAATATGTTCGGTATTTCGAACGATATCGCCATGCAGGTGGTTGCCGTCGGCTTTATCATCGGCGTGTTGCAGGACTCTTGCGAAACCGCACTGAACTCTTCAACTGACGTGCTGTTCACTGCGGCTGTTTGTCAGGCAGAAGACGAGCGTCTGGCAAATAGCGCCCTGCGTAATTAATGTTTAACCCCTTTCGTCAACGGCGGAAGGGGTTTTCTCCACTTTAAACGGATCAATTCCCCTTTTCTGCATCCGCCAGAAACGAATAATATTCAGGCCATTCATCAGTAGAAAACTGCCCTCAATCATCGTGCCGCCAATCGACCCCGCCCAGAAGTTGTGAATCACCCAGCAACACGTTGAAAACCACATTACGCAGCGCATGGTCAGCCCTTTACAGCGGAACAGCGCCCAGGTACTGACAATCGTGCCAATAACCGGCAATAGTTCAACAGGATGATGGAACTTCGCCAGGCCGATTCCGCCAGTCAGCACAATAAATATCGCCATTACCCATAAGCTGCGCGTGCGTAAGGTAATCAACGTACGAATAGCATTAAGGATGGCACTGGCACCGGCAGGATAAGTGCCCAGGAGGAAAAAATGCACGCCAATAACGGCGCTATAGACCGAAAGCTGCTTTTTGAAGCGACGTTCGTCACGGTTAAAAAATGTAGTGATACCAATCAGAAAGGCGATGACACCCACGCCCTGGGCCAGCCAATACGCGGTCATGATAAATCCTTAACAGGTATGGAAAAGCAAACGGCGCTTCACATTATGAAACGCCGTTTTTTATTAACAACTCATTTCGACTTTATAGCGTTACGCCGCTTTTGAAGATCGCCAGTTCGCGGAAGTCGTTACGCTCGTTGCAAGTTTGCTTACCGTTGGCAAACTCAACGATGGTATCGATAAATTCTTCCAGCAACTGCGGCATCGCTTTTCCGTGAATCAACTGACCCGCGTCAAAGTCGATCCAGTGTTTTTTCTTCGCCGCCAGTTCACTGTTGGTGGCAATTTTCACCGTCGGCACAAAACCACCATACGGCGTACCGCGACCGGTACTGAACAGCACCATGTGACAGCCGGCGCCTGCCAGGGCGCTGGTCGCTACGGCATCGTTACCCGGCGCACTTAACAAGTTCAGCCCCGGCGTTTTCAGACGCTCGCCGTAACGCAGCACGTCAACCACTTCACTGGAACCCGCTTTCTGAGTACAACCAAGTGATTTATCTTCCAGCGTGGTGATACCGCCCGCTTTGTTCCCCGGTGATGGGTTTTCGTAAATGGGCTGGTCATGAGCAATAAAGTACTGTTTGAAATCGTTGACCATGGTGACCAGTTTTTCAAACGTTGCTTCGTCGCGGCAATGATCCATCAGCAACTGCTCTGCGCCAAACATCTCCGGCACTTCGGTCAGTACGGTAGTACCGCCGTTAGCAATCACGTAGTCAGAAAAACGCCCCAGCATCGGGTTAGCGGTAATACCAGAAAGACCATCAGAACCGCCGCACTCCAGACCAAACTTCAGTTCGCTGAGTTTGCCTGGCTCGCGTTTATCGTTGCGCATCACGTTATACAGCTGATGCAAATGCTCGATCCCGGCTTCGATTTCATCGTCCTGCTGCTGGCAGATCATGAAATGGACACGTTCAGGATCGATGTCCCCCAGCGTTTCACGGAAGACATCGACCTGATTGTTTTCACATCCCAGACCAATTACCAGCACTGCGCCCGCGTTCGGGTGGCGCACCATGTTTTGCAGCATAGTGCGGGTATTGATGTGATCGTCGCCCAGTTGTGAGCAGCCGTAGGTGTGGCTGAAGAGGAACACGCCGTCAGTACCTTCAGCGTTGTTGGTCTCTTTCAGGAAACGGTTCTGGATCTGCCGCGCGATGCCGTTGACACAGCCCACGGTTGGCAGGATCCACAGCTCGTTACGCACCCCGACATCGCCGTTAGCGCGACGATAGATCTGCACTTCACGATCTGCCGCTTGTGCTGGCAGATCGTGAAAATCAGGTTGATAGCGATACTGATCCAGATCGCTCAGATTCGTGCGCGTATTGTGGGCGTGAACGTGTTCCCCCGCCGCAATATCCGCCAGTGCATAACCAATCGGCAGGCCATATTTGATGACGTTGGCCCCTTTTGCGATATCCGTTAACGCAAATTTATGTCCTCGAGCGACATCCTGGCGCAGCGTAACGGTTTGGTTATCGACACTGACTTCTGTGCCTTCAGCCAAATCTGCTAAAGCAACCGCGACGTTATCCAGTGCATGGATCTTGATGTATTGCATATCAACCCCAGACCTTAGTTCAGTTCAATGGCGAAATAGTCACGCGCATTGTTAAAGCAAATGTTTTTCACCATCTCGCCCAGCAGGTTGATGTCCGCCGGTGCTTCGCCCGCTTCCACCCAGCGACCGATCATCTGGCACAGAATGCGGCGGAAGTATTCGTGACGGGTGTATGACAAGAAGCTACGGCTGTCAGTCAGCATACCGACAAAGCGGCTCAACAGACCGAGCTGCGCCAGTTGGGTCATCTGACGTTCCATACCGTCTTTCTGATCGTTAAACCACCAGCCGGAACCGAACTGCATTTTGCCCGGCATACCTTCGCCCTGGAAGTTACCGATCATGGTGCCCAGCACTTCGTTATCGCGCGGGTTCAGGCAGTAGAGAATGGTTTTCGGCAGCAGATTTTCTTCGTTCTGTTTGCTCAGCAGTTTAGACAGCTCTTCTGCCATCGGACGGTCGTTGATGGAGTCAAAACCAACATCCGGCCCCAGCAGTTTGAACTGACGCAGGTTGTTATTACGCAGAGCGCCGATGTGGTACTGCTGCACCCAACCGCGACGTGCGTATTCGGCACCAAGGAACACCAGCACCGCAGTTTTAAACTGTGCCACTTCGTGCTCACTCAGGGTTTCGCCTGCCAGGCGGCGTGCCAGAATGCTGTCCAGTTCCGCTTCGTTCGCTTCAGCAAACATCACCACATCCAGCGCGTGGTCAGACACTTTACAGCCGTGAGCGGCGAAGTGATCCAGACGTTTGGTCAGGGCGGTTTGCAGGTCTGCAAAGCGGCGAATGTCGGTATCAGAAACTTCACCCAGCTTCGCCATATAGTCGTTAAAGGTCGCCTGTTCGATGTTGAAGGCTTTATCCGGACGCCAGCTCGGAAGCACTTTAATGGTGAAAGAGCCGTCTTTGGCGATCTCTGCGTGATGCTCCAGAGAATCGATCGGGTCATCGGTGGTGCCGACCATTTTCACGTTCATCTGCTGCATGATGCCGCGCGCGGAGAAGTTATCCTGCGCCAGCAGTTCGTTACATTCGTTCCAGATTTCATCGGCAGTCGACGGAGACAGCAGTTTGCCAGTGATACCAAACGGACGACGCAGTTCGAGGTGCGTCCAGTGGTATAACGGGTTGCCGATAGTGTGCGGAACGGTCGCCGCCCAGGCGTCAAACTTTTCACGGTCAGAGGCATCACCGGTACACAGGCGTTCAGCTACACCATTGGTGCGCATTGCACGCCATTTGTAGTGATCGCCTTTCAGCCAGATGTCATACAAATTCTTAAAGCGATAGTCTTCTGCAATCTGCTGCGGCGGCAAATGGCAGTGGTAGTCGAAAATCGGCTGGTCTTTTGCGTAGTCGTGATACAGACGGCGGGCAAATTCAGTATCTAACAGGAAATCTTCAGTCATAAACGGAGTCATTATCGTCTTCCTCTTAACGAGTGAGCTAGCTTGCTTATGGTGCGATGCTGACAAAGTTATCACACCAATTTCCAGAGCCAGAAGATATTTTCGTGAGTTAGATCAATAAACGTAGTTAAAAAAATTACTCTCAAAGTGGTAAATATCGCTGCAAGCCGCGCCGTTACTGGCCTCGCTATCATCGTGTAATGTCCCTACAAATATTCGCACATTTGTGATGGCTCTCACCTTTTAAAGTTGTATGACAAGTTATCTTTTTGCCGTCGCAAATCATAAGTCGACGGAATGCAAATTGCCGATTCATTCTCTGGATGGATTGGATTGACCGGTACGGAAGCCGAATTAGCACGAAACTTTCATGGCAACGTTCGGGGCGTGCCGGTTTTTTTTTCGGTTACCCGGTCGTAAGTAACATCTTCAGCCTCTGGCGGGATGATGGCCGCGATTACTGCGGATATAACAAAACGATGAGGTTTTACATGCGTAAAATTAAAGGGTTACGTTGGTATATGATCGCACTGGTGACGCTCGGCACCGTGCTCGGTTACCTGACGCGTAACACTGTGGCGGCAGCTGCGCCAACTCTGATGGAAGAGTTAAACATCTCCACCCAACAGTATTCCTACATCATCGCAGCTTATTCTGCTGCTTATACGGTCATGCAACCGGTAGCGGGTTATGTACTGGATGTTCTGGGTACAAAAATCGGTTACGCGATGTTTGCCGTGTTGTGGGCTGTGTTCTGTGGCGCTACCGCGCTGGCAGGTAGCTGGGGCGGCCTGGCGATTGCTCGTGGTGCGGTAGGTGCTGCTGAAGCAGCAATGATCCCAGCGGGTCTGAAAGCCAGTTCCGAATGGTTCCCGGCGAAAGAGCGTTCCATCGCAGTAGGTTACTTTAACGTTGGTTCTTCAATTGGTGCGATGATTGCACCGCCGCTGGTGGTATGGGCAATTGTGATGCACAGCTGGCAGATGGCATTTATCATCTCCGGTGCGCTGAGCTTTATCTGGGCGATGGCATGGCTGATTTTCTATAAACACCCGCGCGACCAGAAACATCTGACTGATGAAGAACGCGACTATATTATTAACGGTCAGGAAGCCCAGCACCAGGTTGGCACGGCGAAGAAAATGTCCGTTGGTCAGATCCTGCGTAACCGTCAGTTCTGGGGTATTGCGCTGCCGCGTTTCCTGGCTGAACCGGCGTGGGGGACTTTCAACGCGTGGATCCCACTGTTCATGTTTAAAGTTTACGGCTTTAACCTGAAAGAGATCGCGATGTTCGCCTGGATGCCGATGCTGTTTGCTGACCTCGGTTGTATCCTCGGTGGTTACCTGCCGCCGCTGTTCCAGCGTTGGTTTGGCGTGAACCTGATCGTCTCCCGTAAGATGGTAGTCACGCTGGGTGCGGTGCTGATGATTGGCCCAGGTATGATCGGTCTGTTCACCAATCCATATGTGGCGATTATGCTGCTGTGTATCGGTGGTTTTGCTCACCAGGCACTGTCTGGCGCACTGATTACGCTCTCTTCTGACGTGTTCGGTCGTAACGAAGTGGCAACGGCAAACGGTCTGACCGGGATGTCCGCATGGCTGGCAAGTACGCTGTTTGCCTTGGTTGTTGGTGCTCTGGCTGACACCATCGGCTTCAGCCCGCTGTTCGCAGTGCTGGCAGTGTTCGACCTGTTAGGCGCGCTGGTTATCTGGACGGTATTGCAGAACAAACCGGCGATTGAGGTGGCGCAGGAAACACATAACGATCCCGCCCCGCAACATTAACGCTTAGCGTGAGTTTTAATGTCGAAGCCGCCTGTTCAGGCGGCTTCGTTGTTTATATAGAACGTTTGTCCGGCCTATAGGGTTAATTGATGGTTGGTAGAGATGGAGTAAAAATTACCGATAGTTTCCCCATGTAATACCCTGCCTGTTTATCCATCACGCTAAATTTATCGACCGCCAGGGTTAATGGCGTCGGCACACACATGACAGCGTAACGAATTCCTGGCAGCACAACCGGACGAACGCGCTTCAGGTTGACGCTGTTCCAGACCATATTTTCATTGTTGCGAACATCAATTTGCCCGCCCGTTTCCGGGTTATACATTTTTACGCGGTAATCAATACGTTCTGAGGCATCTGTCGATGTTCCTCCCTGACGATAAATCGAGAAGTCGCCATCTCTTCGCCCGGCAGCCGGGCGACCTTCATCTTTAAGCTGGATTTCATAACTGATGGCGTTGCCGTTAAAACCATCGTACAGGCACATATCCAGCGTGGTCAGATCCTGAGCATAGTTACTGCCATTGACGCTCCCCGTCGGGTGTAGATCCAACTGTACCCGTGGCGTGGCGTGGGCAAACTCCGGAAAGAAGATATCGATATGGTTGGGATCGAGCGTATTAAGCGTGATATCCGCAACATAGTCCGTTCCTGGATAGGTAAAATGCAATTTAACTGTACCTTCCCAGACGCCACCAATCGGTAATTTTTTCATTTCGGCTTGTTCAAGATACAGGGTTACCGGCTTTGCAGTGGCAAGATGTTGAACATTATCATTTCCCATGCAGTAATAGCCATTACCATTAGTCAAACTCAGTTGCTTGCTCCATCCCTTGCATCGCCCTTCATCCCAGACTTCGGCGTTCATATAGCCCGTCAGTTTCACAGGCCAACGCATACCACTGCGCTTTTCCGTCAAATAAATCTGCACTTTTGTCGTACTACCCGATGATGTGCAGGTCTGCTGCATATCAGAGAAGCTGCACTGATACCATGACCATGTAGTGTCGTAGTTGTGCACCGGAGGATCTTCTCTGTTCCAGAAATAGTAATTCGCCCTCCCCGTCGCCAGATCGTAAGTTACATCCGCCGTAACATTTCGGGCTGCCTGAACACCTGCAACCGAGCCCAAAAAGCAAAATAGTATGGCAATCAATCGCTTTCTCATGGTGCAACCTCCCTTTGCGCCGTTTGCACACTTTCGCGTAATTTAGGCTGTTTTAACTGCGCCTGAACCTGAATCGACTCTGGCAATTGCGAATAACTCACGACGCTACAAGTCACATCGCCGCTGTAACGAATGCTGGCGCGTTTCTTCACAACAGTCAGCGGACATTTAAGGAATTCGTGTCCGGAAAGCAGATACAGTTCTTTATCATTGCCGCTAATTTCCAGCGTAAATCCGCCATCTTCAGCCACCAATAACATGGTGCTGTTCAGACCAATCAGCGGGAATTTCTCTACTGATGCTGGTAATAACAAGCGACCAATATAGTTGTAGTTAAAGCTGGCAGTGACTTCGCGATAACGTAACTTACCGGGCAGCAACATTAATTCCCGGTTTCCCGCGCCATTGATAATATTGGTTGTTCCCTGCTGGTTGCCCTGGTTGCTGTCCCTGACGTCAACAAAGCCTGACTGGAATCCAGCATAGGGGAACAACACACTGTCACTTTGACCAAGTTGCAGAGTTCTGCTGCCCGCAACCCGAGCTTCGAATTGCAGATCCTGGCTCTCTTCATCCTGTTCAGTAAATCCTTTTACATCGACTAATACAGCGCCGAGCAGATCATCTGTTCCACTGGCTCCCAGATTAATTCCGTAACGACTCACCGCCAGTGTGGAACTGTAAGACCCTGTAAAGGCAGAGAGATGATCATGGTTCTTGCGATCGTAACTGTCTGATACGGTGCCGTTGAGATTACCGTACTGCCCTTCCCAACGACCATTAACCGCACTGTTTATGGTATCGGTGTTCAGGCCACCGACGGTTACGCCAAGTTCTTTATGGCTGAATGAATCATTATAAAAGGTATGCGATAACTGCCATGAAGTTTGGTCGCCATCCTGATCGCTATAGCGATAGTCTGTCGAAACATTGGTTGAGTGACTGTTATTATTGCTGTCCATCGTTGGTGTATCAGATAACGAAAACGATAAGTACAATCCGTTGTCGTCGTTATCTCCGCCGTTGTCGTTACGATGGAAAACCCCGACAGAAGTGCTCAAAATCCAGTCACGCATCACAAAAGCACGAGACGCGCTGAGCTGTACGGTTTCAGAAATACTTTGCGCAGAAGTCTGGCGAAGATAGTTATTTTCAAAACTCTGCTGTTTGTCCCAGCGTAAGCTGTCGTCGGTGTTATTTTGCGTGCGGGTATAACCCAGCATCATGTTCCAGCCGATAAGATTCTGTGAAATCGTAGCGGATATGCTTTCATAACAGCTTAAGGCGTTGTAGCTATCTCTGCTGTCGGTTGTACAAGCATCTCCGTCGGAGTTGGTACGATAAAAGCCCAGCGTCGGCCATCCCGAATTACTCCAGTTAACCTGCTGCATATCACCTTTGCCGCCATCGTCATTGCGGAACAGACTGGCACCTATGGCAAGATTCCCCGCCCCGCCTAAATCCGCCGTCCAGTTATTACCTAACTCGAAAGCATTCACATCATCGGCATTCGCCAGCCCTGCGTAGAGCTCATATTGTGGATGTAACGGCAGGCGAAAACCCAGTTGATAAGCTGAACTTTCGTCATCGGCAGCCTGGGAGGTGGTTTTACCGGCCTGTAAGAACCACTGCGCATTTCCGTCCGTCAGCCCCCCTGTTTTGGTAAAAGGGACAAGTTCAGTGCGGGTGAGTTGGTTGTTCTCATAAACTTTTAACGCCACGCTGTAGCTGCCTGGCGGAAAGGAACCAGTATCAATAAATTGCGAACCACTATTGAGATAAAACGATCCCAGAAGTTGTTCATTACGATAAGCGTCAACACGAGAATTGCGCGAAAGCAGGACCATTACTGGCGTTCCTTGCTGACTCTGCGCCTGGTTTAAATAACTGAGTGTTGACCCGATACGCATTCCATCGATTGCACCGAGTGGCAGAAAGTTAAAAGTAAAATTCCCGCCTTGTGCATTAAATAGCGTGCGGTTGTCCATTCGCCCCGCCTGCACATAATAACGACGTAAAAAATCATAACGATAATAGAGATCGCTGACATCAGCATTATTATCGCTGACATCTTCTGCCTCATAGCCATTGAAATTCCAGTGCCCGCCAATATAACTATTCTCTGTGACACCCAGCGCACCATTGCCCTGAATGGAGAACGATTGGTAATCATCCTGCACCAGCACGTTAATATCCTGCTGATGAATAAATGCATTAATCGCGTTTCTGTCTGGATTTAAATATAGCGATTTTGAATTTAACGAAGAACTCCATTGGGGATTCAGAAAGAGGGTGGCGGAACTCTCTTCATCATTAAAAATAATGTCAACAGAATCGGTATTGAGAAAGCCACATCCTGAATCGGTCTGCGCAAAACCACAAGCCAGTTCACCATGACGCGCCAGTGGTTGTGCCAGTCTCGCTTTTACGGCTTGAGTGATTTTTTGGTCTTTGGTATCCAGCTCCAGCTTATTATATAGACTTGCTGAATCCAGAAATGTTACGGCATCAAGATTAACCATTGCATAATATTTACCGAGACTTTTCCCGGCATAATAGACTTCAATATACTCCTGCTGTCCCTGTGCAATAACCTCAAACCCAGCGGGAATTTTAGTTAATGCTGCCTTTGCCGGGCTGAGACTCGCCAGGATCAAAAGAGCCAGTAATTTTTTATCCATGGCAACCCTGTAATCCATAACAACGACTAAAATAGTTAAAATAAGGGAGGACAAGCCCCCCTTTATTACGTATTAATTCTGTTATCCGGATTAGATATCCTGGGACAGATAGATGCTTACCACGCCACGGTAAATACCGGTTTCCAGTACACCTTTGGTGGTCTGAGCAAACATCAGGTTTTTAGCCAAAGAACCGTTGGTTAAAGCATCGGAAGCAAAAATTTTGGTTGCTTCAAAAGTGGTAGCGGCATCAGACTTGATTTCAGTACCACCCCAGGTCACAGTCAGCGGAACAGTTTTGCTGCCGTCCAGGTTATGAACCAGTTGCGCAGGGGAAACCAACTGCATTTTAATGTCTTTAGTCACATCGTTAGACCAAATTTTAGTCATCAACTGATAAGATTGCAGACCCTGACCCGGCAGATATTGCATTTCAACTGCTTTCGGCAGTGCGCTGTTATCGGTTTGCGTCATATCCAGAGCGGCATCAACATTAGCTGTTACAGTAATATCTTTTTGTACTGCTAACGCGGAGCCTGCTACAGAGAATAACGCTGCTACCAGAAGAGATTTTGCAAATGCCTTTTTCATTACTATTCCTTCGTTTATGACAATGATAATTAATGGATCGCCAGCTCAAACTCGCCATTATCCTTAGTGATCCAGTTATTATATTTGACAACGATCTTGTCGTAGCCAGATATGCTTTCAAGATTTATTTCCTGACCAGGGAAGATATTTTTATTTACGGTCTGCATCTTACAATTATCTTTGCTATTATTTTTGCAATAAGCGATCGTTAAAAGTTTTAAACGTTGATTCCCTGCATTAAATAATTTTTTGGCAGGATTTACTTCTAACTTAGCAATAGGTTGTTGGGGTGGAACACTAACAACAATCCCCCAAATCAAGTTAACTGTTAACTGCATAGAGAGATCTTTTTTATCTGTGGCAACGTCATCAATACTGGGAACTGCTTCAAATTTAACGCGGTAATTTTTCTCTTTTTGCTCTGGTTCCATTGCGACAAAGCGCACGGTTTTGCTGCTACCGGCTGGTAAGGCGAATTTGGGTGGCATAACGACCAGATGATTTGCATCACCGGATTTAATCTCAACTTCATTTTCCTGAGGCGTCGATGGATTATCGATACGGAATACTGTCGCCTTGATATACTGAACTTCATTACTTTTAGATATTACACGAACGTTGCCTTCACCCTGACTATTAATAGAAACAGCCATAGGATAAACAGTCATATTTGACTGTGCAAAAAAAGGAGCGAACACGAATAAAAGCGGCGTAAGCCGTGATAAGAGTTTAATTTTCGCCACCATATAGAATTGATCTTACAAAATTGTTTCAAAAAAGTTAGTGCATTAGAAATGTAGATTTATTGTAAGTCAATATAAAAAAGCATTTTTAGTTAATATTAATTTAAAAAGCGAAAAATTAAGTTACTGAAACATAGTAATTTTCACAATATCGACGCTTAATTTTTAGGAATTTATAAATATTCACAATGTTAATTAAATACATTATTTCAATCACCATATTTATATATGAACAATGGCATACCCATAAATAAAGTGGTATGATAACTTTGTCCGCATTCCATTCCGGGAGACGCATATGGAAATCTCTGAACCACGCCGTTTGTACCAACAACTTGCTGCTGACCTGAAAGAGCGCATTGAGCAGGGCGTCTATCTGGTGGGTGATAAACTGCCCGCCGAACGTTTTATTGCCGATGAAAAAAACGTCAGCCGAACGGTAGTTCGTGAAGCCATCATCATGCTGGAAGTTGAAGGCTATGTGGAGGTGCGTAAAGGTTCAGGTATTCACGTGGTTTCCAACCAGCCGCGCCATCAGCAGGCGGCTGACGATAATATGGAATTTGCCAATTACGGCCCGTTTGAACTGCTACAGGCTCGCCAGCTTATCGAGAGCAATATTGCCGAGTTTGCCGCAACCCAGGTGACCAAGCAGGACATCATGAAATTGATGGCCATCCAGGAGCAGGCTCGCGGCGAACAATGCTTCCGCGATTCCGAGTGGGATTTGCAGTTCCATATTCAGGTTGCCCTGGCGACGCAGAACTCAGCCCTGGCAGCCATCGTTGAGAAGATGTGGACCCAGCGTAGCCATAACCCGTACTGGAAAAAACTCCACGAACACATTGATTCCCGTACCGTCGATAACTGGTGTGATGACCACGATCAGATCCTTAAGGCGTTAATTCGCAAAGATCCCCATGCCGCTAAGCTGGCAATGTGGCAGCATCTGGAAAACACCAAGATAATGTTATTTAACGAAACCAGCGACGATTTCGAGTTCAACGCCGACCGTTACCTGTTCGCAGAAAACCCGGTTGTGCATCTGGATACGGCCGCCAGCGGCAGCAAATGAAATTCCCATCGGGCAGGCGCTACAACGCGCCTGTACGCTTTGTCAGTAAGCAAAAAGTATAAAGTGTCAGCCTGTGTAAATCCTCTCGCCACCCTCCCCTGCAATCAGCAAAATCAGACTCCACGGACATGTAATTTTGATAACGAACAACGTTGACCTTTGTTACAATTAGATTCAATTTGAATTTATGCTATTAAATGTTTTCTTATCTCACGTTTTAACAGGGAATAGTTCAGGCCGTGTTGGTGCTCCGACCCGCAATCCATACAAAAACAGCAATAATCTGGCGGGAGTGCATCATTTAAAACCGGCGTGGCGTTAACCGATTCACCAGGAATAATGAATGGAACTTTTGACCCAATTACTGCAGGCCCTGTGGGCGCAGGATTTTGAAACGCTGGCCAATCCGTCGATGATTGGCATGTTGTATTTTGTCTTGTTTGTAATTTTGTTCCTTGAAAACGGCTTGCTTCCGGCAGCCTTTTTACCGGGCGACAGCTTACTGGTGTTGGTCGGCGTATTGATTGCTAAAGGCGCGATGGGTTATCCACAAACGATTTTGCTATTGACCGTAGCCGCCAGCCTTGGCTGCTGGGTCAGTTACATACAGGGGCGATGGCTGGGCAATACCCGCACTGTGCAAAACTGGCTTTCCCATTTACCCGCGCACTATCACCAACGCGCACACCATCTTTTTCACAAACACGGTTTATCGGCGCTATTAATTGGTCGCTTTATTGCGTTTGTCAGAACACTGCTGCCGACCATTGCCGGGTTATCAGGGCTGAATAACGCACGCTTCCAGTTCTTCAACTGGATGAGCGGTTTGTTGTGGGTGTTGATCCTGACAACCCTGGGTTACATGCTCGGCAAAACGCCGGTATTTTTGAAGTACGAGGATCAGCTAATGTCATGCCTGATGCTGCTCCCGGTGGTACTGCTGGTATTTGGCCTGGCAGGTTCTCTGGTCGTGTTATGGAAAAAGAAATATGGAAATCGGGGGTAAAGGATGCAAATACCTCGCATGTCGCTTCGCCAGCTAGTCTGGTTCGGCGCTGCTTTATTGCTGGTCGGCACGCTGTTGCTGGCCTGGTCTGCGGTTCGTCAGCAAGATTCAACGCTGGCGATCCGTGCCGTTCATCAAGGCATGACGATGCCAGACGGTTTTTCCATCTGGCATCACCTTGACGCTCACGGCATTCCTTTCAAAAGCATTACCCCCAAGAACGACACTCTGTTAATTACGTTTGACTCCAGCGACCAGAGTGCCGCCGCAAAAGCAGTCCTCGACAGAACATTGCCCCATGGCTACATCATTGCGCAGCAGGACGATAACAGTCAGGCCATGCAGTGGCTGACCCGGCTGCGGGATAATTCTCATCGCTTCGGATAACTTCCTGTTATCCGAAACATATCACTCACTTTGGTGATTTCACCGTTACTGTCTATGATTAATGAGGCGGTGGTTAACACTACCGCTTCGTTGTCTGGACAATCGTTCCTTTGTAATAGGTTCGAGTCACAATGGAAGGTTCAAGAATGAAATACCGCATTGCTTTAGCTGTTTCTCTTTTTGCTCTTAGTGCCGGTAGTTATGCCACTCCCCTGTGTCAGGAAAAGGAGCAAAATATCCTTAAGGAGATCAGCTATGCCGAAAAACACCAAAACCAGAATCGTATTGACGGTCTGAATAAAGCCCTGAGTGAAGTCCGGGCCAACTGTTCAGATAGCCAGCTTCGCGCCGATCATCAGAAAAAAATCGCTAAGCAGAAAGATGAGGTGGCGGAACGCAAGCAAGATTTAGCCGAGGCGAAGCAAAAAGGCGATGCGGACAAGATTGCCAAACGCGAACGGAAACTGGCAGAAGCGCAGGAAGAGCTGAAAAAGCTGGAAGCGCGCGACTACTAATTCACAATAGTCATTACTTACTCACCTGGAGAAAACTATGTCGAAAGAACACACTACGGAACATTTGCGTGCAGAGTTGAAATCCCTATCTGATACGCTGGAAGAAGTACTAAGCGCCTCAGGAGATAAGTCGAAAGAAGAGTTGAGTAAGATTCGTAGTAAAGCAGAGCAGGCGCTAAAACAGAGCCGCTATCGCCTGGGTGAAACTGGCGAGGCAATTGCCAAACAGACTCGTGAAGCGGCGGCGCGTGCCGATGAGTACGTGCGTGAAAATCCGTGGACGGGTGTGGGCATTGGCGCTGCAATCGGTGTAGTGCTCGGCGTTCTGCTGTCGCGTCGTTAATTATGGCGGACACTCATCACGCGCAAGGGCCCGGTAAAAGCGTTCTGGGCATCGGGCAGCGAATAGTCACCATCATGGTCGAAATGGTGGAGACACGTCTGCGGCTGGCGGTGGTGGAGCTGGAAGAGGAAAAAGCCAATCTCTTTCAACTGTTACTGATGCTGGGCCTGACGATGCTTTTCGCTGCATTTGGTCTTATGAGCCTGATGGTGCTGATTATCTGGGCGGTTGATCCGCAATATCGCCTGAATGCGATGATTGCCACCACCGTGGTGTTGCTGCTACTGGCACTGATTGGCGGTATCTGGACGTTACGCAAGTCACGGAAATCGACACTGTTGCGCCACACGCGCCATGAACTGGCGAACGATCGGCAACTGCTCGAGGAGGAGTCCCGTGAGCGGTAAAGTCGAACGTGAACGCCGCAAGGCACAACTACTTAGCCAGATCCAGCAACAACGGCTGGATCTTTCCGCCAGTCGTCGAGACTGGCTGGAAGCAACAGGCGCTTACGATCGTCGCTGGAATATACTGTTGAGTCTGCGCTCCTGGGCGCTGGTTGGCAGTAGCGTGATGGCTATCTGGACAATTCGCCATCCGAATATGCTGGTTCGCTGGGCCAGGCGCGGTTTTGGCGTATGGAGTGCCTGGCGTCTGGTTAAAACCACCCTCAAACAGCAACAGCTGCGCGGTTAACGTCTTTCTGGCCGGAGCCATTCCGGCCTTATCCCTCAAAATTTTTGAAAAAATTTGACAGTTTTCCTTGCTAACAATCACCATTCACTACGTTTATGCTTCTCTCCATCGACAGCAACGACGCTAATACCGCGTCAATGCACAAAAAAACAATCAGCAGCCTGAGCGGCGCAGTGGAGAGTAAGATGAAAAAATTAGAAGATATTGGTGTACTGGTAGCGCGTATTTTAATGCCGATTCTGTTTATTACGGCAGGCTGGGGAAAAATTACAGGCTACGCGGGTACGCAACAATATATGGAAGCAATGGGCGTCCCCGGCTTTATGCTGCCGCTGGTGATTTTGCTTGAGTTTGGCGGTGGTCTGGCAATTCTGTTTGGTTTCCTGACTCGTACCACGGCGCTGTTTACCGCTGGCTTTACACTGCTGACTGCGTTTTTATTTCACAGCAATTTTGCAGAGGGCATGAACTCGCTGATGTTTATGAAAAACCTGACCATTTCTGGCGGATTCCTGCTGCTGGCAATTACGGGGCCGGGCGCATTCAGCATCGACCGCCTGCTGAATAAAAAGTGGTAAGCAGAGACTATACTTAACGATATTTGTTGGTCGGATAAGATGCGTCAGCATCGCATCCGACAATCAAAAATGTGCACTTTGCCAGCAATCTGAAACGAGGAGAAACACTCCTCGTTTTTGCTATTGGAGGAGAGAAAAATGGGTCAACTGATTGACGGCGTCTGGCATGACACCTGGTACGACACCAAATCCACCGGCGGTAAATTTCAACGTTCAGCTTCCGCATTTCGTAACTGGCTCACCGCTGACGGCGCACCAGGACCTACCGGCAAAGGCGGTTTTGCCGCAGAAAAAGATCGCTACCATCTCTATGTTTCACTCGCCTGCCCGTGGGCGCACCGCACGCTGATTATGCGTAAACTCAAAGGTCTGGAACCGTTTATCTCCGTTTCCGTGGTGAATCCGCTGATGCTGGAAAATGGCTGGACCTTTGATGACAGTTTTCCGGGAGCAACCGGTGATACGCTCTATCAACATGAGTTTCTGTATCAGCTTTATCTCCACGCCGATCCACACTATAGCGGACGTGTCACTGTTCCCGTGCTATGGGACAAAAAGAACCACACCATTGTCAGCAACGAATCGGCGGAAATCATCCGCATGTTCAATACCGCGTTTGATGCACTCGGCGCGAAAGCGGGAGATTATTATCCTCCTGCGCTGCAAACTAAAATTGACGAACTTAACGGCTGGATTTACGACACCGTCAACAATGGCGTGTATAAAGCCGGTTTTGCTACCAGCCAGGAAGCCTACGACGAGGCGGTGGTGAAAGTGTTTGAATCGCTGGCGCGACTGGAGCAGATCTTAGGTCAGCATCGCTATCTGACCGGTAACCAGTTAACCGAAGCCGATATTCGCCTGTGGACCACGCTGGTGCGTTTTGATCCGGTGTATGTCACCCACTTCAAATGTGATAAGCACCGCATCAGCGATTACCTGAATCTGTACGGCTTCCTGCGCGATATCTACCAGATGCCGGGGATTGCCGAAACTGTCAATTTTGATCACATCCGTAATCACTACTTCCGCAGCCATAAGACCATCAACCCTACGGGGATTATTTCGATTGGTCCGTGGCAGGATCTTGATGAACCGCACGGGCGGGACGTTCGCTTCGGCTAGACAAAGGCACCCTTCGTGGTGCCTCTGATTGTTGGCTAAGTGCGTGTTGTTCATGTCGGATGCGGCTTGAACGGCTTATTTGACCTAAAAATATTGTATATTCAATATATTGCAGAGAAATCACAGGCCAGATAAGCGTAGCGCATCAGGCGATTTTGCGCTTGCCATCAGTCTGAAGTTCCGTTCATTGCGCCTTATTAATTCATCATAGTGATATTTACTGCCATTTCATTCATGTCTATTCTTAATTTGCTGCTTTAAAAACAAGTGATTGAGCAAAATTGAGGCAAAAATGGACTGGTATCTGAAAGTACTAAAAAATTATGTCGGATTTCGGGGTCGTGCGCGGCGCAAAGAGTACTGGATGTTTATTCTGGTCAACATCATCTTTACGTTCGTGCTGGGACTACTGGATAAAATGTTAGGCTGGCAACGCGCCGGTGGCGAAGGCATCCTGACGACAATCTATGGCATTCTGGTGTTTTTACCGTGGTGGGCAGTTCAGTTCCGCCGCCTGCACGACACCGACCGCTCGGCGTGGTGGGTACTGCTGTTCTTAATCCCGTTTATCGGCTGGCTGATTATCATCGTCTTTAACTGCCAGGCGGGTACACCGGGTGAAAACCGCTTTGGGTCAGACCCGAAACTGGAACAGGAATAATAATTAAGCACCTTGTGAAAGGTGCTTAATCGTTTATTTTCCGGCGAACAACTTTGGAATTTCCCGCAAACACCAGGATTTCGCTTCCCCCATACTGTCACGACGCCAGGCCATAATGATATCGATCTCGCTGGTCGATTCCGGGCTAACGACACGTAGCCGTCCTTCAGCAATATCTTTTTCCACCATCGGATACGGCATAGTTGCGACACCCAGCCCCGCCAGTAACGCCTGGCGTTTATCTTCAATGGTACTGACCGTTAAGCGCGGCTGTTTGTCCAGCAACTGCACCGTCAATACCGGACGCTCACGAGCGGTATCCGCTACCGCAATTCCGCGATATTTCACGCGCGTCACCTCAGAAAGCGGTTCCGGCTCCTGGTGAATCGGGTGATCCGGCGCGGCAACGTAGACGTTCATTAAGGTATAGAGCTTGCGCGAGTTGATCTCCGACGAGGAACGAAAATGCATATCCGGCGCGATAACTATATCCGCTCGCCCCTGCTCCAGCCGCTCCCACGCGCCCGCCAGCACTTCGGTGATAATTGCCAGTTGGGTATTGGCTTTCACCGCCAGTTTGTCGATCAAAGGGAAAAAGGCAGCCGTCGGCACCAGCGCCTCGGTCACAATGGTGAGATGCGTTTCCCAACCGCGCGCGAGGGCTTCCGCATCGGTAGTCAGTTTATCTGCGGCTTCCAGCAGAACGCGTCCTCGCTCCAGCAACATACGCCCGACATTGGTGAATTTGGTGCGATGGCCAGAGCGGTCAAACAGTACCACATCCAGCTCTTCTTCCAGTTTTTGCATGGTGTAGCTAAGCGCAGAAGGCACGCGTCCCAGCTCATCTGCCGCCGCAGCAAAACTGCCACGGCGATCGATCGCATCCATAACACGCAGTGCTTCCAGCGTTAATGCCCTTTCTTTGGCCATGTCGTTCTCATTCAGGAAATTTGAACATACCGGGCAGAATATCTGGCTAACAATGTAGCGTCCAGCCCCTTACCATAAAAGGAAGTAAAGAGAGGTCAATAATTATGATTACTACCCGAACTGCCAGGCAGTGTGGACAAGCAGACTACGGATGGTTACAGGCCCGGTATACTTTTTCCTTTGGACACTACTTCGACCCTAAATTGTTAGGCTACGCCTCCCTGCGCGTGCTCAATCAGGAAGTGCTGGCTCCAGGAGCCGCCTTTCAGCCACGAACCTATCCAAAAGTCGATATTTTGAATGTGATTCTGGATGGAGAAGCGGAATACCGCGACAGTGAAGGCAATCATGTTCAGGCCAGCGCCGGTGAAGCCTTATTGCTTTCTACTCAGCCGGGCGTGAGTTATAGCGAACATAACATTAGCAAAGACAAACCGTTAACGCGGATGCAGCTTTGGCTGGATGCCTGCCCGCAGCGAGAGAATCCGCTGATTCAAAAACTGGCGCTTAATATGGGCAAGCAGCAATTAATCGCCTCGCCCGATGGCACAGAGGGTAGCCTGCAACTGCGCCAGCAAGTGTGGTTGCATCATATTGTGCTCGCTAAGGGCGAAAGTGCGAACTTTCAACTTCACGGCCCGCGCGCCTATTTACAATCGATTCACGGCCAATTTCATGCAATTACGCATCATGAAGAGAAAGCGGCACTGACCTGCGGTGATGGTGCATTTATTCGTGACGAGGCTAACATTACGCTGGTTGCTGATTCCCCGCTGCGCGCTTTACTGATAGATTTACCTGTCTAGTTGTTTTTACAGGGAGAAGATGATGAGTAAAAAATCGGCGAAGAAACGCCAGTCAGTGAAGCCCGTTGTGGCGAAAGAAACCACTCGCGCAACTAAAAACTTTGGCTATGAAGAGATGTTGAGCGAGCTGGAAGCGATAGTAGCCGACGCCGAAACGCGGTTAGCCGAGGATGAAGCCGCCGCATAAAGACAGGTTGCCGGATGCGGCGTAAACGCCTTATCCGGCCTACAAAACCCAACAACATCAACAAATTGCGCACCCCGTAGGCCGGATAAGATGCGCCAGCATCGCATCCGGCTTCAGGCACGATACCCAAGACTCGCCGCTTATCTGGCCTTGCTCGCCATAATCTCGATAATCTGCCGATCCGTTTGCTGCATCGAATGGCTTGCCAGCGCACACAGATTGGCAATCGACTGCTCAACATCATGCGCCACAATCCCTTCATTGCCGGTCACGGCGGTATCATCCAGCGCCATTAACACCGCTTTCCACGCTGCCGAAGCACTGGTCGAAACCTTCATCGCACAACTGTTCGACGCACCATCGCAAATCATGCCGCTGACATCGCCGATCATACTGCTGATAGCCATCGAGATCGTTTCATAACGCCCATCCACCAGCCACGCCATCCCAGCGGCAGCCCCCATTGCTGCCGTCGTCGCCGCGCACAGCGCGGATAAACGCGGCAACTGGTTATGGATGTAAATCGCGCTCAAATGCGAAAGCATCAGCGCACGCGCCAGCCGTTCATCATCCGCCCCGAAGTGTTCCGCGACCACCACTACGGGCATTGTCGCGGTGATCCCCTGGTTACCAGAACCGGAGTTACTCATCGCCGGAAGCGTTGCGCCGCCCATACGCGCATCAGATGCCGCGCTGGTACGAATCACAATCGACGAGGAAAGATCCTTCGCCAACAAACCGCGCGCACACTGTTTTTCCAGCGTTGCGCCAATATGCAGCCCCCAGTTGCCACTCAAACCTTCCTGCGATAATGCACAGTTTAACTTCGCAGAATCGAGAATAAAGCGGATCGCCTCAAACGGGACTTCATTGACGAACTTCAGGATCTCGGCGAGCGTCGTTCTGGAGAGCACCGCCAGCGGCGACTCTTGCTCCCCCTCTGTCACACATGCCTGCTGGGCAAATACCACGCCATTGTGCGTCTCAATATGCACAATGTTGGTATGTCCACCGACGATGGTGACACACGCCCACTTCTCGCCGTTCCAGACTTTGGCGCGTGAGAAGAGGATCTCGTCGCAAGGTTCCTGGATCTTAACCGAGACTTTCCCCGCCGCCAGCAATGCTTTGGCATCGGCAATCGCCTGCGCAGTTGCGTCTTTCAGCACTTCCAGCCCGGCTTTGGCATTTCCACCTAACGCTCCCAGCGCCGCCGCAATCGGCAGTCCCACCATTCCCGTGCCGGGAACAGTAACGCCCAGACCGTTCTTCATCAGATTTGGCGAAACCCAGGCTTCTACACGTTCAACCGGACCTTCCAGTTCTGCCGCAGCAACCGCCGCTGCCAGCGCCAGTGAAATAGGTTCAGTACATCCCAGCGCCGGTTTTACTTCCTCCTGAACGGCGAGGATGTAACGCTGCCATAACGGATTTAAAGTCGAATCAAACATAATAAAAACCTTAAAATTTCAGGTAAATCAAGAAAATGCCAGGAACGGAGAAACGCAAAGCAACAAACCGGTGACGATAATCAGGTACAGAGACATCCCTTTGTATTTGTGCAATGCCGGTACTTTGTAAACCAGCCACGCCGGGATCAGGCACCCTACCATGCCGAATATCGGGCTACAGATAGAGGTGAAGCTCAACACCGGCGCGTTCAGTACGATGGCGCTCCAGGCCAGTAAAATGGCGAAAATCATGATGCCGCGCTGAACGAGAGTTTCGTTAATCTTCTCGGCCGGTATCTTGCGGCGCAGGATGTTCATTACGATCCCTTGCGTTGCTTCACGGAAGCCTAAATAGACGCCAAAAAACGCGGTCATTACGGCAAAGATATTGAGAATGACACTAACCACTTTTACCCACGCTGCACCGTCACCGCTAATAAACTGTGCGGCAATCGCCAGCGCGGAAATATTCTGCTCGTAGGCTTTTACCGCTTCGTCATGTCCCATCGCCAGCGTGAACGACACGGCGTAGAAAAAGACGGTAACAAACAGAATGCCGAACGCGATGTTCATTGCCCGCAACGCTTTATGCCGCGCTACTTCAATCGATTTTTCCCGCGAGCGATAGGAAATCACCATCGGGCTTAATGTCTGGATAAACAGAATCGACGTCAGGGTAAACGGCAGCGTAATAATGGCGTTTTTCACCAGTAGCCCCAGCGGCGGCAGCGAACCCACGTTATACAGATGCCACATTCCCACCATCGACACGCCCAGCGCCGCGACCACCAATAGCTTGGTCAGAACCATGCCAGTCGAAATCTTGAATAACAGTTTCTCGCCGCGTGAGGAGATGGCTACCAGAATGCAAATCAGTACCAGTCCATAAAACGGATTGTCTGATAGCACGCTTTCCGTCACGCCAAAAGTATGTAAATAGGAGGCGCTATCGTTGGTGATGGCGGTGGAATAGACGAACATCCAGATCACCAACATCACGAAATAGAGTGCACCTAACAGGATGCCCCAGTTTTTACCTAAATAACCGCTGATGACGCTGGGGTAATCTTTACACTCCGGTGATTCTGCCAGCGTATTAATAAACAATCGCTGAAACAGATACATTGCCGGGTAGCCAATCACTGATGAGAGCAAAAATACCCACAATCCCATCAATCCGACCTGCACCGGGAGAAAAACAATCCCCGCGCCAATCGCCATCCCGATACTCATAATCACCCAGCCGGTGTCGGTACTGTCGAATTTGATTGCTTCACGCCATTCACTTTCACTCATTCCAGCACGACCCGCCGGGGTCGAAGCGTCTGCAATAACGCCTTTATTCGTTGCAATTTCCATAATTTCTCGCTCAATATTTTGTAGGGCTTTTTATTTTTTTCGAGCCGCATCAAGGCGATACGCGGTCTACGTTTTTTTGCAGGCGAGTTATTAGAATGAAGAAATGATACGCGTGAGGTTAGAGAAAATCTTCACAATCAAGACTTTGAAATAGCAGTTATGGATAATAATTTTCTATAAAATAAACAGAAAAGAAACAATTATTCTCTATTTGCGGCAGATCACAATAAAAAAGGGTGCACATTTTGTGCACCCAAAGATAAATGCGGATGAAATATCAGCCGCAGACCACTTTTATCGCCAGTCCTCCGCGTGAAGTTTCGCGGTATTTATCGTTCATATCTTTGCCGGTTTCATACATCGTCTCGATCACTTTATCGAGCGAAACACGCGGTGCAGAGGTACGCCGCATTGCCATCCGCGCGGCGTTTACCGCTTTCACAGCGTTGATAGCGTTACGTTCAATACACGGAATTTGCACTTGTCCGGCAACCGGATCGCAGGTCAGCCCAAGGTTATGCTCCATAGCGATTTCCGCCGCATTGCATACCTGCGCCGGGCTGCCGCCCAGCAGTTCGGTTAACCCTGCCGCCGCCATCGAACAGGCCACGCCAATTTCGCCCTGACACCCCACTTCCGCACCAGAGATGGAGGCATTCATTTTATACAGCGCGCCAATAGCGCCAGCCGCCAGTAGAAAACGGGCGATGGATCGCTCATTGAGCGGACGGCGGAATTTATCGTAATAGGCCAGCACTGCCGGAATAATACCGCAAGCGCCGTTAGTTGGTGCTGTCACTACACGTCCGCCAGCGGCGTTTTCTTCGCTGACCGCCAGAGCAAACATATTGATCCAGTCGATGACGTTCATTGGATCGTTAGAGATATTGTCACTAGAGACCAGCAAACGGCGCAGCGCCACCGCCCGGCGTGGGACATTGAGCGGGCCAGGCAATACGCCTTCGGTATTCATGCCGCGTTCAATACCGTCGTGCATCACCTGCCAGATACGAGCAAACCCTGCATCAATTTCCGCTTTGCTGCGCAGCGCCAGCTCGTTATGCATCATCAGGCCAGAAATAGACAGGCCATTGTAATCACACATTTTCAGCAGTTCGCCTGCCGAGTGGAAGTCATAAGGTACGGGTGTTTCGACATCGTGCGACAGGCCGAAGTGTTCTTCTTCAACGATAAACCCGCCGCCGACAGAGTAATAGGTTTTGCTTAATAGCTCTTCCTGCCCGTTCCAGGCAGTAATCCGCATCCCGTTCTCATGACGAGACAACATTTCGGGATGGAAGATAATGTTCTTTGCTACAGGAAAATCAACAATATGCGCACCAGAAGCCACCGGCAGTCGCCCACTGCGCGTCACAAGTTCAATAAATGCAGGGATCTCATCAATAACAACATCCTGCGGGCTGTTTCCTGCCAGTCCCATAATGATGGCGATATCCGTGGCATGGCCTTTGCCCGTCAGTGACAACGACCCGTAAAGATCGACCACAATATAACTTGTTGCAGTTAATAAGCCACTACTCACCAGTCGGTCGATAAAACTTTTTCCAGCATTCATTGGCCCCACGGTATGCGAACTGGAGGGGCCAATACCAATTTTGAAAATATCGAATGCACTAATCATAACCACACTCTCGGATTGCCATTCTGTGAAGAGGGCGGGACGACTCTGCAATCGCCCCGCTCCGGGCTTTACACGCTACGTACTGCGATAGCTTCAATTTCCAGCTTCACATCTTTCGGCAAACGCGCGACCTGCACGCAGCTACGGGTCGGGTAAGTCGCCTGATGCTCATCGAAGAACTGCTTATAGACTTCATTGATGGTGGCAAAGTCGTTCAGATCGGTGATGAATACCGTCATCTTGATGATATCGCCCACGGTGAGGCCAGCAGCAACCACGATCGCTTTGACGTTTTCAAGGCTTAAACGCGCCTGATCTTTCACATCAGCCGGGATCTCGCCAGTCTGCGGGCAAACCGGAATTTGTCCGGAGGTGAAGACCATGCTGCCTAAATCAACGCCCTGAACATAAGGGCCGATTGCGCCAGGGGCACGTTGCGTTTCGATAATCTTTTTCATACATCCTCCGGCGTCAGAGCGCCTGGGTAAAGGTACGTGAAATCACATCCTGTTGCTGTTCGCGAGTCAGCGCGTTAAAGCGCACAGCGTAGCCAGAGACACGGATTGTCAGGTTCGGGTATTTTTCCGGGTGCTCAATGGCATCCAACAACATTTCCCGATTCATAACGTTAACGTTGAGATGTTGACCGCCTTCGATGTCCGCTTCGTGATGGAAATATCCATCCAGCAGACCAACAAGGTTGGTTTTGCGTACCGGATCTTCTTTACCCAGCGCCGCAGGGACGATCGAGAAGGTGTACGAAATACCGTCTTTGGCGTAAGTGAACGGCAGTTTCGCCACGGAAGTCAGCGAGGCTACCGCGCCTTTGCGGTCACGACCGTGCATCGGGTTAGCGCCCGGCGCAAACGGCGTACCCGCGCGGCGACCGTCCGGCGTATTACCGGTTTTCTGCCCGTACACCACGTTAGAAGTGATAGTCAGAATCGACTGCGTCGGCACGGCGTTACGATAGGTTGGCAGGGCTTTAATTTTCTTCATAAAGCGTTCAACCAGGTCACAAGCGATGCTGTCTACGCGCTCGTCGTTGTTACCGTACTGTGGATATTCGCCATCGATTTCAAAGTCCACCGCCAGACCGTTTTCGTCACGGATGGGTTTCACACGGGCATATTTAATAGCGGAAAGTGAATCCGTCGCCACCGACAGACCCGCGATGCCGCAAGCCATGGTGCGATAGACATCACGATCGTGCAGCGCCATCAGCGAGGCTTCATAGCTGTACTTGTCGTGCATGTAGTGGATGATGTTCAGCGCGCTGATGTACTGCACCGCCAGCCAGTCCATGAAATGGTCGAGGCTGTCCATGACTTTGTTGTAATCCAGCACGTCGTCCATCAATGGTGCCGTTTTCGGGCCGACCTGAATCTTCAGCTTCTCGTCCACCCCGCCGTTGATTGCGTACAGCAGTGTTTTCGCCAGGTTAGCGCGTGCACCGAAGAACTGCATCTGCTTACCAATCACCATTGGGCTGACACAGCAGGCAATCGCGTAATCGTCGCTGTTGAAGTCAGTACGCATCAGATCGTCGTTTTCATACTGCAAAGAAGAGGTGACGATAGATACTTGCGCCGCATATTTTTTGAAGGCAATCGGCAATGCTTCCGACCACAGAATAGTCAGGTTTGGTTCCGGCGCTGGTCCCATGGTGTGTAGGGTATGCAGATAGCGGAAGGAGTTTTTAGTCACCAGAGTGCGGCCATCCAGCCCCATCCCGCCGATCACTTCCGTCGCCCAGATGGGATCGCCGGAGAACAACGAATCAAATTCCGGTGTACGCAGGAAGCGCACCATGCGGATCTTCATGATGAAGTGGTCGATCAGTTCCTGCGCCTGCTGCTCATTAAGCACGCCGGCTTTAAAGTCGCGCTCAATGTAGATATCGAGGAACGATGCGGTACGACCCAGAGACATTGCGCCGCCGTTTTGCGATTTCACCGCCGCCAGGTAAGCGAAGTAGAGCCACTGCACCGCTTCCTGCGCATTCTGCGCCGGACGGGAGATGTCGAAGCCGTATTTCGCCGCCATTTCCTGAATCTGCAACAGCGCATGACGATGTTCTGCCAGCTCTTCACGCAGACGGATGGTGGCTTCAAGATCCTCACCTTTTTCCAGACGAGACTGGAGATCGGCAAATTGCAGTTCGCGTTCACGTACCAGATAACTGATGCCGTACAGCGCCACGCGGCGATAGTCTCCGATGATACGACCACGACCATAACCGTCCGGCAAACCGGTCAGAACGCCAGATTTACGGCAGCGCAGCATATCCGGTGAGTAAACATCAAATACGCCCTGATTATGGGTTTTACGCAGATCGGTAAAGATGTACTCAAATTCGCTGTCCATTTCACGGCCATATGCGTGGAATGAACTTTTAATCATATTAATGCCGCCAAACGGATGCAGCGCGCGCTTTAACGGCGCATCGGTTTGCAGACCAACAATTTTTTCCAGCGGCTGATTAATATAACCAGCATCATGGGCGGTAATGGTAGTGGCAATATTAGTATCGAAATCAACCGGCGCGTGGGTCGCATTTTCGATACGAATACCTTCCATTACTTTTTCCCACAATGCCGTGGTCGCTGGCGTTGCTTCAGCAAGGAAAGATTCATCACCTTCATAAGGCGTATAGTTGTGTTGAATAAAATCGCGGACATTAATTTCGTTTTTCCAGTCCGTACCTTTAAAGCCAAGCCATGCGTCGGCGTACAGCTTATCGCTGGTATCAATATCTACCTTCATGAAAAATAATCTCTCTACAAGACTTCAACTAAATTATGCAAATTCTGCGGGAGCGTTAACTTTGCCTAAATGAATTGCATCTAAGGCAATCATTTTTTCTTCATTAGTCGGAATAACGGCGCAAATTACGCGCGCATTTTCACTGGAAATAATACGTTCACCGTAGGAATTAGATTGATTATTCATTTCCACATCAATCTCAACGCCTAATACGGCTAAATGTTCCATGACCAGACGACGAATTAAACTTGAGTTTTCGCCTATTCCGCCGGTAAATATAATGCCATCCAGACGATGTAATGAGGCAGCGTGTCCGGCAATATGACGGGCAATTCGATGAACAAAAGTTTTAATTGCCAGTTGTGCGCGCTCGTGTCCTTCATGCCAGGCTTTTTCCAGTACGCGCAGGTCGGAAGAAAGACCGGAAATACCTAATAATCCCGACTCTTTATTCACTATGCGTTCCAGATCGCCCAGGCTCTGATTGGTTTGACTGGCAACCCAGGACATCGCGCCGAAGTCGACATCACCACTGCGCGTCCCCATCATCAAGCCTTCCAGCGGCGTCATTCCCATTGAAGTATCTACGCTCTGACCGTTACGAACCGCGCAGATTGACGCGCCATTGCCAAGATGCGCCACAACCAGCCCGGAGTCATCTTCCACAAGGTCCAGCAGCGAATGGGCGCGCTGGGAAACATAGCGGTGCGAGGTTCCGTGGAAACCATAACGGCGCACACCTAACTCTTCATAATATTTCCACGGCAGGCCGTATAAATAAGCTTCCGGAGCCATAGTCTGGTGGAAACTGGTATCAAATACCGCCACCTGAGTTACGCCAGGAAATAATTGCTGCGCCGATTCAATGCCACTTAAATTGGCGTAATTATGCAGCGGCGCCAGTGGAGAAACGCGGCGGATATTATCAATGACCTCATCGGTAATAATAGCGGACTCGGTAAAAATACTGCCGCCGTGGGCGATGCGGTGGCCAATTAAGGCCACACTGTCATTTAAATTCCGTTTTTCCAGTTCAAATGCGATTGCCTTCAATGCACCTTCGTAGCTGTGGTGAGCCAGCGGTGCTGGCTCTCCCCCATTTACGGATAAGAATGCATTTTCCGAGTTAATACCATCGGCAATACCTGACATTAATACTTCACAGTCACAGGTATCGAGCACGGAAAACTTAATCGAAGACGAACCACAGTTAATAACCAAAACAACCGGAAATTCATTCATCTCTTTTCTCATCCTGAGTTATGGATTAAAACAGTTTGTATACGATGTTCAGGATGGTCAGCAGACCAATCACAGTAACAAACACGTTATCCAGACGACCACGGTATTTCGCCAGAGACGGCGCCTTACGGATGGCGTACATCGGCAACAGGCACAGCAGGGATGCGATAATCGGTGCGCCCATGGCTTCAATCAGATCCAGGATGTTCGGGTTGGCGTAGGCAACAACCCAGGTTGAACCCATGATGAAGATCATGCTGAGAGTATTCAGTTTACCCAGCGACACTTTGGTTTTGTCGCCTTTATAACCGAACTTCAGAATCAGACCGTTCAGACCTTCCAGCGTCCCCAGATAGTGACCGAAGAAAGATTTGAAGATAGCAACCAGCGCGATGATGGACGCCGCATATTCCAGAATAATAGCGAACGTCGTTTTGGTGCCGGTCATGGATGCAAAGTGGTTAGCCAGGTAAGAAAGCACCGGAATATTCTGCGCTTTTGCTTCCGCCATGTTTGCCGGAGACAGCGTAAACAGGCAGCTGAAGGCAAAGAACATGACCACTGCAACCATCAGCATACTGGCGCGAGAGATGATTTGTGAACATTTCTGCTCAGTGAAGTCGCGACCAAAGTCTTTCTCATACTCTTCACGCTTAGAAACGACGAAAGAAGAGACGATTGGTGAGAAGTTAAAGGAGAAAACCATGATGGAAATCCCCAGCCAGACGGTGATCAGGATACCGTCATGACCTGTTAACGACAGCGCACCAAGGTCAACTTGATCGATAACCGCAGAGTTCCAGTAAGGGATCAGCGACAGAGAAATCAGCACCAGGCTGGCGATAAAAGGCCATACCAGGTAGCTCATCACTTTAACCATCAGATCTTTACCAAACCAAATGACGAACGCCATCAGCAGCAGCAGGAACAGCGCCACGAAGCCACGGTTCAGCGGCGCAAAACCGAGCTGGTTTTCCCAGAAGGTCATAAAGGTGTTGGTAATGGTAACGCCATAAATCCACAACAGTGGGCAAATCGCGAAGAAATACAGGAACGTGATGACCACACCGCCGGTTTTACCAAAATGCTCTTCTACCGTTTCCGTAATGTTGCCGGAAGGGTTAGAGCCAGAGAGACACAGACGCGCCAGCGCCCGGTGGCAATAAAACGCAATCGGGTATGCCAATACCAACATCAGAAGAATCGGGATCAGTCCGCCAAAACCTGCGCGGATAGGGAAGAACAGCACCCCGGCGCCGATTGCCGTACCAAACAAGCCTAACGTCCATGTAGTATCTGATTTACGCCAGGACGATTGTTTTGTCTGGCTGGATACAATGCTATCTGAAGTACTCATATCCTATCCTCAACGAATTAATTAAGCGTCAACGAAACCGGTGATTTGAGAGACGCGAGAAAGATCGATATTACCGCCAGAAATAATACTGACGGTTTTTCTGTTTTGAATATATTGGTCTAATTTACCGCTTAATAATGCAGCACATGCCAAAGCGCCTGCACCTTCGGTAACGACTTTATTACGCTGAATTAAGGCAATCATACTGTTTCTGATTTCGTCTTCACTAACCAGCACGATGTCATCGACTAATTCACGAACGATTTCGTAAGTTAAATTACCCGAGCGGGCGACATCACAACCATCCGCCAGGGTGCCGGTAGTTCGGTGCGTGGTTATTTCTCCGGAGTGGAAAGAAGCCGCCATGCCGTGAACGTTTTCTGACTGCACACCAATAACACGAATGGTCGGGTTAATAGATTTAATTGCCACCGCAATACCGGCAATTAAACCGCCACCGCCAATTGGCACAATGACGTTATCGACATCATAAAGATCTTCCATAATTTCCAGCCCAATGGTTCCCTGACCGGCAATCACTTTCGGATCATCATAAGGTGGAATAAAGATGCGACCTTCCGTTTCGACAATTTCGCTCACTTTGGCGATGGTGTCGTTGAAGTTGTCGCCGTGCAGTACCACTTCAGCAGAGTAGTCACACGTTGCCGCAACTTTGGATTTTGGCGCGCCTTTCGGCATTACAACTTTACCATCAATCCCCAACATCGCACAGGAGAGCGAAACCCCTTGCGCGTGGTTCCCTGCTGAACAGGCCACTACACCTTTAAGTTTCTCAGCATCAGTTAAGGAGCTTAATTTATTAAATGCGCCACGAATTTTAAATGACCCGGTACGCTGCATGTTTTCAAACTTAAGGAATATTTCACCTTTGCAACGTTCGCTAAAATAGTTAGATCGAGGCATGCCTGTTTTATAAATTCGCCCAGCCAGACGTTGTTTTGCTTCAATAATGTCATCAATAGCAACCGGCAGATCGTATGTAATATGCATTATAAAACCTCTTAGCCTGAATTAAATATGTAGGTAACCGTAACCAGCACCTGCAAAAAGGCAGGTGGATTATTTATGTTTAAATAAAAAAACAAATAACTAACAAGATTCTATTAATTGCTTTCGTCTACACCCATTATAAGATGAATATTCTTTGGCTAATTCCACCAAAACCGATGCTGCTTTTTTAATACGATAATTTTTCGACCATACTGCGGCATATTGCGCTACCGGTAATGTTTCCTCAACCGGAATGGTAATAAATTGATTAGAACCAAAAGGTGAAGTCATATCGCAGGGAATCACGGTTAAGAAATCAGCATTGAGAACAAGATTATAAATTGTCACGACTGAGTCGGTTTTAACAATGTTTTCAATACTGATGCCATTTCTTTGTAACGTGGTGAGTAGTTCGCTGTAGTATCCCATATTCGTTTGCGGCAACACCCACTGTTCGTTTTTCAAAGACTCCAGCGTGGTGGTGCCGGTGGATGTTCGGGACTTACTGGCAACCAGTACGAACTCTGACTCGAACAGCGGCTCGACATGCAAATCCTGAAGCTTCATTTCTGCACTTAACGTACCTATCGCAAAATCCAGACGCCCGTCGCGGATAGCCGGTAAGAACGAGGACAATTGCGCTTCATACATTGAGACCTGCGCTTTCGGGAACACCTCTTTGAATTTGTTGATCATCCCGGACATAAAGGTAAAGCCGATCAGCGATGGAAAACCAAATGAAACCTCCACGACTGCATCAGAGGACATACCGCTAATCTCATTAACCATATTTTTCATTTCGCGGGTAATGGATTCGGAGCGTGAGAGCAACAATTGACCCGCTGGCGTCAGCGTTACGCCGGTATTTTTCCGCACCACTAATTCCACGCCAAAATAATCTTCGATATCGTTAATGATTTTACTGACCGCTGGTTGAGTTAACCCTAATTCTTTTGCAGCCGAGCCAATAGAGCCACTTCTAATGACTTCCTGAAAGACTACCAGGTGTTGCGTTTTAGGAAGAAGAATAGTGCTCATAACAACCCGCGTTAATTACCTCATTGACGGTATGAAGTGTATCAAAATGCAATGAATAGGATATGTGCGACCACTCACAAATTAACTTTCATTAGTTTTCCAGGTATATCCTTAAAGGCATATAATCATTTAATATCAATGAGTTAGATAAATAAAATCAACACAAAGGCTGACTTTTATCAAAAAAACAAGGGGGGATAACCATATTTTATGGCGATAACGACACACTTAATTTTTGTTATTAAAAAATGCTCTTAGACGATATTTCAAGCAATTATCGTGTATTTCGCAGACGACTTTTAAGTTAAATTTAATGAGCAAGTTATCAAATTTTATTATAAATAAATCATTTCCACAGATAAATAATGCGGTACATCACATTTTTTTGCGCTATTTGTTGGAGATAGAACATTTATTTTATCAATATTTTAAAATCTCGAATACAGATATTGATCATCTCAAACAATTGATTAACGTCATTCATTGTCTCTTTTGCAGAACGTCATTTTGTGAATGCAATCGTTTTCCATGATTTATTCTCGCATTCCGGTTGCAGAACAGTATTTTGTGTTGAGGATCACAAAACTAATAATTGCAATTCGAAGTAAGTTATCAGAAGAGAGCACGGGGTGACTAAAAAGAGTGTTTATATTGGGCTTCCTTTTGGGTATAGCGTCGTGGACAGTCATTCATCTTACTGCCTGCTTCAAAAGCAAAAACCCGCCAGTTTTGCACTGGCGGGTTTTCGTTAAAACAGGTGAAACTGACCGATAAGCCGCTTTCTTTTGGGTATAGCGTCGTGGACAGTCATTCATCTTACTGCCTGCTTCAAAAGCA